>Ga0209130_1000067_pt1 | contig 184277 bp, 154 predicted proteins | sample AraplaMF_Cvi_mLB_FD_184264 | JGI IMG/M metagenome (GOLD analysis project Ga0209130, IMG submission 184264) | Arabidopsis root microbial communities from the University of North Carolina, USA - plate scrape MF_Cvi_mLB (SPAdes) (version 2) | ecosystem: Host-associated > Plants > Roots >... | reverse complement strand
TCTTGGCCAGCGCCAGCAGCTCGGGCGCGCTGGCCGTTTGCGCTTGCGTTTTCAGCAGCCCGACCACCTGGCGGAAGCGCTGCTTCCAGCGCCTGCTGGTCGGACTGTCCTCCTCGCGCTCGGCGCACAGCACGCCGCTGAACAGATTGTCCAGCGAGGAAGGCTCGGCAGCCACGTCGTGGCGCGCCAGTTCCAGCCAGCTGCCGCTGCCATACATATCGTGGCCGGTTTCCCAGTCCAGGCCCGCGCCCGACACCGACAGATACACCAGCAGGCTGTCCACCATGCGTTCGCAGCTCTCCCTGTCGCCTTTCAGCGCCGAGTAGTCGCCGCTGGCGATGTGCAGCAGCGCGCGCAGCATCAGGATTTCGGGACGCAGCAGATAGGATTCCACGCCGTCGCATACGTAAGGGATGGCGCGGTCCAGCAGCAGGTTTTCGATTTCCACCGTCTGGTCGGCTTCGCGCAGCACCACCGCCACGTCGGACAGCTTCACGCCATCCTTCGCCAGCGCGGCGGCACGCTCGGCCACGGCGGCGGCGCCTGCGCCTTCCGCATACTGGATGCGGCGCAGTTCGGAATAGGTGTCGGCGTGCGACTCGAAACGGCAGGCGGCCAGCACCTGGCGCAGCAGCTTGGCGATCGACACGCCGCAGCGGCGCGACTGGCTCAGGGGCAGGCGCTGCGCGCCGGGCCATGCCAGGTCGAAGGCCTCGGCCGAAAACTGCGGATCGGCGCCGCGCGCGGCGTTGATGACCTGGTGGCGGTCGCCCACCACGGCCAGGCGCGCGTTGCGGCGGAACAGGCGCAGCAGCTCGAATTCGGCGGCGTTCACGTCATGCCATTCATCGACCAGGCAGATGTCCGCCTGCGGCAGCGCTTCCAGCGCCTGCGGATCGCGGCGCAGGATGGCGACCAGGTCGGTGACCAGGTCGGCATGGCTCTGCCACACGTGGAAACCCTGCTGCGGCTGGCGGCGGCGTTCGATCTCGCGGCAGATCTCGATGGCTTCGCGATCGACGCTGAAGCGCTCGGCCAGCTCCTCGACGGTGTAGTCGTCGCACTCCTCATCCTCGAAGGCCAGCGAGGCCAGCGTGGCCTTCAGCGTGGCCAGCAGCTCCAGCATCTGCTCGATGCGCGGCGTGCGGTACTCGAAGTCGAAATCGAATTCGGTGTTGCCGCGCTGCTCATACTTGCGCCAGACACTGTTGGCTGCGTCCACCACGTAGGGGCGCAGCTGTTCGGCCGTGGCGAGGCGGGAAGGCTTGTCGAAAAAACCACCCTGGATCAGGCGGTTCAGCAGCGAACGGGCCAGGCCCTCCACCGTCAGCACGGTGACCTTGCGGCCGGGGGCCTCCTGCTGCAGCTTGTCCTCGAAGCGGATGCGGGCGCCGTCGGAGAAGCACAGGCCGAGGGCCACGCCGTGTTCGCGGGCCGCCAGCATGGCCAGCGTGGTAGTCTTGCCGGTTCCTGCGCGCGCCTCGATCATCAGCGTGGCGGCGCGCGATTGCAGAATGGCGTCCTGTTCTTGAGAAGGTATGACTTGCATGACCCGTATTCTACCTGCGCTGGCTTTGTACGCCCTGGCGGCCATCGCACCGCAGGCTGCGCCGCTGACGGTGTACGCGGCGGGCGACATCGCCGACTGCCGCTACGCGCGTCCCGCCTACTCCGGCGCCGGCCAGACGGCTGCCCTGATCGCAGCAGGCGATCCGCAAGCACTGGTGCTCTCGCTGGGCGACCACACCTACCCGGCCGGCGCGCCGCAAGAATTCAGCGGCTGCTATGCGCCGACCTGGGGCCGCTTCCGCGAGCGCACCCGTCCCGCGCCAGGCAACCACGAGTATTACAGCGGCACGGCCGACGGCTACTATGGTTATTTCGGCAACGCCGCCGGTCCGCGCGGACGCGGCTATTACAGTTTCGACATGGGCGGCTGGCATTTCATTTCTCTCAACAGCCATATGCACGGCGCCGAGCAGCAACGCCAGCTGCTGTGGCTAAAAGACGACCTCGCGGCCCATCCCGCGCGCTGCACGCTCGCCTACTGGCACGCACCACTGTATAGTTCTGGCGGGCATAGTGCGAACGGTCATATGCGCGAGGCGTGGCGCCTGCTGTACGAGGCGGGTGCGGAGCTGGTCCTGTCCGGCCACGATCACGACTACGAACGCTTCGCGCCGCAGGATGCCGACGGCAAGCTGGATCAGGCACTCGGCCTGCGCCAGTTCGTGATCGGCACGGGCGGCGCCTACCTCACGCCGTTTCGCTGGATCGCCGATCACAGCGAAGTGCGCCACAACTGGCGGCACGGCGTGCTGAAACTGGTATTGAAAGAAAACGGGTATGAATGGGACTTCCTGGCGGTTGACGATGTACGCCAGGCGTCCCAAAGGGAAGCACGCGACAGCGGCGCGGCTTCCTGCCACTGATTGACAGGAGCAAGAATGCAAAACACGGTTCACTTCGTCCTGCAGGGTAAGGGCGGAATCGGCAAGACCCTCGTATCGACCATCCTCGCACAATGGCTGAAATCGAAGAGCGGCAATCCGCTGCGCTGCTACGACACAGACCAGGAAAACACCACCTTCTCGCGCTACAAGGCGCTGGACGTGAAGCATATCCCGGTGATGACCGAGTCGCGCACCATCGACCCGAAGCGCTTCGACTCGCTGATGATCAACATCCTCGAAGACGAGGGCAACTGCGTGGTCGATAACGGCGCCAACACCTTCTCGCCTTTGCTGGCCTACCTGATCGAGAACGACTGCTTCAACCTGCTGACCGAATCGGGACGCCAGGTGTACATCCACACCATCGTCGGCGGCGGCGATACGCTGCACGACACGGCCATGGGCTTCGTCTCGACGGCGAAATCGACCAGCGTGCCGCTGGTGCTGTGGGAGAACGAGCATTTCGGGCTGCTGCAATCGGCGTCCGGCAAGGCCTTCATCGAATCGCAGACCTATTCCGAGAACTCGTCGCGGGTGCGCGGCCGGGTGGTGCTGGCGCAGCGCAATGCCGACACCTTCGGCGCGGACGTGAAAAAGATGAACACGGCGCGCCTGACGCTGGACGAGGTCAAGGGCAGCGACAAGTTCAACGTGATGGAAAAGCAGCGCGTGAAGGTCGTGTTCCGCGATCTCTACGAGCAGCTGGACGGCGTGACCTGGTAAGCGCCCATGGACCGCGCCAAGCTACGCATGCAGGTATTCGAGAAGACCGGCATCAAGGTCGATGTGGACGATCCCGTGTTCGCGCTGGTGGCGCTGAACGAGGCGGTCCTTGAAGAGACGGTCGTGCGCCACCTGGAGCGCATCGACGCCGCCTCGGCGGATCTGGCGCAGCACGCGCGCAGCGCCGGCGGCGTGGCGCCGGCAGCGGTGGCAGCGTCGCCGCTGGCCCGCCCCATCGCCACCTCGCGCGACGGCCTCTCGCCGCGCGAACTGCGCCTGCTCGCCGCCGCCGCCGGCGTCGCCATCCTCTCCTCCGCCCTCACCGCCACCCTCTTCCTCGCCTTCGCCAGATAAATTCGGGTCAACTTGGGGTCAGGTACGTTTTGATACACGAACTCATGTATCAAAACGTACCTGACCCCAATACAAAACGTACCTGCCCCCGGTGCGGGATACGTGCTAACATGTGAATACCTATTCATATGTTGGTGTGTTGTGATGATATTTTCTGATAGCGATGGCTCGGTCGCGCAGCTGGCCGATCTGTTTCACCTGCTCGGCGACCCGACCCGGCTGCGCATCGTGCTGGCTTGCGTGGCAGCGCCGATTGCAGTCAGCGAGATCGCGTCCAGCCTGCAGCTTTCGAGTTCGCTCGTCAGCCACCACCTGCGCCTGCTGCGCGCCGCGCGTATCGTCAAGTCCGAGCGCCAGGGCAAGCAGGTTTTCTATTCGGCCGCCGATGCGCATATCAGCGGCGTCCTTCACGATATGCTTGAACATATCGCCGAGCCACCCAACGGGAGCGAGCCATGAGCGGCCATCACCATCATCACGGACATGGCCATGGCCACGATCATGGACACCACCACGCTGAAGTCAGCCACGGCAAGGCCTTCGCCATCGCCATCGCGCTGAACGCGGTCTTTGTCGCAGTCGAATTCTTCTACGGCTTCCTCGCCAACTCCACCGCCCTGATGGCCGATGCGGGGCATAACCTGTCCGACGTGCTCGGCCTGGCCCTGGCCTGGGCGGCCGCCATCCTCGCTGCAAGAAAGCCGTCGGCGCGCTATACCTATGGCCTGCGCAGCACCTCCATGCTGGCGGCGCTGTTCAACGGCATGCTGCTGATGGCGGCGTGCGGCGCGATTGCCTGGGGCGCGGTCGAGCAGTTGTTCGAGCCGGTGCCGGTGCAGGGCCTCACCGTGTCGGTGGTGGCTGGCGTGGGTATCCTCGTCAACGGCTTCTCGGCCTGGCTGTTCATGAGCGGCAGCAAGGACGATCTGAATATCCGCGGCGCTTACCTGCACCTGGCTGCCGACGCGGCCATTTCGCTGGGGGTGCTGGTGTCCGGCCTGATCGTGATGTACAGCGGCTGGAAGTGGCTGGACCCGGTCGTCAGCCTGCTCATCGTGCTGTTCATCGCGAAAAGTACCTGGTCGCTGCTGCGCGAGTCGATGGACATGGTGCTGGCCGCCGTGCCGGGCAATGTCGATCCGGACGAGGTAAAGCAGTTCCTGCAGGCGCGCAAAGGCGTGACCGCGATTCACGACCTGCACATCTGGTCAATGAGTACGACCGATACGGCGCTGACCTGCCACCTGGTGATGCCGGGCGGGTATCCGGGCGACCAGGCGATCGACGCGATCGCGCACGAGCTGAAGGAGAAGTTCGGCATCAGCCATACCACGCTGCAGACCGAACAGGGGACCACGGAGCATAACTGCTGCCTGGAGGAGCATGGCCACGAAGATGCGCACGATCACGGGCATGATGACCATAACCATGATCACAAGCATGGCCATGAACATGAGCACAAGCATGAGCATGAACATGGCCACGGCCACTAATCCGCCAGCCCCGCAAACAAAGCCGTACTGAGATAGCGCTCGCCGAACGAGGGAATGACGGTCACGATCACCTTGCCCGCATTCTCCGGCCGGCGCGCCACCTGCAGCGCCGCCCACAGCGCCGCTCCCGACGATATCCCCACCAGCAGCCCCTCCTCCGCCGCCGCCCGGCGTGCGGTGGCAAACGCGTCCTCGTTCTTCACGCAGATCACTTCGTCGTACACGCCGGTATTCAGCACGGCCGGCACGAAGCCCGCGCCAATGCCCTGGATCGGATGCGGCCCCTTGGTGCCCTTCGACAGGATCGGCGACGCTTCCGGCTCCACCGCAATGCAGCGGAAGGAAGGCCTGCGTTCCTTGATCACTTCGCCCACGCCGGTAATCGTGCCGCCGGTGCCGACACCGGCCACCAGAATGTCCACCTGGCCGTCCGTATCGCGCCAGATTTCCTCGGCGGTGGTGCGGCGGTGGATTTCCGGGTTGGCGGGGTTGTTGAATTGCTGGAGCATCAGGTAGCGCTTGTCCGACGCGACCATTTCCTCGGCGCGGCGGATCGCGCCCATCATGCCTTCGCTGCCCGGCGTGAGCACCAGCTCGGCGCCGTAGGCTCGCAGCAGCGTGCGGCGCTCCTTGCTCATGGTGTCGGGCATGACCAGCGCGCACTGGTAGCCGCGCGCCGCGCAGACCATGGCCAGCGCGATGCCGGTATTGCCGCTGGTCGGCTCGACGATGATGGTGCCGGGATGGATCAGACCTGCCGCTTCGGCCGCCTCGATCATCGAGAGGCCGATACGGTCCTTGACGCTATGCGCGGGATTGTAGAACTCAAGCTTGGCGAGCACTTGCGCCGTCGAACCGGCCGCCATGCGGTTGATGCGCACCAGCGGCGTATTGCCGATCAGTGCTGTGACGTCGTTGGCAATGTTCATGGGTGGTCTCCGCACGAGTGTGGGAGACCAGTGTACCCTTATTTGACGTCGAGCAGCTCGACGTCGAAGATCAGCGCGGAGTTCGCCGGGATCATGCCCATCGAGCGCGGACCGTATGCCAGCTCGGACGGGATGATCAGCGTGCGCTTGCCGCCCACCTTCATGCCGGCCACGCCCTGGTCCCAGCCCTTGATCACGCGGCCTGCGCCCAGCGCGAACTCCAGCGGACCGCGGCCGACCGAGGTATCGAACTGGCGTCCGCGGCCGTTTTTGGCCAGGGGACGATACAGCCAGCCGGTGTAGTTGACGCTGACGGTGGCGCCGGCCGTGGCTTCCTTGCCGTGGCCGACCTTCGTGTCGGTAATCATCAGCTGCTCGGCCGGCGGGCCTGGCTGGGCGGAACCCGGCACGATCGGACCGGCAGGCGCTGCAGGCTGCGCGGTTGCTGCGCCAGCGTCGGCGGAAGTGGCAGGCGCAGCGGCGGCAGGCGCAGCCTGCGCTGCGGCTTCAGGCTGCGGGGCCTGCGACGAGGTCTGGGCTTGCGCCAGCGAAGCGGCGGCGGCGCAAATGAATGCGAACAGAACGGAGCTGCGGGTCATCGTGTATTCTTCCTAACAGTTTTCCAAGGCCGCATCATGATAGCAAATCATTCAAGTCTCAAGCTGTTTTTCGCGCTCTGGCCGGACGCAGCCACCCGCGCCGCCCTGGCGCGGCTGCAGGCGCCCGTCGCGGGACGCCATACGCCAGCAGAGAAATTGCACCTGACGATGGCCTTCCTCGGCCAGCAGCCGGCCGATGCCCTGCCTGTGCTGTTCGGGATCCTGGAAGCAGTGCCGGCGCCTGTACCGCCCATGCGCCTGACGGTGGACTGCTACGGCTACTTTACCAAACCGCGCATTGCCTGGGCGGGGATGCAGCAGCCGCCAGCTGCCTTGATGGCCATGCAGGCGGACCTCATGGCGCGCCTGGCAGCGGCCGGGTTTTCAGCCGCCACCCACGGCGAATTCAAGCCGCACATCACGCTGGCGCGCGAAGCAGGCGCGGCGCCGTCCGCAGCGCCGCCGGCCACGGTAAGCTGGGACGTGCGCGAACTGGCGCTGGTCGAATCCGATCCGGCGACCGGGCAGTACCGCCCGCTTACTCGCCGGCCGGCGTAGCCGGCACGGCGTACGCCTGCTCGGCCAGCTTGCGCAGCAGGTGGCCTGCGGCGACCATGCCGAAGGTTGCCGTCACCACCATCGCCGAGCCGAAGCCCGCGCAGTTGATGCCGGTGATGCTGGTCGATGGTCCCCGTTCGTCGCCATCGACCGAGCAGGCTTCGCCCGTTTCCGGAAACTTCAGCGGCTCCATCGAAAACACGGCATCCACGTTCAGCTTGTTCTTCGAGTTCGGCGGGTAGTTGTACTGGCTGCGCAAACGGCGGCGCACCTTCTTCAGCAAGGGTTCCTGCTCCGTCTTCGACAGGTCGCGCACTTCGATGCGGGTCGGGTCGGTCTGGCCGCCGGCGCTGCCGATCACGATCAGCGGAATGCTGCGCGTGCGGCAGTAGTGCACCAGCGCCGTCTTGGCCTTGGCCGAATCCATGGCGTCGATCACGTAATCGTAAGGACGGCTGCCGATCATCTGGTCCAGGTTCTCGGGCGTAACGAAATCCTCGATCTGCTCGACTTCGCAATAAGGATTGATCTGCGCAATGCGCTCGGCCAGCGCCGTGATCTTGGCCATGCCGACGGTGCCGGTCAGGGCCTGGATCTGGCGGTTGATGTTCGATTCGGCAACGTTGTCGAGATCGATAAGGGTCAGCTTGCCGATGGCGGAGCGCGCCAGCGCTTCCACGATCCACGAGCCGACACCGCCCACACCGATCACGCAGATGTGCGCACCACGGAAGCGGGCCAGGGCTTTGTCGCCGTACAGGCGGGCGATGCCGCCGAAGCGGCGTTCGAAGTCGATATCGTGTTCGCCGATATCGTGCTCAAGCAAAGGGGTATGCAGGGAATTCATCCCGCCATTTTACCGGACTACCGCTACAATGATTGTCTTGCCAAACCCGCTACGCCAACCGCCATGAGCACTCCTCTGATCGATACGGCCCCTGGTTACGACCAGCCGATCGCCGTCCTGAAACACTGCCACGACAAAATCCGCAAGCAGCTGAAGACGCTGCAGAACCTGCTCGGCCATCTGCCGCAGCACGGCGCCGACGCGGCCGCCCAGCAGGCGGCCCAGGCAGTGCAGAAATACTTCAACAAGGCCGCCCACCTGCACCACAGCGACGAGGAAGTCGATCTGCTGCCGATGCTGTCCGCCACCGCCCAGGATGAGGACGCGGCCCTGCTGAAAACGCTGGCGCCGTCGATTCTGGAGCAACACAAGCAAATGGATAGAGACTGGCTTATAATTAATTCACAACTAGACAAAGTTGCCAACGGTAGCAGCGCCGCCCTCGATGCCGGGGACGTGACGCGCTTTGTGCAGGCCTACCTGTCGCACATCGAAACCGAGGAGGCGCACATTGCGCCCATGGCAAAACGGATTCTGAGCCCCGCGCAGATGACGATTCTGGGCGAGGCCATGCAGCGGCGCCGCGGCCTGCTGCCGTCGGCGGGAGGCATCGCCCTGGCCGACCTGAGGATGGATTATGGGCGCGCCAGCCTGTCCGAAACCGACACCCTGAGCGACCCGGTAGCGCAATTTGCCAAGTGGTTCGAGGAAGCCATGAAGGCGCAGGTGAATGAGCCGAACGCGATGAGCGTGTCCACGGTCGGGAACGACGGCCGTCCCTCCTCGCGCATTGTGCTGATCAAGCAGTACGACGAACGCGGCTTCACCTGGTACACCAATTATCAGAGCCTGAAAGGCCAGCAACTCGCGGCGAACCCGCATGCAGCGATCCTGTTCTTCTGGCCCGAGCTGGAGCGGCAGGTGCGCATCGAAGGCCGCGTGGAGCAGACGACGGCAGAGGACAGCGACCGGTATTTCTACAGCCGTCCCCTGAAAAGCCAGCTGGGCGCCATCGCATCCCAGCAGAGCCGGCCGGTCGTGGACCGGGAGCAGATGGAAGTGAACTACGCGGCCGTGGAAGCGGCCAGCGGCGGCAAGCCGCAGCGGCCTGCGCACTGGGGCGGCTATCGCCTGGTACCGGACCGGATGGAATTCTGGCAGGGCCGCGCCTCGCGCTTCCATGACAGGATTGTGTACACGCTGCAGGCAGACGGCAGCTGGACCAGGGAACGCATCCAGCCATAACGCCACCGGGCCTCCAGCGGATCGATGACCAATGGAGGCTCAATGTTTGTACAGAACCGCATCAATGCCTGGGTTGACAATCTCGCCGCCCAGATCTCCCTGCCCTTGCGCGTCGAACTGTGGAACGGCCACAGCTTCGACTTTTCCAAGGAAGCCCCGCGCGTGACGATCCGCGTGCCGAACCCGTCGGCCGCGCGCTACCTGCTCACGCCCTCGCTTTCCAACCTGGGCACGGCGTACGTGGAGGGGGCGATCGAAGTCAAGGGCCGGGCCTCGGACATGATCAAGGTGGTGAATGCGCTGGCGCGCAGCTCGCTGCAGACGGACGGCAAGCTGGCGCGCATCGTGCGCACCTTCCAGCACAACCGCAAGAACGACGCGGAAGCGATCCGCTACCACTACGACGTCTCCAACGAGTTCTACCAGCAGTTCCTGGACCCGAACATGGTGTATTCCTGCGCCTACTTCGAGAACGGCGACGAGGACCTGGAAACGGCGCAGTTGAAGAAGATCGACCACATCCTGAAGAAAATCCAGCTGCAGCCGGGCCAGACCCTGCTGGACATTGGCTGCGGCTGGGGGGCGCTGGTGATCCGCGCCGCCCAGAAATACCAGGCGCGCTGCGTCGGCATCACGCTGTCGGAAAACCAGTTCGCGCTGGCGAAGGAACGCGTGAAGGCGGCCGGGCTGGAGCGCCTGGTCGAGATCCGCCTGCAGGACTACCGCGACGTGAAGGGCACCTTCGACCGCATCACCAGCGTCGGCATGTTCGAGCACGTCGGCCTGCGCCACCTTGTGGAATACTTCGGCATTATCAACAGGCTGCTGGCGGACGATGGCCTGGCCATGAACCACGGCATCACCTCCACCGATGCGGAGAACGGCGAGACCCCGTATGGCGGCGGCGAGTTCATCGAGAAGTATGTGTTCCCGCACGGCGAGCTGGCGCACCTGGGCCAGGTGCTGAAAGCCATGCAGCAGGGCCAGCTGGAAGCCTTCGACATTGAAAACCTGCGCCGCCACTATGCGAAAACCTGCGGCATCTGGGCCGACAGGTTCGAGGAAAACGAAGACAAGGTACGCGCCCTGGGCGGGGACAAGCGCTTCCGCATCTGGCACGTGTATCTGGCCGGCTGCAGCTGGGCCTTCGAGCAGGACTGGATCAGCCTGTACCAGATCGTGTGCGGCAAGGCGGGACGCAGCGCCCAGATGCTGCCCTGGTCGCGCAGCTACATCTACGAAAAACCCGCCATCTAAGCACTATCTGAGTACTTTCTGAGCGCTACCTGAGCTTATTCGCATACATCTGCCGGAATTTCGACACCTTCGGCGCGACCACGAAAGCGCAGTACCCCTGCAGGGGGTGCTGCGCAAAGTAGTTCTGGTGATAATCCTCGGCCTTGTAGAAAGTCTGGGCCGGCGACAATTCGGTCACGATGGGCGCATCCCACACATGGGCCATCTCCGCGATGACCTGGCGCGCCGTGGCTTCCTGCTCCGGATTCTGGTGATAGACGACCGAGCGGTACTGCGTGCCCACGTCATTGCCCTGTCGGTTGAGGGTGGTCGGGTCGTGGATGGTGAAGAAGATTTCCAGGATGTCGCGGTAGCTGATCACGGACGGGTCGAATTCCAGCCTGACCACCTCGGCATGGCCGGTATCGCCGGCGCACACCTGCTCGTAGCTGGGGTCGGGCTGGGCGCCGCCGGAATAGCCGGATTGCACGCTGCTGATGCCTTTCACCTCCAGGTACACCGCCTCGGTGCACCAGAAGCAGCCGCCGCCGATCACTGCCACTTCGCTCATACTATCCTCCCTGCCATGTCGGTTTCCCTACTGTATCCCAAACCAACCCTGTATGCTTGCACTTTGCCGCCATACTGAAAATCGAGGTCGCTTTCGCCAAGGTTTTCCAAAACGGCTTTTGAGATAATGTTTTGAATTGATCAGGTCCAGAATGAATACTAGCTCCCCCCGCGCCGAAGTGCGCGAGTTCGACAGTCCCCATTTCCGCCAGGCACTGTCGCAATTTGCAACGGGTGTGACCGTTATTACCACTTGCCTCGGCGATGGCGGTTTCCGCGGGCTGACAGCCAGTTCCTTCAATTCCGTGTCCCTGGATCCGCCGCTGGTGCTGTGGAGCCTGGGTAACGGCGCCAACAGCCTGCCGATCTTCAGCGGCAATTCGCACTATGTGATCAATGTGCTGAGTGCCGAGCAGGCCCACCTGGCGAAGCTGTTTTCCACCCGCACGCAAGACCCTTTCGGCACTGTGGAATATGAGTTGTCGCGCACCGGCCAGCCTATCCTGAAAGGGTGCACGGCGTGGTTCGAATGCCACAACCGCAGCCGCTATCCGGAAGGCGACCACGTCATTTTCGTGGGCGAGGTGGAGAACTGCGAATTCACGCCGCGTCCGCCGCTGGTATTCCATGGCGGGCGTTTCGTCGGACTGACCGAATAGAAACTTTATCAACGTAGCTTAGAGAGATTAGAGAGACATGAGCAAAGCGCCTTTCCACTGGGACGATCCCCTGCTGCTGAACAACCAGCTGACCGATGAAGAGCGCATGGTGCGCGACGCTTCCGCCGCCTACTGCCAGGACAAACTGGCGCCACGCATCCTGGAAGCCTTCCGCCACGAGCAGATGGATACCTCGATCTTCCGCGAAATGGGCGAACTGGGCCTGCTGGGTCCGACCATTCCGGAACAGTACGGCGGCCCGGGCCTGAACTATGTCGCCTATGGCCTGATTGCACGCGAAGTGGAACGCGTCGATTCCGGCTACCGTTCGATGATGTCGGTCCAGTCCTCGCTGGTCATGGTGCCGATCCATGAATTCGGCACCGAAGAGCAGCGCCAGAAATTCCTGCCCAGGCTGGCCACCGGCGAATGGATCGGCTGCTTCGGCCTGACCGAACCGAACCATGGTTCCGACCCGGCCTCGATGGTGACCCGCGCCAGGAAAGTGGCGGGCGGCTACTCGCTGAGCGGCGCGAAAATGTGGATCACCAATTCCCCGGTCGCGGATGTGTTCGTGGTGTGGGCCAAGGATGACGAAGGCGCGATCCGCGGCTTCATCCTGGAAAAAGGCATGAAGGGCCTGTCCGCCCCGGCCATCCACGGCAAGTTCGGCCTGCGCGCTTCGATCACCGGCGAAATCGTGATGGATGAAGTGTTCTGCCCGGAAGAGAACGCGTTCCCGGACGTGCGCGGCCTGAAAGGTCCGTTCACCTGCCTGAACTCGGCCCGCTACGGCATCGCCTGGGGCGCGCTGGGCGCCGCCGAAGCCTGCTGGCACACTGCGCGCCAGTACACCATGGACCGCCAGCAGTTCGGCCGTCCGCTGGCGGCAAATCAGCTGGTGCAGAAGAAGCTGGCCGACATGCAGACCGAAATCACGCTCGGCCTGCAGGGCTGCCTGCGCCTGGGCCGCATGAAGGACGAGGGCACGGCCGCGGTCGAGATCACCTCCATCATGAAGCGCAACTCCTGCGGCAAGTCGCTGGACATCGCCCGCGTGGCGCGCGACATGCTCGGCGGGAACGGCATCTCGGACGAGTTCGGCATCATCCGCCACATGGTCAACCTGGAAGTCGTGAATACCTATGAAGGCACGCACGACATCCACGCCCTGATCCTCGGCCGCGCCCAGACCGGCATCCAGGCCTTCCAGTAATCCCGCATGGCCGAAAAAAAGCCCGCAGCAGACGCTGCGGGCTTTTTTTATTGGCTTGCGCTTAGAAGGTGTAGCCGATGGCGGCGCTGACGGCGACCGGGTCGAGGTCGGCCTTGATCGACTGGTTGGTGCTGAAGTGGGCAGTCGTCTTCAGCTTGGTTTTCACCACGGCGAAGTCGGCGAACCAGCGCTCCTTCAGCTTGATGGTGGCGCCGATCTGGGCGCTGGCGGCCCATTTGGCGTCCATCTCGAAGGTGACCGGCTTGCCGCCCGGGTCCAGGAAGGCGGTCAGGGTGCTGCTGCCGCGTTCGCGCTGGAAGTAGGCATAGGTCACGCCCAGGCCAACGTAAGGACGGATGAAGGAATCGGACTTGAAGAAGCGGTACTGGCCGAACAGGGTCGGCGGCAGCGCTTCCACGGTGCCCAGCACGCCCACGCCCTTGATCATGCCGTCGCCGTACAGCTTGTGCTTGTACGGCAGACCCAGCACCAGCTCGGTACTGAAGTTGTCGGTGATCATGTAGGCGCCGCTGAAGATCGGCTGCGTGTCGGCGCCCACGTCCGAGGTGGAGCCCGGCAGGGTCGGCGCGTCGAACTCGCCGCTCTTTACTTTAGGGGTGATCTGGTTCACGCCGAACTTGACCAGGTACTGGCCTTTCGACTGTGCCTGCGCGCCCAGCGCAAAACCCATGGCGGCGGCCAGCACCGCCAGCTTGGCTACGTGTTGCATACGAATTTTCATAGTGTCTCCTCAGGTCTAAGGGCGCTTACATCCAGCCCTTGAGGGCCATCTTTTCAGACACATAGCGTGCCAGCAGCTTGTTGTTGAACGGCGTCGGGTGAACCGCGTCGGCATAGGAGTAGCGGCTGACGTCGCCGGACTTCAGGTTCGCGCCATTGCACACCAGGGAGCTGCCCAGCGGGTTCTTGGCGGGGGTCAGGTCGCACGCCGTATCGGTCACGTTGGTCAGGCCGTATGGGGCCGGGTTGGTGGCCTGGTCGTGGCTGACGTAGAAGACGTCCACCAGCTGCACCTTGGCTTCGGCGGCCAGGCCGGAAGTCAGCTGGTCGTTGAAGGCCTTGACCATGGCGTTGATCAGGGCCTTGGTGTTGGCGTCCTGCGACAGGCCGCTCGGGGTGTTGGCCACGTCCGGCAGGTTGTTCACCACCACGTAGTTGGCGCCGTTGGCGATCAGCTGGCCTTTGACCAGGGCCACCAGTTCGCCGCCGGCCTTGGCCATGGCAGCCACCAGCTCAGGGCCGTGGGCGGCAGCGTAGTCGGCGCCGGCCTTGTTGCCTGCGGTGGTGGCGTCGGCCTGGGCCTTGAGCGCCATCGGGCCATACACGGCCGGGCTGGCGGCAGCGGTATTGCCGGCAACTACAGCGGCCGTTACGGCAGCGGTCACGATGCTGGTGCTGGTGCTGCCCGGACGTGCGGCTTCGGTGGCGATGGCCAGGCCGATGGCTTGCGCGGCGGTGGCAGGATTGGTGGCGCCGGCGGCCAGCTGGCCGGCCAGGCTGGTGGCGAAGGCGGTCTGGCCCGCGCTGTTGCCGGCCTTGGTGGCGTTGGCTTTCAGCTCGTCCAGGTTTTCCAGTGCGTCGTTACCGCCGGCCATGATCAGCACCAGCTCGTCGCCCTTGAACTTGCCGCCGACCTTGGTCAGGTGGTTCTTGATCTGGGTCACGACCGGCACGGTCAGCGCGCCCAGCGGGCTGCCGGTGGCCTTGTTGCCCGGGCCGACCGGATTGGTCACACGCGAGCCGCCCTGCGCATAGCTGTTGCATGCGGTATTGGTGGCGACGGGAACGTTGAAACCTTTGCTGGCGTCGCCTTCCAGGCCGGTCATGTAGGCGCAAGGAGCCGGCAGGCCCAGCTGGGCAGCAATCAGCTCGGTCCAGTTGAAGCCGGTCAGGTCGGCGCCCTTGGCCGTGTTGTTGCCGTTGATGGTCCACTTGCCACCGCCGAGGGCCTTGACGGTGCCTACGGCGTAGCTGCCCACGTCGGACAGGCTATCGCCGAAGGAAACCATGGCGGAATATTTGACTTTCGGGGTGGTGTCGCCGGCGCTTGGGCCATTGCCACCGCAACCTGCAATAACAGCCGCTGCCATGACGGTCAGCGCGAATTTCGTATGACGCATTGTGTCTCCTGGGGGTAAATATTGTTATGCATGCGAACGGTCGTGCCATTCGCAACCTAAATAATATGCCAGTGCCAATGAGTTTTATACAAGGGAAATTTTGAAAAAACGTCAGTATTGCCACTGCCGCGTTGCGCCACAGGCTCAGTTGGGCTGAGTTGGGCTCAGCGTGATGCACTGGTGAAAAACTGACGGGCGGCCAGCAAGCAGAAAGGCGCTGCGTAGCGGGCGTGATAGCGGTCCAGCACCGCTTGCTCCGGATTGCGGCCGTCCTTGAGGGCGTCGGCGCGGGCATCGTCGAGGATGTGGGCGAAGGCCTTGCGCAGTGGCGAGAACTGGTCGGACTGGGACTGCGCTTCCAGGTCGAGCACGGTGGCGGGTGCGCCCTGGCCGGCAAAATACGCGGCAGCGGACGTGGTATTCGAAAACGGCACGGTGGGATCGGCCGCGCTGCCGCACAGGAGCAGCGGACTGTGCGGCTGGTAGCTGCGCAAATCGTTCTTCAGCATCCATTTGCGCAGATTGTTTTGCGAGGTGCAGGCGGCGCCCTGCTCGCTGCTGCAGGGGAAGTCGGCCATGTCCTGCAGATAGGCCTGGCGGAAGCTGTTGCGGATCAGCGGCGGCTGGGCATTATCGGCGGAGAACAGCGCGCGCATGGGCAGCTTGCCGCGCTTGAACAGGTCGCTGGTGCTCATGCTGCCGGGTAGCAGGGTTTCGATGCCGGCGGCGTACTGGCTGTCGTACAGGTCCTGCGGCCGGGCGTAAATCGCCGCGCCGGCGCGCTGGGCGGAGGTGGCGATTAGCGGTAAATACACGGTGATCCCCAGATTCGGATTGCCGCTGAAAACGCTGTCCGCAAACTGCGCCAGCGCGTAAGGACCGGACAGGCCGGCGGCGGCGGTGACCGTGAATTCATTGCTGTACTGCTGCTGGATGGCGCGCTGCGTGGCCAGGGCCACGAAGCCGCCCTGCGAATAGCCGGCGATGAACAGCTGCTGCGTGAAGCCCTGCTTCAGTTTCGCCAGGGCGGCGCGGCCGGCGCGCAGCGCGTCCACCATATCGGCCGACTGCTGTTCCGCGTTCAGGTAGGGATGGTAGGGCAGCGAGGAGCCTTCATAGCCCGCGTAGTTGGGCGCAATGACGATGTAGCCCTGGGAGGCGAACATGGCGGCCACCAGTTGCGCCTCGCCGCGCAGGCGGGCCATATTCGTGTCCCTGGCGATCGAGGTGCCGTGGGCGTACAGCAGGATGGGACGCTCGCCCTTGCACAGCGGATCGCTGCCGGTGGGCGTGATGACGGCGGCGCTGGCGTCGGTCGGCTCGCCGCTGCCGCCAACCGTGGCGTAGCGCACCGAATAAGTGGTGATGGTGCAGCGCGGCTCGCCGGCCTGTTCGCGCAGCGTCGTGGAAGCGCGCTCCAGCAGCTCCTGCAGCATGGACGGTTCGATGTGCTTGACGTTGAAGGGGCCGATGCTGATCTTCTGCATCTTCGGGCCGGACAGGATCTTGCCGCGCGGCGGCGCGGCGGCAGCGGAGGCGACAGCCGCAGGCGCGGCGGGCAGCGTGGCGGCAGCCATGGCGCCGCCGGCTGCCAGCGCCAGCAGGCCAGCCGCGAGGGACGCAAGCAATCCTGCGATAGATTGGGAACGCAACATCACAGCCTCCACGCGCGGGAGGCTGTGTCTCTCCTGCGCTTATGGCGTCAGAAAACGCTCGATAATGCCGGCCGAACCATGGGCGGCACGGCGCAGGCGATCGTTCACGCCGGCCCATGCCGCATCCTGCGGCGGCGTTTCAACCAGGATCAGATCGACCTGTTCCTGGTCCATCGCACGCAATGCGGCATACACACCATAAGCATACCCCTTTGGCTCATCAGGGAGCGCCACAAATGGCTCGCTGGCGGCAACCGGGGTGTAATGAATCAGCGCCACCCTGCGGCCACGGGCGGCGAGCGCAGAGACAGTGGCCGGGATGTCGTTGGTTGGCAACAGTGCCACCGGCGCTTTCGGCGCGTAATGCGATTCCAGCGTGCCCGAAGCGCGCGGTGCGCTCTGGTCCGGCGCCTGCGGCAGGTGGCCGATCACGTCCGCGATCTGCTGCGCCGAGATGTGGCCGGGACGCAGCAGCACCGGGCCATGCGTGGCCAGGCGCGACAGGTCGAGGATGGTCGATTCGATGCCGACCTGGCTGCTGCCGCCATCCAGCACGGAAGCGATCACATTGCCCTCGCCTACCTCGCCTGCGAATTCGTCTTTCACGTGCTGGGCGGTGGTCGGGCTCACATTGCCGAACTTGTTGGCCGACGGCGCTGCCACGCCGCCCTTGCCGCACTTGAAGGCGGACAGCAGCTGCATCGCCACCGGATGCGCGGGGCAGCGGATGCCGACCGTATCCTGGCCGCCGGAGACGGCGTCCGGAATGTGCCCGTTGCGCTTCAGGATCAGCGTCAGCGGGCCGGGCCAGAAGGCCTGCACCAGCTGGCGCGCTTCGTTCGGTACATCGGTCACCCAGTAATCCAGATCGGCGCCGGGGGCGACGTGCACGATCACCGGGTGGTCCTGCGGACGGCCCTTGGCCGCGTAAATCCTTGCCACGGCGGCCGGGTTCTCGGCATCCGCACCGAGGCCGTACACGGTCTCGGTGGGAAACGCCACCAGCTCGCCGGCGGCCAGCGATGCCGCTGCCGCGGCGATGTCGGCCGCAGTGTTTGCTGCCTGCTCGCTCATGCAACGATCCCCAGGATCGCGCAGGCGGCGTTCAGCTGCTGCTGCGCTTGCGCCAGCGTCGGCGCAACCAGGGTCAGATGGCCCATCTTGCGCGCACGGCGCGGCTCTTCCTTGCCGTACAGGTGCAGGTTGGCGCCCGGCAGCGACAGGATCCTGTCCCACGCCGGTTCGCGCGGCTGCTGGCTGTCGCCTTCGAACCAGACGTCGCCCAGGATGTTCAGCATCACGGCCGGCGAATGCTGGCGCACGTCGCCCAGCGGCAGGCGCGCCATGGCGCGTACCTGCTGCGCGAACTGGCTGGTCACGCAGGCGTCGATCGTATAGTGGCCGCTGTTGTGCGGACGCGGCGCCATCTCGTTGACCACCAGCGCACCATCGGCCAGCACGAAGAACTCGATGCACAGCACGCCCACATAGCCCAGTTCCGCCACGATGGCCTGCGCCGCATCCTGCGCCTTGCGGGCGCAATCGGCCGACACGTTCGGTCCCGGCACGGTGGTGGTGAACAGGATGCCGTCGCGGTGCACGTTTTCGGCAATCGGATACACAACGGATGCGCCGTCCGCGCCGCGGGCGGTCAGCACGGACACTTCGTAGGCCAGCGGCAGCATCTTCTCCAGCAGGCAGGTGACCTTGCCCATGGATTCGAAGGCGGCGCGCACATCGCCGCGCGACTTGACGCGCACCTGGCCCTTGCCGTCGTAGCCCATGCGGACCGTTTTCAGGATGCCCGGCAGCAGGTCATCCGCGATGGCATCGATATCTTCCTGCGAAGCGATAACCTTGTGCGGCGCCGGCATCACGCCGGATTTCGGCGCACAGGAAACGAAGAAGCTCTTTTCTGCGATACGGTCCTGCGCCACCGACACGCCATGGGCGTTGGGTGCGACAAAGACCGATTGCGCCAGGCGCGACAGGCTGCCGGCCGGCACGTTCTCGAACTCGGTGGTCACGGCCACGCATTGCGCAGCCAGCGCATCCAGGCCGGCGGCGTCGCTATAGCCTGCGTTGATCAGGCGCTGCGCCACCTGGCCGGCGGGACATTCGGCGGCAGGTTCCAGCACGGCCACCTGGTAGCCCATGCTTTGCGCGGCGTGGGCGAACATGCGGCCAAGCTGGCCGCCGCCCATCACACCCAGCCACGCTGGTGGGTTGGTTGCATTACTCATGATTCACTATCACTCAAGCGGCAGCTTCATGGCCTGTGCGGCAGCGGTCTGCTGCGCGCGGAATTCGCCCAGCCTGGCGGCCAGCGTATCGTCGGTGGTGGCAATGATGGCCACGGCGGTCAGCGCTGCGTTGGCGGCGCCCGCTTCGCCGATGGCAAAGGTGGACACCGGCACGCCCTTCGGCATCTGCACGATGGACAGCAGCGAGTCTTCGCCGCGCAGGTATTTCGACGGCACCGGCACACCCAGTACCGGCACGATGGTCATCGCGGCCACCATGCCCGGCAGGTGCGCCGCGCCGCCGGCGCCGGCGATGATGGCGCGCAGGCCGCGCTCGCGCGCAGTCTTTGCGTAGGTGTACATCTCGTCCGGCATGCGGTGCGCGGAAATCACCTGCGCTTCGAACGGCACGCCGAACTGTTTCAGGATGTTGACGGCGTTCTGCATCACGTCCCAGTCCGAGGATGAGCCCATGATGACGCCGACCAGCGGCTTGTTCTGCTCTGCCATGTTTATACCTTCAGCTTCTCGCCGGTCAGGCGTTCGATGGCTTCAAAGTATTTGGCCTGGGTTTTCTCGATCACGTCGGCCGGCAGGGCTGGCGCCGGCGGCGACTTGTTCCAGTCCTGCAGGGTTTCCAGGTAGTCGCGCACGAACTGCTTGTCGTAGGACGGCGGGGACATGCCCGGCGCGTACGAATCGGCTGGCCAGAAGCGGGAGGAATCGGCGGTCAGCACTTCGTCCATCAGGTGCAGCATGCCGTTGTCGTCCAGGCCGAACTCGAACTTGGTGTCGGCAATGATGATGCCCCTGGTGGCGGCGTAGTCGGCGGCGGTGGTGTACAGCTTGATGGCCACGTCGCGGATTTTGGCGGCCAGTTCGGCGCCGATGCGCTGTTCCATGTCTTCGAAGCTGATGTTCTCGTCATGCTCGCCCAGGTCGGCTTTCGCGGCCGGGGTAAAGATCGGCTGCGGCAGCTTGTCGGCCTGCTTCAGGCCTTCCGGCAGCCTGATGCCGCAGATGGAACCGGTGGACTGGTAGTCCTTCCAGCCGGAGCCGATGATGTAGCCGCGCACCACGGCTTCCACCAGGATCGGCTTCAGGCGTTTCGCTACGACGGCGCGGCCTTTGACTTGTTCCACTTCATCGGCGGCCACCACGGATTCGGGCGTTACGCCGGTCAGGTGGTTGGGCACGATGTGGCCCAGCTTTTCGAACCAGAAATCGCTCATCTGGTTCAGGACCATGCCCTTGCCGGGGATGGGTTCGTTCATCACGACGTCGAAGGCGGACAGACGGTCGGTGGTGACGATCAGGATCTTGTCGGTACCGACAGCGTAGTTGTCGCGGACTTTGCCGTGGCCCAGCAGCGGCAGGGATTTGATAGTGGATTTGTAAAGACTGTTCATAGCGGGGGGTCTTGATTTATTGAAACCTAGAATCTGGGTCTGACCCACGGGGTCAGACCCTACGGCACGCGGCCGTCGCGGGCAAGGGTCAGACGGGGACGCCGAGTCCCCTTGGGTCTGACCCCGGGTTTAGGTTTTACTTCACGATCTGAGCCAGTTCACCGGCCTTGTAGCGCTCGGCCATCTTATCCAGCGGGATCGGCTTGATCTGTGCCGCGCGGCCTTCGCAGCCGAACGCCAGCAGACGCGCCTTCACCACTTCCTCAGCCGCAACACGGGCCGGCTTCAGGTAATCGCGCGGATCGAACTTGGATGGATTCTCGAACATGAACTTGCGGATCGCCGCCGTCATGGCCAGGCGGATATCGGTATCGATATTAATCTTGCGCACGCCGTGACGGATGCCTTCCTGGATCTCCTCCACAGGCACGCCGTAAGTCTCCTTCATATCACCGCCAAACTCGCGGATGATCGCCAGCAGTTCCTGCGGCACCGAGGAAGAACCGTGCATCACCAGGTGCGTATTAGGAATGCGCGCGTGGATTTCCTTGATGCGGTCGATGGCCAGGATATCGCCGGTCGGCTTGCGGGTGAACTTGTAGGCGCCGTGCGAAGTACCGATCGCGATCGCCAGCGCATCGCACTGGGTCTTCTGCACGAAGTCGGCGGCTTGCGCCACGTCGGTCAGCAGCTGTTCGCGGGTCATGGTGCCTTCCGCGCCGTGGCCGTCTTCCTTGTCGCCCTTCATGGTTTCCAGCGAACCGAGCACACCCAGTTCGGCTTCCACCGTCACGCCGATGGAGTGGGCGAACTTCACCACTTCCTTCGACACTTCGACGTTGTACTCGTAGGAAGCGACGGACTTGCCGTCAGCCTGCAGCGAACCGTCCATCATCACCGAAGTGAAGCCGGAGCGGATGGCAGCCATGCAGACCGCTGGCGACTGGCCGTGGTCCTGGTGCATCACGACCGGGATGTGCGGGTAGGCTTCCACGGCTGCATCGATCAGGTGGCGCAGGAACGCTTCGCCGGCATATTTGCGGGCGCCGGCGGACGCCTGCATGATCACCGGGCTGTTGACAGCGTCGGCGGCGGCCATGATGGCCTGCACCTGTTCCAGGTTATTGACGTTGAATGCCGGGATGCCATAGCCGTGTTCGGCGGCATGGTCCAGCAGTTGACGCATGGATACGAGAGACATGGTGGTACTCCAAGTAATAAAGAAATCTTCTCATTGGCGGGCCGCAGCCCGCCCCGCCATCAGCGCGTTTCCGCGCGGTGCGTGAATTCTCCGACCTTGACGATACGCAATGCGTTCGTGCCGCCGACCTTGCCCATCGGCGCACCCCAGGTAACCACAATCATATCGCCCTTTTTGGCGATGCCCTGTTGCACCAGCAGGTCTTCCGCGCCGCGCAGCACGACATCGGTCGGCGCGTCCTGCATCAGCTGGTAGGCGCGCACATTGCGGTACAGCGCGGCCTTGCGCTGGGTGGTGGTGCTCGGGGTCAGCGCGACAATCGGCGTGTCGATGCTGTGGCGGCTCATCCACAGCGCGGTGGAACCGGATTCGGTCAGGGCCACGATGGCCTTCACGCGCAGGTGGTGGGCGGTAAACAGGGCGCCGTAGGCGATCGACTGGTCGATGCGGGTGAAGCGCACGTTGAGGAAATCGGCGTCCAGCTTGTTGTATTCGGATTGCTCGGCCTCGATACAGATCGCGGCCATCATTTCGACGGTCTCGACCGGGTACTTGCCGGAGGCGGTTTCAGCGGAAGTCATGACGGCATCGGTGCCGTCCAGCACGGCGTTGGCCACGTCCGACACTTCGGCGCGGGTCGGCACGGCGTTGAAGATCATCGACTCCATCATCTGGGTCGCGGTGATGGCGATCTTGTTCGATTCGCGCGCCATCTTGATCATACGCTTCTGCAGCGCCGGCACGGCGGCATTGCCCACTTCCACGGCCAGGTCGCCGCGGGCCACCATGATGCCGTCCGAGGCGTTCAGGATTTCCTGCAGCGCCGGGATGGCTTCGGCGCGCTCGATCTTGGCGATCATCATCGGCTTGTGGCCGAACGGCTCGCCGGCGATATTCGCCAGCTGGCGCGCCATTTCCATATCGGTGGCGTTTTTCGGGAAGGAGATGGCCAGGTAGTCGGCCTGGAAGGACATCGCGGTCTTGATGTCTTCCATGTCCTTCGCGGTCAGGGCCGGCGCAGTCAGGCCGCCGCCCTGGCGGTTGATGCCCTTGTTGTTGGACAGCTCGCCGCCGATCTTGGTGGTGGTGTAGATCTCGTGGCCGACGATCTTGTCCACGGTCAGCACGATCAGGCCGTCGTTCAGCAGCAGCACGTCGTTCGGCTTCAGGTCGTTCGGCAGCTGCTTGTAGTCGAGGCCGACGCGTTCCTGGTTGCCCAGTTCACCGTTCTCGCCCCATTTCGCATCGAGGATGAACTTGTCGCCGTTGGCCAGGTCGATCTTGTTGCCTTCGAACTTGCCGATACGGATTTTCGGCCCCTGCATGTCGGCCATGATCGCCACCTCCTTGCCGCATTCGGCCGCCGCCTGGCGTACCAGGTTGGCGCGGTCGATGTGGTCCTGCGCCTTGCCGTGCGAGAAGTTCAGACGGACCACATCGGTGCCGGCCTTGATCATGCGGATCAGTACGTTCAGGTCGGTGGATGCTGGGCCAATGGTGGAAACGATCTTGGTGCCACGGGACATTTGGGGGTCTTCCTCGTTTTTGTGTCTAAGAGAGTAAAAAAGGCGCTTCTTGAGCGCCTTTTGCCTTTACTGCTGGGCGCGTTGCGCCAGGATTTCCACTGCCGGCAGGGTTTTGCCTTCCAGGAATTCAAGGAAGGCGCCGCCGCCGGTAGAGATATAGCCAATTTTATCGGTGATGGCGTATTTTGCAATCGCTGCCAGGGTGTCGCCGCCGCCGGCAATCGAGAAGCCCCTGGAGGCGGCAATCGCCATGGCCAGGGTCTTGGTGCCTTCGCCGAACTGGTCGAATTCGAACACGCCGACCGGACCGTTCCAGACGATGGTGCCGGCTTCGGCGATTTGCGCGGCCAGCCTGGCGGCGGTTTTCGGGCCGATGTCCAGGATCATGTCGTCGTCCGCCACGTCGGCCACCGCTTTCACGGTGGCGGCTGCGGTCGGCGAGAATTCCTTGGCGCAGACCACGTCTTCCGGAATCGGCACCTGGGCGCCGCGGGCGGCCATCATGTCGATGATGGCTTTCGCATCGCCCACCAGGTCGGCTTCGGCCAGCGACTTGCCGATCTGCAGGCCGGCCGCCAGCATGAAGGTATTGGCGATGCCGCCGCCGACGATCAGCTTGTCCACCTTGTCGGCCAGCGATTTCAGGATCGACAGCTTGGTCGAGACTTTCGAGCCGGCCACGATGGCCAGCAGCGGACGGGCCGGTGCGCCCAGGGCCTTGCCCAGCGCGTCCAGCTCGGCGGCCAGCAGCGGACCGGCCGCGGCGACCGGTGCGTATTTGGCGATGCCGTGGGTGGTGGCTTCGGCGCGGTGGGCGGTGCCGAACGCGTCGTTCACGTACACGTCGCACAGCCTGGCCATCTTCTGCGCCAGTTCATCGGAATTCTTCTTTTCGCCCTTGTTGACGCGGCAGTTTTCCAGCAGCACCACCTGGCCGGGAGCGACGTCCACGCCGTCGGTCCAGTTCTGCACCAGCTTGACCGGCTGCCCCAGCAGCTCGGACAGGCGCTGGCCGACCGGCTCCAGGCTGTCTTCCGGCTTGAATTCGCCTTCGGTCGGACGGCCGAGGTGGGAGGTGACCATCACGGCAGCGCCGCCTTTCAAGGCCATCTGAATACCTGGGACGGAGGCGCGAATGCGCGTATCTTCGGTGATATTGCCGGCATCGTCCTGCGGGACGTTCAGATCGGCACGGATGAAGACGCGCTTGCCCTGCAGCGCATCGTGCGCGGCCAGGTCTTCCAGACGGTTGAATTTCAGCATGGGCTACCCAAGGAGTCGATTTGTTGGAAAGACCGCTATTTTACCTGAATGCCAGCGCTGTTAAGCCGTTTTCTTGCCAGCGAATCAAGCACTTGGGGGCTTTTCATCGGGCTCAGGCAGCGGGCAGCAACAGGCGCAGGGCAGTAAAGGCAAGCATGCCGAAGATGATGGTTTCGAGCATGCTCTTGCGCAGCAGATAGTAGGCCGCTGCCGCAATGCCGGCGATCAGCTTGTAATTGTGCAGGCCGAGATCGACGGCGCCAGCCGGGTCGAGCAGCAGATCCGGGCCAATGATCGCAGCCAGGGCGCAGGAAGGCGCGTAGCGCAGCATGCCCTGCACGCGGGTCGGAATCGGCACATGTTCGCCGATCACCCAGAACGAACTGCGGGTGGCCGCCGTGGCGCAGGCCAGGGCAATGATGGTGAGCCAGATTTCGAGTTCAGACATGCTTCACCGCCCGCTTCTCCTGCCGGCTCTCCACCGCCATCGCCGTGAGCATCCCCACCAGCACCGCCGCCAGCAGCCCCAATTTATACGGCAGCCCGGCCGCCGCCACCGCGACCGCGCCGGAAACCAGCACCCCGCACAAGGCCGGCCGCGTCGCCACCATCGGCACGGTAATGCCGATAATCGCCAGCGTGCCGGCAAAGCCGAGCCCCCATTCCGCCGGTACGGTACTGCCCAGCAAAACGCCGGTAATCGAACCCACCTGCCACGCCGTCCAGTTCGGATACAGCAGGCCCTTCAGGTAAGACACCTTGCCCACTTCCGGCTTCTCGGTCGGGAACTTCTGCAGATAGATCGCCACCGTCATGTCCCCTGCCGCATAGCCGAGGAAGAAGCGCTGCCGCAGCGGCAGCCTGGCAAACTGCGGCGCCAGCAAGGCGGCAAAGATGACGAAACGCAGATTGACCACGAGCGCGGTCAGGAACACCACCCAGATCGGCGCACCGGCCGCGATCAGGGGCAGCGATGCCAGCTGGGCGGAGCCGGCAAAGGCCAGCAAGGTCATGCCCAGCCCCTGCGGCACCGTCAGGCCGGACTTGACCATCGCCACGCCCACCACCATGCCCCAGGCCAGGATGCCGAACAGCGACGGCACGCCATCCTTCAGGCCGGCGCGCCAGGATGGCTCATGATGGGCAGCGATGTCAGGTTCGCGGTCGGTATCGCTCATGTGGTTTAATTGCCACACAAGGAAATCCTTCGCTGGCGGCTGAAATACAAATTGCCGACATTTTACCGACGAATTCTTCTAGTTGCGCGAATGGATTAAAATCGTGCTTTTTCACACCCCGGAGCATTAAAAGATGAGCAACGCCCCAGCCCCAGTCGAACTCGACGGTAAAGACCTGCCGGCACATTGCCCGAACCCGGCCATGCCGCTGTGGTCCTCGCACCCGCGCGTGTTCCTCGACTTCAAGCATGGCGAAGCCAAATGCCCGTACTGCGGCACCGAGTATCGCCTGAAGCCAGGCACCGAAGTGGGCCACCACTAAATCCCGCCACCGCCCGGAGCCCCCATGGTACGCAAGCACCAGATTGGCAGCGCCAAAGAAGTCGAAGCCGCTTTCTATGACGCCATGAACCGGGCGGACCTCGATGCCCTGATGGCGCTGTGGGCCGACGACGAAGAAATCGTCTGCATCCACCCCGGCGGACCGCGCCTGATCGGCCATGCGGCCATCCGCGAGTCCTGGCAGTTGCTTTTAGAGCACGGTAGCTTGCATATTTCACCTTCCCAGCTGCACGAGACGCACAATCTGATGAGTTCGGTGCATACTGTAATTGAAGGCGTGACCGCAAAAAGTGGCGAACCGGCGCACCTTGTTGCGACCAATGTGTACGTCAAGACACCGAAAGGCTGGCGCATTGTGTTGCACCATGTGTCTGTGGCGCCAGGACCTGCTCCGGTCGATACGCGCGCCCAGATACTGCATTAGGAAGGAGGCGGGTTGTCGTCCCGCCGACAACGCGCCATGAACTACATCGCCCCATTCTGGCTGCCCAGCGGCCATCTGCAAACCATCTACCCCGCCACCTGCATGGCCAGGCCCGACGTGCGCTATCGCCGCGAACGCTGGACCACGCCCGATGCGGATTTCATCGATGTCGATTTCGTCGATGGCCAGGCGGGACAACCCTTCGTGGTGCTGTTCCATGGCCTCGAAGGCTCGTCCGACAGCCACTACGCGCGCGCCCTGATGGCCGAACTGGCCGCGCGCGGCTGGTCCGGCGCCGTGCCGCATTTCCGCGGCTGCTCCGGCGAGCACAATCTCGCGCCGCGCTTCTACCATTCGGGCGACATCGAGGAACTGGACTGGATCATCCGCCGCCTGCATCCGCGCGCCACCGGCAAGTTTTACGCCTGCGGCGTTTCGCTGGGCGGCAATATGCTGCTGCGCTGGCTGGGCGAATCGCAGCGCCAGGCCGAGTTCGTGGAGGCGGCATGCGCCGTGTCCGCACCGGTCGATCTGGCCAAGGGCGGCCACACGCTGGCGCAAGGCTTCAACCGCATCTACAGCCGCATGTTCCTGCAGACCATGAAGCCGAAATGCCTGGCCAAGCTGGAGCAATTTCCCGGCCTGTTCGACCTGGATGCCATGCTGGCCGCAACCAATCTGCACGCTTTCGACAATGTCGTCACCGCGCCGCTGCATGGCTTCCGCGATGCGGACGATTACTGGGACCGCGCCAGCGCCAAGCACGTCCTCAACGACATCACGGTGCCGACGCTGATGCTGAATGCGCGGAACGATCCCTTCTTCCCCGGCATGCACCTGCCGCAGAAAGTGTCGCCGCGCATGGTGCTGGAATATCCGGAAGCCGGCGGCCACGTCGGTTTCGCGACGGGCAAAATGCCGGGCAACCACAGCTGGCTGCCGCAACGCCTGCTGCAATTCCTGGAAGGCCGGCTTGCGCAGGATGTGCCGGCCAGTGCGGCGCTATGCGAGGCCTGATGCATGGATGAAATCGTCAAGCAGGCCATGGCCAAATGGCCGAACGTACCGCATTGCTACGGCTGGCTGGCGCTCGATGCGCGCGGCAACTGGCGCATGCGCGATGAACGGGCGCAGCATTTCAACCAGCCGGGCGACAAGCTGAACAACGCGGCGCTGGTGGGCTTCATCGTGCGCAATTACCAGAGGGATGAGCGCGGCTGCTGGTATTTTCAGAATGGTCCGCAGCGGGTTTATCTGAACCTGGAGGCGACGCCCTTCATCGCGCGCACCGATCCGCAGCAAGGCTTCGTGCTGCACACCGGCGCGCCGCTCGGCACGCCTGACGCAGCCTGGCTGACCGAGGCCGGGGAACTGCTCCTGCGCAGCGGCGATGTGGTCGCGCAGCTGGACGACCGCGATTTTGCGCAGGTGCTGCCGCGGCTGGAACTGCATGGGGCACCGGCCGGCGATGAAGCGCTGCTGGCCTGGCTGGAGAATCCGGACGAAGCGCTGAGGCTGCGCGTCGGCGAGCGCGCGCTGGCCGTGTCGCCGATTGCGCGCGCCGATATCGAGCAGCTCGGCTTCCGCAAGCTGCCGGCGCCCGACTGAGCCGAACCCGACCGTGCGGCGCTACGCCGCGCCGCGGCCAGGTCGCTCAGCACCGGCCCGGCAAGCCGCACGCCTGCGCCACGCCGGCTCAATCCTTATCCTTGTCCTTCTTGTTCTCGCCCATCATCTCGCGCCGCTGCGCCTGCAGCTCGCGCTCGCGTCCATCGATCACGGACTGGTCGTAGTAGGTCGCATCCGGCGCCTTGCGCGCCAACCCCAGCTGATCGAGCGCAGCCATGATCCCGCCCTGCAGCACATACGACTCCGCCGTCGAGATATGCTGCAGCGCGATCTTGCCCTGCTTGGCATACACCTGCGCCAGGAAATCATGCAGCTCCGGCTCGCTGCGGTACATCTGCAGCTGATCGCGCAGGAAACGGCCGGCGTCGTCGTGCTTGCCGCCCTTGATCATCGCGTCCGCATACTGCCAGGCGATGCCGCGCGACAGCGGATAGCGGTTATGCGCCTGTGCCGCCTCCTTGATTGCAGCAGCCATCACCTCCGGCTTGCTCTCCTGCGCCAGCTTGATCTCCAGCGACAGGAACGCCAGCATGGTATCGGCCTGGCCGCGCGGCATCGGCGAGCTGAAAGCGCCGGGAAGCGGCGGCTTGTCGAGCGTGGCGCGCGCCTTGTCCAGCCAGGACTGGGCGGCAGCAAAATCATTGCGGCGCTGCGCCACCATCGCCAGGCCGTACTGGCCCGCTGCCACCTGCTGGCGGCTGGGCGACTCCGTCTGGATCTGGAAGAACTGCTGCGTTTCGGTCAGGCCCTTCTCGCTTTCGTCCTGCAGCACACGGGCGCGGGTGCGCGCCAGGTAGAAGTCGGACGCGTCCACGCGCTGCTTGTACGGCTGTTCGCGTACCCGCGCCTGGATATCGGCGATACGTTCCGTGGTCAGCGGGTGCGACTGCAGCCAGGCCGGCACCAGGTCGCTGTAATTGCGCGTGCTTTGCTGCATGCGCTGGAAGAAAGCCACCATGCCGCTGGTGTCATAGCCGGCCGCACCCATGATCTGGAAGCCGACGCGGTCGGCCTCGCGCTCCGCATCGCGGCTGAAATTCAGCTGGCGCTGGATGGCCAGGCCCTGGCCGCCCATGAACACGCCGATGGCCGCGTCCGGGCTGGACTTGGCCGCCAATGCCGCCAGGATCATGGCCGCCAGCGGGATCAGCGCATCGCCCTTCTGGTTGCCCAGCTGGCGCGCGATATGGCGCTGCGCCACGTGGCCCACCTCGTGCGACAGCACGGAGGCCAGCTCGGATTCGGTCTGCGCCGCCAGCAGCAGCGCCGAGTGCACGCCGATATTGCCGCCCGGGAGGGCGAACGCGTTCAGCTGGGTGTCGCGCACCACGAAGAAGAAATAGTCGTAATTGGCGTCGCCCCGGGCGCCGGGACGCGCCGCCACCAGTTTCTGGCCCAGCTCATTGATGTATTCGAGGATGGGCGGATCGTCGAGGTAATCCTTATTACGCTTGATGTCGTGCATGATCTCGTCGCCGACCTTGCGTTCGAGCACGGGCGACAGGTCCTCGCGCGAGGCATCGCCGAGAGTGGGCAGGTTCGGGGTGCTGGAAACGGATTGCGCCTGGCCCAGCGGCGGCGCAATCAGCAGCGTCGACAGCAGGACCGCCAGCAGGCGGCGGGGGAAACGATGTGCTTTCACAGTGCTATCATACCCGTTCAATCAGAGTGACATGATGTCCAAGCAGCGATGACCAACAAGAACCCAGAACTTACGCATTTCGACGCCTCCGGCCAGGCCCACATGGTCGATGTCGGCGCCAAATCGGAAACCCACCGCATCGCCGTAGCGGCCGGCAGCATCCGTATGCTCCCGGAAACGCTGGCCATCATTCTAACGGGAAGCGCCAAGAAGGGGGATGTCCTCGGCATTGCACGCCTGGCAGGCATCATGGCCGCCAAGCGCACCAGCGACCTGATCCCCCTGTGCCACCCCCTGGCCCTGACCCGCGTGACCGTCGATTTCGAATCCGACGAAGCCGCCGCCACCATCCACTGCCGCGCCCAGGTCGAGACCTATGGCAAGACCGGTGTTGAAATGGAGGCACTGACTGCGGTGCAGGTCGGCCTGCTGACCATCTATGACATGTGTAAAGCCGTGGACCGCGGCATGACCATGGACAACATCCGCGTCATCGAAAAAGCCGGCGGCAAATCCGGCGACTGGAAGGCCGACTGAGCGCTTGCTTGCTAGTTTCAGCACGAGAAACTCTTTTCCGATACATTCGCCCTGCGCCGGGGCCTGGCCGAACAATTGTTCGACTTTCGGCAACGATCCGTTGCCCTCAGCTTCATTGAGATAACGCTAACCCGGCACTAAACTCCATGTTGGAGTTTTGAACCAAAACAAGGGAGTATTGAAATGAAGAAACTAACGACCGTGACCGGTGCGCCGGTAGCAGACAATCAGAATTCGCAATCCGTCGGCCTGCGCGGCCCGCTGCTGCTGCAGGACGTGTGGCTGGTGGAAAAGCAGGCGCATTTCAATCGCGAGGTGATTCCGGAGCGCCGCATGCACGCCAAGGGCTCCGGCGCCTACGGCACCTTCACCGTCACCAACGACATCAGCAAGTACACCAAGGCGATGCTGTTCTCGGAAGTGGGCAAGAAGACCGACCTGTTCGTGCGCTTCTCGACCGTGGCCGGCGAACGCGGCGCGGCTGACGCCGAGCGCGATATCCGCGGCTTCGCCGTCAAGTTCTATACCGAGCAGGGCAACTGGGACATCGTCGGCAACAACACGCCAGTCTTCTTCTTCCGCGATCCGCTGCGTTTCCCCGACCTGAACCACGTGGTCAAGCGCGATCCGCGCACCAATATGCATAATGCGGAAAGCAACTGGGACTTCTGGACCCTGCTGCCGGAAGCGCTGCACCAGGTCACCATCGTGATGAGCGACCGCGGCATTCCGAAAAGCTACCGCCATATGCACGGCTTCGGCAGCCACACCTACAGCATGATCAGCGCCGCCAACGAGCGCTTCTGGGTCAAGTTCCACTTCATCACCCAGCAGGGCATCCAGAACCTGACCGATGAGGAAGCCGTGGCCATGATCGGCAGCGACCGCGAAAGCCATCAGCGCGACCTGTTCGGCTCCATCGAGAAAGGCGACTTCCCGCGCTGGAAGCTGATGATCCAGGTGATGCCGGAAGCGGACGCGTCCAAGGTGCCATACAACCCGTTCGACGTGACCAAGATCTGGCCGAAGAAGGATTATCCGCTGATCGAAGTGGGCGTGATGGAACTGAACCGCAATCCGGAAAACTACTTCGCGGAAGTGGAGCAGTCGGCCTTCTCGCCGGCAAACGTGGTGCCGGGCGTCAGCTTCTCGCCGGACCGCATGCTGCAGGGCCGTATCTTCTCCTATGGCGATGCAGCCCGCTACCGCCTGGGCGTGAACCACCACCATATTCCGGTGAATGCGCCGCGCTGCCCGTTCCACAGCTACCACCGCGATGGCGCCATGCGCACGGATGGCAACCTGGGCGGCGCGATTGCCTACCAGCCGAACAGCAAGCAGGAATGGCAAGAGCAGCCGGAATACGACGAGCCGCCGCTGTCGGTGGAAGGTGCGGCCGGCCACTGGGATCACCGCGTTGACACCGACAACTTCTCGCAAGTCGGCGCGCTGTTCCGCCTGATGAACGCGACCCAGCGACAGGCCCTGTTCGACAACACGGCGCGCGCCATGGGCGGCGTATCGCAGGAAGTGCGTGCACGCCACATCGCCAACTGTAACCAGGCGGATCCGGAATACGGCGCCGGCGTGGCGGCTGCACTGGACCGCCTGTCCAGGTAAGTCTCCTGTAGTAATTCATCCACATTGATTTTCACTGGCGGGACTGCCTTGGCGCAGCCCGCCAGTCATTCACCGGCGCTCGCCAAATCTCCACCTTTTGACCGCGCTGCATCAGCCGCGCCAACTTGCATCGTGCAAGCGCATGCCAATAGGAAATGCACGTATCCCATTGAAATTATTGAAGAAAGTAAATTTGTAACTGACTTCATCTGGTTAATCGACCCGGCAATTGCGGCTTCAGATACTTGACTTCCAATTAATTTTTTTGGAGACAAGATGAAACGCTTTGCATTGAAGCTGTTGGCGCTGTCGCTCCTCGCCTGCAGCGCCGGCGCGGCCTCCGCTGCCGCAACCGGCGCTGCGGGAATCAGCAAGGTCAGCTTTACGCTGATCGATCTCACGCCGGACGATGGCGTCGCGCCGTCCATCACGTTCAACCCCGACCCGGCCGGCGCTTACAGTCCCTTCGTGTATGGCGAGCTGCGCGCCTCGACCTTCAACGAAGATGCCTACCGCGAATTCCAGCGCTTGGGCATGGATCCGCTGAGCGCCGTCAGCGCCTCCGGCAGCACGGGCATGTCGTGGGCGACCGGCTCGGCGAACGGCGCCGCCGGCCTGGGCTTCAGCAATATGATGGCGCAGGGCGAGGCGATGAGCGGGACAGGTTCTTCGGGCAGCTTCTACACCATCGTGCAGGCGCCGCTGGCGCTGTTCACCTTGTCCGCCAATACGGCGGTGCGCTTTTCCGTTGACGGCTGGGCTTCCGGCCAGACCACGATCGGCAAGGACGCGTCCGGCGTTTTCGATGAATGGGGCGGCGGCGTGCTGCGCCTGGAAACGGGCGGCCTGGATGCAAGCGGCGAGCTGGTGATGGACCGCGCCGAGGAATATGCCGCCGGTACTTATCTGGTCGATGAACTCGGCCATGTCAGCGGCACCAGCGATTCCTGGAGCGGTACGCTGTCGGTCATGTACAGCAACGCCACGGGCCACAAGGCGGACGGCAGCTTTGCCGCCGAACTGACGGCATCGGGACATTCGGTCAGCGCGGTACCGGAGCCGGCTGAAAGCGCAATGCTGCTGGCCGGCCTCGGGCTGATCGGTGCGGTGGCCCGGCGCCGCCCGCGCAAGCCGTCCGGCTCCGGCTCGGCGCCGGGCTCCCCTTCGCGCCAGCGCCGGGGTTCGCGCCCTATGGCGCGCCGCCTGGCCCTGCCCTTGTTGACGGCGGCACTCTTCGGCGCGGGCGGCATGGCGCAGGCCGCGTCCACCAGCAAGGTCACGGTCAACAGTATCGTCATCACGCTGACCGACCTCGATCCAAACGACAACATCACGCCATGGATTGCGCCGATGTTCATGAGCCAGCCCTACCTGAACGGCGGCGCAGGCAGCTTCGATCCGGACCTGAGCCGCGATGCCTTCGCCTATCTGGGCAAGCACGACACGAGCGAGCTGACCGGCTCGGCCAGCACGGCCTTTGCCTGGTCGAAGGCAAACATCGTGGGCGCGGCAAATATCGTCGGCTTCGACAGTATCGTGCTGAACGGCAGTGCCGCCAGCGGCGTACTGGGCTATGGCGAATACGGCGCGGTCGGCTCCAGCTATACGCCAATGAATTTCACCATTTCGGCGCACACGGCGGTCAGCATCAGCTTCACCACCAGCATCGAGGTGGAAACCACGCTGGGCTACGATCCGCAGTCCGGCATGGACGAGCATGCCGCCGGCCACGTGCTGTTTTCGCTGAACGGCCGCGATGATGCGGGCCAGGAGCAGGTTTCCGAGCAATACATGGAAATGGTGGCCGGCTACCAGTTCAGCGCCGACGGCCAGCCCATGGGCGAAAGCCAGTTCTGGAGCGGCGACCTGAGCGTGAACTTTGCCAACAATGCGGGGCATGACTCGATTGCCACCTTCTACGGCGAAGCGGGCCTGGGCGGCTATTCCGTGTCGGCGGTGCCGGAACCGGCGGAGTATGGGATGCTGCTGGCGGGACTGGGCCTGATCGGGTCGGTAGCGCGCCGCCGCAAGCAGGCTTGAGCGAAGGGGCCGCTTAGCCCCAGAGATCGAGCTGGGGTGTTTCCGCTGGCGCCGCCTTGCGCGGTGCCAGCGGATCTTCCCAGGCGCGCATGCGGTTCGCCGGGAAGTGGCTCAGGAATGCGCGCGCGTGTTCCGGGTTGCGGCAGCCGAGCCAGTCCTCGTAATGCTCGGGCGGCACGATCACCAGCGCGCGCTTCTCGTCGCCGGGCTTGTGAAAGCGCTTCATCAGGCGGTGTTCGTCGGCGTTGATGGTGAGCTGGGTGAAGGCGTAGGACGTGCTGCCGTCCGCCTCGGTCCAGCGCCGCCACAGGCCGGCCACGGCAAACGGACGCTGGTCGGCCATGCCGATGCCCCAGCGCACGGGCTTGCCCGATTCGTAATTCGGTTCGTAGAAGTGCGTCATCGGCACCAGGCAGACTTGCGACTCGTGCCAGGCATTCGAGAAGGAGCGCAGCTCGCCCACGGTTTCGCTGCGCGCATTCATCGTGTCCCATGGCTTCACGCCGGGTGGAATATGGCGCCTTGGCACCATGCCGTAGGATGCGACCAGGCACTCGGCTTCGCCGCCGCCGTTCCGGCGGATGATGGGCGCGCCGTAATCCTTCCACGTCTCTTCCGGCCAGTCGTAAGGCGCGAGCAGGTCGCGCTGCAGCAGTTCAGCGAGCTGGTCTTTGGATACGGGCCGGTAATTGACGCACATGGGCCGGTATCCTACCGCAACAGCCTGACTTCCGCCGAAACCACGCGCGACGGTAGTAAATTTGCAAGTAAGAACGGGCTGTTGTATTGTGAATCACAACTTACCTGTGAGGTGCGAACGATGGTCAAGGCTTCCCGCTGGCTGCTGCCCTGTGCCCTTGTCCTGCTGCAAGGCTGCGAGCGCAGCAGCGATTTCGTGGATGCGGACTGGCACCGCAAGGATCTGAACGCCCACCTGTCGCGCTGGGTTGCCATCTCCCCTACCCCGTCCGGCATGATGCAGGGCACTTTCGAGCGCAACTGGAAACCGGCCGCGGGACAGGGCAGCGACCTGACCATCCACAGCCGCCTCGTATACACGATGATCGCCGGCTACGAAGCCACCGGCGACCAGCGCTACGAACAGGCGGCCCGCAACGGCGCCGACTTCCTGCTGCAGCATTTCCACGATGCCGAATTCGGCGGTTTCTACCGGCGCGTCGATGCCGCCGGCAAGGTGCTGGACAGCAGCAAGCAGACTTACGGCCAGGCTTTTGCCGTGCTGGCCCTGTCGCACATGGCGCGGGTGACGAAGGAAGAACGCTACAAGCAGGCGGCGCTGTCCGCCTGGCATGATGTGCGCGACCATCTTGGCGACCCGCTTGGCGGCTTCCGTACCGAAGCGGCGCGCGACTTCTCGCTGCGCGGCAATAGCGCCAACTCGCAGAACCACGTGATGCACATTTTCGAAGCACTGCTGGCGCTGATCGACGCGACACAGGACCCGGCCACGATCGAGGATGCACGCAAGGTCGGCAATTTCGTGCTGTACAAGCTGCTGGTCGGCCTGCCCAGCGGTTCGGCCTATATCCCGGAATGGTATGACGCGCAGTGGAAGCCGCTCGCCACCAGGGAAGGCTATATCGATATCGGACACCAGTTCGAATGGGTGCACCTGCTGCGCAGCGCCGAGCGGCGCGGGCTGCCGCCAATGTATGCGGACGTGGGCGAGCGGGTGCTGAAATATGCGATTGCGACCGGCTATGATGAATCGGCCGGTGGCGTGTTCAGCCGGATTTATACGGATGGCACGGTGGACCGTAACAAATACTGGTGGCCGCAGGCGGAAGGCATGCGCGCTTTCCTGGCCGTGGGCGACCGTCCAGACATGGCGCGGCGTTACCGCCAGACCCTGGACCTGGTGAACGCGGAATTGCTGGACACGGCCAACGGCGGCTGGCGTCTCGGCGCCAGACGCACTTGCGCGGAGGGCAAATGCTCGAATGAGCAGCCGGAGCCCTATCACCTGGTGGGCCTGGATGTTGCAGCATTGTCACTTGCAACATCGCAGTGAGATATTTAGTTCCATTTAGAACTATTTATTCCGTGACAATGTACAATGTATAATGTGCAAGAACTGCTCAACTACCAACAGGGTCCGCAGGAATGGCGAGCGACGCAAAGACGCAGGAATATGAATTTGAACAGATGAACCTGCAGGTGGGCGGGCGCATTCAGCTCATCACCCATCGTACGCTTAAGCCCATTCAGCACTTCTCGACCGTGATCGGCTGGGTGCGCGACGAGTACCTGATCGTCAAGATCCCCATGGAGAATGGCGCGCCGATTTCCGTTGCCGAGGGCGACAAGCTGACTATCCGCGTGTTTTCCGGGGTGAACGTTTGCGCGTTTTCCTGCGTCGTGATGCGCGTGTTCGGGCGTCCCTTGCTGTATGCCCATGTGTCGTTCCCGACGCAGATCCAGGGGACTTCGCTGCGCACGGCAATGCGCGTGAAGGTGGAGATTCCGGCACAGGTGACGCGCGATGACGGGACGCAGACCTCGGTCTTCCTGACCAATCTGAGCGTGTCGGGTGCGCTGGTCGAGTCCAAGCTGGCCATGGCCCGCGAAACCGAGACTGTCGCGCTCAATTTCACCCTGATTTCGCAGCCTGGCAACCACCAGGTGCGCATCAATACCCAGGCGCTGGTGCGCAATGTTTCCGTGGCCGCCGGGCCGGGGGGACAGGAAGAAATCTTCAGCTACGGCGTGCAGTTCACCAATCTGGATCCGGTGCACTTCACCATGCTGCAAAACCTCACCTACGAAGCCCTGCTCGCCGACCGCCAGAAGATCGTCTGATCTTCCCTGCGCACAAATAAAAAAACCGGGCCGCAGCCCGGTTTTTTATTGCCGCTTCAGCTATTAAGGAGCTGCAGTTGCGCTGTTTTTCTTCAGGCTTGCCTCGACAGCGGTATTGGTGAAGCCGGAGGTGGTGATTACCCACTGAACGTTGGTGCCGTTGGCAGGCATCTGAGCTTCGTAGTTGACAACCGGGGTAGCACCTGCACCCACAGCAGCATCCAGGGTCACAGTGATCTTGCCAGCAGCAACAGTAACGGTTTTAACTTCCTTGGTTGCAGTGAAGGTACCGTCTTTCGGGATGCCATTCGTGTCGTTGTTGCAGACGGTTTTGTCGCCGCCGTTTTCTTGCAAGCACAGAGCAACTGCAGTCTTGAATGGATCGATAGCTGCTACTGCGTTGGAAGCTTTAGCTTTGGCGGTGTAGTCGGTGTAAGCAGGGATTGCAACAGCGGCCAGGATGCCGATGATGGCAACAACGATCATCAGTTCGATCAGGGTGAAGCCGGCTTGTGCTTGTTGCTTCATCATTTTCATGGATTTCATTTTGCTGCTCCTTCGGGTGAGATTACGAGAATTTGGTAGGACACAGGGGTAAGAGCAATCGGCGTGCCAGCCTATTTTTTGAGCAAAATGGGGGGTTTGAGGACGTAAACCGTCAAAATTTGTCAGCGCGGGTGGCGGAAATTGTCAGCGCGCTGCCAAGGATTGTCACTGAAGTCGTTGCAAGTGACGAAATTTGTCATTCCATGCGGAAAGACATTTGCGTGCCGCCAAGGTCGAGAACGTCGCCGTCGTTGAGCGGCTGAGGCGCGCGCGTCATGGCGATGTTGTTGAGTACGGGAGCCTGGGCGCCTTCGATGTGGGCGGCGGTGTAGCCGTCGGCCGTGCGGGAGATGATGACGACCTGGACGCCGGGGCGGCCGAGGCTGGTCGCGGGCTTGGTCAGGGTCAGGGATTTGCCGGCGTTCGGGCCGTTCAGAAGCTCGATGCGGCCGAGCGGGCCGGCTGCCGGAACGGATGAGGACGCGGGAGATGCGGCCATGCCGGCCGCGGCGCTCGCGGCGGATGCATAGTTGTCAATCGGCGAGCTGGGCAAATCGGACGGAATCGGCGGCGCGCTTGGCGCCGAGGCGGCTGCCGCAGCCAGCGGACGGATGCCGTCCTGAATGAATTCGAGGTGGTACTTGGCCATCTTGATCACGTCCTTGTTCTGCAGGAAGTGCTTGCCGATGCGGTGGCCATTCACAAACGTGCCGTTGGTGCTGTGCAGGTCTTCGAGGAAGGAATCGTCCAGAATGGTCGTGATCACGCCGTGTTCGCCGCTTACGGCCGGGTGATTCAGAACCACGTCGTTATGGCGATGACGGCCGAAGGTCATGCGCTCTTTGCTGAGCTGAATTGTCTGCTCCACAACGCCTTCACGGGTGACAATTAACTTGGCCAATCAATTCCTCTCAAATTACCAATATAAAAACACGGCAATACAAACAAAAACGGGGAGCCTGAGCTCCCCGTCATCATACCAAAAGACGATTACAGCATTGCCTTCAGCAGGCGTGCCATCTCGGATGGATTCTTGGTCACGGTGATGCCGCAGGCTTCCATGATTTCCAGTTTGGCTTGCGCGGTGTCGGCGCCGCCGGAGATCAGCGCGCCGGCGTGGCCCATGCGCTTGCCCGGAGGAGCGGTCACACCGGCGATGAAGCCAACCACCGGCTTCTTCATGTTGTCCTTGATCCAACGGGCTGCGTTGGCTTCGTCCGGACCGCCGATTTCGCCGATCATGATCACAGCGTCGGTGTCAGGATCTTCGTTGAACATGCGCATCACGTCGATGTGCTTCAGGCCGTTGATCGGGTCGCCGCCGATACCAACTGCCGAAGACTGGCCCAGACCCAGGGCGGTCAGCTGACCCACTGCTTCATAGGTCAGGGTGCCGGAGCGGGAAACCACGCCGATACGACCCTTCTTGTGGATGTGACCCGGCATGATGCCGATCTTGATTTCGTCAGGGGTGATCAGGCCTGGGCAGTTCGGGCCCAGCAGCAGGGTCTTGGAGCCGGCTTTGGCCATGCGGTCCTTGATTTCCATCATGTCGCGGACTGGGATGCCTTCGGTGATGCAGATCGCCAGGTCCAGTTCGGCTTCAACAGCTTCCCAGATTGCAGCAGCTGCGCCTGCCGGCGGAACGTAGATCACGGACACGGTCGCGCCGGTCTCGGATGCGGCTTCCTTGACGGAGGCGTAGATCGGGATGCCTTCGAAATCTTCGCCGGCTTTCTTCGGGTTCACACCGGCCACGAAGGCTTCACGGCCGTTCGCGTAGTCGCGGCACATGCGGGTGTGGAACTGGCCGGTCTTGCCGGTGATGCCCTGGGTGATGACTTTGGTGTCTTTGTTGATCAGGATAGACATAGTGATTCCTTAATTATTTACCGGCAGCAGCGGCGACAACGCTCTTGGCTGCATCTTCCATGGTGTCAGCGGCGATGATCGGCAGACCCGATTCAGCCAGCATCTTCTTGCCCAGGTCTTCGTTGGTGCCCTTCATGCGGACCACCAGTGGAACTTGCAGGGACACGGCTTTGGAAGCGGTGATCACGCCTTCGGCGATCACATCGCAGCGCATGATGCCGCCGAAGATGTTCACCAGGATGGCTTTCAGGCCTGGGTTCTTCAGCATGATCTTGAACGCTTCGGTCACTTTCTCGGCCGTAGCGCCACCGCCCACGTCCAGGAAGTTGGCAGGCTCGCCGCCGAACAGCTTGATGGTGTCCATGGTTGCCATGGCCAGGCCGGCGCCGTTCACCAGGCAGCCGATGTTGCCGTCCAGGGAGATGTAGGCCAGGTCGAATTTCGATGCTTCGACTTCAGCTGGATCTTCTTCGTCCAGGTCGCGGTAGGCGACGATTTCCGGATGACGGAACAGGGCGTTGGAGTCGAAGTTGAACTTCGCGTCCAGGGCGATGACCTTGCCGGAACCGGTCAGGATCAGCGGGTTGATTTCGGCCAGGGAAGCGTCGGTTTCCCAGTAAGCCTGGTACAGGCCCTTCAGGTTGGTGACCGCGTCGGCGATCGAACCTTCCGGCACGCCGATCTTGGCAGCGATCCCGGCGGCTTCAGCGTCGGTCAGGCCGACGGCTGGATCGATGGCGATCGAGTGGATCTTCTCAGGGTGGGACTCGGCGACTTCTTCGATGTCCATGCCGCCTTCGGAGGAAGCCATCAGCACAACGCGCTGGGTCACGCGGTCGGTAACCAGGGAAACGTACAGTTCTTTCTTGATGTCCGCGCCTTCTTCGATCAGCAGGCGGCGTACTTTCTGGCCTTCAGGACCGGTCTGGTGGGTCACCAGCTGCATGCCCATGATCTGGTCCGAGTATTCTTTCACTTGCTCCAGCGACTTGGCCACTTTCACGCCACCGCCTTTGCCACGGCCACCAGCATGGATCTGCGCCTTCACGACCCACACCGGGCCGCCCAGGGTTTCAGCAGCTTTCACTGCCTCTTCCACGGTCATGCACGGGATGCCGCGCGGTACGGTCACTCCGAACTTTCGGAGGATCTCTTTGCCTTGATACTCATGGATTTTCATGCTGGCTTTCCCTTCTGATACTGAAGTATGTAATTACGGTTAATTGGTTGAATGGACAGCACCTAAGCTGCGTCTTCTTTGTGGGAAGACCAGCGCGGGTAAAACTCGGCAACTGCCTCGCCATCGGTCTTCAGGGCGTGGCACTTGTCGAGCTGAAACGGTTTTTCATGATGCTCGGAGCGTTCATGCACCGGCCATACGTCGTTGGCAAACGCCTGGATGGCAGCCGTGGGCAGGATCTGGGCCAGTTCGGTCAGATGCGTGCAGCCCAGGACGCCGGACAGGCGTTGCTTCACTTCGTTGCGGAAACCCTTCATCAGGCTGAGGCCGATCAGGGACTTATAGGCGGGGCCAATGGTGTCGCAGTGGCCGGGGTAGGGAACGGCGTCCGAGCTGGCTTCGGCATCGACGATGGTGAGCTGCTGGTTGACGGTGATGCGCAGCCACAAATCGTGCACGGGTTCGCCGCTTTTACGCGGCCCCGATGCCAGCATGGTATCGATAGATTTGATGTCAGAGATATGAGCGTCAAGATCCCATAGGCCATCGTCGCGTGCGAACGCTTGGATGTCTATGGCGCGCGTATGCCTCAGCGCACGTCGGGAGACTGGAGTTGACAGGGACATAAGACCGATGCCACTTTTCGTGGCCAAATTAATAAGCAGCTAAATGTACGCCGCAGCTTCTACGGACAACCACCGCACCCGCGGTGCTGCATAAAACTGCAAAAGTGTAGCACACTGCGCATGGACTGAGGAATCGGGCCTAGCGCAAGCTGTCGTAATCGACCTTTTCCTTCATGTCGAACTGGACCTGGCGCGGTGCTTCGATGAACTGCGGCGAGGCGATGCTGAGGCGCGGATCGCGCCCATCCCAGGCCACGCCGCCCACCTCCATCATGGTCGGGAACATCTGCACGTGGCTGATCCGGCGCGTGCGGTTGGCTTCCAGCGCCGCGACGATGTGCGGGAAGCGCTGGCGGTAGGCGGGGTTCATCCAGACGATCAGGGGCACGTGGATATCGGCGCGGGTCGGGCCGCGCTGGGTATGCATGAACAACTGGCGCTCGTCGTCGAACAGGTTTTCGCCGTGGTCGGAGGTAAACACCAGCACGGCTGGACGGCTTTCCTTGCGCAGCTCGCTGATCACGCGGACCAGGAAGCGGTCGGTCTCGACCACCGTGTTGTCGTACGAGTTGATGGCGGCCTGTTTGTCGCCGGGAAGCGGAGTCCGAATACCGAGGTCGCGCAAGGTGGGCGAGAACTTGCGGGACGCCGCTTCGTAGCGGTCCTCGTACGGAATATGGCTGCCGTGCATATGCAGCACCACGAATTGGCGCGGCCCCGCCTGGCGTACGAAGGAGGTGAACATGGGCAGCAGGTTGGCGTCGGTGCGCATGTGGAAGTCCTGCGCATCGACGCCATATTCCACTGCATCGGCCGAGCGGCCAGGCGCATAGCCGTTCTGGTTCGACAGCCAGGCCGTGCGAAAGCCAGCCTCGCGATAGGTCTGCACAATGGATGCAGTCCCCTCCCCTGCCGCGCGTGACGTCAGCACGGCAATGGCAGCGTCCGTCCAGTTAGCGGTGGACGCCACATCCGGGAAATTCAGCAGCTCATGGCTCATGGCGGACAGCAGCGGCGTGGTATTGCGCGCATAGCCATTCAGGCCAAGATGGTCGGCGCGCAGGCTCTCGCCCAGCACCATCACCACGAGCAGGGGTTCAGTGCCCGTTTCGGAGCGGCCCTTGATGCTGACGAAGCGTTCGGTCTCGATATGCTTGGTATAAATCCGCTGCAGCGACAATGCCAGTCCGCTCGGGTAGCTGAGACTGGCCGTGGAGTATTCAAACAGCGGTGGCAACTTGACATGCTGCCCCAGCAGGACCCGGCTGAGCATACCCAGCATCATATACATCAGCAAACCCGCCAGCAGGCGTTTGCGGCCCTCGACAGCAAGGCGCCAGTCGCGGCTGATGCTGCACGCCAGCAGCACATAGGCAATCAGGCTGAGCGGCACGAGCGCCACGCTCCAGCCAATCGAACGGAGGACCTGAATCGTCAGCGAAAAATTGCTATTGATGGTGGCCGAGATCAGCGCATCGCCCGGTACGCTGTGATAGAGCAGCGTCAGGTAGCAGTAGGGTGCAACCAGTAAGGCGAAGGGGCTCAGAACCAGGAAATAGCTGCGTACACGCCCCAGCACCACCAAGGGTGCAAGGATCATCATCAGGGAAAATGCCATCACTGCGAAGACGGCGCCAGCGCCTTGCACCTGGTCGGTGAAGAGTGTCGCCAGGCTGGGTAGCCACAGCCAGAGTGCCAGGAAAGATGCCTTGATACGGTTGCCGCGCATAGTCGATGTTTCTTCTGGGGAAGAAAACATTGTAGCGCCCTTTCGCGGCGCTGCGGCAGCTTAGTAGTCTTCGTCGGGCATGGTGCCCTTCATCGCGGCGCGGATGGCTTTCTGCGAGAAGCCGCGGGCGAGGAGGAAGCGCATTTGCTTGTTGCGGCCTTCGGGGTCGGTGGCGACTTCGCCGAACTTGCGGCGCCAGACTTCGCAGCAGCGCTCGACTTCGTCCTCTTTCAGGCTGGCTTTGACTTCGGACAGCAGTTCGCCGTCGATGCCGTGACTGGCCAGTTCGGCCACGATGCGGCTGTTGCCGTAGCGCGCCGCACGGCGGTGCACCAGGTTTTCCGAGAAGCGTTCCTCGGACAGCCATTTGTTTTGTTCGAGGAAGTTGAGCAGGGCTTCCACGTCGTCGCCTTCTTCCGCGTAGCGCGAGAGCTTGCGCGCCAGTTCCATGCGGCTGTGCTCGCGCTGGGAGAGCAGGCGCAGGGCGCGGGCTTTGAGGCTGAGGGGGGGGTGACGCATTTTTTGGAACCTAAGGGCTGGGTCAGACCCAGGGGGTCTGACCCTTTGCTCATGGCTGACGGACCCGATAGGGTCAGACCCCGCGGGTCTGACCCTGGGTCTGGGTTTTACTCAACCGCCTTAAGCTTCGGCGCCGGCGCTTCTTCGCCGTCGGCGTTCACAACCGGCAGTTCGCGCACGCCGAGGGCGGCGCGTACCTTGTTCTCGATCTCGCGGGCCAGCGCCGGACGCTCCTTCAGGAATACGCGGGCGTTGTCCTTGCCCTGGCCGATGCGTTCGCCGCCGTAGCTGTACCAGGAACCCGACTTCTCGACGATCTTGGCTTCCACGCCCAGATCGATGATCTCGCCTTCGCGCGAAGTGCCTTCGCCATACAGGATGTCGAAGTGGGCTTCCTTGAACGGCGGCGCGATCTTGTTCTTCACGACCTTGACCTTGGTCTCGTTGCCGATCACCTCGTCGCCGGACTTGATGGAGCCGGTACGGCGGATGTCCAGGCGCACGGAGGCGTAGAACTTCAGCGCGTTACCGCCGGTGGTGGTTTCCGGCGAGCCGAACATCACGCCGATCTTCATGCGGATCTGGTTAATGAAGATCACCAGGGTGTTGGTGCGGTTGATGGTGCCGGTCAGCTTGCGCAGCGCTTGCGACATCAGGCGTGCCTGCAGGCCTGGCAGCGAATCGCCCATATCGCCTTCGATTTCCGCTTTCGGGGTCAGGGCCGCCACCGAGTCCACCACGATCAGATCGACGGAACCGGAGCGCACCAGCGCATCGCAGATTTCCAGGGCCTGTTCGCCGGTGTCCGGCTGGGAGATCAGCAGCTCGTGCAGATTCACGCCCAGCTTCTGTGCGTAGGTCACATCCAGCGCATGTTCCGCGTCGATAAAGGCGCAGGTGCCGCCCAGCTTCTGCATTTCGGCGATTGCCTGCAGGGTCAGCGTGGTCTTGCCGGACGATTCCGGACCGTAGATTTCAACCACGCGGCCGCGCGGCAGGCCGCCTACGCCCAGGGCGATGTCCAGGCCCAGCGAGCCGGTAGAGACGGTCTGTACTTCCTCGATCGGAGCCGATGCGTCCATGCGCATCACGGAGCCTTTGCCGAATTGCTTCTCAATCTGTGCCAGCGCAGCAGCCAGCGCCTTGGCTTTTTCCGATGCGGGTACTGCGCCTTTTTTATCGTCCATGATGTTCTTTCGCGGTTGAATTGATCGCTACAGGCAGCACTGTATAAAAAAACAGTGCTTTTGACAAGCACTGTTTTCAAAACTTCTTTTATGCCTTTGATAGGGATCAAAAAGTAGCTACATTAGCGTTATGCGTATTTTACTAGCCGAAGACGACAGCGTACTTGCCGACGGCCTGACGCGCTCCCTGCGCCAGTCCGGTTATGCAATCGATTGCGTAAAAAACGGGCAGGAAGCCGACACCGCCCTCTCCACCCAGGAATTCGACCTGCTGATCCTGGACCTTGGCCTGCCCAAGCTGTCCGGCCTGGAAGTGCTGCGCCGCCTGCGCATGCGCGGCTCGCTGCTGCCGGTGCTGATCCTGACTGCCGCCGATTCGGTGGAGCAGCGCGTCAACGGCCTCGATCTGGGCGCCGACGACTACATGGCCAAGCCGTTTGCCCTGTCCGAGCTGGAAGCGCGGGTGCGCGCCCTGACCCGGCGCGGCCAGGGCGGCGGCTCCTCCATCATCAAGCACGGTCCGCTGACCTACGACCAGGTCGGGCGCAGCGCCTATATCAACGAGCAGATGCTGGACCTGTCGGCGCGCGAACTGGGCCTGCTGGAAATCCTGCTGGCCCGCACCGGACGCCTGGTCTCCAAGGAACAGCTGGTCGATCACCTGTGCGAATGGGGCGAGGAAGTCAGCAACAACGCGATCGAGGTGTATGTGCACCGCCTGCGCAAGAAGATCGAGGTGGGCGGCGTGCGCATCGCCACCGTGCGCGGCCTGGGCTACTGCCTGGAGAAGTTCTCCAGCGCCAGCGCTGAGCACAAGTGAGCGAGGAACAGGCCACCTGGCAGCAGGCGCCCGCCGCCGAAGCCAACGAAATCCAGCACTCCCTGTTCGGCGAGATCCTGGACTGGATGCTCGCCCCCCTGCTGCTGCTGTGGCCGATGAGCATTGCCATCACCTACCTGGTGGCCAAGTCGATCGCCAACCAGCCCTTCGACCATGCGCTGGAGGACAACGTGACGGTGCTGGCGCAGCAGGTGCGCGAGGTGGACGGGCAGCTGGCCGAGCGCCTGTCCGGCCCGGCGCGCGACATCCTGCGCGCCGACGACATCGACAGCGTGTACTACCAGATCAGCGGCCCGCACGCGAACGTGGTGGACGGCGACCGCGACCTGCCCCTGCCGCAAACCCCGCCCGAGCCGGACAGCTTCCGCGCCGGCGCCGTGAACTTCCGCAACGAGAGCCTGCACGGCACGCCGATCCGCGTCGCCTATTCGTACATCAACCTGGAACAGGACAAGAACCGCGAGCCGCGCCTGGCCCTGGTGCAGGTGGCCGAAACGCTGGAAAAGCGCGCCAAGCTGGCCAACGAAATCATCAAGGGCGTGATCCTGCCGCAGTTCATCATCCTGCCCATCGTGCTGGCGCTGGTATGGTTCGCCCTGTCGCGCGGACTGCTGCCGCTGGCCGAACTGCAGGAGCGCATCCGCGCCCGTCCCGAGGACGACCTGAGCCCGATCCAGCCGAACCAGGTGCCGGAAGAAATCACGCCGCTGGTGCGCTCGCTGAACGACATGCTGGAGCGCCTCAAGCTGTCCATCGACATGCAGAAGCGCTTCATTGCCGACGCGGCGCACCAGATGAAAACCCCGCTGGCCGGGATGCGCATGCAGTCCGAGCTGGCGCTGCGCCAGACCGACCAGGGCGAGATCCACCGCTCGCTGGAACAGCTGGCGAAAAGCTCGGAAGCGGCGACGCGCCTGGTCAACCAGCTGCTGGCCCTGGCGCGCGCCGAAAACCAGCCGCAGGCCGGCGCGGCCTTCGAGCCGCTGGAGCTGGCCGAGCTGGCGCGCAACACGGTGCGCGACTGGGTGCAGGCGTCCTTCAACTACCGCATCGACCTGGGTTTCGAGCCGCCGGCGGAGCAGGTGCCGATCCTCGGCAAGCCGCTGATGCTGCGCGAGATGCTGTCCAACCTGATCGACAATGCGCTGCGCTACACGCCCGCCGGCGGCGCCGTCACGGTGCGCGTGCGGCGCGCGGGCGAGCACGGCATCCTGGAGGTGGAGGACAACGGCCCCGGCATCCCGCCGGCCGAACGCAGCCACGTCTTCGAACGCTTCTACCGCATCCTCGGCAGCACGGCCGAAGGCAGCGGACTGGGTCTGGCCATCGTGCGCGAAGTGGCGCAGCAGCACGAGGCGGAGCTGGACCTGTTCGCCAATCCGCGCTGCAGCGATCCGAAACGTCCCGGCTGCCTGTTCCGCCTGACCTTCCCCCTGCGTCCGCCCGAGCCGCCCGACAACGAAGAGGTACCGCATTTTGGATAAGCGCGAGCGCTACTGGCGCAAGACCCGCCGCATCACCGGCATCCTGCTCACGCTGTGGCTGGCGAGCACCTTCTGCATCGTGTTTTTCGCGCGTGAACTGAGCGGGCTGTATATCTTCGGCTGGCCGCTGAACTTCTACCTTGCGGCGCAAGGCGCATCGCTGGTCTATCTGGCGCTGATCCTGGCCTATGCCCTCATCATGCGCCGCGCCGACCGCGACTACCTGGCGGAGGCCGAGTCTTGAAACAGAGCTTCTTCCGCCGCCTGTCGCGCTACTACCTGATCTTCACCTCCTGCTTCGCCGCCTTCCTGATTGCGCTGGCGGTGCTGGAGAAGGAAGGCATGCCGCGCCTGTGGATCGGCTATATGTTCATGTTCGCCACCATCGCGCTGTATGCCGCCATCGGCGTGATCTCGCGCACCTCGAACGTGTCCGAATACTATGTGGCGGGACGGCGCGTGCCGGCCATGTTCAACGGCATGGCGACCGCGGCCGACTGGATTTCCGCCGCCAGCTTCATCTCGCTGGCGGGCGGGCTATACCTGCACGGCTTCGACGGCCTGGCCTACATCATGGGCTGGACCGGCGGCTACTGCCTGGTGGCGCTGCTGATCGCCCCTTACCTGCGCAAGTTCGCGCAATACACCATCCCCGACTTCCTGTCCGCCCGCTTCGGCGGCGACCAGCACGGCCGCACGGTGCGCCTGCTGGCGGTGGCGGCCACCATCATCGTGTCCTTCACCTACGTGGTGGCGCAGATCTATGCCGTGGGCCTGATCGCCTCGCGCTTTACCGGCGTCGATTTCTCGGTCGGCATCTTCCTTGGCCTGGCCAGCATCCTGGTCTGCTCCTTCCTGGGCGGCATGCGCGCCATCACCTGGACCCAGGTGGCGCAGTACATCATCATCCTGGTCGCCTTCCTGATCCCGGCCATGTGGCTGTCGGTCAAGCACGCCGACAACCCCATCCCGCAGATGGCTTACGGCAAACTGCTGCCGCAGCTGACGGCGCGCGAAAACGTGCTGGCGCACGACGAAGCGGAGGCCGAGGTGCGCGCCATCTTCCGCCAGCGCGCCGACGACTACGACGTGCGCCTGCACGGCCTGCCCGCAGCGTGGGAGTCCGGCCGCCAGGAAACCCAGCACTACCTGGACATGGTCAAGCAGCGCAACGGTTCCCTGCTGGAGATCCGCGCCGCCGAGCGTGCCCTGGCGGCGTATCCGAAAAGCGTGGAGGAAGCGGCCGTGCTGTGGGCCGAGCAGCGCGAATACAACCTGGCGCGGGCGCGCGAAATGGTGCCGCACGCCGAACCCTTCCCCGGCAGGACGCGCGAGCAGTCGGACAACAAGCGCCTCAACTTCCTGGCCCTGGTGTTCTGCCTGATGGTCGGCACGGCCGCCCTGCCGCACATCCTGATGCGCTCCTACACCACCTCCTCGGTGCACGAATCGCGCGTGTCGGTGTTCTGGACCCTGTTCTTCATCCTGCTGATCTACCTCTCCATTCCCGCGCTGGCGGTGCTGGTCAAATACGATATCTACAGCGCCCTGGTGGGCAGCGATTTCTCGCGCCTGCCGACCTGGGTGTCCTACTGGGCCAATGTGGACAAGGTCAATCCCCTGCTCAGCATCAGCGACGTGAACCACGACGGCATCGTGCAGCTGGCCGAAATCGTCATCGATGCGGACGTGCTGGTGCTGGCCACGCCGGAAATCGGCGGCCTGCCCTACGTGATTTCCGGACTGGTGGCGGCAGGCGGCCTGGCGGCGGCCCTGTCCACCGCGGACGGCCTGCTGCTGGCCATCTCCAACGCCCTGTCGCACGACATCTACTACAAGCTGGTCGATCCCAACGCATCGACCCAGAAGCGCGTCACCATTTCCAAGCTGCTGCTGCTGGCGGTCGCCTTCATCGCCTCCTACGCCGCCTCCACCAAGCCGGGCGACATCCTGTCGCTGGTCGGCGCCGCCTTCTCGCTGGCGGCATCGACGCTGTTCCCGGCCCTGGTGCTGGGCGTGTTCTGGGAGCGCGCCAACCGCCAGGGCGCAGTGGCCGGCATGCTGGCGGGCTTCTTCACCTGCCTGTACTACATGCTGCATACCAATCCCACGCTGGGCGGCAACCCTGCCGGCCAGTGGTTCGGCATTGCGCCGATTTCGGCCGGCGTGTTCGGCGTGCCGGCCGGCTTGCTGGCCATGCTCGTGGTCAGCCTGCTCACGCCGGAGCCGGACGCGCAAAGCCAGGCCCTGCTGCGGCATATCCGCACGCCGGAGACGCCACGGCAGTGACAATCTGCGAGTTTCCGTGGGACCAATACATGTTAATGTACCAACATGAAAAAACTCGTCCCCGCCCTCGCCGCACTACTGCTTGCCGCCGGCGCCGCCCAGGCCCAGAAACAGCCGATCGAGGACTTCTTCAATAACCCGGATTTCAGCGAACCGCAGCTCTCGCCCAGCGGCAAATTCCTGGCCGCGAAAATCGCCAGCAAGGAAAACGGCCGCGACATGCTGGCCGTGGTGGACCTGGTCAACAAGTCGGCCAAGGCGGTTGCCGGTTTCGCCGGCGCCGACGTCGGCCATGTGCAATGGGTGAACGACAACCGCCTGCTGTTCGACCTGCGCGACAAGGCGTCCGGCCAGGGCGACCTGCGCTTTGCGCCCGGCCTGTTTGCCGTCAACCGCGACGGCTCGCAGTTCCGCCAGTTGGCCGAACGCAGCAATCCTTTCGTGCGCGACGCCACGGCAGCCAAGATGCTGCCCTGGCATACCTTCATGCTGCCGCAGGACGGTCCGCAGGATTCGGAATGGGCCTATGTGACGGACAAGGTGATTGCCGGCCCCGGCGACCTGCGCGAAGTGCGCATGCTGCGCCTGAACACCCTGAACGGCCGCACCGAATCCGTCTCCGCGCCGGGCGACGTTCTGGACTGGCTGCTGGATAACAAGGGCGAGCCGCGCCTGGCCACCACGCTGGAGAAGAACATGCAGAACATCTTCGTGCGCGAGGCGGATGGCAAGAACTGGCGCAAGCTGGCCAGCTTCGATGCCTACCGCGGCGGCGCGGGCGCCTTCACGCCGCTGGCCTTCGGTCCGGAAGGCACGCTGTACGTGATCAGCACGCGCGTGAAGAACCTGGCCTCCGTGCATACTTTCGACTTCGCCAGCGGCAAGGTCAGCGCCCAGCCCCTGATCCAGCTCGATGGCTACGACTTCAAGGGCCACCTGATCATGCGCGGCGACAAGCTGCTGGGCGTGCGCTATGTGCGCGACGGCGCGGACACGCTGTGGTTCGATGCGGCCATGAAGCAGATACAGGACGACGTGAACAAGCTGCTGCCCAGTACCGTCAACCTGATCGAACTGCCTGCGCATCCGGAAACCAGCGGCATGCTGGTCACCGCCTATTCCGACGTGCAGCCGCGGGTGTACTTCATGTACGACAGCGTCACGAAAAAACTGGACCGGGTGGGCGAGAGCTATCCGAAGATCAAGCCGTCGCAGATGGGGACGCAGGAACAGGTGCGCTACAAGGCGCGCGACGGGCTGGATATCCCGGCCATGCTGACCGTTCCGGTGAAAAGCAGTGGCAAGAACCTGCCGATGGTGGTGCTGGTGCACGGCGGCCCCTATGTGCGCGGCAGCCAGTGGGGCTGGAGTCCGGAGGTGCAGTTCCTCGCCTCGCGCGGCTACGTGGTGCTGGAACCGGAATACCGCGGCAGCACCGGTTTCGGCGACTACCACTTCCGCGCCGGCTGGAAGCAATGGGGCCTGAAGATGCAGGACGATATCGCCGACGGCGCCAAATGGGCCATCGAGAAAGGCTACGCCGATCCGAAGCGCATCTGCATCGCCGGCGCCAGCTACGGCGGCTATGCCACGCTGATGGGCCTGGTCAACGATCCGGCCCTGTTCAAATGCGGCGTGGACTGGGTCGGCGTGACCGACATCAAGCTGCTGTACACCGGCCACTGGCTGTACAGCTCCGACCTGTCCGAGCGCTGGAAGCAGTACGGCATGCCGAGCCTGGTGGGCGACCTGGAACAGGACGCCGCACAGCTGAAGGCCACCTCCCCCATAGAACAGGCGGCGCGCATCACCCAGCCCCTGCTGCTGGCCTACGGCGGCTCGGACCAGCGCGTGCCGCTGGTGCACGGCACCCGCTTCCGCGATGCGGTGAAGGCCAGCAACAAGGAGGTGGAGTGGATCGAATATCCGGAGGAGGGCCACGGCTGGGTGCTGCCGAAAAACCGCATCGACTTCTGGACCCGCGTCGAGCGGTTCCTCGACCGGAATATCGGAGCCAAGGGGGCACCATGATGAAACCAGCCTTGCGCAGCCTCCTGCTGTCCCTGGGCCTTTGCTGCAGCGCGGGCGCCTTGGCCGCGGCCGCGCCGGCCAGGGACTTTTTCGAGAGCGAGCAGTACAGCGATGCCCGCATTTCGCCCAGCGGGCGCTACGTGGCCCTGAAGGTCGGCAACGACGGCTTGCGCGACAGCCTGGCCATCTTCGACGTCGCGGCCATGAAACTGCTGGGCGCCGCCCGGCTGGACCAGGAAGACATCGGCGAATTCCGCTGGCTGAACGACAAGCGCCTGGTCTTCAACGTGTATGACCGCCGCAACGCCATCGGCGACTGGCGCCAGGCGCCGGGCCTGTTTGCCATCGACCGCGACGGGAGCAACCTGCGCCGCCTGGCACACCGCGATTTCGGCAGCGAAGCCAGCACCGGCACCCTGATCAAGAACCGCGCCCTGCCCTGGAACACTTACCTGATGCAGCAGGATGGGCCGCAGGATTCGGATGTGCTGTATGTGGAACGTCCGGTCTGGCGCGAGAAGACGCATGAGATCAGCCGCATCGACCTGATGCGGCTGGATGCGTCCAACGGTCTTGCCGAGGCAACGAACCGGCCGGCGCCGGCGCAGGGCTGGCTGCTGGATACCAAGGGCGAGCCGCGCCTGATGACATCCCTGGACGGCGGCAAGGAGAAAGTGCATTACCGCGATCCGGCCAGCGGGGAATGGCGCGTCATCACGTCCTTCGATGCCTACACGGGCAGGGGCGGCTTCGCGCCGCTCGGCTTCATGGGCGAACGGCGCCTGCTGGTGGAAGACAACGCGGGGCGCGACAAGATCGGCCTGTACATTTTCGATCTGGCCAGCGGCAAGATGGAGCAGGAGCCGCTGCTTGCCATGGCGGACTACGACTTTTCCGGCACCCTGGTGTATATCGGCGACAAGCTGGCCGGCATCCACTACCTGGCCGATGGCTATAGCAGCGCATGGTTCGATCCCGCCATGCAGGAAGCGCAAAAGAAAGTGGACGCGCTGCTGCCCGCCACCAACAACCTGATTACGCCACCGCGTCACCCGGAAACGCCGTGGGTGCTGGTCCGCTCAGGCTCCGACCGCCAGCCCGTCAACTACCTGGTATTCAACACCTCCAGCGGCGAACTGGCCTTGCTGGGCAGCAGCCACCCCGCCATCCAGCCGGGCGAGATGGGGCAACAGGACCTGCACCGCTTCACGGCGCGCGACGGCATGAGCATCCCCGCCTGGCTGACCTTGCCGAAGACGGCGGGCAAGAAACTGCCGATGGTGGTGCTGGTGCACGGCGGTCCGTTCGTGCGCGGCGCCTCGTGGAGCTGGCAAGCAGGGCCCCAGTTCCTTGCTTCGCGCGGTTACGCCGTACTGGAGCCGGAGTTCCGCGGCAGCACCGGCTACGGCGCAAAGCTGTTCAATGCGGGCCGCAAGCAATGGGGCCTGGCGATGCAGGACGATGTCGCCGACGCCGTCCAATGGGCGGTCGCGCAGGGCATCGCCGATCCGGACCGGGTCTGCATCATGGGCGGCAGCTACGGCGGCTACGCTACCCTGATGGGACTGGTGAAGGATCCAGCGCTGTACCGTTGCGGCATCGCTTACGCGGCGGTGACCGATATTCCGCTGATGTTCGACAGCGGCGCCATGGTGCTGTCCGATATGAGCGAACACTACAAGCAGTATGGCGCGCCGGAGCTGATCGGCGATGTGGCGTCCGACAGCGCACAGTTCATCGCCACCTCGCCGCTGCGGCAGGCGGGCCGCATCACGCGGCCATTGCTGCTGGCGCACGGCTCGGATGACCGCCGCGTTCCCGTGGACCATTTCCGCAAGCTGCGGAGCGCCCTGCAGGCCAATCCCGCCAGCCAGGCAGGGATGGAATTCGTCGAATATCCGGGCGAGACGCACGGCTGGTACCTGCAGCAGACGCGCCTGGATTTCTGGGGCCGGGTCGAGAAATTCCTGGAGCGGAATATCGGCGCGGGGGCGAAAACGGAGTAAGCTGGCGGCTCGTCAACCATCTTCTTCAGGGGGCTGCGTATGTCGTCGGGCAAAATTCTGGTCGCACAGGGGGGCGGTCCTACCGCCGTGATCAACCAGTCGCTGGCCGGCGTGGTGCTCGAAGCGCGCCGCTTCCGCGAAGTGACGCGGGTGTATGGCGCGCTGCACGGAGTGCGCGGCATCGTCAACGAAGACTTCCTCGACCTGACGCAGGAAACCAGCCATAACCTGGAACTGGTCGCCGCCACGCCCTCCTCCGCCCTCGGCTCCACGCGCGACAAGCCCGACCTGAAATACTGCGAAGAGATATTCAAGGTGCTGCAGGCGCACGAGATCGGCCACTTCTTCTACATCGGCGGCAACGATTCGTCGGACACGGTGCGCATCGTCAGCGAACAGGCGCGCGCCGCCGGCTATCCGCTGCGCGCCGTGCACATTCCGAAGACCATCGACAACGACCTGGTAGGCAATGACCACACGCCGGGTTTCCCGTCCGCCGCGCGCTTCGTGGCGCAGGCCTTTGCCGGCGCCAACCTGGATAACGCTTCGCTGCCGGGCGTGTACGTGGGCGTGGTGATGGGACGCCACGCCGGCTTCCTCACCGCCGCCGCGGCCCTCGGCCGCAAGTTCCCGGACGATGGCCCGCACCTGATCTATCTGCCGGAGCGCGTGTTCTCGCTGGAGCAGTTCCTGGCCGACGTGAAGGAGGCGTACGCGAAGCACGGCCGCTGCGTGATCGCGGTGTCGGAAGGCATTCACGATGCATCGGGCGAGGCGATTGCCAGCCTGCTGGCGAAGGAAGTGGAGCGCGATGCGCACGGCAATGTGCAGTTATCCGGCACGGGTGCGCTGGCCGACGTGCTGTGCGACGAGATCAAGGCGAAACTCGGCATCAAGCGCGTGCGCGGCGATACCTTCGGCTATCTGCAGCGCTCCTTCCTCGGCTGCGTATCGGACGTCGATCAGCGCGAGGCGCGCGAGGTGGGCGAGAAGGCGGTGCAGTTTGCCATGTGGGGCCAGCGCGACGGCTCGGTCGCCATCCGCCGCAGCGGCGACTACGCGGTCGAATACGAGCTGCTGCCGCTGGAAGCCGTGGCCGGCAAGACCCGCGTCATGGAAGACGCCTTCATCACCGAAAGCGGCACCGGCGTCACCGGCGCCTTCCTCAACTACCTGCGCCCCCTGCTCGGCTCGGGCCTGCCGGACGCGCACCGCCTGCGCGCACCGACCGTGCCGAGGATTCTGAAGCGCTAAGCGTCCTTGTGGACATCGCGGTAGGCGAGCATGTCCACCAGGCGCTCCTCCTTGTCCGCATCGAAACCGCAGGTGGACTCGAATTTGCGCGGGTTTTCGTAGGTGCCGAACAGCATGTCCCACCAGACGATGTCGCCATAGTTGTTCTTGTGGCGGCCGTGCTGGTGGTGGATGCGGTGCATCTCGGGACGCTGGAAGAAGTAGCCGATCCAGCGCGGCGTGGTGACGCTGGTGTGGTAGAAGAACTCGCCCAGCGCGGTGCACAGCGTATACACGGCGCCCGCTTCCGGCGACAGTCCCAGCAAGGCATACACCAGCAGGCTGCCGATGATCGAATTCACCACCATCTCGCCCGGATGCTTGTAAAACGACGTGATGACTTCAATCCGCTGCGGGCTGTGATGTATCTGGTGGAACAGGCGCCACAGCAGGTCCGATTCATGACGCACGCGGTGCCACCAGTAGAACACGAAGGTGGCGATGAAGTAGGCCAGCAGGCCGCCTGCCCAGGGCCCCATATGCTGCGACAGGTGCAGCAGCGAGGCTTGCGACAGCCAGCGCTCCCACGTCACGCCGGCCAGCAGCACGACGCCCAGCTGCACCGCGTTGATGGCCAGCACCCGCAGCGGCCAGGTGCGGACGCTGGGCAGGGTCCAGCCGGGACGCAGGCGCTCCAGCAGAAAACATCCGGCGAATACGGCAAGAATTATCGGCAACATGATCTTCTCCTTTGTTTTGGTGGAGGCGATCATTGCGCAAAGTCGTTCTCGTGGATACCTTGCTGTTTGTTTTTACAATTTCCGCGCTTTGAAGTATCGTATTCCGATACCCCATATTCATAAGCGCTGATTCAATGTCCCAGACCGCCGCCCTGATCGATGCCCTCAAGCGCCAGCTGAAAATGGCCGGTCTCACTTATGCCCATGTCGCTGCGCACCTTGGGCTGAGCGAAGCGAGCGTGAAGCGGCAGTTTTCGCGCCAGTCCTTCGACCTGAAGACGCTGGAAGCGGTGTGCGGGCTGGCGGGACTGGAGCTGTATGAACTGGCTGCGGCGGCGGAGCAGGCACAGCGTCCGCTGCATTGCCTGAGCGAGGCGCAGGAACGGGAACTGGTGGCGGAGCCGAAGCTGGCGCTGGCTGCCGTATGCGCGCTGAATCACTGGACGCTGGAGCGCATCGTCGCGACCTATCGCCTCAGCGAAGCGGAGTGCGTGGGCTTGCTATTGCGTCTGGACCGGCTGGGCATGATCCAGCTCATGCCGGGCAACCGCATCCGCCTGCGCATTGCGCGCGATTTCACCTGGCTGCCGGGCGGTCCGATCCAGCGCTTCTTCCGCGACCGCATCCAGACCGACTTCCTTTCGGCCGACTTCGAACAGGATGGCGAACTGCTGCGCTTCCAGCACGCCATGCTCACGCCCGAAGCGGCGCGCCGTCTTCAGCAGCGCTTGTCGCGTCTGTTGCGCGAATTCTCCGAGCTGCACGAAGAATGCAAGGACGCCGCCCCGGAAACCCGGCACGGCACCAGCCTCCTGCTCGCCCTCCGCTCCTGGGAACCCGCCGCCTTCGCTACCCTGCGCCGCTGATGTACTGGAGCGACCGCAATCAATGTCTCCAGCTCATCGTCGCGGGCGCAGTGTTTCGGCGCGCACCGTTCGGCATGCTGCGATGCGCGTATGCGGGTTTGGTCCACCAGCAGCAGGGCTGTATGCAATGCATCGCTCATGCTTCTTGCCGCGGTTTGAATTGCCTCGCCTGGCGCAGGCGGCGTACCGTCCCGCGCCGCGGCTGCGGCTGCGGCTGCGGCTGCGGCTGCGGCTGCGGCTGCGGCTGCGCGCGGCAATTTCCCCCCCTGCACCCACTCTCGCTCACCGGGTTTCCGTACCCGGAAATCCAGCCAGGCATTGCGTCCAGGCCCACCAACGGCAAGCGTCATTTTCCTCGGCGACATCGCTCGGCCCCCAAACATGAATCATCCTCTACGATGTCGGAGTAAAACACTTCGCCGCGATAATGCATACGCATGGGCGCCGCCGCTTCCATTTGCGCCACCATCCAGAACTTTTGCCCGAGGTGCGCAAAAACATGGCCAGCTCATCCACCAGAGCATAGGAAACCAGCTCATTCCGCTTTAATTCGTCCATGATGATGCCCTCCTGCACAAACAAAAACGAGAGGAAACGCTGGAGCCGCTCGCGCGGACATGCGTCACCCGCGATAAAGCATAAAAAAGGTTCATCGCGGAATTCCGGGAAACTCGTGCTCAGCCTGATTAAGCAGCTCGCCGGCAGTAACGCCTGGGGGAGTGGATCGCTGTCGCGATGATGGGGTCTGTATTCTCCACTTTTACTAAAAACTGCTCAGCGCTGCTATTTCACGCTTACTAGAACTAATTCGTCCGAATCGACTCGATTCAAGGAACTAAAACGCACTCGCGCCATCCAGGAAATAGTAGCCGTTGTTCGTAGCGGCACTTTTAGTAAGCGCTGCGCCGTTTAGTAAGTCTTAGGTAGCGATAGCAGCGTTTGGAAAAAACTCATTTTAGAGACCCCATCATGCGAACTCTCTACTATCCCATCCGTGTACCCTCCGGTGTGCTGGAGGACCTGGGCAAATACACCGGGCATTTCTGGTCCGACACTTTGGCGCTCGAACCCTTCATCTGCGAGGCCATCCACAACTATATGCATCCCGCGCCGGCCGCCCCGGCACAGGCAACGCCTGCCTCCGAAGCGGGATACCAATGGAAGCAGGCCTTCCTTCCGCACGGAACCAGGCTGCGCGCCAGCTTCGGCGGCCAGCATTATTTCACCCAGGTCGATGGCGACGAAATCAGATACGGCGAGCAGGCGATGTCGCCGTCACAGTTTGCTAACCTGCGCGGCAGCGGCAACCGCAATGCGTGGAAAGCAGTCTGGCTTCGCCTGCCTGGCAGCGATGAATGGCTGCTGGCCGACGTTTGCCGCTCAGCCTGGTCAAAGGCCATCATGTGCGCCAGCTGACATTCCTGCACAGGCTGCCGTGCCTGGCAGCGGCTGTCAGAAGAAGGGCCGCGGTAAAGCGTCATCCCGCTAATCCGCGATGAACAAAAAAAAAAGCGGAGCACCTGGCTCCGCTTTCATTGGCGCCGCGCCGGAAAGGCGCGCTGCCTTATTTGACGATGGTCTGGTGCTCGCCTTCCGCGCGGGCGCGGATCTTGCCAATGCGGTACACGGTCTCGCCAGCCGCCTTCAGCTGGGCTTCCGCCGCGTCGGCGTTCTCGGCCGAGATGATCACGGTCATACCGATGCCGCAGTTGAACACGCGGTGCATTTCAGCGTCGGCCACGCCGCCGTGCTGCTGCAGCCACTGGAACAGCGGCGGCATGGTCCACGAAGCAGCGTCCAGTTCTGCGGTCAGGTTGTCGGCCAGCACGCGCGGGATGTTTTCGACCAGGCCGCCGCCGGTGATGTGCACCAGGCCCTTCACTTCCATCGACTCCATCAGCGCCAGCAGCGGCTTTACGTAGATGCGGGTCGGTTCCATGATCACGTCCGCCAGCTTGCGGCCGTGGAAGTCGGCGTTCAGGTCCGGCTTCGCCACTTCGATGATCTTGCGTACCAGCGAGTAGCCGTTGGAGTGCGCGCCAGAGGACGCCAGGCCCAGCACTACGTCGCCCGGTTTGATCTTGCTGCCGTCGATCAGCCTGGACTTCTCCACCGCGCCAACGGCGAAGCCTGCCAGATCGTATTCGCCGGCCGGGTACATGGACGGCATTTCAGCGGTTTCGCCGCCGATCAGGGCGCAGCCCGAACGCTCGCAACCCTGGGCAATGCCCTTGATCACGTCGGTGGCAATGGCGACGTCCAGCTTGCCGCAGGCGAAGTAGTCGAGGAAGAACAGCGGCTCGGCGCCCTGTACCAGGATGTCGTTCACGCTCATGGCCACCAAGTCGATGCCCACGGTATCGTGGCGGTTCAGTTCAAACGCCAGTTTCAGCTTGGTACCAACGCCGTCGGTGCCGGACACCAGCACCGGCTCCTTGTACTTCTTGCTGATCTCGAACAGCGCGCCGAATCCGCCAATCCCACCCATGACGCCTTCGCGCATGGTGCGCTTGGCGAACGGCTTGATCGCTTCAACTAAGGCATCGCCGGCGTCGATATCGACACCCGCGTCACGGTAGGACAGGGAAACATTCGAAGGTTGGCTCATGGTGTATTTCGCAGCGGAGGCGGTAAAATAGAAAGCGGTGACCCGATTCTGCGCCGAAATGGGGGCAAAATCCGGCAAGTCCGCTATTTTATCAAATTAGCCCCTCAATCAGCCCTTTTTTCGACCACGAACCCACCCGTCCATGCCATTCCCCCTCACGCAAGAACAAAAACAAACCGTGTTTTGGGTGGCAGTCTGGCTGGCATTCGTCTTCCTGCTGATCACGCTCGGCCCGGTATTGACGCCGTTTCTGGCCGCCGCCATCCTCGCCTACGTGCTGAATCCGGGCGTGGATCGTCTCAGCCGTTTCAGATTTGCGCGCTTCCCCCTGCCGCGTCCGGTGGCGGTAACCGCCGTCATCGTGCTGTTCTTTGCCGCCATGTTCGCCATCGTGCTGATCGTGGTGCCGGTGCTGCAGAAGGAAATCCCGCTGCTGCAGGCCGCCATCCCTACCGCCCTGGCCCGCCTGAACGACAGCCTCGGCCCGCGCCTGCACCAGATGGGAGTGGACTTCACCTTCGACTCGGCCGGCATCAGGCAGATCGTGACCGAACAGATGGCCAGCATCGGCGACCAGATCTGGGCTGCGATCCTGAATTCGGCGCGCATCGGCGGCACCGCCGTCCTTGGCTGGCTGGCAACGGCCGTGCTGATTCCCGTTGTGCTGTTCTATATGTTGCTCGATTGGCATCAGCTGGTCGACAAAATCGCCGGCGCCGTGCCGCGCCGCTGGATCGGCTCCACGGTGGCCATGGCGCGCGAGGCGGACACGCTGCTGGCCCAGTACCTGCGCGGCCAGCTGACGGTCATGCTGGTGCTGGCCTGCTTCTACTCGGCCGCCCTGGCGCTGGCCGGCTTCGACGTGGCCCTGCCGGTCGGCATCCTGACCGGCCTGCTGGTCTTCATCCCCTATCTCGGCTTCGGTCTGGGCCTGCTGCTGGCGCTGATGTCGGCCCTGCTGCAGTTCAACGACTGGAGCGGCGTGATTGCCGTCGCCATCATCTATGGCCTGGGCCAGGTCATCGAGGGCTTCATCCTCACGCCGCGCCTGGTGGGCGAGCGCATCGGCCTGAATCCGCTGGCCGTGATCTTCGCCCTGCTGGCCTTCGGACAGCTGTTCGGCTTCGTCGGCGTGCTGCTGGCGCTGCCCGCTTCGGCCCTGCTGATGGTGGCCTTCCGCCACCTGCGCCGCCACTACCTAAGCAGCAGCTTTTATAATGCGTAATGTGATGATCGAAAACGTTATGCAAAAGACCACAAAGCCGGGGCAATACCAATGAAGCAGCTGGTGCTTGACCTGGGCGCCGAGCCGGTGCTCACCCTGGAATCGTTCGAGGTGGGCCGCAATGCCGAGGTAGCTGCGCTCATGCGCCAGTTTGCCGACCGCAGCTCGCGAGAGCATTTTGCCTATCTGTGGGGGGAAATCGGGGCAGGCAAGTCGCACCTGCTGAAGGCGCTCGCCTCGACCGAGCGCGCCCGGTATATTTCCCCGTTTTCGATCGAATCCGAGTTTGTGTACGCACCGGAAGTGGACCTGTATCTGCTGGACGACTGCGAAAAGCTGTCGCCCGTGGCCCAGATCGACGCCTTTGCCCTCTTCAACGAGATCCGCGCCAACCATGCCTTCATGGTGTGCAGCGGCGCCGTGGCCCCGGCCGTGCTGCCGGTGCGCGAGGATCTGCGCACGCGGATGGGCTGGGGCCTGATCTACCAGATCCACGGCCTGTCCGATGAGGAGAAGGTCGCTGCCCTGACCCTGGCGGCGGCGGCCCGCGGCTTGACCTTGTCGCCCGGCGTGTTACCCTACTTGCTGTCCCATTTTCGGCGTGACATGCGTTCGCTGTCTTCGATGCTGGACTCGCTCGACCAATATTCCCTGGAAACCCAACGTCCGATTACCCTGCCGCTGCTGCGCGAGTGGCTGCAGGCGGAAGCGAAAGAATAATGAAGCTCGCTCTTTTTGACCTCGACCACACCCTGCTGCCCATCGACTCCGATTACGAGTGGGGCAAGTTCCTGTGCCGCGCAGGCGCGGTGGACGTCACCGAGTTCCGTCGCCGCAACGACGAATTCTTCGCCCAGTATCAGGCCGGCACGCTGGACCCGGTGGAATATCTGGAATTCTCGCTTGGCACCCTGGCTCAGTTCGAGCCGCAGCGCCTGGCCGAATACCAGCAGCACTTCATGCAGGAAGTGGTCATGCCGAATATCCTGCCGTCCGCCCGCGCCCTGCTGCAGAAGCATCTGGACGCCGGCGACCTGGTTGCCATCGTTACCGCTACCAACCATTTCGTGACCGCACCGATCGCCAAGGCCTTCGGCGTGGAGCACCTGATTGCCGCCATGCCGGAACGCGATGCCGACGGCCGCATCACTGGCAAGCTGCTGGGTACCCCGACCCAGGGCGAAGGCAAGATCGTGCACACCAGGGCCTGGCTGGAAAAGATGGGACATACGCTGGACAGCTTCGAGAGCGTGCATTTCTACAGCGATTCGCACAACGACCTGCCGCTGCTCTCGATTGTCAGTCACCCGATTGCGACCAACCCCAATGCCACGCTGAGCGCTCACGCCGCGGCACAAGGCTGGGAACTACTCCACCTGTTCAATGATTAAGAAATTCATCCGAAAAATCCTGGGCGTCAAAGGCAAGGCCGGACGCAATACCAGCGAGCCCGAAGTGCTGGGCCCACAAGGCCACGGCATCGATCCGAAGCTGCTGTCGTCGAACGCCGTACGTGTCACCAGCACCCTGCAGGAAGCCGGCTTCCAGGCCTTCGTGGTCGGCGGCGCCGTGCGCGACCTGCTGCTGGGCGTGAAGCCCAAGGACTTCGACATCGCCACCAACGCCACGCCGGAGCAGGTCAAGCGCCTGTTCCGGCGCGCCTTCATCATCGGCAAGCGTTTCCAGATCGTGCACGTGATGTTCGGCCAGGACCTGCTGGAGGTGACCACCTTCCGCGGCACGGCCATGGACAACGCGCCGCGCGACGAGCATGGCCGCGTCCTGCGCGACAACACCTTCGGCACCCAGGCGGAAGATGCGGCGCGCCGCGACTTCACCATCAACGCCATGTACTACAACCCGGCCACGCAGGAAGTGCTGGACTATCATGGCGGCATCGAGGACATCCGCGCCAAAACGCTGCGCATCATCGGCCAGCCGGAAGCGCGCTACCGCGAAGACCCGGTGCGCATGCTGCGCGTGGTGCGTTTCGCGGCCAAGCTGAAGTTCGATATCGAGCCGACCACGGCGGAACCGATTGCCGTGATGGCGCCGCTGATCAACAACGTGCCGGCCGCACGCGTGTTCGACGAGATGCTGAAGCTGCTGATGTCCGGCCAGGCGCTGGCCTGCCTGCAGCAGCTGCGCAAGGAAGGCCTGCATCACGGCCTGCTGCCGATGCTGGACGTGGTGCTGGAGCAGCCGCTGGGCACCAAGTTCGTCACCCTCGCACTCGATGCGACGGACCGCCGCATCCTGGCCGGCAAGACCGTGTCGCCCGGCTTCCTGTTCGCCTCCCTGCTGTGGCACCAGGTGCTGGAAAAATGGCAGGCCTACCAGGCCGCCGGTGAATTCCCTATCCCTGCCCTGCACCTGGCGGCGGACGAAGTGCTGGAATCGCAGACCGAGAAACTGGCCCTGCAGCGCAAGATCGGTTCCGACATGCGCGACATCTGGGCCATGCAGCCGCGCTTCGAGCGCCGCAACGGCAAGAACCCGTACAAGCTGCTGGAGCACCTGCGCTTCCGCGCCGGCTACGACTTCCTGCTGCTGCGCTGCGCGTCCGGCGAGATCGACAAGGAGCTGGGCGACTGGTGGACCGCCTTCTACGAGGCCGACGACATCATGCGCGCCGACCTGGTGTCCTCCGCCGGCAGCGGCGGCGGTGCGAAGCGCAAGCGTCCACCGCGCCGCGGCACGCGCCATAAGGACGGCGCTGAGGGCGAAGCCCACGGCGCGGGCGACGACGAGAGCCGCGAAGACGCCGACTCTTCGGCCCACGCCGAAGCCCGCGAGGCTGTCGGCGACGAAGGTGATGACGACTTCGACATGCCGGCCAGCGACGACGCCGGTGCGCCAAAGCGCCGCCGCCGCCGCCCGCGCCGCGGCAAGCGTGGCGGCAACGGCAATGGCGGCGAGTCCGCGTCCGCCACGACTGCGGAATAAGAAAGTGTCCATCACTGCCTACATCGGCATCGGCGCCAATCTGGGCGACGCCCGCGCCAATGTGGAGGATGCGATCGGGATGCTGCGCCAGCTGCACGACAGCACGCTGGCCGGCGTCTCCAGCCTGTACCTGACCGCGCCCATCGATTCCAGCGGCGACGACTACATTAACGCCGTCGCCCGCCTGCAAACCACGCTGGAAGCGGAAGACCTGCTGGCCGCCCTGCAGAACATCGAGCAGGCGCATGGCCGGCTGCGTCCTTACCGCAATGCCCCGCGCACGCTGGACCTCGACCTGCTGCTGTACGGCGAGCAGATCATCTCCAGTCCTCACCTGAGCGTGCCGCACCCGCGCATGACCGAACGCGCCTTCGTGCTCGTGCCTTTGCACGAACTGGATGCGCAGGCGCACATCCCCGGCCACGGCGTGGCAGCGGACCACCTGCCGCGCGTCGCGGACCAGGCCATCACCCAACTCAAGCCATGACCACCTTCCTCCTGCTCGCCGCCTCGAACATCTTCATGACGATTGCCTGGTACTGGCATCTGAAGGGCGGCATGCACAAGCCGCTGTTCCTGGTGATCCTGATCAGCTGGGGCATCGCCTTCGTCGAATACTGCCTGGCCGTCCCCGCCAACCGCATCGGCTTCGCCAGCGGCTGGAGCGCCGGCCAGCTGAAAGTGGTGCAGGAAGCCATCGCCCTGATCGTCTTTGGCGTGTTTGCCGTCGCCGTGCTGGGCGAACCCCTGAGCTGGCGCCACGCCGGCGCCTTCCTCAGCATCATGGCCGCCGTCGCCTTCCTCTTCGTCGGTAAGTAGCATCCCTCGGCACCGGGCTGCCGCACCGACGGTACAATACGCTTTTTATTTTCGAGGTATTCACCATGTCGGGTTATTTGCAAGGACAAGATATGGCAGCATCCGCACCAGCGCCTGCCGCCGGCGGCACGCCGGCTCCGGCCAAGGCCGTGCCGACCAAGGCTGTCACGATTCCGTCGCTGAATGCGCTGCGCGCGGCTGGCGAGAAAATCTCCATGCTGACCTGCTACGACGCGAGCTTCGCTTCGCTGATGGATAGCTGCGGCGTGGAAGTGCTGCTGATCGGTGATTCGCTGGGCATGGTGTGCAGCGGGTATACCTCGACCCTGCCGGTGACCGTGCAGGATATCGTGTATCACACCGCCGCCGTGGCCCGCGGCGCGAAGTCCGCAATGATCGTGGCGGACATGCCTTTCGGTTCCTACGGCACCAGGGAACAGGCTTTTGATAATGCGGTCAAACTGATACAGGCCGGTGCGCATATGGTGAAGATCGAAGGCGGCGCCTGGGTTGCGGAGACCGTGCGCTTCCTGGTGGACCGTTCGGTTCCTGTCTGCGCCCACCTGGGACTGACCCCGCAGTCGGTGCACTCGCTGGGTGGCTACAAGGTGCAGGGCAAGACCGTGGAAAGTGCGGAATTGCTGAAGGCGGATGCGCTGAAGCTGCAGGCAGCGGGTGCTTCGCTGCTGGTGCTGGAGGCGATTCCGACTGCGCTGGGCAAGGAAACTACCGAGCTGCTGGCGATTCCGACCATCGGCATCGGCGCCGGCCCGGATTGCTCGGGACAGGTGCTGGTGATGCACGATATGCTGGGCGTGTTCCCAGGCCGTAAGGCGCGCTTCGTGAAGAACTTCATGGATGGGCAGACCAGTATCGGGGCGGCTGTTGCGGCTTATGTGGCGGCTGTCAAGGATGGCAGTTTTCCGGCTGTGGAGCATTGCTTCTGAAACCTAAAACCAGGGTCAGACTCACGGGGTCTGACCCCTTGGGTCTGACCCTGGTTTTGGGTTCTAATCGGGTTCTAATCTGGGTTCTAAATCTGAATCCAGGTAGTCTTAAGCTCGGTATACTTATCGAAAGCATGCAGCGACTTATCGCGTCCATTGCCTGACTGCTTATAGCCGCCAAACGGCACGGTAATATCATCGCCATCGTACTGATTGACATGCACCGTGCCCGCCTTCAAGGCGCGTGAAGTCTTCACCGCCTTGCTCAAATCCGCCGTCCACACTGCCGCGTGCAATCCATAAGGCGTGGCATTCGCCTGCCGCACCGCCTCATCCAGATCGGTAAACGACAGCACCGACAGCACCGGCCCAAAAATCTCTTCGCGCGCAATGCGCATCTCATTGCTCACGCCATCGAACAGCGTCGGCTCCACATAAAAGCCGCCCGTATTAGTACGCGCCGCCTTCCCTCCCGCCAGCAGCTTCGCCCCTTCCTGCCGCCCCGCCTCGATATAACCCATCACCGTCTTCATCTGTATCGCATCGACAATCGCCCCCATCACCGTATGCTCATCAAGCGGATCGCCCGGCGCATAGGCAGGCACCTTCTTCAAGGCCCGCGCCAGGAACTCCTCGCGGATCGGCTCCTCGACAAACAGGCGCGAAGGCGCGTTGCAGCTCTCGCCCTGATTGAAATAGATAGACCCCACAGCCGCATCCACAGCCGCATCCAGATCGGGACAATCCGCGCACACAATATTTGCCGACTTGCCTCCCAGCTCCGTCCACGCCCGCTTCAGGTTCGACTGACCCGCCATCTGGATAATCAGCTTACCCGTGCGCGTGGAGCCGGTAAAGCCGATGCAATCGACGTCCATATGCATGGCGAGAGCAGAACCTGCTTCATTGCCAAAGCCCGGCAGCACATTGAACACCCCAGCGGGAATCCCCGCCTCCATCGCCAGCTCCGCCATGCGCAGCGCCGTCAGCGGCGATTTCTCGGACGGCTTGAGGATCACGCTATTACCGGCAGCCAGCGCCGGAGCGATCTTCCACGCTGTCATCAGCATCGGATAATTCCACGGCACCACCGCCGCCACCACGCCGACCGGTTCACGCGTAATCAGCGCCAGGCTGTTCGCAGGCGTCGGCGCTATCTCGCCATAGATCTTGTCGATCGCCTCGCCATACCAGCGGATGCAGTTGGCCGCCAAGGGCACATCCACCGACTGGCTGTATTTGACTGGCTTGCCCATGTCCAGCGTTTCCAGCAGCGCCAGTTCCTGCAGGTTCTGCGTCATCAGATCGGCAAAGCGGATCAGGATCTTCTTGCGCTGTGCAGGCGCCTTGCGCGTCCAGCGGCCATCCTCGAACGCCGCACGCGCTTTCGACACGGCCAGATCCACATCCCCGCTTTCGCAGCGCGCCACCTGCGCCAGATAGCGCCCATCCACCGGCGACAGCTTATCGAACTTGCGCCCGGCAACTGCCCAGGTGCGCTCACCGTTAATGAAAGCGCGCCCGTCGATGCCCAGGTGCTTTGCGCGCTCATGCCAATCGATCTTCTCCATGCCGTCTCCTCACAGCCAGCCGCGCTGGCGCAGGTCTTCATAAGTCAGGTCGAGGCAGTGGCGGATCAGCTCCACCATTTCGTCGATCTGCTGCCGCGTCATCACCAGCGGCGGCGCAACGATCATGCGGTCGCCGACGGCGCGCATGATCATGCCGTTACCGAACATATGCCCGCGGCACACCATGCCCGCCTCCAGCGCCGGATCGAACCATTCATGCTCGTGTACGTTGGCGCCCTTCCTGCGCACCAGGTTCAGGCCGGCGACGAAGCCACAGCTGTTGCTGAAGCCGACCAGCGGATGGGAATTCAGCGATGCGAAGCGGTCCGCCAGGTATGGCCCCGTATCGTCGGCCACGCGCTGCACCAGCTTTTCTTCCTCGATGATGCGTATCGATTCCAGTGCGGCCGCACAGGCAACGGGATGGCCGGAATAGGTGAAGCCGTGCGCCAGTTCGCCGCCCTGCGCAATCAGCACATCCGCCACGCGATCGCCAACCAGCACGCCGCCCAGCGGCACATAGCCGGAGCTGACGCCCTTGGCAAACGTGATCAGGTCGGGACGCATGCCGAACAGTTCGGAGGCGAACATGCGGCCGGTACGGCCAAAGCCGGTAATCACTTCGTCCGCAATCAGCAGCACGCCATACTTGTCGCAGATGCGCTGGATCTCCGGCCAGTAGCTTGACGGCGGAATCACCACCCCGCCCGCACCCTGTATCGGTTCGCCGATGAAGGCGGCAACGCGGTCTGCGCCAAGCTCGCTGATCTTTGCTTCCAGCCAGGACGCAGCCTCGAGGCCGAACTGCTCCTCCGTCATGCCCTTCCCGGATTCGAGATAGTTCGGCTGGCCGATGTGCACGATACCGGGGATCGGCAGGCCGCCCTGGGCGTGCATGCCATCCATGCCGCCCAGCGACGCACCGGCCATGGTGCTGCCGTGGTAAGCGTTCTTGCGGCTGATGATGACGTCGCGCTGCGGTTGTCCCTGCAGGTCCCAGTAGCGGCGCACCATGCGTACATTGGTGTCGTTCGCTTCCGAACCGGAGCCGGTAAAGAACACGCGATTGAATCCCGGCGGTGCAATCTGCGCCAGTTTCTCCGCCAGCTGTACGGCCGGCAGATTGGTGGTGTTGAAGAAGCTGTTATAGAACGGCAGCGTCTCCATCTGTTCGTACACGGCCTGCGCGATGCTCTTGCGGCCATAGCCCACATTCACGCACCACAAGCCGGACATCCCATCCAGCATTTTTTTGCCGTCCGAGTCCCACAGGTAGATGCCTTCGCCGCGCACCACCACGCGCACGCCCTTCTCGCCCAAAGCCTTGTGATCGGTGAAGGGGTGCAGATAGTGCGCATGGTCCTTGGCCTGAATATCAGCGGTTTCCATCGCACTCTCCTTATACGTGAAGCAGCAGGTGTTCGCGTTCCCAGGGGCTGATGACCTTCATGAACTCCTGGTGCTCAAGATCCTTGATGGCGGCATAGACATCGATGAAGCGCTCGCCCAGCACCGTATGCAGGCGCGACTCGTCGCGCAGCAGTTTCAGCGCTTCCGGCAGGCCTTGCGGCAATTCATAGCGCAGCTCGTATGCGCTGCCGGTAGTGATGGCCGACGGCTCCAGCTGCTCGGTCATGCCGAGGTAGCCGCAGGCCAGCGTGACGGCCAGCGCCAGGTAAGGATTCGCATCGGCGCCGATGATGCGGTTCTCGATACGGCGGTCCTGCACACCCGACTCCGGAATGCGGAAGCCGACGGTGCGGTTGTCCATGCCCCACTGGATATTGATCGGCGCCGCCGTGTGGCGCACCAGGCGGCGGTAGGAATTCACATACGGCGCCACGATGGCCATGGCGGACGGCATATAGCGCTGCAAGCCGCCGATGTAGTGCTTGAACAGCAGCGCCGGCGAGCCATCCTCATTGCTGAAGATATTGCGGCCGGTCTTTGCGTCCACCACGCTCTGGTGGATGTGCATCGCCGAACCGGGCTCGCCCGCCATCGGCTTGGCCATGAAGGTGGCGTACATATGATGCTTCAGCGCCGCTTCGCGCAAGGTGCGCTTGAAGAAGAACACCTTGTCCGCCAGGCCCAGTGGTTCGCCGTGCAGGAAGTTGATCTCCATCTGCCCCGCGCCGATTTCGTGAATCAGGGTATCCACGTCAAGGCCCATCAGGTCGCAGTAGTCGTAGATGTCCTCGAACAGCGGGTCGAACTCGTTCACCGCATCGATGCTGTACACCTGGCGGCTGGTTTCGGCACGGCCGCTGCGGCCGATAGGCGCCTTCAGCGGCAGGTCTGGATCGGAATTCTTGTCCGTCAGGTAGAACTCCAGTTCCGGCGCAACGATCGGCTTCCAACCCTTTTCCTCGTACAGTTTCAGCACGCGGCGCAGCACCGTGCGCGGCGCGAAATCGACCAAGCGGCCATCGGAGAAATAGCAGTCGTGGATCACCTGCGCCGTCGGATCGGTGGCCCAGGGCACCATCGTGATGGTGGTCGGATCGGCCTTCAGGATCATGTCGCGGTCGATGGATGAAATCGCGCGGTCGTAGGCATCGTCTTCGGTCGGCGTATTCCCGGTCACGGTCATGCCAAGCACCGCTTCCGGAATGCGCATGCCCCTCTCCTCCGTGAATTTGCCGCGCGGGAGAATTTTTCCGCGTGCGACGCCGGTCAGGTCCGGCACCAGGCATTCGATTTCCGTGACCCGTTTTTCATTGAGCCACTCGTCCATGTCGGTGTAAGAAAAATTCTCGCGAATTGCCATAGCTTCCTCTCTTAGTCGTTGAAATTCTGGGTTGACGCGGAGAAGATGCGCTAGGGGATGCGGTCTCTGTACACGCGGCATGCAAGGCCGAATGCGCTGAACATTTTCATCGAGACGGGATTCTCGGCAACGCGCCACTCGGGATGCCACTGCACGGCCAGCGTGAAGCCGGGTGCGCTGGCGATGGAATAGGCTTCCACCAGGCCGTCGTCGGAGCGTGCTTCGACCTGCAGGCCGGGCGCCGGCTGGTCGAGCCCCTGCCCGTGCAGGGAGTTCACCTGGATAACCGTTTCTCCATCGAGAATATGCTGCAGGCGCCCGCCTTTTTCGAGCGCCACCCGGTGTGCCGGACCATATTGCACGTCCAGCGGCTGGGATTTGTCTTCACGGTGATCGAACATACCTTCCACCTCGTGTACGGCCTGCAGCAGCGTGCCGCCCAATGCAACGTTCACTTCCTGGAAACCGCGGCAGATTGCAAACAGCGGCACGCCTCTTTCCACTACGGCGCGGATCAGCGGCAGCGTGGTTGCATCGCGCGCCGGGTCGAGACGCAATGCGGGATCGCGCAGCTCCTGTCCGTAATGGCTCGAATGAACGTTAGACGATGCGCCGGTGAGCATCACGCCGTCGGCCATGGCCAGCAGCGATTCGATGTCCGTATCTTCCCCCAGCGGTGGCACGAGCAGCGGCTGGCAGCGCGCTCCCACTACTACCGCATCCACATATTTATTCTGTGCGGCATAGTAGGGATGCGAACCAATCTGGTGGCTGCAAGCGGGGACCAGTACGATGGGGCGGCGCATATTAGTGATAACTCAATATTTTGCAGTTTGATCATATGCCCAAATTGAAACATTCGCAACCGCACGTCACCTATTGTGCGAAAGGCAAAGTTTCCACCATGCCGCTATACTTGGTGGATTCAGAAAGGGGGCGACATGCTGACTTTGAAAGATCCGACCCTGCTGCGGCAGCAGTCCTATATCGACGGTCAATGGTGCGATGCCGATAGCGGCGCGACCATCACCGTGACCAATCCCGCTACCGGTGAACCGATCGGCAGCGTGCCGAAGATGGGCGAGGCCGAAACGCGGCGCGCCATCGAAGCTGCCAGCGCCGCATGGCCCGCATGGCGCGGCAAGAGCGCGAAGGAACGCGCTGTCATCATGCGCAAGTGGAATGATCTGATGCTCGAAAACGCCGGCGACCTGGCGCTGCTGATGACGGCGGAACAGGGCAAGCCCCTGGCCGAGTCGAAAGGCGAGATCGCCTATGCCGCGTCGTTCATTGAATGGTTCGGCGAAGAGGCGAAGCGCGTCGCGGGCGAAACGCTGCAATCGCCATGGCCGGACCGCCGCATCGTGGTCACGCGCGAACCGATCGGCGTAACGGCGGCCATCACGCCCTGGAACTTCCCTGCCGCCATGATTACGCGCAAGGCTGGTCCCGCGCTGGCTGCCGGCTGTCCGATGGTGCTGAAGCCGGCCGAGCTGACCCCTTTCTCGGCATTGGCGCTGGCGGTGCTGGCCGAGCGTGCAGGCGTGCCGGCCGGCGTGTTCAGCGTGGTCACCGGCGATCCGAAAGCGATCGGCAAGGAGATGACGTCCAACCCTATCGTGCGTAAACTGAGCTTCACCGGCTCCACCGGCGTGGGCCGCCTGCTGATGGAGCAATGCGCGCCGACGATCAAGAAGCTGTCGCTGGAACTGGGCGGCAATGCACCGTTCATCGTGTTCGACGATGCCGACGTAGATGCAGCAGTGGAAGGCGCGATTGCGTCCAAGTACCGCAATACCGGCCAGACCTGCGTGTGCGCGAACCGCATCTACGTGCAGGACGGTATCTACGATTCGTTTGCGGCCAGGCTGGTGGATGCGGTGGGCAAACTCAAAGTGGGCAATGGCGTGGATGACGGCGTCACGCAAGGTCCGCTGATCGAGCCAAAGGCAGTGGCCAAGGTCGAGGAGCACATTGCCGATGCGCTGGGCAAGGGTGCACGCCTGCTGCTGGGCGGGCAACGCCATGAGCTGGGCCAGACCTTCTTCCAGCCGACCGTGCTGGCGGATGTGAATGCGCAGATGCTGGTGGCGCACGAGGAAACCTTCGGTCCGGTGGCGCCGCTGTTCCGCTTCAGGACGGACGAGGAAGCGGTAACGCTCGCCAACTCGACCGAATTCGGTCTGGCTGCCTATTTCTACTCGCGCGATATCGGCCGCATCTGGCGTGTAGCCGAGGGCCTGGAAAGCGGCATGGTCGGCGTGAACACGGGCCTGATCTCGAACGAGATCGCGCCGTTCGGCGGCGTGAAGCAGTCGGGTCTCGGCCGCGAAGGCTCCACGCACGGCATGGACGATTACCTCGTCATCAAATACATCTGCCTGGGCGGCATCGACCGCTAAGTCTCTGCCGCTACCCGGGTCAACAGCAGCAGCTGCCTGATCTCGGGAATGCAGCTGCCGCAGTTGCCGCCGGCCTTGACGCAGGCGGTGACTTCGGCGGCGGTCTTCAATTCCTTTTCCCGGATCGCATGGCAGATCGTGTTGCGGCCTATGCCGAAGCAGGAGCAGACCGTTGGTCCGGCATCCACGCCCTGTGCGATGGCGCGGCCGGCGAGGACGGCTGCGCGGTCGGCGGGCTCCAGCTGTTCCTTTGCGAACAGGCCGGAGAGCCAGCCGCGGGCAGGCAAATCGGGGCGCGGCGAGATGAAGATGCACTGCACGATACGGTCGTTCACCAGGTGGACGGCGCGGTAGATGCCTTCGCTCTTGTCGGCGTATTCGAGCCAGTCGGCATCCGGCTCGCTGACGCCGAGCAGCTCGCGCGCCCAGTCGCTGAAGTCCTTGATGCTGTTGCGGCCGGCCAGTTCGTAGCGGGCGAAATCCTTGCCCTGGACGCGGGTCCAGTAGGCCATGCTGTCGAGGTTCAGCTTATCGCGGCGGAGGATGAAGCCGTGCCATTTGACCGGGAAGCGTTCGATGCGCACGGGGGTGTGCTTGAATTCGGGTTCGCCGGAGATGGGATCGACGACCGGGTTGACCAGGGCGCCGACGCGGGCATCGGAGGCGGTCTGGTTGTTCCAGTGGATGGGGATGAAGGCGCTGCCGCGCGCAATGCCGCCGCCGTGCTGGACGCGGGCGATCATGGCGCCCCATTGGCTTGATATCCGCGCCAGCTCGCCTTCTTTTACGCCGCACAGCAGGGCGTCCTGCGGGTGCATATCGACGAAGGATTCGGGGATGTGGTCGGCGAGCTTGGGTGCACGGCCGGTGCGGGTCATCGTGTGCCATTGGTCGCGCACACGGCCGGTGTTCAGGGCGAGCGGGAAGTCCTCGTCCGGAGCGTTGGACGGGGCGCGCGGAGGCGTGGGGATGAAGCGGGCTTTGCGGTCGGGATGCGAGAAGCGGCCGTCAGCGAAGGGACGTTGACCGGAGGCCGTGGCGGCGGCGTGAGCGGCAACGGTGGCGTGAGCCGGCCATTGCGTGGGCGGCAGCGCGTCGTAGGCGCTGGCGCTGAGGGATGCCAGGGCGCCGATGTTGAAGGCGCGCGGGATGTCGGCGGCGCTGTTGCGCCAGGCGCTGAGCGCGGCGTGCTCGGCGAAGATATCGCGTGCGCTGCCATACTCAAAGCCAGCATAACCAAGCCGCTGCGCAAACTGCGCCAGAATCTGCCAGTCCGCACGCGCCTCGCCGGGCGCCGGCAAAAACGCCCGCTGCCGAGAAATACGCCGCTCGGAATTGGTCACCGTCCCATCCTTCTCCCCCCAGGCCAGCGCCGGCAGCAGCACGTGCGCATATTCATTGCTATCCGTCGCCAGCACCACATCCGAAGACACTACCAGCTCGCATTTGGACAGCGCCCTCCGCACCTGATCCGCATTCGGCAAACTTACCACCGGATTGGTCGCAATCACCCACACCGCCTTCACACGCCCGGCTTCAACCGCATTGAACAACTCTACCGCCTTCAGCCCCGGCGTGGAAGCAATACGCGGCGAATCCCAGAAGCTCTGCACCGCATCGCGATGCTCGGCATTATCAAGGTCCATGTGCGCCGCCAGCATATTGGCAAGCCCGCCAACCTCGCGTCCGCCCATCGCATTCGGCTGCCCCGTAATCGAGAACGGCCCCATGCCCGGCTGCCCGATCCGTCCGCCAATCAGGTGACAGTTAATGATGCTGTTCACCTTGTCCGTGCCCGCGCCGGACTGGTTCACGCCCATCGAAAACCCGGTGATCACCTTCGCGGTGGCGGCAAACGATTCGTAGAACTCCATCAGGTCGTGCAGGTTCACGCGGCACACGCGCGACACCTCCTCCGGCGTAAGCGAGGCAGCAGCCAGCGCTGCCTCGAGGCCGTTGGTATGCTCCGCCACGAACTCCGGATCGACAGCGCCGATATCCGCCAGATAGCTGAACAGGCCATTGAACAGCCACACGTCCGTACCCTGCCGCACCGGCAGATGCAGGTCGGCCAGCTCGCAGGTCGCCGTCCGGCGCGGATCGACCACTACGATCTTCATTTCGGGGCGCGCTTCCTTGGCGCGCATCAGGCGCTGGAACAGGATAGGATGGCACCAGGCCAGATTGGAGCCGACCAGCACCACCATGTCCGCCAGTTCGAGATCGTCGTAATTGACCGGCACCACATCTTCACCAAAGGCGCGTTTGTGTCCGGCCACGGCGGAGGACATGCACAGGCGCGAGTTGGTATCGATGTTTGCGCTGCCGACGTAGCCTTTCATCAGCTTGTTGGCGACGTAGTAATCCTCAGTGAGGATCTGGCCCGAGACGTACAGCGCCACCGAATCCGGACCATGTTCGTCAACGATGGCCTGCCAGCGCGCGGCAATGTGATCCAGCGCATGATCCCAGGAGACCTGGCGCAACGCACCGTCATCGCGCATCATCGGATGCAGCAACCGGCCTTCCAGGCCGATCGTCTCGCCCAGCGCCGAACCCTTCACGCACAGCCGCCCGAAGTTGGCCGGATGCGCCGCATCGCCAGCGATATCGAAACCGCCATCCCCGTTCGGCGTCGCCTTCACGCCGCAGCCGACGCCGCAATAAGCACAGGTGGTGCTGACCGAAAGATGTTCCTGGGAGAGATTCATGATGTCACGCAGCCTGCGCGCACAGCGCCTGGCCAAACAAGAGTTGATTGCGCATGGACGAAATATCGGTGCGCTTCTGAATCAGATCGAAATACCACGGCCCATCCTGCACGTCGCCGTACAGCACGGCGCCCGCAATGCGGTTTCCGCTGAGGACCAGCCGCTTGTACACGCCGCGCCTTGGATCGCGCAGCACCAGATCCTCGCTGTCCTCGCCGCCAATGAAGTCGCCCACCGAATACAGGTCCACGCCCGTCACCTTGAGCCGCGTCGCCGACTTCTGCTGCACATAGCGCCGCACGCCGGCCCCGGCAAGGTGCGCGCCGCAGACGCGTGCCTGGTCCCAGATCGGCGCCACCAGCCCGAAGGTCGCGCTGCGATGCTGCACGCACTCGCCTACTGCATACACGCGCGGATCATAGGTCTGCAAGGTATCGTCCACCACGATGGCCCGCTCGCAATGCAGGCCCGCATCCTTCGCCAGTCCGATGTTGGGACGCACGCCAGCCGTCATCACCACCAGATCGGCCGGGATTTCACTGCCGTCGGCAAAGCGCACGGCCGTCACGCGATCCGCGCCGGCGATGGACGCGGTCTGTGCACCAAGCAGGAAACGCAGCCCCTTCGCCTCCAGCGCCTTCTGCAGCAGCTGCGCTGCCGGTTTGTCGAGCTGCTGGTTCATCAGGGTATCGGTCACGTGCACCACCGTCACGTCCATGCCCTGTCGCTGCAGGCCATTGGCCGCTTCCAGTCCCAGCAGACCGCCGCCGATCACGACCGCATGCCGGTGATTGCGCGCCGCCTCCAGCATCGACTCCACATCCTGAATATCGCGGAAGGCCAGCACGCCCGGCAGGGCGGCGCCCGGCACGGGAATGATGAAGGGTTTGGAGCCGGTCGCCAGCAGCAGCCGGTCGTAGCGCACTTCCAGCCCGGAACGGGCGCGCACCAGGCGCCGCTTGCGGTCGATATGCTCCACCGGGTCGCCAGCATACAGCGTGATGCCGTTCTGCTGATACCACTCGCGGGTGTTCAGCATGATGTCGTCCACCGTCTTCTCGCCCGCCAGCACCGGCGACAGCAGGATGCGGTTGTAGTTGCCGTGCGGTTCGGCGCCGAAGACCGTGATGTCGTACATATCGGGCGCCAGCTTGAGCAGCTCCTCGACCGTGCGCATCCCGGCCATGCCGTTGCCGACAACGACCAGCGACGGCTTCATGCGCCGACCCAGACCTTTCCGCCGTCGATGCGTGCAGGCCAGATCGGCACCGAATGCTCCGGCGCTTCCAGGCACTCGCCGGTCTGCAGGTCGAAGTGGTGCTTGTAGATGGGCGACGCCACCACAATGCGTTCGCCAAGATTTCCCACCAGGCCGCGCGACAGCACGGAGGCTTCCGAATTAGGATCGTAATTCCCGATGGCGAATACGCGCGGTTCCGCACCATCCTTCAGGTGGAACACTGCCACGTGCTGCCCGTTCAGCAGCGCGCAGACGCCGGTGTTGGGGACGATGTCATCCAGGCCGCAAACAGCGGTCCAGTTGCCGGTTTGGATATCGCGGTGCATGGTCTCTCCTTTTAAGCGACGACTTTGATCGGGATGCGTTTGCGTTCTTCGATGGTGGCGGGGCGAATCTGTCCGCGCTCCTCCATGAAGACCACGTTGCTGTCCTTGTCCGGACTGTTGACGAAGTGGCGGAAGCGCGCCCGCGTTTCCGGATTCGTCACGGCCTCCTTCCATTCGCAGGCGTAGGTATCGACCACGCGCTGCATGTCCTCTTCCATCTCGGCGTTCACGCCCAGCTTGTCGTTGATGACGACGTCTTTCAGGTAATCAAGACCGCCTTCCAGGTTCTCGCGCCAGGTGCTGGTGCGCTGCAGGCGGTCGGCAGTGCGGCTGTAGAACATGAGGAAGCGGTCGATGTAGCGCACCAGCGTGTCCTTGTCCAGATCGGAGGCGAACAGCTCGGCATGGCGCGGTTTCATGCCGCCGTTGCCGCACACGTAGAGGTTCCAGCCTTTTTCGGTGGCGATAATGCCCACGTCCTTGCCCTGCGCTTCAGCGCACTCGCGGGTGCAGCCGGAGACGCCGAACTTGATCTTGTGCGGCGTACGCAGGCCCTTGTAGCGGTTCTCCAGTTCGATCGCCAGGCCGACGGAATCGCCCACCCCGTAGCGGCACCAGGTCGAGCCCACGCAGGATTTCACGGTACGCAGCGACTTGCCGTAGGCATGCCCGGTTTCGAAGCCGGCAGCAATCAGCTCTTCCCAGATCAGCGGCAGCTGTTCGACGGTCGCGCCAAACAGGTCAACACGCTGGCCGCCGGTGATCTTGGTGTACAGGCCGTATTTCTGCGCCACCTGGCCGACGGCGATCAGCCCTTCCGGCGTCACTTCGCCACCCGGCATGCGCGGCACCACGGAGTAGGTGCCATCCTTCTGGATGTTGCCGAGGTAGTAGTCGTTCGTATCCTGCAGGCTGGCGTGTTCCTTCTTCAGCACGAAATCGTTCCAGCAAGTAGCGAAGATGCTGGCAGCCAGCGGTTTGCAAACATCGCAGCCCATGCCCTTGCCATGGCGCGCAACCAGGTCTTCGAAGCTCCTGATCTGGCCGACGCGGACCAGGTGGAACAGCTCCTGGCGCGAGTGCGGGAAATGTTCGCAGACGTGGTTGTTCACGTCCATGCCCAGCTTCTTCATTTCGGCCTTCATGATCTGCGTCACCAGCGGCACGCAGCCGCCGCAGGAAGTACCGGCGCCGCAGCACTTCTTCAGCGCACCGATGCTGGTCGCACCGCCCGCCACCGCCGCGCAGATCGCGCCTTTCGATACGTCGTTGCAGGAGCAGATCTGCGCTGCATCCGGCAGCGCATCCACGCCCAGGCCCGGCTTGGCGGCGCCATCGGACTGCGGCAGGATCAGGAATTCCGGCGCCTCCGGCAGTTCGATCCGGTTCAGCATCATCTGCAGCAGCGTGCCGTACTCGGCAGCGTCGCCGATCATCACGCCGCCCAGCAGGTACTTGCCGCAATCGGAAACGACGATCTTCTTGTACACCTTCTTGCGTTCGTCGCTGAACTGATAGCTGCGGCAGCCGTCGGCCTTGGCGTGCGGGTCGCCGATACTGGCGACGTCAACACCCATCAGCTTCAGTTTGGTGCTCATGTCCGCGCCGGCGAATTCGGCGGCCGCATCGCCCAGCATATGCTTCGCCGCCACACGCGCCATATCGTAGCCCGGCGCCACCAGGCCATACACCATGCCGTTCCACAGCGCGCATTCGCCGATGGCATACACGTCCGGGTCGGAAGTCTGGCACTGGTTGTTGACGCTGATGCCGCCGCGCGGACCGACCTCCAGGCCGCATTCCCGGGCCAGCATGTCGCGCGGACGGATACCGGCCGAGAACACGATCATGTCGGTATCCAGATGGCTGCCGTCCGCGAAATTCATGCGGTGGGTGCCCTCTTCGCCCTCTGTGATGGATACCGTGTTCTTCCCGGTGTGGACGGTCACGCCCAGGTCTTCGATCTTGCTGCGCAGGATGCGCGCGCCGCCGTCGTCCACCTGCACCGCCATCAGGCGCGGTGCAAATTCGACGACATGGGTTTCCAGCTTCATGTCGCGCAGGGCCTTGGCGCATTCCAGGCCCAGCAGGCCGCCGCCGATCACCACGCCGGTCTGCGAGCGCCGGCCGCATTCCAGCATCGCTTCCAGGTCTTCGATGGTGCGATAGACGAAGCAGTCCTTGCGATCCTTGCCTTCGATCTGCGGCACGAAGGGGAAGGAGCCGGTGGCCAGCACCAGCTTGTCGTAGTCAAGAACGTCGCCGCTATTGGTGGTGACCTTGCGCGCCGCGAGATCGATGGCGACGGCGCGTGCATTCAGGCGCAGCACCATGTCGCCGCGTTCGAAGAAGCCGGGCTTCACCAGCGACAGATCATCCGCGCTTTTTCCGGCGAAGAATTCGGACAGGTGCACGCGGTCATAGGCCGGACGCGGCTCTTCGCACAGCACCGTCACATTCAGGCCGGCAGCGCCGGAATCCGCCAGCGATTCAAGGAATTTGTGGCCGACCATGCCGTGGCCGATAACGACGATCTTCATGCTGCTGCTCCCGCCAGTGCGTGTTCCTTGTTGGTATCTGCGCTGAAGCGCACGGCGATGGCGCACAGCGCCGATGCGGCGACCAGCACACCGAGAATGCTCAGCGTCTGCTGCGTGCTGCCTACGCCTTTGAGCAGGAAGCCTGCCGCTACCGCCCCCACGTTGCCGCCGGCGCCGATGATGCCGGCCACACCGCCCAGGGCGCGCTTGTCGATGAAGGGCACCAGCGCGTAAGTCGCGCCGCAAGCCATGTGGGTGAACAGGCCGAAGGACAGCATGGCGACCACGGCAAACACCACCGAGTCCGCATTCGAGAACCACAGCAGGCCGATGCCTTCGCCGATCATCAGCACGAACAGCAGCATGACGCGGGAATTCAGGCTGCCGCGCAAGGCAGCCTTGTCGGACAGCCAGCCACCCAGGGCACGGGCGAACAGCGCCAGCAGGCCGAAGCTGCCTGCAGCCATGCCGGCTTGCGGCAGCGACAGCCTGAAGGTGTCCACGTAATAGATGGCGGCGATGTTGTGGATGAAAATCTCCACGCCGAAGCAGGCGCCGTAGGTGACGAACAGCATCCATACGCGGTAATTTTTGGCAGCCAGCTTGAAGCTCGCCCAGCCGCCTTTCTTGCCGGACTCAATTTCCACGCCGGCTGCGCGCAGCTCGTCGTAATTACCCTGCGGGCAGTCCTGGGTGAAGCGGTAGTACACGAAGGCCATGATGAGCATCAGCACGCCCGGCACCACCAGCGCCGCGCGCCAGCCGGCCGCCTCGCTCACACCGAGCATGATCATGGCGCCCATGATGAGCGGCATGGTCGATTGCACCACGCCGCCGCCGGCATTGCCCCAGCCTGCAGCGGCCGCATTGGCAGTGCCGACCACGTTCGGCGCGAACATCACGGAGGTGTGGTACTGCGTGATCACGAAGCTTGCGCCGACCGCGCCGATCAGCAGGCGGAAAAACAGGAAGCTCTCGTAGGTCTGCGCCGCGGCCACGCCCAGCACGGGAATCGCGCCAAGCAGCAGCAGGCCGGTGTAAGTCTTGCGCGGGCCGAAGCGGTCGCACATCGGACCGATGACCAGGCGCACGATGATGGTGATCGCGACGGCGGCGATATTGATGTTGGCGATCTGCGCCGGGGTAAGTCCGAATTCGCCTTTGATGACAGGCATCAGCGGCGCGCAGGCGAACCAGGCGAAGAAGCAGACGAAGAAGGCCATCCAGGTCAGATGGAAGGCGCGCATCTGCGGGCTGCCGATGGAGAACAGTTTGATGCTGGTAGCTTTGCTGGCCATTTTTTTCATCCCGTCTAGAAAACAAAAAAGCGCCCGCGCAGCCCTGGCCATAACAAGCCGGGATGCACGGACGCCGTTGTCCTGTTGCCAGCCCCTCGTTAGACCAGCGTTTCAATTGGGAGGATCGCCATTGACCCTGTACGGATACCTTTGCAAGAGCTGTGCCAGCACGGCTTCAGAGGGAGAGACGGCTTGTGCAGCCATCGGGATGATAGTTTGCGGTGCGTCCACGCCCGAAAATGGTGCGCCGCACCAGAATTTCATTGCCTGATGGCAAAGGATGCCGCATAGCGCACCGGGTCATGGCCGTCCCATACGCTGCCATCCATCAGCACCGAGCGGCGCAGTGGCGAGCCCGGGAGCGGCGTGGCCGTGAGCTCGGCCGCTTCCGCATACAGCGCGGTCTGCTGGACCCTGGCTGCGACGGCCTGATAATCCGGATCGCCCTTCAGCAAGCCCCAGCGGCGGTGCTGGGTCATGAACCACATGCCGTCGGACAGGTAGGGGTAATTCGCCTCGCCATTCTGGTGGAAGGCCATGCTGTGCCCATCTTGCCAGCGTTTGCCCATGCCGTTGTCGTAGTGGCCCAGGATGCGCTGCCAGATCACCTCCTTGCCCGTGTTGACATACGGGACGGCGGATATGATCTCGGCCATCGCCATGCGGTTTTCCGGGCTGGCGTCGATCCAGCGGCTGGCGTCCAGCAGCGCGGCGATCAGGGCGCGGCTGGTGTTCGGATGCGCCCTGACGAAATCGGCGGAAGCGGCCAGCACCTTCTCCGGGTGATCGGGCCAGATTTCCTGGCTGGTGGCGATGGTCACGCCCGCGCCGTCCATGACCGCGCGGTGATTCCAGGGCTCGCCGGCGCAGAAGCCGTCCATATGGCCTGCGGCGAGATTGGCCGACATCTGCGCCGGCGGCACCGTGATCGTGCGCACATCCTTCAGCGGATGCACGCCGTGCGCAGCCAGCCAGTAATTCAGCCACATGGCGTGGGTGCCGGTGGGGAAGGTCTGGGCGAAGGTGTAGCGGCGCTCCTGGGCGCGCATCAGCCTTGCCAGCGAGGCGCCATCCTGTGCGCCCTGTTCGCAGAGGCGCTTCGACAGGGTGATGGCCTGGCCGTTGCGGTTCAGGTTCATCAGGATGGCCATGTCGCGCCGGCTGGCGCCGATGCCCAGCTGCGTGCCATACACCAGTCCATACAGGGCGTGCGCCGCATCCAGTTCGCCGGACAGCAGCTTGTCGCGCACCCCCGCCCAGGAGGTTTCCTTGCTCGGCTCAATACGGATGCCGTGCCTGCGGTCGAAACCCAGCACGGACGCCATCACCACCGAGGCGCAATCGGTGAGCGGGTTGAAGCCTATTCTTACGCGTTCTTTTTCGATCTGCATACTTGACTCCGGCCGGTCGTCTGCTTGCACCAAAAGCGTGCATCAGCCCAGCAAATCCTCCACATCCAGGATGCGCTGGGCGATATCGGCCAGCTTCAGGTTCTTGTTCATCGCCATGCTGCGCAGCTTCTGGTAAGCCTGGTCTTCGCTCATCGCGTGCTTGTTCATCAGGATGCCCTTGGCGCGGTCGATGACCTTGCGCTCGGCGAGTTTGTGCCTGGTGTCCTCCAGCTCGTGCAGCAGCTTCTGTTCGCGCTGGAAGCGCATCATGGCGACCTTCAGCACGGGCTTGATGCGCTCCGGCTGCAGGCCCGCCACCACATAGGAGCAGACGCCGGCCGCCATGGCGGCCTCCATGGAGGATGGCGTTTCGTCTTCGGTAAACATGACGATGGGGCGGCGCTCGTCGCGCGTGGCGATGACGATGTGTTCGAGCACGTCGCGCGCATCGGATTCGGCATCGACGATGATCATGTCCGGCTGCAGCAGGGAGATCTGCTCGGGCAGGTGGATGTCGGCGGGCAGCGAAGCCACTACCTCGTAGCCGGCCTCCGCGAGTCCGGCCTGCAGGGCGTGCGCGCGCTCGGACTCGTCGCTTTCGTGCGGCGGGTGGATCAGGACAATACGTAAATTGCGGCTCATGCTCCGTTATGGAGCATGAAGTGTGCCAGCGTTATTTCTGCATGCCCCAGCGGCGGATGGTGTTGCGTTCGATGGTGGCGAAGACAAGGTTTTCGACGGCGAGGCCGATCAGGATCACGGCGGCGAGGCCGGCGAAAACCTTATCGGTGTACAGCTCGTTGCGGTTCTGGAAGATGTACCAGCCAAGGCCGCCCTGCCCCGAGGCGGCGCCAAACACCAGTTCCGCCGCGATCAGCGTGCGCCAGGCGAAGGCCCAGCCGATCTTCAGGCCGGACAGGATGGCCGGCAGCGCGGCGGGAATCAGGATGTCGAACACGAAGGGCAGGCCTTTGAGGCCGTAGTTGCGGCCGGCCATACGCAGGGTTTCGGGTACTGAGCTGAAACCGGCGTACGTCGATAAGGCGAGTGGCCAGAGCACGGCATGCACGATGACGAAGATCAGGCTGGCCTTGCCGAGACCGAACCAGAGCATGGCCAACGGCAGCAGCGCGATGGCGGGCAGCGGATTGAACATGGCGACGCAGGTTTCCAGCAGGTCGCGTCCAGTGCGGGTGAGCACGGCTACAGCGGTCAGCAGCAGGGCCGCGGCAATGCCCGCGGCGTAGCCTTGCGCCAGCACGGCCAGCGATGCGCCGACTCTTTGCGGGAGCTCGCCGGTGAGCAGGCCTTCGGCGAAAGCGTGCGCGGTTTGCAGGAAGCCGGGCAGGAGCAGGTCGTTGTTCTGCCAGCGCGCGGCCAGCTCCCAGATGATTGCCAGGGCAGCCAGCAGCAGCCCTTTGCGTACGGACGACCGGACCAGCCAGCCGCGCCAGGCCTGCCCGCTGCGCAGACGGCGCCCGGCGGATGCGCCGGCAGCTAGCGGCAGGATGTATTCAGGGCGGATGGCGGGGTCGATGGCGCGGGTCACAGCGCAATCCTTTCTGCGTCATCGGCCTGCGACGCTGAGGGTTGATCGAACAGCAGTTCATGAATCCGCTGCGCCGCCGACTGGAATTCGGCACTCCCGGCGCTGTGCATCCCGAACTGGTGCGCGTTGAGCTCGGCACGTACCCTTCCCGGATGCGGCGACAGCAGCAGGATGCGGTTGCCGACAATAAGCGCTTCCTCGATCGAGTGCGTCACGAACAGCAGCGTAAAGCGTTCCTCCTCCCACAACTGCCCCAGCTCCTCCTGCATCCTGCGCCGCGTGAGCGCATCAAGTGCAGCAAACGGTTCGTCCATCAACAGCACGCGCGAGCGCATCGCCAGCGCACGGGCAATGGCAACGCGCTGCTTCATGCCGCCGGACAGCGTATGCGGGTAGGCGTGCGCAAAACGCTCAAGGCCGATGCGTGCGATCCAGTGCATGGCCACGTCGCGCGCTTCGTGGCGCGACAGGCGCCTCGCCTTCAGCAGCGGGAACATCACATTCTGCAAGACCGTCTTCCACGGCGGCAGCTGGTCGAATTCCTGGAAGACGGCGATGCGGTCCGGCCCCGGGCCGGTGACGGCAACACCGTCGATCGTCATGCGGCCAGCGGCCGGCGCAAGGAAACCGCCTGCCGCACGCAGCAGCGAGGACTTGCCGCAGCCGGAGGGACCGAGCAGGATGAAGCGGTCGCCCTCGTGAACGTCAAAGCTCACATCCTCCGCCGCCCGCACGATGCCAGCGCCTGGCGCCGATGGCGTCCTGCCCGTGGCGCTGCCATATTCGAGCGTGACGCTCTCCGCACGCAGCAGCGGCTGTTGTCCGACCAGATGCAAAGTCTGCGGCGCCATATCAGCCACCCTGCCCGATGGCCGGATCGTCAAACCAGTAATCGCGCCACGATTCCGGCTTGTTCCTGATCGCGCCTACGCGGTGCATGAACTGGGCCAGGGTCAGCGTATTCTGCGGCGAAATCCTGAACTGTACTTCCGGGTTCTTGAAGATCTTCAGCAGGATGGCGCGATCGACCTTGCTCTTGTTGGTGCGCAGGTAGATGTCCGCTGCGCCTTCCGGATTCTTTGCGGCGTAGTCGGCTGCTTCGGCCAGCGCTGCCGTGAAGGCGCGGTAAGTCTTCGGGTTCTCCTTGCGGTATTTTTCGGTTGCATACAGCACCGTGGAGGAAGAAGGTCCGCCCTGCACTTCATAGGAATTCAGCACGATGCGCGCGTTCGGGTTCTGCGCCAGTTCCTGCTCCTGGAACGGCGGACTGCCGAAGTGGCCGCTGATCTCGGTGCCGCCGGCAATGATGGCAGCCGCCGCGTCAGGATGCGGCAGGGTCTGGGTGATCTTGTCGAGGCGGGCGAAATCCTTGTCGCCCCATTGCTTCGCCACGGCCATCTGCAGGATGCGCGCCTGCACCGATACCGTTACTGCGGGCAGGCCGATGCGGTCCTTGTCGGTAAAGTCGGCAATCGTCTTCACCTTCGGATTGTTGGAGACGAGGTAGTAGGGGAAGCTGCCCAGCGCCGCCACGCCGCGCACGTTCTGGCGGTCCCTGGTGCGGTCCCAGATCGTCAGCAGCGGACCGACGCCTGCGCCGGCAATGTCGATCGCGCCGGACAGCAGGGCATCGTTGATGGCGGCCCCGCCGGAAAGCTGCGTCCACTCGACCTTGATGTCCACCCCCTGCGCCTTGCCGTGCTTCTCGATCAGCTTCTGTTCCTGCGCAATGTTCAGCAGCAGATAGGTGACGCCATACTGTTCGGCGATGCGGAGGCGGCCTTCGGCCCGGGCCGCGCCGCCGGCCAGCGCCAGCGAAAGGGTCAGCAAGGGCGCCAGTGCGGCGGCAAATACTCGTTTCATCTTTTCTCCTGTGCCTTAGAACGGGACATCGCCCTCGATGGTGGTGCGGAACATCTTGCGGCGCTGGTTGTCGGGCGTGCCGCCGGCCAGGTGCATCAGCGAGCGGTTGTCCCAGAACACGAGATCATGCGGCTGCCATTTGTGGCGGTAGATATGCTCCGGCTTCACGCTGTGCGCGAACAGTTCCTGCAGCAGCGCCGCGCTCTCGTCTTCCGGCAGGCCGATGATGCGCGTGGTGAAGTGCTCGCTGACGAAAAGCGCACGGCGTCCCGTCTCCGGATGCACGCGCGCCACGGGATGCACGACGGGTTTCACTTCATCGATCTGCGCCTGCGTGAGATTCGGACGCCACGGGCTGCGCTTCTGCAGCTCGGCGTATTTGCACAGATAGCTATGCTCGGCACGGGCGCCGCGAATGGCGCTGCGCAGTGCGGCGGGCAGGCTGTCGTAGGCCAGGTGCATGTTGGCGAACAGCGTGTCGCCGCCCTCTTCCGGCAGTTCCTGTGCGTGCAGGAAGGAGCCCAGGCTGGGACGGTCCTTGTACGACAGGTCCGAATGCCAGTAGTGGCCTGCGTCGCCAAGTCCCGTCGGCTTGCCGTTCTCGATGATGTTGGACACGACCAGCACTTCCGGATGGCCTTCCAGCTGGAAGTTGCGCAGTACGTGAATCTGCAGAGGCCCGAAGCGGCGGCTGAATTCGATCTGCTGGCGCGGCGTGATGCGCTGGCCGCGGAATACCAGTACATGATGATCGAGATGGGCAGCGTGGATCCGGGCGAAATCCAGGTCGCTGACGGCGCGCGACAGGTCCAGGCCCACAATCTCGGCGCCCACCGGCGCATCGAAAATCCGTATATCGAAGCGCTGGCGCGCGACAGGCAGTTCTGAGAGGACGGCTGACATGGTGTGCGGTATTCAACGATCGGAAACCCAGTCTAGGCCGCACCGTTCGCGTTGGGAACGAATGCTTTTTGATATTAATATGCAGTTTTCGTTTGTCCGGAAACCTCATGCGCGCCTATTTCCATCCGCTGCTGGCGGTGTTTGCCATCGCTGTCCTGATCTGGTCGGGCATTGCGCCCTATGACCGCGCCACCTGGATCCTGGAAGTGGCGCCGGTCCTGATCGCGCTGCCGCTGCTGGTGGCGACTTACTGGCGGCACCGTCTGACCGACCTGCTGTACGTGCTGATTCTGCTGCACGCCATCGTGCTGATGGTGGGCGGCGCTTATACCTATGCGCGGGTGCCGCTCGGCTTCGACCTGCAGCATTGGTTCGGCTTGTCGCGCAACCCATACGACAAGATCGGGCATTTCATGCAGGGCTTCGTACCGGCCCTGGTGGCGCGCGAGGTCCTGCTGCGCGGACGCCATATGGCCGTGGGCAGGATGCTGGCCTTCGTGGTGATCTGCATCGTGATGGCGATCAGCGCCTGGTATGAGCTGATCGAATGGGGCGCCGCCGTGGCCATGGGCCAGGGCGCGGACGAATTCCTCGGCACGCAGGGCGACCAGTGGGACACCCAGTCAGACATGTTCACCGCCTTCATCGGCGGCCTCTGCGCCCTGCTCTTCCTCAGCCGCCTGCACGACCGCCAGCTAGCTTCTTTGCCTGGCGCAGGGCTTCGGTAATCGTTTCGAAGGCGCGCTGGCGTTCTTCGTGGCTGGGGACGCGCAGGGCGAAGGCGGGGTGGTAGGCGGCGATGATCCAGCGGCCGTCGCGCTCCACCGGTTGCTCCATGTAGTCCTTCAGGCTCACGCTGCCGCTTTGCAGCACGGACTTCAGGGCGGTGGCGCCGAGGGCGACGATCACGTCCGGGCCGACGGATTCGAGTTCGGCTTCGAGCCAGTAGTGGCAGGCTGCGACTTCCTTTTGCGCGGGCGTCTTGTGCATGCGGCGCTTGCCGCGCGGTTCCCATTTGAAGTGCTTGACCGCGTTGGTGACGTACACGGTGCGGCGGTCGAGATCCGCAGCGTCCATGGCGCGGTCGAGCAGTTCGCCGGCCGGGCCGACGAAAGGTTTGCCGGCCAGGTCCTCCTGGTCGCCGGGCTGTTCGCCGACCAGCATGATGCGCGCGCGGCGCGAACCTTGTCCCGCCACGGCTTGCGTGGCGTTCTGCCACAGGTCGCAGCGGCGGCATTCGTCCAGGGTGCTGGGCTGCTGGCGTTCGGGCTGGGCCTCTTGCGGGGTGATGGGGATGGTGCTGCCCTTGCGGCGGGTGACCGCTTCCAGCTGGCCGACTTTCCTTGCACCGGCTGCCGCCTGCGTGATCATGTGCGGGACTACGGCCGCTTCGGGCAGGTTTTTCCAGAAGCGCGAGCGGATGTGGCCATGCATGATGTCCGCGTTCAGGCGGGCCGGATTGAAGATGCTGCGGTAGTAGGTGAGCCAGAGTGTTTCGCCGCTGTCCTCGATTTCTTCGGGACCGTGCATCAGCGGGCCGGTGCTGTGCAGCTGGCGGCCGTCCCACATCACCGTTGCATCCGGCGTGGCGATCATCCAGCTGATGTTGCCCATGCGGTGGGCGAAGTGTTCGGCTACCTGCGGCAGCACGTCGTGCGCGGGTTCGAACCAGGCGATGAAACGCGGTGCGCCCTGGCCGGGCGGACGTTCGCGGAAGCGCAGGTAGGCGTGCATGTCATGCTCTTCGTGGCGCACGGCTTTGGCCATGCGGTGCAAGCGGTTGCCGTCCGGGTCTGCCATCGACATCACCTCTTTTTCGCCGTGGTGCCAGCGCCAGAGTACGCGGTACAGGAAGGGCCAGCGGTCGGCGGCGCGGTAGCAGGCGGCGCTGGCCAGCAGGTCCATCAACTCGCGCGATACGCGCAGCGTGGCGCTGTTTTCGCTTTTCCCTGCGCTGCCAGCACGGGCGCCTTCCGGCGGCGGCTCGGCGCAGGCGGGCGGCGCGCACGCGAGCAGGTCGCCGGCGGCGTCCAGCCATTGTACGGATTCAGGCGGCACGCGGCGCACGATCAGCGCGCGCGCGGCAGCGCGGAAGCCGGCGAAATCGTTGACCTCGACGGCGCTCACGCCTGCCAGCCCCATCGTGCAGCGGCGCGCCGATTCATGCCGCAGCCAGTTCCGGCCACAGGTTCATCTGCTGCGGCGCAGCGGCCATCGCCTTGCGCAGCGCTTCGGACGGCGCGCTGTCGCCCACCGGCCTGTAGTCGGCGGTAATGATGAAGGGCGCAATCTTCTTCATGCTGCAGCGCAGACGCGACAAGTCCTCATACCGCACCCGGCGCAGACGGCGCAGCTCAACGATACGCTGCGCGCTGCGCAAGCCGATCCCGGGCACGCGCACGATCATCGACAAGTCCGCGCGGTTCAGGTCCAGCGGAAAATGCTCGCGGTTCGCCAGCGCCCATGCCAGCTTGGGATCGATGTCCAGCGCCAGACTGCCGCTGTCGGCCGGCAGCAGCTCGCGCACCTGGAAGCCGTAGCCGCGCAGCAGGAAATCCGCCTGGTACAGACGGTGCTCGCGCATCAGGGGCGGCGGCGCCAGCGGCACCGTCCTGGGGCTGTCGGGAATCGGACTGAAGGCCGAGTAGTACACGCGCTTCAGCTTATAGCTGCTGTACAGCGTTTCGGCAGTCGAGAGAATGCGCTTGTCGTCGCTGGCGTCGGCGCCGACGATCATCTGCGTGCTCTGCCCGGCCGGCGCAAACACGGGCGCCTTCGGCTCGGCCTCCTTCTCGTCCAGCTTCAGGCGGATCGCGCCCATCGCCAGCTTGATCGTGTGCACGCTCTTTTCCGGCGCCAGCGCCTGCACGCTGTCCTGGGTCGGCAGCTCGATGTTCACGCTGAGGCGGTCGGCGTAGCGGCCCGCCGCTTCGATCAGGGCAGGATCGGCGTCCGGAATCGTCTTGAGATGGATATAGCCGCGGAACTGGTGCGTTTCGCGCAGCTCGCGCGCCACGGCCACCAGCTGCTCCATGGTGTAATCCGCCGAGCGGATGATGCCGGAACTGAGGAACAGCCCGTCGATGTAATTGCGCAGGTAGAAATCAAGCGTCAGCTGCACCACTTCATTGACGCTGAAGCGGGCGCGCGGCACGTTCGAACTGCGGCGGTTCACGCAGTACTGGCAATCGTACTGGCAGAAATTGGTGAGGAGGATTTTCAGCAGGGAGACACAGCGCCCGTCCGGCGTGTAGCTGTGGCAGATACCCATGCCGTTGGTGGCGCCGATGCCCTCGCGCCCGGCGGATGAGCGTTTGGGTGCGCCGCTGCTGGCGCAGGAGGCGTCGTATTTGGCCGCGTCGGCCAGGATTTCCAGCTTTTCGATCTTGTCCATGACAACGCATTATACTGTATTTGCATACAGTATAATGCGTTTCGTGGCTTAAACGCCGCAGGAGTAGGCGCCGAGGCAGGCTTCCATGCGCGGCTGCAGGTCAGCCGGCGAGGCAATCGACATTTTCAGGTCGTTCAGCAGGCCGTCGCGCAGGCCGTACACAAAGCCGTGCACGGTCAGTTCCTGGCCGCGGTCCCATGCATCCTGCACGATGGTGGTCTGGCAGACGTTGACCACCTGCTCCATCACGTTCAATTCGCACAGGCGCTCGCTGCGCTTGTTGATATCGCCCAGGGCGTCGCCCAGGTAGCGGTCGTGCTTCTGCGCCACGTCCTGCACGTGACGCAGCCAGTTATCGACCAGGCCCACGCGGCCGCCGGTCAGCGCGGTGTGCACGCCCTTGCAGCCGTAGTGGCCGACGATGATCACGTGCTTCACCTTCAGCACTTCGATCGCGAACTGCAGTACGGACAGGGAATTCAGGTCCGAGTGCACCACCACGTTGGCGATATTCCGGTGCACGAACACCTTGCCCGGCGGGATGCCCAGCAGTTCGTTGGCCGGCACGCGCGAATCGGAGCAGCCGATCCACAGGTATTCCGGCGCTACCGTCGAGAGGTTATGGAAGTAGTCAGGGTCTTTCGCGACCTTGTCTGCCGCCCACTTGCGGTTACTCTCCAGCAGATTCTGGAGTACGTCCTGCTTATCGCTCATAGGGTTCACTCAAAGAAGTCCTTGACCTTGTCCATGAAGGACTTGGTCTGCGGGCTGTGCTTCGCGCCACCTTCGGCGGTGGAGCGGTCGAACTCGCGCAGCAGCTCTTTCTGACGGTCGTTCAGCTTGACCGGGGTTTCCACGGCCACGTGGCAGAACAGGTCGCCCGGATAGCCGGAGCGCACACCCTTGATGCCCTTGCCCTTCAGGCGGAACGTCTTGCCCGACTGGGTGCCTTCCGGCACGGTAAAGGACACCTTGCCATCCAGCGTCGGCACTTCGATCTCGCCGCCCAGCGCTGCCTGCGCAAAGCTGATCGGCATTTCGCAATGCAGGTCGTCGCCTTCGCGCTGGAACACCGGATGCGGCTTGATGTGGATCTCCACATACAGGTCGCCCGGCGGACCGCCATTGGTACCCGGCTCGCCGTTGCCGGTGGAGCGGATGCGCATGCCGTTGTCGATACCGACCGGGATCTTCACTTCCAGGGTCTTGTTGCGCTTGATGCGGCCGGCGCCCGAGCACGACGGGCATGGCTCGGGAATGATCTTGCCGGTGCCGTGGCACTTCGGACAGGTCTGCTGGATGCTGAAGAAGCCCTGCTGCATGCGTACCTGGCCGTGGCCGCCGCAAGTCGAGCAGGTGGTCGGCGAGGTGCCCGGCTTGGCGCCGGAACCGTGGCAGGTGTCGCACTTGTCCCAGGCCGGCACGCGGATGGTGGTGTCGAAACCATGGGCCGCCTGCTCCAGCGTGATCTCCAGGTTGTAGCGCAGGTCGGCGCCGCGGTATACCTGCGGGCCGGCGCTGCGGCGTCCGCCGCCGCCGCCGAAGATATCGCCGAAGATGTCGCCGAAGGCATCGCCAAAGCCGCCGCCGAAACCGCCGCCGCCGCCGCCCATATTCGGGTCCACGCCGGCGTGACCATAGCGGTCATACGCCTCGCGCTTCTCCGGATTGGTCAGCATCTCGTAGGCTTCCTTGACTTCCTTGAACTTCTCTTCCGCCTCTTTGTTGTCCGGGTTGCGGTCCGGGTGATACTTCATCGCCAGCTTGCGATAGGCTTTCTTGATATCGTCCTCGGACGAATTCTTTGCGACCCCGAGGATCTCGTAAAAATCACGCTTTGCCATGGTCTGCCAATTATGCGAAAAAGCCGAGCGAGCCCGTTTTAGCGGTCGCTCGGCTCGGCTGGTCAGTCTGCCAGTCTTTCAGGGATGACCGTTTGTTTGAAGCTTACTTGTTGTCTTTGACTTCTTTGAAGTCGGCGTCAACGACGTCGTCCTGCGCTGCCTGGGCACCGGCACCGGCTGCGCCGGCACCTGCACCACCTGCTGCGCCGGCACCGGCGGCACCCGCCGCGCCTTGCTGCGCCTGCATGTCAGCATACATCTTTTCGCCCAGCTTCTGCGAAGCTTCGGTCAGCGCTGCCACTTTGGCGTCGATATCGGCCTTGTCGCCGGTCTTGATCGCAGCTTCCACATCGTTGATGGCCGCTTCGATCTTCTCTTTCTCGCCGCCTTCCAGCTTGTCGCCGTATTCGGTCAGGGACTTGCGGGTGCTGTGCACCAGGGCGTCGGCCTGATTGCGGGACTCGGCCAGTTCCTTGACCTTCTTGTCTTCTTCCGCGTTCAGTTCGGCGTCCTTCACCATCTTCTGGATTTCCTCTTCGGACAGGCCGGAGTTTGCCTTGATGGTGATCTTGTTTTCCTTGCCGGTGGCCTTGTCTTTCGCGCCGACGTGCAGGATGCCGTTGGCGTCGATGTCGAAGGTCACTTCGATCTGCGGCACGCCGCGGGCTGCCGGCGGGATGCCTTCCAGGTTGAATTCGCCCAGGCCCTTGTTGCCGGCCGCGATTTCGCGTTCGCCCTGGTACACCTTGATGGTCACAGCCGGCTGGTTGTCGTCGGCGGTGGAGAACACTTGCGAGAACTTGGTAGGAATCGTGGTGTTCTTGTGGATCATCTTGGTCATCACGCCACCCAGGGTTTCGATGCCCAGGGACAGCGGGGTCACGTCCAGCAGCAGCAGGTCCTTGCGCTCGCCCGACAGCACGGCGCCCTGGATCGCGGCGCCCACAGCCACGGCTTCGTCCGGGTTCACGTCCTTGCGTGGGTCCTTGCCGAAGAACTCTTTCACCTTTTCCTGCACCTTCGGCATACGGGTCATGCCGCCGACCAGGATGATGTCGTCGATGTCGGACACTTTCACGCCGGCGTCCTTGATGGCAACGCGGCATGGCTCGATGGTCTTGGCGATCAGTTCCTCAACCAGGGCTTCCAGCTTGGCGCGGGTGATCTTCAGGTTCAGGTGGACCGGCGCGCCGTTCGCCATGGCGATGTACGGCTCGTTGATCTCGGTCTGCTGCGAGGACGACAGTTCGATCTTCGCGCGCTCGGCCGATGCCTTGATACGCTGCAGGGCGATCGGGTCCTTCTTCAGGTCCAGGCCGTTGATCTTCTTGAATTCGTCGATGATGTAGTCGATCACGCGCTGGTCGAAGTCTTCGCCGCCCAGGAAGGTGTCGCCGTTGGTGGACAGCACTTCGAACTGCTTCTCGCCGTCCACGTCCGCGATTTCGATGATCGATACGTCGAAGGTACCGCCGCCGAGGTCATACACGGCGATCTTGCGGTCGCCCTTGTCGGTCTTGTCCAGGCCGAACGCCAGCGCGGCCGCGGTCGGTTCATTGATGATACGCTTGACTTCCAGACCGGCGATACGGCCGGCATCCTTGGTTGCCTGGCGCTGCGAGTCGTTGAAGTAAGCCGGCACGGTAATCACGGCTTCGGTGACTTCTTCGCCCAGGTAGTCCTCGGCGGTCTTCTTCATCTTGCGCAGCACTTCTGCGGAGATCTGCGGCGGCGCCTGTTTCTTGTCGCGCACGCCAACCCAGGCGTCGCCATTGTCGGCCTTGAGGATCTCGTAAGGCATCAGGGCGATGTCCTTCTGCACTTCTTTTTCGTCGAATTTACGGCCGATCAGACGCTTCACCGCGAACAGGGTGTTCTTCGGGTTGGTCACAGCCTGGCGTTTCGCCGGCGCACCGACCAGGATTTCGCCATCGTCCTGATAGGCGATGATCGACGGCGTGGTACGCGCGCCTTCAGCATTCTCGATGACCTTTGGCGTGCCGTTCTCCATGATTGCTACGCAGGAGTTGGTGGTACCCAGGTCAATACCGATAATCTTGCCCATGATTTGTTCTTCCTTTATTTACTAAGTTCAGATAGTTCTTATATGTGGAAAAGCTGGTTTGTTTTCAAGGGGTTAGTTACTTCGGCTGCGCCGCGGTAACAATCGCCGGACGCAACAGCCGGTCGGCGATCATATAACCCTTCTGAAGCACGTTCACAACGGTATTGGCTTCCTGCTCGGCAGGCACCATGGCCACGGCCTGGTGCTTGTTCGGGTCCAGCTTTTCGCCTGCCGCCGGCATCACTTCCACCAGGCGGTTGCGTTCGAAGGCGGAATTCAGCTGTTTCAGCGTCATGTCCACGCCTTCCTTCAGGCTGTCAACGGAAGGGGTTTCCACCTTCAGCGCCATTTCCAGGCTGTCTTTTACCGGCAGCATGGCTTCGGCAAAGCTTTCAACAGCGAATTTGTGCGCCTTGGCCACGTCTTCCTGCGCCCGGCGGCGGATGTTTTCGCCCTCGGCCTTGGCACGCATGAATGCATCCTGCATTTCTGCCAGTTTCGCTTCAGCAGCAGCCAGTTTTTCTTCCAGCGCAGAGGTGGCGGAGGCGTCAGCGGGAGTCGATGGTTGGGCGGGCGCCTGATCTGCCTCGGGAAGCGGGCTTGGCTGATTTTCCTGATCTTGCATCTGTGAGACTCCTACAAATCGTGTTTGTTTGACATTACTTTGTTACCGTACTGGCCGGAAATGGGGCTAAGACCCTGACATTTCAAGGGACATTGTCACCCTGCGGCCAAGGACAGGGCGCACGGCCGAACCCGGCAGTTTGTAACTGTAGAGTTACAATCTTTACAAAACTTGGGGATACGTTAGCGTGGGCGATTGGCTAATATGAAGCGTATGCGGTGCCACTGTGAGCACCGACGGAGCGCATCATGAAGCTGCATTTTATTACCGCGACGGTCATTGCCTGGGCCTTCCTGGCCACGGCCCTGATCTGCTACAGCGAACTGATCCCCTAGCCGGCTATTTTAACAGGCTGGCACTCTCCCACCGCAAGTGCTAACAATCGTCAGGATTGCGCGCCCATCCGCTGGGCTGCGGCTTTGGCCTGCTCCGCATCCTTTTTGCGCTGTTCGCGCTGGGCGGGAGACACCATGGTCGGCCAGCCAATTAGGTGCTGTTCGGCAATTTCCGCCAGCGCCGCGATCCAGGCCGGCTGCTCGTTCAGGCAGGCGATGTAATTGAATTCCTTGCCGCCGCTGGACACGAAATCGTGCCGCACTTCCATTGCGATCTCTTCCAGGGTTTCCAGGCAATCGCTGGTGAAGCCGGGGCAGATCACGTCCAGGCGGCGCACGCCGTCCCTGGCCAGCTGGGCCACCGTCGGTGCGGTGTAGGGCTGCAGCCATTCCGCCTTGCCGAAGCGCGACTGGAAGGTGACCAGGTACTGGTCCTCGCGCAGCTTCAGCCTTTCCGCCAGCAGGCGCGCGGTTTTCATGCATTCGCAGTGGTAGGGGTCGCCCAGGGTCAGGGTGCGCTTCGGCACGCCGTGGAAGCTCATCAGCAGCTTTTCGCCGCGGCCGTTGGCTTCCCAGTGCGCCAGCACGGACTTCTTCAGCGCATCGATATACGCTTCGTGGTCGTGGTAGTTGCGCACGAACCGCAACTCCGGCAGATTGCGCACCCTGGCGTAATGGGTATTTACGGCATCGTTGACCGAGGCCGTGGTGGTGCCCGAATACTGCGGATAGGCGGGCAGGATCAGGATGCGCTCGTGGCCTTCGGCCTTCAGGCGGTCCAGCACCTCGGGGATGGACGGCGAACCGTAGCGCATGGCCATCGCCACCGTGACCTCGTTATGTCCGCGTTCGCCCAGCGCGCCGCGCAGCAGCGTGGCCTGGGCCTGGGTATGCACTTTCAGCGGCGAGCCTTCGCGCGACCAGATGGTGGCGTACTTCTGCGCCGACTGGCCGGAACGGAACGGCAGGATGATGCCGTGCAGGATGGGCGCCCAGACCGCCTTGGGAATTTCGACCACGCGCGGGTCGGACAGGAATTCCTTCAGGTAGCGGCGGACGGCGCCGCGGGTGGGTTCATCCGGCGTACCGAGATTGACGAGCACAACGGCCGTGCGCGACGGCGCGCCATGCTGGTATGGCGGTTCTTTGGCAAATGGCATCTTGTTGTTTTATTTGGCGTAAGAGCCTGCCATTATAAAGCCAGCAGTTCGCGCGCGTGCTTACGTGTCGTGGCAGTGATTTCAATACCGCCCAGCATGCGCGCCACCTCTTCCACGCGCGCCTTCTGGTCCAGCACCTCGATGCGGCTGGCCGTCTTGCCGTTGGCGGAGGTGCCCTTCGCCACCTGGAAGTGCTGGCCGGCCTGGCTGGCCACCTGCGGCAGGTGGGTCACGCACAGCACCTGGCGCTCCTGGCCCAGGCGCTTCAGCAGGCGCCCTACCACTTCCGCCACGCCGCCGCCGATGCCGCTATCGACTTCGTCGAAGATCAGGGTCGGCACGGTGGTGGCGTGCGAGGTGATGACGGAAATCGCCAGCGAGATCCGCGCCAGCTCACCGCCGGACGCCACCTTCGCCAGCGGGCGCGGGGCCACGCCGGCATGGCCGGCCACCATGAACTCGATCTGCTCCAGCCCCCTGGCGCCCGGCTCGGACGGATTCAGCGCAATCTCGAAACGGCCGCCGGACATGCTCAGGTCCTGCATCGCCTGCGTGACGGCGGCGCTGAGCGCCTGCGCGGCGGCGGCGCGGGTCGCGGTCAGCGCCTGCGCCACCTGCATGTAGTCGGCCTTCAGCCTGTCTTCCTGCTTGCGCAAGCCTTCGATATCGCTGGCGTCGGCCAGCTGGCCCAGTTTTTCGGACAGGCGCGCATGCTCTTCATGCAGCTCTTCCGGCTGCACGCGGAATTTGCGCGCGGCAGAATGCAGCGCCTCCATGCGCGCATCGACCTGGCGCAGGCGGTCCGGGTCCAGCTCCACCTTGTCCAGGTAGGTATTCAGCGCATACACCGATTCCTGCAACTGGATGCGCGCGGTGTCGAGCAGGTCCACCACCGGCTGCAGTTCGGCGTCCACCGTCACCAGCTTGCCCAGCTTCTGGTGCAGCGAGGAGACTTGCGACAGCACCGGATGGCCGTCCGATTCGGACAGTGCGCCCAGTGCTTCCTGCGCGCCTTCCAGCAGGCTGGCCGCGTGCGACAGGCGCGAATGCTCGTTGCCGATCTCGGTCCACTCGCCGCCCTTGGGCGCCAGCTTGTCCAGCTCCGCCACCTGCCACTCCAGGCGCTCGCGCTCGAACTGCAGGTTGGCGGCATTGGTTTCGTATTCTTCCAGCTGCCTCGACAAGGCGCGCCAGGCTTTGTAGGCCGCCGTCACGCCGCGCACGTTGGCGCCGCACTGGTTATCCAGCAGCTCGCGCTGTGCATCGGTTTTCAGCAGCGACTGGTGCGCGTGCTGGCCATGGATGTCCACCAGCAGATCGCCCAGCTCGCGCAGCTGGGCGGCAGTGGCGGCCACGCCGTTGATATACGCCTTGGAACGGCCGGCATTGTCGATCACGCGGCGCAGCAGCGCGCCGCCCTCCTCCGCCGCGCACTCATTCGCTGCCAGCCACTCTTCGGCTTGCGGCGTGACGGCAAAATCGGCCGTGATGTCGGCCTTGGCCGCGCCTTCGCGCACCACGCTGGCATCGCCCCGCCCGCCCAGCGCCAGCGTCAGTGCATCGATCAGGATGGATTTACCGGCGCCGGTTTCGCCGGTGAAGACGGTAAAGCCTGAGGAAAATTCCAGTTCAATCGAATCGACAATAACGAAATCGCGGATGGACAGTGTTCGAAGCATCAGATTTTGCCGTCAGTAGAGGGGTATTCGTTCCAGTGCAGTTTTTCGCGCAGGGTGTTGTAGTAGCTCCAGCCTTCCGGATGCAGGAAGGTGATGGTGTGCGGCGACAGGCGGATGTGGATCTGGTCGCCGTTGACGAGACTGGCGAAGGTCTGCATATCGAAGTTACAGGTAATGTCGCGGCCGCGCTTGATCTCGATCACGATCTCGCTCGAGTCGGGCAGCACGATGGGGCGGTTGGACAGCGCATGCGGCGCGATCGGCACCATGGCAATGCCGCCCAGGGTGGGATGCAGCAGCGGGCCGCCGGCCGACAGCGCATACGCCGTGGAGCCGGTAGGCGACGCGACGATCAGGCCATCGGAGCGCTGGTTGTACATGAACTGGCCGTCCACATGCACGCTCAGTTCGGCCATGCCGGCGCCGGCGCCGCGCGACACCACCACGTCGTTCACGGCCTCGCCGAAGTGGATGACCTTACCGTCGCGCATCACGCGCCCTTCGAGCAGGGTGCGGCGCTCGGCCTTGTGGGTGCCGCCGAGGATCTGGCCCAGCACCGGCAGCATGGCTTCCTGCGAGATGTCGGTCATGAAGCCGAGGCGGCCCTGGTTGATGCCGATCAGCGGCACATCGTAAGGCGCCAGCTGGCGCGCGATACCCAGCATGGTGCCGTCGCCGCCCATCACCAGCACGGCGTCGGCCCGTTCGCCGATGCCCTGGGCGCTCATGGAGGGGATGTCGGTAAAGCCGAGATGGGTGGCGGTGTCCGTTTCCATCACCACGCTGAAACCGCCGCTCTTGAGGAAATCGATCACCGTGCGCACCGGCTCTTCGATGCCGGAGGTGTTCGGCCTCACGACGAGGGCAATCGTGTTATACATGGCGTGCGTAGCGGGCATATCGATCTCGGTCAAAAAGGGTGTGGCAACACGCAGCAGAGTAACCCATAATGCTTGCTCATGCCATGCATGGAACACGCTGGCCGGTACGCGAAGAATACTGTACGTTTGCACAGTATACAATGGGGAGACTGAAATGGCAAAAGCACTGGGCGTTGGCGGCATCTTCTTCAAATCCAAGGACCCGCAAGCCCTGATCACCTGGTACCAGACCCACCTCGGGCTGCCGACCGACTCGCCCGACCATGCGGCCTTCATGCCCGCCATCATGCCGCCCGGCGGCTGCACCGTGTTCAGCCCCTTCAAACAGACCACCGGCTATTTCGCCCCGTCGCGCCGCGACTTCATGTTCAACCTGATCGTGGATGATCTGGACGGCGCGCTGAAACAGGTAGCCGACGGCGGCGCCGAGATTGTCGGCGAAGTTCAGTCCTTCGACTATGGCCGCTTCGGCTGGTTCGTTGACCCGGACGGCAACAAGGTCGAACTGTGGGAGCCGGCGGTGCCGCCGGCCTCCTGATTCCGGTTCTTCATTCCGAACGGCAATCGGGCGCTTGCCGCACTCCTGCTTCGCTAACATCGAAGCCAAGGAGGAACTGCCATGGACGCCAACGAGAAAGACCGCGTGGTCGATACGACCGAGCCGGTAAACAAGGATGCAGGCAAACGCCTGCCGCATGAACGCGACGAGTCGCCGGAAGGCGCCGTGCACCAGAAACCGCGCAGCGTGATCCGCCAGGCGGCCGAGGACATCGAGCGCGGCCTGGTCGATACCGACCGCCACGCCACGCCCGGCCTGCAGAAAGCGCCGCCCGGCAATGCCGGCCGCGCCGACGCAGGAGGCGGCGCCCCCGACGCGGCGCAAGCCCGGCCGCTGCCCGGCACCAAACGCGACTGAGCGGGAGCTGACCATCATGTACATCACCTGCCTTTCTGCGCGCCCTGCCCCCGGTACTTTTCCCCGCAGGCCGCGGCTGCCAATGCTGCTGTCCACGCTGTCCATGCTGTCCCTGCTGGGCGGCAGCGCGCTCGCGCAAGCGCAATACGCCACCGGCTACGGCCCCGATCCCAAGCTGCCGGAACCGGACAAGAAACTGATCCCGACCGTCAACGTGGCACCCACCGCGCCCTTCCCCGCCAACGCCAAGCCGGTTGCCGCTTCCGGCTTCAGCGTCGCGGCCCTGGCGCGCGACCTGGACCACCCGCGCTGGCTGTACGTGCTGCCCAACGGCGACGTGCTGGTGGCCGAAACCAATGCGCCGCCCAAGCCGGAAGATGCGAAAGGCATCAAGGGCGCCATCATGAAGCACCAGCAGAAGAAGGCCGGCGCGGTGACCAAGTCCGCCAACCGCATCACGCTGCTGCGCGATATCGGTCCGGACGGCAAGGCCAAAGTGCGCGAGGTCTTCCTCAAGGACCTCAACTCGCCGTTCGGCATGGTGCTGGTGGATAAGGACCTGTACATCGCCAACTCCGATGCGCTGGTGCGCTTCCCTTACCAGGAAGGCCAGACCGCGATCACGGCGCAGGGCACGAAAGTGATCGACCTGCCCGGCGGTCCGCTGAACCACCACTGGACCAAGAACGTGACCGCCAGTCCGGACGGCAAGTTCCTGTACGTGAGCGTCGGCTCCAACAGCAATGTGGCGGAAAACGGCATCGAGAAGGAAGACGGCCGCGCCGCCATCTGGGAAGTGGAACGCGCCAGCGGCAAGTCGCGCCTGTTCGCCACCGGCTTGCGCAATCCGAACGGCATGGCATGGGAACCGAAAACCAGGACGCTGTGGACCGTGGTCAACGAACGCGATGAACTGGGCAACGACCTGGTGCCGGACTACCTGACGTCGGTGAAGGATGGCGCCTTCTATGGCTGGCCCTACAGCTGGTACGGCTCGCACGTGGATGACCGCGTCAAGCCGCAGCGGCCGGAGATGGTGTCGAAAGCCGTGCTACCGGATTATGCGGTGGGCGCGCACACCGCCTCGCTCGGCCTGGCCTTCTACGAAGGCTCGCTGTTCCCCGCCAGCTACCAGGGCGGCGCCTTCATCGGCCAGCACGGTTCCTGGAACCGCAAGCCGCATTCGGGCTACAAGGTGATCTATGTGCCCTTCGCCAACGGCAAGCCATCCGGTCCGCCGGTCGATTTCCTGAGCGGCTTCCTGAACCGCGATGGCAAGGCGCAGGGCCGGCCGGTCGGCGTGGCGGTGGACAAGCAGGGCGCGCTGCTGGTGGCGGACGACGTGGGCAACGCCGTCTGGCGCGTGACGCCGGCCGGCCGCTGACGGAAGATCCGGAGAGCGCATACAATACGCTTTTTGTCATTCGCGAAAGCTCACACCATGCGCATTCTGCACACGATGCTGCGGGTCGGTAACCTGCAGCGCTCGATCGACTTCTACACCAAGGTACTCGGCATGACCCTGCTGCGTACCAGCGACAATCCGGAATACAAGTACGCGCTGGCCTTCCTCGGCTACGGCAGCAATCCGGAGCATGCGGAACTGGAGCTGACCTACAACTATGGCGTGGACAGCTACGACCTCGGTACGGCCTATGGCCACATCGCCATCTCGGCCGAGAATATTGTCGCCGCCTGCGAGGCCGTGAAAGCCAATGGCGGCAATGTGACGCGCGAACCGGGTCCTGTCAAAGGCGGCACGACCGTGATCGCCTTCATCACGGACCCGGACGGCTACAAGGTGGAACTGATCGAACGCGCCTTCGAAGCCGAAGGCGCTGGCCTGCGTTAAGACCATGCATGCGGGCCGCTGGCCCGCATGTTCTGCTTAGTTGACCAGCAGTGCGTTGACCGGCACCAGGTCTTCTTCCTTGAGCGAGCCGGCCGCCGATTTCAGGCGCAGGCCGTTCATGATGGTGTCGTAACGGGCCTTCGACAGGTCACGCTGGGTGTTGTACAGCTGGCGCTGCGCATTCAGCACGTCGATATTGATACGCACGCCCACCTGGTAACCCAGCTTGTTCGATTCCAGCGCGGAGTTGCTCGACACTTCCGCCGCTTCCAGCGCCTTGACCTGGGCCAGGCCGCTGTTCACGCTCAGGAAAGCCTGGCGTGCATTCTGCGAGGCCAGACGCTTCTGCGCTTCCAGGTCGTTGCGCGCCTTGTCTTCCAGGGCGATCGATTCGCGCACCTTGCTGGTGATGCCGAAGCCGTTGAAGATCGGCACCGACCAGGTCACGCCGATCGCATTGTTCTTCTGCGTACCGTTGCCGGTAATGCGCTGGTGCGACGTCGCCGCCACCAGGTCCAGGGTCGGCATGTGGCCGGCGCGCTGCTTGCTGATTTCACGCTTGGCGATTTCCAGGTTCAGGTCCTGCGCGATCACGCCGTAGTTCTGCGCTTCAGCGGCCGAGGTCCACGGTTCGATCGTGGCCGGCTGCGGCGGCTGGATCGTCACGCCCTTGCGCAGGCTCGCCAGATTGCTCGGCGTGGTGCCGATGATCTGCTGCAGCGCGGTGCGTTTCACTTCCAGATCGTTGACGGCGGCGAACTCCTGCGCCACCACCAGGTCATAGGCTGCCTGGGCTTCGTGGGTATCGGTGATGGTCTGCGTCCCCACTTCGAAGTTGCGCTTGGCGGAGGCCAGCTGCTCGGTGGTCGCTTCCTTCTGGGCGCGCGTCACTTCCAGCGTATCCTGGGCGCTCAGCACGTCGAAGTAAGCCTGGGACACGCGCACGATCAGGTCCTGCTGCTGCTGCGCGAAGGTCGCCTCCGCGACGGCCTGCGACAGCTTGGACTGCTGGTAGTTCTGCCAGTTGGCCCAGCGGAACAGCGGCTGGGTCAGCTGCACCTGCCACTGGTTGGTGTAGTTGTCGGTATTGCGCGCTTCAACGAAACCCAGACCGCCATCGCCCACCACCAGGTCGCCCACGTTGTACGGCGTGAAGTCGCCGCGGTTACGCGTGTTGCTGCCGGTAGCACCAACGGTCGGCAGCAAGCCAGCCCGCCCCTGCGTCGTGCGTTCCTGACCGGCTACCAGCGCGGCGCGCGCACTGGCGTAAGTGGCGTCGTTGGCAAGCGCCTGCTTGTACACCTGGATCAGGTCGGCCGCCTGTGCATTGAGTGTCAGGAAAGCGCTGGACATCAGCACGGCGAGTAGGGGTTTCTGCATGTGCATCTCCGTTGGAGTCGTCAATAAATAAATCTATCGGCCTAGTACTTCGGCATGGTGGGGTCCACCTGGACCGCCCAGGCGTGAACGCCGCCTGTCAGATTGATCACCTTGCTGAAGCCGTGGTGTTCAAGAAATGCCGCCACCTGCATGCTGCGGCCACCGTGGTGGCAGATGCAGACGATCTGGGCATCCTCATCGAGATCGTCGATGCGGCCTGGAATGGTCTGCATCGGCATCGGGGTCGAGCCTGCGATATGGCAGGTCTCGAACTCCCAGTTCTCGCGCACGTCCAGCAGGAAGGGCTTGGCGCGGGCCTCGTCGGCCAGCCAGTCAGCCAATTCCGGAGCGGATAAATGCTGCATGTCCGCCCTTAGAACGTGAAGTGCGACGGTGCAACCGCGCCGTTCAGCGCTTTCACATCCGTTTCAAACAGTTTTTTGGTGTCGTAGCCGTTGTCGCCCGTGCGGGTGATCAGGTGCGCCGACATGACCGGCGATTCGCCGATGATTGCCAGGATGCGGCCGCCGACCTTGACGTTCTGCAGCAGCGCTTCCGGCAGCACCGGCAGCGAGCCGGACACCACGATGGCGTCGAACGGCGCGCCGTTGGCCCAGCCCTGGGCCGCATTGCCCAGTTCCACGGTCACGTTGCTGACGCCGTTGGCAGCCAGGTTCTTTTCGGCCAGCGCCTTCATTTCAGGCGAGATTTCGACGGCCGTGACGTGGCGCGCGCGGTGCGACAGCAGCGCAGCCAGGTAACCGGTGCCGGCGCCGACCAGCAGCACGTTTTCATGCTTCTTGGTGCCGATGTCCTGCACGATGCGCGCTTCCAGCTTCGGGGTCAGCATGCTTTCGCCGTCCGGCAGCGGGATCGTGGTGTCCACGAAGGCCAGGTTCTTGTGTGCTTCGGGAACGAAGTTTTCGCGTTTCACGACCAGCAAGAGATCAAGAACGTCCATCTCCAGCACATCCCACGGGCGGATTTGCTGTTCGATCATGTTGAAACGGGCTTGTTCGATATTCATCTTTATGACTCGGTGAGGGATAAATAATCCGTCATTTTATCGTTGAACTGGTCAGGTGGGCATATTAACGATAATGACAACGGATAGCGGGAAATTGCGACAGTCTGCAGATTTCGGGGAGTGAACGCATCGAAAACGCAGGCTGACGCCTATTTTTCGGGCGCCAGGCCGCGCTTGATCAGCTCCAGGAAGGTGGCCATGAACACGTCCGGATCGACTTCCTGCTTCTCGCAGGGGAAGAAGCTGTGGGTCCACATCATCAGCATCAGGATGGGCGCGGTCAGCACTTGCATCATGACATGCGGGTCGAATGGCCGGAATTCGCCGCTTTTCACGCCGCGTTCCAGCACGCGGGTCAGCAGCGCGTTGGCGCGTTCGTGCACTTCTTCCTCGTAGAACTGCGCCAATTCAGGGAAGTTGCCGGATTCTGCCATCATCAGCTTGGTCAGGCCGGCCAGCTTGCGGTTGGCGGCGTGCGACCACCACTTCTCCATCATGGCGCGCAGCAGGGCTTCGCTGGACATGTTGGCGCCGGCGGCCAGTTCCTCCTCGGCCTCGCCGATCAGGTGCACGACGTTTTCGCGCACCACGGCCTTGAACAGCTCCTGCTTGTTTTCGAAATACAGGTAGAGGGTGCCTTTGGAAACGCCGGCGGCACGGGCCACATCCTCCAGGCGCGTGGCAGCGAAGCCACGGTCCGTAAACAATTCAAGCGCAGCCGCCAGTAATTCCTGCGGACGAGCGTCCTTGCGACGCTCCCAGCGGGGCTTGGTTTCTGTTGGGGATTGCATAAAAACTCTGATTGGGTAACTTACTTGCCAGTCATTAATGGTAGTCAACATCGCAATGACCGTCAAGTTTCACCATCATCTCTTTACTACTACTGCTGCCAGCGCGGCAGCCTTCACCGCGAGGCTCAGAGCGCTTTCCACGCATTGCGGTTGCCGCTGCAGCGCAGGCTGGCAAACTGCGATGGCGACATCGACTGCTCGCCGAATCTGATTTCGTCGCCATCAACCTGGGCGAAATAGTGCTGGCCGCCGAAGCTGGCGTGCAGCCCGCGGATGGGTAGTCGAGAGTTCGCATGATGGGGTCTCTGCCATGAACCACGCATACTGGAAATTCTCGCGGCTACTACTCTTGGAGGGCATGCGCGCGTTTTAGTACCTGAATCGTATCGAATCCGGCGGAATAGTTTTAGTCACATCGAGAATACAGCCCCCCATCAGATGCTTCTCCTTTCCGTGCTGCGGAGACTGTTTCTCAGGCAGCACCGCGGGATGGACTTTGCGCGCCTACCGTCCGGTTGCCGTGGCAAACATGTGCTTATGCCACGGTCCAGACTACCCTGATCACGACTGGTTCCGTCGCGTTACGTGACGCGCGTCGGCAACCCAGGAACTTCTGGGAGCTCGAGCGGATGATCCTGCAGGCCCTCGAACGTGTTTTTGGAGAAGTTGATCCTGCGTAGGGATCGAGATGGAGTCAGGCCTGACATCTGCGTCAGGCCTGAAGTCCTGCGCATCAATCGACGCGCAGGCTTTGCTCCATGGCGTAACACTGGTCCCACACAAACGCATCAAACCCGCCCAGCCTACTCTTCCACTTCGGCGTCAGCGCTTTGACGCACTGCGCAGCGACACGCGCCGTGTAGTCAGCGGTCAGCGCCCATGGATTGGACGTATCGATGCCACCGCGGGCATCGATAAACGGCGCATCCTTCAACGCCATCGCCACGACGGCTTTCACATCCTTGTCGAACTCGATCTGCGTGAGCACATCGTCGCGAGTGCCCACGCGTGCCACGTGTCCGCCAACCAGCTTGTCAAAGGGCAGTGTCGCAATCAGCTCAACCTGGGCGAGCCAATCCGGAACATCATGCGCCACTGCGAAGCGCCGAAACGGAATCCATCCAGGGAAAACCAGATCGACCACCATCAGCGTCTTTTGCTCGGGCGCATAGATGAAGATGTTGCCAGGCTCATGTCCCTCACCGTGATACGACAGCTCCAGCCGCTGGCTTCCCAATTGCAGACGATGGGTCGTGTTGAATACCACGGTTGGAATGGGACGAGCCGGGTCGGCAGCGCGCTGCAGCAGACGCTTCGTTTCCTCGTGAGCCACGATGACCGGCTGCCCTCCCAGCGCACCTGCTCCCCCAATGTGATCGGTGTGGGCGTGACTGTAGATAAGGTGGGTAACAGGCAGCTGCGTCACTTCGGCGATGGCCTGCTTCAATCTGGATGCGTAGGACGGTGGCGCATCGATGACGACAACGCCTGATTCATAGACCATGAACATCGACTGGTAAGCGTTGTCGGTGACCATATAGAGACCGCGGCCAAGTTGTTCCAGGCGATAGCCCTTCTGCGGGTCGATGGCAGGACCCAGCGCCTCCTTGGGCACGGCTGCGTATTGGGCGGGACGCACGCCGATAGGCGCGATACCGGATTCATATTTGGCAGATGCACTTTCTTCCGCCGACGCCGGACCAGCGACTGCAGCATTCGTGAGAGTTGCCGCAGCGAGAGCGATTGCGCAGCATGATCGAGACAGGCGATTCATGACGTTCCTTTGGATTGAGAGGCTCTTGATTTTATGGAATCAGCGATTCTCTCAATAGCCATGCAGAGTGCGATAACGTGTTGCCGTTCAATCACCAATGCTCTTCACATTAACTGATTAGCGAAGAATATAAAAATATTATCCCCTCAATCAAATGGACCATTTTTTCTTGGAAATAAAACGCAAAAATGGCCCAAAGCAAGACAACCTCTGCAAGCTCTTTATTTAATTATGATACGCATCAGAATAAAATTCGGATAAAGCTATTTAAAGTAGTCTTACTCGTTGATTCATATAACTATTTTTTTGACATCAACACGATACAAAACTACGTATTTTTTTGAGTTGACTTCGTATTGTGCGCACGTTATCTTTCAGCGCTGTTGCGCTCAGGAAATAACATTCGATGTAAAACCGTGATTAATTCACCGTTATTTCCTCCGCAGCACGGCAGTACCAATCAAACCAAGGGAGGTAATAATGAAACAAGTGCCTTATGGGCATCAACCAAACGCGAAGCGGCTGCGCAACCTGTCGATCAAGGGCTTACCTCTCGCCCTGGCAGTGCTGCTGGCTGCTTGTGGTGGCGGCGACGGGGACCAAGCTGCTGGAACTGGCCTGATGGGTAGCATGAAGCGTCTGGCCGCTGCGGTAACGCAATCGGAAGTGGAACTGAAACCGGTTACCGCGACCGCCAGCTCGTCCGAGCGCGGCGATATCGGTCCGTCCATGGCCATCGATGGTAACGACAACTCGCGCTGGAGCAGTGGTCACACCGAGAATGAGTGGCTGACGCTGGACTTCGGCACCACGCAAACCATCAACCGCGTCAACATCAACTGGGAAAACGCCCACGCGACCGAGTACGCACTGCAGGTGTCGGACGATAACGTCACCTGGAAGACCATCAAGCATGTGTCCGACAGCACGGGCGGCATCGAAGATCTGGTCGGCCTGGACGGCCAGGGCCGCTACCTGCGCATGCAGGGCATCAAGCGCTCGACCAACTACGGCTACTCGATCTTCGAGATCAAGGTCTTCTCGGGCGGCGCAGTAACGCCACCAACCGAAAACCCGCCGACCGAAAATCCGCCAACCGAGCAGCCACCGGTTCCGGTCGATCCGACCAAACCTGGCGTCGTCGTCAAACCGGTTGCGGCCACCTCGAACGCAGTGGAAGGCCCGAACACGGCTGCCATGGCGATCGACGGCAAAGCGGCCACCCGCTGGGCGTCCGAAGCCAAAAACGATTCCTGGATCCAGTTCGACCTCGGCCAGAAGACCCAGGTGGGCTACATGAAGCTGCTCTGGGAAAACGCCTACGGCAAGCAGTACAACCTGATGACCTCCGATGACGGCCAGAACTGGAGTACCGCGCGCGCCGTCACCAATGGCCAGGGCGGCACCGAGGAACTGTTCAACCTGAACATCAACGCCCGCTATATCAAGCTGCAGGGCGTGCAGCGCGCGACCAACTACGGCTACTCGCTGTTCGAAGTCGAATTCAAGACGCCGGGCAACGACAACAGCCTGTCCGTATCGCAGACGTCGGCCATTCCGTTCCCGGGCAGCGGCTCGGGCATGGAGAACCTGCCGTCCTATGGCGCGCCGCAGGAAGTCATCTCCTTCAGCCTGCCGGACGGTACGCTGATCACCCGCTGGGGTTCGCGCAGCGTGGACCGCCACGGCCGTGAGCGCGGCGAAGAGTGGAATGAGGCCGGCTATGGCCCCAACGAAACCGTGGATGCGGCGGGCAACGCCGTGGACAAGGGACCGGGCGCTTACCTGACCTTCGTCGCCAACTACTTCAAGAACCGCACCTGGGGCCTGGAGATCATCGACAACAGCCGTGTGGCCGGCGTGACCAAGCCAACCCTGGTCTATAACGAGTACCACCAGACCGAAGGCGGGCGCGCCAACACCGTATTCTTCCGTACCTTCGACAACCCGAAGAGCACCGGCTACGGCTGGATGGTCGGCCGCAAGGTCGTGGAAAACAACGATCAGCCCTGCGCGGCCATGCCTTACCCTAGCGGCGAGAAACTGTTCAATCCAGGCGGTAGCGGCGGCTATAAAGGGGCGAACAACGGCTGTACCCTGATCGTTGACGAGTACCCTGGCCACGACGGCTTGAACACCGCAGGCTTCCCGGACGGCACCCACGTGAATGCCCGCGACCTGAAGGTTGGCGATGTGATCGAAGTGGCGCCGGCGATGTTTGCCAAGATCCCGGCGCTGCAAGCCAAGGGCGACTTTGGCCGCGAACGCTACTACGCCAACGAATGGCTGTACGAAGTCGGCCGCGGTATCCGTCCATGGTACGGCGTCAAGCCACGCCTGAACTCCAAGCCGATCGACGAGCAGTACCTGCAAGGCGGTTCCGGCTCGGTATCCTACGACTACGCCGACAACGGCGACCACATGTTCCAGCAGCCGTTCGCCAACATCGGCCCGCAGAACATGCAGCGCTTCGTTGAAGGCCGTCGTCTGATCCACACGAACATGACGACCGGTATGCACAACGAACCGGGCAACGACCGCTACGATCCGGCTGTCGGCCTGCAAGGCCAGCACTTCAACCAGTCGGCTTGTATCGCTTGCCACGTGAACAACGGCCGCAGCCCGTCGCCAGCCGATATCGGCCAGCGCCTGGACAAGATGACCGTCCGCGTTGCCATCACCGATGCCAACGGCAAGCAGGTACCCCACCCGCAGTACGGTACCGCGGTGCAGATGAACGCCGTGTCGTCCAGCGGCGTGGCGCAGAACTGGGGCCTGGGCGTGAAGGTGGCCGGCTTCGACACCTCCACCGTCACCCTGCCGGGCAACAAGACGGTTACCCTGCGCAAGCCGAAACTGGCCTTCGAAGGCGCCACGCCGGAAACCGTCTCGCTGCGCGCCGCACAGCCGATGCTGGGCGCCGGTCTGCTGGAAGCGATTCCGGAAGCCAGCATCCTGGCACAGGTACGCACCACTCCTGACGCCGACGGCGTGAAGGGCACCGCCAACTTCGTGTACGACACGGATGGCAAGGTGCGCCTGGGCCGCTTCGGCTGGAAGGCATCCAAGGCAACCCTGCGCCAGCAGGCTGCTTCGGCACTGGTGCAGGATATGGCTGTCACCTCGACTGTCTATCCGAACCGCAGCTGCACCACCGATCCGGCCGGCTGCAAAACCGCTCCTGCCCAGAAAGGTGTGAGCGATGCCGAGCTGAACCTGATCACCCAGTACCTGTCGCTGGTTTCCGTACCGGCCCAGCGTGCGCTGGCAAGCGGCTTCCCGGTAGGCGTGAAGCCACTGCCTGACCTGGACGTCGATCCGGTGAAGGTAGCTGCCGGCACCAAGGTGTTCAGCGACATGCGCTGCGCGGCCTGCCACACCGTGGAACAGAAGACCGGTTCCGGCCACCTGTTTGCCGAACTGCGCAACCAGACCATCAAGCCATACACCGACCTGCTGCTGCACGATATGGGTGACGGCCTGGCGGACAAGTTCGCAGAAGGCCAGGCGAAGGGCAATATGTGGCGTACCGCTCCGCTGTGGGGTATCGGCTACACCGACCGCGTGATGGGCTCCGCCGGCAAGGCTGGCTACCTGCACGACGGCCGCGCCGGCAGCCTGGAGGAAGCGATCCTGTGGCACGGTGGCGAAGCCGAGAAATCGCGCCAGCGCTTCCAGCAACTGTCGGCAACCGACCGCGACGCCCTGCTGGCGTTCCTCAAGTCGCTGTAATCACGCGGCAAACGCTGTAACGTAGCACGCACCGCTGGGCGGCCCTGTCGTCCGGCGGTTTTTATTGGCATCACAGATTGACAGGCATGGCAAGAACATCGAAAGAGGAAAGCATCCGGATGCAAACGGAAATCGTCAAGGCAGCCGCTGAACTGTTCAGCGTGCACGGGCTGCAGGCGATCAGCGTGCCGCGCCTGATGGCCGAAGTGGGCCAGACGCACGGCGGCTTCTACCGCCGCTTCCGGTCCAAGGATGTCCTGGCGGCGGAGGCCTGCCGCGCCCTGTTCACCCAGATCCTGCAGCGCATCCGCGAGAAGCGGGCGTCGCGCCACAATGCGCTCTCGCTGCAGCGCGAGATCCCGGAGTTCCGCGCCCTGGCGTTATTGGCCACCGACGCTGCGCGCAGCGAGGCCGGCTCCGAATTCAAGGGCGTGTACCTGAACGGCATGCGCCGCGTGGTGGCGGCCATCGATGACAGCCATAACGACAGCGCGAAAGACGGCGAGCAGATTCTCGCCGCGACGCTGGGCGCCTTTATCCTGCAGGAAGCCTGCAAACCCAGAGATAGCTAATCGCAGGCTTGCTGTCCGTTCGATTCCATCTTCAGCAAAAACTCCTTCGCCTTCAGACCGCCGGCAAATCCGGTCAGCGCACCGCCCGCGCCGATAAGCCGGTGGCACGGCGCGATGATCGAAATGGGATTGCGGCCATTGGCCGCTCCTACAGCGCGCACTGAAGACGGATGCCCGATCTGCTTCGCGATCTGGCCGTAAGTCCTGGTTTCCCCGTACGGAATCGTGAGCAATGCTGCCCATACCTTTTTCTGGAATTCGGTACCCTTGAAATCCAGCTTGACGTCGAAGCGGTTGCGGCCAGGCCGGTCGAACTCCCACAAGATCGCCGCCAGCGCATCGCCTGTCGCAACCAGGCGCAGCTTGCCAACCCTCGATTCAACCCACATGAATTCATAAGACATCATGAATTCGATTTTCGCATAGGCAGGCGTCAACCCCGCAGGAAGGTCGCGAAGTCGTCGATGCCGAGTTTTTGCATTGGCAGGCGGTTGACGACAACACGGTTGTCGGCCCAGCCCAGCGCGAGGCCGGCGATCACCATTTCGTGCTCGCACAGGCTTAATTCCTGGCGCAGGAAGACCTGCTGCATCGACCATACCTGCTGGGCGCAGGTGTCCAGGCCGCGGGCCTTGGCGGCCAGCATGATGTTCTGCAGGAAGGTGCCGTAGCACAGGAAGCTGCCCGCCTCCAGCCGCCGGTCGATGGTGAAAATGATGCCGATCGGCGCATTGAAGAACTGGAACTGCCGCTCCATGTACTGCACGCGGCAGCAGCTGATGTCCGAGTGCAGATCGGCTTGCCCCATCTCCTTTACATCGCCCAGTTCGCGACGGAACAGATTGAAGCGTTCCCCGTATGGCTTGGGCAGCACTTGCGGGAAGTAGGGATAGTCTGCGACCAGTTGTTCTGCGCTGGCTTGCCATGCAGCCAGTGCACCGGTGCTGACGCGATCGCGCGCCTGCCCCGTCAGCACATAGCAGCGCCAGGGCTGGGTGTTGCTGGAACTGGGCGCGAAGGAGGCAACCGACAGGATCTCGCGCACCACGGCCTGCTTTACCGGCTTGCGCAGGAAGGCGCGCTTGGTGCGCCGCATACGGATGATATCGTCGATATCGTCAACAATGGTCATGTGCGGATCAGCTGCGCCACTTCACATTGTGCGCCAGCCCGGCGACAGCGTCGGCAAATGCCTGCGGCGCTTCCTGCGGCACATTGTGGCCGGCGCCGGCCACGCGGCGGTGCGTGCGCGGACCACTGAACTTGTGCGCCGAATCGCGGCCGTCGCCGGGGCTGATCACGCCATCTTCGTTGCCGTCGAGCGTGATGGCAGGCACGGTGATGACCGGTAGCCCGGCCAGTCTCGCCTGCTGCGCTGCATAGGCAGGGTCGCCTGCGGCTGCACCAAAGCGATGGCGGTAGAAGTCGATCACAACCGGCACGTACTCCGGATTGGTGAACGCCCTGGCGGTACGCTCGAAGGTGGCATCGTCAAAGCGCCACTTCGGCGAGTTGCGCTCCCACAGCAGACGGGCGATCTGGTCGCGGTTGGCTTCCAGGCCATTGCGTCCGCGCTCGCTCTGGAAGTAGAACTGGAACCAGATCGACGCTTCGATCTGCGGCGGCAGCGGCTTGGGTGTCGAGGAAATATCGTGAATCAGGTAGCTGTTCACCGATACCAGTCCAACGCAGCGCTCGGGCTGCAGCACGGCGGCAGCGCAGGCTGCGTGGCCGCCCCAGTCGTAGCCGGCAATCAGGGCTTCGGGCAGTTGCAGCGCATCCATCAGGTCCAGCACGTCCTGTCCGAGCGCGGCCTGCTGGCCGGAGCGCGGCGTGGCGGCATCGAGGAAGCGTGTGCTGCCGTGACCGCGCAAATGCGGCACGATAACGCGATAGCCCTGCGCCGCCAGCAGCGGCGCCACGTCGGCATAACTATGTATATCGTATGGGTAGCCATGCAGCAGGATCAGCGGGCGGCCGTTGGTGGGACCGGCTTCGTGATAGCCGATGTCGAGCACCCTGGTGCGGACCTGGCGTGTATTGAGAATAGCTAGCGGCTTGCCTGGCTGGCGTGCCGGCGGCATGGCGGCAGCGCCTTGCCCCAGTGCGGCGCCGGCGATGCCGGCAGCGGCGGACAGGAGGAAACTGCGGCGCATAGGCGGCTCTTGTGACATCGGTGCTCCTGTTTTGATTGTGTTGTTCAGGCCCTGACAAGCGAGATCACGCAGTCGATACCCTGGCGCGTCATCTTGGCGTATGGGCAGACGCGTTCGGCGTTGCGTATCAGCTCTTCGGCAGTCGGCGACGGCACGCTGGGCAACTGCACGCTGACCTTGGACTGCAGGGCATACAGTCCATCGACCGGATCGCGGCCGAACGTCACGGCCACGTCAACGGCGGCGTCATCGACCCTCAGCCCGTAGGCATTCCCGAGCAGCTTCAGGGTGTCGTAGAAACAGGCGGCAAAGCCGGCGGCGAACAGCTGCTCCGGCGTGGTGCCCCCAGGGCCACCAAGCACACTGGGCAGGCGCAGCTCCACATCCAGCTTTCCGTCTTCGGACTGCGCGATACAGGAGGCGGCGTCCGGTGCTGCGATGGTGCCGGTGACCTTTACGCTGGTCGAATACAGAGGAGAAAATTCCAGGCCATGATATTTGTCGAGCATGGCCGGTGGTCGGGCGGTGAGCTTTGTCATTTATTGTTGTCCTCAATACTGCCTCAATTTTAAGCGCGCGCAGGTGAGGGTTGAAGAGCTCTCGAGGGCTACAAACTGGTGCCTTCCACGCACCAATCCGCGACCGCCTCCTCAGGCAGGCTGTTCACATTCGCCAGGCGCGGAGGCATGGCCGAGAACGTGGTCATGCGGTGCAGGTCCATCTGGCGGATATGCTGCGTCATGTAATCGACAAACACGCGAATCCGCGACGGCAACTGGCGCCGGCTCATATAACAGATGTAGTGGCCGCGATCGTCCGGCGCGTATTGCACCAGGCATGGCAACAATTGCCCGCTCTGCAGATAGGAACTGACCTGGTAGCCCGGTATCTGCGCCACGCCTTCGCCATCCAGCACGGCCTGCAGCACCAGGTCCACATCGTTGAAGCTCAGGGCCGCGCGCGGCGTCATGCTCTGCCTGGCGCCATTGACGCGAAACTCCCAGTCGTTCACGCGCCCCGAAGGCTGGCGGTAGCTAATGGCCCTATGCTCTTCAAGATTATCCAGCGACTGCGGCAGGCCATGCCGCGTTGCGTAATCGGGCGACACGCACATATGCATCTGCATCGGGATCAGCTGGCGCGCCACCAGTTCGCTGTCATCCATGCGGCCATCGCGGAAAGCCACGTCGATACGTCCGGCCACGAAATCGGGCGGACGGTCATCCAGGACCAGATCCAGCGTGATATCCGGATACAGCTGCTGGAAACTGCTTAATAGAGGCGCCACCACCTTGCGTCCAAAGCCGGTCGATGCGGCAACGCGCAGCAGGCCTTTCGGCGCGCCGTTGCGCAGCTCGCGCATTTCATCCACCGACTGGATGATGCATTCGACACCGGGCTGGCAGGAGTCATAGAACACCTGTCCTTCGTTGGTGAGTGCGGTGGAGCGTGTGGTACGGATGAAGAGACGCGTATTCAGCTGGGTCTCCAGTCTTTGCACGCTGCGGCTGACGGCCGAACGGCCGACTCCGAGCCGCTCCGCGGCGCCGGCGAAGCTGCCTTCGTGGACCACCGCAATGAAGGCAATCACACCTGCGTAGGTAGTGGCGTAGCTCGCGGAAAGCGGATCGCGGTTGTCGCGTATTTCTTTCGCAGCGAGTACGTGGGATCGTGGTGTGTTATTCGTCAGCATGCTGCCAACACTAGGTTTCGAGGCTACCCATGATAGGTATCGGCCCCGGGTGCGTAAATGACAAATAACCCGTGATTTCAGACAGCTTGTTATTCCCGGCTTCGCATAAACCCTTACGGAATAAAGGCTTAAATAGGCCTACATCGCGCAGGCCTATACTTGAGGATGATTGACAAGCGACTTCATGCAGTGAAAGAATCGGAACTATTTATCTCGAATTTCTCGCAACGTTTACACCGATGTCAATGTTTAATCTGATTCCGCGCCTGGTACTTTTTGTCGCGTTTCCCGGCATGGGATTGCTGGACCTGACCGGTCCGCAAACCGCCTTCTGGGCCGCCTCCGAGTACATGGACGAGCGCCGCTTCCGCAGCTACGAACGGCATACGGTCAGCATGCACGGCGGTCTTGTGGAAGCGGTGGAAGGCGTGAGCCTGATGACGCGCCCCATCAGCGATTTCGACGGCCGGCAGATTGACACCATCATCATTCCGGGTTCGCCCGATATCGAAACCGCGCTGGCCTTCATGCCGGATCTCGCCAACTGGATCCGCGAAGCCGCGGGACGCACGCGGCGCACCGCATCGGTCTGCACCGGCGCCTTCTTCCTCGCCGAAGCAGGCCTGCTGGCCGACAAGCGCGCCACCACCCACTGGTCCATGTGCGAACGCCTGCAGCAAAGCTATCCCACCATCGAGGTGGAATCCAGGGCGATCTATGTGCAGCAGGGGAATATCTGGAGTTCGGCCGGCGTGACATCGGGCATCGACCTGTCGCTGGCGATGATCGAAGAAGACTGTGGCCGCGCCGCGTCCATGCACATCGCCAAGCTGCTGGTGCTGTTCCTGAAACGTCCCGGCAACCAGCCGCAGCACAGCGAGGTGCTGCTGGCGCAGGCGAAAGAGAGCGATGCCTTCGACCGCCTGCATCTTTGGCTGCATGAAAATATCGGCAACTCCGACATGGATGTCAACCTTCTGGCCGATCGCATGCGCATGAGTCCACGCAACTTCTCCCGCGTATACAAGCAGAAGACGGGACGCACGCCAGCCAAGACGGTGGAGCTGTTCCGCCTGGAAGCGGCGCAGCGCTTGCTGAAGACTTCTCCACGCAACCTGGACCAGATTGCCTCCGAGTGCGGCTTCGTGGATGCCGGCCAGATGCGCGCTACGTTCCAGCGTAATCTGGGTGTCACACCGTCCGATTATCGTAAGCAGTTTATTTCTGTCTGATTGTTGCGCAGCGTGCACCATCATGCCGCCCGCTGCGGATCTACAGCTTTCTCGTTGCAAGCTTTAAACTGACCATTACGATTGGCACCTTGTGTCGGAAAAAAAATAAATGAACCTAGAACCTCTCTATACCACCACGGTCCGGGTGGCTGGAGCACGGATCGTGCATTCGGATGGCAGACTCGATGGCATCCGACCCGGCACCTCCCCGGAACAGCTGCTGGCCGCCAGCTATGCCGCCTGCGTGCACCGCACGCTGTGCCTGCTCACGGCCGACAAGGATATTGATATGCGCAATGTGGTCATCCACGCCCACTTCACCTGCAGGCGCAACGAGGAAGACGGCTCGCCGCTTTATGAAGCCCACGTGGATGTGGACATGCCCGGCGTCTGCGCCGAGCTGGCGGCGATGCTGATGAAATCAGTTGAAGAAATCTGCCCTTACGCCAAGATGGCGCGCAACGGCATCCTGGCCAACGTATTGCAGGCGGCCTGAGCGCGGCGGCTGCGCAGACCGCGTACCGGCGTAAAAAAACCGCGGCCAAGGCCGCGGTTTTTTACTGATGCGATCCCGCTTGCGGTCAGAACTTGTGGTTGTACTCCACGGTGAACTTGAACGAGCGCGGGTCCTGGAAGTAGCGTGCTTCGCCATAATTCGGCAGCACCACCTCGCCCGTGTTGTCGTCATACTTCTCCTGACGTGCGATAAGACGCTGCGCGTTGAAGACGTTGAACGCATCCAGCTTGAACGCCAAGCCCTTCACATAGTTCGGCGCATAAGTCAGATTCAGGTCCAGGCGCTTCTCGTAAGGCATGCGTCCCTGGGAGCCACGTGGGGCAGGTTTGCCGTTACACCAGAAATACTCTGCGCCGTAGCCAGGGCCACCGTACTCGGTGCTCAGCGGCGGGTAGCCGCCGCCACCGTCCGCATCCACGTTCGTACCCAGGCAGACCAGCGGACGGCCGGACTGGATGGTCGCGTTGGCGCCCAGCGAGAATTCCTGCGTGATCTGGTAGAAACCGAAGGCCTTCAGCTGATGCTTGCGGTCGTTAGGCAGCGGGCCGTTGGAGCCTGGCGCGAATTCCGGGAAGTCCCAGCCGGCGGAGGTACCAACGTCAGTCTGGCCGGTGTCGGAGCGGGTCTGGCCTTCCATATTGCCACGGCTACGCGACAGCGTGTAGTTGACGCGGCCATACCAGCCGCTGCGCAGCGGGTGCTCGGCAAACACGTCCAGCGCGGCGTAGGTACGCTTCGCTTTAGGACTGCCGATTTCCTCTGCCGTGAAGTGGGCGTACTGGCCTTTGCCGGTGATGATCGGGTTGCCGGCCGCGTCATGGCCATCGACCCATACCGTCACGTCCCGGCCTGGGTTGAAGATGTAGCAGTTCATGAAGTCGCGGCTGTGTACCTCGATGCCATGCTTCAGTGCGAAGTCATACAGCGGACGGGTATCGCAGCTATCGTCAATACCGGCGCCCAACTTGCGGTAGGTGACCTTGGCGCCGAAGTTCAGTGCCGGGCTCCAGGCTTTCTCGAAGCCCAGGGTCAACTCGTCCTGGTAGTTGGGCTTCAGTCCTGCCGCAACCACGGATTTCGGATTCTTCGCAGTGCCATACTCGCCATCCGGCGAGATCGCGGTATTGATGGCCACCAGCCCGGTTGGCGCGCCCGTATTCGGATCGATGCCGGTGTAGGTGAAGTCCTGGTCGGTCAGGGTGGAACGCGAAGCCGCGCGCGCCGCCACCTGGCCCGGCAACTGCAGGTGATAGCGGCCGGCGCTACCGTAGATCTTCAGCGAGGAATCGCCGTTCACGTCCCACGAAGCGGACAGGCGCGGAGCGATCTGGTGCTTCATGTCGATGAACTTCTGGCCGTCGCCATTGCTGTTGCTGTACTCCTCGTTACGCAGGCCGCCGGTAATCAGCAGGTTTGGCGTAACCTGCCAGCGGTCTTCGATGTATTGCGCGGTCTGTTCCGCGCTCGCATCGGTAATGGAGGAGAAGATGCGCTGGCGTGCGTAGTAGCCGCCGGTGCCGAAACCACCGAAGTTGCCGACAATGGCAGGACGCGATCCTGACAACAGAACAGGCGTGAACTCGCTGCCTGCAGCAACCTTCCGGTAGCTCCACGCCGAGCCGCCACTGGTGGCCAGACCGGCGCCTGTGATATCGATCTTGTTCGAATCCAGACCCGCACGCAGGGTATGCACGCCCAGCTTGTATTCCAGATCGAGACGGAAGGATTTCACTTCGTCCTCACCCGGTGTGCTCAGGTTGCCGTTGAAGGGGTTATAGCTCTTGTACAGTCCCTGGGCATCCAGCGACGGTACGCGGTTCACCACAGCCGGTACCGTGACCGACGGTGGCACGACTGCGCCATTGAAGCCCTTCTCGTAGCTGACCCCACGCTCGGACTTCAGGGTGCCATACATCGTGGTCAGCACCAGATTGTCGGTCAGCTGGCCGGTGTATTTCAGAGAGTTCGTCTTGGCGCCCGGGGAACCCGGATTGGTGCCGGTCGGACCCGGGTTGCGTGTGCTCAGCGAAGAGTACAAGGTATCGTTCGGGCGGCCGCTGATGCTGGCCAGCGAGGCCTTCTTCTCTGCTGCCGACGTGCCGTCCAGCGTGTAGCCATAGCGCTGGATGCGTTCGCGCGAGTCGTCACCGGCCGAGGTGAACTCGAAGCGGTGGTCATCGGTCAGATTGAAGTCCAGTTTGCCGACCCAGCGGCCTTCCAGGCGGCGGCGGGTACGCCAGCCGTCGCGTTCCATGGTGGTGGAGTCGGTACCCAGCTCCACGTTGTTGTTCTTGGTCAGCGTCTGATCAGCCGCAAAGAACATGAACAGCTTGTCCTTGATGATCGGACCACCCATGTAGGCGCCGTACTGATAGACATTGGTTTCGTTCAGGTCGCGGCGGAAGTGCAGCTTGCCGTCCGTGCCGGCATTGCCCGAATAACCCGTATTGGCATAGTTGATGTTGCGGCGGCTCGCGCGCAGGCTGTCCGGCTCGATGCTGTACATCGCGCCGGCTTCCCAGTTGTTGGTGCCGGACTTGGTGGTGATGTTCAGCACGCCGCCAATGGAGCGGCCGAACTCGGCGCCGAAGCCGCCGGTCAGCACCGATGCCTGCTGGATCGCGCCGAACGGCAGTTCCATCGAACCGAGCTGTGTCAGCGGGTTGGTGATCGGGAAGCCGTTCAGGTAGAACGAGTTTTCCGACGCGCCGCTGCCGCCAAAGGAGGCGCCGCCATAGGCCGGGTCGGCCTTGGTGGTGTTCGGCGCCAGCATGACGATCGAGGTCAGGTTGGTCTGGATCGGCAGCTTGGCCAGCTCCTTGGCCGTGAACACGGCGCCGTTATTGGTGTTGGACACGTCGATGCGGGTGCGGCGGCCAGTCACCTCCACCGCCGTCATCCTGGCGCCAAAGGAGGCGTTGCTACCCTGGCCAGCCTGCACGTCCACTTCCAGGGTCTGGGCGGCTGCGCCATCGCGCACCATTTCCACGCGGTACCGGCCAACCGGCAGCGCGGTAACCTGGTAGCGGCCGCTGGCATCGGAGGTGGTGGAGCGTTTCAGACCGGTTTCCAGATTGGTCATGTGGATGGCGGCGCCAGCCGCTCCATCGACGGTGCCATAGATGTTACCGGTGGCATTGGACTGGGCCATGACCGGCTGCACCAGCACGGCGCTCGCAGCGGCGGTGCTGAACGCGATAGTTAATGCACGAGCTATAACAGTTTGTCTCAACATGTGCTTTCCTAAATATACGAGTAGTTATATTTGTCCCACGATCTTATTTATTTTTGATTAAGACCGATTGCGATGAAATCACACCGAATTAATGTGTGTCAACGAAACTTCCCGCATACAAGCGAAAATACAACACCGTGATTTATAACGGTTTTTACATTCAATGAGCCATTTTAACTTTATTTGAATAGGCCACTTTTATATTAAAATGAAACTGGTTAATTAAATAAAAAATCTTCTTGACGCAATTTAAAAACAGGAATAGCGTGGCGTTCCCGACTAAAACGTAGTCTTTAATCCTTCCATTTCGATGGAGGGATTTTTTTTATCTGGACCAAAGTAGCTATCGGGAAACTACTGTTGCTTTGACCACAAAGAAGCAGTCAATCAGAGCCTTGCAAGCCATAATTTGTGCGTTTGGACCTTACAAACGCCTCCATCTCATCTATGGTGAAAAGGTACGAGCCGGAGATGCGCAAAGCACCTTGCTCGCACTACAAAAATGGCAGTCCGACAAAAGATCAGGACTGCCGGCATCGTGGATGACGGGAGAGCACAAGAATGGATAACAAACAATCACTGAACGTCCTGGCGGTCACGTCAGGACTCGGGGATCAGCGCATCGCCGAGTTGTGGGAAGGGGCTGACCTGTATGCCCAGATCCATGCCGGCAGCCAGACTTCCCCTTACTACCGGCAACTGCTCGAAGAACGCCTGAGCGAGCTGGTGCAGCGGGAAATGTCCCGCCGCGACGGCGACCGGGAAACACCCTGGGTACTGCGCGATGCCCACCTGGGACTGGTGCATGTCAGTTGCGCCGAATTGCTGAAAGCCTTCGGCAGCAAGGCGCGGCGCATCCTGCATTGAGGCGGCCGCGGCGGCGTTTCGGGGCGGACCGGGCTTGCACCCGGTGCCGGGTGCCGGTATTGTCTAGCCCTTATGAATACTGCACACCGCTACTCGACGCGGCTGGCCTTTCTTGCGGCCGGTCTCGCCATGTCTGCCTGGGCGCCGCTGGTGCCATTCGCCAAAATTCGCCTCGGGCTCGATGAAGCCGACCTGGGCTTGCTGCTGCTCTGCCTTGGCGCAGGGTCGATGATGGCCATGCCTGTCACCGGCATGATGTCGGCCCGCTTCGGCGTGCGGCCGGTGGTGCTGATTTCGGGCGCCCTGTCCTGCCTGATCCTGCCGGGCCTGGCGCTGGCGCCGACGCCATTCCTGCTGGGCGCCTGCCTGTTCCTGTTCGGCGGCTCGCTCGGTACGCTGGACGTGGCAATGAACGTGCAGGCCGTGGTGGTGGAACGCGAGAGCGGCGAATCGCTGATGTCCGGTTTCCACGGACTGTTCAGCGTGGGCGGCTTTATCGGCGCCGGCGTGATGGCGCTGCTGCTGTGGCTGGGCATGACCCCGGTCTGGTCGAGCGTGATGATTTCCCTGCTGGTGGCGCTGTCGCTGATGCTGGCTGCGCCGCACCTGCTGCGCGAACCGGAAGCCGGCGGCGGCTCGCATTTCGCGATACCGCACGGCGCCGTGATCTTTATCGGCGCACTGTGCTTCCTGTGCTTCCTGGCGGAAGGCGCGATCCTCGACTGGAGCGCCGTGCTGCTGACCGTGGAGCGCGGCATGGAGGCAGGACGCGGCGGCCTGGCCTATGCCGCCTTTGCCGTTGCCATGACCGTGGGACGCCTGACGGGCGACCGCGTGGTGCGCCGCCTGGGCGGCAAGCGCGTGATGCTGCTGGGCGGGCTGTGCGCGGCCGGCGGTTTCTTTGCGGCGGTGTTTGCGCCGTCGGTGCCGGTGGCGCTGGTCGGCTTCGTGCTGATCGGCCTGGGCGCGTCGAATATTGTGCCGGTGCTGTTCACGGCGGCGGGTAATCAGAAGGCGATGCCGCCGAGCCTGGCGATCGGGGCGATTACCACCATAGGCTATGCGGGGATTCTTTCGGGGCCGGCGATGATCGGCTTTGTGGCCCATGCGGCGAGCCTGGATTTCGCGTTTGCCTGCCTGGGCGGGTTCATGCTCATTATCGCCGCCAGTGCGCGCTGGACGGCGTCGCCGCATCGTTCATAAACGGGCGAGGATGAGGCAGTTCAGGATGAACGAGGCGATGCTCAGCGCCAGCGAGATACCGGTTATCAGGTAGACCGGTTTGAGTTTGGCGTCTATGTAGACAACAATTTCGGCCATCAGTTCGGCTTTAAGTTCCGCTTTAAGTTCCGCTTTGAGCTCAGCTTTGAGTTCTGCCTTTAGTTCGTTTTTGAAAGCATTCAGTCGCTGCTCTATCAAAGCCATGATTTCGGTTTTTACCTCCGACAGGCGCTGCTCGATCAAAGCGATGATTTCGGCTTTGAACTCGGCCAGGCGCTGGTCGAGGCGGGAAAGGATGTCGGCTTTGAAATCGGCCAGGTGCTGGTCAAGGCGGCAAAGGATGTCGGCATTGAAATCGGACAGGCGCTGGTCGAGGCGGGAGAGGATGTCGGCTTTGATGACGGCGAGGTCGGCGGGGAGGACGATGGGCTGGTCGAGACCCAGCTCGATCGCTTCGGCATGCGCCTCCGCCAGGGCTGGCGCGACGCCTGCGTCGCGCAGGACCTTCAGATAGGCCGGCTTGTCGAACTGGAGCGGCATGGTCATCTCTTCTTCCGGCATCGATCATAGCCCATGGTAGGCCGCCTGCGGCGCGCGCCATTGAGGCGGCTCAAGCGCGGCAGGGTATACTGGCGGCCCCATGAAATCATTCAGCTGCCGATCCGGCTGCGGCGCCTGCTGCACCGCGCCGTCCATCACCTCTCCTATCCCCGGCATGCCGCAAGGTAAACCGGCCGGCGTGCCCTGCGTGCAACTGGGCGAGGATATGCGCTGCCTGATCTTCGGCCACCCCGACCGTCCCGCCTTCTGCGCGGGATTGCAACCCTCGGAAGAAATGTGCGGCAGCAGCCGCGAGCAGGCCATGCACTGGCTGACCCGGCTCGAACAGGCAACCGCGCCCGCTTAAGCCTTGTCGATGTCCGTGACCTGCAACGCCACCAAAATGACGGTGCCGATCAACTGCACCGGAACCTGGACCGTTTCCGGTAGGCTGGCTACCGGAGCAGCGTTCGCATCCGGTATTGGCATCGTAACCACCCCGCCCGTGAGCATCAGCGGCAACGGCCCTCCCTGCTGCAACGGAAAGTCGTGGGCCAGCACCAGCGGAGCCGCGTGGGCCAACAGTGGGAACTCCGGCGCATGCAAAGGCTCGGCCGCGCTGGCCGGCAAGAGGGCAGTCGAAGCCGGCGCCAGAACGACAGTGTCCAGGCCCAAGGGATGCACATGGTCCTGCAGCCATGGCACGCCAGACAGCGCCAGCAGCTCGCGTCCGCCAAGGCGCGCCGCTTCAGCGCCCGAGTCCGCGCCAGTTTGCAAGCCTGCCATCTTACTCAGGGCCTGGTGATCCTGCTGATCTACCAGGCGGATAGTGGCGGCGTGCGCTTCACGTTGTGCTGGAGCAGGCGGCACGCCGTCTGCGGCGGCGCTATCCATATGTCCCGTCTGCGGCGCATCTCCGTCCTGCACTGCCAACTGCGCGTCGCTTTCTCCCTCTGCCGGCGACTCGGCATGCTTGCCCAGCACAAGCGCGGAAATAAGCAGAAAGAAGGTAGCACGCAGAGTGCGCCATTGGGCACCAAGATAGTCTGCTGGCCTTGACCTCAGTGGCGGCAGGTAGCCATACAATTTGTGCAGCAGGGCCAACGCACCCGGCTGACCTGACACACCGCCCATGCCTCCCACTTCCGCCTCATACTCCGCTGTCGCGTAGCATGGCGCGATGCGACACGCCAGCCGCGCCGCATAGACGCCCGAGGCTAGCGCCGCACCAGCCAACGCCATCAGCACCGCCGGCGCGCCGCGCGTCCCCGGCAGCAGCCAGGACGCGGCCACCAGGGCCGCCAGGACAGCCGGTACATACAGCAGCGCCGCCTCGCCCATGGCGCGCGCCGCCAGCCGCATTGCACTGCCGCCCAGCATACGGTACAGCGCAATGCCAGAACTTTCGGCCGCCACCCGGGCCCGGATCACGCGCAGGGTGCTGACGCCGGCCCACACCACGGCAGGCGGCAAGGCTGGCAGCCAGACACCGCCCGCAGCCTGTAGCAATACTCCCAGCATCGCCGCCAGCGCAAGGTCGGCCATTGCCGTACCGGCCTGCACCGCATACCGTGCCGATAGCAAAGTGTTTCCTCTCATGGCCGGTGCAGAGCGTCCGCCGTGATGCGGCCGCGTTCCAGCTGGATTGTGCGCATGGCGTGCGCCGCCTGCGCTGGATCGTGGCTAGCCAGCACCACCGCACTGCCAGCGGCATTCAGGGTTTTCAGAAGGCGCATCACCTGCTGCGCCTGGCGGCTGTCCAGCTGCGCCGTCGGTTCATCGGCCAGCAGCAGCGCCGGCTGGCCAACTGCGGCGCGGGCGATAGCCACGCAGTGCTGCTGCCCCATCGACAGCTGCGACGGCTGCAGCTCTGCGTGCTGCAGCAGATCGAGGTGGTCGAGCATGGCCGCAATGCGTTCGCGTCGTTCGCCCGCCGTGGCGCCCGAAGCGGCCAGGCCCAGGTCCACGTTTTGCGCCACGTTATAGCGTTCGATCAGATGGCAGCGCTGCAGGATGTAGCCCACATGGCGCAGGCGCAGGGAATGCCATTCTTCCTCGCTGGCGCGACTGAGCGGACGGCCGGCCCAAAGCAGCTCGCCGCCATCGGGACGCTCAAGCAGCGACAACATGTTCAATAAGGTACTTTTCCCACTGCCGGATGGCCCGGTCACGGCCAGATATTCGCCGGCCCCCACGGACAGGCTCAGGTCATCCAGCGCATAAGCAACGCTGGCCGCAACACGATGCGAGCGGCGCACCTGGATCAGGGAAATCAATGACATTACAGGGCGTGGGCGAAAAATTCGTATGCAGTATAGCGAAATTCATGCGATCGGGTTGTTCCCGGCGGTAGTCCAGTTGCTGACTTACGGCCACCGCCGGGAGTCAGGAGGCTTAGGCGATCAACTGCTGGATGCCATCAATAGCGAGCGGCACGCCTACCAGTTGTACCGCGCCCATGTCCAGCGGATGCTGACTCAGTTCCAGCGAAGACAGCGCCAGCGCACCAAGTGGCGAAGCTGCCAGCTGGATCATGTCGCCCGAAGCGACGTGCGCCAGCACGTTTTCCAGCCAGCCTTCCGGCAATTGCAGGGTGGCGGCATTCCCTTGCTCCAGGCCGGCCAGGAAATTGGCGAGCCAGCCTTCCGGCAGATTGTGGGAGGTCATCAGTGCGCTGACGTCCAGCAGCGAGCCGCCTTGCAGACTCACCGGCGTGAACTGCGACAGGTCGAGGTTGGTGGAGGTCAGGGTGCCTTGGGTAATGTTCAGGTCCATATCAGTTTTTCTCAGGTTGGATAATCATTCCGGACGCGGTGCGTCCAGCCTGTTGCCACGCTCACGGAGGAGCACAGCCCTTCCCCTCTTGGCAAAATCTGTGCCAGAAAAAATATCACTTAAATTCAATGACTTAGGAATTATTGCAAAAACGTCCATCTTGCAACCTGTCCGGCGCCACGACGCAAATATGTCCGGATCCGAACACCCTGGACCAGCCGCGTGCGCTCGCCGGGCGGCGCTGCTAGAATCCGCCCCGTTCCGCCCGACCCAGAAAGGCCTCCATTCCCATGGACCTGTTCGACAGCCATATCCTCCTGCTTGACGACGATCCCGACGTCACCATCGCCGCGCGCGTTTTCCTGCGCCGCAAATACCGCCGCGTGCAAACGGTCGCCACGCCCTCTGCCTTGCGCACGGTGCTGGAGCGCGACGTGCCGGACGTGGTGCTGCTCGACCTGAATTTCAGCCACGGCCGCACCGACGGCGCGGAAGGCCTGGCGGTGCTGAAGCTGCTGCTGGCGCTGCCGCAGCCGCCCGCCGTGATTGCGCTGACCGCGTATGCCGATGTGGCGCTGGCCGTGCACGCGGTGAAGCATGGCGCCTCCGACTTCATCACCAAGCCCTGGAACAACGACCAGCTGGGTGCGGCCATCGATGCCGCGCTGTCGGCCCGTGCTGCGCGGCGCGCGGCGCTGCAGCTGCCCTCCATGCCTTCCCTGATCAGCGCATCGGCCGCCATGCGCGACGTGAAGCAGCTGATTGCCAGCGTGGCGCCGACCGAGGCGAATGTGATGATCCTCGGCGAGAACGGCGTGGGCAAGGAGCTGGTGGCGCGCGCCATTCACGATGCGTCGCCGCGCCGCCATGCACCGTTCCTGGCGGTGGACATGGGTGCGCTGCCGGTGGCCAGTTTCGAGAGCGAGTTGTTCGGCCACGTGGCCGGCGCATTTACCGACGCGCGCTCGGAACGCGCAGGGCGCTTCCAGGCCGCGCGCGGCGGCTCCCTCTTCCTTGACGAAATCGGCAACACGCCATTGGCGGCGCAGGCCAAGCTGCTGGCGGCGCTGGAGCGGCGCCAGGTCACGCCGATGGGCAGCGACCGCGCCGAGGATGTGGACGTGCGCATCATCAGCGCGACCAATATGAGCGAGACGCAGCTGTATGACCCTGCGCTGTTCCGCTCCGACCTGATGTTCCGCCTGAATACGATCGTGATCCGCGTGCCGCCGCTGCGCGAGCGTCCGGCGGATATTCCGCTGCTGGTGCGGCACTACCTGGCGCGCTACGAGCAGCAGTATCAGCGGGCGACGCGCATGCCCTCGGAGGAAGCGCTGGAGCGCCTGAGCCGCTTTGTCTGGCCAGGTAATGTGCGTGCGCTGCGGCATGCCTGCGAACGGGCCGTGATTCTTGGACAGCAGCCGGAATACCGCTGGGAGGATTTTGGACTGTCGCCGGCAAGCGTGGAGGCAGGAATCGGCCAGGCGGCGCCAGGGATTCCTGCCGCTGCCAGTGCGCCGGGTGAGCCGGCAGTGGCCAAGCTGGAACTGAGTTCGCTGGAGCGCGAAGCGATCGAGAAGGCGCTGTCGATGGCAAGCGGGAATATCAGCCGCGCAGCGCGCCTCCTGGGCGTCAGCCGCGCGGCCCTTTACCGCAAGCTGGCGCGCCATGATCTCTGAACGCCGGCTGAAGCTGCGCGTTGTGGGCGGCGCGCTGGCGTTGGCCGTCTGCAGCGCCTGCGGCTACCAGTCATGGCTGGCGCATGGCGGCTTTCCGCTGTGGTGGCTGGGCGGGCTGCTGGCAGGCGCAGAACTGCTGCGCAACCTGCACATGCTGGCGCTACCCGCCGCCGGCCAGCGGCAATCCGCCTCCGCCCGCGCCGGCAGCGCCGGCGGCGTTACCGGTACCGGCGCGGATGCTGAACTCTCGTCCCTGGCCTCGGCCTGGCTGCAGCACGCGCCAATCGCCCTGTTCCGCCTCGATCTCGATCAGCCGGATGCACCAGCCACACCGCTGAACACCAGCGCCCACCGCATCCTCGCCTATGGCCACCTCAACGACCGCGCCGCCATCGAAGAGAAGCTGCGCGCCCAGCAAATCGGCCAGCGCACCCTGGTCTGGTTCGATGGCGAACACGGCGCCGAACGCGCCCTGCTCACCGCCAGCGCCCTGTCGCACGATGGCGGACGCCAGCACCTGCTGGCCTGGATGCCGGTCGAAAACGAGCTGGAGGCGGAAACCCTGAGCGCCTGGCGCGAGCTGACCCACGTGCTGACGCACGAAATCATGAATTCGCTGACGCCAGTGGCCTCGCTGTCGCGCACCGCCCAGGAATTGCTGGACGCCGTGCACAACCTGCTGCCGGAAGACGTCAACGAAGACCTGGCCATCGCCTTCGCCACCATCGAGCGGCGCACCACCAGCCTGGGGCAGTTCGTGGACAGCTACCGCACCCTGTCCGCCATGCCCGCGCCGCAACCGGAAGCGCTGCTGCTGGAACAGGCGTTCGCGCGGCTGTCCGCCCTGGTCGGCGCCGAATGGCGCGAGCGCGGCGGCAAGGCCGGCTTCAGCGTCGAATCGCCGGATCTGGAGATCGAAGCCGATCCCGGCCAGTTCGAACAGGCCCTGATCAACCTGCTGAAAAATGCGGCGGACGCCACCGCCGGGCGCGATGCGCCGGAAGTGCATGTGTCGGCGCGGCTGGCGCGCGGCGGCCGGGTGCAGATCGATATCTGGGACAACGGCCCCGGCGTGCCCGACGAACTTGCGGCGCAGATTTTCGTCCCTTTCTTCTCCACCAAGGAGCGCAGCAGCGGCATCGGCCTGGCAGTCGTCCGCCAATTACTCCACAGCAACGGCGGCGCCGTACGCTATGTCAAACCGTTACGCGGCGGGGCCCAGTTCAGCGTGACCTTTTGATACGGAAACACAGGCTGCGCCAGCGCAAATCGGCCTGCCGCGAACGGCGTTACTCTGCAGTTGAGTGCCTCGGTACTGCTCGTCCGTGGTAAGCTTCGTGCCCGCGAAGCACCCACCGCGTTTCCGACCAGACACTTAATAAACTCACAATGGACATCATTCTCGCGCTGAAGGCTCTGATCATGGGTCTGGTAGAAGGATTCACGGAATTCCTGCCCATTTCGTCCACCGGTCACCTGATCCTGGCGGGCAGCCTGCTGAATTTCACCGGCGAGAAAATCAAGGTCTTCGAGATCGCCATCCAAGGCGGCGCCATGATTGCCGTGATCTGGGAATACCACCGCAAGTTCGCCGAAGTGCTGACCGGCATGTTCAGCAGCAGCAAGGCGCGCCGCTTCGTGCTGAATCTCGTTATCGCCTTCATGCCGGCGGCCATCCTCGGCTACCTGTTCAACGAAGCGATCAAGGCCCGTTTCTTCACGCCGGTGCCGGTCGCCACCGCCTTCATCCTCGGCGGCCTGGTGATCCTGTGGGTGGAAAAACGCGCCCGCGCCAATCCGGTCGCCGTGCGTATCCACTCGGTGGACGACATGAGCGCCTCCGACGCGCTGAAAGTCGGCGTGGCCCAGGCCTTCGCCCTGATTCCCGGCACCAGCCGCTCCGGCGCCACCATCATCGGCGGCATGCTATTCGGGCTGTCGCGCAAGGCAGCCACCGAATTCTCCTTCTTCCTGGCCGTGCCGACGCTGATCGCCGCCACCGTGTTCTCGCTGTACAAGGAACGCGCCCTGCTGTCCTGGGCCGACCTGCCGCTGTTCGGCATCGGCGCCTTTACCGCTTTCGTCTCGGCCTTCCTGTGCGTGCGCTGGCTGCTGCGCTATATCAGCTCGCACGACTTCACCTTCTTCGCCTGGTACCGTATCGCATTCGGCATCGTGGTGATCGCCACATGGCTGACCGGCACAGTGCACTGGGCCGAATAAGAGTTTTTCAATGACATCACAGGACACCAGCTCAAACGCCCTTCACCTGCTCCAGACCGTATTCGGCTACCCAGCCTTCCGCGGACAGCAGGCGCAGATTGTCGAGCAGGTGGCCAGCGGCGGCGACGCGCTGGTGCTGATGCCGACCGGCGGCGGCAAGTCCCTGTGCTACCAGATCCCGGCCCTGCTGCGCGACGGCGTGGGTGTGGTGGTGTCGCCGCTGATCGCGCTGATGCAGGATCAGGTGGATGCGCTGGCCGAGGTCGGCGTGAAAGCCGCCTTCCTGAACTCCACCCAGACCTACGAGGAAGCGGCGCGCATCGAACGCCTGGTGCGCACCAACCAGATTGACCTGCTGTACGTGGCGCCGGAACGCCTGCTGACGCAGCGCTGCTTCGACCTGCTGCAGGATTCGCAGATCGCGCTGTTTGCCATCGACGAGGCGCACTGCGTGTCGCAATGGGGCCATGACTTCCGTCCTGAGTACATCCGCCTGTCGGTGCTGCACGAGCACTTCCCGAACATCCCGCGCATCGCGCTGACGGCCACCGCCGACCAGCAGACGCGCGCCGAGATCGTGCACCGGCTGCAGCTGGAAGATGCGGCGCAGTTCGTGTCGTCCTTCGACCGGCCGAACATCCGCTACCAGATCGTGGAAAAATCCAACGGCCGCAAGCAGCTGCTGGACTTCATCACCGCCGAACATGGCGGCGATTCCGGCATCGTGTACTGCCTGTCGCGCAAGAAGGTGGAAGAGACGGCGGAAATGCTGAACGAGAACGGCATCCGCGCCCTGGCCTACCACGCCGGCATGGAGCACGCGAAGCGCGCTGCCAACCAGTCGCGCTTCCTGCGCGAGGACAATATCGTGATGGTCGCCACCATCGCCTTCGGCATGGGCATCGACAAGCCGGACGTGCGCTTCGTCTGTCACCTGGATCTGCCGAAGTCCATCGAAGGCTACTACCAGGAGACCGGACGCGCGGGACGCGACGGCATGCCTGCCAGCGCCTGGATGGCGTATGGCCTGCAGGACGTGGTCCTGCAGCGCCGCATGATCGACGAATCGGAAGCGGACGAGAACTTCAAGCGCGTGCTGGGCGCCAAGCTGGACGCCATGCTGGGCCTGTGCGAAACGCTGAGCTGCCGCCGCGTGCGCCTGCTGGATTATTTCGGCGAGCATCTCGGCACGCCTTGCGGCAATTGCGACACCTGCCTGATTCCGCCGGTGTCCTTCGACGGCACCGTGCCGGTGCAGAAGCTGCTGTCCACCATCTACCGCGTGGACCAGCGCTTTGCCGCCGGCCACGTGATCGACGTACTGCGCGGCGCGGAGTCGGAGCGCATCGGTACCTGGCATCACAATTCGCTGTCCGTATTCGGCATCGGCGCCGACCGCAGCGAACAGGAATGGCGCGCCATCCTGCGCCAGGCCATTGCGCTGGGACTGGTCACGGTCGATCATGAAAACTTCGCTTCGCTGAAACTCACCGATGCCGCGCGTCCGGTGCTGAAGGGCGAGCAGAAAGTGCAGCTGCGCCAGTACCAGAAGCCGGTCAAGCCGAAACGCAGCGCGGCGCCGAAGGGCTACGTGGAAACCGACCTCGGTGCGGACGAACAGGCAATCTTCGACCGCCTGCGCTCCTGGCGCATGGGCGCGGCACGCGAACACAATGTGCCGGCGTATGTGATCTTCGTCGATGCCACCCTGCGCGAAATCGCCAAGGCCAAGCCGACCTCGCTGGACGACCTGCGCGGCGTATCCGGCGTGGGCGAGAAGAAGCTGGCTTCCTACGGGGACGAGATCGTCAGCCTGATCAACGGCCTGCTGTAAATTCCCGTCCTGCGGCTAGGCCGCAACAATCTGGCGATAGCGCCCCGGCGGCAGGCCGCTGGCGTCGCGGAAGCGATGGCTGAAGTGGCTGAGATCCGCGTAGCCGCAGGCGTCGGCCACCTGCTGCAAAGGCAGATCGCCTTTCAGCAGAACGCGCGCGCGGTCCAGGCGGCGCATGGCGATCCACGCCGACGGCGGCATGCCGAAGGAGATGCGGAACATGCGCGCCAGATGGTATTCCGAGAGGCAGGCCAGCTGCGCCAGGGTTGCCAGCGTGATGTTCCGGTCCAGATGCGCTTCGATGTAGTCGTGCAGGCGGCGCCGCACCAGCGGCGACAGGCCACCGCGCAGTTTTTGTCCCGTCTTGACCATATGCTGGGAGCGCAGCAGCTCGCTCAGGGATTCGTGCGCGATCTCGTTGGCGCGCAGCAGATGGTCCGGGTCCTGCCACGGACGGTTCAGCAAGTCCGCGCACAGCTGCACCAGGCGCGGATTCTCGAAATAGGTGCGGTCCTGCAGCGTGAGTTCGCGCGGTTCGCGGTCCAGCTCCGCCACGGCACGGCGCGTGAAATGCTCCGGCATGAAGTACAGGTGCATCATGCGCAGGCCGCCGCGCACCGTCCAGCGCGACTCGTGCCAGTCCGGCAGGGAGCACAGGCGCTGCGGCGCGCCGTAGCTGCCCGGCGCATCGTCGCGATGCACACCATAGCCGCCCACCAGGTAGCACGACAGGGTATGGTGGCCCGGGTGTTGGTAGAAGGTTTCCGCCACCTCCACTTCGCGCCGCCAGATGGCCGCAGCCAGGCCGTCACCCAGCCAGGCGAAGCGTTCCAGCTTCGCGTCGGCAGTGGCCATGGTGCGGAACACCGCGTGCGACATGGCATCGGCCGGCGGCGTGATGGTGAGTGGGGATTCCATGCAAAAAGTCTAGCACGCAGGCGCTGCGGCTGCCCGGATGCAGGCCCGCCGCGGCCTGCATCCGCAGCAAAAAGCGCAAGATCAGACAATTGCGCGTCAATTGCGCAAGCCGGGACAATGCAGGCGGCGCGGCCGGGTGCAAGCTTGGCGGCATGAATACCTTACTCTACATCTTGACCGTTCTGATCTGGGGCACCACCTGGATCGCCATCAAATTCCAGCTCGGCGTGGTTGCCGCGCCGGTGTCCATCGCCTACCGCTTCTGGATTGCCTCATCGCTGCTGATGATGATCCTGTACGTGATGGGCAAGCCACTGTGGCCGCCGCGCGCGGCGTGGCGCTATCTGTGGGCGCAGGGATTCGCCCTGTTCTGCCTGAACTTCCTGTTCTTCTACAACGCCGCCAGGTGGATACCGAGCGGACTGGTGGCCGTGATCTTCTCCACCGCGCCGATCTGGAACGCCGTCAACGGCCGCCTCTTCATGCAGCGCGCCATTCGTCCCCATGTGATGGGCGGCGCGGCGCTGGGCCTGTGCGGCATCGCCCTGCTTTTCCTGCCGCAGATGGCGGGCCACTGGCACGACAGCGGCATGCTGCTCGGCCTCGGCTTGGCGCTGTGCGGCACGCTGTGCTTCTCGACGGGGAATCTGCTGTCCAGCCGGATGCAGGAACTGGGGCTGACGCCGTGGCTGACCAATACCTGGGCCATGCTGATCGGCTCCGGCATTCTCACCGTGGGCGCACTGGCGCTGGGCATGCCGTTCAACTTCGATCCCAGCCCTCGCTATGTGGGCGCGCTGCTCTACCTGGCCGTTCCCGGCTCGGTGATCGCGTTCACGGCGTATCTGCTGCTGGTGGGACGCATCGGCCCGGACCGGGCCGCGTATTCGACGGTGCTGTTTCCCGTCGTGGCGCTGACGGTATCGACTTACTACGAGGGATACCACTGGGATGCAGCAGCCCTGGGCGGACTGCTGCTGGTCCTGTGCGGCAACCTGCTGGCCTTCCTGCCAGCCGGTGCTTACTTCTTCTCGAAGACCAGGTCCCACACGCCGTGACCCAGTTTCAGGCCACGGTTCTCGAACTTGGTCAGCGGACGGTATGCAGGCTGCGGCGCGTAGCCGTCCGCCGTATTGCGCAGGGCCGGTTCGGCGCTCAGCACTTCCAGCATCTGCACCGCGTAGTCTTCCCAGTCGGTAGCCAGGTGGATGTAGCCGCCCGGGGCGATGTGCTGGCACAGCGTTTTCACGAAAGCCGGCTGGATCAGGCGGCGCTTGTTGTGGCGCGCCTTGTGCCACGGGTCCGGGAAGTAGATATGCACGCCGTGCAGCGACTGCGCCGGGATCATGTCGCGCAGCACTTCCACCGCGTCGTGCTGGATCACGCGCAGGTTGGCGATGTTCTCTTCGCCGCACAGCTTGAGCAGGCTGCCCACGCCGGGCGTGTGCACTTCCACGCCGATGAAATCCTTTTCCGGCATCAGCTTGGCGATATGGGCCGTGGTCTGGCCCATGCCGAAGCCGATCTCCAGCACCACCGGCGCCTTGCGGCCGAAGACCTGTTCGAAGTCCAGCGGCGCCTTCGTGTATTCGACCATGTATTGCGGGCCGAAGTCGTTCAACGCGCGCTCCTGCGCCGTGGACAGGCGTCCGGCACGGGTCACGAAGCTGCGGATACGGCGTTCGGTCGGATCGTAGAGCATGGAGCGCGCCGGCCCACTCTTTGGAGGAATTTCGGAAGACATAACAGGACTTGCTGAAAAAACGCGCATTATATCATTCGGCCCAGGACGGCCCGGCCTGCGATAATAGCGGTCTTTTGAATCTCCGGAAGCGCTGTTATGGCCATTGCCCTCAATCTGATCATCATCGTCCTGGCACTGGTGACCCTTGTATTTTTGCTAAAGGGACGTCCCAAGGCGGCGCCCATGCAGCTGCAGGGCCAGCCGGCCGGCGGTTCCTACACCCCGCTGCCGGAGGGCGAACCGGCGCACCACTGGTCGGACGAGCGCCGCTTCCAGCTGGAAGTGGTGGGCGAGTCGCGCTATCAGTCCGCCATCCGCGAACTGGCGGGCAAACATGGCGACAGCAAGGCCGAAGTGTTCCTTCCTGCGCTGCTGCTGCCGGACGATCACAATCCGTATGAAGACAAGGCGGTGGCAGTGTTCCTGTCCGGCCGCATGGTGGGTTACCTGGCGCCGAAAGATGCTTTGGCGTTCCGCGAGAGCCTGGCGCGCCAGGAGTTGTCCGGCAAGCTGACGTCCACCGAGGGCGTGGTGCGCGGCGGCGGACTGTATGAAGGCAAGCGCCTGTCGTATTCGGTCAGCCTGGATATTCCGCCGCGCGCCTGAGCCTTGCTGCCTAGCGCAGCAGCTGCTGGACGCTGTCCGGCAGCGCATTCGCCTGCGCCAGCATCGACTGGCCGGCGCGCTCCAGGATCTGGGCGCGCGTCAGCTGTCCGGCCTCCTGTGCGAGGCCGGCGGCGCCGTGAGCGTCCATTGACAGCTTCGCAAGCAAATTGCGAACAAAGTCGGACGAGATGGAATTGATCGTATTCATGGTCGGTTGAACGCTGATAATTCCTTATCGGCAATCCCTGTCCCAACTTGAGCATTTATCGCTGCGCGGGTGTGAAAAAACCGCGCACACAGGCGTATCATTGCTTCATGCAAGTCGGGAGGCTGCTATGGAACGCGAACGTGCAAAAGCCGGCGATGCCGTCCGGCCAATAGGCTGGCACCGCAAGATGCTGGTGGTGAGGACGACGCCCGGGCCGAATGGCACCGGCGAGGATGAGGATGTCCTGTGCCGCTGGCACGACCGGGAAGGTGTGCACCAGCAGACCTTCAAATCCGGCCAGCTGGAAGTCCTGAATTCCGCCGCCCAGGCGCACAATCCTGCCCGCAGAACCCTGCTCTGAGCTGGCATCGGCCAGGCCGGCCCGGATGGCTGGGGCTGTCGATTGGAGCGGGTGAAGGGAATCGAACACTTATATTAGGTCAATGAGACCAGAGGAGTCTATAACGCCTTTAGGTATAGGTACTCATAATGTGCATCCACATGCATATTGGTAATCCACGCCCGAGCAGGTATAGGTCGCCATACATCCTTTAATACCGTTTTCCTGCTATTTTCTTCACTCTGGAGGACTTGCTAAGACTTCTAGCGTACCTGCAAAAGCAGCTTTTCCATAGCGCCCCCCCTCCTTTGGCAGATACAACAACGCCAAAACCGCTCACCCCCACAATTTCGTGCTATACGAAAATGCTTGCCCGCATTCTACGTTAAACGTAGAATGCCTGAAAATCCTAGCTATTTCATCTATCCACGCTGTGGAATCTGTTGGTTTCAGAATGACCGTAGATGGGCCACGCCCTTCAGGTTTCGATTTAGCCGGCCCCTCACTCTAATTTTCGACCAGTAGGATTATTGACTGCGGACCTGTCATCAGGACAGGACCTTCCCATCCAAACATCTACATCGGAAGAGCGGGCCTCAAAGACTGGAGTCGGCATTTTGTCCGAACTCTTTCTGGCGCGCACTTGTGCAGACGACATTGGGCACCAGCTCGGTCAGTCGCGACAGTTTTCTGCTTGGCGTGAGGGAATTAATTCCGCAAACCTACATCCCGCTCAGGAACTCAGGCTATTGCGCACTGCAATCAATGAGCTCAGAAATCATACTGCCGACGCCAAGCTCGGTTTAAGCGAGCAGAAGGCATCGTGAACAACGAGCACAAGGAAGCGGACCTGAGTATCGCGTTACGTAAACTTCATGAACTACAACTCCAAGATGGTGACTTAGCTGGCGAGTATTGGTCAGCCGTCGCAAAATTGTTGCGAGAAGCAGCCGCTTATCGGTCCCGCGCGGAGGATGCTTTTCGAGCAGCTAGCTGTTCTGGAGGAAGTTTGACCAAATTTGGGAAGCGTCGAACTGTTTTCTCAAGTGCCGGGAGAGGTACTTGTCTCATAATACGTCCGGCGTTTACTTTCGCCCAGTAGCCCCTACTTGGTAGCGGAATGGCCCAGGCACGGCAAATTTTGGCTAATCCAACGTCGGAGAGGCCATAGCGAGCGGCGACAACCGAAACCGGCTCTAACCATACTTCGTTATAGAGCGATTCGCGGTCAACAGGCTTTTTCGTCTCTTGCATAACAAACTCAAGAAGGCTTCGGTCGGTCCCTCGACGTTGTCAGTCATCGCTAGCGAAGCTTTGGTGCCGAGATGCGCTTCATCGCAACTTTCATCAACTCCTGGAGCTGGCACAAGTCGTCGAAACGATTTTCTCGAAAATCATCTGCAGCTATATCAAACGTGAACAAAAACGCCTTGAACTCAGGGCACGCAGATTGCTCAGATTGATTTGCAATTGCTGACATTAGCTTAACGTACTCGTTCATCTCAGCAATGTTCAAGCCCACCCGCTCGTCAATGATTCCAGTTATAAAATCACGGTCATCGTAGGACTCGCCATTGAACTCATAATTTATCTCGAATAATGGACAGACCTTCCTAGGGTAGCTATGGATATTTTTCGTTCCACTTCCCAAGTCATCCCAGACAATGAAGTGGCCCTTGGATGCCCTTTCCTCATTGTCGCTATGCTGGGAACTTGACAGCAACGTGCAAAGGTCGTCACGCAGAGGCTTCTTTTTCTCGGCAGCCGACTCTGATTCGAGCTCCTTGAACTCTATCAGAACGCATCGTGCAGATGTAGATATAAAGCAATCAGCAAATTTATCATCGGCGATTCCCTGCAAATTCGCGAATGAATAACTTGCCTCAACCCCATTTCTAATAATCATTCTTCGAGCGAAGTGGTCTTGGAACTTCGCAACGATGTTTGACTCACCAATTTTGTCACTCATTTTTCAGTCTCTTGCATTCCGGTGATAATCAATTCAACAATATGAAACCTGCCCTCAACGTTTCCGCATCTCAGATGGACTACTTCACATCATCGGCGAAGGCAGTATTCTCGGTGCCATGCCAAGTAATTCTGGTGCCGCTCACTTAAGCCCCGGATTACTTCCGTGCCGGTGATACCCAGTTGCGCGCGGCTGGCTGGACTCAGTTTGTCCGAAATGTGCATTTGTCCCGAAATCAGGAAAGTCACCCAGCCCCCATCGAACAGCGCATCAAGATGCGGTGCTAGAAGCAATCCGTTGAATACGTCGAGGCGCTCAGCATCTGAGTCGCATTCCGCCCACGGTTTAATGTGCGAAGCGCGCAGCAATTCAGGAACGTCAAGACCGCTTACCGCACAGCGCCCGCCCCAATACTCAAGAAGGGAGCAACGGAAGACGTTCTGACCGACTCGCTGGACTGCTAGCCGAATCGCATCGGTCGCATTCGGTAATGGATGGGTCTTTTCCTCAAAATCTTTCAGTCCCGCACCCTGCACTACCCGGCACATGGCGGCGACACGCTCAAGAAGTCGGTGAAGAATTTGATAATCGGCTATACCGTTGAGTCTGATTGCATAACTACTTGCCGCGTCCTCCTCGCCAATTTCAAACTCCAACGCTATTCGACGACCAATTTCAGCGTCCGAAAGCTCTACAACAAAGTCGCCGTTTAGCTCCGCTCCAACCGCGACTAATTGCGAAAAATCCGTGGAACGAAGAGCAAGTCTATTCGCCTCTACATACGCAGTCATGTCGAACCCTGCATCCTGAGCGGCCTTTTCTATGCGGGCGCGCGCCAGTTTGCCAAACGTGTTTTCATTCCTTCCTTGCTGCGTCACCGCGTCCATCGTCACCTTACCAAGAGTGTAATAGTCGGTCATTCCAAATTCGGAACTGCTTTGTTCTTCGCCTTGCAATCAAGCGATGCCGGGCAGTCTAGTTACAAGCTGCTTCTTGAACAGAGTGTGGTTCTCATCTCCGGGACGCAATTCAAGAGCCATGTACGGCTCTCTGCTCAAGGTCTCTGGCGGGGGCGAGGTTGTGGTTACAATGTACTGGAAGGGCACGTTACCGTTCGTAGTCAACTGCGACTGTGCCTCACTGATTAACAAAAAGAATTCTCGGTAGAGCCGCTCACTCATGTCAGCCTCACGAGGGCAGTCGTGCACTACTAAACCCGGATGCAGACTGGAATCTGAAAGCGCGGAGTCGAACATCGTAGTTATATCGCCAAGAAGAACTTCGAGGACCTGATACGCCTCGCCTCCTACGCTGAGCTCAAATGGTTGCGTATCTGACTCCGGTTTGAAAATACCAAAGCCATCCTCTCCGAGCATTCGGAAAGCGACTTTCTTGGTTAGAGCTTTCACAAAGCTGCTGCGCGCAGAACTTTGCTGTCTGCAAACCAGCAACTCAGCTCTTTTACTTTGCAAATCCTTCTCTGCCCAATCTCTCCGATTTCTTGTCACTTCCAGTTCTGTCGAACTGGTCCCTTTTTCAAAACGCGCTCGCACTTCCAGAAACTGAGCCCATTGGTCGCGAAGCGATTCAATCTCGTTCAGGCTGGTTGCTAACTGCATTTGAATTTTTCGCGCCATGTGGCGAAGCCGGGTGACCTCTGTACTTTGCGCCGCCATGTCGCGCTTAGCGGCCTCCGCGACCGATTTCGATTTGACCACCACTTGCGATTGGACTGCTAAGTCAGAGGCTACTGACTGTTTTCGCAGGTGCCACGACATACTCTGAGTTGACCGACGTTCACGCACGTGTGAGCATCCAGAAAAATCCACATCTCCGTGCGCGCAATGTCCAACCAATTGCTCGAGGCCTTTAATCTCCTGCGACAGCCTATTGAAGGTGACCTCATTATTGTCAAGGACTGATTGAGCGATTTGCGCTTCGAGTTCGAGAACTCGAGCTTTCTGCTCCAAATCTCGATAACTAGCCAACGCCTGGCCAAGAGCCAATTCAGCCCTTTCAGCTTCGGGCTCAGCCTGCCGACATTTAGTCGTCAATTGCTCAAGCCTTTGCTCCAGCAAAAGCTCCAGCGAGACACTTACTAAATCCTTAAAGACGGGAACATCATCTCCGGCGTTCAGTCGTCGCCTCAAGCCCCGCTCGGCCAAGGTCGCCTCCAATGCCGGCAATCGTTCCAGCTCCGGAATTTCGGCTTCCAACTTTGCCAAGTCGGACTGGAGCGCATCGATTTCGCGCATTAGTCGGTCTACGTTCACATCGTGTAACCCTAACACTGAACGAACAAATAGAGGTGGGTCTTGGCGCGGTCGTCGAAAGCCCAATCCATCGCCATCTCGCCAGTGAAAAAATGCATCAAATCGCGTCTTTTGGTCGCGAACACACCATGCGAGCAAATGACGCCATTCGAGGAGCTGGGTACTGCCAGGCAAAGTAGAATTCGGAAGCTTTCCAATGAATGCCGACTGGAGCTCTTCTTGATATTCGATAAAGCTACCAGTCAACTGACCTGCGAATAGTTCCTCCAGGCTCTCGCCAATTCCCGCCAGTGAGCGCCCTGAACGTCCGTATGGCCGGAATACAACCCACGTTGTCTCAGCAACGTGGACTTTGGCTGCGACCCCGCCTTTTGGAAAGACCCCTGCCGCTTTGTCGCAAAGAGCTGAAATGGAAGGTGCTTCATCCCCAAGACAGTGCCTCATCAAGTAGCACAGTGAGGTCTTTCCGACTCCGTGGCCAGCACTCGCCAATCCGGACGCGATATCCGACTTTGGCTCGCGCGCCCAAACAATATTCAATCCCTGCCGAAGCCGAAGATTGCGAGTAATGCTCAGCGGCTCGACCGAGTCGAGCAACCATACTTCCTCAATCCAAAGCCGAGGCGCTTCTCGCGCCACCTGATACCCGGACAACCACGTCGCCATAACGTCTCCTTTAAGCTACCCCTTTTTGCATATCGGATTTTTTCGGTGCAATCTGTTCTGTCTCCGCTCTCTGCCTACGCTTCGAATCAAGTTCAAACAACAGGCCTCCTAACTCAATGTGCTCTGGAGTGCTGAACACGTCTTGAGGAACGGCACCGTCACAGGCGACAAATGCCACCGCGTCGCCATATTTTTTCGAGCGACAAACGCCCGCCGCTTGGAATCGATGCAGGATGTTGGGCACTAACTGAACGGCCTCGCCAACGTTAATCCGACATATCTTTGCCATGAGCTCAATCAACCTTTGAGCAGATTGTTCGTCTGTATATTGCGAGACGATTATTGGCTGCAATGCGTAAGCGACGAGCGCCTGGAGGTCTCCAATGGCAATTCCATCGGGGTAGTGCTTGATAACCTCAAAGACGATACCTGCGAAGTCGGCTGACTCCATATTTTGAATAAGACCTTGCTGACTAAAGACTGCAGTGCCGACTCCAGCATCGCTCAGGTCAGCCTCAAGTCTGTCCCACGCTGCTAGCACCAACCGCTGCGTACGATACTCGCCAAACTCGCGAAGCTCATTGTTCTTAAGAACGCGGAACGTTTCGGAAGGGTAGTCTTCTCCCAACACATCCGCAGGGTCGAGAATGTAGCGTAGTTCGTCACGGGTAAGCCCGTAGAGGCGAGCGTAGTAGGCATCGAGTTCGGCCCGCAGTTGGGCCCGGCGCTCGGGGTTCCATGCGAATGGCGCGCCTTCAAATGCTAGCTCTGTAGCAAGACCACTCATGCTTTCCGAAACATATACAAGTTCGAGAACTCGCGGTGTTATGAAGTTTCTGTCGGTTGTCGAATAAGCGCTGGGGTCCAGGATTGGTAACTGCTTCAGGGTTTCAACGGTCAAGTGCGTCCCCCCGACCTTTTGTCTCGCCACATAGTCAAGCACAAGTGAGGATAAGCACCCCATAAGTAACGTAGCATCACCGGCGCCGCCATTCACGAACATGACACGTAGCGTGTGCGCTGCAGCAACCCGAGGGAAAAATGACGCGATAATAGTTCGTTCATTGGTTGCGTTTGTAATATCCCGCCAGCCCATGAGCCAGTTAGATACGCAGTCTTTCGACGCCAGACGCTCTTCCATCCGAAATTGTGGAACCCAGTATCGAGTTTGGATTTCGTAGCTGCCACGAGACTTAGTTGACTCATTTTCGCCATATTCCTCAACTGAAGAAGACCATCGATGGTCGAAAATATGGACGTTTTTGGCCTCGAAAAGCGGTACGCAAACCTCTCCACTTTGGTCTACACCACAAATGCTTCCGTTGCTCGCGCTGATATCCGAAATCTCTTCAACATTCTTGAATTCATGACTGCTGTCCGCCATGTCGAACATCTTCGTCATATAGTCGAATCCCCACGCATTCTGCGACTGGGGGAAGTCTCGAATCAACACCGGCGCGACCCGATAGAGCTTTTTTGTTAACTCAGCATCCCGCTCACTTCTAAAAACAGGGCAAGTCAGAGTATTGGGATTAATGAGGCTGAACTCATCTGGACTCAAAGTGAAGCGGCGTCGCGGGTCGGCCAACTGGCTCGTCTCTGTGGCAAAACATACGAAATCGGCGGCATCTGACCGGCCGAGCGTTAGCAAACAGAACTTCATACGACTATCCACCGCCGGGAATAGACGCTCTCGGTTTTCGATATCGTAAAGGCTTGCGAGTCGTCCAGTCTGTGTCAACCATGCAAAGAAAGCCTTTGTGCTGTCGTCGGTGGCAATGCCGGTGGGTACAATAAAACCAGCACGACCGCCATCTACCATTAGCTGTGCAAAAGACTCGGCGAACAGCGCATAGGTATTCACGTCGCCTACCCCGGTGAGTGGGTAACGGCCCCCATCATGCGCAAATAAACTGGAGGCTTCGGAGTTGCGTCGTGCCGTCAAAAACTCCGAATACAGCGCTTGCTCTGCCGCGCTAGGTGGCTCACCGCCTTGCACGGCCACCACATCAGGCTCCAGGGTATGAAGCAGGAGTCCCTCGGACAGCAAGCTAATGCGCCGTGCTCGTTCTGCTTTATGTTGAGCCTTTGCCACCAATGGACTGCGGGTCGCGAAAAACTCCTCTTCCTGCAACTTAATACGTTCCCACGGCGGATTACCCAGCAAGACATCGAAGCCCCCTTTGGCCTTCACCTGAGGGAACGCCTGCCACCAATGGAAGGCTTGCGCTGCTCGGGCAGACTCATGAGCTACATGGGCAACGCCAACCCGTGGTTCGTCACCGTTCAGGACCAGCCACAGGTCTTGACTCGTAGGCACGCGCGCCTCTGTGTCTACTTTCTTAGGTAGTACGAAAGCAGCTACGAATATATCTGCTGCCAGCCGGGCCCTTGAAGTTGCGATACTGGCCTCAAGTGCAGCATGAGCTGTGCGCTTGGCCTGTATGGCTTCCAGACTGTCATCTGGAAGTGCCTCAAATGCGGTGGCATCCACAGCCTCCCCAAGGTCTAGGCTTAGCATCTTCCTAGATTGCTCCGCAGCTTTGCCGATAGCTTTCAGCGCGTCACGATTTGCCTTCTTGATGCGTTTAACCACATCCTTATCGTCGCCAGAAAGGGCGTTGAAAGCCTTGTCCGGAATGCCGTCTTGAAGGACATCATCATTCAGCACGCCGAGCAGCGCGTCACCGCAACGCAGATGGGCGTCGAGGAACGTGAGCGGTCTATCCGGCGTATAAGCTTCGAGCCAAAGTGCAGTGCGCGCAAGTTCTACCGCCATCGGGTTTTTATCCACGCCGTAGATGCAGTGCGCCACTACATCCCGCAGAGCGTGCCGGAAATCATCTTCCGTGGGATTTCCCTCCGCAGCTCTTAGTAGCGCAACCTCATCGGCTATCCGGCGAGCAGCAGCAAGCAAGAAATGGCCGGAGCCACAGGCCGGGTCGCATACGGTCAACTTTAGCAGTGCGTGAACTGGCTCCTCCGGATTGTCGACCAGTGTGCGCGCTATGACTGGCTCCAGAGCACTCTTGATAAGTTCTTGCACCAAGCTGTCTGGCGTGTAGTAGGAGCCAGTGAGTTTACGGGCGTTGCCTTTTGTACTGCCTTCCTCTTCGTCGCCGATAAATCCAAACTTGCGGACGGTGCCAGTGAGGGTAACTTCGGGTACAAGCTCCAGCAGGCTCTCATACACGCTACCAAGTTCCTCTGAGTCCATGTCACGATAATTCACACGCGAGAGCGCCGCGCCATTGCGAAAGAAACACAGGCTGAAGAGTGCAGACAATAAGGCCTGGTTCTCGATGTGAGCAGTGCCAATGTCCGGACATTGAGTCGCCTCAAAGAGGCCACCAAGCGCCGGCAGGCCAAGCGCAGGTTGACCATGGCCAAGACCGTCCATGGTAATTGTAAGCACCTGCCATAGGTCGGAGTGTCGGTCGTAACTACGACGACGTGCAGCCAGTTGGCGCAGGCGGCTCAGACTATAACCGGAATGATATCGCTCGCGGGCCTCTGGCGTAGCTTCTGGAGCAAAAATGAGCTCCCGGTCTTCGATGGTGGCGAGGAAGATGAAGCGGTAGACAAGGCGCAGCAGCTGCTCGAAGTATGCCTGAGTGCTGAGCCTGCCTGTTTCGATGCTGCGGACTAGTTCAGCATTGGACTTATGGGCGAGAAATCCAGTTCCGAGCGCACGCAGCGCTTCGGCCACACCTATCCGTAGCCGGTCTCGGGCGCGGATACCGTCTTCCTGCGCAGTATTGCGCCAACGCTCCAGCGCGCAGTCACTTGGCTCAGCGCCAATCTTACCGAATCGACTGGCGTGGGCTAACAGCCATAGCGCGGAGAAGTCCGCGTAGAGCCCTTCGTTGAAGATGGCTTCCAGGTCCGCCTCGATGTAGGCCGGGCGAGTCAAGCTGGGGTTGTCACGTAAGATGCGCAACTTGAGACCATTGCTCACTAACGCCCATAAGCTGTTGTCATTAGCGTTGAGATATTCCTGCGCAAGCAGAAAAGGCGACCGGCGGTGCGCTCCATCGCCGTGACGAGCGCTAGATTTGTCCAACTCCTGATTGTGTGCTGCGAAAACAAGAGATACCCTGCCATCGCCTGCGGCAAAACCAATTGGAAAGATGCGTTCATCGAGGGTCACCTGTCCGACCGCACGCAAATCTGCGAAACCCAGAACCTGGCGGCAGAAGGGTTCTAGGAAGTTGTGTACCGTCATCGCGTGGCAGTCAACGTCAGCACGCTCCAGTTTCGAGGAAAAGTCCTGCCAAAGATTTTGGGCAATCTTCCAATAGCGGCCGATTTCGTCGCGGAGCCGGAGACCGCGCGGGATGTAGTAGTCGACATCGGACTGTTCAGCGGCGTCGAGATGCGCGACTTTGTTGAGGAAATCTGGCGCCAGGAGCGTCCCTTTAATGGACAGGGCGGCGAAAGCGAGTTCTTGGTTGTTACGACGAGCCATGTTCTTTTGATTCCTGTTCGCTGGCGTCAAGCTGGGATGAGAACGCAGACACTCATGATATCCACTGGCAGACTAGGCGTTACGCGATAATCACCGCGCGCATCTGACGCAACCCTCACTCGACGATGGTCTTCGAGCAGCTCTTGGGCCCTAGTACGAGCAAGCGCGTCTAGTGTTGGCTGCAGCTCCGGCAATTGCGCCAGCGCACGATGGATGTGCTGGTTACGTAACGGCGCCGGCATATTACGGACAGGCTCAACCGACATTAACAAACGAGAGGTCTCCTCTGCCAGCGGATTAGCTTCGTTTCCAGCTTCAATTCCAACCGTGAGCGTCTCTTCGCACATCAGTAACCGAGATTGCCCACGGTGATTGATTGTGAGTTGGTGACGAAGACGGACCAGAAGCACAGTAGTACGTGTTTCCACGTCAGAGGTGAAGATTGCTCCCGCGCGGGCGACCGCATCCAGCCTCCCGGCGGCTTCGACAGAGGCGTCATCGAGTGCTGTTTCTAGCAGGTAATCAGCCAACACTGAGACGAGCGGATGAGTGCGGTGGATAAACAGCGTGCCGGGTGCTGGCGGCTGATGGAAATCAATTCGAAGTGTGGCCGTCAAGCCCTCTCCTTCTAAGCGTTCGCGTACTGCAATGGGAAGGGCGGACGTATGGAGTTTCCAATGAGCCGTACCTCCCTTCGTAGATTCCTCCAGTTGAGCACCAAGCTGCTGAGCTGCGCGTTTCACGAAGCGCTCGACCTCGGCCTCACCGCCGAGCACGGCTAGAGTCTTCTGCCACTCAGGCAGCACATCCTCAGGCTTTAGACGGCGCTGGGCGAATAGTGTCCTATTCTTGGCGGCCTTTTCCCGAGCAGAGGTCCAAGCGGTGTCGATGGACTGCTCAGGGTCGCCGAAATCGAGACCCAACTGGGGAACGCGCGTCGTTGTGGTCCCTTTGCGTAGCAGGACCGCACCGACCAGAGCCTGGGTGAGTTTTCCTTCATCGTCGGGCATAGGTACTAGCACGCCAAGTTCCTTTCGAATGCTTTCGGCCTTGCGCAATATGACCTGCAGGACTGCGCCATCCACCGGGTTATCCTGACCATACAGCATCGTGGTGCGCACTTCTCGCGCCTTCTGTCCAAAACGGTCTACACGGCCCTCACGCTGCTCGTGGCGAGTAGGATTCCACGAGAGGTCGTAATGCACCACTGCAGTGAAAAGGTTCTGCAGATTAATACCTTCAGATAGACAATCCGTCGCAACAAGGATTCGTTGCTCGGCATCCCCCATTGCTTCGACTGCAGCTTCCCGCTCGGCCGGAGCAAATTCACCGGTAATCGGTGTCACTTGATGATTACGGAAGGTGGTGCGTAAATTCTCGGCCACGTAATGTGCCGTCGCGATATAGCGGCAAAATACAACCGGCTGGAACCCTGCTTCGGTAAGTTCCTTGAGATGGTCAATAAGTCTTTTCAGCTTGGGGTCCTTGGTCGGGCCAGCCAACCCCTTGGCACGCTCAATTAACTCGTTAAGACGGGTTCCGTCTTCAATGCGCGCACTCGGCTCGATGTCCTGAGTTGATAGGTCATCTTCCACGCCGTCGAGCACTCTCTCTCTCCCTTGCTCCTCGGCATCTTCCAATGTGACCTCAACTTCGACTGTATCCACCTCATCAGTTTGTGCGCCTCCTTGCAGTCGTGTTCGCAGAGCATTTACGGCCGCAGCGGGCGACGACGAGATACAACGCAACAAGGCAAGTGCGGCCCACCAGCTCATACGTTGAAACAGTAGTCCTTTGCCTTCGGCACGTTCGACCAGGTCTCGTGCGTAATCCAGAACTTCATCGAATAGGCGCCCCCATTCCCCGGTGAGCTTGTATGTAATTTCTGCTGAAAGCCGGTCTGGAAAAACGTTGCGGTCCTTCCATTCCTCGATGTCCGGACGGCGACGTTGCACAAAGTGGTTCGCTAGTTGCTCTCGGAGTGGACGGCGAGCGTCTAACGGAATGTCCTTCAGCTCGCGGAATTGAGGATTAAGAAGTCCGAGCAAATTATAGAAGGCCTCCTCGTCCCCCGAGTGAGGCGTGGCTGTGAGCAAAACCATATGACGAGAAGTATCTTCCGCAAGCCCTTTAAGCAGCGTGTAACGCTTCTGCTTGCCCTGGCCACTGAAAGTACAGGTATGTGCCTCATCAACGACGACGCACTCCGGGCAGGCGCGTTGAAATTCATCACGCCGGCGGTCCGATTTAATATAGTCCAGACTAACCACCGTGAACGGGTAGGCCTCGAATACCGATTGGTTCGCAGGTAGGCCGCGCTCTAGGCGATTGGCTGTGGTGTTCCGCACGACCACCGCGTTGATATGGAAGCGTTCCTTTAGCTCGCGCTGCCACTGCTCGCACAGGTGCGGAGGGCACAGCACCGCCATGCGACTGATTTCGCCGCGGTCGAAGAGTTCACGAATAATAAGTGCTGCCTCAATGGTTTTACCGATGCCGACGTCGTCGGCAATGAGCAGCCGTACCACTTCCTGCTTAAGCGCCATCAGCAATGGGACAAGCTGGTAGGCACGCGGCTCAACGGCGATATTCCCGAAACTGCGGAATGGTCCAGCACCAGTACGAAGTTTGAGTTGTAGCGCGTCCCGTAGCAGTTGACCGGCGGCGAAATTGGATGCCTGCTCGGCTTTGGGCCACGGAAAACTTGCCGGTCCCACTGGTGTTGGTTCGATGGGCAGGTAGACAATGGTGCTGTCGTTGTCAGTCGCACCCAACGGGCGCAAATGAAGGGTGTCATCCGAGGACTGCGGAAGGACAATCCACTCGCGCCCACGGGCAGAGACGAGGGAACCAGGTTGAAAAGTAGTTTGAACCGTCATGTTCAGGTGTTTCCAGTTCCGAAAAGGTCGGCATGGACCTTAAATATCTCTAACCAGAGGTGAGATTCCTTGGGGAAGCGGACGACGTAGTAGCCAGCTGCCTCCAAGCATGTGTTGATAGTCGCGTCCCGTTCTGACTGAATGTCAGTTTGATGATGCGGCCCATCGATGAATATCGCGGCCTTCCAGTCCTCATAGAAGTAATCTGCCGAGGCATGGCAACGGTCGATTGTGTACTGGCCTTTGTCCGGCAGTCTATAGCCACGTTCGCGGACATAGTTCAGCCAACTCAGTTCTAAAGTGCTGCCGGAAGCCCGCTCGAGTTCTCCACTCTGCTCTTCCGCAGTTCGTCCATAGCTACCGGTCTCGCCCTTCGCACGCGACAGCTGGCAGAGGATGTCGAGCACCTTGCCCTCATTGTCGGCGTCCTGTCGGTCGATATTCATGTGGTCAGGCTGGTTGTAGTAAGAAAGCAAGCATCGGTAGCAGCCGGCCTCACAGACCGGCTTACCATCGCCGTCAAGCTCGTCCCGCATCTGCTCACGGGCCCAAGCACCCAACTCGGGTCTTTGGAAGTGCATAATGGCAAGCGCTTCCCCGGCAACCTTGGCCAGTGCATCAGGTTCAGTAGCAATCCGAGTTAGAACACCGGCTCCGCCCTCCGCTGATTCGTAAAAGAGAATCGAACGTCGCAAGTCAGCCTTCGGCAATGGCTCGGCCATCAATTCGCTTTCTTCAAGCTGATAAACAGCCTCGATGCCGCGTTTCAGTGCGTACTGCAACGTGGCCATAGTTTTGATATCCAACTCTTCAACCGGACGGACGATAAGCACATTCCGGCGGTCTTCGACGTAAGGAACAATACGTTGCGGCGGCGTTTTGTCTGGAGGCGCTTCCGGAGCCGTTTCACCCACTTCATCGGCACCGCCCATCCAGTGTCCCGTAACCGGATTAATCATGAAACCGAGGGTGCTTTTCTCCTTGCGGCGGCGCCAACCAAAGTTCATGCGCCATACCGTCGCCGCCGAGCCATACTGCAGTTCCAGTACTGTGGCATCACCATCCTTCAGAATTGCGTGCAGTACCTGCAGCTTCCTATCCTGCTCTGCGAACTGGATAGTTGTCTGCATTTGATAGCCTTGTCGCACCCGTTCCTCTTCATTAGCGGTGATGCGCTCGGCCCGCTTGGTGGACACGTTCTCAATCCGATACAGATTGGGTACGGAGACAGCATCGGCCAGCGGCGCGCTGCACGATACACACCGGTCTGCATCTCGTTGGTTACGGAAGTGCCCATAACCGCATGCAGGACAAATGCGTGCCACGTCGGTCGTCAGCTTAGCGCCAACGGAAACCTGGTCTTGCGCCCCGACTGAAAGCATTGCCCGCGTCACGCGGTATTGGCTTCCCTCATGATAAATAATGCTATAGGGTCCGAACTCTGACAGCGCGAGGAAACGCGGACGCGATAGGAAATTTTCCCTACCTATCTTGCCTTTTCGCGCCGGAATATATGCCATCAACGGCAGCCGCGGGAAATTGTACCCAGGCAGGAATCCCTGACTTGCGAGATATCGATAAGTGTAAAAGTCCGAGTTTGCGGTACCTGATTCTTGCAGAAGTAGCGATTGTTGACGGAATGCTTCGTCATGACGCTGCTTTGCATCACGCCGGTCGCGTTCACTAGCGGCGGGATTGTTCATCACCTTCTGGTTGATTTCCATCTGACGCTTAGTCGCTGCAAAAAGGTCGCGCCATCGCGTGAGAGCTTTATCGAACGAGCCGAAAGCTTCTCGGAACACTTTGTCCACAAAGTGCTCCGTGTACCAAGGGGCTTTTTCCGGTGTCAGTTCATCGGACAGCATTGACAGAATCCGCGTCCCACGAACGTGCGCACGTTTTTGTGGAGCATTGGAATCCATCTGCTGTTTATACTCGTCGGTCAAAGGAGCTTGAGAGTCATTCATGTCAAGCAAACCGCGGACGGAGTTATCTAGTTTTTTTCCTGTCTCGGCAAGCCAAACCGCATGTAAATGACTTTCTATTAGCTCACGATTGGCCAAGTCGAGCGTTGGTGGATTGACTTGGCCGTGAACCATCCTTACCGGCGAGCGGAAGAAGTACTGGTCGTGAGGGGACTGGGCGGCGCAATACGTTATCACCAGGGCCGGCTGCCCTGCACGTCCAGCTCGTCCGCTCCGTTGTGCATAGTTAGCCGGAGTGGGAGGGACATTACGTAGATAGACTGTATTGAGCGACGAAATATCGACGCCGAGCTCCATCGTAGGTGAGCAAAACAACACCGGCAGCCACTCCAACTGCTTGCCCTTCGTGGTCAGCCAATCGGCTTTATCCTTCTCAGTAAAACGGAACCTGGCTTCTCGCTCCAGGCGGTCTTCCTGCTCAACCTGCGCAGTGTGTTCTCGAGCTTCGAAGTCGTAAAGGCGATGTACAGGGCTAGCCAACAGGCCTGCAATATTGCCGTAAAGCCCTCGGAAAAATGCGTTATCGTCCGCGCTCTTTTTACTTTTCCCGTCACCTAACGTCCAGAGCAAACTAGTTCCATTGAGTTGGAAACCAGTCATACCAAATTCGGTTTCTTCGGAAACGACCAGAGCGTAGGACTTGGCGGCCTTTAGCAATGCTCGGACGATTTCCTCATAGTGTTCGTCATTGATTCTTTCTGCATGCGGATTATTGGTGCCATCATCCTCGCGCCAGGTACTCGCCTTTTTAATGTCGCGGCCAAGCTTCGAGCGCGCGCTACCTGAAACTAAGTAGTCGATGTTCCGCCGGTCTTCATCCCGTGGCTTACTGGTGGTGATGAACCAATTTGAAGCAATGGGCTCCTCGTCTTCAGTAAATCCCCATGGTTCACGTAAGTTTGCATAACTCGAAGTCCTAAGACGGTCGAGCTCAGCTCGGTCGAGATATCGCGAAGCGAGACACAACCCTTGGCGCATTGCATCGAACAGCTTGATGAGGAGACGCTTACGAACTGCCGGTGACGCTTTTAAAAGAATAAGCGGCGCTTCGGTCCAGGAGGAATTGTCCTTGACCACGTCATCGAGGTCTTGGTATTCGATTTTCACGAGACCAAGCTGCTCCAGATTCGGGTTATTGAATCTCCAGCCACGACGCAAGTCGAAGTAAACGCGGTATCCGAGTATCGCACGCATGAAATCTTGCACCTGGCGGCGCGCATTTCCTTTAACTTCTGGGTCCTGCATATACTCTGCACGCACGCCGACATCATCGCGGTCAAAGCCTAGGGCTTTGAACACCGCATCCGACACCTGCGCCTCCGTAAGACTTCCTCCAGCTTTCTGCACTGACGCGAGCAATGCTGCCCGTTGCAGCAACACTTGAAGGAAATCATTGAAGTGTCCAACCTGGAGGGCCGCATCTTGCCGATTGTCGGTGAATCCGAGAACCTTCTTGGCTTCGGGTTTAAGCTGTTCGTCCTCTTCGTAGAGATAACGCAGTGCGGACAGAGTCAGCATTGTCGTTGCCGAGCTTCGCCCTTCACCCGAGAGCCCAATTAGTCGCAATGACTCCTTGCCAGCAGTGTTGTGGACGACGCCACAACGCAAGCAAAAACCAAAGCTACCTGGAATATACCAACCTTGCGCGCCGTCTGCGGTATGTGTCCCGTCTGCGTTGACGCGGACGTGCAATGGTTGGCGCTTTTTATAGTTCGGCTTGAGTCTGTATTCCCCATCCTGGCGTCGTTCAAGCCAAGTCTCCGGGTATCGGTCAAGCGAATCCTCCCATACGCCGGTCGTATGCGGCATAAAGTAGCCGCTCTTGATGTCCTCCTCATCATGGCTACGCTCTTCGATGTTTCGCGGGCTGAACACACGGCTTCCGGAAGCACTTTCGTCCCAGACCGGAATATATTCTTGTCCGCATTCGCGGCAGAAGTGGACAGAGTAAAGCCGTCGTGACCTGTCACCTGGTACGAACTGGCTACCTTCGAGAGTAAGGAAGCGTTTATTCTCTGGCTCCAACGTGCCATAGACTTTACTGCCGCCCGAAATGAACTGGTGCAGTTTGAAGGCAAAGAGACTACGACCACCCGCCTCGATTGGCTTATCGGTAGTGCGGTATGCGAGGAGTAAAAAATCGGCTAGCACTTGGCCGGCGTGGGCATCATCTACGCCACTATCCTCGGCAAGTCGCGCTGCCGCAACCGCCAAAGTGATTGGCTGAGCCCGAAGCCATTTACCAGCATTTCGAGTTAAGCCCAAGGTCAGCTCCACCCAAATAGCTAGCGGGTGACTCGCTAACTCTTTGAACGACACAGCCACTGGCAGCCCTGCGCGGATTGCAGCGCCCAATTCGGAGCGAATGTGCTCCACCAACCGGTATTCCGGCGTGACCCTTTGAAGGGTTTCTGTGATGATATTTGCTGCCGTTAGCTGAACACCGAACAGGCGCGATGCTACCTGCGCCACCTTCGCGTTCTTTTCTTGTTCGGTGCCTTCCGTTGCCATGGTCGCGGAAGTGCCAATGCACTGTAATTTGTCGGCCAATGCTTCGCGTACACGCCGGACGAGCAGAGCAACATCGGCACCTTGTCTACCGCGGTACGTATGCAATTCATCGAGAACCAGGAATCGCAGTCCCTTGGCATTGCGAATGATGGCTTTATCTTTGTCATCCTGACGAGTCATCAGGAGTTCAAGCATCATGAAGTTTGTTAGAAGGATGTCTGGTGGGTTCGAGGCAAGGCGCTGACGCTCGTCTTGGTCTTCTTGTCCCGTGTACCGGCCGTAAGTCACATGCGGGTCGTCGCCTTGGTCAGCAAGGAACTTGCCCAACTCTTCCAACTGGCTGTTGGCCAACGCATTCATTGGATAGATAACAATGGCTCGTGTACGCGGAGTCGGGTCAGTAGCCTTCGCCTTTAAGATTGCGTCGACAAGCGGAATAAAGTATGCCAACGACTTACCAGAACCAGTGCCGGTAGTAAGCACATAGCTTTCGCCGCTTTGGGCAAAACTAATTGCCTCTTCCTGATGCTTGAATAAAGACAGCGAGACGCCCGCGCTCGATGCAGTTTTACCTGCTCGAAAGATATTCGAACACAATGGATGAAGACCGCCTGCGCCGACAAGTTCTTCTACCGTATGGCCAGTTTTGAAGTTTGGATTGACCTGAACCAATGGCGCTGGCCAATAGCGCCCGGAGTTGTAGGCCTTATCAACGAAACTACTGATGTCCTCAGCCCGGATTCTGGTGAAACTGCGGGTAAAGGTGGCGTAATCCGCTACCAGCTTTTCCCTGAACTCGAAGACATTCATTTGGATTTTCCGTTATTGTCCAGTCAGTCCGATAAGGTTGCATCCGGACTAGAATGGTTATTTTGTTATTGGCAATGCAATCGATTTCGCCTTGCACTGAAAGTGGTTCGCTTTGTCCACTGGGTCGGGCACTCAAATAACGTCAGTTACAGGCAAATCCAGAACTACCTTCTATGAGTTCTGAACTTTACCGACGGGAATTCGATTGTCAAGCCGTCATTTTATCCGGCAGATTGATAAGACGCGAGTCAATGCTGCCGGGGAGTTGAAGGAAGGCTTCAGGAGGAAGATTGAACTGACGGAGAAATCCACTCGCACTTGCGTTGCGCTAGCTTCTTCAGTTCGGATAAGGTCAACGGTGGCCAGCAACGATGAAGCATTCGATGGCAGTTTGAACAAACTAAAGCAAGGTCCCGGGACTTTGTCGAGTCAGCTCCACTGAGTGAGCTTACTGGAACGGTATGGTGTGCCTCAATGAATCCGAGGCCAATTTCGCCGTAGTTTTCAGCAAAGTCAAAGGAGCACACTTCACACTCCAGTTTTCCTGTATGCGCAAAACGCTTTGCTTTTAACCTAGTCACTAGGCTCGAGTCGCGTTCTAAGCGGCGATGCCATCCATACTTGATGGTCCCCTCCGGAAAAGCGGACTCGTCATCGCCTACCGCGATTCGTCCCTGAATCGATTGACCAATTTCGTCTGGGGCTAGAACTGGATTTGGATGTTTACTTCGAACTCCGCGAAAGTAGTGCCCCAGCGAGCAACCTGGGTGGCCTTGCAAGTGTTCCGGGTGCGCCCTCGGAGTGCCCCCATCCCCTTCTTGATGAATTCGAACTGCACCATGACATTCAATGCATCGCAGCAGCGGACGCTCGTAAGCTCGAGCATATTGAGCAGGCACCGTTGCCCAACCCTTTGAGGTCCACATCTCGCACTGGTACACGTTCGCCTTTGGCATACATTAAATTCCTGTATCTATCACAACAACGGGCCTGGCGTCGTCAGCCATGGCCATTAATATGGTAATAATATAATGTAAATTTGCGTGATGAACATTATTTGATTTCCGGTATTTTTGGAGGATTACAGCAATGGACGAACTGTTACGTTCCGCCGCGGCGTTAATCGGACAATGGTTGCAAGTGAAGCTGCCCGCTCTCGGCGGAGATTGGTGGAAATCCAATGTCATCAGCCGGCTGACATTCCAGCAGCAGCGACTCGTGGACGAAAAGCACATCACTTCGCTAAATGGCTTGGATTTGGCCGCCGTAGTGAGATTGCTCGACCAAAACTGGAATGAGCTCGCAGGCTTCAATGCACTTCCTCGAGAAGGAAGAACCTGGGTCAAAGAACTGCAAGTCATGAGAAATCGCTGGGCGCACGCGCCCTTGGGAGGGATGAATTCAGTTGACACGTTCCGTGATGCCGACACTTTGGAGCGCCTTATGAGCGTTTTGGGGGGCGATGAAGACCTTATGCGACGCATCAGCGAACTTAAAATGGCGACCCTGGTGCGAATGGCACCAACTCAGTCAGATGGCAACGAAGCGCTGCGAATTGCTGCGATATCAATCGAACAAGGGGTCATTGCTCAGTTGGCGGAGGTGCCTGTGTTCAAGTTTGCGGTCGGCGAATTGGTCTCGTTAAGGTCGAATCCGGCAAAGGTCTTCCCAGTGATTGAAGTGCTGAGAAGCTCTGGAGCAGAAACCCGATATCGCGTATTTGAAAACAATGCTCGTCAGGTTTACTACGAGAGCCAACTTCAGCACATCAAAGATTCCTCCGAATCGCACAAAGCGCTGTCTGCGCTCGACCTTTCGGCAATGCTGACTGCAGTCCAGTTGTCATCACCTTCTGCGTCCTCTCTATATTCGTTTAATGCCGGTCGCGTTCGGTTCGTTCCTTACCAGTACAGGCCAGTCATGAAGCTGATTGGCGCAGATAGGCCCCGTTTGTTAATTGCAGACGAAGTGGGTGTTGGTAAGACGATTGAGTCAGGACTTATTCTCAAAGAACTTCAGGCACGTAGCGACATCAAATCAGTGCTAATCATTTGCCCCAAGGCGCTAGTGTCGGAACGGAAGTGGGAGCTCGAAATGAAGCGGTTTGACGAGCACTTCACACCCCTGGATGGTCAACTCCTGCGGCACTGCCTCAAAGAAACACATTTAGGCGGCGAGTGGCCTGTTCAATATGAAAAAGCGATTCTTCCGACCTCGCTCTTTGACAATGATTTGCTATTTGGTCAAACAGGAAGTGCGAAAGTGAAGACCCCTGGGCTGCTGTCACTAGACCCACCTCCGAAGTTTGACCTCGTCATCGTCGACGAGGCTCACCACATCCGAAACTCTGAGACATATGTCCACCAGGCGGTTAAGTACTTTGCTGAGAACGCGGAGGCTGTGGTGTTCTTATCCGCGACACCGGTCCAATTGGGTCGAGAAGACCTCTTCATATTGCTGAACGTATTGCGTCCTGATGTCATCCTCGACCAGGCCAGTTTCAATCAAATGGCCGAGCCGAATCAATTTATTAACGCAGCTATCAATGCGTGTAGACGCGGTGAGAAAGGGTGGGCAGAGGAAGTTCGCGAGCAATTGCGGGTTGTCGCTGGAACTCCTTGGGGGCGTGAAGTGCTTGCGATAAATCCCGGGTTCCAACATATCTATGACGGCCTGGTTGAAGGCGACGAAGAAAGCCGTTCGCGTGTCCAGACCATCCATTCGTTAGAGAGCCTTTATACATTCAGCTCACTTATTAACCGCACCAGGCGGCGGGACATTGGGGAGTTTACGACGCGGAAAGCTGAAACCATTCCGACCGATTTTACGGCGAATCAAAAAGCGATTCACGACGACCTGCTCGACGTAATTGCCCGAATTTTGGCCAGGCTGCACGGTAACCAGAACGTAAAGTTTATGATGACCACCATTAGTCGTCAGGCCGCGAGCAGCCTGTACGGTCTTGCGCCAACACTTGAAGACATCTTGGGAGGAAAGCTAGCGCGCCTTGAGAACGACTTGGATGAAGAAATGGATTCTCAGTCGCTAGAATTCATCGAAGATATTCGTACAGAAGTCGAGTCGCTCGTCGAGCGAGCAAAGAATTTGGACCCAGAGGACCCAAAAGCAAGTGCCTTCTTAAAGGTCATTGGCGACAAGGTTCAACTCCCTCGCAACAAGGTTCTCGTATTTAGTACGTTCCGGCATACCTTGCGTTACCTCGCGAGCAAGCTTGGCGAATCTAAGATTCGGTTTGGCCTAGTCCACGGCGACATTCCGGATGAAGACCGCGCCACTCTCCGAAAACGCTTCTCATTACCTAAGGACGACGTCGATGCTATCGATGTTTTACTATCGTCCGAGGTTGGCTGTGAAGGTTTGGACTTCCAGTTTTGTGACTGCTTGGTGAACTTTGATTTGCCGTGGAATCCAATGCGCATCGAACAACGCATTGGTCGTATTGACCGCTATGGTCAGAAGAGCGAGACAGTAGGTATCTTTAATCTAATTACGCCAGGAACCATCGATGCGGAAATCTATGAGCGATGCTTGATGCGAATCGGCGTCTTCCAGCACGCCATAGGTGGAAATGAAGAGATATTGGGTTCAATTACTAAGGAGCTACACGGCATCGCAGAGACCTTTACTTTAAGTGAGCGTGAGAAGTGCGAACGGCTACAGCAACTCGCGGACAACAAGATACGTCAGATGCAGGAGGAGCAGCGGCTTGAGGAGCGGCAGGGAGAATTGTTCGGACTCAATGTGACTGCGGCCGCATGGGAGGAGAAGCTGGAGGGAACCAGAAGCTATTGGCTCGAGCCACGCGCGCTATCGGTTGCGGTTTCCGCGTATCTAACCCGTAGACTCGGGAAGGAGCAGGAATTTCTAATGGGCGATAAGCCCGTAAAAACGCTGCGGCTATCCCACGAAGCACGGGCGGCTTTGCTCGAAGACTACAGGAAAATTAATCGCTCCAATGACCCGCAGTATCGTGCTTGGGAAAAATGGTTGAAAGGCCCATCTCCGACGTTACTGGTAACGTTCGAGCAGGAGGCCGCAGTGGACAACAGCGACGCGACGCTCATCTCGCTAGGGCACCCACTGGTCCGCCAATCCGCTTCTTATTTGATTGAGAACGAGCCAGTTTCCGTTAAGCTTACTGTCATAAACGCAGATTTGCCTACTGGTGCGCACCCGTTCGCACTTTACCGATGGACAAGACAAGGCGCAAAGCACGACGAAGAATTGATTCCGATAGCGCAGAACCCAGCTGTTGCCGAAGTTCTTTTGGAAGTTTTGCCAATGGCAGTCGATGCACCTGAACTGGATATGCCTGACCAAAAGGTGTGGGACGAGCTGGATTCTGTGCACCATCAAAGATGGCTAACAGAGTCGACAGTGCATTCCGAGAACAATCGCCAACTAGTCAATCTTAGAGTTCAAAGTTTGACTGCAAGCTTTGCTGCCCGCCGCCTTCATTTGGAAGCGCTGCTTCGTTCTGCGACGAACGAGAAAATTCGAATCATGAAACGGAGCGAGCTTGACCGCGCTAAAGTTGATTATGAGACTCGGATAGCCTCACTGAACCAAGCAGCGGAGACAGGCGACATTCATGCAGCATCGATAGTTCAGGGGGTTCTGGAAATTCGGAGGGACCAATGAGCATCATCGCAGCAATTGCAGAACAGCGTCAGAAGCTTCTCGATGGATTGAAGGCGAACGATGGTGACATCAATCTTCGAATCTTTGAGGACTTTTATCCCGATGAAGCACACTTCATCTACGAGCTTTTGCAAAACGCAGAAGATGCTGGTGCAACAGAGGTTTATTTCGAATTGACCCCTACAATATGCACGTTTGAACATAACGGAACGCGACACTTTGACGAACAAGACATTCGAGGAATCACGGGTATCTTCAATAGCAGCAAGAAGGATAACCCCGATAAGATTGGCAAGTTTGGAGTCGGGTTTAAGTCTGTTTTTGTGTACACCGAAACACCGGTGGTCCACTCAAAGCACCACAGTTTCAAAATCGTCGAACTCGTTTTGCCTCAGGCTGTCACCGTACACCCTGGGTTGGGAGAACGTACCAGGTTTGAGCTTCCTTTCAATAGCGCCAGGAAGAGCCAGATTGCAGCTCATGAGGAAGTGCGGGCCGGACTTGAGCAGCTCTCGGAGACGACGCTTCTCTTCTTGAACAATTTGCGTTACATCAGCTGGAAAATTGGAAGTGACGAAGGTGCTGTACTTCGAGAGGAGCACACGGCATCTCATGTAGAAGTGTGGAAGCAGCTGAATGGGCTAGAGGTCACGAGTTCTCACTGGTTGAGGTTTACTGAGCCGGTCAAGCCCGTTAATGGCCCAGAACTAACCAACGAAGGAGTGGTAAAGCAAAAGGTATCCGTCGCCTACGAGCTTACTTTTCTGGAAGGGAAGCAGACCTTCGACGAAGGCCAGTCGTTGGCATCGCAAATGAAAATTGCTCCTGCGGACAACGGCAGCGTTTCGGTCTTCTTTCCTGCCGAGAAGGAAACTTCTGGTCTGAGGTTTCATCTTCATGCACCGTTTGTTCCAGAGCTTAGCCGAGCCAGCATTAAGAACACTCCTGCAAACGCTCCACTATTTGCCCAACTAGCGAACCTAGCTGCGAAGTCGTTACATGAAATTAAGGATGTTGGCTTGCTGACTGGGGAGTTTCTGTCTGTCTTGCCAAACAAAGACGACACACTACCTGAGCGCTACGCGTGCATTCGCGGCGCTATATTGGCCGAAATGCGCAATGAGCCATTAGTCCCGCAGTACGGCGGTGGTTTCGCGCCTGCATCGCATTTGCTCCAAGCTAGGGCAGGCCTAAAAGCATTGCTTAACACAGACGACCTGACACTGGTAACCGGGCGTGGTGACTCGCCGAATTGGGCGATTGGATATACACAACGTAACAGCAACCTTGACCGATTCCTCGCGAGTTTAGGTATGCAGGAGTACGAAACTGCAGACCTTCAGGACTTCTTCGAGCGACGAGCTCGCGAATTGCAATGGGAAGATGAACTTGAGCCGGAACACCGAACTTGCAACGTTGAGCAGGAGGTGTTGGATTGGATTGACTCGAAGTCATTCGAATGGCTGCAAAGCTTATACAGCTTGCTTTATAAGCACTGCGAGGAAGAAGAGGACTACGGTGAACTGCCGGAAGTCTATTTTATTAAGCTTACATCAGAAGAGATTGGAACTGCAGAGGACACGTTCTTTTTAAGCAGTTCTGTGAACGAGGCGAAGCCTGAACGATGCGTGGATATGCGGGTGCTAACGGCAGGAACAAAGAAATCGCAGCAAGAAGAGGCCAGGCTATTCTTGGAGGCGCTCGGTGTTCGAGAACCCAATGAGGCCGACGCTATAAGAACCATTCTTGCTGAGCGATACTCGGGGAACGCTGTTGGCGTGCACGACGACCTCTATGCGGTCGACCTTAGGCGCTTTGTTGAGTTTTCTGAGAAGTTCAGGGACCACCAGCAAGTATTTGGCGGATACCGAATCTTTCGGAATGCCAGCGGCAGCGATGGCTGGTCGTCGGCTAACCAGATTTTCTTGGATGTCCCGTTCAAGGCGACCGGTATTTATGATGTTTACGCGGCCGGCATCGACAGACGACGACAGCCGCTTTCCGACTGGTACACAACCTGCAGCATTCCGATTGAGCGGATTTCCAGATTCGCGGAATGGGTGGGGGTCCAAGTCGAACTGGAGCGGCCGTTTGAAGAGACCCATTGTTGGAATAATCCAAAACGGGACTACCTGAGGAAAGCACCAGGGCAACGCAGTGGCAATGGAATCGACCGTGATTTCAAGCTAAATCAGATTGGGCTTGCATTGCTCCAGACGAAACGTATCGAATTCTCTCGGATAGTATGGAAGGCGCTTTGCAGAGCAGAGTATGACTATCATAAAGCATACATCGCGCGATTCCGATGGAATGCGAAGGGGGGACATCACGACGCACCGTCACAATTAGTGCATAGTCTCCAGGTATTGGAGTGGGTCCCCCAGCACACTCAGGATGGCGAAGCGATTTACGTCCGGCCGGCAGAGGCAACTATATCGAGATTACCCAACGGGTTTGCGGTTGATGCCGGGTTCAAATGGCTCAGTGAGGTGAACTTCGCCGCTGAGGAAAAGAAGCGTTCAAGCGAGAATGCAGAATTAGCCGCGCATCGTGCGGCGTTGGGAATCACGGACGTCGAAATGGGACAACGGGTTCAAGTCTTTGTTGACTTGCCTGAAGATGAGCAAAAGCGCATTCTTGAATTGGCTAAGACACGCAGAGAGCCGATAGAACTTCCTGAGCGTCCAATTCGAAATCCCGTATTAAGACAAGATAGGGTTGAACAAGCTGCTGCGGAGGCTCCGCAAAAGTCATCTGTGATGCGCGAACGTTTGGTGCAGGTCGGAAGTGCAGATGCAAAGGCTGCAGCAAAGATGTATCTGAAGGACCAATATACGAATTCGCATGGCACTATGATATGCCAGGTGTGCAAGGACGAACTGCCGTTTCGGCTTCCGAATGGTTCATATTACTTCGAAGCTGTCGAAATTGTTGAGCAGGCGTCAAAGCGGTATCGCGAGGGTTACTTGGCCCTTTGTCCAAATCATGCGGCTGCGTTCCAATATTCCAATGCGCAGCGAAATCAAATGCATGAGTTAATTGCTGTCGCATCAACAAGTGAAATCGAAGTAACCATAGGCGGGAAAGAGACTACTATTTATTTCACGCAGACACATCTTGCGGATGCTCGGGCCTGCATAAGCGCAGACTTCGGTAATGAACAGCATACCGGCGTAAGAACTTGAGTCGTCGTCGCGGCGCGGAGGCTTTAAGATTTAGTGGCCTCGTGCCACCATTTGTCGACGCGCGCCGATAAGATGGAAGCATCCTGGCGCTTAGCAGATGCAGTCGAAATCGATTAGGTACTAAGGACGCAATCGCCGAACAGTTTTTGATTTTTGACGCAGTAGTGCGTTAAGCCTACGCGCCCACTATATTGCGGCGCCATATGTTAGGCCCCTACCCAAGAACTTTCCGCAAGCCAGTCCAGGAAAGCTTTCGCGACATCGGCCGGTACGATAACATTCTTCCGTTGCGACGCAGATAGGTCAATGATGCACCTTCGCGTGGCGTCAACGCTTACGACCCCTTGAAAATGTTCCATGACTAACCAAAGCGCTTTGCATGCCAGCGCTCTGTCGTTTGACAAGCGTAAAGCATCCTCACTCGCCCCCTGGAAAACCACAGGATTTTCCGCAAGCACAGGCATCGTACCTACTCGATTCTCAAGGTCAATAATATACGTTCGAAGCCTTTCGTTATCACGCTGCACGTTGACAAGGTCAAGCTCCAACAACTTGACACGAACGTTTACGGATGCCTCAGATATTGAATTGTCAGTTGCGACTACTGGATGGCGCATGTATGCCAAAAGTAGCTTCTTGTACCGTTTATTACGAAGAAGCGTAGTGAAGCTACAAGGTTTATTCTCAATCAGAGCCACATGAATGGCAACTGCCTTTGCAAGGTCCGTTGGGTACTCAAAACTGGCACGTGTTTTTTTGAGCGACCGTAGGTGGTCCGTAATCACGTTCACGCGATTAGAAACTTTTTGCTCTTGATGGCCCTTGAAGGGATTCCGCGAGCGCTTCACATGAGCACCTCGTCTGGATGGCTCATGTATGCGAAAAGTAGCTTTCTGTACCGTTTCACACGAAGGAGCGTACTGTAGCTGTAAGGCCTCTTCTCAATCACACTCACGTGAATCGCCATTTGCCTGGCAAGTTCCCTGATATACATGAAAACGGCACGTGTTTTTTTGAGCGACTGTAGATAGTCCTTAATCACATTTACGCGATTAGAAGCAACTTGCTCTTGATAGTCCTCGAAAGGATTCCCCGAAGAATTCAATTGAGCACCTCTTTCTGCTCAGTTTCTGAGCTTTCCGTCGCAAGAAGCCGCAAAGGACGGCGTGGCATTTGCTCGAGATAGTCCGATTCAAACATCTTCTTCAAATCGTCAAGCGACAATTTGTTGGCAGCAACAATTGAACGCAAAAGTCCCAGGCATTCATAGTCGCCGATGACCTTCTCGACACCAATGGCGATGGCAATGTCTGGCTAATCCGTATGGCAATCGGGCTTCCAGCATCAGTTCCCAAGACCAGGTAATCGTCATAGGCTTCGATGACGTCTCGGAGAAACTCGCGGCCGACTGCCCCATCTTTTTCGAACTCTAGGCGTTGCGAGGCCTCAAACAGATAGTCGAGGAACTCGGCCAACCAGCGACTGTAGCTGCGCCTCGTATGGTACGGCAGTCGAAGAATAGCCTTTGCAAAAACGTCGAATGCCCGAATCGGTAACCCATCGGGTCCCAACAGGCGCCAAGTATCTTTGCCGTTGGACTCTCTAAGTACTAAGGAAACGTTCTTTAAGATGAATGTCCGCACTCGAAGCTCTCAGGTTTAGCGACGAGTCGAGTCTAGGCCACATCGAAATCATGGGCGGCAATAACCTACTGATTTATAAGGGAATTTATACCGAGAAATGGGAAAAGCGCAAGTTTCTGTCGCATCTTGCGCATGTGAGCGCTGTTCAGGACTTGATTTAAGCTCTCGAGCTGGCCGGTGGAAAGGCGATGCGCTGGGCCCTCGTATCGGTACCAAGATGCATATTATGGAGGGGCCAGGAGCGTTCAAAATGATGCGAAAAGCGGGTGAAGGGAATCGAACCCTCATATGAAGCTTGGGAAGCTGCCGTTCTACCATTGAACTACACCCGCACCGATGTCGCGAAGTCTAATGTGCATCCGGTAGAACATGCAATAAGAACCCTCGTATGAAGCTTGGGAAGCTGCCGTTCTACCATTGAACTACACCCGCGTGCTCCGCATTCTATGCGGCTGCATCGCGCGGCGCAAGAGACTGTTTCGCCGTGCAAGGTTCCCGCAGGAAATGTCCCCGGATAGAGTCTGGTCATCGCCACCCTCACCGGAGAACACCATGAAAGTCCTGACCGCCGCGGCCATCGTGGCTCTCGCCAGCGCCGCCCAAGCCGCTCCCGTTGCCTACCATACCGTTGCCGTGGACGGCGTGAATATCGCCTACCGCGAGGCGGGCGATACCAGCAAGCCGGCTGTGCTGCTGCTGCACGGCGTGCCCAGTTCCTCGCGCATGTACGACGGCCTGCTGCGCAAGCTGGGCGATCAATACCACCTGGTGGCGCCCGACTACCCAGGCTTCGGCAACAGCGATGCGCCCGATCCGGCCACATTCGCCTACACCTTCGACAACCTGGCCAAAGTGATGCAGAAGTTCACCGACGCCGTCGGCGTGCAGCGCTATGTCCTGCTGATGCAGGACTACGGCGCACCGGTCGGCATGCGCATGGCCGTCGCACGTCCGCAAGCCGTCCGCGCGCTGGTGTTCCAGAACGGGAACGTGTACGAGGAAGGCCTCGGCGCCCTGTGGGAAAAGCGCAAGCCCTTCTGGGCCGACCGCGCGGCGCATGAGAAAGACGTGATCGCAGGCCACCAGTCGGTCGCGGTCACGCGTATGCGCCATATCGGCAGCGATCCGAACGTGGAAGCCTACGACCCGGATCTGTGGATGGACGAATACGCCTACCTGAACCGCCCCGGCCAGGCCAGCATCCAGGCCGACCTGATTTACGACTACCAGAACAACCTGTCCGCCTATCCGCAATGGCAGGCGTGGCTGAAGCAGCGCCAGTTGCCGACGCTGGTCGTATGGGGCAAGCACGATCTGGCCTTCACCGTTCCCGGCGCGCAGGCATTTCGCCGCGATAATCCGTCAGCCGAAGTGCACATCCTCGACGGCGGCCACTTCGTGATGGACACGAGGCTGGACGAAACCGCCGCCATCACGAAAGCCTTCCTGCACAAGCTGCCGAAGTAAGTCTTGCGATACGCCTTGCCGGCTTCTAGAAAAAATTCATATAGAACTTACACACAATCATCATGCCCCAAATGAAGGCATACGTTCTCGGTACAAATTGATCGAGCTTCTTCCTTGTTTCGCGCATGGTTATCCTGAATTCCGGCGCGAAGTATTTTTCGACAAGAAGCTTTCGCTTGTCGGGGCACTTTACGAAGTCTCTCTCTTTGCAGTCGCCGGCAATCTCGATTTGCTGCTCATGACTCAGATCCAGTTGCCCCTTGTAATAATCCACGATTAGATTCCGCACTAAAACCACCGGCATCCACACGTAGAAAATATGAACCATTCCTATTAATGCCACCGCAAGACAAACCAGGTCTGTAGGCACTTTATTGATCGAAAACAGAATCGCTCCAATCGCTAGCAGAAACGACTGCACGGTCGCGGACAGAACGCGATATTGTTGGACATTCGCTTCATAGACAGCCCACTTTTGCAGCACGTTCGGCATTGGTTATCCTTTTATCTCAGCAAGTCGGAGGGAACATTATATGTTCGCTTCTTCGTCAACTCGTAAATCACCGCGAGCATAGTGCGCAGCTCTGCGGGCTGGCCCAAATTGCGCACGCTGAACATCACCGGCGATACGGCTTGGGGTCGGCCAGGTGGGGAGCACACGTCATCGCACCTCATGCCGTACACGCTCTCCTGCATCTCGGCCACACCCGCCGCCATCACGAAGGCCTTCCTGCACAAGCTTGGCAAGTAAGCAATTCGCAAGGAACTATCGCTATACTGTGCCGGCAGTGGATTACCCTTCAATCTCCGGGAGACGCCGATGTCCATCCATGCCGCCGCCGACACACCGCCTGCCACCCTGAGCGTGCAGGCGCTGATCGACGAACACCGCATGTCGCCGTATCAGTATCTTGTGCTGTTCATCTGCTTCACGGTGCTCGCGCTGGATGGCTTCGACACCGCCGCCATCGGCTACGTCGCCCCGGCCCTCGTCGCCGAATGGGGCGTCACGCGGTCCGCGCTGGCGCCGGTACTCAGTGCGGCGCTGTTCGGGCTTGCCTTGGGCGCGCTGACGGCCGGCCCCAGCGCCGACCGCTTCGGCCGCAAGCCGGTCATCATGGTCGCGACCTTGTGCTTCGGCGTGTTCAGCATCCTCACCGCTTACGCCAGCTCCATCGAGAGCATGGCCGTGCTGCGTTTCCTGACCGGCATCGGCCTGGGCGCCGCCATGCCGAATGCCGGTGCGCTGATCGCCGAGCTGGCGCCAGCGCGCAACCGTTCCTTCGTCGTCAACGCCGCCTACGTCGGCTTTCCGGTAGGCGCTGCACTGGGCGGCTTTGTCTCGGCCGGGATCATTCCGCGCTTCGGCTGGGAAGGCGTGTTCCTGCTGGGCGGCGTACTGCCGCTGCTGTTCCTGCCGGTGATTGCCATGCTGCTGCCGGAGTCCGTCGCCTACATGGCGGCGCGCCAGTATCCGCCAGCCGCCGTAGCCAGTGTGCTGCAACGCATCTGCCACAAGGACTTGAGCCACGTCAGCCGCTTCATTGCCAGCGATGTGGGCAGCGATGCAGCGGCGCAAAAGGGCGCGCTCCCGCTGGTGCTGTCGCGCCGCTACCTGCTGCCGACGCTGATGCTGTGGATCACCTGCTTCATCGGCCTGCTGATCTTCTACCTGCTCACCAGCTGGATGCCGCTGATGATGAGGGACGTCGGCTTCAGCATCGCCAGGGCGGCCACGCTGGCGGCCCTGTTCCCGCTCGGCGGCGCGGCCGGCACGCTGGCTGGCGGCTGGCTGATGGACCGCTTCAATCCGGCCCGCGTACTGGCCCTCACCTTCCTGCTGGCCGCCGTGCTGCTGGTCGCCGTCGGCCAAAGCCTGGAGAGCGGCAACGTGGCCGCATTTGCCATCCTGGTCTTCGCGGCAGGCACCATGGTGACCGGCGCGCAGGCCTCGCTGCCGGCGCTGGCGGCTCCGCTGTATCCCACCCAGGCGCGCGCCACCGGCATCGCCTGGATGTTCGGCGTGGGACGCTTCGGCGGCATCCTCGGCGCCATGGTCGGTGGCGTACTGCTCGCCATGCAGCTCTCTTTCAGCGTCATCCTCACCCTGCTGGCAGGGGCGGCGCTGATTGCGATGCTGGCACTGGCGGTACTGGCCGCGCGCGCCGCCAACAGGTAGTCACAGGGTTTCCTTTACGTGGGGTATGCCCACTTCATCGTAGATTTCGTAAATCACGGCCAGCATATTGCGCAGCTCTTCGGACTTGTCCAGGTTGCGCACGCTGAACATTACCGGTGACACGGCCTGGCGGTCGGCCAGCGGCCGGTAGGAAACGTCGGCACGCTTCATGCCGTGCACGCTTTCCGACACAACCGCCACGCCCTCGCCTGCGGCCACCATGCCGACCGCGATCTGCAGCTCGCGCACTTCCACCACCTTGCCCGGCGTGATGCCGTGGCTGCGGAACACGTCCAGCACCTGGTCGGCAAAGCTGGGGCGCGGCGCCTTCGGATAAACGATCAGGGTTTCGTTCTGCAGATCCACCAGCCGCAGAGCCTCTTCGGAACCGGAAAGCGCATGGCCGTCAGGAAGCCCAACAATCAGGCGTTCCTCGCGCAGCACGATGCGCCGCACATTCGGGTCCTCCGCCTTCACGCGGCCGAAGCCGACGTCGATGCGTCCTTCCTTCAGCGCCTTGATCTGCTCCATCGTGGTCAGCTCGTGCAGGGTCACCTCCACATGCGTGTACCGCTCGCGGAAGCGGCGCACGATAACGGGCAGCGCGAACAGCGACCGCCGCGTCACGCTGAACGGCTGGGGCCTACTGGGTGAAACGAAAATCGGCGGTGGCGTGATTGCACGCCGTACGGCGGCACAAGCATCGGCCCTGGCATCAGGGCTGAGCGAATCGGACCTGTACTACCTCGGTGTGAGCCATCCGCTCCATCCACAGCTGGTGCTGGATGCGCAGCTGGCTTACCGCAATACCAGGGGCAGCGATGCGGACGTGAAGATGGCAGTGGCGCGGCTGATGTACTACCTTTCCAGACGCACCGCCACCTATGTCGCTATCGGCACCATGAAAAACAGCGGCGCCTCCGCAGTCGCCCTGGATGCGGGCGGTACGGCAGGCTCCGGGAAAACGCAGAACGGCGTAATGGCCGGCCTGCGCCACCTGTTTTAATAGCGGTCGTCGAAAGCGAAGACCGGCTTGCGGTTGCGCCACTGGCCGTTGGTGAAGTCCGGGAAGTCCAGCGTCTGGAAGTTGCTGGCGACGGACTGCTCGGACAGCGGCGTGATCGCACTCCACGTCACGGCATCGTAGATATCGATCGGCATCGGCGCCTGCGCCTTCAGCGCTTCCACGAAGGCGTGGATGACGAAGAAATCCATGCCGCCGTGACCCGCGCCTTCGGCCTTGGCCGCATACTTGCGCCACAGCGGATGCTCGTACTTGTCCTGCCAGGCCTTGAAGTCGTCCCACTGGTGCGGCTTGCTCTGGCCTTCGACGTGGATAGAATGGTTCACGTCCATCCACAGGCCGGTCGTGCCCTGCACCCGGAAACCCAGCGAGTAAGGACGCGGCAGCGATGTATCGTGCTGCAGCAGGATGGTTTCGCCGTTCTCGGTGGAGAGCGTGGTGGTCACGATATCGCCCAGGCTGAACCTGACCTTCGCATTCGGATGGCCGGCGCCGCCCTGCTTCACTACGTAATCGTGCAGGCCGCGCGCCTTGGTGGCAAAGCTGTTGATACGCGTGAAGCGGTTGCCGCGGTTGATGTTGGTGTACATCGCGCACGGGCCGATGCCGTGGCTCGGATACAGGTCGCCGTTGCGCTTGACCGAGTGCTCGGTGCGCCAGCGTGCTTCAGAGAAGCCCCTGGCGCCGAATTCCACGCCGCTGCCGTATGGTTTGGCGGGATCGCCGTTGTTGAACTTTACGGCGCGCAGGTCGTGCTGGTAGCCGCCCTGCAGGTGCACCAGCTCGCCGAACACGCCGGCACGCACCATCTGCAGCACCGCCATCACGTCCCGCCGGAAGCAGACGTTCTCCAGCAGCATATATGGCGTGTTGGTCTTCAACTGGGTGTTCAGCACATCCCAGTGATCCTGCAGCGTGATGCCTGCCACCACTTCGCAGCCGACAGCCACCTTGGCCTGCATGGCTGCAATCGCCATCGGCGCGTGCCATTCCCACGGCGTGGCGATGATCACGCCATCCAGGGTACGGCTGTCCAGCATGCGCTTGTAGGCTTGCGGGTCGCGGTCGTCACCGAAAGTTTTCGGACGCGGCTTACCTTCTTTTTCCGCCTGCGCCACGGCGCGGCCCAGCATCACGGGATCGATATCGCACAGCGCAACGACTTCCACGTCGTCGCGGCGCAGCAGTTCGCGCAGCAGCACCTGGCCCCGCATGCCGGTGCCGATCATGCCGATGCGGACGCGGTCACGGCCGGCGGCGGCGAAGGCGCCGGGCAGCATCAGGCTGCCTGCCAGCGCTGCGCCGGCGGTGAGGAAGTTTCGTCGATTGAATTGCTTGTCCATCTTTATGCCTCAAAAGGAGTTTTCATTGTAGCGTTTCACCAGAACTTGTAGCTCGCGGAGAAAGCCAGCTGGCGGCCGAACAGGTTGGTGCTGTGGTTGTAGCCCTCCCAGCCGTTCGGGTCGTAGTAAGGGCGCTTATCCAGTACGTTCTTGATGTTCAGGCCCAGGTCCAGGTTCTTGACCGGCTTCCAGTTGAAGCCCAGGTTGACCGTGGTGTAGGAAGGCGCACCATCGCACTCCCACTCCGGCATCTGCACGCCGGCAGCCATGCAGCTGGCCGGCGTGTTGTCCGTGTCGTAGGGACCATATGCCCACTTGGTGCGGCCGGTGAAGTTGACGAACACGCTGGTAATGAAGTTACGGTAAGCCCAGTCGGCGTTCAGCGTAGCGCGCAGACGCGGCGAATCGTAGAAGCCGACGTAGTTGCCGGAGAAGCCGCTGCCGTCTTCATAGTTGTAGATTTCGCGGCGCCGGATCGTGGTCGAAATGCCGGTGCCCAGCTTGCCCCATGCGCCCAGCGAGAACTTGGCGCGGGCATCGATGTCGAAGCCGTCCACCAGGGTGCGGCCACGGTTCATGTAGGAGTTGATCAGGCCACCCAGGTTGCCGACCGAATATTTCGGCAGGCCGCTGGCGCAGGCGGCGGAGTTGGCCGGGTTCGAACACATGGTAACGATAGCGGCCATATTCGCGCGGTCGGCGTCGGTCAGGTCGTTGCGGATCGCCTGGCCGGTACCGGACAGCGCGGCGCCGTATTTGTCCACCAGCTGGGTGTACAGCTGGTTGAAGTCCTGGCGCACGATTTCGTCGCGGCGGTACACGAACCAGTAGTCGAGCGAGATGCTCAGGTCTTTTGCCGGCTGCAGCACCAGGCCCACGGTGGAGATCTTCGCCTTCTCCGGTTTCAGGTCCGGATTCGGTGGCGTCAGGCCGCCGACGGTAGTGGAGCAGTTCGAGTTGAGCAGGTTCTTGCCCAGATCGACTTCGGTGGCGGACACGGACTTCATCAGCAGCCGTGCAATGGAATTGGTTTCGTCGCAGCGTACGGTGTCGCGGATACCGCCCACCTGGGCAAACACGCCGCCCGAACCAGCTTCGGCCAGGTTCGGTGCACGGAAGCCCTCCGAGTAGGTACCGCGCACCATCACATCGGGACGCGCACGCCATTGCACGCCGATCTTCGGCGCCAGGTTGGCCGAGAAGTTCGGGTATTTGTCCAGACGCGCGGCAGCATTCAGCTCCAGCTTCTCGGTGACCGGCACCACCACCTCGCCGAACAATGCGGAAATGGTGCGCTGGCCGTCGAACCAGGAGCCGCCCTGCTGGGTGATCAGGCCATTGGCTGCATCGGCATTGCCCGGCGTCTCGAAGCTTTCGCGCATCAGGCTGGCGCCGAAGGCCGCGCGCACTTCGCGCTCGCCGATTCTGGCTACGGTACCTTCGATCTTGCCGTCCCAGGTAATCAGCTTGGTCCAGGACTGGATATCGAAGGTCGGGAAGGCTTCGCGCAGCAGCGCGGCGTTGGCGTCGCTGATCTCGCCGAACTTGTAGGCCGGATTATCCGAGATATAGGGACGGCCGGTGACCGGGTCGTACGTCGTCGGGCCGAAGGCTTTCTCGAAGCCCTTGGTGTTGACGTTGATGGTCTGGTACAGCACCGAGTGGCTGCCTGCCACGCTCAGCGCGGTTTCGAAGTCCCAGTTGCCGAACACCGTGCCGCGCAGGCCGGCCAGGGCGCGGTAGCTGTCGTCCTTGTTGGTCTGGCCGAAGTGGCCGACGGCGTCCTGCAGCAGGTAGTTCAGGCCGGCCGCGCCGCCCATCTGCGCCGCCATGTCCGGGTCCAGCTTGCCCTTCAGATAAACGTTGTTCGGGCTGAGATAAGGATAGACAAAGGTATTCAGCTTCGTCCCGGTATTGCGCGAGAACCAGTTGTTGGTGGTACCGCTGTTGAAGGTGCGCGGACCGTTTTCGCCACGCAGCTTGATGTGGGTATAGGCGGCTTCGGCAAAGCCTTCCAGGTCGCCGCCCAGCTTCATGCGGCCCGCCAGGTAACCGGTCACGCGATCCGAAGTCGGGCCGGTATCCAGTGCATACGGCAGGTTGTTCCACACGCAGCGCGTGCCGGAAGCTTCGGTGATCGTGGTCGGGCAGCCGGGCACGGCGCGCTGGGTACGCGCATTGCCCTTGTTCGGATCGAAGACGAAAAAGGTGCCTGGATTCAGCGTGCCCGGTTCGCTGCCGGTGCCGATGCGGAAGTTGGGAATGAAGGTTGGGTTGTTGACGTAGAAGTAGGATGGACGTTTTTTATACGTATCGTCCAGCGCGATGCGGTCGCGCTGATAGACATTCAGCGAGCCATACACGTTGTAGCCCTCGCTCTCCAGGTCGCCCTTGCCGAACAGGATGCTGCCCTGCTTTTCGCCATAGGATTTCACTTCGCGCGAGGAGTCGTGGCTGGCGCGCGCTTCCAGGCCCTGGTAGTTCTTCTTGGTGATCACGTTGATCACGCCCGCAACCGCATCCGAACCATACACGGCCGATGCGCCGTCGGTCAGGATTTCCATGCGTTCGATAGCGGCTGCAGGAATCGCGTCGATGTTGACGAACATGGTCTGGAAGCCGGACGGCGCGCCGTAGAAGGACAGGCGGCGTCCGTTCAGCAGCACCAGCGTGCCTTGCGCGCCAAGGCCGCGCAGATTGGCTTGCGAAGCGCCGTCCGAGCCGGTGAACATGGAGCGGAAGTCCTGCTGGGCGGGACGCGCGGCCGGGAGGTTATCCAGCACCTGCAGCAGGGTGCGCGCACCCATGTTCTCGATTTCTCTGGCATCGATCACCTGCACCGGCGACGCCGTTTCCGCGTTGATGCGCTTCAGGCTGGAGCCCGTCACTTCAACGCGCACCAGCTTTTCGCCTTTCTCTTCCTTTCCGGCGTTTTCATCCACCTGGCCGGCCGCGATTGCACCGCTAGCCAGTCCCGCTGCCGCCAGTGCGGCCATCAGTTTCTTCAGTTCCAAGTGCCTCTCCTCTTTTTTATAAGTTGTAAGCGTCCCTCCCCGTTCCGCGGAGGGGCTCGAAGTGAATCAGTGGTGCGGTTCAGCGCAGGCGGGCTTTGGCGCCCTCCGTGCCTGTCAGTACGGCATTGGCCCAGTTGCCGCATACCTGGGCCGGCTGGGAACCTAGCGCGCCCAGCGTGCGCAAGCTGAGCTGGCTGAGGCCCCGGACATCGATCTCCGGCTTCACCACCGCCGGCGCGGAAATGAAACCACTGTCGTAGAGCAGGCGGTCCCCGCTCCAGATCTGGAATTGCAGACCGCCGGCATTGCGGCAGCTGTCGTCAACACCAAGGTCGGCGCGCAGCAGGCTCCATTCGCCCTGCAACTGCAGGGCGATCCGGCTTGCGGGACCGACGCCGAGACCTTTGCGGAAACGCAGGCCGTTCATGCGCATTTCGCTTGCCTTGCCGGCGGGCTTGTCTTTTGCGGCGCCGCGCGGCAAGCTGAGGTCGGACAGGTATTGCTGCTGTTCCTGGCCTTCCGGGCGCTGGTGTTCGAGAATGTGGAATTCGGAGAGCGTGATTGGCGCGACTTCCGTTGGCGCGGCGGCGTTGTAGGCTTGCACGGCGCTGGACTTCGGTTCGGTTTCACCGGATGCGTTCTGCGTGCTCAGTACGCGGAAGCGCAGCAGGCGGCCGGCGGTTGGGGCGAAGCTGATGGTCTGCATTGCTTCCTCCAGTTTCAGTTGTCCGCGCTGAACCGGTGCGCCCCATTCGCCGTTGCTGTCGGCGATGTAGATTTCGTAGTCGCGGATCTGGCCGTGCTTCCAGTGCTGGTCGTTGCGCGGGGCGAGTTCGATGCCGTCGATCAGGCGGCGCTCGGTGAAGCCGATGGTCCACTCGTGGGCGCCGCTCCTGACGGCCTGGCTGCGCACGGTGCGGAACCAGGTGGCTGGCTTGTTGTCGAAAGCGTTTTCCAGCGCGTGGCCGGCTTCCTCGGCGGGACGGTTGACGACCACCATCGCATCTGCGGGCAGCGCACGGCCCATGGCCGGGGCGGACGGGAAGTCATCATCAGCCCGCGCCGCCGGCAACGCGGCGCTAGCCGTGGCCATAGCCGTCGCAGCGGCGGGCGCAAGCACCACGAACGAGAGCGGCTGGCGGATATCCTGGCTGGCAGTTTTGGCGTGCAGCGTACCCTTGCGCTCGGCCGCATCAAAGAGCCAGCCTTCGCTGGCCGCATCATAGGCAGCACGGCCGGCATGCTCCACAAGCGCCCTGCCACCCGCCTGCACACCGGCGGGCCGCTGCGCCAGCAGCATGCGCACGGCATGGCTGCGCTGCGCTTCCTGCCCGGCATAGCTGCCATCCACCGCCGCGATATCCACCCGCACCGCATCCGCCGCTGCGTGCATCGCAATCTGCTGCGTACTGAACGCGCCCTGCTGATACCGGCGCGTATTGCCATCATCCTCATACAGCGTGTACTGCGACTCGCCATCCGGATACAGATCCAGCGTCAGCTGATCCTTCGGCTTCTGCCCGTCGTACAGCATCTCCGGATACATCGGCAGAATCGCGCCGGCACGAACGAACACGGGCAGCTTATCCAGCGTCACCTGCAGATCAAGATCGCGGCCCTGTGCACCGGCCGTGGCCTGCCGGCCATCCCAGTAATCGAACCAGCGTCCCTGCGGCAGATGAATGCCCTTGCGCCAGCCCTGCGACACGGCCTGGCTGCGGTACACCGGCGCCACCAGCAGATCGCGTCCCAGCAGGAACTGGTACTTGTAAGCTTCGCTCCACGCCGCCGGGTCGCCGGCGTAATCCCACATCAGGCCGCGCACCAGCGGCGCGCCCGTCTGCTCGGCTTCGCGCGACAGGCCATACATATACGGTGTGAGGCGCATCTTCAGCTTCAGGTAACGCCGGTTGATGCTGCGGTAAGGCTCGTCGAACCACCACGGATGCTTGCGCTCCGCAGCCGACCAGCCGGACATGCCCATCAACACCGGCGTGAACGCCTTCCACTGCAAATCGCGCGTATAGGTTTCCGGACTGCCGCCAAAGATCGCATCCACATCGCCCGTCGCATAAGCCTGGCCGGACAAGCCGGAACCGATCAGCGTAGGAATATGCCAGCGGATATAGTCCCAGCTCGCGCTCTGGTCGCCGGTCCACGCCACGGCATAGCGCTGCGTGCCCGCCCATCCCATCACGGTCCACAGGAAAGGACGGCTGTCCGAGTTGTTCAGGATGCCATCGTAGGCGGACTTGTTGGCGTCCAGCGAAAACTGGTAGCCCTTGCCGGTCCAGGCTACATCCAGCTTCTGCACGCGCGAGCCGGCCTTGCTCACTTCCCACGCAATCTTGTCCACACCGTTCTCCGTCCACAGACCGGTGCGGAAGCCGTATTTCGACAGGCCCTGCGCCACTTCCGGCAGCTCGGTATAGCCGCAGCCATAGCCGTCGTTCGGCAGAATCCATCCGCCCGGCATATCGTGTTCGCGGTACTGGCGCGCCACGCTTTCCACCACATCGGGCGTTTTGCCGGTCGGCCCATCGCTCCAGCCTTTCGGTACGGTGCCCGGCTTCTTCACGTTGTCGCCATCGTTATAGCAATCGGCGTCGCCATATTCGAGCGCCCAGCGCGGCAGCATGCGTGCGCGGCCGGTCCACTCGGTATAGCGGTTCAATACATCGCGCACATCCTTGCCGACGAAGTAGTAGGCGTCGAATCGGTTCTCCGCATGCTCCAGCGTGAGCTGGGTGCTGTCGCGCAGATCGTAGCTGCCATCCGACCAGGTATTGCGCAGCATGCCCCAGCCGCGCGAGCTCATAAGAAAAGGCGCCGGGCTGGGACGGTCGCCCTCTTCCCAGCCACCCGAATACGAAATATCCAGCTGACGGCCCTTGAATTCGAAGCGTCCGTTCTGCTGGCCGCCACCGAAGAAGCGTTCCGACTTGTCGCTGCTCAGCACCTGCACGCTCTGCTTCGCGCTCAACTCCAGCGGCTGCACTTCGCGCCACAGCGGCTGGCTTTCGCCCGCGCGGTACAGCGTGAAGCGCAGCGGCTTGCGGTCGATGCGCAAGGTGAGCGCGGCGGTCTGGATCAGAACATGGTCCGCCTCTTCTTTCACGCTATGCTGAACATCAGGGGCAGCTTCACCCACCACGATGGACGCGGCCTTGTCGCCTGCGCCGGTGAATTCCTTGCCCGGCGCGGCCCGGATGCGCAGCACATCGGCGCGCGGCAGGCCGACGCGGATATGGGCGCCGCTGTCCGTCACCAGTTCCCATTGCTGCGCGGCGTCCGCCTTCAGCGTGCGCAGATTGCCGACCGGCGCGGCATGGGCGGTGAAAGCAGTCATCAGCAGCAAGGCAAGAGAGCGCAGTTTCATAAGATCTTCGAAAGAATTGCGGTTTTGGCATACCTACTTTAGGAACGAAAATCTGAAACGTCAACAAAAAAGAAAGAAAAGTACGTACATTGATGTTATTTATCTTTCGTTTTATGAAAATGTTGCGATGCAAACTTTCAATATCGTGGCGTTGGCGTCACATCGGGGCGCTAAACGGCGCAAGATGGTGACTAAACACCTTTCGATTATCTTTCGTATTTGACTTTTCGAAATTTAATATCTAAGCTTTCTGAAACTTTCTACTTTCTTTTCATTGCGATGAATACTCTTCTGAACCGCGCTCCCCAAGCCTGGCGTGACATTGGCGGCCTTGAGACCGCCGAGGAAATCGCCCAGCAGCCGGCCATGTGGCGCGAGCTGTCGGCTATCCTGCGCAACGAACAGGCGGCGCTGACGGCATTCCTTGGCGATTGCCTGTCCAATCCTGCGCAGCGCGTGATCCTGACCGGCGCGGGCAGCTCCGCGTATGTGGGCGAGATCGTGGCCGATGAACTGAATGCGGCATGGCCTGCGCAGGTGCGTGCCGTGCCGACCACTTCCCTGCTCACGCATCCGGAGCTGTACCTGGAAGCTGGTGCGCCAACGCTGCTGGTGTCCTTCGCGCGCAGCGGCAGCAGCCCGGAAAGCCTGGCGGCGGTCGATCTGGTGCGCGCCGTGGCCGCCGATGCGCGCTTCCTGAACATCACCTGCAATGCGCAAGGCCAGCTGGCGCGGCAAGGCGCGGACGACAGCAAGGTGTTCAACCTGCTGATGCCGGCCGCCAGCTGCGACCGCGGCTTCGCCATGACGAGCAGCTTCACCTGCATGCTGCTGGCGGCGTTGTCCGTGCTGGGCAGGGACGATTTCGCACAGCGCCTGCCGCAACTGGCGGAGCTGGCCGAGCAGGCCTTGCAGCAATGGGCTGCGCCGGTAGCAGCGCTGGCGGCGCAGCCGGTGCAGCGCGTGGTGTATCTGGGCAGCGGGCCGCTGGAAGCGCTGGCAAAGGAAGCGGCGCTGAAGATCCTGGAGCTGACCGGGGGGCGTGTGCTGGCCATGTCCAACACGCCGCTGGGTTTCCGTCACGGCCCCAAGTCGGCGCTGAACGGCGATTCGCTGGTCTTCGTATTCCGCAGCAGCAAGGCGCTGGCGCGCCAGTATGAAAACGACCTGCTGCAGGAAGTGCGGCGCGACGGCATTGCCGCCCATTGCGTGACCATCGGCAGCGGCGCGGAAATCGGCGTGGCAGCACCTGCCTGGGCCGATGCCTGGCTGGCGCCATTGTGGCTGCTGATGGCGCAGCAGTATGCGCTGCACCAGTCGGCGGCACTGAGGCTGACTCCCGATAACCCGTTTGCCGACGGCACGGTCAACCGTGTCGTGCAGGGCGTGACCATCTACCGCCATGACGAATTCTGAACAACGCGGCTTCCACGGCATCGATATTGGCGGCACCAAGATCGAGCTGGTGAGCTATAACGCCGGCTTCGAGGAAGTGTTCCGCGAACGCGTGGCCACGCCGGGCGGCGACTTCGACGCGTTTGTGCAGGCCGTCGTGGCGCTGGTGGCGCGCGGCGATGCGGCCCTGGGACTGCAGGCTGCCGTCGGCATTGGCCTGCCGGGCGTGATCGATTCCGCTACCGGACGCCAGATCAGTTCCAATGTGCCGGCACTGAACGGCCGCCAGGTGGCGGACGCCTTGCAGCAGGCCTTGCAGCGCCCGGTCGCCATCGGCAACGATTGCCAGTGCTTCGCGCTGTCCGAGGCGCAGGGCGGCGCGGCCGATGGCCTGCCGACCATGTTCGGCGCGATCATCGGCACCGGCGCCGGCGGCGGCTACTGCGTGGATGGACTGCTGCAGCGAGGCCTGAACAGCGTGGCCGGCGAATACGGCCACTGGACCATCCCTGCGCCACTGCTGGCGCAATATGGCCTGCCCGTGCTGGACTGCCCCTGCGGTAAAAAGGGCTGCCTGGAGCGCTATGTGTCCGGCCCCGGCCTGAGCAGGCTGCATGCCCACTTCGGCGGCGACGCTGCGGAGCCGGCAGCCATCGTGGCGCGCGCCAATGCCGGCGACGGAATTGCCGCGCGTACGCTGGCAGCGCACCTGGATCTGCTGGGCCATGCCATGGCCGGCATCGTGCTGACCTATGACCCGCACGCCATCGTGCTGGGCGGCGGCCTGTCCAATCTCGCCCATCTGTATGAGCGCCTGCCAGCCGCCGTACGCCGCCACCTGTTCCGCGGCGTACAGGTTCCGCCCATTCTTCCACCGTGCTTCGGCGACGCCGGTGGCGCCCGCGGCGCCGCCCTGCTGGCCCGTCAACTGACTGCCTGATGACCATGAACGAAGTCCTGTCCCCTGTGCTGCAAATGGTAAAAGCCCATCGCCGCGGCGAGGCTGTTGGCCTGTACAGCGTTTGCTGCAGCCACCCCGTGGTGCTGCGCGCCGCCATGCGCGTAGCGGCCTGCCAGGGCACGCTGCTGCTGGTCGAAGCCACCTCCAACCAGGTGGACCAGTTCGGCGGCTATACCGGCATGACGCCGCCGCAGTTCCGCGACTATGTGCTGCAACTGGCGCACGAGCAGGGCTTCCCGGCCGACCGGCTGGTGCTGGGCGGCGACCACCTCGGACCGAACGCCTGGCAGCGCCAGGATGCAGCGGCGGCCATGGCGCACGCCGAAACCCTGATTGCCGCCTATGCCGGCGCGGGCTTTCACAAGATCCACCTCGATTGCAGCATGCGCTGCGCCGGCGATCCGCAACGCCTGAGCGACGAGACCGTGGCCGAACGTTCGGCGCGCCTGTGCGCCGTGGCGGAGGCAGCAGCCGCCGCCGCCGGCCTGCCGCCGCCGGTATACGTGATCGGCACCGAAGTACCGGTGCCCGGCGGTGAAGCGGAACTGGCCAATGCCGGCGCGCCGACCTCGCCGGCTGCCGCAGCACGCACCCTGGACGTGCATCGCAGCGCCTTCATGGCCGCCGGCCTGCGCGACGCCTGGAGCCGCGTGATCGCGATGGTGGTGCAGCCGGGCGTGGACTTCGACGCCAGCCATATCCTGCATTACGATGCGCCGCAGGCGGCCGAGCTGTCCGCCTTCGTCGCCAGCCAGCCGGGCATCGTGTTCGAGGCCCACTCGACGGATTACCAGCGCGAATCCGGCCTGCACGCGATGGTGCGCGACCACTTCGCCATCCTGAAGGTCGGCCCCGCCGCCACCTTCGCCCTGCGCGAAGGCTTGCTGGCGCTGTGCCAGATCGAGGACGAACTGCTGCCCGAAGCGGAACGCTCGCAGCTGATGCAGGTACTGGACGAAGTGATGCTGGCCAAGCCGCAGCACTGGCTGGCGCATTACGCCGGCACCAGCGACGAGCAGCGCGTGATGCGCCGCTACGGCCTGAGCGACCGTTGCCGCTACTACTGGGGCGAGCCGGAAGTTGCCGCCGCCGTGCAGCGCCTGTTCGCCAATCTCGATGCGCTGCAGATCCCGCTGCCGCTCCTGAGCCAGCATCTGCCGGAGCAGTATCTGGACGTGCTGCAGGGCCAGCTCGGCACGCAGGCGCAGGCCCTGCTGGAGCACAAGATCGGCCGCGTGCTGGCCCAATATGCCCGCGCCTGCAATCACAACACGGCCACCCTGCCGGAGCCCGCCATCTGTTAAGCTCGACGTTTTCAAAGTCCGATCGAAACACGCCACCATGCGAAATACCAGCCAACGCCGCGAATCCATCCTGCAGCTGCTCGTCCGCCAGGGTTCTGTCCAGGTTAACGACCTGGTCGAACAGTTCGGCGTGTCGGCGGTGACGATCCGCAGCGACCTGGGGGCGCTGGAGACGCAGGGGCTGGCCACGCGCAGCCACGGCGGTGCAATCCTGATGCGCACGCCGCCGGCGGAGCAGACCATCCGCCAGAAGGACTCCCTGAACCAGGAACAGAAGGAGCGCATCGGCGCCGCGGCCGCGGGACTGGTGCAGGCCGGCGACAACATCATCATCGATTCCGGCACCACCACGATCTCGCTGGCGCGCCACCTGCGCGACGCGAACGAAGTGACCGTGATGACGAATGGCCTGAACATCGCCTGGGAACTGGCCGATGCGCCGGGCGTGGACCTGATCCTCACGGGCGGCCTGCTGCGCAAGCAGTCGCTGTCCATCCAGGGCAGCCAGGCGGAATCCAGCCTGCAGGCCTATAACTTCGATAAACTCTTCCTCGGTGTGGACGGCCTGGACCTGCAGTTCGGCGTGACCACGCACCATGAGGCCGAGGCAAGCCTGAACCACAAGATGGTGGAGCGGGCGAAGAAAATCATTGTCCTCACGGACGCATCGAAATTCGGGCGCGTCAGCCTGCACCGCATCGTGCAGCTGGAACGCGTGCATACCGTCATTACCGATGCCAGCATCAGCCCCGAGTACCGCGAGGGCCTGCAGAAGCTGGGCATCGAATTGATCATAGCGGGATAGAGCGTGTTAAACGGCAGAATCCTTACTCCCGGCGGCTGGGTCACAGGCAGCATCGAATTCGGCCAGCGCATCGCCCGCATCAGCGAAGGAACTGCCGCCAGCGGGCTGACCATCCTGCCCGGCTTTATCGACCTGCACGTGCATGGCGCGGCAGGCGTCGATATCATGCGCGGCGGCGATGCCGGCGCCACCGTGGCGCGCGAACATGCACGCCACGGCACCACTTCCCTGCTCGGCACCACGATGACGGCACACCTGCCGGACATCCGCCGTGCGCTGGCCGGACTGGCCGGCGTGGTGGCGCAGCGCCCGCTACGGGGCGCGCGCATGCTGGGCGTGCACCTGGAAGGCCCGTTCATCAGCATTCACCGCCTCGGCGCGCAGCCGCCGGACGTGCTGCCGGCCACGCTGGAACTGGTGCAGGAGCTGAACGCCATCGCACCGATCCGCGTGCTGACCATGGCGCCGGAGATCGAAGGCCATATGGCCGTGATTCCGCAACTGGCGGCGCTGGGCATCCGCGTGCAGATCGGCCACTCGGCCGGCAATTACGATGACGGTGTCGCAGCGCTGCGCGCCGGCGCGTCCGGCTTCACCCACCTCTTTAACGGCATGACGGGCATGGACCACTACAAGCCCGGCATCGTCGATGCGGCGCTGGCGCATGCCGAGTATGCCGAGATCATTCCCGACCTGCAGCATGTGCACGCAGGCGCCATTCTGGCCGCCATGCGCGCCATTCCGCGTGCCTACGGCATCACGGACGCAACCTCCGCCACCGGCATGCCGGACGGCGAGTATGCGCTCGGTTCGCAGCGCGTGTACAAGTGCCTGGGCTGCGTGCGTCTTGCCACCGGCTCGCTGGCCGGCAGCGTGCTGACCATGGACCAGGCCTTGCGCAATCTGGTCGATATCGGCCTGGATCTGACCGAAGCTTCGCATCGCCTGTCGCTCTACCCTGCGGACTATCTCGGCGAATCCGAACGCGGACGCCTTGCTCCCGGCGCGTGGGCCGATATCGTGGTACTCGATCAGGATCTGAAACCTGTGGCCGTTTTCGTTGAAGGCGAAGCCATACTTTAAAGGAGTGCTCATGCACGCTGCCACACTGTCCGGCGCTTCCGGTGCGCCAGCCTGGCCTATGCGCTATCTGCTTTTCATTGCGGGCATGGGCGGGCTGCTGTACGGGATCGATGTGGGCATCATCGCGGGCGCGCTGCCTTACCTGGAATCGACGGCCTCGCAAGCCTGGCATCTGAGCGCACAGCAGATGAGTTTTATTGTGGCGGCCGTGCTGCTGGGGTCTGTTTTATCATCCCTGTTTGCCGGCGCCGTGGCCGATGCGATCGGGCGGCGCTGGGCGATGGTGCTGGCGGGGGCCTTGTTCACGCTGAGTATTCCGGTGATTGCCCTGGCCGATGGCTATACGCCTCTGCTGCTGGGACGCTTGCTGCAGGGTGTCAGCGGCGGGCTGATTGGCGTGGTGGTGCCCTTGTATCTGGCCGAGTCGCTGCGCGCCGATCAGCGTGGACGGGGCGCCGCGCTGTTTCAGCTGCTGCTGACGATCGGGCTGGTGGCGGCGGCGGTGATCGGTCTGCTGCAGGCGCGGACGGTGGAAAGTGCGACCGCAGCGGCGCAGGCCTTGTCCGACGCAGCGCGTGCGGAGGCGCTGTTTGCGGCGCGTGACCATGCGTGGCGCAGTATTTTCTGGATGTGCCTGACGCCGGGCCTGGTGTTCACCTTCGGCAGCCTGCTGCTGGCGGAGTCGCCGCGCTGGCTGGTGCGCCGTGGGCGCAGCGACGCGGCCCGGGCGGCGCTGCTGCGCACGCGTGCGGCGGGTGAGGCGGATGCCGAACTGCGCGAGATGCTTGCCGCCAGCTCGGGCGCTGCGCGCGGCCGGGCAGCTGGCTCCGGCGCTGCAGCCGACGCCGATCCGCTGCTGAGCCGGCGCTATGTGCTGCCCTTCCTGCTGGCCTGCCTGATCCTGGCCTGTACCCAGGCGACCGGCATCAATTCCGTGCTGGCTTACGTGGTGAATATCCTGAACCAGGCCGGCCTGCCCGGCGCAACCGCCAACGCGGCCGACGTCGGCCTGAAGGTGCTGAACGCGGCAATGACTGTCGCTGCCGTGGTGCTGGTGGACCGCAAGGGCCGCAAGTTCCTGCTGATGCTGGGCAGCGGCGGCATTGTCGTCGCCCTGTTCGCGGCCGGGCTGCTGTTCCGCAGCGCGGAAAGCGGCCAGCAGGACGTGCGCGCCGCCATCGCAACGCACGTGCAAGGCGACAGCCTCAGTCTGCGCCTGGACGGCGCGGCGCTGCGCGCGCTGTCCACCACCCCGGCAACGGCCGGCGCCACTGCGGCAACGCAGCAGCAGGGGCAACAGCAGCTTACCGTCGCCTACAGCTACGGCCCGTTCTCGAACGTGGCCACCCGCCGCAACGGCGACGACCTGAAAATCACCCGCGCCGAGGCGGTACAGGAAGACAGCGTGATCGGCGCCTTCTTCCGCAAGCTGCACCTGAATCCCTTCGCCGACCCGGCGGCAGGCCGCAGCGCGCCGCTGCATATCGAGCGCGCCCAGCTTGGCGCAATCCCCTCACCCGCCCACGGCTGGCAAGTCGCAGCCGCCATCTGCCTGTTCGTCGCCAGCTTCGCGGTCGGCCCGGGCGTCTGCGTCTGGCTCGCGCTGTCCGAGCTGATGCCGACGCGCATCCGTTCCAACGGCATGAGCATCGCCCTGCTGATCAACCAGTTCGTCTCAACCGTGATCGCCGCCGTCTTCCTGCCGACGGTCGGCCAGTATGGCTACGCCGCCATGTTCTTCTTCTGGGCCGGCTGCACGGTGATCTACTTCCTCACCGCCGCCTTTCTGCTCCCCGAAACCAGGGGCAAGACGCTGGAGGAAATCGAAGCCCACTTCCGCCGTTAAGAGCGGCGGAACAGGGCATCCAGGGCGCCGCGGCTGTCCGGGATGGCGCCGTTGGGAGTCAGGCGGTCCACGATTTGCGGCAGCAGCTGCGCCAGCTGGGCGGCTACGTCCTGCGTGTTCAGGCCCAGGCTGGCGGCGATGGATTGCAGGCGTTCGCTGCCCAGCACCGACTGCAGCTGCTCGGCGCTGACGGGCAGGTTCTGGCCGGTGCCGATCCAGGAAGCGATCACGTCGCCGAAACCCTGCCCCTGGAAGGCTTCCACCAGCCCTTGCAGGCCGCCCGTCTGCGGGTTGGTCAGCATGGCGCCAACCGCCTCGAACATGCCCTGCAAACCGCCTTCCGGCGAGAATTGGCCCAGTACCTGGCCGGCCAGCGTGTCGAAAATACTCATGGTGCGCTCCTATTTCAGAAGACCGAAAACCTTGCCGATCGCCTTGCTGCCATACGACAGCGGATCGCGGCGGATGTTCTTTTCCTCTTCGGCGATCATCAGGTACAGGCCATCCAGCGCACGCTGGGTGACATAGCCTTCCACGGTCGCGCTGTCGCCCGCGGCGAGACCGAGTTTGCCGGCCTGCCCCATGGCCGCATTGAACTGGCCGGACAGCTGCGAGCGGTCCGTGACTTTCTTCACGATGGGCTGGAACCTGGCCGACAAGGGCGCGGCAGTCTTCTCCTTGAAGAAGTCCGTGACCGAGGTATCGCCGCCGGTGAGGATGCGCTTGGCGTCTGCCACCGTCATCGATTTGACGGCGTTCACCAGCAGCGGCTTGGCCATGGGGACGGCCTGCTCGGCGGCGTGATTCATCGCCACTTCCAGCTCGTCGAGCTGCTTGCCGCGGCCGGTCATGGCGATCAGCGGACGCGCCTGCTCCAGGATCTTCGGCAGGCGAATGCGCACCTTGTCATTGTTCAGGAAGCCGCCGTCCACGCCCAGTTTCGCCACGGCGGCGCTGGACCCGGCTTCGAGGGCGGCTTTCAGGCCGCCGCTGGCTTCCTGGTTGCTGAGCGCCGCCAGCGGATCGGCGGCGTAAACATTGAATGCGGCGCCGGCTGCGAGCAGCAGTGCGGCGCCGAAGTATGCGGGTCTCATCGTGTCCTCCGGACGGGGTCGATGCGGCTATCTTACTCCTCGCCGCAGCGCTACCCCGTCGGAGTTGTCAGAACTTGTAACTCAGCCCCGCCACGAAGGAACGGCCGGAATGCACGTACAGCAGGGTGTCGTTGCGCTGCGAGTCGCGGCCGTAGCGCAGCGGTGCATCGGTCAGGTTCTGGCCCTCCAGGCTGATACGCAGCTGCGGCGTGATGTTGTAGCTGACGCTGAAGTCCACATTGGTCGAACCATCGACGGTGGTGAAGTCGTGGCCGGCCACGTCGCCCAGCACGTTCAGCAGGTAGGAAGAACGGTGCGCTGCCGACACGCGGGCACTGAACTTCTGGTCCTCGTAGTACAGCGTGATGTTGTGGGCTTTGGGCGACAGGCCGGTGAAGTTCGCGGTCTGCGTCAGCTGCTCGTTGGCCGGCGTGTTCGGATTGTCCACCCGCGTGATGTAGGTGATCTTCGAATCGACGTGGGTGTAGTTCAGCAGCGCGCCGAAGTTGTTCCAGAAGCCCGGCAGGAAGCTGAACGGCATCTGCCAGTTGAACTCATAGCCGCGCAGCGGACCGCCCGGCGTATTCACCTTGCGGTTCACGACCACCGTGGTATTCGGCAGCGTCGGGCAGGCCGGGGTGCCGCCGGTGATGCTGCAGCCGCCGCCCAGCAGGATCGAGTCCGGCAGGCCCAGGCTGGAGAACACGGCGCGTTCGGACACGCCCTGGATGAAGGTGCCGATGTCCTTGTAGAAGTAGCCGGCCGAGATCATGGCGTTCTTGGCGTAGTACCACTCGGCCTGCAGGTCGGCGGTCTTGGCGCGGATCGGATCCAGGTTGGCGTTGCCGATGCTGACGGTCTGGCTCTGCGTGGTCAGCGTGGTCGATGGCGCCAGGTCGGTGTACTCGGGACGCGAGATGGTCTTGCCGGCCGAGAAGCGCAGCAGCACGTCCTTCGGCAGTTCGGCCGTCACGTTGAAGGCCGGCAGCCAGTCGCGGTATTTGTGCTCGATCGTGATCGGCGTCATCACGCTGTTGATGTTCACATAGGCGAAGGAGGTGGCCTTGGTATCGGCGCCGCGCACGCCCACGTTGCCGCGCAGCGGAATGTTGAACACGTCGTACTTGAAGTCGGACATCAGGTACAGCGCATCGATCTTCTCTTCCACGCCGCGGTTGGCCTGGCCCAGCACGTTGTACTCGGAACCCGGCACGGCGGAGCAGTGGCACTCGATGTTGTACACGCCGAGGAACTTGTCCAGATCGACCGCCGCCCACGAACCCGGCACGCCGCTGCCGCCCAGGCCGCGGCCAAAGCCGCTGATCTGGCGCGACACGTCGGCCAGCGTGGTGCCGGCCGGCAGGGCCAGGCCGTTGCCGCCGGAACCGATCTCGAAGTTGGTCCAGTTGTTGTTGCGCTTGGACAGGCCGGCGCGCAGCGTCAGGTAATCGTTCAACTCATAGCTGGCGTTGACGGCGTGCGTTTTCAGCTTGTTCTTGGTGTGCAGGTAGCGCCCCACGAACTGGCCGTGGAAGGTGCCGTCCGCTTCCTGCGGCGCGAAGGTAAAGGCGTTCGGGTTGGTGACGTCGATACCGAAGTTCATGGTCGGCACGTTGCGGTTCTGGCGGAAGTCCCACGAGAAGCCGTTCACGTTCGGCGCATCGAACTGCACGGTGGCGCGTACCGGCTCGTCCAGATCGGAGTCGGAAACGCCGGTCAGGAAATCGACCTTGAAGCGGTCGCTGAAGTCGTGGCGGCCGGACAGCACGTTCTGGCGGAACAGCGTGGTGTACTTGTCCAGCAGGCCCTCGGTACGGATATCGACCGCGTTGAACTTGCCGTAGTCCCAGCTGCCGTTCTGGTCGAAGTGCGCTTCCAGGATCGAGGACTGCGGCTTGCCGTTGGCCTGGCCCAGGGTGCGGCCGAAGGAAATCGCGGAGATGTAATTGTCGTAGCGGTTGTTGACGAATTTACCGCCCAGGAAATCGTAATTCAGCTCCGTGTGCGAGTCCGGACGCCACTGCAGCGAGCCGGTGATGCCGCTGCGTTCATACTGGGTCTCGGAACGGCGGTAGCGCGGGATACGTGGCGCAAACGCGCCGGAGCCGGCAGCCGGACTGGCGACCGTGCCGCCGTAGTTGTCGGTACGGCCCATCACATCGTTGTAGGCGGCGCTGTTGGAGGTACGCGGCACGCCGAAGCCGCAGTTGCTGGCGTCGATGCCCTTGCCCGGCGTGTTGGCCGGATTCTGCGGCGAAGAGCCGAGCGGCGAGCAGAAGCCGCCGTCCTGGCTTGCACTCAGCAGCTCAACCGCCTCATAGCCTTCCTCGCGCAGCGTGCGTTTCGAGTAGGCGGCGGAGAACAGCGCGCCGACCTGGCCCCAGCTGGTGGTCCAGCGGTCGGAGATCAGGCCGGTCACGCGCGGTTCGCCCTTGCGCGACAGGTTGTTGTAGAAGCTTTGTGCGCCCAGGCTGACCGTACGGTCCTTGAAGTCGAAGGGACGCGCGGTGCGCAGATCGACGGTCGCGCCCAGCGAGCCTTCCTCCACCGCCGCTTCGGCCGTCTTGCGTACTTCCAGGCTGTTGAACAGTTCCGAAGCGAACACGCTGAAGTCGAAGCCGCGGCCGCGGTTGGTGGAACCGTTGATGTCCGAGGCGCCGGTGGCGGTCACGCCCTCGATGCCGTTGATGCGCACCCGCGTAAAGCCTGCATTCAGGCCGCGCACGGTGATCTGCTTGCCTTCGCCGCCGTCGCCGCGCGAGAGGGAAACGCCCGGCACGCGCTGCAGCGATTCGGCCAGGTTCGAATCGGGGAATTTGGCGATGTCTTCGGCCTTGATGACATCGACGATGCCGTCGCTGTTTTTCTTGGTGTTCAGCGCGCTGTTCAAGCTGGCGCGGAAACCGGTCACCACCACCACGTTATCGTCCTGCTTCTCCTGCGCCCCGGCGGCCATGCTGACCAAGGCGAGTGACACGGCCAACGCCGTGCGCGTGCGGTACAGCTTTTTCATCCTGTCTCCTGGTGTTGTTATGTTGTGTGTTGTTGTTCAACGGAGTGTAGGACGCTAGTGAGTGCTTTTACTGCGAGTAGTCAAAGAAGTCAGAAACTTGATCAATCCGCGCGCAATCGCCCCGGTGCGGGGCCTGGCGGCTGTTGCGCGGATGGCACGCTGCGCCGAACCGATCACCGATTTGATCGATTCGGGCGGGATGAAGATCAGGCGGGGAGCAGGTCGGGATGGGTGCGCAGCAGCGCCAGTTCGGACGCGTTGAGGCGCGAAGCGGCTTGCGCCAGATAGCGCCCGGCGCCCGGCGCACCGGCGCGCTCGGCCAGCGACAGCCAGCGCCAGGCGGCAGTGGCATCGGCAGCGACGCCCTGGCCGCTCAGGTACATCAGGCCGGCGTTCAGCTGGGCGCGGGCGTGGCCCTGGCGGGCGGCAGCGGCATACCATTGCAGCGCGGCGCTGAAATCGCGCGGCACGCCGAGGCCGTTGTCGTAGCGCAGGGCCAGCGTGAACTGGGCCAGCGTGTGTCCCTGTTCGGCCGCCTTGCGGTACCAGCCGTTGGCCTGCACCACGTCCGGCGCCGGGCCGTCGTCGCGGTCGTGCAGTTGCCCCAGCATGTACTGGGCGGCGGCGTAATCCTGTTCGGCCGCGCGCTGGTACCAGCCGATGGCCTTGCGCAGATCCTGCGGCACAGTACATG
>Ga0209130_1000065_pt1 | contig 195251 bp, 175 predicted proteins | sample AraplaMF_Cvi_mLB_FD_184264 | JGI IMG/M metagenome (GOLD analysis project Ga0209130, IMG submission 184264) | Arabidopsis root microbial communities from the University of North Carolina, USA - plate scrape MF_Cvi_mLB (SPAdes) (version 2) | ecosystem: Host-associated > Plants > Roots >... | reverse complement strand
AATGATCTCGGTGACCAGCGCTGCTTTGCGCTTAGCTGTCCAGCGTTTGACTTCCTCTTCCATAACCATGCTCATGTGATTTCCTCTCTCTATTATCACCTGAGCAGGAATTCACTGGGTCATTACATTAGCTCAATAAGACTAAATAGCTGCTCGTACAATCCTTCCCTCGTCTCAGCAGCCACGATCCCATGAAGCGACAAGGACGCTAGCATCGCAATCATCAACGGACTTTTAGCAGAAAAGGTCTGCCTTCTGCGATAGTCAAAATGACCGACTGCAGCAGCAGTGGCCCGCTTCACATTGGCATTCCCTGCGTCCAGACCAGCCTCAACCAAGCGCTCAACATGCCCTTTCGCATCAGAAGATTCAATGGACGCGAGTTCGTAATGACTCCAAGAACTCAACTCGGACGCATCGTAGCCTATTGGCCGCGTCGTGAAGACGACTCGGCAACGGGGGTACGTTACGGCGAGTTTAGTCACCGCCTTTGCAATCTCAGTCTGCCCGTCCGCCGCTTCATCCAGCCCATCGAGAAGAAGCGTTAAATTGTTTACACCAATCTTTTTGGCACTCTCAGCCGCGAGCGGCGAAGAGTCCAGTCCGATGCTAAGTACACTGTCAAGAAAACCTTCACCAGCATGCATTTTTTCGGCGAGCTGACGAAGGGGAATCAGCAAAGACGGCTCTCCCTTTCGAGCTAACAGTCTCGCGATCCTGCGCAACAATTGAGATTTCCCCATCCCTGGGCCAGCGACGATAACGCAATGTCTGACGAAATATCCAAGGCCTTCGGCATCTAACTTTCTTCCTTCTCCCCGCCCACGACGCTCAGAAGTGCCTTTGTGGTAATGGCTTAAAGCTTGCTCCATCGAATCCATGCGAGCTTCATGGCTCTCCATCTTGTAGGCTTTTAACTCAATCCAATCGTCATCTAATGACATGAGCTGCGTCACTGCCGGTATGGAAAATTTGTCCGTCGTCTCCAACGTCCAGTGAAGAAGTTGTTCCATCATGATCGTGGGAGCCAAAGCCCCCTGCAAATCTGCTTTAAGTTCAGGGATCAGTCGAGCGATCGAGGCTACGTCCTGACGGCCTCGGAGCTTAATCATCCGCAATCCTTCAGCTTTCAAAGCTGCCCATGTCCGTGCAGACTCGGAGGTAATGTGCGCCAAATTTGCCAATGCTGCCTGTTCATTCGCCGCATCTTGTTCCAATACGTGCACTGTCTGAATTCGAACACGTCCGCAGGCCAATGCTGAAATCGAGGCGTTAGACAACATCTTAAGTAACTTGGTCCCTTCCTCGGATAGATCGTCACTTCGACCATCACCCAGTCGAACAACGTCACGAGCAAGTTTGTCGCGGATGGCAACGCTAGTGGTCGGTCCTACCGCGAGCACGCCTTCAAAGTTAGCGTCCTCGCTCGCACGCTTGCACAGGGATAAAAGAGAGCCCCACAGATTGGAGCCAACTACCAGGCGCCTTTTGGCTTGAATTTCCACAATACGCCCGTCAGCCAACGTCAAGGCAATATCATCGCCAGCTCCTCCCGTTTCTACTGAAACACTCATCGGGATGTCGTCACCTGACGCCGACCATCGGACCGGCGTACCGCAGGCCATATGGACCATGCAAAGTGCTGATGTGGCTGCCTGAAAATCGAATCCGCCGCCGGCGGCGCTACCTCCCCAATTGCCCGCTGTCATCTCTTCCCTTGATCCTTGGTGTGTTTTTGAATAGTGTCGTGCATTGATTGAGTTTGATGAGAGTGACGCAGCATTGCTTCATTTCATCGCAAAACAACGACACTTAGCAGAACACGCGTCCCCGGAAACCAACTCAGTCGCCACCGCATCAGCCCTGGTGCCGCACCGTATCACGAGCATATGGCCAACCTGTAGTTCCGTGCCAAGTCGGGGTCTCAACGTACAGATGATCTGCAGTATAAGTTGATTCCCTCGAATGCATTCCCAGTTCCGCAGGCCGTACGCAGAAGTCTAAGAATTTGAGCAACAGGTGCTGAACTCTCGCAAATAATGCATATGTAGCACATGCCGCCTCATTTGCTGTGGGGCGAGCAGCTAATGATAGGAATGCAACCTCCAATTTCACAATTGGAGGAACATTTGTCCTGGAAAAAATCGGCGTATGAGATTGCAAACGCAGTCATGCGCCACTTCGTAACTAACAGCTTTACCTACTATCACATCTTCGGAGCTCTGCTTACTGACGACTACGCCACTGCCTTCATTCTCTTCAAAAAGCTCGCGATCAAAACGGCTTTTCAGTACCTAACCACCTATCTGAGTCCAAGAGGGACAATGACAAAGACAAAGACAGCAAATAATATCGCCGCTCTGTAACACATGTCTTAGCCCGGAGGTTGACCTCCACACCGGCGAGCGACCACCGAAGCGTCGCTTGAAGCGGTACCACAGCTAGGGCAACTAGAACGAGACGAGAAACAGTGACATGACAGCTAGGGATAGACAAATTAACGGGTTGATTGCTGTCGACGCCACCATGTTGGCGGATGCAATGGACCTTTATCGCCCATCCCTATCGTTGGCTGCATCAGCACGCAGATCTGACCTACAACTTACTAGGCTGTTGAATGATCGTACAGTCTCGGAGAATTTCACTTTGGCCTCCGACCAGTCCGGCGTAACGCGGTTCTTCAACCTCATGGCTGAAGGAATCAAGCGATCATCACCCTCGAAGCACCAAAGATCCATCGTTCAGGACGTAATCGACGAACTCGCATCAGAGGTCGCGCGTACCATGAAGAGGATTCTGTCTGCGGCATCCGTATCTCGTTCCGTGCACGCCGCGCCAGGCCTTCCGCTGCTGCACGTGGAGCAGTCTCCACGCCCGAATCCAAGCTCGGTTTTTAAGTTCGGCCCCCAGGCACGAGCGCCTCCCACCACAGTACGGCAGTCCGAAACCATAAAACTAATTTTGTGGCGCCCGCCAATTCTCGGACTAACTGCCCCGCCCCCGCAGGAACCGCAACTAGTAAACCCACGCACAAACCCTATGTAATGCGGAGCCATGTGGGTCGCTCAATAAGCCTTGAAAAGAGAAGCCGCCCCCATGGGGTACACGCCATTGACAGCCCTGGGGTACAAAAGGGGGACACGAAAGAAAAGCGGCCACAGAAAAACAAAAAGGGCTACGCACCTAAGTGCATAACCCCTTGTTTTTAATACTTTATTCTGGTGCCGCTGACCGGAATCGAACTGGTGACCTTCGCATTACGAATGCGCTGCTCTACCGACTGAGCTACAGCGGCTAAAAGAGCCCGGATTATAGCAAACAACTTTGCAAGATTGCTAGTGCCGAGCGCTTATTCGTGCATGACGCTCTCTTATTCGTGGTGGTAGCCGGTCACCACCGCCACTTCGTCGCGCGAACCGAGGATCACCGGCACGCGCTGGTGCAGCTTCTCCGGCTGGATATCCAGGATGCGGTGCTTGCCGTCGGTGGCCATGCCGCCTGCCTGCTCGACGATGAAGGCCATCGGATTGGCTTCGTACATCAGGCGCAGCTTGCCCGGCCTGGAAGGATCGCGCACGTCGGCTGGATACATGAAGATGCCGCCACGGTTCAAAATACGGTGCACGTCGGCCACCATGGAGGCGATCCAGCGCATATTGAAATCGGCGCCGCGCGGACCGGTGGAACCGGCCAGCAGTTCGCCGATGTAGCGCTGCACCGGCGCATGCCAGTGGCGCTGGTTCGACATATTGATCGCGAATTCCCTGGTGGTGGCCGGGATCTGCATATTGCGCTGGGTAAGCACCCAGGAACCCATTTCGCGGTCCAGCGTGAAGCAGTTCACGCCATTGCCGGTGGTGAGCACCAGCATGGTCTGCGGACCATACACGGCGTAGCCGGCGGCGACTTGCCTGGTGCCTGGCTGCAGGAAGTCTTTTTCGGTTGGCGTGGCCATCCCTTCCGGCGCTTTCAGCACGGAGAAGATGGTGCCGATGGAGACGTTGACGTCGATGTTCGAGGAACCGTCCAGCGGATCGAACACCAGCATGTACTCGCCTTTCGGATAGCGGTTCGGGATCAGGTGGATGGACTCCATTTCTTCCGACGCCATGGCCGCCAGGTGGCCGCCCCATTCGTTCGCTTCCAGCAGGATCTCGTTGGAGATCACGTCCAGCTTCTTCTGGACTTCGCCCTGCACGTTCTCGGATTCCAGAGCGCCCAGTACGTCGCCCAGGGCGCCCTTGCCGACGCTGTGCGAGATGGTTTTGCAAGCGCGGGCGACCACTTCGATCAGCAGGCGCAGCTCGGCCGGGATGGTGTGGTGCTGGCGTTGTTCCTCTACCAGGTGTTGCGTAAGGCTGATGCGTTTCATGTTTTCCCTAGTTTCGTTTTTGTATCGAATTAATTTGCAAGCGCCTTGCTGACCACTTCCATCACGTCGTTCGACAGCGGCGTGGCGGACGCCACTTTCTCCAGCGCTGCACGCATGTGCACCTGCAGCTCCGGCGCATAACGGCGCCAGCGGTCCATCGAGCGCGCCAGGCGTGCCGCGACCTGCGGATTGAGTGCATCGAGCTTGATCACATGTTCGGCCCAGAAGTCGTAGGCGCTGCCGTCCGCTGCGTGGAATTGCGGCGGGTTCGCGTTGCAGAAGGCGAACAGCAGGCTGCGTGCGCGGTTCGGGTTCTTCAGCGTGAAGGCCGGATGGCGCATCAGTTCGCGGATGCGCGCCACGTCGGTGTGCGGCGCGGTGGCCTGCATGGTGAACCACTTGTCCACCACCAGCGCTTCCGCCTTGAACTCCTGGTAGAAGGTTTCCAGGCGGTCGCTGACATTCGCGCCGCTGTGGATCATGGATACCATGGCCGCCGCGCGGTCGGTCATATTGCCCGCTTCGTCGAACTGCTTCTCGGCCAGCTTCATGGCCTGCGCGTTCGGCTGCACCAGCAGATAAGCCAGCGACACGTTCTTCAGCCCGCGCTTGCCGGCCGATACCGCATCCGGGCTGTAGGCGCCCGGCGTTTCGTTGTCATGGTAGGCGACCAGCAGATCGTCCTTCAGCGCGGCGCCGATTGCGTGGCGCATGAACTGGCGCGCGGTGTGGATGGCTTGCGGATTCACCACGTCCGTCGCTTCGGCGATGATGGTCTCGGACGGCAGGATCATCGCCAGCTCACGGAAGGCCGGGTCGAGCGCATCGTCGTTCAGCAGCGAGCGCAATGCGCCCAGATAGGTCTCGTCCAGCGCCAGCTTGCGGCCGCTGATGACGGCGCCCGTCAGCGACAGCAGGCGTTCCATCGCCAGGCGCTGGCCGGCTTCCCACCGGTTGACCGGATCGCTGTCGTAGCGGAACAGGTGCAGCAGTTCCTGGTCGGTGTAGCCGTATTCCAGCACCACCGGCGCGGAGAAGTCGCGCAGGATGGATGGCACCGGCTTCTCGCCCACGCCGGTAAACACGAAGGTCTGCTCGGCCTCGGTCAGCTCCAGCACGGCGGTCGTGCCGCGCTGCCTGCCGTCGATGGTCAGCGCCATATCGCGGCCGCTGTTGCCCAGCAGGCCAACCGCCACCGGGATGTGGAACGGCAGCTTCTTCGGCTGGCCCGGCGTGGCCGGGCAGCGCTGCGACAAGGTCAGCCTGAAGGTGCGCGAACCTGCGTCGTAGCTGCCTTGCGCGGCGACCACCGGCGTGCCGGCCTGGCTGTACCAGCGCTCGAACTGCTTCAGGTCGCGGCCATTGGCGTCCGCCATCGCGGCGCGGAAATCGTCGCACTGCACGGCCTGGCCGTCGTGGCGCTCGAAGTACAGGTCCATGCCCTTGCGGAAGCCGTCGCGGCCGAGCAGGGTCTGGTACATGCGCACCACTTCGGCGCCCTTTTCGTACACGGTCACCGTGTAGAAATTATTGATCTCGACGAAGGAGTCGGGACGCACCGGGTGCGCCATCGGTCCTGCGTCTTCCGGGAACTGCGCCTGGCGCAGCGTGCGCACCTGGTCGATGCGGGTGACGGCGCGGCCGCTCTCGTTGCCGATCATGTCGGCGCTGAATTCCTGGTCGCGGAACACGGTCAGGCCTTCCTTCAGCGACAGCTGGAACCAGTCGCGGCAGGTGACGCGGTTGCCGGTCCAGTTGTGGAAGTATTCATGGCCCACCACCGCCTCGATGCCGGCGTAATCGACGTCGGTTGCCACGCGCGGATTGGCCAGCACGAACTTGGTGTTGAAGATGTTGAGGCCCTTGTTTTCCATGGCGCCCATATTGAAGTCGCCCACCGCCACGATCATGAAGCGGTCCAGGTCCAGTTCCAGGCCCCAGCGCTCCTCGTCCCAGCGGATGGAATTCTTCAGCGACTGCATGGCGTAGTCGGTCTTGTCCAGATTGCCCTCTTCCACCCATACCTGCAGCAGCACTTCGCGGCCCGAGGCCAGCTGGTAGGTCTCCTGCTGGCACACCAGGCGCGCCGCGACCAGCGCGAACAGGTAGGACGGCTTCTTGAACGGGTCTTCCCATTTCGCGTAATGGCGGCCGTCCTCCAGTTCGCCTTCTTCGATCAGGTTGCCGTTGGAGAGCAGCACCGGATATTTGGCCTTGTCGGCGCGCAGCATCACGGTATATTTCGCCATCACGTCCGGACGGTCGGGGAAGAAGGTGATGCGGCGGAAGCCTTCCGCCTCGCACTGGGTATAGAAGCTGCCGTTCGAGGTGTACAGGCCGGACAGCGTGGTGTTCTGCTCCGGCACGCAGGTGGTCTCGATTTCCAGCGTCATCTCGGCCGGGGCCTTGCGGATGGTCAGGGTATTGTTGCCGAGCAGGTACTGGCCCGGCTTGAGTTCCACGCCATTCATGCGGATGGCCACCAGTTCGATGTCCTCGCCGTGCAGCACCAGATCGCGGCTCTTGCTGTCGGGGTTGTGGCGCAGGGTGATGCGGCTGGCGACAATGGTTTGTGCAGGATCGAGGTCGAAGCCCAGTTCAACGGTGTCAACGAGGTAGCTCGGCGGGGTGTAGTCTTTACGATAGATCGTCTGGGGGCTGTCGGTACGCATGGTTTTCGTTCTGGCAAAGACAAAGAAAGGATATTTTACCAACAGCACGCGAGCGCGACGCCCGATTCTTTCCGCTTTCTTTTCTGTTCTCCCGGGCGCGGTAACATTCTGTAATAATTAGGCGAAACGCTTGTTGCAGTAATAAACTGGCAAATAAGCAGAAGTATCACCAGAAATTCCGTTTTTTCAGGGAGCATGATCATGAAAGCGCTAGCCACCATCGTCATAGCGGCCGCCACTTTGCTGCTGAGCGGCTGCGCCACGACCTTGCGCAGCGACGTCACCGTATTCCACCAGTGGCCCGCTGACCTGCAGGAAAAAACCTATGTCTTCGAGACGCCGTCGCCGGCCGAGGACACGCTGGAGCACCGCAGCTATCTGGGCCTGGTCAGCAATGAGCTGGCCAAGCTGGGCTTCGCACAGGCCGGCAATCCGGCCGACGCCAAGCTGAAGGTCGGCATGCGCTTCTCGACCATCGACCGTCCGACCCGCGTGCTGCAGTCCTACGATCCCTTCTACTCGCCTTACTTCGGTCCGTGGGGATATTCGCGCTTCGGCTATTACGGCGGCTTCCGCCATCGCTACTACGGCTACTATGGCCGCGGCTTCTACGACCCGTGGTACTGGGGCGGTCCGATGGAGTTCCGCGAAGTCATCCAGCATAACTACGAGCGCCAGCTGAACGTGACGATCAATAACCTGTCGGGCAAGAAGCTGTTTGAGGTAACGGTGAATAATACGAGCCGCAAGCAGTCCACGCCGCTGGTGATGCCGGCCCTGGTGCAAAGCGCCTTTACCGGTTTCCCGGGCGAGAGCGGCAAGGCCAGGCGCGTTGACCTCGAAATCCAGTAAAGCATCAGCCCTCCATGCCGTCCGGCTCACGCTGGACGGCTTTTTTTATTGACGCGCCGCAGCAAGGAACCGCCGATGTCCCTCCCGCCCGACGCTTCCTCCAATAGCCACGTAGCGCTGGCGCCCTGGCTGCGCGAAGGAGCGCGTGCCGCGCTGATGCGGCCGCCGCGCTGGAACGGCCTGTCCACCAGTCCCTCGCTGATGGCGCTGCTGTTCCTGCTGAACCTGGCCGCCGCCATCGGCATCACCCGCCTCTACATCGACGGTCCGGCGCGCTTCTACTGGCAAGCGCTAAGCAGCGGCTGGCTGACCTTGGCCCTGCTGCCCTGGTGCGCCTGGCTGGTGCGCGGCCGGCAAAGCCGCGTCCTGAACGCCACCGCGCCGGACACGTCCACCCTCTTCACCCTGCTGCAGGCGCAAAGCCTGATGCTGGAGCTGCTGGTCGGCGCGCTGTATCTGGCCATGATGCGCGGCCGCCTCGACACCAGCCACCTGGGCGCCGCCGGCAGCCTGGCCGTCTGGCTGGCGCCGCAGGTGCTGGCCATCGTGCCGGTGCTGCTCCTGCTGTGGCGCGGCGGCTCGCGCGCACCGCTGCCGGCCACCATCGCCATGCTGGTGCAGATCGGCTGCGTGGCGCTGACGATGGCCGCCCGCCCCGCCGATTTCTGGTATCCGCCGCAAAACGACGAAGCACCGCGCCAGCTCGCGCTGACGCAGCAGACGATGGAAGCCCAGCCGCGCATGCTGAACGACCAGCTGCTGGCACTGAAGCCGCAGCAGCCGGGCAGGATCGAGATGTACGCGCTGATTTTTGCGCCGTATTACGAAGATGTGTTCAAGCGCGAGAGCGCCATGGTCGCGCAGGTGATGTCGCAGCGCTTCGGCGCCGAAGGCCGCACGCTGCAGATGGTGAATCACCCGGATACGCTAAAGCAGCTGCCGTGGGCGACGCCGACCAATCTGCGCCGCGCCATCGCCTACCTCGGCAAGGTGATGGACCGCGATCAGGACATCCTGTTCATCCATATGACATCCCACGGCGCCGCCAACGGCCACATGGCGACCCAGCTCGCGCCGCTAAGCATCCCCTGGCTCACGCCGCAGGAACTGAAACAATGGCTGGACGAGGCGGGCATCCGGCACCGCGTGATTTCCGTGTCCGCCTGCTACTCGGGCAGCTGGATCGCGCCGCTGGCGAACGACGCCACGCTGGTCATGACCGCCGCGGACGCCGACCACACCTCCTACGGCTGCGGCAGCAAATCCGAACTGACCTTCTTCGGCCGCGCCATGTACGACGAGCAGTTGCGCAGCAGCACCCGCTCCTTCGAACAGGCGCACGCCGCCGCACGCAAGATCATTCTGCAGCGCGAAGAAGAGGCAGGAAAGACGGACGGCTACTCGAACCCGCAGATTTCAGTTGGGCCCGCGATCCGCGCCCAGCTTACCCGCCTCACCAGCGGCGCGGTCCAGGGCCGTGCCGACCCAAGTATAGGCTCTTAGCGTGCCCCGGATGGCTTCGATGGCCTTGGCGAGATTTAGAAACGCCACCTCGGGCTGTACGGCGGGCGGTCCAGGAGCCAACGGGAATTCTCCAGTGTTGCTGCCTCCGCCCATCCTCATCGCATGGTAAGCACTCAGCAAAGCGGAACCAGATACCGCATGCCGCGACAACTTTTTGGCGCATGCCATGATATTGAAGGTCCGCTTCACATCTCCCAGTTCCGCCTCGGTCGCCGCTTTAAGCACCTTGTGCGCGGCGAACGCATGTTCCACCTCGCGGAATCTGGTCGGTTTAATGGGAAGCCCGCTGGATTCTACGATCGACAATGCCTGGCAACGAATTGATTGTGCGCACGACCATCCCTGCCTGGATAGGCATATGGCCCCAGGCCGAAACGAAGCCGCCTAGCTGTAATACGCTTCGCTGGCGAAGGTGATGACGCCGATCAGGGCGACGACCAGGATCAATACAATCAGCAGGCGGCCAAGTTTCGGGGTCTGGCCTGGGTCGTCGTCTTCGAGGGGGCGGTCCTGATCGGTCATAGGGATTAAGGAAGAATAATGGTGGAACCGGTGGTCTTGCGCGACTCCAGGTCGATATGCGCCTGCGCCACGTTGGCCAGATTATACCGCTGGTGAATGTCGATCTTCACCTGGCCGCTGCCCACCACGTCGAACAGCGATTCGGCACAGGCTTCCAGCTCGGCGCGCGTGGAGGTGTAGGCAAACAGCGATGGCCGGGTGATGAACAGCGAGCCGCGCGAGGCCAGTTCGCTCAGCGCAAACGGCGGCACCGGGCCGGACGCATTGCCGAAGCTGACCATCAGCCCGCGCGGCGCCAGCGCATCGAGCGAGCCGGTAAAGGTGTCCTTGCCGATCGAGTCGTACACCACGGACACGCCCTTGCCGCCCGTGATCTCCTTCACGCGCTGCGTGAAGTTTTCCTTGTTGTAGTTGATGACGTGCGCCGCGCCGGCGTCCGCCGCCAGCCTGGCCTTTTCGTCCGAACCGACAGTTCCGATCAGGTTCACGCCCAGCGCCTTCGCCCACTGGCAGGCAATCAGGCCCACGCCGCCGGCCGCGGCATGGAACAGCACCGTGTCGCCCGCTTTCAGCTGCGCGGTGCCGTGCAGCAGATACTGCACCGTCATCCCCTGCAGCATCATGGCGGCCGCCGTCTCGAAGCTGATATTGTCCGGCAGCTTGAGCAGCGCCGACGCCGGGATGTTCAGCTTTTCCGCATACGCACCATTCGGCGCCGTGGCATACGCCACGCGGTCGCCCGGCTTGACATGGGTCACGCCCTCGCCTACCGCCTCCACCACGCCGGCGCCTTCCTTGCCCAGGCCGCCCGGCAGCGGCTGCGGATACAGGCCGGTACGGAAATACACGTCGATGAAATTCAGGCCGATCGCTTCATTGCGCACGGTGGCTTCGCCCGCGCCGGGCGCGCCGACCTGCACGTCCACGTACTCCATCACTTCCGGGCCGCCGGTGCGGCTGATACGGATTGCCTTGCTCATTTCGGGTCTCCCATCTGTTTTTGCAGCTGCGACAGCACCAGGTGCGCGGTCGCCAAATTGGTGGCGCAGGCCACATTGTGCACGTCGCAGGCGCGCACCAGCGCGTTGATGTCCGGTTCGTGCGGCTGCGGCGTCATCGGGTCGCGCAGGAAGATGATGGCGTCGATCAGGCCGTCCACCAGCAGGGAGCCGATCTGCAGGTCGCCGCCCAGCGGACCGGAATGCTTGCGCTCCACGCTCAGGCCCAGCTCCGCGATCAGGCGGCCGCCCGTGGTGCCGGTCGCGCACAGCTCGCACTGGCGCAGGAAAGCGGCGTATTCGCGTGCCAGCACGATGATGTCGTCCTTCTTCTTGTCGTGGGCAATCAGGGCAATGCGGGGCTTCATTTCTTCTCACCTTTCACTTTGGACAGCGTATAAATCCCGGCCAGCACCAGCGCCGTCCCCGCCAGCTGCCAGCTGGTCACAGGTTCGGACAGGATAACCGCGCCGAGGAACAGTGTCGATACGGGGCCGATCATGCCGGCCTGCGAGGCGACGCCGGCGCCGACGCGCTGCACCGCGATCATGGTCATGAACACCGGCATCACCGTGCACAGGATGCCGTTCACCAGCGACAGCCAGTACACCGGCATCGGCTGGATCAGCAGCGAGGCCGGGCGCAGCAGGAAGAACTGGCCGATGCAGGCCACGCTGGACACGCACATCGCATACGCCACCAGGCGCAGCGAGCCAAGCCGCTTGACCATCTCGCCCGAGGCCAGCAGGTACACGCCATACGAGATGGCCGAGCCCAGCACCAGCGAGGAACCCAGCGCCACCGCGCCGCCGCCCTGCAGGTCGTGCACGAACACCAGCACGATGCCGCCGTAGGACAGGGCCAGCGCCGCCCATTGGCGCTTGCTGATGTGCTGCTTGAGCCAGGTGGCGGAAATCAGCAGCACGAAGGTCGGCGTCAGGAACAGGATCAGGCGCTCCAGGCCGACGCTGATGTACTGCAGGCCGAGGAAATCGAGAAAACTGGACAGGTAGTAGCCGATCAGGCCCAGGCCGACGATGCGCCAGGCGTCGGCGCGGCTGAGCGGCGGCTCCGTGCGCATCTTCCACAGCGCCACCGCGGCAAAGATGGGCAGCGAGAACAGCATGCGGAAGGCGATCAGGGTGACGGCGTCGATGTGGTAGCGGTAGAGCAGCTTGGCCACCACCGCCTTGGTGGAAAACAGCACGGCGCCGCCGACGGCAATTGCCAGGCCGCCCAGATAGGCGGCGCGGGCGTTGGGTTGCGAATTTGTATCCATTCCATGAATTGTAGAAGGATTATTGTTGCCTTGCACAAATGCCTGAAAAAATGTATTGTTGCAAGATAAATAATTATCAAAAATCAAGATTAGTTACTTCTTTCTCGATAGTCAAAATCACTTCTTATGACGTTAAAAAACGGTAGTTTCGAACATCCCATCCAGGGCACAAGCGGTAATGACACCATGGTCGGCACAGCGGCCGACGACTTCTTCTATGGCGCGGGCGGCCACGACCTGCTGGCCGGCGGCGACGGCAACGACTCGCTGCGCGGTGGCGATATCTGGGTCAAGGATCATTGGCAAAGTGACCCTGCCGGGGACACGCTCATGGGCGGTAACGGCGACGATACGCTGGAAGGCGGCGCCGGGGCCGACTACCTCTATGGCGAGGCCGGTTACGACCACATCTACGGCTACGAAGGCAACGATATCCTGTATGACGAGGATGGCGCTTACATGGACGGCGGCGCCGGCGACGATACGTACTTCGTCTTCGACGCCCATACCCAGATTACCCACAACAACCAGGCCGGCGATAAAGCCATCGTTTATGCCGACTGGTTCAAGACCGTTGCCGGCCTGAACACCTTGTATGCCGAAGGCGCGCAGCAACTGCCCTACTGGATCGACGCCCTGACTTTCGATAACGTTGGCGTGCTGTCGCAGGCGACCAAAGGCAATGTGATCAAGTACGGCTTCGTCACCACGCCACCGGCAAACTTCGACGACACCGACAAGAACGGCTTCCAGCCTTTCACTGCGGCAGAAAAAGCCTATACCCGCAAGATCCTCGACTACATCAGCAGCGTTATCGATGTACAGTTCGTCGAAACTTCCGATCCAAGCGGACCTTACACGATCGCCCTGGCGAATAACACGCAGAAAAACAGCGGCGGCTACGCCAACGAAATCCATGCCGGCCCATCGAAAATCCTGGTGAACAACGATGCGCGAGCAGATGATCCCTCTCTCGACGATGGCTCGGCGCTCAACTTCGTGCTGATTCATGAGTTCGGCCACTCACTGGGGCTGAAGCATCCGTTCGCAGCGGCCGACGCCGTCAACAACAGTGCCTACGGACCTTACCTGCCAGCAGGCGACGATATCCGCTCGCACACCGTGATGAGCTACACCGACGATATCAGCGGGCACGAGCCGATGTCGTACTCCCCGCTGGACATCGCAGCCCTGCAATACATCTGGGGCGTTTCCGCCAGGGCCCATGCCGGCAACACCACTTACAAGCTCAATCCCTACGCTTGCAACATGCTGTACGACGGTTCCGGCGACGACACCATCGACGGCAGCGACCTGTTCACAAAGCTGGTGCTCGACCTGCGTCCGGGCTACTGGAGCTATATCGACCACAAGGCCGGACTGATTTCCGCCGACGGCCAGATCACGATCAACTTCGGCAGCGAGATTGAAAACGCCATCGGCGGCGCGGGCAACGACATTCTGACCGGCAATGCACTGGACAACAAGCTGACCGGCGGCAAAGGCAACGATCAACTGAATGGCGGCGGCGGCATCGATACCGCCATCTACAGCGGCAGGCATTCCGATTACACGCTGCGCATCGGCAGCACGGACAGCAGCAGTACCACGGTAACGGGCGCGCGCAATGGCGACGGCATCGACACGCTGAGCGGCATTGAACGCCTGAAGTTCGCCGACGGCATGGTCGCCATCGATATCGACAGCGCTGCGGGCCAGGCCTACCGCATCTACAAGGCAGCTTTCGACCGCACCCCGGACAAGGATGGCCTGGGCTACTGGATCAGCCAGATGGACCATGGCATATCGCTGAACCAGGTGTCGGCATTCTTCCTGAAATCGTCCGAGTTCCAGACGCTGTACGGTTCGAACCTGAGCAACGCCGATCTGCTAGACCATATCTATCACAACGTTCTGCACCGCGCGCCGGATCAGGGCGGCTTCGATTACTGGATGAAGCAATTCGACAACGGCATCACGCGCGAAGCGCTGCTGGCCAGCTTCAGCGAAAGCGCTGAAAATCATGCTGCCCTCGTCGGTGTAATGCAATCCGGCATCGAATACACGCCCTATCTGGGCTAGAAAAAATATCAGCACTTCACATGACTCAACAAACCAGCAATACCATCACGGGTACGATCAATAGCGATACACTGTCCGGCACCGCCGGCAACGACTACATCGAAGGCGGCGCCGGCTACGATGAACTGTACGGCCTGGAAGGCAACGACACGCTGGACGGCGGCTTGGGCGGCGGCTATCTCGACGGCGGTCTGGGCCAGGACCTGTACATCATCCGCGACCGCGTCACCTGGCTCGCCGGCACCAACCAGCCGGGCGACCAGGCCATCATTTACGCCGACTGGTACAAGACGGCTGACAACGGCGTGCAGTACACCTGGGCGCCCGGCGTACAGAAGCTGCCGTACTGGATCGATGCGTTGACCTACGACCATGCCTCGCTGCTATCGCCGTTCTCGTCCGGTAACGTCATCAAATACAGCTTCGTCACGGCACCTCCTGCCTTCTTCGACGACACGGACAAGAAAGGCTTCAAGCCATTTACTGCTGAAGAGCGGGTACAAACGCGCAAGATCCTGGACTACATCAGCAGCATGATCAATGTCAGGTTCGTCGAAACGGAAGACGCCAGCGGGCCTTACACTATCGCGATGGCCAACAACACCCAGGAGGATAGCGGCGGCTATGCCGGTGAGGTCTACCCTTACGGCCCGTCAAAACTGCTGCTGGGGGACGACTCGCGCGTGCTGTCGCCGTCATTGGACGACGCTTCCACCTTCAACGAGGCGCTGATTCATGAACTGGGCCATACGCTTGGTCTGAAACACCCGTTCGGCTACCCGGATGCATTCGGTCATATAGGTCAGGGGCCTTACCTCCCGGATGCGGAGGAGCGCGAATCGATGACGATGATGAGCTATAACCGCGACCTGGAAGGGCCGATCGACATCCAGTTCCGCGCCTACGACATGGCCGCCCTGCAGTATATCTGGGGCGTGGCGCCGACCTTTAACGCCGGGGATTCGACCTATGAGCTGGATCCCCAGAACAGCTATATGCTGTGGGACGGCGGTGGTCTCGACACCATCGACCTGAGCGACATCACACTGGATTCCGTGATCGACCTGCGCCCCGGCTATCGCAGCCATATGGGACCGAAGACCGAGCTGTTCGTGGCGCCCGGCCAGTTTACGATCAACTTCGGCACCATCATTGAAACCGCCTGGGCCGGCAGCGGCAACGATACGCTGATCGGCAACGATGCAAACAACTTCCTGATGGGAGAAGGCGGCAACGACACGATCGATGGCGGGGCCGGCAAGGATACCGCCTACTACTGGGACAAGCATTCGGCCTATAAGATCAGCCACTCCGGCGATACCACCATCATCAGCGGCGGCCACTACGGCGAAGGCAAGGATACGCTGACCAATATCGAACGCCTGAACTTCGCCGATTGCTACGTGGCGCTCGATACCGACGGCGTCGCCGGCGAAGCCTACCGCATCTACAAGGCTGCCTTCGACCGTACGCCCGACAAGGAAGGCCTGGGCTACTGGATCAAGCAGATGGACCAGGGGGTGACGCTGAACCAGGTGGCGCTGAGCTTCCTGCAGTCGTCGGAATTCCAGACCCTGTACGGCAAGGACCTCAGCAACACCGACCTGCTCGATCACATTTACCGCAACGTGCTGCACCGTGCCCCGGACAAGGACGGCTTCGCCTACTGGATGGCCCAGCTGGATAAGGGCATCCCGCGTGAAGCCCTGCTGGCAAGCTTCAGCGAGAGTGCGGAAAATCACGCCGCGCTGGTCGGCGTGATGCAGCAGGGGATCGAATACGCCTACTACAACGGCTAAGCAGCCGCTTAGCTGATTGCCACGTTGACACTGCCGGCCAGCACGGTGGCGGTAGTGGTGCCCGCAATGACCTGCGACGGCGCGGCCGTGCCGGCCAGCTTGTTTACCTGGCGGAAGCGCGCCGTCACGCTGCCCGGCGTCACGGTCACCACCGTGTAGCCCTGGGCATCGGTGTTCAGATGCTTCAGCCACGGGTTGCTGGCCAGGCCGGACAGCTGCTGCGCCAGTCCCAGCAAGGTGCCGCTGAAGTCGGGATTGGCTTTCAGGCCGGCCAGCACCTGCGCCACCGTGGCCTCCAGCGCCGCTTCCGGCACGCCCTTCGCTGCCAGCGCGCCGCGCAGCTGCACCGCCACCTGCGCCGCCAGCGTATCGGCCGTCGGCGCCGCCTTGCCCATGGTGTAATCAAGCAGGTTGAAGTTCAGCGCCAGCGTGCCCACGCCCGGTACCGGCAGCGACAGCGGATACGACACCAGCGTGCCCAGGTCGCCCAGCGCGGCCGACGCTTCACGCAGATAGGTGAAGAAGGAGTCGGACGATACGCCCGCCGTCACCAGGTCCACCATTACCGGCGTACCGCCGCCGGCCGCATCGTAGTCGTCGCTCACGGTGCCGGCAAAGAAGGAGTGGATGTCGCCCGTCAGCGCCACCACGTTGCCGATATTGCCGGACTTCAGGTGCGTCATCAGCGCCTTGCGTTCGGCGTTGTAGCCGTCCCACTGGTCGCAGTTGATCAGGAAGCGGCGGAAGTAAGGCGCCAGCGCGGCCTGCTTGCCGGAACCGGCCACGAACTTCGAATTCTCCTTGTTGGCCTGCACGTCGGCCTTGATGTAGCCGACGGCAATCGCCTGCGCTGCCGCGGTGGCCTGTGCCGTGGCGCCTGCTGCCGCTGCGCCCTGCGCCTGGCCGAAGGCCAGCACCGCCACCGTAGCCTGGGTAGCGTTCAGGCCAGCCGCCACGGCAGCCTGGATGCGCGCCGCCGTATCGCCGCCGCCGGCAGCGGCGGTGGCAATCGCCACGCCGCCGGCCTGGCCCTGGGCCGTGCTGGCGCCAGCCGTTACCGCGCCGACGATGGCGCCGGCCAGCGCCACATTGCCGCCGGCCGCGACGGCCGTGGTGCCGATGGTCACGGCCAGGGTGCTGATCGACTGCAGCGCCAGCAGGGTGGCAATGGCATCGGTGCCGTTCAGGCCCATGCGCAGCAGCGAGACTTCATTGCCCCACAGCTTCCAGGTGGCGCCGGACGACTTCATCCTGTCCTTCCACCAGTCGCGCTGGGTGCCGCCCAGCATGGACACGGCATCCGCGCCGCCCGCCGCCAGCTTTTGCGCTTCCACGCCGTTGTACAGGTCCTGCGCCACGAAGTAGCGCGAGCCGATGCTGCCCACGGCGGCGCCGGTGGCCGGATTCGGCGACGATTCCGGAATCACGTGGTCGGAGCGGAACAGGCGCTCGTCGGTCATCACCAGCGAGGCCAGCTTGCCGAACTGGAAGTCGCGGTAGATCTTGATGTTCTGGAAGCCGCTGGCCGAGCTGTCGAAGCTGACGTCGGCCGGCATGAATTCGAACCAGGCCTGGTTGGCGTTGCGGCGGCGCTGCGGCTGGTGGATGTTGCTGCCGTCGGCCGCTTCGTAGGTTTCCGCATCCTGCCAGGCATCGTCGCTGAACTCGTGGTCGTCCCAGATGGCGATGAAGGCGAAGCGCTCATGCAGCGCCTGCAGGCGCTTGTCGCTGCGGTACTTCTTGTACAGGTAGCGGTAGTCGGCCAGCGAGTTGGCGTACTTCGCGCCGCTGCTGCCGTTCTTGAATACGCCGTCCGGCAGGGCCAGCGCGCCGTGCAGGCTTTCCACCTGGCCCACCTGGAAGGCTTCGCCCACCGTCTCGTAAATATAGTCGCCGAGATGGACGATGAAATCGAGCTGCTCATTGGCCACGATGTTGGACATCGCGCCCCAGTGGTTGATGCTCCAGTCCTGGCAGGTCATGCAGGCGAACTGCAGCTGCTGCACGTCGGCGCCGGCGGCCGGCGCGGTCTTGAAACGGCCCACGCTGGAGCGCACGTCGCCGGCCTGGAACTGGTAATAGTAGGTCTGGCCGGCCTGCAGGCCGGTCACCTTGTGGCGCAGCGTGTTGTCGAAGGCCGGATCGAGGGCCAGCAGGGCATCCACCACCAGGTCGCCGCTCAGGGCGGCGTTGCTGCCAAGGCGCGCCGCGTTGTCGGCCGCGGTAACCGTCACGCGCACCGAGACTTCCGGCTTGCCGCCCGGCGAAGCGGTATCGTCCACGCTGCTGGGCACCACGCGGGTCCACAGCAGGATGCTGTCCGGACGCGGGTCGCCCGAGGCCACGCTTTGCGGGAACTTCCAGGCCGTGCCCGTGGCCGGCGGCGGCACGCCTTCCTGCGCTGCCGGACCGCCGCTGCCGCCGCAAGCCACCAGGCCACCGCTGGCTACCGATACCGTTACGAAGCCACCCAGCTTCAAAAACTGACGACGATCCATGTTCTGCTCCACGGGAAAATGAAACGGTCATGCTAACCGGCCAATATTTCCAATTGATGAACTAGGTGCAATATTGCTACGCATAATTGCCGGTCAGCCGCGCGACAACTCTACCGATTCGGCGTAGCCTTGATTCGTTATCGAATTGTCATTATTTTTCCAGGGAGGACTACATCATGGCTGACGGCGTAATCAAAGGCGGCACCATCAATAACGACAACCTCAGCGGCACCAGCGCCAACGATGCGATTTACGGCAATGGCGGCGCCGACACCCTGACCGGCCTGGCCGGCGACGATACGCTGGACAGCGGCCGCATCTACGAAGCCGCCACCAATACCTACCGGGCCGATCTGATCGGTGACCTGCTGGATGGGGGTTCCGGCAACGACACCCTGATCGGCGGCGGCGGCAACGATACGCTGGTGGGCGGCTCGGGCAACGATGTGCTGCGCGGCGGCGACGGCTACGACACGGTGCGCCTGGCCGGCAACCGCGGCGATTACGTGATCCAGCAGCAAGGCTTCAATTTCAATATCAGCGGCCCGGACGGCACCGACACGGCCACCAGCGTCGAGCGGCTGGAGTTCGGCAACGGCGGCATCGCCTTCGATATCGAAGGCATTGCCGGGAAAGTCTATCGCCTGTACCAGGCTGCTTTCGACCGCTCGCCGGACGAGCCGGGCCTGGGCTACTGGATCAAGGTGGCCGATTCAGGTGCCGCCTGGGAGGCGATTTCCGGCTCCTTTGTCAACAGCGCCGAATTCGTGTCGCTGTATGGCGCCAACACCAGCGATGAAGCTTATCTGACCGCCGTGTACCAGAACACCCTGCACCGCGCGCCGGACCAGGATGGCCTGAACTACTGGAAGGGCGTGCTGGCCCAGGGCCATTCGCGCGAAGCCGTGCTGTTCGGCTTCTCGGAAAGCGCCGAAAACCAGGCCCAGGTCATCGGCAGCATCCAGAACGGAATCGAGTACACGCCCTACCTCGGCTGACCCCTCGGACGGCGGCAATCACAGGGGGCGATATGCTAGAATGTCGCCCTCGATTGCACACCGTCTAAGGAAGATTGAACATGGCTGGACACAGCAAATGGGCCAACATCAAGCATAAAAAGGCTGCAACGGACGCGAAACGCGGCAAGATCTGGACGCGCCTGATCAAGGAGATTACCGTGGCGGCGCGTATGGGCGGCGGCGAGATCGCCTCCAACCCGCGCCTGCGCCTGGCCATCGACAAGGCTGCCGATGCCAATATGCCGAAAGATAACGTCCAGCGTGCAATCACCCGTGGTACCGGCGGCGGCGACGGCGCCAACTATGAAGAAGTCCGCTACGAAGGCTACGGCATCGGCGGTGCGGCCATCATTGTCGATTGCATGACCGACAACCGCGTGCGTACCGTGGCCGAAGTGCGCCACGCCTTCAACAAATATGGCGGCAATATGGGCAGCGAGGGCTCCGTGGCCTTCATGTTCAAGCACTGCGGCCAGTTCCTGTTCGCCCCCGGCACCGACGAAGCCAGGCTGATGGACGCCGCCCTGGAAGCGGGCGCCGAAGACGTGGTCGCCGATGAAGAAGGCGGCTTCGAGGTGCTGTGCGCGCCGAACGATTTCGCGGCCGTGAAGGACGCGCTGGAAGCGGCAGGCTTCAAGGCCGAAGTGGCGGAAGTGATCATGAAGCCGGCCACCGAGACCGTCTTCACCGGCGACGATGCGGCCAAAATGCAGAAGATTCTGGACGCGCTGGAAAACCTGGACGACGTCCAGGAAGTCTATACCAACGCAGTCATCGAGGAATAATCCGCAATGAAAATCCTGGTAGTCGGTGCGGGCGGCCGTGAACACGCTTTGGCTTGGAAACTGGCGCAATCGGAGCGCGTGCAGATGGTGTATGTGGCGCCCGGCAACGGCGGCACGGCGCGCGATGCGCGCCTGCAGAACGTGGCCATCACGGACCTGAACGCGCTGGCGGACTTCGTCGAGCAGAACCATATCGGCCTGACCGTGGTCGGCCCGGAAGTGCCGCTGGCAGGCGGCATCGTCAACCTGTTCCGCGCGCGCGGCCTGAAAGTGTTCGGCCCGACCAAAGAGGCGGCGCAGCTTGAATCGTCCAAGGATTTCGCCAAGGCCTTCATGCAGCGCCACGGCATCCCGACCGCCGACTACGAAACCTTTGCCGACGCCGGGGCGGCGCACGCCTTCGTCGATGCCAAGGGCGCGCCGATCGTGATCAAGGCCGACGGCCTGGCGGCCGGCAAGGGCGTGGTGGTGGCAATGAGCCTGGAAGAGGCGCATGCCGCGGTGGATCATATGCTGTCCGATAACGCCTTCGGCGACGCCGGCGCGCGCATCGTGATCGAGGAATTCCTGGCCGGCGAAGAAGCTTCGTTTATCGTCATGTGTGACGGCAAGAACGTGCTGCCGCTGGCCACCTCGCAGGACCACAAGCGCCTGCAGGACAACGACCAGGGTCCGAATACCGGCGGCATGGGCGCCTACTCGCCGGCCCCGATCGTGACCCCGGCCATGCATGCGCGCGTGATGCGCGAGATCATCATGCCTACCATCCAGGGCATGGCCAGGGACGGCATCCAGTTCACCGGCTTCCTGTACGCGGGGCTGATGATCGACGCCGCCGGCAATCCGAAAACGCTGGAGTTCAACTGCCGCATGGGCGATCCGGAGACGCAGCCGATCATGTCGCGTCTGAAGACCGACCTGCTGGGCGTGATGGAACATGCCGTCAACGGCACGCTGGACCAGGTGGAGCTGGAGTGGGACCGCCGCACCGCCGTGGGCGTGGTGATGGCAGCCGCCGGCTACCCGGATAATCCGCTCAAGGGCGCGTCGATTCACGGCATTCCGGCCGAGACGCCGGAATCGGTGGTGTTCCACGCCGGTACCACGGATGCGGACGGCAAGCTGGTGACGTCGGGCGGCCGCGTGCTGTGCGTGGTGGGCCTGGGCGACAATGTGAAGATGGCGCAGAAGCAGGCTTATGAGGCTGTCGATAAAATCGCCTTCGAGGGCATGCAGTTCCGGCGCGATATTGGCTGGCGCGGCTTGAAGCACTGAAACCTGGCCCCGGGGTCAGACCCGCCGGGTCTGACCCTGGTTTTAGGTTTCAGGGTTAAAAAAATCAAACACAACAACATGAACGACGCACCCAACACCGCAGACGTCAAAGCCTGGCTGATCGCCCTGCAGGACCGCATCGTCACCGCCCTCGAAGGCGTGGACGGCAAGCGCTTCCTGCGCGATGGCTGGGAACGCCCGGAAGGCGGCGGCGGCATCTCGCGCCTGGTGGAAGAAGGCAATGTGATCGAGCGCGGCGGCTGCAACTTCAGCCACGTGATGGGCGCCAAGCTGCCGCCATCGGCCTCGGCGCACCGCCCCGAACTGGGCGGCCAGGCCTGGGAAGCGATGGGCGTATCGCTGGTGATCCACCCGCGCAATCCGTATGCGCCGACGGTGCACATGAACGTGCGCTTCTTCTCGACCAGCACGGCGGACGGCACGCCGGTGTGGTGGTTCGGCGGCGGCATGGACCTGACCCCGTACTACGGCCAGCAGGACGATGCGAAGCATTTCCACCGGACCTGCCGCGATGCGCTGGCCCCGTTCGGCGCCGAGCTGCATCCGAAGTTCAAGGCCTGGTGCGACGACTACTTCTACCTGAAGCACCGCAAGGAAGCGCGCGGCGTGGGCGGCGTGTTCTTCGACGACTTCAACGCCCTCGGTTTCGAGCAAAGCTATGCGATGACGCGCAGCGTCGGCGACTCCTTCCTGGCAGCCTACCTGCCGATCCTGGAAGGCCGCAAGGATACGCCGTACGGCGAGCGCGAACGCGAGTTCCAGGCCTATCGCCGCGGGCGCTATGTGGAATTCAACCTGGTGTTCGACCGCGGCACCCTGTTCGGCCTGCAGTCCGGCGGCCGCACCGAAGCGATCCTGATGTCCATGCCGCCGATCGTCAAATGGCGCTACGACTGGCATCCGGAACCCGGCAGTCCCGAAGCGGCGCTGTACACCGACTTCCTACCGCACCGCGACTGGCTGGCGTGAACCGCTGCATCGCACTGCTGGGAGGCAGTTTCGATCCGGTCCACAACGGTCACGTCGCGCTTGGCGCCCACTTCGCAGCGCTGCTGCAGGCGGACGAACTGCGGGTGATACCTGCCCTGCCGTGGCAAAAAACGGCGCTGGTGGCCACGCCCGAACAGCGCGTGGCCATGCTGCAGCTGGCTTTTCAAAGCCTGCCCTGCAAGGTCACGATCGACCGCCAGGAACTCGATCGCGGCACGGCAACGTACACAATCGACACGCTGCGCGCCATCCGGACCGGGACCGGTCCGCAGGCTTCGCTGGTCTTCCTGATGGGGGCGGACCAGCTGCAGCGCTTCGACACCTGGCATGACTGGCGGTCCCTGTTCGACCTGGCCCACTTCTGCGTGGCGGCCAGGCCCGGCTTCGAACTGGACGCCCGACATATTCCGTCGGCCGTGGCACTGGAATTCCAGCGCCGCCTGGCCGGCCCGGCCGAGCTGCATGCGCAGCCGTCCGGCCTGACCTATATCGATGCCAGTCTGGCGCTCGATGTATCGGCCACAGGCATTCGTGCTGCATTACAACGGGGACAGGAGCCCGACTCGCTTATCCCCGGCGTAGTGCTAGACTATATTGAACAACATAATCTATATAAGAATTAAATGGATATCAAAAAACTGCAAACCCTCGTCGTGGACGCCCTGGAAGATGTGAAGGGCCAGGAAATCGTCCTGTTCGACACCACCGGGCTGACCAGCCTGTTCGACCGCATCTGCATCGCTTCCGGTACCTCCAACCGCCAGACCAAGGCCCTGGCCGCGTCGGTGCGCGACAAGGTGAAGGAAGCCGGCGGCGACGTGATCGGCATCGAAGGCGAAGAGACCGGCGAATGGGTGCTGGTCGATCTGGGCGACATGATCGTCCACATCATGCAGGCGCCGATCCGCGCCTACTACCGCCTGGAAGAGATCTGGGGCGAAAAGCCGGTGAAACTGGGCGCCGCCAAGCGTAAATCGACCGCCGAAGGCAAGGCCGCTACCGAAGCCGAAGCCAAGCCGAAGAAGTCCGGCCACCTGGCTGCGACCAAGAAAGCCAAGGAAGCCGAAGCCGTGGTGGAAAAGAAGACCACCGCGCGCAAGCCGGGCACCGTGAAGGCGGCTGCCGCTGCCGGCGCCGTGGCCAAGAAAGCCGCCGCCAAAAAGGCCGCACCGAAGATCGAAGCGCCGGAAGGCAAAAAGGTGAAAGTAGCGAGCACCAAGACCGCCGAAGCTTCGGCCAAGGCCGCCAAGGCCAAGAAAGCCGAAGCTGCAGCCGCGGCACCGGCGAAGACGGTCATCAAGCGCATCAAGAAGCCAGCGGCCGAGTAAGTGCAACTGCTCATCGTTGCAGTCGGCCACAAGATGCCGGCCTGGATCGAAAACGGTTTTACCGAGTACACGAAGCGCATGCCGCCCGAGCTGCGCATCGTGCTCAAGGAAGTCAAGCCGGTGGAACGCTCCGGCAGCAAGACCGCCGCCACGGCGATGGCGCTGGAGCGGGAACGCATCGAGGCCGTGCTGCCCAAGTCGGTACGCATCATTGCCCTGGACGAGCGGGGCAGGGACCTGACCAGCGTCGGCCTGTCCCAGCAACTGGAAACCTGGCAGCAGGACGGGCGCGACACGGCCTTCCTGATCGGCGGCGCCGATGGCCTGGATCCGGGCCTGAAAGCCCGCGCCGAGGGCATGCTGCGGCTCTCCAGCCTGACCCTGCCGCATGGCATGGTGCGTGTCATGTTGGCCGAACAGTTGTACCGGGCGTGGACAATTACACAGAACCACCCTTATCATCGTGTCTAAAACATAGGTGGGGACGATGAAACCGGTCGAAAAGAAGATTTACCTGGCTTCCAAGAGCCCGCGGCGGCGCGAGCTGCTGCGGCAGATCGGTGTCGATTTCGAACTTCTGCTGCTGCGCAGCGAAGGCACGCGCGGGCCGGACGTGTCGGAAGACGTGTTTGCCGGCGAGGAGCCGCTGGTGTACGTGGGCCGCGTGGCCCAGGAAAAGGCCGACTTTGCCTGGGACATGATCCAGCGGCGCCGCTTCGTGCAGCGTCCCGTGCTGGCGGCCGATACCACCGTCACCATCGACGGCGACATCCTCGGCAAGCCGGCCAATGTGAACGAGGCGATGGCCATGCTGCGCAAGCTGTCCGGCCGCACGCACCAGGTCCTGACCTCGGTGGCCGTGCACTCGCAGGACTTCTCCGGCCACATCACGCAAGTCTCCGACGTCCGCTTCGGCACCCTGACCGAGGCCGAGATCAAGGCGTACTGCGCCACCACCGAACCCTATGACAAGGCAGGCGGCTACGGCATCCAGGGCCTGGCTGCGCTGTTTGTCGAGCATATCGACGGCAGCCATTCCGGCATCATGGGCCTGCCCCTGTTCGAAACGGCATCGCTGCTGCGCCAGGCCGGCCTGAAGCTGCCATAAGCTGCCTACATGAACGAAGATATCCTCATCAACATCACCCCGCAGGAAACCCGCGTCGCCCTGGTATTGCAGGGCGCCGTGCAGGAACTGCACATCGAGCGCACGCTGACGCGCGGCCTGGCGGGCAATGTCTATTCCGGCAAGGTCGTGCGGGTGCTGCCCGGCATGCAGTCGGCCTTCATCGACATCGGCCTGGAGCGCGCAGCCTTCCTGCACGTGGCCGACATCTGGGAAGCGCGTCCCCACGACGGGCAGAACGCCACCCCGACGCCGATCGAGAAGCTGCTGTTCGACGGCCAGGTGCTGACCGTGCAGGTGATCAAGGACCCGATCGGCACCAAGGGCGCGCGCCTTTCGACCCAGATCTCGATTGCCGGCCGCATGCTGGTGTATCTGCCGCAGGATGCCCACATCGGCATCTCGCAGAAGATCGAGAAGGAAGCCGACCGCGAAGCGCTGCGCACGCGCATGCAAAGCCTGCTGCCGGCCGAGGAAAAAGGCGGCTACATCGTGCGCACGCAGGCGGAAGACGCTTCCGACACCGACCTGCAGGCCGATATCGAATACCTGCGCAAGACCTGGGGCGCGATCTGCCATGGCGCGCGTACCCGTCCACCGACCTCGCTGCTGCACCAGGACCTGAGCCTGGCCCAGCGCGTGCTGCGCGACTTCGTGCACGATGAGACGGCGACCATCCAGGTCGATTCGCGCGAAAACTTCCTGTCGCTGACCGAGTTCGGGCGCATTTATACGCCTTCGGTTCTGCCGCGGCTGCAGCACTACACGGGCGAGCGTCCGCTGTTCGACCTGTATGGCGTGGAAGAAGAGATCCAGCGGGCGCTGGGGCGCAGGGTCGATCTGAAATCCGGCGGCTACCTGATCGTCGATCAGACCGAGGCCATGACCACCATCGACGTGAACACCGGCGGCTTCGTCGGCGGCCGCAATTTTGCGGACACGATCTTCAAGACGAACCTGGAAGCGGCGCACGCAATTGCGCGCCAGCTGCGTCTGCGCAACCTGGGCGGCATCATCATCCTCGACTTCATCGACATGGAAAACACCGAGCACCGCAACGCGGTGCTGGCCGAGTTGAAGAAGGCGCTGGCGCGCGACCGCACCAAGGTCTCGGTGTCCGGCTTCTCGGCGCTGGGACTGGTCGAGATGACGCGCAAGCGCACGCGCGAATCGCTGGCGCACATCCTGTGCGAGCCCTGCCCGGCCTGTTCCGGCAAAGGCCAGGTCAAGACCTCGCGCACCATCTGCTACGAAATCCTGCGCGAGCTGCTGCGCGAAGCCAAGCAGTTCAACCCGCGCGAATTCCGCATCCTCGCCTCGCAGGAAGTGGTGGACATGTTCCTTGAAGAAGAGTCGCAGCACCTGGCCATGCTCGGCGATTTCATCGGCAAGAAAATCTCCCTGCAGGTCGAAAACTCCTACCACCAGGAACAGTACGACGTCATCCTGATGTGATCAGGCAAGAATTGTCCAGGTTAAGGCATTTCGTGAACGGGGTGGGCATCGTTAAGCTTATCCCTCTTACTCACCCCTTATCCGCCATTTTGATATGACCCTTTCTCGCCCGCTGCTCGCGCTCGCGCTCGCGCTGTTAGCTTCCTTTACCCTATCCGCTCACGCCCTACCGAACCGCGCCAAGGACGACGTACACCCCCGACTCGAACTCGACTGCGCAAATTTCGACCATCAAGAAGACGGCAACTGGAAAGGCAAGGAATATGCAGTCGTTGTTCTGAAGTCCAGCAAATTCGACTTTTCCGGCACCGTGTTCAGGCCAGGCGAGTATGTCATTGACGGTAAAGACATGAAAAGCCGTCTCGACGCTCAGTGCATCGACAAAGACAAGCAAGTTCGCCAGAAGAACTGAGCCTGCCGCAACCGCAATGCTTGGTACGCGGATGGGGTTAGTCGAGAGTTCGCATGATGGGGTCTCTAAAATGGGGGTTTTCCAAACGCTGCTATCGCCAACTAAGGCTTACTAAAAGTGCCGCTACGAAGGACGATAATAGAAATTCCTGCGGCTACTATTTCCTGGACGGCGCGAGTGCGTTTTAGTTTCCTGAATCGTGTCGAATCCGGCGAAATAGTTTTAGTAAGCGTGAAGTAGCAGCCCACAGAAGGTTTTAGTAAAAGCGGTGGAGCGACACCCCATCATCGCGACAGCCGTTCCATCTCCAGAGCCGATGGCGGCGAGCCGGCTAATCGGCCAATCGGGCCGAAAAAAAGCCGCCCACGTGGGGCGGCGAAACATTCATCGCATGATGGAATTGGGACAATGAATGAAGAGACGGGAGAGATTCTAAGTCCCGGGTGTTACGAGAGCATGACCGCCTATGCGAATAAGGTGGAAAATGGAGCGTCATGGATTTTGATGGAACCACCATATGCTCCCCCTTCAAGCCAGCGATATCCGCACCGCCATCCCCGCCGAAGACTTCGAGCTGCCCAGGGACTCGCTGACGCCCGCTCCTGCCGCGCGCAGATTTCCGCACTCCTTGCCGGCGGCAAGTTCCCGACCGCACGGGTGGCGCCGCCCAGGCAGGAAGCCTACGGCGCACTGGTAACCCACGTCTGCGACCCGGCCGGCGTGCTGCTGCCCCTGGCGCAATGGAACGCTTGATGCGCCAGATCAAGTCTCGCCCGCGATCCATGCGTCGCGGTAAGCGGAAAAAAGCTACCATCCGGCCAACAACCCCATTGGAGGCTGGATGAAAAGACTTGCGCCACTGCTGCTAACCCTGCCCTGCCTGCTGGCGCACGCCGCGCCGCAGGAGAACGACCCCGTGTCCATCGCCATCACCTTCGAGAACGACGTTTTCGTCAATTCGGACGATAACTATACGGACGGCCTGCAATACGCCTGGGCGCACCATCGCCCGGCGCAGAACAAGGCGGACCAGTGGGCGATCAGCACCGCCTGCCGCTACTTCGGCTGCGACGCCAAGCAGGCCGTGACCACCACCAGCAAGATCGGCCAGCTGATGTACACGCCAACCGATATCTTCAATCCCGCGCCGCAGCCGGACGATCATCCCTGGGCCGGCATGCTCTACTACCAGCGCAGCTACGACATCAACGTCAGCGACAAGGAAAGCATCAACGTCGGGGGCCTGATCGGCATCATCGGACCGCACTCCTTCGCCGAGCAGACGCAGAGATTCATCCACCGCCACATTACCGACTCGCCCGACCCGCAGGGCTGGCACAACCAGATCGGCAACGCCGTGGGCGTGATGGCGTCCATCGAAAAGCGCAAGAGCATCGGCTTCCTGTTCAACCGTCCGGACAAATGGGATGTGAACAGCGCCTGGTACTGGCGGGCCGCCGTGGGCAATGTGATGACATATGCGGCGACCGGACTCTCGTTCAAGTTCGGCCGCAAGCAGGCCTTCCTGGTGAAGGGCGATAACTTCGGTATTTCCACCAAGTCCACCGCCACATTCGAAGGCAAGGACAGCGAGGAACGCGGCGGCGGCTGCCTGTCGATCTCCTGGCTGGGCTGCAGCCTGACCGCCAACCTGGAAGCGCGCGCCGTCGCCTACAACATGTTCCTCGACGGCCGCTGGGGCCATCCGCGCGATCCGAGCGTGGACAGCCGCGTGCTGGTCGGCGAAGCTTCGGTCGGCCTGAAGCTGACGCTACCCGAATACAGGATCGCCAACTACGGCACGCCCTTTATCCGCTTCCAGATCACCCAGCGCACACCGGAATACCGATCGCCCAAATCCACCGGCGCCCAGGCCTGGGGCGCCATTACCATCGGCACCGACTTCCCTTAACCGCCTTAAACGGTCACGGAGAAATTCGACACGCTGTTGCGCAGGTCATCGGCCGCGAAACGCAGCTGGTGGACAGCGTCGCTGGTGGACTTCAGGGATTCCACGGTCTGCTGCGAGGCGTCGTTCAGCTGCGTCATGGTTTCCGTGATCTGCTGCGCGCCGACGGCCTGCGACTGCATCCCCTGCAGCACCACGTCGAACTGCGGCCCCAGTTTCTGCACCTGTTCGATCACGCCCGTCAGCTGGTCGGTGACCTGGCGTACTTCGCCCACGCTGCGGCGGATCTCTTCGCTGAACTTGTCCATGCCCATCACGCTGGCCGACACCGCCGACTGCATCTCCTTCAGCATCTGCTCGATATCCCAGGTGGAAACGGAAGTCTGGTCGGCCAGGCGGCGGATCTCGGTCGCCACCACGGAGAAGCCGCGTCCCGCCTCGCCGGCCTTCTCGGCTTCGATGGCGGCGTTCAGCGACAGGATATTGGTCTGGTCGGCCACCTTGGTGATCGTGGTCAGCACGGAATTGATATTCGACGCCTTCTCGGACAGGGCGGCCAGCTTGGCATTGATGGAGTCGGTGGCCGACACCATGTTCTGCATGGTCACGTCCATGCGCGTCAGATTGCCTTGCGCCACAGCGGTGGCGCTGCTGGTGTAGTCGGCCACCGCTGTGGCCTCTTCCATCGTGCGCAGCAGTTCGGTGGTGTTGGAGGACATCTCTCTGGTTGTGCTCAGCACCTCGACCGATGTCTGCGCCTGCTCCACGCCGGTCGCTTCCTGCTGCTTGGCTGCCGCCGAAATCTCGGTGGCGGAGGTGATCACCTGGATGCCGCATTTCTGCACATTGTCCACCAGCGAACGCAGGTTGCCCAGCATGCGCGACAGGCCTGCCGCCAGTTGGCCGATGGCGTCCGAACCTTCGACTTCTATCTTGCCGGTCAGGTCGCCGGAGGCGGCGCGCGCCACCACCACCAGCACCGAATCGACCTTCGACTTGAGCAGGTCCGCATCGGCCTTCTCTTTGGCGTGGCTGTCTTCGATGGACTGCGCCATGCGGTTGAATTCCAGCGATACCTGTCCCAATTCGTCGCCGGACAGCACTTCCACCCGCGCCGACTGCTCGCCGCGCGCAATGCGGTTGACCACACCGGTCAGGCTGTTCAGCGGCGTCATCAGCGAACGCACCAGGAACCAGGCGATCAGCGCGGACAGCAGCACGCAGGCCAGTCCGCCCGCCATCAGCACCACGCGCATGCTTTGCTGCAGGCCCGCCGATTCCTTTGCGCGCTGCTGCTGCAACTGGCGTTCCTCGGCCTTGGTTTCGTCCATGATGCTGTAAATCTGCGCGCTGACCGGGTTGCCCGACGCCAGCGGGCCGGTACGGCCCATTTCGTCGGCGGCGCCCAGCTTGTCGCCGAGAGACTCGCGCAGCTTGAGCTGGGAGTCGATCACTTCGCTGCGCCAGGTGGCGATGGCGGTGGCCAGCTTTTGCAGGCGCAAGGCCTGGGCGGCGTTATCGGCCGTCAGCTGCTGCAGCTGGCCCAGAGAACCGGACAGGTCGCCCAGCTCCTTGCGCGCGCGTTCCAGGCGCGACGCGGTACCGGTCAGGTAGTAGCCGCGCGCTTCCACCTGCACCTGCAGCAGGTCGATCCGCAGCTGGTCGATGGCATCGATCACGTCGATCGTGTGGCGGTCGCGGTCATTGGCTTCGGACAGGCTGTCGAATCGTCCCAGCGCCATGAAGATGAGTACCAGGATGATGGCGAGGATGGCGCCGAAGCCCGCATAGAGTTTGCGGCGGATGCTCAGGTTTTTAAACATGATGGTCCCTTGAAATGGGGTCGAGCCAGCGCACGATGCACTGCGCCAGCCCAGTGGCTTGCTCCAGCGGGATCATGTGGCCGGAGTCCTGGATGAATTCGAGTTGCGCGCCGGGGATGGCGGCGGCCAGTTCGCGCGCTTCGTCGGCGCTGCGCATCTGGTCCTGCTCGGCTGCAATGACCAGAACCGGACAGGCGATTTGCGCCAGCCGGCTTGCATCGCTGTCGCGCACGATCATCGATTGTTCGATGAAGGCCTGGCGGCCGAGACGCTCGCCCATGCTGCGCACGCGGTCGATCAGCGCCGCATCGGTGGCGTGCTGCGGATGCAGCGACTGGATGATGGCGACGCGGCCCAGCCCGCGGAAAGGGCCGAGCGGCCTGGCTTGCGCGGCGGTCTGGCGCTGGGAGATTTGCAGGGGCGTGTCGGCGCGGCTGGAGGTGGCGATCAGGATCAGCGAACGCACGCGTCCGGGCGCCATGCGCGCCATTTCACGGGCGACGTAGCCGCCCATCGAGAAGCCGAGCAGGTCGCAGCGGCCGGACGGGCATGCCGCCAGCGCGGCGCGCGCCATGTCCGCAATCGTCGCGCCGCCCGCCAGCGGTATGTGCACCAGTTCGCGCTGCCCGGCCGCGCCCAGCGTTGGACGCAGCGCGTCCCACAGCGTGTCGTCAAGCATATAGCCCGGCACCAGCACCAGCGGCAGGGCGGCAGACATGGCCGCGTTCACGCCCGCCCCAGCATCGGCTGCAAGGTCTGCCAGACCTGCGCGCCGCTGATCCCGCGCATGCAGTTGTGATGCCCCAGCGGACATTCGCGCTGCCGGCAAGGCGAACAATCCAGCCGCAGCGAAATCGACACCGCAATATCGGAAAACGGCGGTGCATGATCCGGATCGGTCGGCCCATAGATGGCAATCACCGGCCGGTTCAGCGCGGACGCAATATGCAGCAGTCCCGAGTCGTTGCTGACCACCGCGTCGGCCCGCGCAATCAGCGCCACCGCCTCGCCCAGCGAAGTCTTGCCGGCCAGGTTCAGCGCCCCGGGCGCGAGAGCGCGCACCGATTCGCATACATCGCGGTCCTTCGGTCCGCCCAGCAGGGCCACCTGCGCACCCGGCACCTGCGCGAAGACCTCGCGCGCCAGGTCGGCAAAGTGCCCGGCCGGCCAGCGCTTGGCCGAGCCGAATTCGGCGCCCGGCGCGAACACGATCAGCGGACGGTCCGCATCCAGCCCGGCCTTGCCGCAGGCGGTAGCAATCTGCGCCGCCGACACCGCCAGCCGCGGCTGCGGCACGCGCGGCGCATTGGCCTGCCCGGATGGCGTGCGCCAGGACGGCGTTGCAGGCGCACCATCCATCTGCGGTGCATCCGGCGACGGCGCGAACGCCAGTGCGGCATAAAACGGCACCATCGGCCGCGGCGGCGCCGCATCATGGTGCATTACATTGATCAGGCCATACCGGCTCTCGCCTTTATAGCCGACGCGGCGCGCAATCCCTGCCAGCCACGGAATCAGCGCATATTTCAGCGTATTCGGCAGCACATACGCCGCAAAATAGCCGCGCGAGCGCAGCATGCGCGCATAGCGCCAGCGCTCGCCCAGCTGCAGGGCGCCGTGCCGGAACGGCGTCTCCAGCACCTCGTCCACCTCCGCCATCTGCCGCCACACCGGCGACACCGCCGGCGGCGCCAGCACGTCGATCGGGGCCTCCGGGTATTCTCCCCGCAATAGCTGCAGCAATGGCTGCGCCATCACGGCATCGCCGATCCAGTTGGGCGAGATGACAAGAATGCGTTTTTCCAGCGGCACGGTAGAACCTATAGGCGGATTGGTTGCCGGATTATATACGCCCGGAACGTCCGCAACGGCCTGTTATAATGAGCATTTTCAGCATGGGTCATCGCGCCGCCACTGCTTCCCCGATGGACAACACCAGCCCCGCGCAGCTGCCACGAACCGGCGGCGGCCTGTTTGCCTCGGCCTTCATCTTCGCCCTGCCCGCATTGACGCTCACCACCCGCTACGGGATTGGCGCTTCGCTGGCCCTGATGCTCCTCATTTTCCTGTGCTTTACCCGCCGCGGCACGCTGCAGGCGTATAAATCGTATTGGCCGATTGTCGGCCCCACCGTGCTGGCCTTTAGCGGCTACTTCCTGCTCTCGCTGGTGCGCATGCTGCTCGACCACCAGGGCCTGAACACGCTGGATGGCCCTTCGCGCATGCTGTTTGGCCTGAGCGCCATCGGCGCGGTGTACTACCTGCGCCCCAGGGCGCGCTATTTCTGGCTGGGTCTTTCGCTGGGCACCATCGGCGCCGCCATCATCGCCATCTGGCAGACCACCGTCACGGACCTGGACCGCGCCGTCGGCCTCACCCACCATGCGATCACCTTTGGCGACCTGGCCCTGGCCATGGGACTGATGGCGCTGTGCGGCCTGTCCGAATTCCGCCACACGAAGTATTCCTTGCTGCCGGTGCTGGCCCTGCTGTGCGGCCTGGTCGCCTCCATCCTGTCCGCCTCGCGCGGCGGCTGGCTGGCCCTGCTGCTGGTGCTGGTTCCGCTGATGCGCTTCGGCCGCGAAATCTACGGCAAGCGCCTGCTGCTCGCCTGCGGCGTGACCATCGCCCTGTTCGTGCTGGCCATCGCCATCCCGCACACCGGCGTCGCCCACCGCATCTGGCTGGCCATCGACGAGGTGCAGCGCTGGTTTGCCCTGAACGATGCCACCACCTCGGTCGGCATCCGCCTGGAACTGTGGAAAGCCGCCTGGACCATGTTCAGCGAGCATCCGGTTCTCGGCGTGGGCCGCGACGAATTCGACGCCGCGCTGCACGCCATGGCCGATGCCGGCCTGCTGCAGCAGTCGCCCGCCCTCACCTACAGCAGCGCCCACAACGACGTGCTGCACACCCTGGCCACCGGCGGCATCGTCGATTTCCTGCTGCTGATCGCCCTGTACGCCGCACCGCTGACGATGTTCAGCCGCCTGCTGCGGGCCCCGGAAAAAGGCCAGCGTCCGCTGGCCATGGCCGGCGTGCTGCTGGTCCTGAGCTTTATCGGCTTCGGCCTGACGGACGTGATGTTCTGGCTGATGGCGCCGAAGATCTTCTACATCACCATGATCGGCACCCTGGCCGCGCTGTGCCTGCGCGCCCAGGAAGGCGAGCCGCCGCTGCGCCGCATCCTGATCACCCGCACCGACAATATCGGCGACGTGGTGCTGACCCTGCCCATGGCCGGCTACCTGAAGCAGCAGCACCCGCAGGCTGAAATCAGCTTCCTGTGCCGCGCCTATGCCTCCGCCATCGTGTCCCAGTGCCGCTACGTGGACAAGGTGCTGACGCTGGAATCCATCGGCAACCCGGCCACGCACATGCGCCAAGCCGGCTACGACACGGTGATCTTTGCCTTCCCGGTGCGCAAGCTGGCTGCAGCAGCATCGCGCGCCGGCGTCTGGCGCCGCGTCGGCAGCAGCCACCGCTACTACCACTGGATCTTCGCCAATCTGCTGGCCCACTTCAGCCGTGTCAAATCGGACCTGCACGAGGCCCAGCTGAATTTCAAGCTGCTCAAGCCGCTCGGCCTCGACTACGTGCCGGCGCTGGACCAGGCCTGGCGCTACTACGGGCTCGCCGTGCCGCAGCATCCGGCCGCGGACGCCCTGCTGGACCCGGACAAGTTCAACCTGATCCTGCACCCGAAATCGAACGGCAATGGCCGCGAATGGCCGCTGGCGCATTTCACGACGCTGGCGCGCCAGCTGCGCACCGTGCCGGACGTGCAGGTGCTGGTCACCGGCAGTCCGGCCGAAGGCAAGCTGCTGCAGGAGCAGGCGCCCGATCTGCTGGCCCTGCCGAACGTGAAGAATGTCTGTGGACAGCTGGACCTGGCCGGCTTCACCGCCCTGATCGGCGGCTGCGATGGCCTGATCGCCAGCGGCACCGGGCCGCTGCACATGGCGGCCGCGCTGGGACGTCCGGCGGCCGGCCTGTTCCCGCCGGTGAAGCCGATCGACCCGGCCCGCTGGGGCGCACTGGGCGAGCGTGCCATCAGCCTGGCGCAGCCCAGGCCCTGCGCCGGCTGCAAGGATGCAGCCACCTGCGAGTGCATGCGGGGCCTGAAGCCGGAATGGCTATATGAAGTGGTGCTGCAATGGCGCCGCGAAAAGCTCAGCGCTGCATCGCAATCCGTACAAGATCAGCCACATTATCAACCCCTAGCTTAGACATCAGGCGCGCCTTGTGGACTTCCACGGTGCGCACGCTGATGCCCAGCGTCGGCGCGATCTCGCGGTTGTGGCGGCCCATCACCACCAGCTCCATCACCTCGCGTTCGCGCGGGGTGAGTTCCTCCATCAGCTGGCGCGACTGCGACTGCCGGTCCAGCGCCTGGCGTGAGCTGCGCTCCAGCGAAAACGCTTCCTCGATGGCGGCAATCAGCTTCGCGTCGTCGAAGGGCTTTTCCAGGAAATCGACGGCGCGCGCCTTGAAGGCTTCGCGCGCCAGGCTCACGTCGCCGTGGCCCGTGACGATGATGACCGGCAGCGGACAGCCCATCTCGGTCAGTTCGCGCTGCAGCGCCAGCCCGTCCATGCCGGACATGCGGATGTCGGCCACGAGGCAGCCCGCCCATTCCGGCCGCCAGGCCTGCAGGAAAGCTTCGCCGCTGGCGAAAACGGCAGTACGGTAGCCCCGCACGCCCAGCAGCAGTCCCAGTGCATCGCGCACCGAAGGATCGTCGTCAACGATGAAGACGGTCAGGTTATTTGGCAATTTGATCTCCAGTTTCCAGCGCCGGGAGTATAAATCGGAATACCCCATGATCGCCAACTTCCGCCCATAAACTACCGCCGTGGGCTTCCACGATGGCGCGGCTCAGCACCAGCCCCAGGCCCATGCCGCTCGCCTTGGACGAGACGAAAGGCTCGAACAGGCGCTCCGCCACTTCGTCGCTGACGCCCTGGCCGCTGTCCTCCACGCTCAGGCGCAGCTTGCCGCCCACCGTTTCGGCGTGCACCCGGATGCGGCGCGTGCCGGCAGGCTGGGCGCGCACCGCATCCAGCGCATTGGCCAGCAGGTTGCGCAGCACCAGTTCCATCTGCAGCCGGTCCACCTGCACCGCCACGGGCGGCGCTTCATCCAGTTCCAGCACCACGCCATGTTCGCGGAAGGACACGCGGAACTGCTGCACGATACCCGCCAGCAAAGCCGCCACGCTGACCGATTCCAGGTGCATGGCGCCGGTGCGGAAGAAGTCGCGCAGGCGGCGCACCACTTCGGCCGCTCGCGCCGATTCGGCAATCATCTGGCCGATGGCGTTCTTCAGCAGATCGCCCGTTTCGCCGCGCGCCAGCAGCAGTTCGCAGGCCTTGCCGTAAGCGCCCAGCGCCGTCATCGGCTGGTTCAGTTCATGCGCCAGCGCTGCCGCCATCTCGCCTGCCGCCGCCAGGCGCAGCGTCTGTTTCAGTTCATCCTCGGTGCGGCGCCACTCATCGACCACGATGCCGATGAAGAAGGCCACCAGCGCCAGCACGGCATCCAGCATCTGCAGCTCGTGCACGGAAATATCCGGCCCGCGATTCTGCTTGACCAGGGTGACCACGGCCAGCTGCACCGCGAACACGATCAGCGCCGCGCCGTACACGCCCTGGCGCGAAGCGGCCCAGATCACGGGCAGGAACAGGAAGTAGAAGTGCTTGAACTGGGAGGTGAGGATGTAGCCAAATACCGCCCACAGCACGAAGATGGCCAGCGCCAGGTAGCCCAGCGTCTCCACCCGCCACACGGCGGCACGCAGGCGCTGGCGCGGCCCCGGACTGGCCAGCATCCACAGCAGCGGCATGGTCACCACAGCGCCCACCATGTCGCCGATGGCGATACGCCAGGTCGCCATCATCCATTCTTCGGCCGGGATCAGTCCCGCCGCTTTCAGCAGGCCGACATAGATCGCGCCGTTCAGCAGCGAGCCGCCGGCAATGGTGGCCAGCCAGCGCACCAGGTTGTGCCGGCTGCCGAACAGCTCCGTGCTGCCGAACTGGCGGCGCAGCGCCTCGCCGATCAGGCCATACCCCACGGTGAGCCAGGCCGAACTGATCAGCGTGATGGCGGGGCCGGTCGGCATGCCGCGCACCAGCACCTCACCCGCCGCCAGCGCAATGAACCAGGGCAGCGCAGCACGCTTGCCGTAGCGCATCCAGAACAGCAGGCCGAGCGCCGGGTCCGGATTCCACGGCGTGATGTTCAGGCCGAACAAAGGTTCGACGTAGCTGAGCCAGTCGAACAGCAGGTACAGGCCTACAAAGCCGGAGGCCGGAACCAGGAAGGATGAACGCATAGGAAAAAAGCGCAACTAAGGGATTTACGTATCGTATTGTAACAAGCCGTCAAAGTCTCATCAGGAACAGGAGTTGCCACATGGAATGCTCTAAGGGGAAGCCTTAAGCCATTTCGCCAATTGCAAGCAAAATTGCACCTGGATACTATCGCCCGCATTGTAACGTAGTGTTTCTCATGTTTAGACAATAGAAACATTGAAAGCACTGAAAATAAACGGGAGACATTGTCACATGCCGGCCATTACCCTTCACTCCGGCCTGGAGCGGAAATCCACGCTGTCGCGCGCCCTCGCTGCCTTCAAGCTGCGCATGCGCGCCCTCGCCAACCCGCAGGTGACCAGCAGCTGGCTCGAACTCCTGAATTCGCACAGCGTCATGCGCGAGCTGGCGACGGCCCAGCCGCGCCTGATCCACAAGATTTACCGCCCCTGGCTGAGCCAGCGCATGTGCCGCCAGCAGCGCCTGTCCGCCCTGGTCAGCCATTATCGCTTCATCCTGCAGCAAGGACTGGGACAAGTTGTGGCCGACGCCGCGCGCCGCCCTGTCGAGCTGGCCGGTTTCAGCGGCAAGTCGGGCACGCAGTACAGCATCGTGCTGTGCGCCATCGTGCCGATGGAGCGCGAAGGCGAGCTGGTGCTGCAGCTGCGCACCGGCGGCGCCCTCGTGTACTCGGTCGCGTTTTCCTTTGTGGCCGAAGAGAACCTGGTACAGGTCGGCGTGGGCTGCATCCAGGGTCCGCAATGCGGCGCAGGGCTGGAGCTGGCGCGCGAAGCCACGCGCGACCTGTTCGGCCTGCGTCCCAAGAACCTGCTGGTGCGCCTGGTGCGCCAGATCGGCTATGCCAGTGGCTGCCCGCGCATGGTGCTCGTCGGCAATGACAACCGCACGGTTGCCGGCAAATCACTGCGCCAGGGAAAGGTGAAAGCGGATTACGACAGTTTGTGGCTTGAAATGGGCGCCCGTCGCCGCAATGATGGGGATTATGAGCTCGATTGCGAGCCGCTGTTGCCGCCGGACATGGGCGATGTGCCCTCGAAGAAACGTTCGGAAGTGCGCAAGCGGCACGAATTGCTGGAAGCGGTGACGGCCGATGTACTTTGCCATCTGGCCCCGTCCGCGTGTGAAGCTGCCAAGGCGGCATTCTCGGCCAGCAATGCTCCGCAGGAAGTTGAGCGGAGTAGAATCGAACTTGCGACGGCGGCTTGCGCGGTAGCGAACTGAAATCCTGAGTCTGCGACCGTGCGGCTGGCGACTTTGAGCGAGAAACTCTTTGTGGAGGAAGCGAAATGCGCCTGGATATCTACCGACGAGCCGAACACGACGGCATCTTTTCTTACCTTGCCGTTCCTGAAGGCAAACCTATCCCGCAGGAAGCCATCAACACCGACTGGACGCCCGCCGCCCAGGCACTGGAAGTGGACGACAACGTCCAGGCGCTACCCGATTTCCACATTGAAGGCCTGACCCAGCAAATGGGCGCCAAAGGCTACGCTATCACCTCGGTAAAATATATGTAAAACCGAACACAGGGTCAGACCCAAGGGGTCTGACCCCGCGGGTCATACCCCGGGTTTAGGTTTCAATACTCAACCGCAACCTCCACCGCCCCCACCCCCTGCTCCAGCGCCAGCTTCAGCGCATCCGACGGCGCCACACGCCACTCATCCCCCAGCTGCATCACGCAATCGATCCCCTGCGGCCTGATACGCATGGCCACCGGCAGCCCATACTCATCCCTATGCGCGGCCAGCACCTCCTTCAACTTAGCCGAAGGAACGGCCGAAGGCAGCGCCCACCCCATCTGGCGTCCAAACTGCACCCGCGCCGTGGTGATGTCATACACCTTCTCCGCCGTAATCCGCAAGCCGCCCGAGAAGCGATCCTCGGACACCTTCCCCGTCACGCAAAGGAACTCATCCTCCTTGAACATATGCTTGTTCGGCTCAAACAGCTCGTTATACACGGTGACCTCGACCACCGAAGTCTTATCATCCAGCGTCACAATCAGCAGCTTCCCGCGCTGAGTCATCTGGGTCCGCACACCGGTAATCACGCCCGCCATCATGCGCGGCTCACGCGAAGGCTCCAGTTCCGACAGCTTGGTACGCGCAAAGCGGCGCGCCTCGCCCTGGTAGGAATCGAACATATGCCCGGACAAATAGAAGCCCAGCGCCATCTTCTCCTCCGCCAGCTTCTCTCGGTCGGTCCACGGCGTCGCCTGCACATAATCCGGCGGCGCCACCAGGTCCGAATCGTCGCCGCCGAACAGGCTGACCTGGTTCGCCGACTTGGCTTCCTGGTCCGCATACTCCATTGCGAAGCTGACCGACGCGAACAGCACGGCGCGGTCCACGCCGAACGAATCGAAAGCGCCTGAACGGATCAGCGCCTCAATGGTGCGGCGGTTGATCTGCTTCTTGTCCACCCGCTTGCAGAAGTCGAACAGGCTGGTGAACGGACCGCCGGACTGGCGCGCCGCGATGATGGCCATGATCGCATTCTCGCCCGCACCCTTCACGCCGCCCAGGCCATAGCGGATGTTCTTTACCGGCTTGCCGGTCACCGAAGGCGCCTCGCCGTCCGGACGGAAACGGTAGTCGGACTTGTTGATATCCGGCGGCAGCATGGTCAGGCCGCACACCTCGATCGAATCCTCGACCAGGATCTTCACCTTGTCCGTATCGTCCATGGCCAGCGACATATTGGCTGCCATGAACGCGGCGGTGTGGTGATGCTTCAGGTAGGCGGTGTGGTAGGACAGCAGCGCATACGCGGCCGCGTGCGACTTGTTGAAGCCGTAGCCTGCGAACTTCTCCATCAGGTCGAAGATCTCGTCCGCCTTCTCTTCGGTCAGGCCACGCTCGCCGGCGCCCTTGCGGAAGATCTCGCGGTGCTCGGCCATCTCCTCGGCCTTCTTCTTACCCATCGCACGGCGCAGCATGTCTGCGCCGCCCAGCGAGTAGCCGCCGATGATCTGCGCCATCTGCATAACCTGTTCCTGATAAACCATGATGCCGTAGGTTTCGGACAGGATGCCCTCGGTACGCGGATCGGGATAATCGAACTTCTCGCCGTGCTTACGTTTGCAGAAATCCGGAATCAGGTCCATCGGACCCGGACGATACAGGGCCACCAGCGCGATAATGTCTTCGAAGCGGTCGGGACGCGCGTCTTTCAGCATGCCCTGCATGCCGCGCGACTCAAGCTGGAACACGGCGACGGTTTTCGCCTTGGTCAGCAGCTCATACGAAGGACGGTCATTCAGCGCGACCTTGGACAGGTCGAAGTCCGCCATCGCCGGATCGAGATCCTTGATGTAGTTGACGGCGCGGTCGAGGATGGTCAGCGTGGTCAGACCCAGGAAGTCGAACTTCACCAGACCGACGGCTTCCACGTCGTCCTTATCGTACTGCGACACCACGCCCGAATCGCCGGACTGCGTGTACAGCGGACAGAAGTCGGTCAGCTTGCCCGGCGCGATCAGCACGCCGCCGGCGTGCATGCCGATGTTACGGGTGATGCCTTCCACCTGCTGCGCCAGATCGAGCAGCTGGCTCACTTCCTCTTCGTTCTGCTGGCGCTCCTTCAGCAGCGGCTCCTCTTCGATCGCCTCGGCAATCGACACCGGCTTGCCCGGCTTGAACGGAATCAGCTTGGACACGCCGTCGCAGAAGTTATAGCCGAAGTCCATCACGCGCCCCACGTCGCGGATCGCGCCTTTGGCCGCCATGGTGCCGAAGGTGGCGATCTGCGACACCGCATCGCGCCCGTACAGGTCCTTCACGTGCTGGATCACGAGGTCGCGCTTTTCCTGGCAGAAGTCGATGTCGAAGTCGGGCATCGAAACACGCTCAGGATTCAGGAAACGTTCGAACAGCAGGTTGTATTTCAGCGGATCCAGGTCGGTAATCTTCAGCGCATACGCCACCAGCGAGCCTGCACCCGAGCCACGGCCCGGACCGATCGGCACGCCATTGTTCTTGCCCCACTGGATAAACTCCGCAACGATCAGGAAGTAACCCGGGAACTTCATCTTGATGATGGTGTCGTTCTCGAACTTCAGGCGTTCTTCGTAACGCGGACGCTCAGCCTCGCGCTTGACCGGATCGGGGAACAGCTGCTCCAGGCGTTCTTCCAGGCCCTTCTTCGTTTCCGAGACGAGGAATTCGTCGATCGTCATGCCCGGCGTCGGGAAGTTCGGCAGCTGCGGCTTGCCCAGGGTAAGCGTGAGGTTGCAGCGCTTGGCGATTTCGACGGAGTTCTGCAGCGCGGCCGGCAGATCGTGGAACAGCTCCCCCATCTGCGCCTGCGTCATGAAGCGCATCTGTTCATTGAAGCGCTTCACGCGCTTGGCGTTGGCCAGCATCTCGCCTTCGGCGATACACACGCGCGCTTCGTGGGCGATGTATTCCTCTTCGCTCATGAACTGCACCGGGTGCGTTGCCACCACCGGCAAGCCAAGCCTGGACGCCAGCGCCACCGAATGGCGCACCTGCTGTTCCTGGTTCGGTTGTCCCGCGCGCTGGATCTCGATATAGAAATGGCCGGGGAAAATCTTCGACCATTTCTCGGCATTTTGCTGCGCCAGATCCAGGTTGCCGTTCTCGATGGCCTGTCCGATGTCGCCATGATGGGCGCCGGACAGGGCGATCAGGCCATTTGCGCCGGACTCGCCCGGCAGCAGCGCATATTCCTGGGTCGCCAGGGCTTCCAGCCACTCGGTGCGGATTTCTGCGCGGCCCTTGTACTGATTGGTCAGCCAGGCTTGCGACAGCAGTTCGCACAGCTGCAGGTAGCCCATGCGATTCTTCGCATACAGCATGATGCGCGATGGTTTTTCGCGGTTTTCGTCATTGGTGATCCAGGCATCGACGCCGACCACGGGCTTGATGCCCTTGCCACGCGCGGCCTTGTAGAAGCGCACCATGCAGAACAGGTTGGCCAGGTCGGTGACGGCCAGGGCGCCCTGCTTGTCCTTGACGGCTTGTTTGACCAGGTCATCGATCCTGACCAGGCCATCGACGATCGAATATTCCGTGTGCACGCGCAGGTGCACGAATTCCGGCCCGACGGGCGCTGCGGCGGCTTCCGCGCCGCTTGCTTGTTCGATGGTGTCAATGCTCATTCGCGGTGCTCAATCCCTGTGCAGAAGAGCCGCTATTTTACCAGTCCCCACGCACGGCTGGACGGGCGGATCAAGAGGTCTGCAGGTGGATCATGATGCCGAACATCGTTATCATCAGCACAATAATCGCCCACAACTTCCGATCCAGCGCCGCGATCTTCGTGTCGAGCTCTTTGCGCAGACTATCGATCTTGGCATCGAGATGCACGCGCACCCCCTCGATCCTCACCTCAAGACCCGCACGAACACTATCGATCTTCGCATCAAGATCCGCACGAACATTCCCGATCCTGGTTTCGAGATCCACACGAACATTTTCGATCCTTGCCCCAAGATCCGCGCGAATATTCTCGATCCTGGCCCCAAGATCCGCGCGAACATTCTCGATCTTGGCATCGAGATCCCCACGCACACCATCAATCTTGCTCTCAAGCTCCTTGCGCACGCCGTCGATCTTGGCCTCCAGCTCCACTCTCTGCGCATTGCAAGCCGTATTAATTTGCCGCCCCAACATATCACTGAACTCCTGGCGCTGCGTCTGCATCGCCCTGTCGATATGTTCAGTAAGCAAACGAAACTCCTGAGTGTGCTCCACTGCCGTTTTCTCCAGCTCAGTAATCCGACAATCGCGGGAAGGTTCCATGGCCATCTCCAGAAAAAACGCAAACAGCCCGATTCTCCCCGCCTACCAAAATCCTACCTTGATACGGCACACGCCGCCGCAAAAACGCTTACTTGAAAGCACCCGGCCCAACTTATCGCGCAGCCACTTGGCCGTGTGTGGCCGCGAATGCAGCGTAGGCAAATTCGACTCGCATTACCTCAACAAAGTTCCCCCGTACTTGCGTTCATTTGAAAAACAGCGCCACCTGCCCAGCGACGATCGTGATAATGCCGCCATAAACGAAAAAGAACTTACGCTCCATGTCCCCTCGCAGAGCATCAATCTTCCGGTCCAACTGATCACGCATCGCGTCCATCTTTCTATCCAGCTGCTCGCGCACGTTTTCGATCTTCCTGTCCAGTTGATCCTTTACGTCATCAATCTTCCTGTTCAACTCATCTTTCACATCATCAATCTTCCTGTTCAACTCATCTTTTACGTCATCAATCTTTCTGGTCAACTCATCTTTTACGTCATCGATCTTCTTGTTAAGCTCATCTTTTACGTTATCAATCTTCTTATTCAGATCGTCTTTCGCGTCGCCAATCCTGTTGTCCACGTGATCGATCCTTGCGGCCAGATTTGTAAGTTCTTTCTTGAGTTCCGATTGTGCGTTCATGTTGTTCTCCAGCTTCTTTATGCGCGATTCATGAGACATATCGGTAGGACCACTATCCGAGCGTCAGGGTTCCATTTTTTTCTCCATCGTCGAGAGCAATAAGCCATTTTGTGCCAGGCACTGGTTCGCACTTTGACCAGGAACATTGGGTGAGTAGCTAGCTCACAAGCAACTGTCGGTTGGAAGTTAAAGAATCAACTAGAATGATGTTTTTACACGCCACCTAACGGAGGAAACCGCGATGAAATATTACGCAGCAGCAGCGCTGATGATGCTGGCCATGTCCGCTCAGGCAGCCGGTCCTGAAGACCTGGCCAAAGCCAAGAACTGCATGGCCTGCCACGCCATTGCCACCAAGCTCGTCGGCCCAGCCTACAAGGACGTCGCCGCCAAGTACAAAGGCCAGAAAGACGCCGAAGACAAGCTGGTACAGAAAGTGATGAAGGGCGGCTCCGGCGTGTGGGGTGCAGTGCCAATGCCACCTAACCAGGTGACTGACGCTGAAGCGCATCAGCTGGTGAAATGGGTCCTGTCCCAGAAATGATTCCCCGGCCGCTGGCCCCCAACGCCAGCGGCCACCGCTACCACCACTGCATCATCCTGCCGGTCAAGGTGGTGACCATTGCGGCCAGGCACAGAACGATCGGCACGGTCGTGGCCAGATATACCCGCCCGTAGAACTCCAGCCGCTTGTCGAAATCGGATTTCAGCTGATCCATCTTGGCCTCCAGGCCAACCCTCGTTTGATCGACTTTCGCGTCCAGAGCCACTATCTTCGCCTCGAGACCAATTCTGGTTTGCTCTATTTTTTCCTCAAGCCCCAACCGCGTCTGCGCGATCTTTTCCTCGAGCCCGATCCGCGTCTGGCTGATCTTTTCATCGAGACCTATATGAACCTGGCTGATCTTTTCATCCAGACCTATACGAACCTGGCTGATCTTTTCATCAAGGGCCACCCGCGTCTGGTTGATCTTTTCGTTGAGATCGGATTTCGCCCGAGCGACGTTGTCGCTCAGAGCGCCAATCTTCTCGTCAAATTTCTGAGCCATGCCCGACACCAGTTGGCGCGACTCCTTCATGTGCTCGTCCATTTTGGACAATAGCGACTTTTCCGCCGCATGAATCTCCTTGCCCAACTCCGCATCCAGGCGCGTACTGAGCAAATCATGATCATGCTTCAACTCGCCCACCGCCTTCTCCACAACCGACAAACGAACCTCAACCGCCGATGGCTCAGGCAGCGAAACCGGCAGCGTGTCCATGATTTGCTCCCTCGTTCAGCCTTCGCCCATTCGATCAAGGCGCACTCAAGAAAGTTCCCCTCCAGCGCAAAAAAATTCATTGGCCTCCTTCCCGCGCGTGTGACATACTCAATAATGTCAAATTACCATCAGGCAGCGATATGGAAGAGGTCCTCTGCACCCGCACGCTGCAAGCCGGCTATGCTCGTCCAGTCGAACGCGACCTGGAGAACTACCTGGCCAACAGCATCCGGCGCGTGCTCGGCGCGCCGCAGCAAGGCATCGCGCAAGTTGGCGCCAACCTGGCGCTGGAAGCATGCAATGCCGGTTCCGCCGGCGTCAGCCTGCTTGACCCGAAAGACCACGAAGCCGGCTTCAAATGGACCGCGCTGACCGGCCTCGTCTTCGAATTCACCAACGGCTGCTCGCCGCGTCACGACAGCGCCTGCGGCGACGCCACCGACGCCCACCAGCCCCTGCTCTTCCGTAACCCCGCACGCCGCTTCACCTGGATGCAGCAGCTGCCGGTGCAAGTGCATGAACTGCTGGTCGCACCGATCTACGACCGCAACGGCAAACCCGCCGGCACCGTCTGGGCCGTTCACCACGCCAACCTCGACCACTTCGACGCCACCGACCTGCACTACCTCGCCAAAATCGCCGAGCTCATGTCCGGACAGCTGTAAGCCGCTATATATATCGCCGCCGCAATTTCTAACAATCGAGCAAGCTGATACGAATGAGCAAATGAATGCGCCGATAGATCATTAAAAAGCTCAAACTCCCTACCTATACTGCCCACATACACCAATCCTATGTGGAGCAGCACCATGTCCCGTATTCCAGTCCTGAACACTGACAATGCGCCCGCGCAAAGCCGGCCCTTCATCACCCAGTCGCAAGCCAGCAACGGCTTCCTGCCCAACCTGATCGGCGTGCTGGCCCACGCCCCGGCTGCGCTGGAAACCTATGCGAAAGTCGGCGCCATCAACGCTGAAACCAGCCTCAGCCTGCAAGACCGCGAAGTCGTGCAACTGACTGCCGCCTACGTCCACGGCTGCGACTTCTGCCTGGCCGGCCACGGCGCCGTGATGCTGAAGAAAGCCGGACAAACGCGCGACATCGTGCAGTCCCTGCAAACCGGCAAGCCCACCGGTGACACCCGCATTGACGCCATCGCCGCCTTCACCAAGGCCGTGATCGCCACACGCGGCGCTGTGTCCGACTACGACTACCTGGCCTTTGCCGCGCACGGCTTCGGTCCGCGCCAGGCGCTGGAAATCGTGCTCGGCATAAGCCTCGCCACGCTATGCAACTTCGCCAACAGCCTCGCGGCCACCGAAGTGAACCGCGAACTGACGCCCTATCTGCCGGCAAATATCTGAAAGGAGATGAAGATCATGTCCACCAAAGCTACCCAACACGCACGCGTCCTGATCCTGGGCTCCGGCCCTGCAGGCTACAGCGCCGCCATCTACGCGGCGCGCGCCAACCTGAATCCCCTGCTCGTCACGGGCATGGCGCAGGGCGGCCAGCTGATGACCACCACCGACGTGGAAAACTGGCCCGGCGATCCGCTCGGCATTCAGGGCCCGGAACTGATGCAGCGCTTTCAGCAGCACGCCGAGCGCTTCAACACGCAGATCGTGTACGACCACATCCACACGGCCAGGCTGGATGAAAAACCGATCCGCCTGATTGGCGATGCCGGCGAATACACCGCCGACACGCTGATCATTGCCACCGGAGCGTCCGCCCAGTATCTCGGGCTGCCGTCGGAAGAGGAATTCATGGGCCGTGGCGTATCGGCTTGCGCTACGTGCGACGGCTTCTTCTACAAGGACCAGCAGGTGGCAGTGATCGGCGGCGGCAACACGGCCGTGGAGGAAGCGCTGTACCTGTCGAACATCGCCAGCAAGGTCACGCTGGTGCACCGCCGCGACAGCTTCCGCGCCGAGCCGATCATGATCGACCGCCTGATGGCCAAGGTTGCCGAGGGCAAGATCGAGCTCAAGCTGAACCACCACCTGCAGGAAGTGACCGGCGATGCCAGCGGCGTGACCGGCCTGACCTTAGCGTCCACGGACAACGGCGAAGTGACGAACATCGCGGCGCAAGGGCTATTCGTGGCCATCGGCCACAAGCCGAACACCGCCCTGTTCGAAGGCCAGTTGGCGATGCATAACGGCTACATCAAAACCGGCGTCGGCGAGATGGCCACCGCCACCTCGGCGCCCGGCGTGTTTGCCGCGGGCGATGTGCAGGACTACATCTACCGTCAGGCGATCACCAGCGCCGGTACCGGCAGCATGGCCGCACTGGACGCCCAGCGCTACCTGGAACATTGAGCTTTACGGGCAGGGAGAAACCCCACTCTCTGCCCGCTTTTTAAGCAATGGCCGAAAAAGGTATAATGTCGGCTGTTCCGGTTTCCAATTCCAACGCAAGATGCAAGCTACGACTCAAAGCGCGCCCGCGAGCGCCGGCGCGGCACTGCCCGTTTACGTCAATATCGCCGCCTACAAATTCATCACCCTGGAGAATATTGAGGACCTGCGTCCGCAATACCAGGAGCTTTGCGCACGTCTGGGCCTGAAGGGCACCATTCTGCTGACCCCGGAAGGCATCAATATGTTCCTGTCCGGAACCCGCGCAAATATCGACGAATACCTGAAGTGGGTGCGCAGCGACGCCCGCCTGGCCGACCTTGAAGTGAAGGAAAGCTTGTCCGTCGAGCAATCGCACCGCCGCATGCTGGTGAGGATCAAGAAAGAGATCATCACCATGCGCATGCCGCTGATCAAGCCGGAAGAAGGCCGCGCACCGTTCGTCGAAGCCAGGACGCTGAAGCGCTGGCTGGACCAGGGCCACGACGACAACGGCAAGCCGGTGGTCATGGTTGAAACGCGTAATGACTACGAAGTCGATGTGGGCACGTTCGAGAACACCGTCGATTACCGCCTGAAGAAGTTCACCGAATTCCCGGAAGTGATCGAGAAGCACAAGGCCGACTTCGAAGGCAAGACCGTGGTCACCTTCTGCACCGGCGGCATCCGCTGCGAGAAAGCCGCGATCCACATGCAGAACATCGGCTACGACAATGTGTACCAGCTGGAAGGCGGCATCCTGAAGTATTTCGAGGAAGTGGGCGGCGCGCACTACAGCGGCGACTGCTTCGTGTTCGACTACCGCACCGCGCTCAACCCGCAGCTGGAACCGACCGAAACCAAGCAATGCTTCGCCTGCCGCGCAGTGGTTACCCCGCGCCAGCAGCTGGCGCCGGAATATGTGCCGGGCAAGTCCTGCCCATCATGCTACGGCAAGTAAGCCGCTCCGGACCTGGATACAAAAAGCCCGTCGCGCTGTTTGGCGCGACGGGCTTTTTTTCTGCCTGAATGTCAGGTTTACTTAGCGGAAGAAGGCGTTCATGCTACGCACGTCCGAACCATCCAGCGTGCCAGCGGCCGACTTCAGACGCAACAGCGCAAGCAGGTAGCCATAGCGTGCCTGCTGCAGGTCACGCTGGCTGGTCACCAGCTGCTGCTGTGCGTTCAGCAAGTCCAGATTAATGCGGATGCCGCCCTTGATACTTTGCTCGGTCGCCTTGATCAGCAGCTTGTTGGAATCCACCGCCTTGATCAGCGCGTCGATCTTTTGACCGCTGCTCTGCACCTGGCTCAACGCTTTGCGCAGATCGACCATCACCTTGCTGGTGCGCGCGTCCAGGTCCGATTTGGCGCGTTCACGGCTCGCTACCGATTGGCGCGTGGCCGCATTAATCTGGCCACCCGAGTAGATCGGAACGTTCAGCTGAATGCCGACCGAACGGTTCACGGTTTGCTGATTCAGCTGCGTAATGGTATCCGAGCTGGCATCGCTATAAGTACCGACAAAATCGAGGCGCGGTGCGTGCGCGGAACGGTTACGCTTCACGTCCTGCTCCGCAACTTCAACGGTCATACGGCCGGTTTTCAGATCCTTATTGTTTATCAGAGCAATTGAGCGCCACTCATCAAAAGTGCGCTGCTCCTGATCCACAACACGGAAGTCGTCCGCCAGGCGATCCAGATTATGAACGGGCTGGCCGACGATACCTTCCAGCGTTTCACGAGCAGCGACAACGGCATCTTTCGCTTCCAGCACCTGGGCTTCAGCAGAGTCCAGGCGAGCCTGCACTTCCAGCATATCGGTCTTGGTGCCCTCGCCTTTTTCATACAGACGCTCATTGACGTGCATATGCTCCGCGTAGGCATCACGCTGGGCGATCGACAAGGCCAGCTGATCCTCGGCATACAGCGCGTCCATATAAGCGCCAGCGGTGCGCAACGCCACATCGTCGTTGCTCAGCTCAAGACGAGCGTCGGCTTCATTAGCCTGTGCCACGCCTTGCTTGTAGCGATACAGCGAATCCAGACTGAACAAAGGCTGACGCAGTTGTACGTATGCCGACCGGCTCGTGTAAGCAGGGTGAGTGGTCGAGACTGTGCCAAAGATGTTCGGTGCGGTCTGGTCCGCGCGATTCTTGCTGGTGCTATAGCTCGCAGAAACCTGCGGCAGCAAAGCGGAACGTCCCAGTGCACGATTCTCGCGACCAGCTTCAGCTTCGTGCACATGAGTGCGATAGGTCGGGTCGTTCTGCAGCGCGGCCTCGTAGGCTTGCTGCAGGTTCATGGCATTAGCAACGCCACAGCTCGTTACCACTAGTAGCGCGGCCTGAGCAATAGAAGAGAGACGGAATACCCTCATCGATCACTCCTCGCGCATGGCATTGTGGGCACGATCCGTCAGCGGCTTCAGCAGGTAGTTCATCATCGTGCGCTCACCGGTCTTCACGAACAAATCCACCGGCATACCCGACTGCAGATTCAGCTTCTTCTCGGCCATGATCTTGGCGCCTTCAGGCGTTACGCCAACACGGGTGATGTAGTACGGCTCACCAGTACGCTCGTCAACACTACGGTCGGCAGCCACTTCCAGAACTTCGCCGGAAATGTGCGGCGTCGTTTTCGAGTTGAATGCAGAGAAGTTCAGCTCAACCGGCAAACCTTTGTGCACCTTGTCCACCAGATGAACCGGCAGGCGGCCTTCGGCGACAAGCGCGTCGTTGGCCGGAATGATATCCATCATGCGGAAGCCTGGGGCAACCACGGCACCTTCAGTGAACACAGCGAGACCAACCACAGTACCGCTGGCGGGCGCTTTGACTTCGACACTTTCCAGTTCGTGGCGCTGCCCCGTCATGCGGGCGGCGACACTGTCCGCTTCCTTCTTGACGTCAGTAAGGGTGGCTTGCACTTCCTTCTGATAATCGGCACGACGCTGAGCGGCGCGCAGTTGCACTTCCAACACTTGACGCTGCAGACGACCAATGGAACCGATATCCTCTGAAATGGAACCGTTCACCTGAGCATACGTACGCTCGAGATCCAGCAATCGGTTACGTGCAACATAACCTTCAGCTGCCAGATCGCGCATTCCACCCAGTTGCTCCTTGAGCAGTTCAGCCTGCTGTTTCTTACTTTCCAGAGATTCCTTGGTGGCCTGGATCTGCGACTTTACGCCGGCCATGTTCTCTTCCATTGCCGCCAGTTCACTTTGCAGGGACGAACGACGCGACTGGAACAATTGACCCTGAACGGTCATCACCTCAACGATGCGTGGATCGGACTTTTTGTCCTGCAATTCCTGAGGAAACTTGATCTGCGCAGCACCATCGCGCTCGGCAATGAGGCGAGCCTCTACTGCACGGCCGATCAGATACTGAACTTGCGAAACATCCAATTGCGACTTTACGTAGGTTGGGTCAAGGCGCACGAGTACCTGCCCTTCCTTCACTACGGAACCATCGCGCACCAGCAGTTCGCGAACGGTACCACCGGTTTGATGCTGTACCGCCTGACGGTTGGAAGCCTTCATCACGTGACCGCTCATCGGCACGCCCTTATCCAATGGCGCCAGCAGGGCCCACATCAGGAAACCAACGAAACCGACCAACACAATCAGCCAGCCGAAGCGCGAATAAGCGGCAGCGTCGGTATTCACCTCAACCGGCTGCACTTCGAAGCTGATGACTTCGGCCGGCTTTTCTTTATGATTAACGATATTGCTCATTCTCTGCCTTATACCTTCTCAGCTTTTGGAATCTGGGTCGCGGCTGCGGCTGCTTGTGTCGCTGCAGCCTGTGCTTGCTGCGCCTGTAAAGCTGCGGCTGCACTCTGCTCTTTCAGGGCTTCCATGACCTTTTCACTTGGACCAAATGCCTGCACCTGGCCATCACGCATGAGGAGCAGGCGAGTGGTCTGATTGATGATGCTGGTGCGGTGCGTGATGAGAACGATGGTCTTACCCCGGCTGCGAAGATCCTGCACCGCCTTAACCAGTGCAGCTTCGCCAACATCATCCAGATTCGAATTCGGTTCATCCAGCACGATCAGGGCCGGGTCGTCATACATGGCGCGGGCCAGTCCCAGACGCTGCTTCTGGCCGCCAGAGAGGCCTGCACCGCCGTCGCCAAGAATCGTATCGTAGCCTTGGGGCATGTGCAGAATCATCTCATGCACGCCAGCACGCTTGGCCGCCTCCACAACTTTATCCGGGTCGACGACGCCAAAGCGGGCGATGTTCTCGCTGATGGTGCCGCCAAACAGTTCAACATCCTGCGGCAGGTAACCGAGATGCGGACCTAGTTCTGCCTTGTTCCATTGGTGTATATCTGCGCCATCCAGACGCACCTTGCCAATCATCGTCGGCCACACGCCGACCATAAGACGAGCGAGCGTCGATTTGCCCGAGCCGCTAGCACCGATTACCCCTAGTACATCGCCCTGCTTGATTGCAAAGCTCACACCACGCAATACCGGCATTTTGGAACCCGGTGGCCCTGCAGTCACACCTTCGACCGTCAGCGTACCGGTCGGTGCCGGTAAAGGCATACCGGAGCTGCGCGCTGGGTTATCATCCAACAAACCAGCCAGCCTCTCGTAAGAAGTACGGGTATTCGCCCAGCTTTTCCAGACGCTGATCACTTGTTGAACCGGTCCCAGTGCCTTACCCACCAAGATTGAAGCCGCAATCATCTGACCTGCGCCAATCTTATTCTCCAGAACCAACAGCGCCCCAAAGCCCAGAACCAGCGACTGCTGGGAGGCTTGCACAAACTTGGTAATCGCAGTCACGATGCCGGATTTTTCACTAGCCTTCGCCTGTAGCAGCAGGAATTTGCTATGAGTTTTGAACCAGCGCGCCATCAGGTTAGGCAGCATGCCCATCGATTCGATGACTTCTGCGTGACGCAAATTGTTGGTGGCCTGATTGCTGGCGGCCACCGACATATTGCTGGCTTCTTTCAGCGGCTCGTGCGAAACCTTTTCGTTGACCACTGCCAGGATGATGAGGATCAGCGTACCGCCGCAGGCAAACAGCCCCAGCGTGGGCTCGAAGACGAAAATGATACCCAGATAGATCGGGAACCAAGGCGCATCAAAAAAGGCAAACAAGGCATTACCGGTCAGGAACTGGCGGATGTTTGTCAGATCCATCAGTGCTTGGCCGGCATTGCCGCCGGAGCTCTTCAGGTTGTACTCGAAAGCGGCCGTATAAACACGGCGGTTCAGATGCATATCCAGCTTTGCGCCGATGCGCACGAGCACAAAACTACGTACGAGTTCGAGAGCGCCCTGGAAGGCATATGCACCCAGCATTAGGATGGTCAGCATGACCAGCGTAGTCTCATTGCGGCTACCGATGACCCTGTCGTACACCTGCAACATGTAGAGCGAAGGGGTCAGTGCGAATAGGTTGATGATCGCGCTAAATACACCCACGGTGATGAAGGTGCGTTTGAATCCGGCCAAGGCTAGCTGGATTTCATTTTTGGTTTGGAGGAGTTTTTTCATTCTGTTTGTCAATGACAGATGGGGTCAGCTTTGCCATTATCGCTGAAAAATCGCCTGTCGTGTGATGTACATCACAAAATAATACAAACAAAAAACAAATATAACAAAAAATCAAGGACTTGCAGAAACACGCCATCAATATGACTGAAGTGACATTTATCACACTTCCGGCTATGTGCCTGAAAATAAAAAAACCCTGCTTCCGAAGAAGCAGGGTTTTTCACTCTGATAACTGACGAACCAGTATCAGCGGTCGAAGCTATTAGGCTACGGTTACGAACCCGTCAGCCAGCTTAACGTGGGTCGAATCAACACCGGTCAGGGTGATGGTGACGATCTCTGGGGTAGCAGCGTTCGAGCCGAACACCGATTTTTCCAGAACGATCTTGGTGTCGGAACCATCCTTAACGATGAAGGCTTCCAGCACGGAATCGCTACCTGCACCTTTGGTGTAGTCGCCGGTGTTCAGCTTGAACTGGGAACCGATGTACAGAACGTCATCGCCCAGAACGCCGAAGGACTTGATGATGCCGTCAGCCTTACCAGCCAGGAACACGTCGTCAGCGCCGGTGCCGATCTTCGTGCCGCCAACCACTACTGGGGCTGCGAAGTCGTGGTCTTCGAAGGCCTTAACAGCAGCTTCGATTGCAGCGTTCTCAGCGGTCAGTTGATCATTCAGGTGTTCAACGTCGGAGAAGCCAGCAACTGCATCAGCCAGAGCCTTGATCGCGTCGTTGGCAGCTTTAGTATTTGCAGTCTTCGTGGTCAGGTCAGCGCTCAGGCCGTCGGTGCTACCACCACCGTATTCAGCGGTTTCCAGTGCGGACACAGCGGTGTTGAAGTCAGCCGAACGGTCAGCCCAGTTATGGCTGTCAACTGCGGTAGCAGCAGCAGCCATGTTAGCGGAGCCGTCGATTGCAGTCTTGTCAGCGGAGGTGATGTAACCTGCGTTCTTGGCAGCCAGGGTCAGGGCTTTCACTGCGGCCATGTCAGCAGCGGCGCCGACAGCAGTTTTCAGATCACCGATTACGGTCGTGTAGTCGGTGCCGCCGTTAGCAGCAGCCAGATCGTCCAGGTCGTCCAGCATGGAAGCGAAGGCTTCTTTTTCGTTGGCGATTTCGGTAGCGGTTACTACGTCACCCAGAGCAGCTTTGCCGAATACCATGGCGTCAGCGACATCTTTGTGCAGGTCAGCGGAAGCGTCGCTGGAGAAGTCCAGCAGGTGAACGGTGTTGTCAGCCAGAGTCTTGGCAGCAGCAGCGTCGGCTTTAGCTTTGTTGGTGTCTTGCTCTTTGTTCAGAGCAGTCACAACAGCGGTCAGGCCAACGTACTTGGTTGCGTCGATGCCAGCAGCTACTTTGTACACGCCGGATTTCAGTTCGATCACGGTTTTGCCGCCGGTGGTGAAGGCTTCCGGAGGGGTGTTGCCGTCGTCGGTCAGGTCAGGATTCTTAACGCCATAGGTGCCAACAGCAGCGGTCAGGTCAACGTTAGCCTGAGCTTCAGCTTCGGTGGTGGACTTCACCAGATCAGCAGCGGACTTGGCAGCGGTGATAGCAGCGGACAGGCCTTCAGCTTTGTTCACAGCAGCTTGGGAAGTTGCTTGTGCTTTGGTAGCGGTTTGCAGAGCCTCTTTGGTCTGGGCTTGAGCCAGAGCCAGTTCAGCAGCGCGCACGGTAGCGGTGTGGGTCGAGTAGCCGGTGATGATGCCGTCGATGTCACCAGCCGAGGTGGTCACAGCGTTGCCGATAGCGGTTTCGATTTCGGTATCGGTTGGCTTGTCTGGGTCAGCAGCAATGGCTTCAACTTCTTCAGCGATCACATCAACGTCCAGGGAACCTTTCAGGAAGGCAGCTTTGTGGTCGTTAGCGGCGGTCAGGGAAGCCAGGCCATCAGCCAGCGAGAATGGACCAACAGCAACAACGCCACTTACGGAAGCAGCCAGGTTAGCTGGGGAGATAGCGTCAGCCAGGGATGCGTCGTCGGTAACACCAGCGATGAATTCCTTAGCCAGTTTCAAAGCTTCCGCGCCAGCGTAGCCTTTAACTTCAGCAGGGGTATCCAGAGCTGCGGTGAATGCAACAGCAGCGGCTACTTTGTTGGTGTAAGCGGTTTTGTCGGTGGTCAGTGCACCGCCAGCAACTTGGGTCACAACTTGGTCGATGGTGACCTTATTGGTATCCAGCAGGGCTTTCCAGTATGCCTTACCACCGGCGTCAGCTGGGTGACCGAACAGGTTTTGATAAACCTTGTCCAGGATCGCGCCGTTGTCCAGACCTTTGTACTCGTCCTTGTATTCGTTCGATGCTGCGAAGGCTGCGGAAACAGCGGTCGTGTCGCCTTTGGTGCCCTCAACAACGCCTTCCCAGTATGCCAGACCTGCTGGGTCTGCTGGACGGTTGAAGTAAGCTACGTACAGTTTCTGCAGTGCTTCGTAGTAAGTCGTTGCCATTTATTGCTCCTAATGTTGATCTTTCGATCATTTAGTCAAAGTATTGCAGCTACACGGGTGTGTCCTGCAGCCCAACGTGCCGAATCATGACACATGCGCACACCCAACATTGTGACAGGCATCACAAAAGCAGAGTTTTTTGCACTGTTTTTGTCGTTTTTTACTACAAAAACAAATTGGCGGACCATTATCCGAAAAGATGAGATCAAGCGCAAGGGCACCAGCACCCCGAAAATAGTCTGGGGGCACATATAAAGTATGACTTAATCTGCATTTGAAATTGCCATTAAAATATCAGCGAATTATCTCCAATTGTCACGTCACTCGACAATTAAATATGAAATTTATTGCCAAATTTTTAGGGCAAAAAAAAGCCCGAGCATGAAGCCCGGGCCCTTTTTATTGAGGCTGATCAGCGCTTCCAATAGGTCACGCCATTGAGAGTCCTTCGGTCATCGACCCGACTATTGAAGAGATACGCAGCACTACCGCCGTTTTCGTTACTCAACAGTCCCTGCACATCCATATAGCCAGCTTTACCATTAGAGCCGTCACCGAACATACGGCCATCACTGGAAATTGTGCCACTAGCCTGAAGACTGAAACGTTCATTGCGAGCGGTTACATCCATCGAAGTTGCAAAGCTCTTATTTCCAAAGTCAACGTTGAGCTTGCCATTTGACACGGAGGCATCATAAATACGCTGAATAGGGCCATATTGCTCAGTCAGGTAAGCTTCACTAGATGCTAGGTTGAACCCAACATTGCCGCGTTCTGGAGCGACGTAATCTTTGCCTTCAGTTGAGCGAAGCAAGGCGAAGTTACCATTGACGGCAATTACGTCGGCCTTTTTCTTTGCTTCGACCAAGTCCACACTCGGGGCATTGCCATTCATCCACTGCCAGCGCCCCCAGATCACGGACTTTTCACCCACAACTACTTGTGGCGTCTCAGGAATCGTTGGTGGGGGATTGTTGTTGCCACCACCATTAGTCGGCAAATTCTGGCTGACCAGCTTTAAACTGTCACCCTTTTTACCGTCAAGGATAACGCCGGCCGACTTCAAGGGCTCATCGGAACGCGCAGGCGCCACATCATCCGGTGTTTGGCCACCTTGCATCAGATCCGGAGCTGCCTTTCCGCGCTGAACTTGCAGCATCTTGCCTCGTTGTGCAGCGAAAAGTTCACGAGTTGCGCTGCCCTCACAAGGCCCGGTGCCTTCCGGCGCGCATGCGCCACCAAACGGGCTAACCACGACGCCGCCGCTCATCACAGTCACGCGGGTCGTGTCGTTATCAGTAGAAACGGTGAAATCGGTACCGCGCACGCCAATGGCGGCCACAGGGGTATTGAAGCGGAAGTTCTGGCGCGCCTGCTTGACGGCATCGCCGGAACGGGCACGCGCCACGCCGTTCAACAGTTCCAGCTTGACCTTGGTATTTTCCGGGTGGGCAGTATCGACCTGGTAAGTAGCGATACGCGCCTTGGTATTCGGGCGCAGGATGAGCAGGCCGTTATCGACCGTTTTCACGTAGATAAAGCCGTCGCCCTCGGTCTGGAGCAATGCGCCTTCCTGCACAGCCAGGCCTTCCTTCGCCTGCACATCGGCGACCTTGGCGGTGCCGGCGGCAAAGATGACCTTCCCTGCCTCGGCAGCGAAAGCAGCCTGCGAGAACAGGCAGAGACCTGCCAGGATAATTGATTGGCGCAACATTAAACACTCCTTATTTTCGCCAATTATCCGCGATGGCGCGCGAGCTTCCAGTGACAGCTATCACATTTTAGCCAATCAATTGTGTGGTTGCGCCACCCTTACATTTTGTAGCAAATGTTCTTGCGGCTGGAGCAACGCGATATACTGTATGTTTTCTCGTTAACAAGTGTTTTTCTACTTAATCGCTGCGTGACCGGCCCGAGCTTTCCATCTCCACACTCGCCTCACCCCTTGAGGATGCCTCCGGCACTGGTCCGTGCGATGATCGCCGCTGTCGCGGTACTGATCACGGTCGTGGCGCAATGGACGGCTACGCCCGGCATTTCCACTCTGGGCAACGAGCTGCTGCGCGATACTTTCCTACGCATTCAGCGCACGGACGCCCCCGATTCGCGCATCCTTGTAGTAGACATCGATGAGACCAGCACCGCTCAACTCGGCCCCTGGCCGTGGCCGCGTTCGCGCGTCGCGGAGTTGGTGGAAGTCCTGCTCAGTTACTATAAAGTCAAGGCTGTGGCGCTCGATATCGTGATGCCGGAAGCCGCAGATAATGAAGGCGACAAGCGCTTGGCGTTGCTTTCAGCCAACGCTCCTGTTGTTTTGGCGCAAGCTTTTGATTTCCAGACCCAGCGCCCGACACCGCTACTGGCTGGCATGCCGGGAGGCAACACTGTCGCTTATGCCACAACAGGAGTGCCGGCCACCGGTTATATCGCCAACCACCCTGCCCTTGCCGCCGGCAGCAAGATCGGCAGCATCGGCATCGTACCGGATAGCGACGGCGTGCTGCGCCGCGTACCGCTGCTGACCACCTTCGACGGCAAATCCTACGCTGCTCTCTCGCTGGAACTGATTAATTGCTGCAACGGCCATGGCCCCTTGCCTCTGGCAGATACCGGCTACTCGCGTATCGCCTACACGCGCGACTGGACCGCTTACACCGTTGCCACCGCCAACGAAATCCTGAAGCAGGAATACGCCGAGAACGCCTTCGAGAACCGCCTGGTCCTGATTGGCTCCTCTTCAATGGGCCAGGGTGACCGCGTGGTCACTCCGCTGGGCAGCAGCCGTCCCGGCCTGGGCGTACAGGCCGCCATGCTGACCACCCTGCTCGACCGGCAGGCCGGCACCGCGCCAACGCCCTGGCGCGGCGCTCTGCTGGCTTCTGCATTTACCCTGGTCACCGCCGTGCTGGCCATGTTTGCGTTCCACCGGCTGCCGGCGATTTCCAGCGTGGGCCTGCTGGCCATGCTGTCTGCGCTGTGGATCAGCATGGCATACGTGGCAGCGCCGCATGACCCGAACTTCGTGACAACGAGTCCCTTGTTCAGCAACCTGTTCCTGCTGGCTTTTGCGGTGCCGTACCAATGGCAGCTGGCGCAGCAGCGCTCGCGCCATCTGCTGAACACCCTGCGCCAGTATGTGGCGCCGGACGTGGTCGCCGAGCTGCTGCAGAGTAAGGAAGACGATCCACTCAAGCCACGCCTGCTCGACGTGACCACCATGATCGCCGACATGGAGGGCTACACCACCCAGGTGGAGCTGCTGTCGATGGAAGAAGCCGCCAAGCTGACGCGCGACTTCCTCGAATGCCTGACCGGTCCGGTCTTCTCTCATCACGGCACACTCGACAAATACACCGGCGATGGCCTGGTCGCCTTCTGGGGCGCGCCGCTGCCGCTGGAGCAGCACGCCGACATGGCGCTGGACGCCGCCCGCGAAATCCTGCGCCGCGTCGATGAACTTAGCCGGCAACGCGTGCTGGCCGGCCTGCCGCCGTTGCGCGTGCGCATTGGCATCGAAAGCGGCCCGGCCATGGCCGGCGACTTTGGCACCTCCCTCCGCAGTATTTATACTGCCGTGGGCGATAGCGTGAACACCGCCTCCCGCCTGGAACAGGCCGCACGCGACTTCCCGCACGACGTGATTATCGGCGCTGGCACGGTTGAGCGTGCCCGGCGCCATCGTTTCATCCTCCTTGGCGAACGCCTGTTGCGCGGCAAGGAAAAGACAACGCACTTATATACCTTTGAGCCTTCCGTAGCGGCCGCTGCCGCCGAGGCGATCGATTATCAAGCGAGCCCAGCTGCATGAAACTTATTTCCCTGCTCGCCTTCTTGTTTACGGCAGGCCTGCTGCCCGCTTACGCAGCAGAGCAACAACCAGGTCCCGCGCCGGAAGAGGCGCAATATCCGCCCGTGGCACCGGACGTCCAGGATCTGTACCAGAACGCGCTGCAATCCATTGCCGACGGCCGCAAGCTGGACGCGCAGGAAGCGCTGCGCAAGGTCATCGACCGCGAAGCCCAGCACGCGGGCGCCTATCTCGACCTGGGCCTGATCCAGTGTTCGCTGGGCTACACGGCGGAAGCGGAGCGCCTGTTCAGCCATATCATCAACCATTTCGATCCGCCGGACGGTATCCGCGAGCTGATCCAGGAAGCGCGCCAGACGGGCTGCGCCTCCTGGGAAGCGCTCAGCCAGGGTACGCTGACCGTGTCGCGCGGTGTGGCCAAGAACATCAACCAGGGTTCCTACGCCACCGGTCTCGATGTCGGCCTGCCGGTCGAGCTGCCGCTGTCGGATGAATTCAAGCCTATCGGCGATCAGTATTCGCAGGTAACCGCCGATTACAGCCGCGATCTGAATGCCAATGGCACGCTCGGCTTCGCCCAGCTGCAGGTGCGCCATTACGACCGCCATACCCAATACGATTCCTCGTCCCTCTTCGTTGGCGCGGAGTCGCCCTGGCGTTTCGGCCGCTGGACCCTGCGCGGCAGCGTGCTGCTGGGGCTCATCACGCTCGATGGCCGCCTGTACCAGGAGCAGGCGCAGATCCAGGCGCGCATTGAAACGCCGTGGAAACTGCCCTATGGCGTGCGCTTCAACATTACGCCGTCGATGACGCGCCAGCATTTCCGCACGCTGAACAATTTCGATGCCAACACGGCTGAGCTGCGCGGCAGCTTTGTGTATCGCGACAACGGGAATTACGTCACGCTCGGCGGCAGCTATATGGACGACCGCGCCAGCGATGGCCGCCCGGGCGGCAACCGCGGTGGTTGGCTGTCCAACGTCTTCTGGCGCCATGCCCTGGCATATAATGTGCTGTCGGAAATGAGCTACAGCCGCCAAAGCTGGGATGGCGACCAGGACTACCTGCCCGGCCTGATCGACGTGCGCCGCAGGCAGGTCACACACTCCTGGCGCGCCTCGCTCAACTATCCCCTGACCAAAAACCAGTCGCTGGTACTCGAAGGCCGGATCATCCGTAATAAGGAAAATATCTCGATCTTTAAGTACAATGACCGCCAATTACAGCTCAGTTGGCAATGGCAGCGTCCCTGACGGCACTGCAACTTAGTCCCAAGGAAAATGCGCAGATGACGTCCAGCAGCACTCCGGAACAGGAACAAATCCCGTCCCCGGAACAAATTCACCTCTTCGTTCACTTACGCCGCATTCCTCTCTTCGCCGAATTGACGGAAGAGGAACTTGCGATGGTGAAGTCGAATCTGCGCATCCGCCAGCATGCGAAGCGCGAGGTCGTGCTGCAGAAAGGCGGCCGCGGCGATGGCCTGCTGTTCCTTCTGTCGGGCCAGTTGCAGGTTGTGGACATTACCGAGGACGGCCGCGCCGTCGGCCTGCGCATGCTGTCGCCAGGGGATTTCTTCGGCGAAATTGCCCTGATCAATAACTCCACGCGTTCTGCGTCCGTGGTGGCTATTACTGAAGTGATGGTAGCGTTCCTGCCAGCACCAACGGCCATGCACCTGTTCTCGCACGCCCCTTCCGTAGCGGCCCAGATGCTGCGTTATCTGGCGCAGAAAATTCAGCGCGACTCCGAGTTCCGCTCGCTGCTCAGCATTACCAATACGGCAAGGCGTATCTACACCTACCTGCTGTTGATGAAGAAGACGGCGCCCGATGGCGAAGTGGTGGAAAACCTGCCGACTCATCAGGATATTGCCAACATGATCAACACCAGCCGCGAGACCGTTACCCGCGCACTGGCGGCTCTCGTGCAGCAGGGCATCGTCCGCAAAGACTCCCACCGCCTGGTCATTACCGACCTCGATGCACTGCGCAAACTGACGCAGGCGCAGTAATTACCCGGTTGCAACCCGTTACATCTCTTGCAAGGGGTGTACGGTATAATCCCATCCTTTCTGTGTAATCTCAGCGCCCGTCCGGGCGCGTCTGCCAAGCCCATGATTTCTCACTTTCCGGCCGCGCGCGTGTCGCGGAATGTTCCATGATTCCCCGCGCCATGCTGCGCGGGATCTGGAACTATCGCGGCTTTATCGCGGGCAGCGTGAAGCGCGAATTCCAGGCGAAATACCGTAACACCATGCTTGGCGCCGCGTGGACGGTGCTGAGTCCCCTGGCCATGATCCTCGTGTACACGATGATCTTCTCGCAAGTGATGCACAGCCGCCTGCCGGGCGTGACGGGCAAGTTCGCGTACAGCATCTACCTCTGCGCCGGCGTGCTGACCTGGGGGCTGTTCGCCGAGATCACCTCGCGCAGCCAGTCCATGTTCATCGAGCAGGGCAACCTGCTGAAGAAAATCAGCTTCCCGCGCATCTCGCTGCCGATCATCGTGGTGGCCAATGCACTGATCAACTTCGGCATCATCTTCGCGCTGTTCACGGTATTCCTGCTGCTGTCGGGACAATTCCCGGGCCTCGCCTTCGCCGCTGTGCTGCCCCTGCTGCTGCTGCAGGTGATGTTCTCCATCGGCCTGGGCATGGTGCTGGGCGTGCTGAACGTGTTCTTCCGCGACGTGGGCCAGTTCTTCACGATCGCGCTGCAGTTCTGGTTCTGGCTCACACCGGTGGTCTATCCTGCCACTATCATTCCCGAAGGCCTGCGCGCCGGACTCGAATACAACCCGATGATGCCGATCATCCAGGCGTACCAGCGCGTGCTGCTGGAAGGCCAGTGGCCGCAATGGGAACGCCTGCTGATGCCGCTGGCATGGGCGCTGCTGCTGTGCGTACTGGGCCTGAAACTGTTCCGCAAGCGCGCGGGCGAAATGGTGGACGAACTGTAATGGGCCATATCACTGTCAGCAAATTAGGCAAGGCCTACAAACAATACCCGGCACGCTGGTCGCGCCTGGCCGAGTGGACGCTGCCCTTCCTCGGCAAGCGCCACAGCCTGAAGTGGGTCCTGCAGGACATCGACTTCCATATCGCGCCGGGCGAATCGGTCGGCCTGATCGGCGTCAACGGCGCGGGCAAGAGCACGCTGCTGAAACTGATTACCGGTACCACCCAGCCTACCGTCGGCAGCATCGGCAGCCATGGCCGCGTGGCCGCGCTGCTGGAACTGGGCATGGGCTTCCACCCCGATTTCACGGGCCGCCAGAACGTGCTGATCTCCGGCCAGCTGCTGGGCCTTACCGTGGAAGAGATTTCCGCGCTGATGCCGGAGATCCTGGCCTTCGCTGAAATCGGCGAATACATCGACCAGGAGGTGCGCGTGTACTCCAGCGGCATGCAGATGCGCCTGGCCTTTGCCGTGGCCACCTGCGTGCGGCCGGACATCCTGATCGTCGATGAAGCGCTGGCCGTCGGCGACGTGTTCTTCCAGCAGAAGTGCTTCGCCCGCATCGAGAGCTTCACCAAGGCCGGCACCACGCTGCTGTTCGTGTCGCACAGCGCAGGCACCATCCTGAACATCTGCAACCGCTGCATCTTCCTGCGTGGCGGCAAGGTCGCCTTCGACGGCGCGCCGGCCGATGCGCTCGACCTGTACCAGGCGGAGCTGCTGGGCCGCCTCGACCAGGCGCCGGACCAGATCCAGATCCAGCACCAGGCGCCCGCCGCCCCGGTGGACCGCGAACACATGACGGCGCTGCAGGGCAAGACCGGCAGCATCGTCACGCCTGCCGCCGAATGCGTCGGCGTGCGTCTGCTCGATCAGCATGGCAATGAACGCACCACCCTGCTGGCCGACCTGCCGGCCACGCTGCAGATCGACTACCTGCTGCACGATAACGTGACCGACCCGCACGTCGGCTTCAAGATCCGCAACCGCTTCGGCGCCGTGCTGTTCGAAACCAACAGCTACTGCATGCGCCAGGCGGCTGGCCCCTCGCCGGCCGGCACCGTGCTGACCGCCAGCTTCGCGCTGCCGATGTCCCTATTCCCCGACGAGTACACCGTGACCGTTGGGCTGGGCGACGTTGGCTACGGTGAAGGCTCTTTCGAAAAAGTGCTGAACTACCTGCACGAAGTACACAGCTTTGTCGTCGCACCGAATCCGGACGCCATCCAGTGGAGCGGCCTGGTGAACCTGCGCCCGCAACTTCAGTTCAGCACGCGCTGACCCAACCTCTATACGCACTATGTCCGAAACTTCCGCATCCATCGAAGCAGCAGCCCTCGTCGCTGGCTTATACCGTGGCTTCCTCGGCCGCGAACCCGATCCCGCAGGCCTGGAATACTGGTCCGGCCGCGTGGCAGCAGGCGCCAGCGCCAATGAGCTACTGGCCGCCATCACCGGCTCGGATGAATACCGTGCCGCACAGGCCCAGCGCCAGGATCTGGCAGCGTTGCAGCAGCGCGTGCTGGCCGCTGCCGGTACGCTGCTCAAGCGTCCGCTGACCGTGGTCGATATCGGCGCGCAGGAACTGGAAGGCGAGAAGCATGTGTACGCACCGCTGGTGGACAGTGGCCTGCCTTACCAGATCATCGGCTTCGAGCCGCAACAGGACAAGATCGACGCCGCCATGGCGCGCAATCCGGACAGCCGCGTCAAACTGTTCCCGACCTTTATCGGCGATGGCCAGGGCCACACCTTCCACATCAATAACGACGATGCCACTTCGTCCCTGCTGCCGCTGAACGAAGCGCTGAACAGCGGACTGGTGGACCTGAGCCACCTGCGCACCGTGCGCAAGGTGGACGTGAGCACCAGCCGCCTGGACGATGTGCTGTCCTCCGTTGGCGCGGTGGACTTCCTGAAGCTGGATATCCAGGGCTTCGAGATGCCTGTGCTGCAGCATGCGGCGGCGGTTCTGCAGCGTACCAATGTGGTGCATTGCGAAGTCTCCTTCATGCCGATCTACGATCAGCAGGCGCTGTTCTCCGAAGTGGAAACCCTGTTGCGCGACGCCGGCTTCTACCTGCTCGATTTCAGCTCGCTGTGCCGCTACCCAAGCCACAGCGCCAGCGGCCAGATGACGCGCGACCGCCTGGGCTGGGGCGATGCCGTGTTCCTGCGTGAACCGTCCGCCAATGCCGATGCGCAGGATCTGCTTGCGCAAAGCCTGGCGGCGCTGCTGGTATATGGCAAGCCGTCGATTGCCGCCGCACTGGCCGAGCGTTTCGACGCCGCCTGCGGCGAACGTTTTGCCGCCAGCTTTGCAAAGGTTGCGGCATGACCTTCCTTTCCTATTCCCAGAACTTCGAGGACGTGCTGCTGTGGCGCGCCCTCGGCAGGATCCAGAACGGTTTCTACATCGACGTCGGCGCCAACGACCCGGTGCTGCACTCAGTCACCAAGGCCTTCTATGACGCTGGCTGGCACGGCATCAACGTGGAGCCGATGCCGTCCTACCGCCAGCCCTTCCTGGATCAGCGTCCGCGCGACATCAACCTGAATTGCGCCGCTGGCGCCGAACCGGGCGAGATCACGCTGTTCGACGTGCCGACCATGAACGGCTGGGCCTCCACCGACGCGGAAGTCGCGGTGGCGCACAAGGAGGAAGGCTACGACGTGGTGGAAACCCGCGTGCCGATGCGCACGCTGGCCGATATCTGCGCGGAGTATGTGCAGGGCGACATCCACTTCCTGAAGATCGACGTGGAAGGCTTCGAGGGCGAAGTGCTGAAGGGCATGGACCTGCAGAAGTGGCGTCCGTGGATTCTGGTGATCGAAGCGACGCTGCCGGGCAGCCGTGAAACCAATCACGACAGCTGGGAGCACCTGGTCACGCCGCACGGCTACCGCTTTGCCTACTTCGATGGCCTGAACCGCTATTACGTGGCGCAGGAGCATCCGGAACTGATGGCCGAACTGACCATCCAGCCGAACGTGTTCGACGCCTTCATTCCGCACCACCTGGATCAGGCGTGGAAGGAAATCCGCGAACAGTCGGCGCAGATCGCCCAGCACTGGAAGCGTATCGACGAGCTGGATGCGGCGTATCACGAGGAACTGACCAAGGTCGCGCTGACGCAGGCCAAGCTGGCGCAGACCCAGTCCGACCTGATGCAGGCGGATGAATGGGGCCGCAACCTGGAACAGCGCCTGAACGCGGTGTTCGCCAGCACGTCCTGGCGTATTACCGCGCCGATGCGCTTCATCATGCGCAAGGGCGAGAACAGCCCGGCGAATATTGCGCGCCGCAAGGCCAAAGGGGCGATGCGCCGCTCGCTGCGCTGGGCGACTTCGCGTGAATGGCTGCGCCGTGCACTGCTGCCGCTCATCACGCGTTCGCCCTTCCTGCAGAAGAAGGTGGCTGCTTTCCTGACCGCTGCCAAGAGCGCCACGTCCGATGCCGCGCCGCATGCGCCGGATGTGCCGTCCCAGCTGCGTGAACTGCCGCAATCGGCGCGCTCCGCGCTGGCCGATCTGCGCCGCGCGTACCAAAACACTGCGAAACACTGAACATGCGTATTGTCATTGACCTGCAGGCTTGCCAGAACGGCGCTGCATACGACCGCTCCGGCGCTCTGGCTCTGGCCCAGGCGCTGGCGGCGCACAATCCTGTACATCCGGTTTTCATCGCGTTCAGCGAACGTAATCCGGAGAGCATCGACGAGCTGCGGCAGGCATTTGCCGGTTTGCTGCCAGCTTCGCAGCTGCTGACTTATGCGACGCCTGCTGCCGATAGTCCCTGGCAGAAGCATGCGGCCGTTGAACTGCGTCTCGGTTTCCTGGCTTCCTTGTCGCCGGATGTCGTGTTTGTGCCGGGGCTGCTGGATCATAAATCGCAGACTGCGATTTATGGCGTTGTGCCGCATGCCTTGAATGTGCTGGCAGTTGGCGACAGCACCACGCTGCTGGGTGGCGCGAATGCGCCGTTGCTGCAGGACTACGCGCTGATCGTCGCCAACGGCGAAGCCGAACGCCGCCGCCTGGCCACCGCCACCGGCGCAGTACCCCTGGTTGCGCTGCCGTCTGCCCCTTCGGCCGCCTCGGCCGCCGCGGCATCAGCCGCCGCCGATGCCGCCACCGCCCTGCTCGAAGCTTGCGCAGCCTTGCTGCCGGGCGGCTCGCTGCCTGAGCGTACCGTGTCCGCAGCCGCTGCGTCGCCGGCGACATCGGCAACACCTGCAAGCTCCTCCGCCAAACCGCGCCTCGCCTACGTCTCGCCGCTGCCTCCCGAAAAATCCGGCATCGCCGACTACAGCGCCGAAGTCATCGCCGAGATCGACCAGTTCTATGACGTCGAACTGATCGTCACCCCCGGCGTAGAAGCAGCATCCCTGGCCAGCACGCCGCTGGCCAAATACCCCGTCCGCAGTGCGGAATGGTTCGCCGGCAACGCCGGCGAATACGACCGTATCGTCTATCACTTCGGCAACTCGAACGTCCACAAGCACATGTTCGCCCTGCTCGAACGCCACCCGGGCATCGTGGTCCTGCACGACTTCTACCTGAGCGGAGTCCTCGACAACATGGAGCGCGACGGCGACGTCCCCGGCGCGTTCATGCAGGCCCTGTATGCCTCGCACGGCTACACCGGCATCCAGCATCACACCGAGCACACCCGCAACCCGACCATCTGGGCCTACCCGCTCAACAGGCAGGTGTTGGACAACGCCGCCGGCATCATCGTCCACAGCGACTTTTCCAAGCGCCTGGCCGAACGCTGGTACGGCCCCGGCGCCGCCGACGGCTGGATCACCCTGCCCCTGCTGCGTGGCCAGGGCGCAGACAAGGACCCGGCACAGGCCCGCCAGCAGGCGCGCGCCGCCCTCGGCATCAGGGACGACGAATTCATCGTCTCCACCTTCGGCATGCTGGGCAGCACCAAGCTGAACGCCCGCCTGCTGGACGCCTTCCTCGCCTCGCCGCTGGCGCAGGACCCGCGCGCCCGCCTCGTCTTCGTCGGCGAGAACGATGCTGGCCCATATGGCTACGAGCTGGAACGCCAGATCAGCCAGAGCCCGGCGCGCGACCGCATCCGTATCACCGGCTTCGCCAGCACCGCCGATTACGCCAACTGGCTGGCCGCCAGCGACGCTGCCGTCCAGCTGCGCGCACAGACGCGCGGCGAAACCTCGGCCTCGGTGCTGGACTGCCTGCTGCACGGCGTACCAACCATCATCAACGCCCACGGCGCCGCCGCCGACCTGCCGAACGACGTGCTGGTCAAGCTGGACGACGAATTCGCCACCGAAGACCTGACCGCCGCGCTGGCCTCTCTGCGCAGCGATGCGCAACGCCGCGGCGAACTGTCGCGCAGCGCGCGCGAATTCATCCGCCGCGAACACAGCCCGGCACAAGTCGGCCGCCTGTACCACGAGGCTATCGAAGGCTTCGCCCGGCGCAGCCGCCATGCGGCACACAAGGCCATGCTGGCCGGCCTGGCACGCAGCGGCGCACCGCGTGCGCCAAACGAAGCGGGCATGCTCGCCATCGCCTCCATGATCGCGTCCAACCGCGCGGTACAGGGACAGAAGCAGCTGCTGGTCGATATCTCCGCCCTGGTGCAGACCGATCACAAGACCGGCATCCAGCGCGTGGTGCGCAGCGTGCTGCTGGCACTGATCAAGAATCCGCCGCCGGGCTACCGCGTGGAGCCGGTGTACAGCGAAGGCTCGCTGCGTCCTTACCGCTACGCGCGCCGCTTCACCTTCGCCATGCTGGGCGGCCAGGCGCCGCAACTGGAAGACGCACCAATCGACGCCCATGCCGGCGACATCTTCCTTGGCCTCGACCTGGCATCCAATATCACCACCCAGAACGAGCCGATGCTGCTGAAGATGCGCCGCCGCGGCGTGAAGATCTGGTTCGTGATCTATGACCTGCTGCCGCTGCTGCGTCCCGAAGCTTTCGCCTACGGCACGCAAAAGTATTACGGCGACTATATCGACACCATCACCCTCGTGGCCGATGGTGTGGCCTCGATCTCGCACGCCGTATCCGACGAGCTGGCCGGCTGGCTCTCCAGCCACGCCAACCGCCGCGCCACCCCGCTGCAGCTGGGCTACTTCCACCTCGGTGCGGACATCAACGCCAGCGCCCCGAGCACCGGCCTGCCGGACAACGCAGCCGTCGTAATGCAGGCCGTGAAATCGGCGCCGACGCTGCTGATGGTCGGCACGCTGGAACCGCGCAAGGGCCAGCTGCAGGCGCTGGATGCTTTCGAGCTGCTGTGGGCCGATGGCATCGACGCCAACCTCGTCATCGTCGGCAAGCATGGCTGGATGATGGAGTCGTTGGTCAAGCGCCTGGAAAGCCATCCGCAGCGCGAGCGCCGCCTGTTCTGGCTGCCCGGCGTGTCGGACGAAATGCTGCTCAAGCTGTACGAATCCAGCGCCGCCCTGCTGGCTGCTTCCGAAGGCGAAGGCTTCGGCCTGCCGCTGATCGAGGCGGCCCAGCACAAGCTGCCGATCATCGCCCGCGGCCTGCCGGTGTTCCGCGAAGTGGCGGGCGAACATGCCTACTACTTCGAGGGCAAGGAGCCACAGGCGCTGGCGGACGCGATCCGTTCCTGGCTCGACCTGCACAAGGCCGGCAAGGCGCCGCAATCGGCGCGCATGCCGTGGCTGACCTGGGAACAGAGCGCCCGGCAACTGGTGGACGTGACCGTCAACGGCAACACCCATGGCCAGTACGCTGCCGGCCGCGTCGCCCCGCAGCTGCTGGTCGATGTCTCGGCCGTGGCGCGCGACGACCTGAAGACCGGCATCCAGCGCGTGGTGCGCGCGCAGCTGTTCGAACTGCTGCGCGCTCCGACCACCGAATTCCAGGTGCGCCCGATCTACCTGACCGACGAAGGAGGCCGCTGGCACTACCGCTATGCGCGCCGCTACGAACACGCACTGCTCGGCACCGACAGCTACGGCGTGGTCGATGACGACGTACGCGTGGCCGCCGGCGACGTGTTCTACAGCCCGGACTTCTTCCCCGGCGCCGTCACCGAAGCCGCCGAAACCGGCCTGTATACCCGCTGGCGCTCGGCCGGCGTGAGCGTGAATTTCCTGATCCACGATCTGCTGCCGGTGCTGCGTCCCGAGTTCTTCCCGCCGCGCACCGACGATATCTTCGAACGCTGGCTGTCCGCCGTGAGCGCCCATTCGGACCGCCTGGTCTGCATCAGCGCCGCCGTGGCCGACGAAACCCGCGACTGGCTGCAGCGCACCGCGCCGGACCAGCCGCTGCCCGAACTGGCCGTGGTCCATCACGGCGCGGACATCGACGCCTCCAGCCCAAGCACCGGCATGCCGGACGACGCTGAACGCGTGCTGGCGGACATTGCCTCCGCGCCGAGCTTCCTGATGGTCGGCACCATCGAGCCGCGCAAGGGCCACCTGCAGGCGCTGGACGCCTTCGACCAGATGTGGGCCGCCGGTGAGGACGTGCGCCTGGTGATCGTCGGCGGCGAAGGCTGGAAGGGCGTGCCCGACTCCCAGCGCCGCAGCATCCCCGCTATCATGAAGCGCCTGGCCTCGCATCCGGAGCTGGGCAGGCGCCTGCACTGGCTGAAAGGCATCAGCGACGAATATCTGGATGCGGTCTATCGCTCCAGCGCCTGCCTGCTGTCGCCAAGCGAAGGCGAAGGCTTCGGCCTGCCGCTGATCGAGGCGGCGCGCCATGGCCTGCCGGTCATCGCACGCGATATCCCGGTCTTCCGCGAAGTGGCGCAGGAACACGCCAGCTACTTCAACGGCAGCAGCGGCGCCGACCTGGCCGGCGCGGTGCGCGGCTGGCTGCAGCAGAAGCGCGACGGCCAGGTGGCCGCATCGTCCGGCATGCCGTGGCAGACCTGGTCGCAGAATGCGCAGCAGCTGGCTGCCATCCTGTTCCGCAAAGCATAAGCCAGGCATAGAGAGCGACCATGAGCGAAACCATCCTGTCCCCGTCCCTGCCGCCACGTTCGGCCGAGCCGCCGCTCGTCGTCGATCTCGACGGCACGCTGATCTACTCGGACACGCTGTGGGAATCGCTGCTGCTCTTCCTCAAGCTGCACTTCCGGCACGCCTGGCGCCTGCCATTCTGGCTCCTGCGCGGCAAGGCCGGCTTCAAGCAGCAGATCGCGCTGTACGTGCAGCCCGATCCCGCCACCCTGCCGTATGACCGCACCCTGCTGGAAGCGATTGCCGCCGAGCGCGAGGCGGGCCGCCTCATCGTGCTGGCTACCGGTTCCCAGCGCGCCCTGGCGGACAGCATTGCCGCCCACCTGAAACTGTTCGACCACGTGCTCGCCACCGAGGACGTGAACATGAACTCGTCCAACAAGGCCGGCGCGCTGGTCAAGCTGTATGGCGACAAGGGCTTCGACTACGTCGGCAACGCCCATGTGGACATCCCGGTCTGGCACGCCGCGCGCGGCCCCTACTCCGTCACCGCGCGCCCCTTCAAGCTGCCGGACGGCCGCCATACCCGGAACATGGGCAGCCCGCGCGGCAATGCGCTGCGCGCCCTGTTCAAGGCCATGCGTCCGCGCCAGTGGCTGAAAAACCTGCTGGTCTTCGTGCCGATGCTGGCCGGCCATGCGCTGACGGCAAGCGCCCTCACCCAGTCGCTGCTGGCCTTTGCCGCCTTCTCGCTGTGCGCCTCCAGCGCCTACCTGCTGAACGACGCGCTCGATGCGCACGACGACCGCCTGCACCCCATCAAGCGCAAACGTCCGATCGCCGCCGGTTCGCTGCCGCTGTCGCTGGCCATGGCCGCCAGTCCGCTGCTGGCCGTAGTGGCGCTGCTGCTGGCATGGACTGCCGGCCCGGCCGCGCTGGGCATGCTGCTGATTTACTTTGCCAGCACCCTGGCCTATTCGTTCACCCTGAAACGCATCATGATGATCGACATCGTCACGCTGGCCATGCTGTACACGCTGCGCATCATCGGCGGCGGCGCGGCGACCGGCATCTGGCCGTCGTTCTGGCTGCTGACCTTCTCCTTCTTCATTTTCCTCAGCCTGGCGCTGCTGAAGCGCTACAGCGAATTGTTCAACCTGAAGCGCGCCGGCAAGGAGCGCACGCGCGGCCGCGGCTACATGGTGTCGGACAAGGCCCCCATCGCCATGATGGGCGTAAACAGCGGCTTCATGTCGGTCCTGGTATTCATCCTCTATTTCAACTCTGCTAACGTTTTGGTACAGTACCGTCACCCGGACTGGCTGCTGGGCGCGGTGCCGCTGCTGGTGTTCTGGCTGGGCCGCCTGTGGATACTGGCCTTCCGCGGCGAGATCCATGAAGACCCGGTGCTGTATGTGAGCAAGGACAAGACCAGCCTGGCCGTGATCGCCTGCTGCGTGGCGCTGGTCATGCTGGCGGTGTAAATAAAGGAAACAGGGAGAGCGATGAATAGTCAAACGGTGGGATTATTGTGGGTTGCCGCGGCCTCGGGCTTTTCCGCGCTGTCCACCTGGCTGATCAAGATGTCCAGCCACGCCGGGCCGGATCTCTCGCTGGTGAAGGCGGGCTGGCTGGTGGCCGCCATGTCCAGCTACGTGCTGGGCTTCGGCTGCTATTCGCTGGCCCTGCACCGCCTGCAGATCAGCCTTGCCTATCCCGTCATGACGGCCATCACCATGGCGCTCGTCACCGCCATCGGCTACCTGTGGCTACAGGAAGCCATGAACGCCAGCCGCCTGGCCGGCATCGCCCTGATCTGCCTGGGCGCCTTCCTGCTGGCGCGCTGATGGACAAGCATGTCTCCGCAGCGTTGTTCCCGCGCTTGCACCGCAACGGCGTAGTACGTGCGGCTGCCGGCCGCGAACCGATTACCTTCCGCACCTTTGCGCTGGTACTGGCCGTGCTGCTGGCATTCTGCCTGCTCAAACAGCCCCAGCTTGGTGGGGACGCTGACGAATACGTCGCGATGACGGTTGCCCTCGCCAGCCATGGCACGCCGGACGTGCGCAGGGGTGACATCCCCGCCGCACGCCTGCTCGCCCACGACCGCGCCGATCACTACGACCGCCTGGAAGCCGGCATGTCCACGCAAGACGCCATGCCCAAGCCGGGCTACTACCGCGGCCGGGACGGCAGCGTGCAAGCCATCCACTTCTTCGGCTACTCGGCGCTGGCAGCCCTGCCCTACAGGTTCATGCAGGCTGTGGGCGCCAATCCGCTCAAGGGCTACCTGATCGTCAATCTGACAGCCATCTGGCTCCTCGGGCTGGCGATGTTCCGCTTCTTCGGCAATGCGCCGCGTGCCTTCTTCGGCCTGGCGTTATTTGTCCTGACCGGGGCAAAGCTGTACTGGAACCATACCAGCCCCGAATTGCTGAGTGCAGCGTCGCTGCTGGCAGCCTTCCTGTGGTTCGGCGCACGCATGCCGATCGCCGGCGGCCTGCAGGCCGGCCTGGCTGCGATGCAGAATCCAACCATCGTATTCGCTTTCGCATTTCTGCCCTTTGTTGCGCTGATCCTGAATCCTCCGCCACGCGAACAATGGCTGCGCCAGGCCCTTGCCCTGCTGCTGGCTCCGCGCATGCTGGCGGGATTGGCAGCCGGCGTGCTGATCGCGTCTCTTGCTCCGCTGTACAACCTGTACCAGTTTGGCGTGCCGAGCATCATCGCCAGCCAGTCCACCCGGTTTGCACTGATCTCGCTGCACCGCATGGAATCGCTGTTCCTGGACCTGAACCAGGGCATGCTACTTGCCGTGCCTGGCATCGCACTAATGCTGGCGGTCTGGGGCTGGCGCCGTGATGCCTGGCGCAGACAGTTGTCGCTATTCGCGCTCTGCGCAGGAACGATGCTGGCGCTCACCGTGCCGGCACTGGCAGTGGTGAACTGGAACTCCGGCGCTGCTGGCTTGATGCGCTATGCTTTCTGGGCTGCCATGCCGCTGCTGTTTGTACTGCTGGCACGTCTGCGCGATGCCGCTGCATGGCCACGTATTGCACTGGCGGTGCTGCTGCTGGCCCAGTGGGGCAGCATGAAGCTGGTCACCGGTTACGGCCACCTGGAATTCAGCCCCCTGGCACGCTGGGCGATGTCGAACCATCCGCAAATCTATAATCCGGAGCTGGAGCTGTTCATAGAACGTCTCATGGGCGCGGAGGATGTCGATAACAAAGACCTGTTCTATCAATGGAAGAACAAGGATGGAGCGGCGACCAAGACCCTGTACTATCGCGGTCCCAATTCGATCGATCCGGGCGAAAAACTGTGCGGCCCCGGCCAAATCGTACTGGGAGATCAGCCACCGGTCGCGGCTGACCGCAACTGGGCCTACCTGAACGGTCCTCTGCATTGCACGCCGGCGCGCACCACAGACCTGGAGCAGGCCCTGCAAAGCGGCTGGAACGCCCCAGACCGCCGCGACGGCAAGGCAGTTGGCGCATGGGCCCACAGCACCGGCAGCTCCCTGGATTTCCGTCTGGACGGCAAGCCGGCGCGCTATATTCGCCTGTCCGGCGACTATCTGCCGACAGCCACGCCGCGCAGCCGCGTGGTCATCAACGGCAAGGACATGGGCTGGCACAACCTGCGCTACCTGACCGATTTCCCTCTCCCGTCCATCAGCACGGCGCGAGACGCCATCCATATCGAATTGACGCACGAAGCAGCTGCCGGCGCTGAGCCGCTGACCTTCTACCTGCTGTCGGTCAAGCTCATCTGAGCAAGGAAGAATGCATGCAAGGCAGCGAGAACACCCGCCCCCATCCCTCCCGCACGGATAACGGCTCCGCTTTCAAGGCAATGCATCCAGTGCGCCGCCTGAAACTGGGCTTCGGCTTGTTCGCGCTGCTGCTGGCCATGCTGCTGTCACCCCTGCTGTACCAGAACCCTCGCCTCGCCGGCGATGCGGACGAGTACCTGCTGATGACAATTGCGCTCGCCACCCACGGCACGCCGGACGTACGTCCGGCCGATATCGCAGTAGCCCGGCCAATCGCACCGGAAATCACCGGTGCTTTCGACGCGCTCGAAGCGGGCCTGCGCGATCCGGCGCCAATGCCCAAACCGGGCTTCTGGCGCGGCCGCCACGACACCGTGCAAGCCTTCCACTTCTTCGCCTACCCGGCGCTGGCCGCCATTCCTTTCAAACTGCTGCCGGCATTCGGCGGCGACCCGAAACGGGCCTTCCAGATTGTCAACCTGGCTGCGGCATGGCTGCTGGGAATGATCCTGTTCCGCTTCTTGGGCAGCGCACCGCGCGCGCTGGCCGGCGTGCTGCTGTTCATGCTGTGCGGCGGTGAGCTGTACTGGAATCTGTCCAGTACCGAGATGGTGAGCGCAGCCTGCCTGCTGTCCGCCTTCCTGATGTTCGGCATGAACGCGCCCTTGCGTGGCGGCCTGCTGGCCGGCATTGCGGCCATGCAGAATCCGACCATCGTACTGGCCCTGGCCGCCCTGCCTTTCGTACCGCTGGCAATCACCCCGCCGCAGGGACGGTGGCTGCGCAGCACGTTGACTGTCTTGCTCGCGCCGCGCATGCTGGCTGGCCTGGTGCTGGGCGCACTGATTGCGGGCATGGCGCCGCTGTACAACCTGTATCACTTCGGCACGCCCAGCCTGATCGCCAAGCTGACCACTTTCCCGGACATGATCACCCTGCGCCGACTAGGGTCCATGTTCTTCGACCTGAATATGGGCATGGTGCTTGGCGTGCCTGGCGTGCTGCTGATGCTGGCTTTCTGGGGTTGGCGCCGCGCCAGCTGGCCGCGCCAGCTGGCCATGCTCTTACTGTGCGCCGCCACCGTGCTGCTGCTTTCCATTCCTGCGCTATCCGCAGGCAACTGGAACTCCGGCGCAGAGGGCATCATGCGCTACGCCTTCTGGGCCGCCATGCCATTGCTGTTCGTGCTGCTGCAACGGCTGCGTGAAACCCCATCCTGGCCCGGCGCCGCACTGGTATTTATGTTTGCAGTGCAGGCAGGCGCCATGTGGGCGGTGTCCGGTTACAGCATCGTCCAGTTCAGCCCAATGGCGAACTGGGTCATGAACCATTATCCGCAAGCCTACAATCCGGACGTGGAAGTGTTCACGGAGCGCCTGATGGGCGCGGAGGATGTGCTCCGCAAGAACCAGCTCTATCAATGGAAAAATGCGAACGGCGTGGCCACCAAAACGCTGGTCTATCGCGGCCCGGGCGCCGCCGATCCGGGCGAAAAGCTGTGTGGTCCCGACCAGGTCCTGCGTTCCGGTCTGCCGGAGGTAAAGGCGGATCGCAATTGGGTCTATCTGAATGGACCGCTGCACTGTGCAGCCGCCCAATAAAGCGAATATAAGCAAGGAAGAAGAAATGCAAAGCAACGAGAACAACGTGGTCAATCCGCTCGTGGCGGTGGTCATTCCCAGCTACAAGGTCACGCGCCACATTCTGGGCGTGATCGCCGGCATCGGTCCTGAAGTCAGCCGTATCTATGTGGTCGATGACAAATGCCCGGACAACTCCGGCGCCTTCGTGAAAGCCAACTGCCAGGACCCGCGTGTGCGCGTGATCGAGCATGCCGAAAACCAGGGCGTGGGCGGGGCCGTGATGAGCGGCTACCGCGCCGCCATCGAGGAAGGCATGAGCGTGATCGTGAAAGTTGATGGCGACGGCCAGATGGACGGCTCGCTGATCCCCTACTTCGTGGCGCCCATTCTCAACGGCGAGGCCGACTACACCAAGGGCAACCGCTTCTTCGACCTGGAGCAGATCAGCCAGATGCCGGCAGTACGCCTGTTCGGCAACGCCGTGCTGTCGCTGCTGACCAAGCTGTCGTCCGGCTACTGGAACCTGTTCGATCCGACCAACGGCTTTACCGCGATCCACACGGACGCCGCACGCCACCTGCCCTTCGACAAGATCAGCAAGCGCTACTTCTTCGAGACCGACATGCTGTTCCGCCTGAACACCATCAACGCGGTGGTAGTCGATGTGCCGATGGACGCCAGCTATGGCGATGAAGTGAGCAACCTGAAAATCTCGAAGATCGTCACCGAGTTCATGGCCAAGCATGTGCGTAATTTCAGCAAGCGCATTTTCTACAACTACTACCTGCGCAATATGTCGGTGGCGTCGATCGAACTGCCGGCCGGCGTGCTGATGTTCCTGTGGGGCCTGATCTACGGCGGCGTGCACTGGATCGAGTCGGCGCGCGCCGGCATCGCCACGCCTTCCGGCACCGTCATGCTGGCGGCGCTGCCCGTGATCATGGGTACGCAACTGATCCTGGCTTTCCTGGCGCACGATATCGCCTCCGTGCCACAGCGTCCGATTCACCGTATGACCACGTTCCGCCGCAATGCATAAGCACTTCCTGAGCCGCCAGTTCCTTATCTATCTGGTGGGCGGTGTGCTGAGCGCACTGGCCGACATCGGCGTGATGCAGCTGCTGCTGATCAGCCAAAGTCCCGTGGTGCTGGCCGCCACGGCGGGCTTCCTGTCCGGCCTGATGGTGAACTACGCCTTCCACGCCAGGGTCACCTTCAGGCAACTGGGTTCGCGCGGCAGTTTCCTGCGTTACCTGTGCGTGGTGGCCGCCAACTATGTGCTGACCATCGCGGTGGTCAGCGCGGCCCAGCACTGGTTCGACAATCCGATTGCCGGCAAGATCGTTTCTCTGCCGCTGGTGGCCCTGAACGGCTTCCTGCTCGGCAAACTGTGGATCTTCAAATCCCCTTCCCACCCATGATACCGACCTCCCTGCGCCAGCGCCTGCCCGGCATTGCCTTCGTTCTCGCCATCGCCGCCGTCTTCCTCATGCTGAAGGCCCGCAACAGCGGGCTGTATCCGATGGTGTTTGCCGACGAATGGCTGTACAGCCAGGCTTCGCGCCTGCAGCCGCTGGGAGAAAGCATCCTGCCGTCTTACCTTTACCTGGCGCTGTACCGCCTGACCAGCGCCTGCGGTTCCGGCTTCCTCGATTGCGCACGCATGCTGAACACGCTGATGTTCGTGGCTTCCGCGCCCTTCATCTATCTGGTGGCCCGTCCGGTCACCGGCCGCGTGGCCGCTGCCGTGGTGGCCATCGCCAGCCTGCTCGCGCCGGTCAACAGCGTGACCGTGTACTTCATGCCGGAAGCGATGTACTTCTTCGGCTTCTGGTTCATGAGCTGGGTGCTGCTGCGCGAGAACGCGAAACTGGACTGGAAGCTTGGCCTGCTGACCGGGGCCGTCCTGGGCCTGCTTGCCCTGGTCAAAGTGCACGCGCTGTTCCTGCTGCCTGCCGCCGGCGCCTGGCTGCTGTGGCGCGGCTGGCGTGAAGGCGCGTGGCAGCAAGGCCTGCTGGTGGCCGTGCTGCTGGGCGTGAGCGCGCTGCTGGTCAAGACGGCGGTGGCGTATGCGCTGGCTGGTCCGGCCGGCCTCGATCTGCTGGGCAGCTTCTACGGCAAGCACGCCCACAATACGGGCGGCGGACTGGCGCAGCGCCTCGGCGCCCTGGTGCGCAGCCTGTACGGCCACCTGATGGCGCTTGGCCTGCTGTTCGGCGTTCCGATGCTGGCCGTGGTGGCCGCCGCCGTCAGCGGCAAGGCGCGCCACGCGCTGCAGGCGCCGGGCCGTTCGCTGTTCGTGTATCTGGCGCTGGCACTGGGCGCCACGCTGGCAATGACTGCCGCGTACACCTCGTCCATTGCCGACGCAGGTCCGCAGGAAGGCTTGCGGCTGCATATGCGCTATTACGATTTTGTGTTCCCGCTGCTGCTGATCGCCGCAGCGTCGCAAGGCCAGGCTGCGCCTGAAGGCTGGCTGCGCCGCCTGGCGATTGCCTTGCCTGCCGGCCTGCTGATGCAGTGGGCGGCAGTCAAGCTGCCGTTCTACGCCAGCGGCTTTGTGGATAGCCCGGAGCTGGTCGCGCTGGCCAACAAGCCGGAAGATGTGCAATGGCTGCTGTATGCGCAGTGGGCAGCAATGGCGCTGTGGGTGCTGCAAGCGCAGATCGGGCGCTGGGTCTTCGTGCTGCTGGTACTGCCTTTCATGGCCTGGAACGGCAGCATGGCCGTGCACGATATCCTGCTGCGCGCGGCCAGTGCGCCGAACGCTTACGACAAGGCGGGCCTGTATGTACGCCAGGCACTGGGGCCGCGCGAGCGCGCTGCCCTTGCCATTGCCGGCGACGACCAGGCGGGCTTGAACCGCGCCCAGTTCCATGCGGACAGCGGCAGCGCCACCGCCATCGTGCTGCAACCGGGCGACCCGCTGGATGCAAAGCTGGTGCCGGCGCAGCGCCAATGGCTGCTGGTGGTTGGCCAGCACGCGCTGCCGCAGCAATTGCGGGCCGACGTGAGCAACCCGGATTTCGCCCTGGTGCGCCTGCCGCCGCCGCCGCGTCCGCTGTATTCGGTCAGTTTCAACAAGCCACTGGAAGGCGGTCCCGTCACGGACATCGCCGGCCTGGCCGGCATCGAGTACTGGGGCCGTTGGTCCGACGGCAACCGCGTCTCGCTGCATTTCGCCAAGCCGCTGCCGCGCCGCCTGGTAGTAACGCTGAAGGCGCGCGCCTATGGTCCGAATGCAGGCAAGGACTTCCGCATCGGCGCCGGTGATGCGTCGGATACCTTCCGCCTGACCTCCGCCGAACAGGAGGTGGTCTTGCGCCTCGCCACCGACGGCGCACAGAAGACGCTGACCATCGATGTCCCTGCAGCGACTGTACCGCCCGACGCCGGCGGCCGCGACCCGCGCGCGCTCGGCATTGGCATGCTCACCATGGAAATCGCAGAACAACAATGATCAAGACAATACGCGAGAACCCCTTTGCAGCAGGATTGCTGCCGCTGCTGCTGCTCAGCTTCCTGATCCTGACTTTCCGCAACAGCGGTATTTATCCGATCATCTTCATCGACGAGTGGATCTATGCCAGCGCCACGCGCATGATGCCGCTGTCCGAGGCACTGGTACCGTCCTACCTGTACTTCAAGCTGTATGGACTGACCAGCTATTGCGGCGACGGCTACCTTGAATGCAACAAGCTGCTGAATAACCTGCTGTATGTCGGTGCCGCGCCGTTCATCTGGCTGCTGGCGCGCCGCGCGGCGCCGGCATGGGCTGCAGGGCTGGTGGCGCTGGCCGCCATCATGGCGCCGGCCAACGTGCAGACGCCGTTCTTCATGCCTGAAGCGGCCTATTTCTTTGCGTTCTGGGTGATTTGCTGGAGCGCAATGCGCGTGTACGACCAGGCCACGCCGGCGCGCGCCGCCGAGCTGGGCGCACTGATCGGGCTTACGGCAATGGTCAAGCTGCATGCGATCTTCCTGCTGCCGGCCGCCTGCGTATTCCTCGCTTACCTGGCCTATGCCGGCCGGGACAGCGAACGCCGCTGGCTGCTGCAAACGCTGCGCCTGTGCGGCGCGATGCTGGCAACGGGGGCGGTGCTGCGCTTTGGCATCGGCTATCTGCTGGCCGGCCGTAATGGTCTGCATCTGCTGGGCAAACTGTACGCGGATTCGGCCAGCTATACCGCCCGTTCCCACCTGCCTTACGCGCAACTGGCCGGACTGGCCCTGAACAACCTGCGCGGCCAGATGATGATGCTGGCCATCCTGTTTGGCGTTCCCCTTGCCGCGCTGGCCGCAAGCCTGGCCGTCACGGTGCGCAGCGGAGTGCGCCGCGATCCCGTGCAGGCGCTGGGCGTGCTGGCCATCCTGATGCTGGGCAGTGCGCTGGGCGTGACCGTACTGTTTACAGCGTCCATCACCGGCCTGGGTGAAATGGAAACGGCGCAACGCATTCACACCCGCTATTACAACTTCGCCCTGCCGCTGCTGCTGATCTGCGCTGCTGCCGCCATGCGCAAGGAAGGCCGCCAGCTGCCGCTGGCCTGGCGCGCCGCGCTGGCGGTGCTGCTGCTGGCCCTTATCGCGCATGGCTGGCATGACATGCTGCGCCTGTTCACGCCGAACATTACGGACAGCCCCGAAATGCGCGCGCTCTCCATCAATCCCTGGATCTTCGGCGCCATGTGCACACTGGCGGCGCTGATGACTGCTGCCTGGCTGGCCTGGCCGGTCTGGGGCATACGTGTGTTTGTTGCCCTGTTCCTGCCGCTTTCCACCATCGTTCTGGGCAACGTGACCGCGCAGCAGGTACGCATGGCGATCTGGCCGGACGACTATTCCAAGGCCGGCCTGTTCGTGCGCCACTACCTCGCCCGTTCGCAAACCAGCCACCTCACCATCGTCGCCGACGATATCGCCGGCCTGCACCGCGCCCGCTTCTTTATCGAGAACCCGGAAGTGGACTTCATGCAGATCCAGCGGGGCAAGGACGTGGACTGGGACAAGTTGGCCCCTGGCCGTACCTGGGCCCTGGTGGTCGGCAACTATACGCTGCCGGACGATGCGCGCATCGTGGCGCGCAAGGATAACTTCGCACTGATCCAGACCGGCATGCGCGCTGTGGCGGGCCAGCAGCTATCGTTCAAGTCCATACTGCCAGGAGAGTTCGTGCTCAGCACGGATGGGCTGGCGGGCGCTGAAGACTGGGGGACATGGTCTGAGGGCCCGAGCGTGCGGATTCAGTTCAGCAAGCCCCTGCCCCGGCGCATGGCCGTGCATCTGGCGGCGCGCGCCTTCGGTCCGAATGCCGGCCAGGACTTCATTCTGAAGATCGGCAGCAGCCAGCAGGCATTCCGCCTGGGCGAGAAGCAGAGCAATGCCGTTGTGGAAATCGAGTCGCCGGAAGTGGCGGATACGCTGGAACTGCTTGTTCCAGCGCCCACGTCGCCGCAGGCGCTGGGGGTCAACAATGACCGGCGCCTGCTGGGCATCGGCATCGAATCGATGAAGATTATGGCTTTGCCATGAAGCGGGCGAAGCGCTCGCCCATCCACAGGTCACCGCGATAGCTCAGATGGTGGGTATCGCGGTAGATCAGCACATCGTCGATCATCACGCGGCAGCGCCTGTCGTCGCATAGCTGGGCGGCCGCATCGAACACCTTCACCTGCGGCAGGTCCTTCAGCACGGACGCTACCGCTTCATTGTGCGCGGCGACTTCCTTGCGCCACACCTCCGCATCCATTGCGCAATCGGCGCGCGTCTGCGAGCTGGCGATGGCGCCGCGGCGGATGCAGGCGCGCGGTTCGAAGTCCAGTTTCGGCACGTCGTTCACCCAGATCACCTGCTTGCCTGCTGCCAGCAGCTGCTCCAGCGTGCGGCGGAACAGCGCCGTCTTCTGGCGTCCCTCTTCGTTTTGCGTGTGCATCTTGAAGGCGGTGGAAATGACCACGGTCTTCAGGCTGGCGGTATGCAGCGCCAGGTCCATCATCTTCGGCGTGGCCTGCTGGTACGGGTCTTCGCCGACCGGCATATCCACGAACGGCACGCGGGTGCCGAGGTTCCATACGTTCTCGCCGCGCCCGCGCCAGTATTTCGTCTGGCCGGCGATCAGGTGGTAGCCGTGGCTGTCGCCCAGCACCAGCACGGTCGGATCGCGTTTCACGTCATCCAGCAGGCAGTATTCGTAGAAGCTGGCGAAGCCGTAGCGCGCCTTGCAGGCGGCGGCGTTATCCTTGTCCTCGACCAGGATCAGGTCCTTCTGCTGCAGGGCGTTGGCCACCACGGCATGGCGCTGCGGCAGGCCGTCGCGCTGGTAGATGAAGCCGCCGGCCAGCGCCAGCCCGGCTACCAGCAGCGACAGCACCACGACCTTGGTACGGCCATGCTGCGCGCCGCGCAGCGGACGCTCGATCAGGCGGTAAGTGAGCCAGGCCAGCAGCACCGACGCAATCACCATCACGCCACGGATCTTCGACGACGGCAAACCCGATTCAATGATCTGCGCGAAGGACAGCAGCGGCCAGTGCCACAGGTACAGCGGATAGCTGATCAGGCCAAACCACACCATCAGGCGGTTCGACAGCACATGCCGGTTCACCAGCGCCTGCGGGCCGGCCGCAATCAGCAGCACCGCGCCCAGCGTCGGCAGCAGCGCCCACCAGCCCGGGAAGGGACGGCTGGCGCGCACCACGAAGATCGCCACCAGCAGCAGCAACATGCCCAGCACGGACATGGCATCGCGCGTCCGCGCGCTGTCGAAATCGATCTGGCTGGCGCCATGCGGACGGCGCACGCCCGCGTAGAAGCGCAGGTGGTTCACGTTCACATACGCCAGCGACGCGCCCATCAGCAGTTCCCAGGCGCGGCTGGCCGGCGAGTAGAAGGTGGCGCTCGGGAAGCGGTGCAGGCCGCCGATATTGATGGCAAAGGACGCCAGCCCCAGCACCATCGCCAGTCCCAGCATATTGGCGCGCAGGCGCCAGGCCAGCGCCAGCAGCACCGGCCACACGATGTAGAACTGTTCCTCGATGCCGAGCGACCACAGATGCAGCAGCGGCTTGGTTTCCGCCGCCGTGTCGAAGTAGCCTACTTCGTTCCACAGGAAGAAGTTGGAGACGAAGCCGGCACCGCCGAAGACGTGCTTGCCCAGCATTTTGAATTCGTCCGGGAACAGCGCGAACCAGCCGAAGGCCAGCGTGGTGGCCAGCACCACGGACAATGCAGGGAAGATGCGGCGCACGCGGCGCGCATAGAAATCGGCAAAGCTGAAGGCGCCCTGCTGCAGGCTCTTGATCAGGATACTGCCGATCAGGAAGCCGGAGATGATGAAGAAGATATCGACGCCGACAAAGCCGCCCTTCAGCCGCGCCGGGAAGGCGTGGTAAAGGACGACGGACAGTACGGCGACGGCGCGCAGGCCGTCGATATCGGGGCGGTAGGCGGGATGGACGTCGGCAGCGGGCGCCGCCGGTTGCTCATGCCGCGCGGCGGGAAGTACGCTATCCAGTCTCATGCCATTCAGGACTTCGGTAGTCCGCCCAGCAGGGCTGCGACCTTTGGTTTCGGTTTGCTGACGGGAGCCGCGGCCTGCTGTGCAGGCGTACCATTGCTGCGCGATGGTTCATACGGCTTGAGGAACCACGGATCGACTTTCTCGCGGCGCGGCAGCGGCCCCGAAGAACGCGGTGCGCCACGATCGCGCTCGCCCGGACGGTCGCTGCTGCGCGAGCCGCGCGCATCCGATTCGGTGCGGTTGCGGCGGCGCTCGCCGTGGCGCTCGTCGCCATGGAAGGATGCCGGCGCGAAGCCTTCCAGCTCGCCGCGCTTGATGGTCTGCTTGATCAGCTTCTCGATATCGGCCAGCAGGCGCTCGTCCTTGTCCGAGTAGATCGAGATCGCGTCGCCCGAGGCGCCGGCGCGGCCGGTACGGCCGATGCGGTGCACATAGTCTTCCGCGTTGTACGGCAGGTCGTAGTTGACCACGCACGGCAGGTCGGAGATATCCAGGCCGCGCGCCGCCACGTCGGTCGCCACCAGCACGTCGATCTCGCCCTTCTTGAACGCGTCCAGCGCCTGCATGCGTTCCTGCTGCGTCTTGTCGCCGTGGATGGCGGTGGCCTTCATGCCCTCCTGCTCCAGGCCGCGCGCCAGGCGCGAGGCGCCGATCTTGGTGTTGGAGAACACGATCACCTGTTTCAGCTCGCGCTGGCGCAGGATGTGGGCGACGGCGTCGCGCTTGTGCTCTTCGGCCACCTTGTACACCACCTGCGTCACCTTGTCGGCGGTGGCATTGCTGCGCGCGACTTCGATCGACACCGGCTTGTTCAGGAAGCTGGACGCCAGCTTCTTGATCTCCGGCGAGAAGGTGGCCGAGAACATCAGGTTCTGGCGCGCCTTCGGCAGCATATTGATGATGCGCTGCAGGTCGGGCAGGAAGCCCATGTCCAGCATGCGGTCAGCTTCGTCCATGACCAGCATCTGCACCTGGGCCAGCGAAACGTTCTTCTGCTCGATGTGGTCCAGCAGGCGGCCCGGGGTGGCGATGACGATTTCCACGCCGCGGCGCAGGATTTCGGTTTGCGGCTTCATGTCCATGCCGCCGAACACCACGGTCGAACGCAGCGGCGTGTGCTTCGAATAGGCGGCCACGTTCTCGGCCACCTGCACCGCCAGTTCGCGGGTCGGGGTCAGCACCAGGGCGCGCACCGGATGGCGGGCCGGGCTCATCGAGCTGTTCGCGGACGGCAGCAGGTTCTGGATGATCGGCAGCGAGAAGCTGGCGGTCTTGCCGGTACCGGTCTGGGCGGCGCCCATCACGTCGCGGCCCTGCAACACGATCGGAATGGCCTGGGCCTGGATCGGGGTCGGGTGGGTATAGCCCTGCTCGGTCAGCGCGCGCAGGATGTCCTGCGACAGGCCGAAGTCGCTGAAGCGGACCTGGGCGGGCGCGGCAGGCGCGGCGGATTCGGCTGCCGGAGCGGCGGGGGTGATTTCGGTGTCAGACATAAAATCTTTTCTAGAATGCAAGCGGCCGGAATCCCGGCCAACCATGGATGATACCCGTTTCAGTCCTTCAGCGCACGGAAACATGGCGTTTTAAGGGGAAACTATTGCAGAAATGGAATGTATAATGTAACGGTATGTATCCATTCCGCCGTCCTCCCCGCTTCCTGCTGCGCCTGATTAGCCTGCTGATTTTGCTGGCAGTCACAGGCGTGTCCCTGGCCGCCCCTCCCTCGCTGCGCTTCCGCAAGCTCGGTCCGCTCGGCAAGGATGAGCCCTCGATGCTGTCGCTATTGCAGGACAGGCAAGGCTTCGTCTGGATCGGCACCCACAGCAACGGCCTGTACCGCTACGACGGCTACCGCACCATCCGCTACACCAGCCAGGGCGGCAAGCCGGGCGCACTGCCGAACGACCGCGTGTCCGCCCTGTACGAGGACCGCCAGGGCCATATCTGGGCCGGCACCCAGGACGGACTGGCCCGCTTCAATCCGGCCAGCGGCAACTTCACCGTGTTCGCCCCCAAACACGGCCCGGCCAATGCGCTGGTGGTGAAAAACATCATTTCCGACGGCGGCGACGGCATGTGGGTCGGCACCTGGGGCGGCCTGCAGCATTTCGCGCCGGCCAGCGGCAAGTTCACCGTGTACGCCCACGACCCGGCCCGACCGGGCAGCCTGGCCGCCAACGACCTGAACGCGCTGGCGCGCGATGCGGAAGGCGGCATCTGGACCGGCACCTGGCCGGGCGGCCTGGACTACCTGGCGCCGGGCGCCAGCGAATTCATCCACTACCGCACGGGACCGGACAACGATCCCGGCGCCCGCAGCCACATCGTGCGGGCGCTGGAATTCGACCGCCAGGGCCGCCTGTGGATCGGCACCGAGGCCGGCGTGATGCGCTGGCAACGGGGTCAGCCCTGGTCCAGCCGCAAGATGATCGCCTCGCCCAACAGCCGCGTGACCAGCTTCCTTACCGACCAGTCGGGAACCCTGTGGGCCACCACCCTGACCGCCGGCCTGCTGCGCTGGGACGAGGCGGCCGGCCGCTTCGACCAGTTCGTGCACCAGTCCGACGATCCCTACTCCCTGCCCGGCGACAACCTGCGTGCCATCCTGCAGGACCGCGGCGGCAACCTGTGGCTGGCCTCCTTCACGGACGGCATCGCCCTCGTCAACCTGAACAGCAGCGGCTTCGCGCGCACCGTGCCCTACCGCATCGACGGCCGCACCGCGCCCGCCAGCAATGCCCTGCTCAGCCTGGCGGCCAAACCCGATGGCAAGCTCTGGCTGGGCGGCAACCTCGGCCTCGGCCTGTACGATCCGGCCTCGGGCCAGGTGCTGCGCCGCTACCTTGGCGACGGCAAGCCCGGCTCGCTCAGCCACAGCATCATCTACAGCCTGTACCAGGGCGCCAGCGGCCCGCTGTGGATCGGCACCTCCAGCGGCCTGAACCGCCTGGACAGCCCGGACGGCCGCTTCACGACCACCCACTTCGGCAACACTGCCAGCGACTTCATCAACTTTATCGCGCCGGGCAGCAATGGCCTGCTGTGGCTGGGCACGGGCAACAGCCTGATCCGCTACGAGATTGCCAGCGGCCAGCACCACATCTACCTCAACGATCCGAAAGATCCGCAAAGCCGTTCGGTGAACGGCGCCACCGCCGTGCTGGAAGACCGCAAGGGCCGCGTCTGGGTCGGCTCGGAATGGAATGGCGGCGGACTCGATCTGCTCGATCCGTCCACCGGCAAGTTCCGCCACCTGCGCGCCCAGAGCGAGGGCCTGCTGGACGACAACGTGACCAGCCTGCACGAAGATGCGGCCGGCCGCCTGTGGGTCGGCACGGCGCGCGGCCTGATGCAGCTGACCGAAAGCGCGGACGGCAAGTTCGGCTTCCGTTCGCTGGCCGCCGCCACCGGCAACCAGAAAATCCTCGCCATGCGCAGCGATGCCGAGGGCCAGCTGTGGGTCAGCACCATTGCCGGCCTGTACCGCATCAACCCGGCCAATGGCGCGGCCGAGCTGTACACCGCTTCCGACGGCCTGACCGACGGCTTTACCGCCAACTCCGCCACCCAGTCGGACGGCCTGCTGTATTTCGGCGGCGTGCACGGCATGACAACCGTCGATCCGAAAGCCGTGAAGCGCACCTCGGTGGCGCCGCAGATCGCCATCACGGATATCAAGCTGTTCAACCACTCGATCGCCGAAGGCCAGTTGCCGCAAGGCGTGACGCTGGAAGGCACGCCTTCGGCGCCGGTGGCACTGACCCTGTCCTCGCAGGTGCCGACCTTCTCGATCGAATTCTCCGCCCTGCACTACACCGAGCCGCTGCTGAACCGCTATGCCTATCAGCTGGAGGGCTTCGACCGCGAATGGGTGGAGGTGGACGCCGAACACCGCGTGGCCACCTATACCAACCTGAATCCGGGCCACTACGTATTCCGCGTGAAGGCGTCGAATCACCGCGGCACCTGGAACGAGGAAGCGGCGGTGCTGCGCATCACCATCACACCGCCGTTCTGGCGCGCCTGGTGGTTCCGCCTGGTGGCGGCGCTGGTGGTGCTGGGCGTGCTGTGGACGCTGTATCGCTGGCGCATCCGGCGCCTGACGCGCCAGCAGGCCGAACTCGAAAAGCTGGTGGCGGCGCGCACTGGTGAGCTGGAACAGTCGAACCGCAAGCTGGCGGCGCTGAGCACCACGGACGGCCTGACCGGCGTCTCGAACCGGCGCGGCTTCGACCTGGCGCTGGAAACCGAATGGCGCCGCGCCGCGCGCACCGGCCAGTCGATTGCGCTGTCCATGCTGGACGTGGACTTCTTCAAGAAATACAACGACCGCTACGGCCACCAGGCAGGCGACGCCACCCTGCGCGCCGTGGCGGACCTGATTACCGCGCACGGCCGCCGCACCTCGGACCTGGTGGCGCGCTATGGCGGCGAGGAATTCGCCCTGCTGTCGGCAGCCACCGATGTCTCGGATGCCTTCGGCGTTGCGGAGGCCATCTGCACCGAGCTGGAACGCCTGGCGCTGCCGCACGAGGATTCGCCGTTCGGCCGCGTCACCATCAGTATCGGCGTGGCGGTGCTGGTGCCGACCGAGGACGGCAGCCCGACCCGCCTGGTGGAACTGGCCGATCAGGCGCTGTACCGCGCCAAGCAGCGCGGCCGCAACCAGGCGCTGCTGGCCGTACCGGAGTAAGCCATGCAGCAAGACCCGAAACCCACGCCGCCGCCCGAACCCGGCCCGGACGATTGCTGCCACAGCGGCTGCACCTGGTGCGTGCTCGACCTGTACTACGAAGAGCTGGAGAAATACCGGAAGCAGCTGGCCGAGTGGGAAGCCCGGCAGGCGGCGGCAGCTGCCGCGCCGTCCACGACAAAGCCAGCCCGCCGCCGCACGCCAAAGCACTAAGTTCGGCAGCGAACGGACGGCGCTCAGCAGCCGTCCTAGCATCGGCAGCATGGAACAGCACAGCTCACTGCCGCCAGCCACGCCCGGCGCCAAGCCAGGACCGGATCAGCAGCCGGAGGATGCCCCTGCGGGCAAGGGCTCCAGCTCCTGGCTGTCCAAGCTCGGCCCCGGCCTGATTACCGGCGCCGCCGACGATGACCCGAGCGGCATCGCCACCTATTCCCAGACCGGCGCCCAGTTCGGCCTGAACCTGCTGTGGATGACCGCCCTCACCTATCCGCTGATGGTCGGCATCCAGGAAGCCAGCGCCTGCATCGGCCGCGTCAGCGGACGCGGACTGGCCAGCAATATCCGCCGCCACTACCCATCCTGGCTGCTGTACACCCTGGTGGCCCTGCTGCTGGTCGCCAATACCATCAACATTGCCGCCGACGTGGCCGCGATGGGCGACGCCGCTCACCTGGTAGTGGGTGGCAAGCCGCAGCTGCTGGCGCTCGGCTTCGGCCTGTTCTCCATGCTGCTGCAGGTCTTCATCCCCTACACGCGCTATGTGCACGTGCTGAAGTGGCTCACGCTGGCCCTGCTGGCCTACTTCGCCATCGCACTGGCCGTGAACGTGCCCTGGCTGGACGTCGCCAGGCATACGGCGATCCCGCACATCCAGTGGAAGACCGAATACCTGACCACCATGGTGGCCCTGTTCGGCACCACCATCAGCCCCTACCTCTTCTTCTGGCAAGCCTCGCAGGAAGTGGAGGAGCTGCGCGCCGACCCGCATGCCAGGCCCCTGCGCCAGGACCCGTCCCAGGCGAGCGCGCAAATGCACCGCATCAGGATCGACACCGCCATCGGCATGGGCTTTTCCAACCTGGTCGCCTGGTTCATCATTCTCACCACCGCCGTCACCCTGCACGCCCACGGCGTGCACGATATCGGGAGCTCGGCGCAGGCCGCATCGGCGCTGAAGCCGATTGCCGGCGAATTCGCCTTCATCCTGTTCAGCGTCGGCATCATCGGCACCGGCCTGCTGGCGATTCCCGTACTGGCCGGCTCCGCCGCGTATGCGATGGCGGGCACCTTCAACTGGCGCAACAGCCTGGAACTGCAGCCCTCCGCCGCGCGCAAGTTCTACGCCATCATCATTGCCGCCACCCTCGGCGGCGCGCTGATCGGCTTCCTGCCCATCGATCCGATCAAGGCCCTGTACTGGAGCGCGGTGGTGAATGGCGTGATTGCCGTCCCCATCATGGTGGTGACGATGCTGATGACCACGCGCAAGGGCGTGATGGGCGATGTGAAGATATCGAGGCGGGTGCGCATCATGGGCTGGGCCTGCACCGCGGTGATGGCCGTCGCGGCGCTTGCCATGTTCGCCACCATGGCCATAAGCAGCGGCAGTGGGGTAAGCTAGCGGTTCCCGCAACCCTGGCCGACCACACCATGCAAAAACGCCGCACCCTGTTTGCCCTTGCCGGACTGACGGCCGCAGTCCTCACCCTGCCCACACTGGCGCTGGCGCAGGAGGATGCGCCGGACCTGCCGCCGCGCGAATTCCCGCCCCACGCCAGGCGCGGCCGGATGACGCCCGGCTATTACCCGGAAATCGTCATCGACGGCAAAACGCGCCGGCTGTCGCCGTCGAGCAGGATTTTCAACCAGGAGAATCTGATCGAAATGCCCGCCGCCTTGCGCGGCAGCGGGATCGCCGTCAGCTACACGGAAGACCGTGACGGCGATATCGACCGGGTGTGGATCCTGACCCGCGAGGAAGCCCGCCGCAGGCCAAGGGATTAAGGCAAATCAGATGTAGTAGATGAGGGCTGCAACGCCCACGATCAGGGCGACCTTGGTCACCTTGTACACGTTCCTGTTCCAGGCCTTGAAGGCGCGGCGGTATTTACCGGCATAGAAGGAAACGCGGAACAGCTTGGACACCAGGCCCACCTGGTCGCCGCTTTCGTTGGGCGAAGCGGCTGCCGTCATCATGGTCTTGCCGAGGAAGCGGTTCACCGCCTGCGCCCAGCGGTAGCGCATCGGACGCTCCACGTCGCAGAACAGGATGATGCGGTCGCTTTCGCTGCCGTTGATCGCCCAGTGGATATAGGTTTCGTCGAACATCACGCCCTGGCCATCGCGCCAGCTGTGACGCTCGCCGTCCACGTCGATGAAGCAGCGGTCGTCGTTCGGCGTGGCCAGGCCCAGGTGGTAGCGCAGCGAACCGGCGAACGGGTCGCGGTGCGGATTCAGCTTGCCGCCCGGCGGCAGTTCGGCAAACATGGCCGCCTTCACGCTCGGGATACTTTTCAGCAGCGCATAGGTCTGCGGGCACAGTTCGGCGGCGGACGGGTGGCTCGCGTCGTACCACTTCAGGTAGAAGCGCTTCCAGCCGGCCTTGAAGAAGGAGTTGAAGCCCGCGTCATCGTTCTTTTCCGATGCCTTGATCTTCTGCAGGCGGATCAGGTTTTCCGCTTCGGTGCGGATCACCTGCCAGTTCTGCTGCAGGGGTTCGAGTTCCTTGAAATCTTCCACCTTCAGGTACGGCGTGGAAGGCACGCGCGAGAACCAGTGCATGAAGATATTGATCGGGGCCATGAACGACGAGTGATCGAACAGCTGGCGGCCGAACGGCAGACGCACTTTACCGCGGAAGTGAATGTGCAAAACGGACAAGATATAAAAACCGATAACAGCCCATTTCATTGCGCGACACCTTAGTCAGATCCAAACTTCCCATTCTAGCGTAGTCTGCATCGTTCAGCTTCGGAGATGGCATGGAGTTATTAAAGTGATATGCTACCGTGCAGTTCCCTGACTGGAGGTGAGATGGCTTGTCTGGTTTGCGGCGCCGATACCCGGCGCGGTCTGTCCGAATGGCACAGCAGCTGCACCCGCTGTGGTTATGAAGCCGCGGCGCTTGCCGTGGCCATCAATGAAGCACAAGCGCACTCCGCGATCGACGAGGCGCAGCGCGAGGCATCGCTGAAAGCCCTGCGCACCGAGAATTTCCGCGATATCGTGGGCTGGGCGCGGCAGCAGGCGCCGTCCGCCCGCACCCTGCTCGACGTGGGCAGCGCCCACGGCTGGTTCCTGGAAGCGGCTGCGCCACACTTTTCCGTGGCCGGCGTCGAGCCCGACGCCGAGGTAGGCGGCAGAGCCATCGCACGCGGCCTGCCGGTGCGTCTCGGCTATTTCCCCGATGCGCTGCAGCCGGGCGAACAGTTCGACGTGATCGTCTTCAACGACGTGATCGAGCATATTCCGCCGATCCGCTCGGCGCTGGAAGCCTGCCATGCGCGGCTGAATCCGGGCGGCATCCTGATCCTCAACCTGCCCAACAGCCGTGGCCTGTTCTACCGCCTGTCGAAAGTGTTTGCGGCAGCCGGCCTGCGCGGACCGTTCGAGCGCATGTGGCAGAAGGACATGCCTTCGCCCCACGTGCACTACTTCAATCCCGAGAACCTGACCAAGCTGCTGGAAAGCATGGGCTTCCAGCGCAGCTTCGCCAGCGAACTGCCCGCCATCAAGGCCGAGGGGCTGTACCAGCGGATCGCCTATGCCGGGCAAGGCAGCAAACTGAAACAGTGGCTGCAGTATGCCGCCATCCTGTGTGCGCTGCCGGTGCTGAAGCTGTTCCCGAGCGACATCATCGTCTGCATTTACCGCAAGGCCTGAAGGCCGGGCCGCGCCATCAGGCGCGGTGCGGCGTCGCTGGCCAGGCGGAAGCGGGCCACCAGCGACGCCAGGCGCGAGGCTTCGGCCTCCATCGCTTCCGCCGCCGCTGCCGCCTGTTCCACCAGGGCCGCGTTCTGCTGGGTCACCGCATCCATCTGGCTCACCGCCGTGTTGATATGTTCGATGCCGGTCGATTGCTCCGCGCTGGCGGCCGACACTTCGCTCATCATGTCGCGTACCCGCTGCACGCCCTCCACCACGCGCTCCATGGTCTGGCCGGCATGCGCCGCCAGCTCCGAGCCCTGCGCCACATGGCGCACGGAGGCGTCGATCAGTTCACGGATCTCCTTCGCGGCGGCAGCCGAGCGCTGCGCCAGCGTGCGCACTTCGCTGGCCACCACGGCAAAGCCGCGTCCCTGTTCGCCGGCGCGCGCCGCCTCCACGGCTGCGTTCAGGGCCAGGATATTGGTCTGGAAGGCGATGCCGTCGATCACGCCGATGATATCGGCCATGCGCGCGGCGGAAGTGCTGATGCTGTCCATGCTGCCTACCACCTTCGCCACCACGGCGCCGCCCTCGCCCGCCACTTCGGCTGCCGCCCGTACCAGGCGGTCGGCCTGGCGCGCGTTGTCGCCGTTCTGGCGCACGGTGCCGGTAAGTTCGTCCATGGACGATGCGGTTTCTTCCAGCGAGGCCGCCTGTTCTTCCGTGCGGCTGGAGAGGTCCTGCACGCCGCCGGCAATTTCACGCGACGAGTCCAGCACGCGCTCGGTGCCGCTGCGCACGTCAGCCACGATATTCGCCAGGCCGTCGCGCATGGCGCGGATGCTGTGCAGCAGCGAATCCTTGTCGCTGCTGTGGGTCAGCACTTCCTGCGACAGGTCGCCGGACGCGATGACGGCCGTTACCTGCGCGGCGTAGCCGGGTTCACCGCCCAGCTGGCGCAGCAGGGTGCGCGAGAACCACCAGGCGAAAGCCACGGCCACGGCGACCGCGGCCAGCGAGGCAATCGTCAGCAGGGTCACGGTAGCGTCGGCGCGCGCTTCGACGGCGGCGCCGGTTTCGTTGATCAGCGTGCGCTGGCGCTCCAGCACCCTGGCCACGGCGGCGGAATAGACCTTTGCCTGCTGCGGCAGGTCTTGCGAGAAGTAGCGCGCAGCGGCTTCGCTGTCGCCGTGCGCTTTCAGTTCGAAGCCGTGTGCACGGCGCGCCTGGTAGTCCTTGCGCTGCGCCAGGGCTTCGGCGTACAGCGCCTTGGCCTGTTCGTCGCGGATGTTCCCGGACAGGAATTGCTGCAGCCCCGTGGCGATGGCCGAACTGGCGGTGATGGCCTTTTCGAGGTCATGCTGCATGTCCGGGTCCGCGGTGCGGCCGGCGGCCAGCGAACGCTCCAGATTGATATCGATGATGCGCGCCCACTCGCCCAACTGGCGCTCGATTTTCAGGCGCTCGGCGATCAGGTGGGTATCCTGCGCCGAACTGCGCATGGCCCAGGCGCTGAACACGGCAATGGCCGCCAGCAGAACCAGCATCAGGCCAAAGCCGGCCGACAGACGCGTTTTAATTTTCCAATTTGCAAAATCCATTTCCACTTTTCCAAGACAAATGTCGGTCAAATGTAACGGCGTTTCACAAATTTGTGTAGTTAACAACACGTAGTTCTATTTTGGAAACTAAGTCTCCGCATGTTTTCCACAACGCGAGCGCCTCTTCGGCGACAACGGCAGGCTGTTCCTCGGGCCAGAACAGCCTGGCGCCGGCCAGGCGCCGCACGCCGCGCGTGTTGCCGAAGGCGGCGGCCAGATGGTCGGCGCCGTGCGGCAGGAAGATAGCGTCGGCCATGCCCCAGGCGATGCGCACCGGCGCCCTGCTGGCCTTCAGTTTTTCTCCCAGCCCGGCCAGCGAGTTGGCTTCCAGCGCGGTGGCATAGGCGTGCATGCGGGCCTTGCGCTGCGGCGTGGCGACCAGCGGGCGCAGGTAGGCTTCGATGGTGGCGTCGCTCAATAGCGCCGGACGCTCGAAGCACATGCCGCCCAGGCCTGCGGCGGAGCGGGCCAGGTTCTTGTCGTTCAGCCAGGGCTGAAACCATTCGTCGGCGAACCTGCCGGCTTTGGCCAGTTCGATGACGGGCAATAGCGCCGGCGGCGGGCAGTCGATCTCGCTGTCGCAATTGGTCAGCAGCAGGGAACGCACGCGGCGCGGATAGCGCGCCAGGATGATCTGCGCGACGGCGCCGCCGCTGTCGCTGGCGATGAAGTCGGCGTTTTCGATGCCCAGCTTGTCCATCAGTTCCACGATCATCGCGGCCTGGGCGTGCGGTGCGGGGCTCTGGCCCGGCGCGGGTTCCGTGTGGCCCAAGCCGAGGAAGTCGGGCGCCACGCAGCGGCGCAGCGGCGACAGGCGCTCCACGGCGCCGCGCCACTGGTAGCTATTCAGCGGGAAGCCATGCAGGAACAGGGCCGCCGGACCACGTCCCCGTTCGACGACAGCGATACGGCCGGCGCGCGTGGCAACGAAGCGCCGCTGCGCCGCCCAAGCCTCAGCCTCCGCACTGCCAGCGGACACATTATTTGCGGACGCGCCGGACGCCGGCGCAATCGGCAGCACAGCCTGCACTGCGGCAGCCGCCGCAGCGGCCCGAATGAAATCTCTGCGTTGCATGAAATATTCTCCTTACGGTGAAGTCCTGAATGCATCCATCCTCGCCCGCCGCACGTCCAGCCGCAATGACGTCCGAGGTCATGGATCTGCCGCGCGCAAGCGCGCTAAGATGGCTGCATGACTACCTCGAACGCAAACGTCAACGCCAGTCCCACTGCCGGCCACGCCAATGCAGCGCAGCTGGCCCCCGTCGGCATCCTGCTGCGTGAATGGCGCACCGCCCGCCGTCTCAGCCAGCTCGACCTGGCCCTCGATGCAGGCGTCTCGGCGCGCCATCTGAGCTACATCGAAACAGGCAAGTCCCAGCCCAGCCGCGAAATGCTGACCCGCCTTGCCGACACGCTGGAGATGTCGCTGCGCGAACGCAACGCCCTGCTGATTGCCGCCGGCTACGCGCCGAAGTACCCCGAGTCGGCGCTGGCCACGCCCGAAATGGCGCAGATCAACCGCGCCATCGACATGATGCTGAAACAGCAGGAGCCCTATCCCGCCTTCCTGATGAACAGGCACTGGGACATCCTGGCCGCCAACGATGCGGCCGTCCGCATGAACGGCTTCCTGCTCGGCGGCCAGCCCAGCCCGCACCGCAATATGCTGCGCCACCTGTTCGATCCGAACGACCTGCGCGCCGCGCTGCTGAACTGGGAGGAAGTCGCCGGCGGCCTGCTCGCCCACCTGCACAACCTGGTGGCCGCCTCGCCCGGCGACGGCAAGGCGCGCGCCCTGCTGGAAGAAGTGCTGTCCTATCCCGGCGTACCGGCCCGCTGGCGCATGCGCGACCTGGCCGCCGCGCCAGCGCCGCTGCTCACCACCGTCTTCCGGCGCGGCGGCCACGAGATCCGCTTCTTCTCCACCATCACCACCTTCGGCACCCCGCGCGACGTGACGCTGGAGGAGCTGCATATCGAATCCTGCTTCCCGGTGGATGAAGCCACTGTCGCCTTTTGCCGTCAGCTGCGCGGCAAGTGACAATGCGTGAGTTTTCTCATGGGTGGCACGTGTATATTTAAATAACACGGTTACCCGGAGCAGCTGACGACCATGGAAAACACGATCGCGCCGACCCGCGTGGGTGACCTGCCCAGCGAAAACCCGCACTACATCCGCTCCATGACCGCCATGGGCGACACGCGCGAAGTGCTTGCCAGCGAAGACATCTTCGCCAGCAACGGCATGAAACTGATCGCCAAGGGTGCGCGCATCGACAGCCTGCAATACGAACGCCTGACGCGGCACCGCCTGTCCGCCCCGCTGGACAACATCCTCACCACCGATAACCCGGTCGATGGCACCTTCCTCGCCATCGAGGCCGACCGCATCCTGGCCCACGAACCGCTGTACCGCCGCATCCTGTCACGCTCCGGCGATCCGCGCCTGCCCAAGCAGGCCCTGGGCGACCTGGTGCTGCCGGAAACGGTGCGCATGCGCCTGACCGTGCTGTACGAGCAGCACAAGGAAATCTTCTGCCACTCGGTGCGCACGGCGCTGATCGCCTGCGCCGTCGGCCAGCGCGGGCGCCTGTCGCGCGAAGACCTGAGCAGCGCCATCCTGGCTTCGCTATGCCATGACTTCGGTGAAATGCACACCGATCCGGACATCCTCAATCCGGAACACAACATCACGGCCGAGGAACGGCGCTTCATCCACGTCCATCCCGTCACCGGCTACGTGCTGCTGCACGAGATGAAGGGTTTCCCGGCCGCCGCCGCGCGCGCCGTGCTGCAGCACCACGAAAGGCTGGATGGCAGCGGCTATCCGCACGCCCTCGGCAGCCAGAACGTGCCGATGCTGGCGCGCCTGGTCGGCCTGGCCGATGTGGCGGAAGCAGTGCTGCGCCGCTTTGCCCTGCCGCGCGTGGATATGCTGTTCCGCATCAACCAGGCCCGCTTCGATCCGAACATGGCCGCCACGCTGCGCGACCTGCTGCACGTGACGGCCAGCGATGCCTCGGGTTCGGCCGACGAACAGACCGCGCTGACGCAGCTCGGTCATATCGAAGACCTGCTGCGCACCTGGTTCTGCCTGCGCGGGACGCTGGAACAGCAGGCCACGGCCCAATGCGCCTTCCTGTTCGAGCGCATGTCCACCATCCGCTCGCTGGTGCTGCAGGCCGGCTTCGATCCGGACAATATGGCCTCCATCATGGAGGTGGCGCGCGACGATCCGGAAGTGCTGCTGGAACTACGCTCGATGCTGGATGAGGTGAACTGGCTGATGGTCGATCTGGCCAACGAAATCGAGCGCCGCTCGCCGGAGCTGAAAGGCCTGCTGGAAGGCTCGCTGCAGGACCTTCTGGGCCAGCTGCGCCAGGGCAGCCACGTCTGCTGACAGCCATACCGAAAAAAAAGAAAAATTGTTGTAACAAGCCGCGCCCTGCGCCGACTTAATGGCAGAACCTCACTTTTTTATGGAGCCTGCCATGTTGAACCAGCTTGCCATTTCCGCAACTCTCGCCCTGTCCACCGCTGCCGCCGCGCAGGCCGCCCAGCCTTCCCCATCGGACCTGATCGACGCCCTGAACGGCACCTTCGGCAAACACGCCCAGAAGCGCGCCTCGCACGCCAAGGGCTTCTGCGCCGTCGGCGAATTCACGCCGGATGCGAAAGCCCCCGCCTTCGCCAACAGCCCGCTGTTCCGCCAGAAAAGCGCCACCGCACAGATCCGCTTCTCCATCGGCGGCGGCAATCCCGGCGTGTCGGACAAGAGCCGCTCGGTGCGCGGCCTGAGCTTCCGCCTGAGCGGCGGCGGCGAAACCTACGACCTGCTGCTGATCTCCGAACCGGCTTTCTTTGCCGCCACCCCGGAATCCTTCGTCAGCTTCCTGCAGGCGCGCGTGCCCGATCCGGCGACCAAAAAGCCGGATGCCGCCAAGGTCGCCGCCCACAATGAAGCCCACCCGGACGGCAAGATCCAGCCGGCGCTGCTGGCCGCCCACGCCGCGCCGCAGTCGTATGCGACCACGCCCTACTTCTCCACCAATGCCTTCGTCTTCACCGGCAGCGACAAGCAGGCCCACCATGCCCGCATCGTGGCGCAGCCGGAAGCCGGTACGCATTACCTGAGCGACGAGCAGGAGAAATCCTTCCCCGACCAGTTCCTGCAGGAGGAATTGTCGCAGCGCCTGGGCGCCGGCAAGGTGCGCTTCACCATCACCGCGCAGCTGCCGGCGGCCGGCGATTCGCTGGTCGATTCAAGCCAGGTATGGAAAGGCGCCAGCCATGTTACGCTTGGCACCCTGACCGTATCGTCGCTGGCGGACGATGCCTGCGATGGCCTGGTGTTCATGCCTGTCACGCTCCCTGCCAGCATCGCGCCAAGCGACGATCCGATCCTGCAATCGCGCGCCGCTGCCTATGCCGTATCGCTGAGCCGTCGCAGCAAATAAGGAGAACGCATGAACGAAGGCGGACATCACGGCGCCTGGGAAGAACTGGCGCACGAACGTCCCTTCCTGCTGCGGCTGGCGCGGCTGCAGCTGGCCAGCGCGGCCGAAGCTGAAGACGCCGTGCAGGAAACCCTGCTCGGCGCGCTGAAGGGCTGGAGCGGCTTCGCGCGCCAATCCGGCGTGCGCAGCTGGCTCACCGGCATCCTGCGCTTCAAGATCATCGACATCATCCGGCAGCGCCGCATGGAGCCGCTGGAGGAAGCGCTGGCCGCCGACGAGGCGGACTTCGATATCGACGCGCTGTTCGACGCGCAGGACGCCTGGCATCCGGATGTGTTCATCAATGCCCAGTGCCCCGCCACCCAGCTGGCGCAGCGCCAGCTGCTGGACATCGTGGAGCTGTGCATGCGCCGCCTGCCGGAAGAAACGGCGCGCGTGTTCCTGATGCGCGAGTTCCTCGGGCTGGAGCTGGCGGAAATCGAGACGCAGTGCACGCTCAGCGGCGGTAACCTGCGTGTTTTGCTGTACCGTGCCAGAATGCGCCTGCGCGATTGCACCGTGCGGGCCTGGGGCGAACCTGAGTAAATGATATGGACAAGTGTGACGACCACGATCTGACCTGCCGCGAGACCACCGTGCTGGTATGCGGCGCCCGCGATGAACCGCTGACGCCGCAGCAGGCGGCCAGCCTGCAAAAGCATCTGCAGGGCTGCACCTACTGCCGCGCGGCGTCGCGCCAGTTCAGCGACCTGTTCGCGCAGATGGACGAACTGTTTGCGCGTGACGGGAGCCACGCTCCCTGAACATGCACTACGACGCCGTCATCGTCGGCAGCGGCCCGGGCGGGGCCGGCGTGGCGCGCGAAGCGTCGCGCCGCGGCCTGCGCGTGCTGGTGCTGGAACGCGGCAGCGCGGCGCCCGTGACGGGCACGCTGGCGCAGATGGCGTCGATGGCGGCGGTGCCCGGCAAGGGCGCCTTCCTGCACCGCGACGCCTCGCTGCTGGTGCGCGGCCTGACCGCAGGCGGCAGCTCCACCCTGAATTTCGCCACGGCGGCAGCGCCGCCGCTGGCGCGCTTCGCGGCGCTCGGCATCGACCTCGCTGCGGCGCTGGACGAATGCCTTGCCGACCTGCCGGTCGGGCCGCTGCCGGACGAACTGATCGGCCCGATGGCGGCGCGCATCATGCAGGCGGCGCAGGCGGCCGGCCTGCCGTGGCGCAAGCTGGACAAGATGATCCGGCCGCAGATCTGCCGCAGCGGCTGCTGGCGTTGCGTGTACGGCTGCCCTTACGGGGCCAAGTGGACGGCGCGCGACTGGCTGGATGATGCGCTGCGCGCCGGCGCCACGCTGACCGACAACGCCCGCGCCACGCGCGTACTGGTCGCCGCCAGCCCGGCGGGCACCAAGCCGGCCAGCGCGAATGCAGGCCTGCGCGCCACCGGCGTCGCATACCTGCGCGACGGCGTACTGCACAGCGTGCACGCCGACCGCGTGATCCTCGCTGCCGGCGGCATCGGCAGCCCGCGCCTGCTGCATGCCTCCGGCCTCGGTCCGCGCGCAACACCCTTCTTCAGCGATCCGGTCGTTGCCGTCATGGGCAGCGTGAACGATATCGACGGCGGCGCCGAGGTGCCGATGGCGGCCGGCATGGCGCTGCCGGAACAAGGCCTCTCCTTCGCCGACCTGACCCTGCCCAAGCCCATGTACCAGGCCTTCGCCATGCAGGTCGGCCGCCTCGACCGGCTGCTGGCCCACAAGCGCACGCTGAGCATCATGGTCAAGATCCGCGACGAAGCAGGCGGCGGCGCCGGCCCGCGCTGGGCCGACAAGACGCTGCAGGAATCCGACCGCAGGAAATTCAGGGAAGGCGTGGCCGTCGCACGCCGCGTGCTGGAAGCCGCGGGCGCAAGGCACATCTTCAAGAGCTGGCACTTCGCCGCCCATCCCGGCGGCACGGTCCCCATCGGCGCAGGGGTGGACAGCGATCTGCAGACGCCCGTTCAGGGCCTGTATGTCTGCGACGGATCGGTGCTGCCTGCGCCATGGGGCCACCCGCCCACGCTTACCCTGCTCTGCCTGGGCAAGCGCCTTGGCCGCCATCTGGGCCAGGCTTAGCGGCGCGAGGTAGGAAGGCGCAGCAGATAAACCGTCACGCCGCAGGCAATCGCGAACAGCATCACCTTCAGCCCCGGATGGCCGACGCGCCACATGGAATAAATCATCGATGGCCACATCATCGCCAGCGCCAGGATCTTGGCGCGCCTGGGGATGCCGCGCCCGTCTTCCCAGTCGCGCAGCAGGCGGCCGAACGTGCCGTGCGTGCGCAGCCAGTTATGCAGCCGCTTCGAGCTGCGCGCAAAGCAGGCCGACGCCAGCAGCAGGAAGGGTGTGGTCGGCAGCAGCGGCACGAAAATACCGATGACACCGACCACGACAAAGATGCAGCCGAGAGCTGCAAACAGTATGCGCATGGGTGTCATGGATGGCGCTCATTAGTGGCTGGTCGCCAGATTATAGACGGGACGCCGCAGCGGCGCCCCTCCGCCGACCTGGAAGCTGCTCACGGCTTGCGCCAGGCGCACGGTCTGCTCCTGCAGCGATGCTGCGGCGGCTGCGGCCTGCTCGACCAGGGCGGCATTCTGCTGGGTCGCATCTTCCATCTGCGTGATGGCGCCGTGCACTTCCTCGATGTCGCCGCGCTGATGGTCGCTGGCATGCGCGATGTCGGCCATGATGCTGGTGACCTTCTGCACGCTGGCCACCACCTCGCCCATCGTGGCGCCCGCCTGGTCCACCAGCCTGCTGCCGCTGGCCATGCGCTCCACCGAGGAATCGATCAGCACCTTGATTTCGCGCGCTGCAGTGGCGCTGCGCTGCGCCAGGTTGCGCACCTCGCCCGCCACCACCGCGAAGCCGCGTCCCTGCTCGCCGGCGCGCGCCGCTTCCACGGCGGCGTTCAGGGCCAGGATGTTGGTCTGGAAGGCGATGCCGTCGATGACGGCCGTGATGTCCACGATCTTTTCGGCGGAGGCGTTGATGGCCGCCATGGTTTCCACCACCTGCGACACCACCTTGCCGCCGTGCTGCGCCACGCTGGACGCGGATTGCGCCAGTTCGTTGGCGGCGCGCGCGTTGTCCGCATTGCTGCGCACATTGCCGGTCAGCGCCTGCATGGCGGCCGTGGTCTGGCCCAGCGAGGCCGACTGCTCCTCGGTGCGCGCCGACAGGTCCAGGTTGCCGGCCGAGATCTGAGCCGCGCCCGTACCCAGCGTTTCCACTGCCGACTTGATGCCGTGTACGGTGCGGGCCAGCTGCTGCTGCATGGATTTCATGTCGGCCAGCAGGCTGCTGGTATCGCCGGGACGCACCGCGATATCCATGTCCAGTTTGCCGGAGGCGATCTGGTGGCAGATATGCGCCGCATATTCGGGTTCGCCGCCCAGGCTGCGCAGCAGGCGGCGCAGGATCACCGCCGCCACGGCCAGCGCTGCAACCAGCGATAGCGCCAGCAGGGCCAGTTGCCCGATGGTGGCCGAGGCCACGGCGCTGTGGCCTTCCGCTTCGTCGCTCTCGGTACGCTTGACGGAAATCTGCACCACTTCGTCGATGGCTTTGCGGTGCAGGTCGTACTGCGCGTTCATGCGCTTCAGCACTGCGGCAGCGCCATCGCGGTCGCCGCTGCGCAGCGCCGGAATGTAGCTGTCGAACGCCAGCTGGAAGAAGGCGACGGCGGGATCGTAGGATTGCTTGAGCAGCAGGCCGCCCAGCGTGCTGTCCAGGTTTGCATTGCGCCAGAATTCATGGCGTGCGTCGAAGTCCTTCTTCAGCGACTGCAGGCGCCCGACGAAAGCCTGCAGCGCCGGTCCGTCGGCGCTCTCCATCTGCAGCGCGACCAGGTAGGACTCGATGATATAGGCCGGCGGCGGCAGCACGTCCGCCACCAGATCCTTGTTCTGCACGATCTGCTTGTACAGCGGACCGTTGACCTTCAGTTGGTTAAGCGTGCGGAACGACCATAAGCCGTAGGCGGCAAAGCCGATCACGAAAATGGCCAGCAGCAGAGCGAAACGGTGCGCGAGTTTAAAGCGGTTCTTATTCATGCGAATACCAATTTGGCAACAAAACCGCGTCAGTATATTCACGGAATGAACATTTGCAATGAAGAAATAAAATAAGCGCCGCGCATGAACGGACTTTATTTTTTCACCCAGGTCTCCCCGGCCCGCACCACGTGGCCATCCTTCGCCTGCGGCTCCATGCGTTTCAGCGGTTTGCCGCTTGCCGTTTCGAGCAGGAGCGAATGCGGCTCGCCTTTCCTGAACAGGTGGTCTTCGCCCCACTGGCGCAGGCTGACCACCACCGGGAACAGGGACAGGCCGCGTTGCGTCAGCCGGTATTCCTGGTAGGCGCTGCCGTCGGAGGCGGGCAGCAGTTCGAGGATGCCATGTTCCAGCAGCGCCTGCAGCCGGTCGCTCAGGATGTTGCGGGCAATGCCCAGGTTGCGCTGGAATTCGCCGAAGCGGCTGCTGCCGTCGAAGGCGTCGCGCAGGATCATCAGCGTCCATACATCGCCCAGCACGCTCAGCGAGCGCGCGACCGGGCAGGCGCTGCCCATCAGCTCTTCACGTTTGGCCATTTTTCTCTTTTCCGTAAACCAGTTGCATTTTAAAACTGGATAACCTAAGCTTCAACTGGTTTTTATTTGAAACCAGATTGGACATCTTCATGCATCGCTCCACAACATTCCTGTTCGCGGCCGCCGCCGGCGTGTGCGTCGCCAACGTGTATTACGCGCAGCCGCTGCTCGACCTGCTTGCCGCAGGCTTTGGTCTGCCTGCCGCCGCGGTCGGCAGCGTGGTGACCGCAACCCAGGCCGGCAGCGTGCTGGCCCTGGTCTTCCTGCTGCCGCTGGGGGATATGCACGACCGGCGGCGTTTGCTGCTGTGGCAACTGGTGGCGCTGGCTTTGGCCTGCGCAGCGATGGCGTCGGCGCGCGGCTTGCTTTGGCTGATGCTGGCGGCAGGTGGTGTGGGCATGCTCGGCACGGCCATGACGCAGGGGCTGATCGCCTGCGCGGCGGCCATGGCCGATGACGATTCGCGCGGACAGACCGTGGGGACGGTGCAGGGCGGCGTGGTGATGGGATTGCTGCTGTCGCGGGTTGTGTCGGGGACGATCGGCGAGCACCTGGGATGGCGCGCGGTGTATGCGGTTTCTGCGGCGCTTGCGCTGCTGTTGCTGGCGGTGCTTGCCAGGCGGTTGCCGGTGCAGCCGCAGGCAGTCGCCGGCGCCGGTAATACCGGACGGGCCGGGGCCGGGGCCGGGACGGGCACATATGCCGGCCTGCTGGCCTCCATGCCGCAACTGCTGCTGCGCGACCGCGTGCTGCGTCAGCGCGGCGTGCTGGCGATGCTGATCTTTGCGGTACTGAGTGTGCTGTGGAGTTCCCTGGTGCTGCCATTGAGCGCACCGCCATACGCGATGTCGCACGCAGCAATCGGCATGTTCGGCCTGGCCGGCGCAGCAGGTGCGCTTGGCGCATCCCATGCCGGCCGCCTTGCCGACAAAGGCCACGCGCAACTGGTCACCGGCGGTGCACTGCTTCTGATGCTTGCCAGCTGGCTTCCCCTCAGCCAGGCCGACGGACGCTTATGGCCGCTCATCCTCGGCATCATCGTCCTCGACCTGGGCGCCACGGCCGTTCACGTCAGCAACCAGAGCCTGATTTTCCGCCGCGGCGCTTCCTCCCACGGCCGCCTGATCGCCTGCTACATGCTGTTCTACGCAAGCGGCAGCGGCCTTGGCGCAATCTCCGCCACCGCCAGCTACGCCGCCGGCGGCTGGCTGGCAGTCTGCGCCCTCGGCGCCACCCTCAGCCTGGCCGCCCTCCTGTTCTGGCTCACCACCCTCAGATCCGCCGTATCAGCTACGCGCCAGTGGAACCAGGGCTGAGTGGAGCGATGAGGCGGATTAGAACAGGCGGTCCAGCCAGTTGTGCTGGTCCGGGGCGCGGCCTGCCTGGATATCGACCAGGGCGGCGCGCAGGCGCTGGGTGACCGGACCCGGGTTGCCGTCGGCGACGGTGAACTCGTGCTTGTGGCCTTTCACGCGGCCGATCGGCGCCACCACGGCGGCAGTGCCGCAGGCGAAGGCTTCCACCAGATTGCCGCTCTTCGCGTCTGCCTGCCACTGGTCGATCGAGTACGGTTCCTCGCGCACGGTCAGGCCCAGGTCGCGCGCCAGCGTGATCAGCGAGTCGCGGGTGATGCCCGGCAGGATGGTGCCGGTCAGCGGCGGGGTTTGCAGCGAGCCGTCCTTGAAGACGAAGAAGATGTTCATGCCGCCCAGTTCTTCGATCCACTTGCGCTCCACCGCGTCCAGGAACACTGCCTGGTCGCAGCCGTTCTGCTGCGCTTCGGCCAGCGCCGGCAGGCTGGCGGCGTAGTTGCCGCCGCACTTGGCGTCACCGGTGCCGCCCGGCGCGGCGCGGGTGTACTGGTCGGACACCCACAGGCTCACGCTGGCCGCACCCGGCTTGAAGTAGCCCGCCACCGGCGAAGCAATCACACAGTACAGGTATTCGCTGGCCGGCTTCACGCCCAGCAGCGCGTCGGCGGCAATCATGAAGGGACGCAGGTAGAGCGAACCTTTGTCGGCATCGGGAATCCAGTCGCGGTCCACTTTCACCAGCTCGCGCACGGAGTCGATGAACAGCTGCTCCGGCATGTCGGCCATGGCCAGGCGCTTGGCGGACTTGCGGAAACGCCTGGCGTTGGCGTCCGGACGGAACAGGGTCGCGCCGCCGTCCGGCAGACGGTAGGCTTTCATGCCTTCGAAGATTTCCTGGGCATAGTGCAGGACCAGGGTAGCCGGGTCCAGGCTGAACGCAGTGCGCGCTTCGATTTTGGCGTCGTGCCAGCCCTTGCCCTCGGTGTAGCGGATGGTCGCCATGTGGTCCGAGAAAATCTTGCCGAAGCCGGGATTTTCCAGGAAGGCGGCGCGCTGGTCGGCGCTGACAGGGTTTGGATGCGGCTGGTGGGCCAGTTTGGTTTGTTCGCTGCTCATTGTTCTGCTACTCCTAGTTAACGTCCGGGATTTTTTCCGGCTGAGGGGAGTAGTCTAACATCAGGTGCAGTGCAAGCCACAGGGCGCCGTCCGATACGCGCAGCACCGTATGCGGCGTGCGCGAAGGCAGGAAAAGGTAGTCGCCGGATTTCAGCGGCACCTGTTCGCCGTCCACATCCAGCAGCGCCTCGCCCTGCAGCAGGACCACCCATTCGTCCTGTTCCTGCACATACAGCTGCGACGCGATCTTCGAGGTGCTGACGATACGTTCGACCGTCAGCCCGCGATGCGACAGCAGCACGTCGAAGCGCTCGCCGTGTTCGGGCGGCGCCGCATCAGTGTGGAGATTCCCTGTTTTCATAACGCGCCAGAAAGGTTGTCACCGCCTCGCCAACCACCTGCTCCGGCTTGAACGGCAGCGGCGCGAGGTCCGGCGCCAGCAGGCGTGGCCAGAAGATGATGTTGTTGATCATGCCGAAGAACTGGTGCGCCGCCAGGGTCACGTCCGGCACCTGCATCGTGCCCTGCGCCGCGGCCGCCGACAGCAGCTCCTCCAGGCGCTCCACGTAAGGCTTCTTGCCGCGCTCATACAGCTCGCGCCCGAGTTCCGGATTGCGGATGATTTCGGCAATCATCATGCGGATCAGCGGCGGCATTTCCGGCGCCGCCAGGCGCTGCGCATAATCGAGGCCGACCCGGTACAGGGTGAGCGAGGGATCGTCGCCCAGCGGCGGCGGCCTGCCGCCGCTGGCCCAGAAGCGGTCCACCACGCCGGTAAACAGCGTGCGCTTGGTGGCAAAATATTTGTGCAGAGTTGCCGTGGACACGCCGGCGCGCGCCGCCACGCCAGCCAGCGTGGTTCCTTCAAATCCCTTGTCCAGAAACTCCGACTGTCCCGCATCGAGCAGGCCTTCGCGGGAGCGTAGCTGGCGTTCCGTCAACTGACGAGATGCGTCCACCTGGTTCTTCTCCATGCCGCTATTTTAGCCGTATGCCCGCCTCCCAGGCACGTCCACCTTCAGCACGGTGCCCCGTCCCGCCTCGCTGGACAGGTAGAGCAGCGCGCCGATGCGCTCGGCCCGTTCGCGCATGCCGACCAGTCCCCAGTGTCCCGTCGCCTGTCCGGCCCGGGCTACCTCGGCAGGCAGGCCGCAGCCGTTGTCGCTGATGGTCAGGGTCAGCATGTCGTGCCCGTAGCTGATTTCAAAGCTGATGCACGAAGCCTGCGCATGGCGCGCGGCATTGCGCAGCGCCTCCAGCGCAATCGCGCGCAGTTCATCCTGCACCGCAGGAGCGAGACTACGCGCTTCCCCCGTGGCGTGCATCCCCACATCGAGTGAGGGATGCTCGGCGCCCAGCGCCTTGCACACTTCGGCCAGCAGCTCGCCCTGGCTCGGACTGCGCAAGCCCTGCACCTTGTCGCGCCCTTCTTCCAGCGCGGCCTGGGCCAGGTCCAGCGACCGCTCGATATCCTTGCGCGCCGGCTCGTCCGGCGGCAGGCGGTGCCAGGCGGACTGCATCTGCAGCAGCAAGGCCTGCACCGTCTGCAGCAGCGTGTCGTGCAGGTCGCGGGCGATGCGCTCGCGCTCCTGCAGGCGCGCCTCGAAGCGATCCGCCACCTGCGCCGCCACCTGCGCCATGCGCAGTCGGTACAGCAGCCACAGGGCCAGCGCCAGCAGCAGGGCGCACAGCACGCGGAACCAGGCGGTCTGGTAAAAGGCCGGTTCGATCAGGAAGGCAATCGACTGGTCGCCCTCGCTCCACAGCCCGTCGTTATTGGTCGCCCGCACGTGGAAGGTGTAGCGGCCCGGCGCCAGGTCGGTATAGGTGGCGTTGCGCACCGCGCCGGCCTGCTGCCAGCCGCGGTCCACGCCATCCAGCTGGTACTGGAACTGCATACGCTCCGGCATGGTCAGGCTGAGCGCGGTGAAGTCGATCTGCACCCGTCCCGCGTGAGGCGGCAGGCGCGCCAGCAGGCCGCGCTGCAGCGGCACCGTTGCGCCATCGACGTTGGCGCTGTGGATGACCACCGGCGGCGGCAACCGGTTCTGCGCCATCGCGCCGGGATCGAGCCAGAACAGGCCGGCCGTGGTGACGAACCACAGCTTGCCGTCGCTGCCCGCCACAGCGGACGGCAGGGGAAAGGAATTGGTGGCCACGCCGCGCAAGCCATCCCGGTGATCGAGGCGGCGGAATTCCACGCGGTGCGCCGGGTCGTCCAGCGCCAGCTCCAGTTCGCGCTTGGCAATCACGGTGATGCCTGCCGAACCGTTCAGCCACAGCGCAGCGCCGTCATCGACGATGCCGGAGATATCCAGCAGCGGCTCGTCGCCGCGGCCCAGTATCTGCACGAAACGCGTGCCGTCAAAATGGTATAGCCCGTTCAGGCCGGACAGCCATACGCCGCTCCGGCTTTCAACGATCTGCAGCACGGTGCCGATGCGCAGGCCATCCTGATCGCCAAAGGTTTTCACGCGGCCGCTTTCCAGCAGCGACAGCGTATTGTCCGCATAACCGAACCACATGCGTCCGCGGCGGTCGGCCAGCATCGAATCGGGGCGCCGCTGCAGCGACGGATAGCCGCCGCCGCGCTGCCACACGCCGTCCTTCAGGCGCAGCGCGCCCGCATTGCGCACTGCGACCCACAGGCCGCCCTCGCTGTCGCTGGTGATGGTATGGAACTGCATGGTCTTGACGAAGTCCGGCAGCGGGACGCGCTCGCGCTTGCCGCCACGGTAGCGCCACAGCCCATCCCTGGCGCCGACCCACGCCTCGCCGCCATTCGGGTACACGGCGCTGACAGCCGCGGCGGAATTTTCCACCGGCAGCGCCGCGAACGCCTGGTAGCCGGGTTGCGCCACTTCGCTGCCGCCGACCCATAGCGCGCCGTTGGCGCCGGCCGCCACGGCGACCGTGTCCCACTGAAGCATGGGCAGGGCCACGCCGGACAAGGCCGGCTGGCGGAAACGGTCCAGGCCATTCTCGGTACCGATCCAGATATTCCCTTCCACGTCCTGGAACACGCAGTTCGGGATGCTGCCGCTCAAACCGTTGGCGACGCCAAACACGGCGCCGCTTTCATCCTGCCCGCTGCGTATCACGCCATCCAGACGCGCCATCCACACATGGCGGCCGTCGCGCTCGAACAGCATGGCGCCGAACTCGCGCGGGCTGGGCCAGGACGGCGCCGCCTTGTCCTTGCCTGGTCCGCTCAGGGCCAGCAGCTCGCCCGGCCTGGCACCCATTGCCCACGCCGTACCGTCCGGCGCCTGCGCCAGGCGGCCGAAGCCCAGCTTCACGGACTGCGGCTGCAGCCTGTCGGCGCCCTTGGGCAGTATGAACAGGCCGTGTTCGCAGCGCGCCCACATGGTCTGCGCGGGATCGGTCAGCAGGAAGCATTGACCGGTGTGGCCGGTCAGGCTCTCATCCGCGACCGACCAGCGCGCGCCGTCATAGACGCGGAACCCTTGCGTGGTGGAAGCCCAGACCCGGCCGCGCGCATCCTGCTCGAAGTCCAGCACCGAGGCCACGTTAAAGCTTTCGGCGCTGCCGAAGGTATGCAGGCGGCCCTGGTGCCAGACGCTGGCGCCGCCGTTACGGTAGCCGATCCACAGCGCGCCGCTGGCCAGCACGCGCATACCCCAGATATCGTTGCCCAGCTTTTCCCCGCCCGGCGGCTGGAAGCGCTCGAAGCGCACGCCGTCGAAGCGGTACAGGCCACTGGTGGAGGCCAGCCACAGCCAGCGGTCGGGCGTCTGGGCGATGGCAATGATGGCCGGCGGTGCGCCATCCCGGGCGGTCCAGCTGGTGTGGTGCAGCTTGATGGGGCTGAGCGGGGTGGCGGCCGCGATTGCTGCCAGGGGCGCCACCGCCATGAGTACGCTGAAAATTAGCCGGATGAATTGCATCGAATCTGGGTTCTTGCTGAGTGAACATCAGATTGTAAACAAGTTAAAGATGCAATGCCTACCAACATTCAGCGCTTTCAATGGTTTTTCAGTGATGGCGCGGATCGTCCTCCGGCTTCAGGTAGCTGATGCCCAGCGGACCGGTGCCGGAAACCTGGGTCATATAGTCGCCTGACTTGGCCCAGTGGAAATGTGGCGTGTTCTTCGGCAATACAATTACCGAGCCGGGCGCATAGGCCTGCAGCTTGTCCGGATCGAAGGCCGTGCCGATGCCGATGTAGAACACGCCGGAGATCACGGTGTAGATGCGGTCTTCCGGATGGGTGTGCGGCATCAGCTTCACGCCGCCCGGCAGCCTGACCCGCACCACATACGGTCCGGCTTCGGACGGGTTGCCGACCACCACGGCCAGGCGCGCTTCCGGCGGGAAGGCCGGGAAGGATTGCCACTGGATGTTCTCGCCCAGAACGGAGCCGAACTGGTTGACGGGCAGGCTGGACGGTTTGCCGCCGTCGGCGTGGGCGGTGGCGGCGGCGAAGGCAAGCGCAGCCGCGGCAATAAATTTATTCATGAGGTACTCCGGGTTGAGATCAGGTACTTACATGCTATTCGCAGAGGGAGCGGCATTAAACGGCCTTGGCTACACTTCAGTTGTTACACCGTGTGCTGTTTCAGGTGTGGTGTGCATAGGACAAGGCTGTTCGCCTGTCGGAAATGTCCTGTTAAGCTGTCAACATGCCTACTCAACCGTAAGTAAGCCTCGGGAGTGCCCTCATGTACCGCGTACTGTCCGGCAGTCTGCTCGGCTGCGCCCTCATTGGCGCAGCACATGCAAACCCTTTCGAAACCATCGAGAAGGAAGCGCTGCGCGAGGTGTGGGTCAATCCCGGCATGTACTCCTACCACTTCGACCGCCACGACGACCTGGACGACACCAACCCCGGCATCGGCGTCGAATACCGCATCAACAGCCGCACCTCGCTTGCCGTCGGCCGCTATCACAACAGCGTGCACGAAATGACCAACTACGTGGCCGCCTATTACCAGCCGTGGAAGCTGGGGCCGTTCCGGCTGGGCGCCATCGTCGGCCTGTTCGACGGCTACCCGAAAATCCGCCACGGCGCGGTTTTTCCGGCCGTGCTGCCGACCGCCAGTTTCGAGTACAAGCGCGTGGGCGTGAACATCATCCTGTTGCCGACGGTGGGCGAGAAGATGAGCGGGCTGATTTCGTTTCAGCTGAAGTTCAAGGTGTCGGAATGGGACGTGGCACGGCCCTGAATCCCATGTGCATCCGGAAAGGCGTATAGTGAAGTGCTGCCTTTTCGCCACCAGAGATTTTCACCATGAGCAAGATCATCATTCAGGCCGCTGCCGGGCTGGCCTTGCTGGCTGCATCGGCCGGCGCGTTTGCCGGCGCCACGGTCACCTTTGTCGATATCGCGAAAATGAGCGATGTGCCGCGCCACATCAAGGACCGCGAATCGATGGAATACATCTTCCGCGAACACATCAACCGCCTATCGGAAAAGCTGCCGGCCGGCCAGGTATTGAAGGTGGATTTCCTGGACATCGACCTGGCCGGCGATGAATTCCCGCGCGTTGCGGTACGCGACATCCGCGTGCTGAAAGGCACGGCCGACTGGCCGCGCATCCACCTGCGCTACAGCGTTGAAGAGAACGGACAGGTCATCCGCAGCGGCGAAGAAAAGCTGGCCGACCCGAACTACCAGATGCACACCAACTTCTACGACCGCGAGATCTACAGCTACGAAAAACAGATGCTTGACGACTGGTTCAAGAAATCCGTGCTGCCTGCCCGCTAGACCACGCGTTCAGATTTTCTCGAACATCTTCTTGTCGATGTAGCACCAGCCCCAGGTTTCGCCCGGCTCGGCGGACTGGATCAGCGGGTGCTGCGTGGCGTGAAAGTGCCTGGTGGCGTGCTTGTTGGGCGAGGAGTCGCAGCAACCGACATGGCCGCAGGTCAGGCACAGGCGCAGGTGCACCCACTTGTCGCCGCTTTTCAGGCACTCCTCGCAGCCGGCGCTGTTGCCCTCGTGGGTGTGGATTTCCGAAAAGTGCTCGCAGCGCTGTGCCATACGACTCCTCCTTTAATGGTTCATTTCTGGGAAAGGATCCATTTAACCAGAGTATGCGCATCGGCATCGTTAACTTGCGGGTTGGCCGGCATCGGCACCGGTCCCCAGACGCCGGTACTGCCCTTCTGCACCTTCACCACCAGCTTGTCTTCGGCATCCTTGTCGGCCCCGTACCTGGCCGCAATATCCTTGAACGACGGCCCGACCAGCTTGGTCGCCGGCGCATGGCAGGCCATGCAGTTCTTGGCCTTGGCCAGTTCGGGACTGGCGAGCGCCAGCGGCGCGGCGCCCAGGAACAGTAATGCGAGCAAGGTTTTCTTCATCATCTTCTCCCTTCACGGTCGAGACTATCAACGAGGTACCCCAGCCGCCATTATGAATCGAGCCGCCTACCGGCCTGTGGTACTTTCTTGCTCATCACTGGGACTATATTGCGCTGTTATTCCAGTAGCTTTTTTTGCTTCAACACTCCGTTATGCGGCATACTGGAAATTGCGAAAACGTTAACGATGATTAACGTTGCGCCGACCTTGATGAACACATACTGAGGAGTGCGACATGAGCAGTTGCAGCAAACGCAGCAAGTGGGTCTGGGCGGTAACGACGGCGGTGTTGCCGTTTGCGGTACAGGCGCAGGTCGATCTGACCAGTCTCGACCGCGATATGGCCGGGCCGAAGTCCAGGGTGATGGTGCTGGGCACCGTGCACCTGCGGGGGATGCCGGCCAGCTTCAATCCATCGTCGCTGGATGGCTTGCTGGACAAGCTCGCGGCATATAAGCCGGACATCATCACCATCGAACACGAGCCGCCCGAAGAATGCGACCAGGCCGCCCGCCAGGCAGCAAAATATGGTCCCGACTACTGCGCCAGCACCGAAGCAGCGCGCACCGCTACCGGGCTCGATATCCCCGGCGCCCTCACTGAAATCGACAAGACCCTGAAAGCCTGGCCCGCACAGGCAACGCCGGCCCAGCGCCGCAAACTGTCCGCCCTGTTCATGGCCAGCAGCGACCGCGCCTCCGCCTACGTGCAATGGCTGCAGCTGCCCCAGTCCGAACGCCACGCCGGCGATACCCTGAGCGCGCCGCTGGTGGACACGCTGGAGAAACTCGCCAGGCGCAACGATGAGAGCTATCTGATCGCAGCCCGCCTGGCCGCCCGCCTCGGCCAGCAGCGCGTGTACCCGGTCGATAACCACACCGGCGACTACCTCGAACTGAGCGACAAGAAAGCCTTCCTCGCATCGATCGAAGCCGCCTGGGCGTCCAGCAGCGGGGAGCTGAAAGAAGGCCAGAAGCAGGAAAAGGCACTGGCGGACGCGGGCGATATGCTGGGCCTGTACCGCTACATCAACACGCCCGAGCATTCGCGCATCGACGCCGAAGCCAACGTGCGTGGCCCGATGCTGGCCAAATCAGCCGAGCACTATCCGCAGATGTGGGTAGCGGGCTGGGAAATCCGCAATATGCGCATGGTCGCCAATATCCGCGAAACCTTCCGCCAGCAGCCGGGCGCGCGCGTGCTGACGGTCGTCGGCGCCGCGCACAAGCCCTGGTTCGACAGCTGGCTGGGCCAGCTGCAGGGCATCGAGATCGTCAACGTGGCGGATGTGCTGAAGTAGGCGCGCTTAAACGCTCTGGAGGAACTTGAGCAGATGCGAGAAGTAGGCAGCCTGATCGTCCCACATGCAGAGATGGCTGCCGTTTTCGCAAATTGCCGACTTCGCGTTCGGCATCAGCTTCGCCATCTTCTTCATGTCTTCCGGGTCCATCTCGTCGTATTTCGCACCGATCGTCAGGGTACGCACCTTGATTTCGTGCAGACGGTCCCAGCGCTCCCAACCCTTCAGGTTGCCGGTCACCAGGAACTCGCTCTTGCCCTGCATCTGGTGATAGACCTGCTCGTTCACGTGCGCGAAGGCGCGCTCCAGCGCATTCGGCCACGGGCTGATGCGGCACAGCATCTGCGGATACAGCTCTTCCATGACGATCTTCTGGTAGTCGGGGTCGTCATACGCCTGGCGCGCTTCCAGTTGCGCCAGCTTCGCCTGCGATGCCGGCGACAGCATCTGCGTCTTCAGCACGTCCAGATGCTTGAGCAGCGACTCGATGCCGGCCGACATATTGGAAATCACCAGGCCGCGCAGATGGCGCTGATGGTGCAGCGCATATTCGATGCCGAGCACACCGCCCCAGGAGTGGCCATACAGGACGAAATGATCCAGGCCCAGTCCCTGGCGCACCTCCTCCACTTCCTCCAGATAGCGCGGCAGGTTCCACAGCGAGGCATCGTCCGGACGGTCGGAATTGCCACAGCCGAGCTGGTCGTAGTAGTACATCTCGATGCCGGCCTGCGGCAGGAAGGACTCCATCGCTTCCAGGTATTCGTGCGTGAAGCCGGGGCCGCCATGCAGCAGCAGGACCTTGACCGGGCCGCTGCCGACCTTCCTGGTCCATACCTTGTACTTGCCGCCGCAGACCGGCACCATTTTCACGCCGCCGGTGCGGATGCCGGGTGGATTGAGTCCATCCGGTTTGGTGGTGGCGGCTTCGCTGCGAGTGCTTGCAGCCATGGTGCTGGCGGCCATGCTGGCCGCGGTAGCCGCAACACCGGCAGCGAGGAAGTTTCGACGATCCATATAATCCTTAGAGTAACTTTACAGTGTAAGAATTATATACGCTTTGTGAGAATACGGTTTGTCAGATGGTGCAGAGGTAGTTGGTGCGCACGCCCACTTCGCGGAAGCCGGCGCGGCGGATATTGTTGATCGAGTGGCTGACCTGCCCCGGACGCGCCGACTCCGCCTCCACGCCCACCACCATGCAGCCCGCAGCCTTGGCCGCCAGCAAGCGCATCGACATCAGCAATTGCTGCGCGCCCTGCCCGCGCGCTTCGGGTAAGGTTGCGCCCATGCCGACCCAGGCGCGCAATCCGTCGATAAACAGCGCACCGCAAGCGACCGGCTCGTCATTGGCATTGCAGGCGAAATAGACTTGCCAGTTCCGGCGTCCCACGGTCGATGCCAGCCAGGGCGCCATCGATGGCGGCAAGCCCATGCAACCGGCCACGATCTCGCCCGCCAGCGGCGCCTCGTCCGCTCGCGCCAGTCTTACGCTGAGCTTGCCCACTTGCGGCAGGGGCAACGTCGCCTCATCCAGGTTCAGCAGGAACTTGGACCAGGACGAAGCCGGCTGCGGCCGCCACGCGCTCAGGTTCGCCTCCACGTCCGCATACGCCGGATGATTCCAGGCCGCAGCACCGAACTGTTGGACCCCGATTTCACGGAAGGATTCGGCAATCCAGGCGCGCGTGGCTTCCGGCAAATCATCGCCGCCTTCCAGCGCCACCAAGCGGTTCATGATCGGCGAAGGCGCGCACTGCGCGCGCAGCAGCGTGGCCGATGTGCCAGGTATTGGCATCGCGGTACAACCCAGTTCCGGGGGCGCGGCTGCAAACAGGTCACGCCGTGCGGCAGTCTCGATCAGGTCGGAGATTTTGAGATCCATGAGGTTCACTTCGCCTGGGTTCACTTGGGTCTTTCCTTCCTGATGAGATAAGCTTGTCCGCCTTTGCCACGCTTGGCATCCATAATTTTACACCGTAAGATACCTGCATGACGACCGAGAAGAAGAAGTCCCGCGCCAAAGCCGAGCCTCTGGACCGCGACCGCATTGCGCGGGCGGCGCTGAGTCTCGTCGATGAGCTGGGCATTGCCGAGCTGAGCATGCGCAAGCTGGGCACGGCGCTGGGCGTGGAGGCGATGGCGCTGTACTACTACTTCAGCAATAAGGCTGAACTGGTGGACGGCATCCTCGACGTGATGCTGAAGGAAGTCAGTGAAAAGCTGCCGCGCACGGGCAGTCCGCTGGAGCAGATCCGCGCCACGTTCGACGCGCTGCGCGGCATGGCGATCGATCATCCGCAGGCATATGCGACGGCCGTCTCGCGCCGCTTCGCCACGCAGCGCTCGCTGGAGTTCTACGAAGAATTGCTGGGCCTGTTTGCCGCAGCCGGACTGAGCCCTGAACAAAGCGCCCGCTACTACCGCATGATGGCCAACTTCACCGCCGGCGCCGGCATCGCCGACGTCGGCAGCCGCGCCCAGCAGGCGGACGCCACGCCCATCATCCTGGAAGACTTCCAGCGCGCCGACGAATTCCCGCGCATCACCGAAGTCATGCCCCACCTGCGCGTGGCCAGGCTCGATCACATCTACAACGCGGGCATGGAACTCTTCTTCACCTCGCTGAAACTCGAACTCGCCGGCATCAGTCTCAAAAGCTAAAAAGCCGCTCGGGCGAGCGGCTTTCATTTCCGGCGGAGGCTTGCTGCTGTGGATCAGGCGTCCACCTGCGACTCAACTGGCGTCAGGGCATCGGCGAATTCGTGGTTGACGTCGCGGTGGCCCATCTCATCCTGGCGCACGGCCAGCACCACGTCGCGCAGACGGGCATTGGCGGGCAGGCTCCAGTATTCGATGGCGATGTCCGGCGCCGGAATGTTCTCCACGCGGCCGGCGTCGATCTCAGCCAGGTACAGCGTGTAGCTGATGACAGCCTGTTCTTCGAAATAGCCGACCAGGCGGTGCGCGGTACGCGGCGAGGTCAGGTACAGCAGGAAGAAGGCGATGAAGAAGAGAGCCTGCACCACCAGAATCACCAGACGCTCGAACCAGTTCGGTTTGGCGATCTGCACGAAGGTCATCAGGTGCATGCGCTCGTTCTCGGCTTCGTCCAGCAGAGTACGGATCCAGCCGCGGTCTTCGATCATCCAGCGCAGGCAGCGCAGGTGCACCAGCATGCCGCCCACCATGCCCGGCACCGCCGCCACCGTCTCCAGGACAATGGCGCGGTTGCCGTAGCGCTTGGCGAAGAAGGTATCGGCAAAGAAGCGCAAGGCCAGGGTAATGCCCAGCGCCACACGGTCGGACATATTGTTCACGACACGATGTTCATCCAACGAATTCCGGTTATGCGACGTACTCATTTTCCACTCCCTCTCATCAAATTCACTTAACATGCATTCAGAATACATCTTTAAGAACACGAGGTCAACAACAGAATCAGAAAAAGAAGGCGCCCGGATATGCGCATATACGGGTGCCTGCTCCGGGGGGGCTATGGCGCTATTGCCGCCTTCGCCCTATCAGGCGGGGGTGTAGGTGAAACCGTTGCCTATGATGCCCACCATCGCGTCCATGTTTTCAGTGCTCTCGCTGAAATAGGCCAGCATGTCTGCGCGTGCGAGGCCATGCGCCAGGTGTTCGGTCCAGAAGCTGAATCCTTCTGCGTCAGGCGCACGATGCAGGACGTTCGAGTACATGGCTGTGACCAGTTGCTCGTCGCTTGGATTCGCGCCGTAAAGGGACTGCGCTTCCGTCGAGTCAAGGAAAAACTGCGCCGACTGCTTCAGACTCAGTCCGTCATCCATCTGCTTGATCCAGAATCCCAGGCCTGACTTGTCAGGTGCCCGGTTAAAAGCTGCCTGGTACAAGCGATATGCCTGGCCAGCAATTCCGTTCGCGCCAACGTCCAGCGCCACCATGCCATCGCTGAAACGAACACGCTCGATGTCGGTCAGCGTGTCGGTTCCTGCTGCGGACTTGATCACATACGCGTCACCTTGTTTGAGGATGGAATTCGCGCCAAACGTCTCGTTGTATTCGACCGTGTCGCGACCTGCTCCTCCGTCAATGGAAACACCGCGCGCCGCGGAGGTGAACAGGTCATTGTGACTTCCTCCGGATAGCTCGGTATACAGCGCAGAACCATAAAGATGCATTCCGACACTCGGATCACGGGATATTGCGACTAAAGGCGAATCGACGGCATGGGTACCGTCGCGCACCACCAACGCGCTGGCTGCAAGCGACGGATCCGTTGCAACATCCAGAGTCCAGTGGCCATTTGCATCGGCGGTCGTTGTGCCGAGCACGTTTCCGTGTTCCAGCACACTAGTCATGGCGCCTGCCGCAGCTGTACCGCTCAGATGCAGCAAGTTGCTGCTGAACGCACCTGCAGCGCCATCAATGACTGACGGTAACGTCAAAGCCTTGCCGGTCTGGGCGTAATACGACAACGGCAAACTGTCCGGAATGTTTACCTTGTAGCCCAGATCTTCCAGAATCATCAGGTCGATCTGGCTCATGTAATAGCGCTGCCCATGATAGAAAACCAAGCCATTCATGAGGTCGTCCATATAGCCCTCGCCATGGTTGCCATTATTTGCCAGGTGGCTGTAATTCTGGCTCACCGAGTCGCTCGTCACTTGAAGAGGAGCCAGCCCATGCGCCGCAAGAGACGGCATATCGAGCAGATCAAGACTGCCCGATTGCTTGACGTGATAGTCCCAGGCCGAACGATAGGATGAAGAGAACTGGCCCGTCACCGGATCACGGTAAGAGCTGATCCCCAAGCCATGCATCAACTCATGCAAGATGACCGTCTGGCCGTCCGTAGTGCCTGCCGGTACAGCGCGCGGCGCCGTGTAAGCATTGGTATCGAAGGACAGACTTTTGAAATAGCTACCGGACGGATCGACGAAGATGGTGAGGTCTGGCGTGTCGCCATTAAAGTTCACGCCAGCCGTCAATTCTTTTGCCACTTCGGGCATGGTGTAGTTGAGGCCGTTTTCCGTAAAGGCAGCAGCCACGGCGCCGCCACCGGCGAACCGGCCAGTAGGCGTTTGCCCAACACTCACCTGGATATTGATGTTGCCTATGCCCTCAATGAATGTGCCGAGGTAGTCGATGACCGATTGAATGGCGCCTGAAAACAATGCCTTGTCGCTTAAGAAGTTATTGGCATCTTCATAGACAACATTCGCTTTCCACATCCTCGTGCTCCTTTTATTGATCTCACAGTAACAATATTGCCATTATGCACTATTATCAATAAAAAAAGGCTCAGCCTGATTAACTCAGCTCGCCGGCAGTAACACCTGGGGATGGATCGCTGTCGCGATTGCTCAGCGCTGCTATGTCACGCTTACTAAAACTAATTCGTCCGAATCGACACGATTCAGGGAACTAAACGCACTCGCGCCATCCAAAAATAGTAGCCGCGAGAATTTCTAGTAGCGTAGTTCATAGCGGCACTTCGCCCGGGTTGAGGACGATGCGATTAAGTGCGGCAAGCAGCTAATGTCGCCGTCGCGCTTTGCCAACCTGCGCGGCAGCGAGGAATGGCTGCCGGCCGACGTTTGCCGCTCAGCGCGCAAGATGGCCATAGCGCGTCTGCTTGACCGCACACCGGCTCAGCACTCGCCGCACGAGCGCAGGCAGCAGCCTGCACGAAGCGAGCCAGGTCAAAGGCCATCATGTGCGCCAGTTGACTTTCCGGCACAGGCGACCATGCCTGGAAGGGGCAGAAGAAGGGCCGCGGAAAAGGGCTCGGAGACAAGCGCCGCGCGGTAAAGCGTCATCCTTCCAATCCGCGATGAAGCTAAAAAAGCCCCGCTTTCGCTTCAGCGCGTCTGGCGTCAGGCTTCCGGCGCGGACCAGACCAGGTTCCACAGGTGGCCGTCGATATCCTCGAAGCCCTGGTCGTACATGAAACCGTGGTCCTCAGGCGGATGCGGTGTGCGGCCGCCGGCGGCAACGGCCTTGGCGATCAGGCTGTCCACCTCTTCGCGGCTGTCGCAGCTCAGGCAGATGACCATTTCATTGGATTCCCTGGCATTCGTGACCGGCTTGTCGATCAGGGACTGGAAGAAGGGTTCGCTGGTCAGCATGGCCTGGATGGTGCCATCGACAATGTTCATGAACGCCGCGTTCTCTCCGCTGAAGCGGGCATCGAAGCTGAAGCCGAGGGCGGAAAAGAAGGCCTTGGATTTGTCCAGGTCCTTCACGGGCAGGTTGAGGATGATCTGCTTTTTCATGACGTCTCCTTGGTAAGGTTGAACAGGCAAGCGCTGCCTTATCCCTACGACGGGTGACGGCATCCAGAATCGACATCTGAATACCAGAATAAAAAAACAGGGGGTTACGAATGAACGTAACCCCCTGTTTCCTTAATGCTATCTGGTAGGCCTCCCCGGAGTCGAACCGGGTACCAACGGATTATGAGTCCGCTGCTCTAACCAAGCGTGAGCTAGAGGCCCGAGGAACCCGGCAGGATAGGGGCTGCGGCCCCCATCCGTCAAGTTTTAGTTACCTTCGAGGAAGCTCTTCAGCTTGTCGGAACGCGATGGGTGGCGCAGCTTGCGCAGGGCCTTGGCTTCGATCTGGCGGATACGCTCGCGGGTCACATCGAACTGCTTGCCGACCTCTTCCAGCGTGTGGTCGGTGGACATCTCGATGCCGAAGCGCATGCGCAGCACCTTGGCTTCGCGTGGCGTCAGCGAGTCCAGCACATCCTTCACGACACCGCGCATCGAGGCATGCAGCGCTGCGTCCGAAGGCGCGAGCGTGTTGTTGTCCTCGATGAAGTCGCCCAGATGGGAATCGTCGTCGTCGCCGATCGGCGTTTCCATCGAGATCGGCTCTTTCGCGATCTTCATGATCTTGCGGATCTTGTCCTCTGGCATTTCCATCTTGATCGCCAGGGTCGCCGGATCCGGCTCTGCGCCAGTCTCCTGCAGGATCTGGCGCGAGATGCGGTTCATCTTGTTGATGGTCTCGATCATGTGCACCGGAATACGGATGGTGCGCGCCTGGTCGGCAATGGAACGGGTGATGGCCTGACGGATCCACCACGTTGCATAGGTCGAGAACTTGTAGCCGCGGCGGTATTCGAACTTGTCCACCGCCTTCATCAGGCCGATATTGCCTTCCTGGATCAGGTCGAGGAATTGCAGGCCGCGGTTGGTGTACTTTTTGGCGATCGAAATCACCAGGCGCAGGTTGGCCTCGGTCATTTCCCGCTTGGCCTTGCGCGCCTTCATTTCACCGGCCGCCATCTGGCGGTTGATGTTGCGCAGGTCCGGCAGCGGCAGCACGACGCGTGCCTGCAGGTCGATCAGACGCTGCTGCAGTTCCTTGATGGTCGGGATGTTACGGCCCAGCACAGCGCTGTACGCGTGGCCTGCTGCCACTTCGGCGTCCACCCATTCCAGATTGGTTTCGTTGCCCGGGAATACCTTGATGAAGTGGGCGCGCGGCATGCCGCACTTGTTGACCGCCACATCCAGGATCTGCTTCTCGATGTGGCGCACTTCGTCCACCTGGCCGCGCAGGGTGTCGCACAGCTTTTCCACCACTTTCGCGGTGAAGCGGATACCCAGCAGTTCCTGCGAAATCGCTTCCTGCGCTTTCGCGTAGGCTTTCGAGTTGTAGCCATCCTTTTCGAATGCCTTGCGCATGCGTTCGAACTGGTTGGCGATGGAGTCGAACTTGTCCAGCGACGCGTTTTTCAGCGCTTCCAGCTGCTCGGCGGTGTAGCCGGCGGCAGCGCTCGGGCCGGCCGCTTCTTCCTCTTCCGCTTCCTGTTCTTCTTCCTCTTCGTCCTCGTCTTCCTCGTCGTCGGACGCGGCAACCGGCTGGGCGGCGCCCTCTTCCTCATCGACCAGGCCATCGACGATCTCGTCGATCTTCAGCTCGTCCACGCGGATGCGGTCGGCGGTGGCGATAATTTCAGCAATGGTGACCGGGCAGGCGGAAATCGCCTGGATCATGTCCTTCAGGCCGTCTTCGATGCGCTTGGCAATCTCGATCTCGCCTTCGCGGGTCAGCAGTTCCACCGAGCCCATCTCGCGCATATACATGCGCACCGGGTCGGTAGTACGGCCGAAGTCGGAATCAACGGTGGACAGGGCAGCTTCGGCGGCGGCTTCCGCTTCATCGTCGCTGGTCACGGTCGCGACGTTATCCGACAGCAGCAGCGTCTCGGCATCCGGCGCGTGTTCGTACACGGCGATGCCCATATCGTTGAAGGTGCCGATAATGCCCTCGATCGCTTCCGGATCGACGATGTTCTCAGGCAGATGGTCGTTGATCTCGGCATACGTCAGGAAGCCGCGTTCCTTGCCGAACTTGATCAGGGTTTTCAGTTTTTGCCGGCGGCGTTCGAGTTCTTCCTCGGTGGCCTCGGTGTCGGACGAGAACGCGTCTTTCAGCAGCGCTTTTTCCTTCGCCTTGCGGTCCTTGGCCTTCGCCTTGTCCACGGCTTTCAGTTCGGCGCGCTCGACGGCATTCAGTGCCGCGACTTCATCATTTTCCGGCTGGAATTCTTTTGGCTTGCGGCCACGGCGGCCCGGCACCTTCACGGACGGCAAAACATAGCCGGAGGTGTCGATGGCCGCGAGGGCGGCCGCATCCGTTGTCTGACTAACCGCCGGCGGCGCCTTACTGACGCGGGTTTCCGGTTTATCGGCCGTTTTGGCGGCTTTGGCGGTCACTTTGCGGGGCTTTTCAGCCGCTTTGGTTTCAGGTTTCTTAGTTGGCACAGGCGCTTTCAATTTCACAACGACTTGCTTAACGGATTGGATAGGTTCGCGAACCCGCCGACAACCAGGTCCGCTCACTGCCACTCTACTACAGCCCTATATATGGGCTAACCTACTGAAAACAAACAAAAAAACTGCACCACTAAATATTGCAATATTTAGCATTTTATTATAGCACGGCACTTTCCAATTACCAGACGGACAGGGTTCCTTGCACGCGGGCAAGCACTGTCAGCCGAGACCCGATTCCGCTGCGGCTTCGCGCGCCAGTTGATCTTGCTTGGCGGTAATTTCGCGGTAGCGTACACCAATTTCCTCCGATGACAAACCGGTACTGAACAGCTGGCTCAGCTCGCGCTTCAGGGCGTCGCCCTTCAGCTGGCGCACCGTGGCCGACAGCCACAGGCGCTCGCCTTCGATTTCCGGCTCCGTTGCCGCCGCCACCTCGCTGATGATGGCGTCGTATTCCGCGCCCTGCTCCTTCAGCTGCTGGGCCATGACGGCAAAGGTGCCCTGCTCGCCCAGCGCCTGCGCCGTCTGCACCAACTGTACCAGCCGCTCCGCCGGCTCGGCGCCAAACTGGTTAAAGGCGGATTGGGCGTCGGCATCGATCATCAGCGCCAGGGTCGGGTGGCAGATCAGCATGCGGATCAGCTTCAGCTCCAGGCCCACCGGCTGCTCGCGCCGGCTCTTGGGCGGCGCGATCTTCGACGCCGCCACCGGCCTGGCCAGTTCGAACAGGCCTTCCACCTCGCCCGGCGTGCTTTGCGTCATGGTCGCCAGGCCGCGCACGATCTGCAGGCGCAGCGAGGTGGGCGGCATGGCCTGCAGCATGGGCTTGGCATCGAACTGCACGCGGGCGCGGCCTTCCGGCGAGCCCAGGTCGTGTTCGCCCTGCGCCTCGCGCAGCAGGAACTGGGACAGCGGCATCGCTTCCTTCACCTGCTGCTCGAAGGCCGGCGCGCCGTATTCGCGGATATAGCTGTCCGGATCATGCTCGGCCGGCAGGAACAGGAACTTGATGGTCTTGTCGTCCGACACATGGGGCAGGCAGGCCTCCAGCGCACGCCGGGCGGCGCGGCGGCCGGCCTTGTCGCCGTCGAAACTGAAGATCACATTGTCGGTTTGGCGCAACAGTTTCTGCACGTGGGTGGTGGTACAGGCCGTACCCAGGGTCGCCACCGCCTGCGGGAAACCCATCTGGGCCAGCGCCACCACGTCCATATAGCCCTCGGTCACCAGCACATAACCCGCATCGCGGATCGCCTGGCGCGCCTCGAACAGGCCGTATAGCTCCGACCCCTTGGAAAATAGCGGCGTTTCGGGGGAGTTCAGGTATTTTGGCTCGCCATGCTCCATGATGCGGCCACCGAAGGCGATTACCTGGCCCTTGGTGTTCCGGATCGGGAACATCACGCGCTCGCGGAAACGGTCGTAGCGCTTGGTCTTGCGGCCATCCTCATCCACCTGCTGGATGATCAGGCCGGCTTCGACCAGGGTGGCGTTGTTGTAGTCCGGGAAGACGGTTTTCAGGCCATCCCAGCCGTCGGGAGCATAGCCAAGACCGAATTTGGCCGCCACTTCGCCCGTCAGGCCGCGGCCTTTCAGGTAGGCGATGGCGTTGGGCGCCTTGCGCAGCTCGGCGCGGTAGAAATCGCACGCCTTGCTCATGGCCTCGGACAGCGCCATCGATTGCTGCTGCTGGGCGGCGCGCTGGGCGGGCGGGATCTTGTCGTCCTGTTCGGGAACGATCATGCCCACGTTCTGCGCCAGGTCCTTGACGGCATCGACAAAGCCCATGCCCGAGTATTCGATCAGGAAGCCGATGGCGGTGCCATGGGCGCCGCAGCCGAAGCAGTGGTAGAACTGCTTGGTCGGGCTGACGGTAAAGCTCGGGGACTTCTCGTTATGGAAGGGGCACAGGCCCTGGAAATTGGCGCCCCCCTTTTTCAGTTGCACGTAGCGCCCCACCACATCGACGATATCGACGCGGTTCAGCAAGTCGGAAATGAAAGATTGTGGAATCACGTGGCTGAGGGTCTTTGTTGCAAATCAGACTATACCGCCGCGTGGAGCCGGGATTTGATCCAGCTCAACACGCGGCCCATCAGGTGGTGAATTTACGCCGGGGTCAGCGCCTTCTTCACCAGGCCGGAAACAACGGTCATGTCGGCGCGGCCGGCCAGCTTCGGCTTCAGGATGGCCATCACCTTGCCCATGTCGGCCGGACCGGCAGCGCCGGAGGCCGCCACGGCCGCCTGCACTTCGGCCGCGATCTCGTCGTCGGACAGGCCGGCCGGCATGTAAGCGGCCAGCACCACCAGTTCGGCTTTTTCGATATCGGCCAGGTCGGCACGGCCGCCGGCTTCGAACTGGGTGATGGAATCCTTGCGCTGCTTGATCATTTTTTCAACGATGGCCACGGTCTGGGCATCGTCCACTTCGATCTGCTCGTCCACTTCCTTGCGCTTGATCTCGGCCAGGATCAGGCGGATGGTGGCCAGTTTCCCGGACTCCTTGGCGCGCATTGCGGCTTTCATGTCCTCGGTGATCTGTGCTTTCAAACTCATGGCAACCTCAAAAGTGTGCGGTGAAAAAAGGAAAACCCGCTGCGGCCAAACCGGAGCGGGTAGGTACTCTGGGCACGTGGCGCATCCGTGGCGAACTGGCGCCGTGTGCGGACGTGCCGGCTAGAGCAATATTAGTACAGCTTCTTCGGCAGCTGTTGGCTGCGGATACGCTTGTAGTGACGCTTGACTGCTGCAGCCAGCTTGCGCTTACGCTCAGCGGTTGGCTTTTCGTAGAACTCGCGAGCGCGCAGTTCGGTCAGCAGACCCGTTTTTTCGATAGTGCGCTTGAAGCGACGCATTGCGACTTCGAACGGCTCGTTTTCTTTAAGGCGAATAGTGGTCATGTAAAAATTCAAACCGTTAGGGTTTAAGGAAGACAGCGATATTAGCAGCTTTTGTCCAAAAATGGAAGAGGCAAATGGACGCTAAACCGGCCCATCAGGCGGGTTCCAGGAGGGATACCACGTCTGTTATAGGGCAATCTTTCTGCCCCGCTAACATCAATAATTCCGGCGAGCCTACGTTGCCGGGAGTCGAATCATATCAGATTGCCAGCCCTGCCGCCACCCCGGACGCCCAGGCCCACTGGAAGTTGTAGCCGCCCAGCCACCCGGTCACGTCCACCGTTTCGCCGATGAAGTACAGGCCGGGCACCTTGTTGACCATCATCGACTGCTGCGACAGCTCCCTGGTATCGACGCCGCCGCGGGTGACCTCGGCCTTGCGGTAGCCTTCGGAACCGTTGGGGGTGATGGTCCAGCGGTTGACCAGTTCCCCCAGCTTGCGCAGCCTGGCGTCCTGCATGTCGGCCAGGCGCGCATCGGCGGCATAGCCGTGCGCCTGCAGCAGCCCTTCCGCCAGGCGCGCCGGCAGGTATTGCGACAGGATATTGCCCAGCTGCTTCCTGTTGCTGGCCTTGTCTTCGATCAGGGTCTGCGCCAGGTCCATTTCCGGCAGCAGGTTGATGGTGATCGGCGTGCCGGGCTGCCAGAAGCTGGAAATCTGCAGGATGGCCGGGCCGGACAGGCCGCGGTGCGTGAACAGCAGGTCTTCGCGGAAGCGCGCGCCGGTCGGATTGCGGCCTTTCAGCGAGCCGGTTTCCACGTCCACTTCCAGCGAGATGCCGGCGAGGGACACGAAGGGCGCCCAGCCGCTTTCATCAAAGGTCAGCGGCACCAGGGCCGGGCGCGGCTCGACCAGCTTCAGGCCGAACTGCCCGGCGACGCGGTAGCCGAAATCGGTGGCGCCGATCTTCGGGATCGACAGGCCGCCGGTGGCGATCACCACTGATTGCGCCTCGATCTCGCCCTGGTCGGTCTGCAGGTGGAAGCCGTCGGCAGTCTGCTGCAGCGCCTCGACCTTGCTCGGCATGCGCCAATGGACGTTGCCGGCCGCGCATTCCGCTTTCAGCATATCGATGATCTGCTCGGCCGAATCGTCGCAGAACAGCTGGCCCCGGTGCTTCTCGTGGTAAGCGATGCGGTGCTTCTTCACCAGCGCCAGGAAATCGTGCGGCGTGAAGCGCGACAGCGCGCTCTTGGCAAAGTGCGGGTTCTCGGACAGGAAATTGTTCGGGCCGGCGTTGATATTCGTGAAGTTGCAGCGCCCGCCGCCGGAGATGCGGATCTTTTCGGCCAGCTTGCCGGCATGGTCGATCAGCACGACACGCTTGCCGCGCTGGGCTGCCGTCGCCGCGCACATCATCCCCGCCGCACCCGCGCCAATTACCGCTACATCAACCCGCATCGCATCCTCGCTTGACCAAAACCCGCTATTTTAACTGCCGCGCGATCGCAGCGCAGTGTGCGGCTTGCTGGGCGATGGAGTCGGGGACCGGGATTTCGCCGCGCAGCACGGCCGCAATCCAGGCGGCCGTGGGGGCGGCGCTTTTATCTTCGGGCAGCAGCGGCAGGATTTCCACGTCGCGCTGCTTTTCCACCAGCACGCTGCGCTCGCCGTCATGGAACCAGTCGATCTTCTGCGCCTTGTTGGCATTGGCGACCGTCTCGCCTTCCGTGCCGCGCATCAGGAAGGCATGGCCGCGTGCATGCGGCGCGGCCTGCTGGAAGTAGGCGCCCAGCGTTTCCAGGTACTCGGGGTGGGTGTAGGAGACCAGGCGCAGCGCCGGCCCGGCAAACGGCTGCATGATCTTCACCAGGGTATGCGTGGAGTTGCGCACGCCCAGCACGCGCCGCAGCGACAGCATCCACGCCAGCCGCGGCGCCAGGGCATCGATGGTGATGAAGCTGACGTGCCCATTGGCCAGCGCGGCTTCCGCTTCGGCATGCGAGGCAGCAGCCTGCACGCCCAGCGCTTCGAACACTTCGGCCGTGGCGACGCGGCCCACATCATGCGCCACGCCGTGCACCAGCACCGGCACGCCCTCGCGCGCCAGCAGCATGGCCAGCAGGGCCGTCAGGTTGGGCAGCTTGCGCGCGCCGTTATAGCTGGGGATGACCACCGGTGCGAATGCGCCGTCCGGCGCACGCAGCGGCGCAAACGAGGCTTCGGCCGCTTCCAGGAAGCCTTCCAGCTCCTCCACCGACTCGCCCTTGATGCGCATTGATAGCAAAATGGCACCAAGTTCGAGGTCGGAAACGCGGCCGTCCAGGATGGCCTGCCAGAGCTCGCGCGCCTCGGCGCGGCCCATACTACGGGCGCCTTTGACGCCGCGGCCGATCTCCTTGATCAAATGCGCGGCTGGGAATGGGGCTGGGATTGTCATACCTGCCAGTTTACGGCATTTCGGCTAAACTAGATGATCCCCAAGCGAAAACATAGCCAAGAAGCCGAGCCATCATGATTGCACAAGACCTTGAAAATATTAACGTCACCTCCTTCGCATCCATGCCCACCCCCGAGGAGCTGCATGCGAAGCTGCCGCTGACCGACATCGCATCCGCGACCGTCACCAAGGGCCGCGAAGACCTGCGCAATATCCTGGACCGCAAGGATAAGCGCCTGTTCGTGGTTGTCGGCCCCTGCTCCATTCATGACCCGGTCGCGGGCCTGGACTATGCACGCCGCCTGAAGGCGCTGCAGGAAGAGGTGAAGGAAACCATGCTGCTGGTGATGCGCGTGTATTTCGAGAAGCCGCGCACCACGACAGGCTGGAAAGGCTATATCAACGATCCCTTCATGGACGACTCCTTCCGCGTCGATGTGGGCATGGAGCGCGCGCGCCAGTTCCTGCTGGACGTGTGCGAACTGGGCCTGCCGACCGCCACCGAGGCGCTGGACCCGATCTCGCCGCAGTACCTGGGCGACCTGATCGCCTGGACCGCCATCGGCGCGCGCACCACCGAATCGCAGACGCACCGCGAGATGTCGTCCGGCCTGTCCACGCCGGTCGGCTTCAAGAACGGCACGGACGGCGATATCACGATTGCCATCAACGCCATCATGTCGGCCTCGAATCCGCACGCCTTCCTGGGTATCAACTCGCAGGGCTCGGTGTCCATCGTGCGCACCCGCGGCAACCGCTATGGCCACGTGGTGCTGCGCGGCGGCGACGGCCGCCCGAACTACGATTCGGTATCCGTCACCATCGCGGAGCAGGCGCTGCAAAAGGCCAGGCTGCCGGCAAATATCGTGGTGGACTGCTCGCACGCCAACAGCTACAAGAAGCCGGAACTGCAGCCGCTGGTGATGACCGATGTGATCAACCAGCTGGTGCACGGCAACCAGTCGCTGGTGGGCGTGATGATCGAATCGAACATCGTGGGCGGCAACCAGAAGATTCCGGCCGACCTGTCCGAACTGAAGTACGGCTGCTCGGTGACCGACGGATGCATCGACTGGGATACCACCGTGAAGATGCTGAAGGACGCCGACCGCGAACTGCGCCGCCGTCCGCTGTAATCAGCGCGCCTGGTAGCTCCAGGCGCCCTGCACCTCGATCCGCGTGCGTACCGAGCTGGCCAGGAAACAGCTCTCGTGCGCGGCGTGGTGCAGTTGCGCCACCGCCGCCTCATCGGGCGCCTTGCCGCCCGCGAAGGCCACCAGCGGCTTCAGCGTCACGACCGTGATCGCGTCTCTCCCCTCTTCGTTTTTCGCCATCAGGCCTTCGGCCTGGTCCACGTAGCTGTCCACCACATAGCCCGCGCCTGCCGCCAGGCCGAGGAACCACAGCATGTGGCAGCTGGACAGCGCAGCCACAAAGGCTTCTTCAGGATCGACCGCAGTCGGTTCGCTGCAGGGCACGCGCACCACGTGCGGCGAGCTGGAACCCGGCACCACGGCGCCGCCGTCGAAAGTCCATTGGTGCAGGCGGCTGTAGCGGTTGTCGGTGAAGACGGCGTCGTGGCGGCGCCACGCGATTTCGGCGGTGTGGACGGACATTCAGGTCTCCTGTCGCTGCAGTGAGGCGAGCGAGATGGTTTCGGTCTGGCGCAGATGCACCGCCAGCGTGGCGCAGGCGGCATCGGCATCGCCGGCGCGCACCTGGGCAATCAATCCGTGGTGCTCATCGTTCCAGCCCGGCCGGCGCGCCTCCGGTCCCAGGCGGGCAAGGTAGAAGCGCTGCACGCTGTCGCGCAGCGCGGCAATCATCTGCAGCGTGCGCGGACGGCCGCTCGGCTCATACAGCGCCTCGTGGAACGCGCGGTCCAGGCGCACCCATTCCGTCGGCACGGTTTCCGCATCCAGTTCGTGCTGCACGGCTTCCACCCGGCGCAGCGAGCGTTCACTGTGCTGCGGCACGGCGCGCCGCAGGGCGTCCGTTTCCAGCATCACGCGCAGGTCGAAGATTTCGCGCAGCTCGCCGGCGGTCAGGGTGGTCACATACGCGCCGCGATTCGGCTCGATCAGCACCAGTCCCTCGGCCTGCAGCGAATTCAGCGCTTCGCGCACGGGAATGCGGCTGGTGCCGAATTCCTCGGCCAGTTCGGTCTGCCGCAGCAGCACGCCGGGCGCCAGCGCGCCGCTGATGATGGACGCGCGCAACGCGGCCAGGATGGCCGGCCCGCCTTGGGCGCGTGGGGGGCGGTTCGTGTCATGGGGTAACTGTATACACGTATACATACGAATGCAAGGTAAAATAGCAGATTCCCCTGACACTTTTCCGGCAATTCCATGATCGTTCTCGGCGTTGAATCCTCCTGTGACGAAACCGGCCTGGCTCTATACGACACCGAGCGCGGCCTGCTGTCGCATGCCCTGCACTCGCAGGTGGCAATGCACGAGGAATACGGCGGCGTGGTGCCGGAACTGGCGTCGCGCGACCACATCCGGCGCGCCATCCCGCTGCTGGAGCAGACGCTGAAAGGCGCCGCCATCGATCCGCAGCAGATCGACGCCATCGCCTACACGCAAGGTCCCGGCCTGGCCGGCGCGCTGCTGGTCGGCTCCTCCATCGCCTGCAGCCTGGGCATGTCCCTCGATAAGCCGGTGCTGGGCGTGCACCACCTGGAAGGCCACCTGCTCTCGCCGCTGCTGGCCTCCGAGCCGCCGGAATTCCCCTTCGTGGCCTTGCTGGTCTCGGGCGGCCACACGCAGCTGATGCGCGTCGATGGCGTGGGCCAGTACCAGCTGCTGGGCGAAACCCTGGACGACGCGGCCGGCGAAGCCTTCGACAAGTCGGCCAAGCTGCTGGGCCTCGGTTATCCGGGCGGCCCGGCCATCTCGCGCCTGGCCGAATTCGGCGATCCGCAAGCCTACAAGCTGCCGCGCCCCATGCTGCACTCGAAAGACCTGAACTTCAGCTTCTCCGGCCTGAAAACGGCGGTGCTGACGGTGGTGAAGAAGAACGAAGGCGCAGCCAACGTCTGCGAGCAGGACAAGGCGAATATCGCGCGCGGTTTCGTCGATGCCATCGTGGACGTGCTGACGGCGAAATGCCTGGCCGCGCTGCAGCAGACCGGCCTGAAACGCCTGGTGATTGCCGGTGGCGTGGGCGCCAACCGGCAGCTGCGCGAGTCGCTGAACGCGGCTGCGGCCAGGAAGAAATTCAAGGTGTATTACCCGGAACTGGAATTCTGCACGGATAACGGGGCGATGATCGCCTTCGCCGGCGCGATGCGCCTGCAGATCAATCCGCAGGCCGCGCAGCGTGACTACGCGTTCAACGTGCGTCCGCGGTGGCCGCTGGACGAGTTGCGCGTCATTTAAGCAAACAGCACGGCGGCCAGGCCGACCAGCGCCAGCAGGCTACCGGCGACAACCTTGCCGCGTACGCCCTTGTGGCGCAGATCGACGCGCGATTCCACGCGCTCGGTGCGGCGTGGTTTGCCGCCGCGTTTTTCGTCGTCTGCCATCAGTGCTTCTTCTTGTACTTCCTGCTGCTTCATCATTGTCTCCATATGTATAGACCACAATGTAGCAGCAAGAAGCGGATTAAGGCCACACTACTGTTGTTTCCGGCTGACAATTATCAAGCAAGCTTCTGCGCCGGCCGGCCCTGGCGGTGGTACAGGAATTCCAGCACACTTGTCCGATAGTCAATGTAGAGCGGGTCCTGCGCCAGCGCCAACCGGTCGCGCGGACGCGCCAGCCGCACCTGCACGATGCCGCCGATGGTTGCCGCCGGTCCGTTGGTCATCATCACGATCCGGTCGGACAGCAGCACCGCCTCGTCCACATCGTGCGTAACCATCACCACCGTGGCATGGGTGGCCGACACGATGCGCATCAGTTCATCCTGCAGGTGGGCACGGGTCAGCGCATCGAGTGCACCGAAAGGCTCGTCCATCAGCAGCACCTTCGGTTCCATCGACAGCGCCCGCGCAATGCCCACGCGCTGCTTCATGCCGCCCGAGATCTCGCTGGGACGCTTGCCGCCCGCCGCCGTCAGCCCCACCATTTCCAGCGCCTTCCAGGTGCGCTCCTCCAGCGCGCGCCGGTTTTCCTTGCCGCCGAAGACGCGCTCCACTGCCAGGTGGATATTCTCGAAGCAGGTCAGCCAGGGCAGCAGCGAATGGTTCTGGAACACCACGGCGCGCTCCGGCGACGGCCCGCCGATTTCACGGCCTGCGCAGATCAATGCCCCGCTGGTCGGCCTGGTGAGGCCGGCGATCAGGTTGAGCAGCGTCGATTTGCCGCAGCCCGAGTGGCCGATCAGCGTAATGAACTCGCCCTGCTCCACCTGCAGATTCACCCTGCTCAGCGCATGGAAGCGGCCGAAGGACATTTCCGCGTCCTTGATGTCAATGAACCTGCTCATCTCAGGCCTCCTCGTAAGTCACGGCTTTCGCCAGCGCGATCAGCGCCATTTCCAGCAGCAGGCCGACGACGCCAATCACGCCGATGGCGATCAGGATGTGCGGCACGTTCAGGTTGTTCCACTCATCCCACACCCAGAAGCCGATACCCACGCCGCCCGTCAGCATCTCGGCCGCCACGATCACCAGCCATGCGGTGCCGATCGCCAGGCGCACGCCGGTCAGCATATAGGGCAGCACGGCAGGCAGCAGGATCCTGGTGATGACTTTCCATTCGCTCAGGTTCAGCACGCGCGCCACGTTCAGGTAGTCCTGCGGCACGCGCTGCACGCCGACCGCCGTGTTGACGATCATCGGCCAGATCGAGCAGATGAAGATGGCCCAGATCGCGGCAGGATCGGCCGCCTTGAACACCAGCAGGCCAATCGGCAGCCAGGCCAGCGGCGATACGGGTTTCAGCAGCGCGATGATGGGGCTGAACATGCCGTAGATGAAGCGGAAGCGGCCGATGATGAAGCCGAGCGGAATGCCGACCGCTGCAGCCAGGCCGAAGCCCAGCGCCACGCGGCGCAGCGACGCCAGGATGTTCCAGCCTATGCCCTGGTCGTTCGGCCCCTTGCGGTAGAAGGGATCGGAAAACAGTTTCAGCGCCTCGTCCCAGGTGGCGAGCGGGGTCGGGAAAGCGCTGTTCTGCGCCGCCAGGATTTGCCAGGCCAGCACCAGCAGGCCGAGACCCAGCAGCGGCGGCAGCACCTTCAGCGCGGCGGGGCGCATGCGCTCCGTCCACGGCTGCAGGTTGACTCCCTTGGCGGCAATGCGCGCGCTGCGCGGCGGCTTGGCCGAGTCGTTGGCTGCCGGCGGCAGCGGCGCAGCCGGTACATCGGCCGGCGCGACGACGCCGACCGATCCTGCCGCGGCAGCAGCGGCATCGCCGATGCGAGTGAAGATTGCGCTCATGCTGCCTCCCTATGCCCTGATGCTGAACGAGTCGGTGTAGGCCTTGGGATTCCTGCCATCCCAGACCGTGCCATCGACCATCTTCACGCTGCGCAGCGGCGACTTCGGCACGCTGGCCTTGGCCAGTGCCGCTGCATCCTTGTACAGATCGATCTGGTTCACCTGCGTTGCCACGGCCAGATAATCCGGCTCGGTCTTCAGCAGGCCCCAGCGCTTCTGCTGCGTGAGGAACCACATGCCGTCCGACAGGTAGGGGAAGTTCACCGAGCCGTCGTTGAAAAACTTCATATAGTTCGGATCGTCCCAGGTCTTGCCGAGGCCATTCTGGTAGCGCCCGAGAATGCGCTGGTTGATCACATCGACCGAGGTGTTCACATACGATTTGTCGGCAATGGTTTCCGCCATCTTCACCTTGTTGGACAGCGACGCATCGATCCAGCGTCCCGCATCCAGCACGGCCGCCACCAGGGCGCGCGCCGTGTTCGGATACTTCTTCACCCACTCGGCGCTGGTGCCCAGCACCTTCTCCGGATGGTCGCGCCAGATATCCTGCGTGGTGGTGGCCGTGATGCCGATGCCATCGGCAATGGCGCGGTGGTTCCACGGCTCGCCCACGCAGTAGCCGTCCATATTCCCGATGCGCATATTCGCCACCATCTGCGGCGGCGGCACGGTAATCACCTTCGCGTCCTTCATCGGGTTGATGCCGTAGGCCGCCAGCCAGTAGTACAGCCACATGGCGTGCGTGCCGGTCGGGAAAGTCTGGGCGAAGGTGTATTCGCGCTGCTCGGTCTTCATCAGCTTTGCCAGCGAGGCGCCGTCCACTGCGCCTTTATCGGCCAGCTTTTTCGAGAGCGTGACGGCCTGCCCGTTGTGGTTCAGGTTCATCAGCACCGCCATGTCTTTCTTCGGGCCGCCGATGCCGAGATGGACGCCGTACACCAGGCCATACAGCACATGGGAGGCATCCAGTTCGCCGTTCACCAGCTTGTCGCGCACGGCGGGCCAGGAGGCTTCCTTGCTGGGGATGATCCTGATGCCGTACTTGCGGTCGAAGCCCAGCACGGAGGCCATCACCACCGAGGCGCAATCGGTGAGCGGAATAAAGCCGACCTTCACTTCTTCTTTTTCGGGCTTGTCCGAGCCTGCGGCCCAGGCGCCCTGCGTGGCAAGTCCAGTCAGCGCGGTGGCGGCGCCTGCTTTCAGCAGGCTGCGGCGGGTCAGGCTGAATTTGTCGTCCATCTCTCATCCCCGTAGCTAATGGCCGGCGGACGCCGGCCTCCAGCGCTACTTGTTGCAAGCTGTGTGCCAGGGCCTTTCAAGGGGAAAGCCCGCGCTTGCAGGGGAAATTCAGGCACCGGAGTTGTGCGCCGCACCATGCGGGTGCAGGCCAGGCTCTGCGCGAAGGCGCGCCGCCATCAGATCGACAAAGGCGCGCACGCGCGCCGAACCTTGCCGCGCGTCGCGGTGCACGATGTGGATCGGCACCGCAGGCGTGGCGTAGTTCAGCAGCACTTCCTGCAGCGTGCCGGCCGCCATCGCCTCGGCAGCCTGGTAGGACATCAGCCGCGTGATGCCGAAGCCGCGCTTCACGGCCTCGATGGCCGCGTCGTTCGTGTTGACGTTCAGCCGCGTCGGCAGGCGCAGCGACAGCGTGCGTCCGCCATCGCTGAAGCGCCAGTCGGGCGGCGTGCTGGAGCCGGAGGTGGAGATCACGGTGTGCTGCGCCAGTTCCTGCGGCGTGCGCGGCGCGCCGTGGCCGGCGATGTAGCCGGGCGAGGCGACCAGAACGCGCCGCACTTCGCCCACGCGCACGGCGCGCAGCGTGGAGTCGGGCAGTTCGCCGATGCGCACGCCCACGTCGATGCCCTCTTCCAGCAGATTCGTCACGCGGTCAACAAATAAAGTGCTGACTTCCATGCCGGGATAACGCTGCAGGAAATCGACAATGCCCGGCATGACGTAGATGCGGCCGAACAGCATGGGCGCCGTCACCAGCAGGTGGCCGCGCGGTGCGGCGTTGATGCCCTGCACCGCTTCATCGGCTTCGTCCATCTCGGCAATGATGCGGCGCGCATCGTCCAGGTAGCGCTGGCCGGCTTCGGTCACGCGCACGTGGCGCGTGGTGCGGTCCAGCAGTTTCACGCCGAGGCGTTCCTCCAGCGCGGCGATGGAGCGCGTGACGGCAGGCGGCGACATGCCGAGGCGGCGCGCGCCGGCCGCAAAGCCCTGCTCTTCGGCCACGGCGGCGAATACGGTCATCAGGTAAAGGCGGTCCATGCTCAGCGTCCCTTGCGCGGTTTGGGGAAGACCGCGGGGGCGCGTTCTGCCATGAAGTCGATGAAGTGGCGTACCCGCATCGGCATCCGCGTGCGCTGGGCGTAGTACATGTACACGCCGCCGGCCGAAGCACTCTGCTGCGGCAGCAGCTGCAGCAGCCGTCCCGCATCCAGGTCCTTGCCGATCATGTACAGCGCAAGCTGGCCGATGCCCATGCCGGCGCGCACGGCCTCGACTTCGGCTTCGACGGTATTGAAGCTGGCCACGCAGGGCACGTCCTGGTAGATGATGCCGCCCTCGCCGCGCAGCTCCCACGGCAGCAGCCTGCCGCTACTGGGCTGGCGGTAGCCGGTGCAGCGGTGCTTCTGCAGCTCGGCTATGGTTTTCGGTGCGCCGTACTGCGCCACGTAGGCAGGCGAGGCGGCAATGCACATCGCAAGGTCGCCGATCTGGCGCGACACGAGGTTGCGTTCGGGCGGGTTCATGGCGCGGAAGCCGACGTCGATTTTCGATGCGATCAGGTCGGTGAATTGGTCGGCCAGCTGCACGTCGAAATGCGCGCCGGGGTAGTGCTGCTGGAACTCCGCCATCAGCGGCGCCAGCATGGCCGGGCCGAGCGAGGTGGGCGCCGCCACGCGGATCAGGCCATCGATGGCTTCGCGGCTGTTGCGCACATTGTCCAGCGCTTCGTCCAGCAGGCGCAGGCCGGGTGTGGACAGTTCGAACAGGCGTTGCCCCTCCTCGGTAAGACTGAGGCTGCGCGTGGTGCGGTGGAACAGGCGCACGCCGAGGTCCTGCTCCAGCTGGCGGATCGCCTTGCTGACGGCTTGCGCGGAGAGGCCGGCCTCCACCGCCGCCTGGCTGAAGGAGCCTGCCTGTACCACGTTGATGAAGATGGTGATGACCCGGGCCTTGTCCATGATTTACAACCAAAAGGTGAAAGTCAAACGTCTTTCGTATGCCTAGTGTAGCAGCAGAGCGACGCCTACACTTCCCTCATCCAATCACCCACCTCTCAAGGAGAAACATCATGGCAAACAAGGTCTGGTTCATCACTGGCGCCTCCCGCGGTTTCGGTTCCCTGATTGCCCGCGACGCCCTGGCGCGCGGCGACTATGTTGTGGCAACCGCACGCAAGGCCGAAGCGGTCATCGCAGCGCTGGGCGAGCACCCCAATCTGCTGGCCGTGAACCTCGACGTGACCAGGGAAGCCGCCGCCATTGCCGCCGCACAGCAGGCGGTGCAGCGCTTCGGCCGCATCGATGTACTGGTGAATAACGCGGGCTATGGCGTGCTGGGCGCGGTGGAAGAAACCTCCGCCGACGAAGTGCGCGGCGTGTATGAGACCAACGTCTTCGGCCTGCTGAACGTGACGCGCGCCGTGCTGCCGCAGATGCGCAAGCAGCGCAGTGGCCACGTGATCAACATTTCCTCGCTGGGCGGCTACGGCGCTTACTATGGCTGGGGCGTGTACGGCTCGACCAAGTTTGCGGTGGAAGGCCTGAGCGAGTCGATGGCGATGGAACTGGCGCCGCTGGGCATCTACGCGACCGTGGTGGAGCCGGGCTTCTTCCGCACCGACTTCCTGGATACCACGTCGCTGGTGAAGACCGGCATCGAGATCGAGGATTATGCCGAGACCGTGGGTGCGATGCGTAGCTTCGCGGCGGATGCCAATCACCAGCAGCCGGGCGATCCGCAGAAGTTCTCGCTGGCCATGCTGCAGCTGGCCGACGCCGCCAAGCCGCCGGTGCGCCTGCAGCTGGGCAGCGATGCGGTGGCGCGCGTTCGCGAGAAAAATGCTTTCGTCGCGAAGGAGACGGCGGAGTGGCTGGAGCTGGCCATGTCCACCGACTTCGAGCCGGCTGCGAAAGCTGCTTAAGGCTTGCTGCCTGCGCCGGATAGCAGATCGGCGCGCGGCATGCCCCATTCTGGAATCGCGCCCTGACAGCCAGGGCGCGGTTTTATTTCCAGCGTGGTGAAGTTGCCGCGCGGGGTGGCGGCGAAGCGCTGGTCGCTGGCCACGTCTTCGCTGACCTGGGGAATGCGCGCGAAGCGCAGCCAGGCGTTCAGTTCGCAGTTGCTGGCGGCCAGCCGGCGCAGCGTGGAGAGGCTGCCTTGCCATTCGCTTTGCAGGGAGATGCCGGGGGCGGCGGGCCGGGTTGCCGCGCCGGCGGCGTCCGCAGCGCCCGCAGTTGACGGCTCGCCGCCGCGCGCCTGCAGCGCTGCGGGGCAGTCTGCGACCGCCAGCCAGCCGGGCGCTAGGCTGATTACGCCACGGCGCAGACGATACGTCGCTGCCGCTTCATTGGCCTCGACCGAGGCGAACGTCCAGCACAGCGGCTGCGCGGGGAAAGCGGTCATGGCGATATCCACCACGCGCGATGCCGGATCGAGCGCTTGCAGATGCTTGGCCAGCTGCGTGCGGCCTGCATGCGAAGCCGCAAACTGCACGCCGACAAACGCGGCGCAGATCCCCAGGGCCAGCGCCAGCGCGCGCCGGCTGTGCATGTGCATGATGCGCAGCACGGCAATCGCGCCGCCCAGTGCGGCCAGGGCTTCGAAGGCGCCCCAGTTCAGGTAGCCGTGTCCGGCGAAATAAGCCAGTGCGGCGAACAGGCCGCCGAGCAGCACCCAGCGGGCGCGCGTGTGCAGCGACAGCGCCAGCGGCACGCCGAACGCCACCCAGAACACCGGTTCCACGATGAAGATCATGTCGCCGTAGTACCAGTCCGGCTTGAAGGGGTAGAAGGGATGGACGCCGTAGGAGTTCAGGAAATCCATCGAGATGTGCAGCAGGAAGCCGGCGGCCATGGCCAGCAGCAGTCCGAGACGGGCGTGGCGGCTTTCGCGCAGCAGCGTGCGGGCGTTCGGCCACAGCAGCCAGAGCGCCGCCAGCAGCAGGATGGCTTGCGGCAGCAGGTAGAGCAGCGTGTGCGTGTGGCCGCGGTGGTGCAGCAGGTAGCCGAGCGGCGGCGGCAGCTGCCTGGTCAGCAGCAGATCGAGGTCGGGGAAATTGCTGGCCAGGGCGCAGGCGGTGAGCAGCAGGCGGTGGCGGGTTGTCTGGCGCGGTGCGGCAGCCTCGGGCGGCAGGCTGCGCTGGATGAGTTCGCCGACACCAAGGCCGACGACCGAGTGGGTAATGTTGTCCATTCGGACAATATTACCCGACTACGGGAGCGGCACTGCTGGGGCCGTGTCCGAATGTCGGATCTGACCCCAGGGTGTGTGTGGGGGGGTTAGTGCTGGACTTCGACGCCGTGCCAGAAGGCGATGCGGTCTTTCAACGAGGCGGCTTTGGCGGATGGGGTCGGGTAGTACCAGGCGGCGTTGCCGTTCACCTGGCCATCGACCACGACGTCGTAATACGAGGCCACGCCTTTCCAGGGACACATCGTGGTGTGCGCGCTGGTCTGCAGGTATTCCTTCTTCACGCGCTCCGGCGGGAAGTACACATTGTGCTCGACGATTTCAACTTCGTCGGGCGTCGCTTCGGCGATCACTACGCCGTTCCATGTTGCTTTGGGCATTTCCAGATTCTCCGTTTGTATCAGCCTTCTACGCGGTTGCGGCCGTTCTGCTTGGCCAGGTACAGCGCGGCGTCGGCCTGGCGCAGCAGGCTGTCGGCATCGTCGATGTCCATGTGGTTGAAGGAACCGATGCCCAGGCTGGCGGTGACCGGCACCTGCCGCTCGCCGTCCAGATGGACCTGGGCCTCAATTCTCACCCGCAACGTTTCCGCGAACTTGCGCGCACCTTCCGGTGGCGTGTTCGGCAGAAGGATACACAATTCTTCGCCGCCGTACCTGCCGGCGACGTCGATCACGCGAATATTTTCGCGAATCAGCCTGCCGATGCCGGCCAGCACCCCGTCGCCGGCCAGGTGGCCGTGGCGGTCGTTGATCTGCTTGAAGTGATCGACGTCGATCATGACCGCCGACAGCGGCGTGCGGAAACGTCGCGTGCGCGCCACTTCGAACTTCAGGCGGTGCATCAGGGAACGGCGGTTGTGCAGGCCGGTCAGCTCATCCGTCGTGGCCAGCAGCTCCAGCTCGCGCATCGAGCCTTTCAGCATTTTTTCGTTGGCGCGCAGCTCGATCAGCGCCATCACCTGGCGCGCCAGGCGGCGCAGCATGTCGCGCTGGGTGCTGGACAGGCAGCCGGGCCGCGTGTTCATCACGCACAGGGTGCCGATCGCATAGCCGTCGCTGGAGACCAGCGGCACGCTGCTGTACATGCGCATGAAGGGCGCTTCCACTGTCAGCGCCATGGTGGCGGTGCGGGCGTCCTGGGTCAGGTCGCAGATTTCGGTCGCTTCTTCGCCCAGCACGGCCAGCGAGCAGTAGCACTGGTTGCGCGGCAGCTTGTCCAGTTCCAGGCCGGTAAAGGATTTCACATAGGCCTGCTCGGAATCGATCAGGGTGATGAAAGCGTAGGGAACGTCGCAAACCTTGGCGGCCAGCTCGGTGAGGAAGGTGAAGTCTTCGGTGGAAGGCGCTGCCAGTGCATCGTAGCGGTGCAAGGCGGCCAGGCGCTGCTTGTCGTCCGTGGGACGGGGAAACGAATGCGTGAAAATCTGTTCTGCGGCTGACATGAGCCCTCTCCCTGTGTTCTGCTGGCAGTGTATAGCAAACAGGGAGAGGTTGTAACTGAGATAAGAAAGTTTATTTCATGGCTATTATTTGCTTCAACGCCTGCTCGAAGGCTTCCGGCGGCTGGCCGCCGGAAATCAGGTGCCGCTCGTTGATGATCACGGCCGGCACCGAGTGGATGCCGTTGCGCTGGTAAAAGCGCTCGGCTTCGCGCACTTCTTCCGCGTAGTTGCCGGAGGCCAGCACTTCAGCTGCCGCCTCCTGGTCCAGCCCCACATCGCCGGCAATGCGCACCAGGATTTCACGGTCGCTGGGGTTCTCGCCGTTGGTGAAGTAGGCGGCCAGCAGCGCGTGCTTCAGCTGGCTTTGCCTGCCCTGCTCGCCGGCCCAGTGAATCAGGCGGTGGGCGTCGAAGGTGTTGTAGATGCGCTTGCGGGCGCCGAGGGCGAAGTCGAAGCCGACGTCCGCGCCGCGCTGGCGGATCATGCTGCGCGCCTGTTCCTGCTGGGCGGGCGTGGAGCCGTATTTCTGCTGGATGTGTTCGGTGATGTCCTGGCCTTCGGCGGCCATCGCGGGGTTCAGCTCGAAAGGCTGGAAGTGGATATCGGCTTTGACCTTGTCGCCGAGGCGCTTGAGGGCCGTTTCCAGCGAGTGCAGGCCGATGGCGCACCAGGGGCAGGAAACGTCGGAGACGAAGTCGATACGGATGGGGGTGCTCATGGCCAGCTCCATTTGTCACGAAGCTGGCATTGTGGCACAAGCTGGTTGCCTCCGCTTTGCAGCAGCTCTTTTTTGCTGCCTTCTTTTTCAGCCCTTCTTTTTCGACTTGTCGCCGATGCGGCTTTCCTTGCCGGCCATCAGGTTGCCGATATTTTTGGCATGGCGCCAGATCAGCAGGCCGCTCATCACGATGACGGCAAACATCTGCGGCTCGGCGCCGAACAGCAGGCCGTAGTAGAACGGTGCGAACAGGGAGGCGATCAGGGCTGCCAGCGAGGAGTAGCGGAAGGCGTAAGCCACCACCACCCAGGTCACCAGCGTTGCCACGCCCAGCCAGATGTTCAGCGCCAGCAGCACGCCAGCCGCGGTGGCCACGCCCTTGCCGCCCTTGAACTTGAAGAAGACCGGCCACAGGTGGCCGACAAAGACGGCAATTGCCACCATGGCAATAGTTGCGTCGCCGGCCTGCAGCTGGTCGGCAAAGTAAATCGTCAGCCAGACCGCGAGCCAGCCCTTGAAGGCGTCGCCGATCAGGGTCAGGATCGCGGCGCCTTTATTTCCGCTACGCAACACATTGGTGGCGCCCGGGTTGCCGGAGCCGTAGGTGCGCGGGTCGTCCAGGCCATACACCTTGCTGACGACAACGGCGAAGGAGATCGAGCCGATCAGATATGCGGCAATAGTGAGCAGGATGGTGTTCATTTTTCCCCTGGGGCTGTTTTAATTATGGCCAGCGAGTGTACCGGTCAATCGGCCAGAGCGCAATTCACCGGCCTGGCGCCCAGGACTTCGCTCAGGACCGCCGGCCGGATGCCGATCAGGAAACCGCGCCGCCCGCCATTGATATATATCGTTTCCAGCACCAGGATGCTTTCTTCCACGTACACCGGCAGCGCCTTCCTGGTGCCGAAAGGCGAGGTGCCGCCGACCATATAGCCGGAATGGCGCTGCGCCACTTCGGGCTTGCACGGCTCCACCGATTTGCAGCCGATATTGCGCGCCAGGTTCTTGGTCGAGACCTTGCAGTCGCCGTGCATCAGCACGATCAGCGGCCTGGCCGCTTCATCCTGCATCACCAGGGTCTTGACCACGTGGTGTTCGTCCACACCTAGTTCTCGTGCCGACACCGTGGTGCCGCCATGTTCTTCATATTCATACGGGTGCTCGCTGAACGGAACCTTGTGCTTACGCAGTAAAGCCGTCGCCGGAGTCTCGGAAATGTGCTCTTTTTTTGCCATGCCGTGATACGCTTGTGCCCAGGAAGGAGTTTCTCATTATGCAGGAAGAAATTCGCTTTGCCACCTTCAACGTCTGCAACCTCGCCCCGCCGGGCGCGAAACTGTACGACAATCTGATGCCGCTGACCGCGGCCGAATACGAGGCCAAGGCCAACTGGATCGCCAACCAGCTGGACCAGCTCGACGCCGATGTGATCGGTTTCCAGGAAATCTTTTCCCAGTCCGCGCTGCGCGACGTGCTGTCCCGCACCCGCAAATACCGCGACGCCATCCACGCCGGTTTCGATCCCGATCCGAATGCCGACCGCCTGACGCCGAACGTGGCCCTGGTCTCGCGCCTGCCCCTGGCCGGCGAGCCGGCCGTGTATGCGAATTTCCCGGAAGACGTGCCCTGCGATTCCGGCAGCCCGGATTCGGACCGCTTCGCACGCGCCCCGCTGCACGCGCAAGTGGTCCTGCCCGGCGGAAAAATCATCGACGTGATCGTGGTCCACCTGAAGTCGCGCCGCCCCGACTACCGCGGCGGCGACAGCGGCGACGATCCGCTGCACTTTGCCATGGCCAGCCTGCGCTCGCTGGTGTGGCGCGGCACGGAGGCGGTGGCGCTGCGGGTGCTGCTCAGCAAGCTGATGCGCGAGAAGCGCCGTCCCTGCATCGTGCTGGGCGACTTCAACGACACCGCCGATGCAGTCACCACCACGATTGTCCTGGGCACGGGCGCCAGCCTGCTCGGCACCGAGGAACGGCGCGGCCGCATGTACGACGCCAACCAGATCCAGCTGCGCCAGGACCACCTGCGCCACGTCGGCTACACCAGCATCCACGAGGGCCATTATTCGACCATCGATCACGTGCTGGTGTCGGAGGAATTCAATCCGGGTTCGGCGCGCGCGATCGGCGAGGTGCTGGACGTGAGCTACTTCAACGATCACCTGCGCCAGGAGCGGCCGGAGACCTCGGATCACGGGCAGGTGCTGGTGCGCCTGCGGCTGCGCTAGCACTGGCCAGCTGGCCCTGGTACAGGTCGCAGCCCAGTGAGCGCAGCAGTTCCAGCTGCTCCGGCGTTTCCACGCCTTCCGCGATGACCGTCATGCGCATGCTGCGCGCCATGGCGATGATGGTGCGGATGGCGGTGGTGTCGGCGCCGCCGTCCATGAAGGCCTGCGCGATCTTCAGCTGGTCGATCGGATAATCCTTCAGCAGGCCCAGGCGCGACCAGCCGGTGCCGAAATCGTCGATGGCCAGGCGCACGCCCAGATCGTGCAAGCCCTGCAGCGTTTCCGCGACGCGCGCGCCGCCCTGCATCAGCACCGCTTCCGTCAGCTCCAGCTGCAGCCAGCGCGCTTCCAGGCCGGATGCCGACAGCGCCTCGCGCACGCAGTGCAGCAGGTCCTTGTGCTGAAACTGGGTGCTGGACAGGTTGACCGATACCAGCAGCTGCCGGCCCTCCGCGTGCCATGCCTGCGCCTGGCGGCAGGCGCTGCGCAGCACCCAGTCGCCGATGGCGACCATCAGGCCGGCCTCCTGCGCCACGTCGATGAAGCGCTTGGGCAGCAGCAGGCCCAGTTCAGGATGGCGCCAGCGCAGCAGCGCTTCCATGCCGACCATGGCGCCGCTTGCCACGTCCAGCTCGGGCTGGAAGGCCAGTTCGAACTGCTGCCCGGCCAGTGCGCGGCGCAGCGCGTTTTCCAGCTCGGCGCGCTCCACCACGCGCGCATTCATCTCGCCGCTGAAGAAGCGGCAATTGTTGCGGCCATCCTGCTTGGCGTGGTACATGGCGATGTCGGCGTGGCGCAGCAGGGTGTCGATATCGGCGCCGTCGGCCGGGTACATGGCGATGCCGATCGAGGTGGAAATGTGCAGCACGTGTGCATCGACCACGAATTCCTGTTCGATGGCCTTGAGCACCGTGTCCGCCACGTGGGCGGCGCGGGCGGCGGCGCCGATATGCGCCAGGATGATGACGAATTCGTCGCCGCCCTGGCGGCTGACCGTGTCCGCCTCGCGCACGCATTTGACCAGGCGTGCCGCCACTTCCTGCAGCACGCGGTCGCCGATGGCGTGGCCGAGGGTGTCGTTGATCGGCTTGAAGCGGTCCAGGTCGAGGAACAGGATGGCCATCTGTTCGCCCGTGCGGCGCGCGGCGGCCAGCGCGTGGCTCAGGCGGTCCACCAGCAGCACCCGGTTCGGCAGGTCGGTCAGGAAATCGTGCTCGGCCAGGTGGCGCGTGTGCTCCTCGCTTTTCTTGCGCTCCGTGATGTCGGACAGGATGCCCATATAGTTGCTGACGCGGCCCGCGCTGTCGCGGATGGCGGTAATGCCGACCCAGGCCGGAAACAGCGCGCCATCCTTGCGGCGCGACCAGGTTTCACCTTGCCAGTGATCGGTGCTTTCGATGCGGCGCCATACTTCGCGGTAGAAGGCTTCGTCCTCCAGCCCGGAGCGGAAGGCGCTGACCGGCTTGCCCAGCATGTCGTCCGGCGAAAAGCCGGTCACGCTGGAATAGGCGCGGTTGATGGCAATCACGCGCCGCGAACGGTCGGCCAGCACGATCGCATCGTGGCTGTTCTCGAACACCTGGGCCGCCAGGTGCAGGGTCTGCTCGGCGCGCTTGCGCTCGGAAATGTCGCGCACCACCACGTATAACAGGGGACGGTGATTGCGGCTGATGGCCGTCATCAGCACTTCGGCCCAGAACGGGTGGCCCTCGCAATCGACGTAATGCCATTCGAAACGGCGGTTGCCCTGCTCGCCCGCCTCGCGCACCAGTTCGGCTGCGGCCCGCGCCGAGGCGCCGCCGGCGGGCTGCTGCAGGGGCGAAAAATCGTCCAGCCCGTGTCCTTGCAGGCGGCCCGCGCTGCGGCACCTGAACAGGGCCAGGGCGGCCGGATTGGCTTCCTCGATCACGCCGTCGCGCAGCAGCAGGATGGCGTCGCTGGAGCGCTGGAACATCTGCCCGAAATTGGCGCCGGCAGCGGCCAGCGCGTCGGCATCCCGCTTGCGCTGGGTGATATCCACGTCCGTGCAGACGATCTGCGCCGGTTCGCCGCCCTGGCGCACCGGAATTTTCACCGAATACAGCCAGCGCTCCTCGCCGGCCGCCGTGCGCACCTTCCAGTCGCCGGCCGGACCATTGCGGCCGCTGCGCCAGACTTCGGCCAGCATCTGTTCGTGCTCGTCCTGGCGCTCGCAGCGCGACAGGACATCGCACAGCTTCCTGCCGACGAGCTGCTCGGCAGGAACGCCGCACAGCTGGACGCAGGCGGCGTTGCAGAAACGCAGCACCCCCTCGCGGTCGATGCTGCAAATGGCTACCGTCGGCGTGACATCCAGCGCCGCCACCATGCGCGCCACCACGTCCAGCGCCGCCAGGGCGGCGGTTGGCTCTGCAGGATGGGCGGGCGGGAGGGCTTGCTGGCGCATCCCGCCATTTTTCCCCCTGTACATGCTTTCTTCTTTGACTTTGATCAAACAAGCGGTCCATCCACGCTTTCTGCATTTCATCCGTGGCTTTTTGCGCTTCATCGCATTCGGATGGTTGGCCTGCTTGAGAAAACCTAAAGTGTCACCATCCCGCACCGCAGGCAGCGGTCAACTCTTATCAATGAGTCAAAAGAATGAAACCAATAACCCTGCCCCTGAAATCCCGTCCCGCCTGGCACGCTCCCCTGATCGGGCTGATCGTGCTGGGCCTGGCGGGCGGCGGCTGGGCTGCGATGAAGTCGCAGTCCCCGGCGCCGGCCAAAGCCGCTGACCAGGCCGCCCCCAAGGAAGTCGTGTATGAACTGGCCGGCGCCGACGTGACGGCCATCGAGACGCGCGCGCTGGCAGTCAGCCTGCCCTTGTCCGGCTCGCTGGCGCCGGTGGCGCAGGCCACCATCCGCTCCAAGGTATCGGGCGAAGTGCATGAGTCCGGCGTGCGGGAGGGCACCACCGTGCGCGAAGGCGACGTGCTGGTGCGCCTGGACCAGGCCGACCTGAAGGCGCGCCTGCAGCAGCAGCAGGCCCAGCTCGACGAAGCCCAGGCCAGACTGCAGCTGGCGAAAAAGAATGAATACAACGCGTATATGCTGCTGACGCAGAAGTACATTTCCCAGACCAGCTACGACAGCACGGCCAATAGCGTGGACCTGGCCAAGGCTGCCGTCAAATCCGCTTCCGCCATGGTGGAGATCGCGCGCATCGCCCTCAACGATGCCGTCATCCGCGCCCCCATCGACGGAATCGTTGCCAAACGTCATGTGCAGGCGGGCGACAAGGTCGCGCCTGACATGCCGGTATATACCATCGTCAGCCTGCACGAGCTGACGCTGGAAGCCCAGGTGCCGACCACTGAAATCCCGCGCGTGAAGCCGGGCCAGGAGGTGCGCTTCAAGGTTGACGGCTTTGCCGGCCGCCAGTTCAGCGGCAAGGTGGCGCGCATCAACCCGACCACGGAGCAGGGCTCGCGCGCCATGCTGGTATATATCAGCGTGCCGAACGCGGATGCGGCCCTGCGCGGCGGCATGTTTGCCAAGGGCAATATCGTGACCGAACGCAGCCAGGAGACGCCGGTGGTGCCGGTGGTCGCGCTGCGCGAGGAAAACGGCCAGCAGTTCGTGTACCAGATCGTGGACAACAAGGTGGTCGCCAAAGCGGTCACCCTGGGCCTGCGCAACGAGGACGAAGGCTATGCCCAGGTCACCGAGGGCCTGGACAAGGGCGCCAGCATCATCGTCGCCAAGCTGGACGGCGTGAAGGCGGGCGCGAAGGTCAAGCTGTCCGCCCCGCCCGCGGCGCCGGTCAAATCCTCCATGCTGGCAAAGGGCTAAGCCATGTGGATCACCAAGATCTCGATCCGCCAGCCGGTCTTTGCCACCATGGTGATGGTGGCGCTGATGGTGCTTGGCATCGCCTCCTACCAGAAGCTGGGCGTGGAAAGCATGCCCAATGTGAGCTTCCCCTTTGCCGCCATCGAGGTGCAGTATCCGGGCGCTTCGCCGGAGGCCGTGGAAAACGATATCACCCGCCCCATCGAGGACATCGTCAACACCGTCAGCGGCGTGAAGACCATCCGCGCCAATTCGTGGGAAGGCAAGTCCGGCGTTTATATCGAATTCGAGCTGGCCACGAATATGGACCGCGCCATGCAGGACGTGCGCGACAAGATTGCCGTGGTGCGTCCGCGCTTCCCGCGCGAGGCCAAGGACCCGCTGATCGTGCGCGCCGAGGGCGAGAACGACCAGCCCATCGTGCACCTGACCATCAGTTCCGACACGCGCAGCCTGCGCGAGCTGTCCACCATGACCGACCAGATCCTGGCCAAGCGCTTCCAGGGCGTGCCGGGCGTGGGCCAGGTGCGCGTGATCGGCACCACCAAGCGCCAGCTGCAGGTCAGCCTGAAGCCGAACGAGATGACGGCGCACGGCGTGGGCGTGGATGAAGTGATCCGCGCCATCCAGAACTCCAACACCAACCTGCCCGCCGGCCGCATCACGCACGACGTACGCGAAGACCTGGTGCGGGTGGAAGGCAAGCTGAAGGAAGCGGCCGACTTCAACAAGATCATCGTGGCGCGCCGCGCCAACGGCCCGGTGTACCTGGACCAGGTAGCCGAGGTGTTCGACGGCGAGGCCGAGGAGGATTCGATCGCCCGCGTCAACGGCAAGCGCGCCATCTCGCTGCAGGTGACCAAGGTGCAGGACGCCAACGTGGTGGAAGTGGGCCGCGGCATCATCAAGGTGGCCGAGGAAATGCAGAAGACGCTGCCGCCCGATATCAAGGTGCGCGTGGTCGATTCCCAGTCCGACCGGGTGCAGAGCCAGGTGGACAACGTCAAGCACACCATCGTGGAAGGCGCCGTGCTGACCATGGTGATCGTCTTCCTCTTCCTGCATTCGTGGCGCTCGACCATCATTACCGGCCTCACGCTGCCGATCTCGGTGCTGGCCAGCTTCATTGCCATGAAGGCCTTCGGCTTCACGCTGAACTTCCTGACGCTGATGGCGCTGTCCCTGTGTATCGGCCTGCTGATCGACGACGCCATCGTGGTGCGTGAAAACATCGTGCGCCACCTGGGCTTCGGCAAGAACCACCGCAAGGCGGCGGAAGACGGCACCAACGAAATCGGCGTGGCGGTGATGGCCACCACCTTTGCCATCGTGGCCGTGTTCGTGCCGGTGGCCTTCATGGACGGCATCATCGGCCGCTTCTTCCTGCAGTTCGGCGTGACGGTTGCCGTCTCGGTGCTGGTGTCGCTGTTCGTCTCGTTCACCCTGGACCCGATGCTGTCCTCGGTCTGGCACGACCCGGTCAAGGACCGCTTCAAGTACCTGCCGTGGCTGGGCCGCTTCATGGAAGGCATCGAGCACCAGGTCGAGAAGCTGCACGTGGTGTACGGCAAGGTGCTGGCGGTGGCGCTGAACTGGCGCAAGACCACGCTGGCGATCGCCTTCGGCCTGTTCTTCAGCAGCCTGCTGCTGGTGCCGAAGATCGGCGGCGAGATGTTCCCGGAAACCGACCAGGGCTGGATCAACCTGGTGTTCAAGGTGCCGGTCGGCTCCAGCCTGGAATACAACTCGTCCAAGACGGCGCAGGTGGAGCAGATCCTGAAATCCGAGTTCCCGGAAATCGACACCATGCTGTCGAATGTGGTGACATGGCAGGGCCGCCATACTTCCGAGATCAATATGCGCCTGACCGATCCGAAGAAAACGCACCGCCGCACCCAGCAGGAGCTGGAGAAAGCCATGCGCGCACGGCTGGCGTCCGTGCCGGGCATCACCATGTCGGCCGGGAACAAGCCGATCTTCATTGCGATTCTCGGCACCGACGAATCGAAGCTGGATGCGACCGCGATGGAGCTGATGGCCAAGATGCGCAAGATCAAGGGCATCGCCGACCTGGAATACAGCCAGGAAGGCGCCAGCCCGTCCACCATGATCAAGATTAACAACGAGCTGGCCAGCGACCTGGGCCTGACCGTGCAGCAGATCGGCGCCGCGCTGCGCCCCTTCGTGGGCGGCGAGCAGGTGAGCTACTGGCTGGCCAAGGACGGCCAGAACTACGAGGTCAATGTGCAGCTGCCGAAATCCGGCCGCCAGCGCGTGATGGACCTGGCCGACCTGTCGATCGCCTCCAGCAAGCTCGATGCGAACGGCAATCCGGTGATGGTGCCGCTGCGCCAGGTGGTGAGCTTCGTGCCCTCCTTCAGCCCGCAGGTGCTGAAGCGCCAGGCCTTGCAGCGCCGCGTGGCGGTGTATGCCGCGACCGAAGGCCGTCCGGTGGGCGACGTGGACAGCGATGTGCGCAAGGCGATGGACAGCATCAAGCTGCCGGACGGCGTGCGCTTCGACGTGTCGGGCAACGCGCAGCAGATGGCCGAGACCATGAACGGCGCCATCACGGCGCTGAGCATTGCGGTGATCTTCATTTACCTGGTGCTGGCGTCGCAGTTCGGCAGCTTCCTGCAGCCGGTGGCGATCATGATGTCGCTGCCGATGTCGCTGATCGGCGTGCTGGTGGCGCTGCTGGCGACCGGCTCCACGCTGAACGTGTTCTCGGTGATTGGCGTGATCATGCTGATGGGGCTGGTGACCAAGAACGCCATCCTGCTGGTGGACTTTACCAACCACGGCCAGCGTGACGGCATGGGGCAGCGCGAAGCCATCATGGCGGCCGGCCAGGTGCGCCTGCGTCCGATCCTGATGACCACGCTGGCGATGATCTTCGGCATGCTGCCGATGGCGATCGGCATGGGCGACGGCGGCGAGACCCAGGCCCCGATGGGCCGCGCGGTGATCGGCGGCGTGATCACCTCGACCCTGCTGACCCTGGTGGTGGTGCCGGTCGCCTACACCTATCTGGACAGCTGGGGCAAGCGGGTGCGGCGCTGGATGCGCCGCAACAACCCCGAGCCCAAGCCGCTCGACCAGCACGCCCCGCGCCAGGACGACCTGCCCGACGTCGCGTAAGCCAAGGGCAAATGGGCTCAGGCGCTAAATGGGCCCCACCTTAGTCGGGGGTGGTGGTATCGGACTCGGCCGTCTCATACCCCGCCGCATCGGCCGACTGCTCCGACGGCGGCTGGTTCTTCGACTCCAGCTTGCGCTTGGCCTTCTCCTCCGCCTTGCGCTTCTTCTCCAACTCGCGCTGCCGCTTTTCATACTGGAAATTCGTCTTCGCCATGGCCGCTTCCTCCCTTGCAATACATTAGCGCATATTTTCAGCCGCGAGGATGATGTGCCGCATGTAAATGTTTTAGACGCTCGCGCGCCACATGCGTATAAATTTGCGTTGTAGAAATATCCGAGTGCCCCAGCAGCAGTTGTACCACGCGCAGGTCGGCGCCGTGGTTCAGCAGGTGGGTGGCAAACGCGTGGCGCAGCGTGTGCGGCGACAGCGGCGCGCTAATTTCCGCCTTCTGCGCGCACTTTTTCACCACCACCCAGAACATCTGCCGCGTCATCGGCCCGCCGCGGCCGGTAATGAACAGGGCATCGTCCTGCTGCCCGTCCAGGATCGCGCCCCGCGCTTCGCGCAGATAACGCTCGATCCACGCCCGCGCCTGCTCGCCGAACGGCACCAGCCGCGTTTTTGCGCCCTTGCCGGTGATGCGCAGCACGCCATCGTTCATGCTCAGCTCCAGCGACTTCAGCGCCACCAGTTCCGACACCCGCAGCCCGCTGGCATACATCAGCTCCAGCATGGTGCGGTCGCGGATGCCAAGCGGCGTGCGCAGGTCGGGCGCAGCCAGCAGCGCTTCCACCTGCGCTTCGCTCAGGGTATGCACGAAGCGCAGCGGCTGCTTGGCCGAGACCAGCTTCAGGCACGGGTCTTCGGCAATCTGCTTCTGGCGCAGCGCCAGCTGGTAGAAGCGCTTCAGCACCGACAGCCGCCGGTTCGACGAGCTGGCCTTGGTCTGTTCATGCCGCGCCGCGAAGTAGGCGTCGATATCCGGCGTGCCGACCGCCAGCAGGCCGCCGACTGACGGGCGCATGGTTTCCAGCCATTTGGCAAACAGGCGCATGTCGCGCCGGTAGGCATCCAGGGAATTCTTCGACAGCCCGTCTTCCAGCCACAGGCTATCGACAAACTCGTCGATCAGAGCAAGGTTGTCTGCTGCCATTGGTATTCTTTGTGGCCCTCATGCGCCAGCAGCCAGCGCTTCACGCCCAGCGTGAAGCCGTTCTGGTCGTCGTCGCCGGCAAAGCCGCCCAGGCCCTGGGCGGCCGTCACGCGGTGGCAGGGAATGACAAGCGGGAAGTAATTCGCGCCGCAGGCCTGGCCCACGGCGCGCGGATGCGAACCCAGGTGCCTGGCCAGCTCGCCGTAGGTGCGCAGTCCGCCGCGCGGGATTTCGCAGATGGCTTCCCACACGCGGCGCTGGAAATCGCTGCCGACGCGGGCCAGCGGCAGGTCGAAACGGTAGTCGGCATCGGCGCAGTAGGCCAGCACCTGCTGCGCCGTGTTCTCGGCCAGCGCATCGGTGGCGGCCTTCTCGGCATAGCTGCCCGGCAGGTAGTACAGCTCGGTCACGACGGCGCCGGCAGTGCGGATGCCCAAGGCGCCGAAAGGCGTGTGGACGATGGCCGAAAACAGCTCGCTCGCCTGTTGTATTTTGCTCACAATTGCTCCACTGGTATGTAGCGTCAATGCTACAACACGTGCCGGGGCACGGCAAATGCGGGGCAAAAAAAAAAACGCACCGTGCGGTGCGTTCTCAAGCTTGGTCGCTGCCCCGGCCGCTCTGCCCCGCCTCAAGGCGGTGGTCTGGTCGGCATACTGTTGGCCGCGTGTCTCCTCAATATATCCGCGGTATGACTACCGTTTTTATGTACCACTCCCCACTAACTTGCGTATTCGTTGCCACTCTGGTGCATCGTGCACCATTCGAGAGCGAAGCAAGCTTAACCCAACAATCTCCGAATATCGATATTTATTTTAAGCAACAAGCAATTCTGCTTGCCAGAACAACAAAGTTGCCCAATCACGATGCATTTTGTGTTACGTAATATTACTTAGCCGTTTCCCGGTAGATGGCATAGATCAGGTCGCGTCCAATCCGCTCCTCCACCAGCTTGTGCACCGGCAGCAGCGCACGGCGCCACTCCGCCGTTTCCGAAGCGCTCAGGTTGTAGATCTGGGTCTTGCCGGACTTCTTGATCGCTTCCAGCGCCAGGTCGTTGTCGCGCTGGGCAATCGCCTTCTCGTAGCTGGTGGCGTCGCGCATGGCCGCTTCCAGCTGGTTGCGGATATCGGCCGGCAGCCCGTCCCAGAACTTGCGGTTGACGATCACCGCGTAGCCCAGATAGCCGTGGTTGGACGTGGTCAGGTGCTTCTGCACCTCGTGCATGCGCTGGGTGTACATATTCGACGGCGGATTCTCGGTGCCGTCCACCACGCCCGTCTGCAGCGCCTGGTATACCTCGGAGAAGGCCAGCACCTGGGGATTGGCGCCCAGGGTGCGCATTTGCGCGTCCAGCACCTTGGAGGCCTGGATGCGCATCTTCTGGCCGCGGAAATCGGCCGGCACGCGCAGCGGCTTGTTGGACGACATCATCTTGAAGCCGTTGTCCCAGTACGCCAGGCCGGTAATGCCCTTGGCTTCCAGCTTGCGCAGCAGGCCCTTGCCGATCGGCCCTTCGGTCACGTTGTACAGCGCCGTCTTGCTGGGAAAGATATACGGCAGGTCGAAAACCTCGAATTCCTTCACGCCCAGCGGGCCGAACTTGGCCAGCGAGGGCGCCAGCATCTGCACCGCGCCCAGCTGCAGGGCTTCCAGTTCTTCCTTGTCCTTGTACAGCTGGCTGTTCGGATAGACCTCGACCCGCACGCGGCCGGCGGTATTCTTTTCCGCCAGCAGCTTGAAGCGCTCGGCGGCCTGCCCCTTGGGCGTGTCCGACGCCACCACGTGGCTGAATTTGATGACAATGGGGGCTTGCCCGAAGGCGCTGGACGTCAGGCAGGCGACAGCGCCCACGGCGACCAGAACGGTCCGAAGTTTCATTCTGTCTCCTGCATAATGGATCGCGATGCCGCGAATGGAATTATTATGGCTAGCCTGAGCATTCTGCAAACAGCATTTTGCCGCTTCAACTGTGGATAACCACAATACAGCCTTGCCAGGAATTGTTTAACCTCGGAAAATGTCAAATTCCGCGCCTATTTTCAGCCGCACCCTGCCCAACCCGGTACGCTGGCTGCTGCCCATTGTTATCGTTCTGCTATTCATGGCCATCCTCATCTGGCTGCCGTGGCAGGCGCGCCAGATGGAAAGCAACGAACGCCAGGAGCAGCTGATCGCCGACACCCTGTGGGTCGAACAGTCGATCCGCTTCCAGCTGGGACGCCACGAGGAAAGCCTGCGCGGCCTGGCGAATGAAATCGCCAACGGCCACCTCACCCCGGAACAGCTGCACCAGCGCATGGAACGCCTGCTGCGCAACGGCCTGGAGCTGAAGCGCGTGATGCTGGTCGATCCGGACGGCAAGGTGGAAGCGTCGAGCGAGCCGTCGCCGCCGGCCAGGGCCGCCCTCGGCGCCGCTTCGCTGGAGGCGCTGGACCACGCGCGCCGCTCGCACAACCCGATCTACGCCCAGCCCGAGGCCCAGTCGCAGAATCCGGCCGGCACGCCGGGCGTGCTGATGATGGACCTGCACTTCCCTGTGTATAAGGGCGATACCTGGCTGGGCAACCTGGTGGCATCCTACCAGCTGTCCACCATCCTGGACGAAATGGTGCCCTGGTGGTTCGCCCAGGATAACCAGATCACCCTGCTCGACCGCGACGACAAGATGGTGGCCAGCCGCAGCGCGGCCGGTCCCGGCCATGGCGTATACACCCACAAGCGCGGCCTGGACCTGCCGGGCGTGTCGTTGACGCTGATGACCGACTCGGTCAAGTCCGAGCCGCAGCTGCTGCCCAACCTGCTGGTCGGCTCGGTCATCGCCCTGTCGCTGGCCCTGCTATGGAGCCTGCTGGCCCTGTGGGGCCACATCTCGCGCCGCCTGGCGGCCGAGGGCGCGCTGCGCCAGCAGATGTCCTTCCGCACGGCGATGGAAAATTCGCTGGTGACCGGCTTGCGCGCACGCGACCTGGAAGGCCGCATCAGCTACGTCAATCCCGCCTTCTGCCAGATGGTCGGTTTCACGGCCGAAGAGCTGGTCGGCCGCTCGCCGCCCATGCCCTACTGGGCGCCGGAGGTGATGGCCGAATACCAGCACCGCCTGGCCGGCGTGCTGGCCGGCTCCCACGTGCCGCAGTTCGAGACCATCTTCCAGCGCAAGGACGGCACCCGCATCCCGGTGCTGATCTTTGAAGCGCCGCTGGTGGACAACGAAGGCCGCCACACCGGCTATATGGGCTCCATCCTCGACATCACCGACCGCAAGCGCATCGAGGAACTGAACCGCGAACACCAGGAAAAGCTGCAGGCCAGTTCGCGCCTGGCGACCATGGGCGAGATTGCGTCCATGCTGGCGCATGAGCTGAACCAGCCGCTGGCCGCCATCTCCAGCTACACCACGGGCGCGCTGAACCTGATGAAGCGCGCCGACAGCAGCGGCGCCGCGCTCGATTGCGCCACCCTGCGGCCGGCGCTGGAACAGGCCAGCACCCAGGCCCAGCGCGCCGGGCAGATCATCCGCAGCGTGCACGAATTCGTGAAAAAGCGCGAAGCCGAGCGGCAGGACGTAGGCCTGCAGACCATGCTGGACAGCATCAACGCCCTGATCGAGCTGCAGACGCGCCAGCTGTACGTGCAGATGGTGGTGGCGATCCCGGCAGACCTGCCCAGGGTACGCGCCGACCGCATGCTGATCGAGCAGGTGCTGCTGAACCTGACGCGTAACGCGATCGAGGCCATGGCCAACGTTCCGGCCGGGCGCCGGGTGCTGCGCATCGAAGCATTGTATGATTCGGCTGCCGGACAGGTGGCGGTGTCCGTCATCGACCGCGGCCACGGCATTCCGCAGGAGGTGGCCGAGCGCCTGTTCTCGCCCTTCTTCTCGACCAAGGCCGAGGGCATGGGCATGGGCCTGAACATCTGCCGCACGGCCATCGAGTTCCACGGCGGGACGCTGACCCACCGCGACAACCCGCCGCACGGTACCATATTCACTTTCACGCTGCCGGCTTCCGGCACATAACGGTTTCAGAAGAAGACGGAGAATTACATGTTGCACATAGTCGATGACGAAGCGGTAGTGCGTGACGCCCTGTCATGGCTGGCGTCGTCGCGCGGCATTCCGGCCACGGCGTACGAAGGCGGCAACCGCTTCCTGGACTTCGTGGAAACCGGCTCCTTCGACCAGGCGGGCGACTGCGTGCTGCTCGATGTGCGTATGCCCGACATCAACGGCATTGCCGTCTTCGACCAGCTGGCCCTGCGCGGCCTGACCGAGCGCCTGCCCGTGATTTTCCTGACCGGCCACGGCGACGTGCCGATGGCGGTCGATACCCTGAAGCGCGGCGCCTTCGACTTTTTCGAAAAGCCCTTCAATGACAACCAGCTGATGGACCGTGTGCAGGAAGGGCTGGCGCGCTCGCGCGAAGCGAGCACCAAGGCCGCCATCCACGCCCGCCTCGCCACGCTGTCGCAGCGCGAACGCGAAGTGCTGGACCTGATCCTGGCCGGCAAGATGAACAAGGTGGTGGCGGACGAGCTGGGCATCTCGATGCGCACGGTGGAAGTCCACCGCGCGCATATCTTCGACAAGATGCAGGTGAAGACCGCCGTGGAGCTGGCGGGCCTGCTGAAATAAGCCTTTGCCGCCCTAGCGTCCGCCGGCCCAGGCCAGCGCCTGCAGCAGGCGCGGACGCCAGGTCAGCACCATTGCCACCACGATCGCCGAGGCGCCCAGCGCCATGATCCACACCAGGGCCGCCATGCTGGCGTGATCCACGCCGAGGCACAGCGCCAGCCCTGCCGCCAGGGCCACGGCGCCCAGCCAGCGCAGGCGGCGCGCGGCGCCATGCGGCTGCCCGGCGCCGCGCACCTGTTCCCAATGCACGTCCATGGCCAGCGCCAGCCAGCCCATGCCGGCCAGGCATACCGCCAGTGCGGCTGCAAGCATCAGTGCGTCACGCATGAGCGGCCTCCTTTTTTTGTGCGGCCGAAGCCGCCATATCCGTGATATCTGCAGTACCCTGTAAAGGCGATGCCGCGGCCGCATCGGCCGCGCGCATGGCGCGCGCACTGACCATGCGCGCCGCCAGCACCGCCAGCGCCGCCCCGGCCAGCAGGAACAGGTCCACGCCTGCCACCGGCCAGTAATGCTCGCCGACGGTCTTCAGCAAATGATCGCCCGTGGTCGCCCAGTTCAGCCCCACGGCCGCCACGGCCATGGCAGCCACCGCGTAGCACTGCTCGCGCCATGCCGGATTGATGCCGCCCTGCGCCACCACGCCGCCGCGTGCAAACGCATGCAGCATGGCCAGCGCCCAGCCGGCCCAGAACAGGTACTGCTCCAGGTCGCCGCGCGGCGGCCAACCGGAAGGCAAGGCGTCCGGCAGCAGACGGTTCGCAATCAGCATGCCCGCCGCCGCAATCAGCATGCCGGTCACGGTGGTGACGGCCAGCGCGTCCACCGCGCGGCTGCCCTGGCTGCCCTGCTTCGCGTGCTGCTTCTTGCGCTTCTCGACAAAGAAGATGAAGCCGGTGGCAATGCATACGCAGCCCATCAGGCCGCCAAACACATACAGCCAGCGCAGCATCCAGTGGCGGAAGTGCTGCAGGTGCAGGCCGGTGAGGAATTCCCCCACGCGCGCCACCGCCGTCGGCGCCGGCTCCTCGCGGATCACTGCGCCGGTGCTGGCCTTGAAGTGGATGCCCTGGCCCGTCAGCGCGATGCGGTCGGTGCCGGCGCGGTACACGCTCACATAGCCATTGCTGTCGCCCACATGGGTCAGGCCCAGGTAACCGACTTCGCCGGCCATGCCCTTGGCCGCCCAGCGCCGCTGCGCCTCGGCCACCATCGCGTCCACCGACGCCAGCGGCGCCGCCACGCCGGCCCGGTCATGCGGCAGCCCGGTTTCCTGCGCTTCCAGCTTCTCGTGCAGCTCGTGCAGCGGATTCAGCTGCGTATGCGTGACCGGGAAGTAGATGCCGGCAAAGATCACCAGCCCGGTGAAGGCGAAGAAAAAGTGGAAAGGCAGCGCCAGCACGCCGGTCATATTGTGCAGGTCGAGGGCGCTGCGCTGGGTCGCCTTCTTCGGACGGAAGGTGAAGAACTCGCGGAAGATCTTGCGGTGCATGACCACGCCGCTGACCAGCGCTATCAGCATCACCATGGCCGCCATGCCGACGATCCAGTAGCCCAGGTCCATCCAGTGGAAGTTCAGGCTGTAATGCAGCGGATAGAAGAAGCGGCTGCCGATCTTCAGGCGGTCGTCCGGCAGCGAGGCGCCGCTGCGCGGGTCGATGGTGCGCGTGGCATAGGCCACATCGTCGTGGTCCTTGACGTTCGGCACTTCATAGTTGGCATAGATGCCCAGCACCGGGTCGCGGTGGGTGGTGTAGGCGCCCCAGGCGCGCACGGTGTCGAAGCGCTCCGGCAGCGGGCCGTTCACGCGCGGTTTCAGGTAGTCCAGGCTTTCCTGCTGCGGTTGCATGCTTTCGAAGACGGGGCGCAGCACCTTGTCGAAGGACGGCATGGGCTGCGGCTCGAAGCGCGAGGCCGGGATGGCCCAGCGGTCGATCTCGCGGTCGAACACGGACAGGGAGCCAAAGAAGAAGACGGCCATCAGCACGAAGCCGAGCACCAGCCCGAACCAGGTGTGCAGCCATGCCATGGCAAGGCGGAAGTTCTTGAACATGCGCGTCTCCGGTTCAGGCCAGCAGGAAGTGCTGGATCAGCGATGCCAGCGCGGCCAGCGCGGCGCCGCCGCCGGCCAGCACCAGCCACACGGGGCGCAGCGTCGCGGCGCAGAAGGCCCACAGGAAGACCGCCAGATACGCCAGGAAGGCCAGGATGCTGCCCAGCGTTTCGGCGTCATGGAACTCCAGGCCAAGCGCATACAGGCCCGCCACCGACAGCGCGATCAGGCCCCAGCAAAAGGCGTAGCCGCCGAGGACTGCAGCGGCGATGCGCCACAGCACTTCGGAACGGGCCACGCGTTTCAGCGTCATTGCTAACTGCATCGAGTCACTCCTTGTTTACCACTGCCCGCGCAGGGACAGCATTGCGTTGCGCGGCTCGCCGTAGTCGGCGTAGCCCCAGATGGAACGGTTATAGATCTTGTCGAAAGCGTTGTTGAGGTTCAGCGTCAGCGCATAGGTGCGGTCGATCTGCCAGCGCAGCATGAAGTCGGCCACCGCATAACCGCGCTGTTCCTGGCGCACCGCGATCGACGGCGTGACCGCATAGATGCCGGTGTCGTAATAGCTGCCGCTCTGCCAGCGCACGCTGCCGCCCAGCGTGAAGCCGTTGCCGAGGTCGCGGCTGGTGCTGAACTTCACCACGTGCCTGGGCACATAGGTCAGCTTCGGCTGGCCGGTGGCGTCTTCCGCCTTGTTGTAGGTGTAGCCGCCGCTGGCTTCCCAGCCGGTGGCAATGCGGCCCGACATTTCCACTTCGTAGCCGGTGGTCTTCACGCCGTCGATGCTGCGGTAGATCCACTCGCCGTTCGGCAGCATGCCCTGGTCGGCCCACTCGGGATAATTGTCTTCCCTGGTCCGGTAGGCGGCCAGCGACAGGTTCAGCTTGTCGTTCAGCAGGCCGAACTTCACGCCCACTTCCGCATTGCTGCCTTCGGCCGGATCGAGCAGCTTGCCGTCTGCGCCGTAGTTGGTCACGGGACGGAACACGCCGGTATAGCTGGCGTAGGCGGAGGCAAACTTGCTCAGCTCATACACGGCGCCGAAGTACGGCGTGCTGATGTCGTCGTGCTTGACGGTGGTGCTGGCGCCGGCCACGCGGTCGTCGGTGGTGTGCTTCCATTTGCTCAGGCGGCCGCCCAGCATCAGCTTCAGGCTGTCCGATGGGTTGAAGCGCGCGGTGGCGAACACGCCGGCCTGGCGCTGCAGGTAGCCGTTGTCGTTGCTGGCCACGGAGGAAATCGCCGGCGCCGGAATGGCGCCATCGCGGATGGTGTAAGGCGCCATGGTGCCGCTCTTGTAGGTGGCCATGCTGAAATCGTTGCGGCCCGCGTTCACGCCGAAGGCCAGGTCATGGCTGCGGCCCAGCCAGTCGAAGCGGCCGGTGGCATAGGCGTCCACGCTGTCGGTATCGGACTTGCGCAGGCTGCGGTCGGCATACGGATCGCTCCAGCTGCCGACCAGGGCACCGCTGGCGCGGTCCACATAATCGCCGGGATAGAAGCTGACGCGGTCGATCTCCCCTTCCGAATGGCGCAAGGTGAGCTTGGCCAGCCAGCCATTGGCGAAGCGGTGCTCCAGCATCGGCGTGAAGCTGGTCTGGCGCACATTCCAGTAGGTCCATTTCTGGCCGGTGGAAAAGGATACGTCCGGCATGAACACGCCGCCGTCCAGGTAGAAGGCGGGATTGGAATTCCAGTTGAAGGAGCCATCCGTATCCGAGCGCTGGTGGTCGGCCGCCAGCGACAGCGTGGTGGACGGGCTCAGATCGACTTCGGCAATGCCGTACAGCACGGACTTGTCGTAGCCATAGCGGTCCATGTAGGAGTCGCCGCTGCGCAGGGCGGCCACCACGCGGCCGCGTACCGTGCCCTCTTCATTCAGCGGGCCGCTGACATCCAGTTCGCCGCTGCGGCGCTGCCAGTTGCCGGCGCTGATTTCCGCCCTGGTCTGGAACGTATTGGTGGGTCGCTTGCGGATGAATTTGACCGAGGCGGCCGGCGAACCCAGGCCGCCGACAATGCCGGTGGCGCCCTTGATCACCTCCACGCGGTCGGCAATGGCCGGATCCAGGCCCTGGCTCAGCGAGCCTTCGTACACCGGCTGGGCGGAGGTGGTCAGCATGCCGTCGATCAGGATGCCCGACTCCAGGTAAAAGCCGCGCACGAAGATCTGGCTGTTCTGCGAAGCGTCGCCCACCATGCTGATGCCGGGCGTGTGCTGCAGCACCTGCTCGACCGTGCTCAGGCCCTTGTCCTCGATCATCTGGCGCGTGATGACGGTAATCGACTGCGGCGTTTCGCGCGGCTTCAGGTTCAGCCGGGTGGCGCTGTCGGACACGGTCGCGGCATAGGAGCGCGTGCCTTCGGTGGTGCCGTCCGCATGGATCTGGCCCAGCACGTTCACTACCGGCAGCACGCCTTCCGCCGCGTGCTGCGAGGCGATGGTGGCCTGCGCCACCGGCGTTTCCGGTGCAGCCGCAGGCTGCGTGCGCAGCACATAGCTGCCGTTCGCCTGGCGCACGGCTTGCAGGCCATGGCCGCGCAGCAGCTCGGCGAAACCGCTGCTCACGCTGTAGCTGCCGCTCAGGCCAGCGCTCTGGCGCCCCTGCAGCAGCTGGCCATCGACGGTCAGCTCCACGCCGGCCGTGGCGGCGAAGGCATTCAGCGCCTGGCCCAGCGCTCCGGGGGCGATGCTGAAACTGTATCTGGCTTCGGTTTGGGCCATGACGGGTGTGGATGTAATGGCGGACAATGTTCCCAACGACAGGCTTAACGTCAATGCTGCATTAACGACCTTGGTGCGGCGCTTTCCCATGAATGAATCTTTCTTGTTCGAATATTGGAAGGAGAGTGTTCCTGTTGTTTCCGAACGAGATTCAAAAACCCGCAACAAATTCGCAAAATATTTTTCAGGAAGCGGCACGCGGCGCCACCGATCCCGCTGTTCCATGCACGGTGGCCCAATAGCGCGTGCGGTAGCTGACCTGCACCGGCAGGCCAAGCGTCAGGTTGTGCAAGGCGCGCTGGGTATCGCGCAGCGGGAACACCCCGCTCACGCGCAAGCCTGCCACGTCCGGCGCACAGCGCAGCAGGCCGGGACGGTAACGCGACAGCTCGGCCAGGAACTCATCCAGCCGCATCTGGTCGGCCACCAGCAGGCCGCGGCTCCATGCCGCCTCGCTTTCCTGCGCCGTGCGATACGCGCCGACACGCTCTGCCGAGAGGCTGGCGCCGTAGCCGGCATTCAGGCGCACCGCTTCATCGCCCGCCGCGGCGGGACGGATCTCCACCGCGCCCTCGAAGACTGCAATGCGCGATTCGCCATGCTGCTGGCGCACGCTGAAGCGCGTACCCAGCGCGCGCAGCGTGCCCTGCCGGCTTTGCACGCGCAGCGGGCGCGGATCATGGGCCGTGGCAATCAGCACTTCGCCGGCGCGCAGCACGATGCGGCGCTCGCTGGACGTGTATTTCAGGTCGATGGCCGAGGCGCTGGCCAGCACCAGCCGGGTGCCGTCCGGCAGCGCCAGTTCGCGCACCTCGCCGGTGGCGGTGCGGTGCGCAGCCATAGCCAGCTGCCAGCTTTCCGTATCCTGCACCAGCCAGGCCGCGCCGCCTGCCGCCACGCCCAGCCCCAGCACCTGCAGCGCACGGCGGCGCGCAACGAAATCCGGATGCGGCGGCTCGCGCAGCGCCTGGCGCGCCACCGGCGCGGGCACGCTGTGCAGCTTGTGTTCGAAGGTCTGCAGCGCCTGCCAGGCCTGTTCATGGCCGGGATGCGCGGCACGCCAGGCGGCGCAGGCTTGGCGGTCCTGCTCACTCGCATCGTCGGCCCAGAGGCGGGCCATCCACTGCGCCGCGCGCTGGACGCTGGCTTCGCTCATGACGCCGCCCGCAGGCAGGCAATCAGCGCCGACGCGATGTATTTCTCCACCGACGACAGCGACACCCCCATCCGCTGCGCGATCTCGCGGTAGGACAGGCCATCCAGCTTGCACAGCACCAAAGCCTCGCGCGCTTTTTGCGGCAGGCCATGCAGGATGGCGTCGATCTCCACCAGCGCTTCCACCGCCAGCGCCCTCGCCTCTTCCGACGGCGCCAGCGCTTCCGGTAAATGGGCGATGGCATCCAGGTAGGCGGCTTCGATCTGGCGCCGGCGATACAGGTCGATCACCAGGCCGTTGGCGATCTGCGCCAGGTGCTGGCGCGACTGCTCCGACGCCGGCACCCGGCCCGTATGCAGGATCCGCAGATACGTATCGTGCGCCAGATCGGCCGCATCGAAAGCATTGCCAAGCTTGCGGCGCAGCCAGCCATACAGCCAGCCATGGTGGTCGCTGTACAGGACGTCGATCGATTGCGGGGTGGTGGACACGGGGCTAATCGGGAATGAGAATGAGAATCTTTCTCATTATAAGGCATTCCAGCTCCCTGACCGAAAAATAATCAGGCCGCCAGCTCGGTGCGGTTGCGGCCGCCCTGTTTGGCGCGGTAGAGGGCGCGGTCGGCGCGGGTGAACCAGCGCTCGTAGCTGGCTTCGTCATCGTGGGTGATGGCCACGCCCAGGCTGACGCGCATGTGGAAGCAGGCGTCTTCGTGCACCACCGGCGCGGCGGCGACTTCTTCGCGCAGGCGCTCGGCAAAGGCGTGCGCGCCCTGCTCCGCCGTCTCCGGCAGCACCACCAGGAATTCTTCGCCGCCATAGCGCGCGGCAAAGTCCATCTCGCGCATCACCGACTGGATCACCTGCGCCAGGCGGCGCAGCGCAGCGTCGCCGGCCGGGTGGCCGTAGCGGTCGTTGATGTCCTTGAAGTGGTCGATATCCAGCAGCACCATGGCCGCGCCGTGATGCAGGCGGCGCGCACGCTGCCATTCGGAGGACAGGCGCCTGTCTGCAGCGCGCCGGTTCAGCAGGCCGGTCAGCGCATCGGTAGTGGCCAGCTTCTGCAGGTCGGCATTGGCGCGGTGCAGCTCGGCCAGCAGCCGGTCCTGCGATTTCTGCCAGTGCACGAACAGCTCGTAGCCGAAGAAGGCGATGAACAGCACGATGGCGCCAAACACCCAGTAGAAGATCCACATGGTCTGGCGCAGCACGGAAATGGCCTGCGCCAGCGAAGCCATGTCGGCTTGCTTCTCGGCCAGCTGGATGGTCACGAAGCCGTAAATCAGCACCCCCAGCGTGACCGACGCCAGCAAGCCAAGCACCGACTGGCGCGACGCGGTGGCGGTCTTGCGCATCAATTCGGGATGCGCCGCCAGCCAGCGCTCGACGCGCGGCCACAGCAGCGTCATCGCGGGACCGGCAATGAACACGCTTTGCAGGAAGGCGCCCAGCCACCAGCCCTGCCAGATCGGCAGCAGCGCCGCCGCTTCGTAGTGATTGGTATAGCTCCAGATCAGCGCCCCGCTGGAGCCGAACACGCTGCCGATAAACGCCAGCTGCACGTAGAACAGGAAGGAATTCAGGCCGCGCAAGTCGCGCCGCATGGCAATCGCCTGGTAGCCGATGACCATGATGGCCAGTCCCAGCGGATTGGAAAACGCGAACAGCAGCGCCCACGGCAGCGGCATGCCGGCATACAGCGCCAGCGACAAGGTGGCGCAATAGGCCGGAATCGCGCCCCACCACCAGCCCAGCGTCAGCGTCAACAGCAGGCACAGCAGTAGCGGCGGGTACACGGTGAGGTACACGGTCACGCCGCCGAACTGCACCGGAATGCCGGACCAGCGCAGCACCACCATGCCCACGCCCATTGCCATGCACAGGACGAGCAACGCCAGCCACCCGCCAAAAATACAGGTTCTCTGGCCACGGCTGCCCGCCCGCCACAGGCGCCAGGGCGATAGCTCGCGGTAGGCGGGCGGCGCTTTGACTTCAGGATTGGGCAAGATAAGTTCCCCCAGGTATGGAGTCATTATACAAATGAAAGTCAGAAAATAAATACATAAGCACTTATGCATTGTGCTATCGTTAAGCCATGAGACAAGGATTAGGAACCCAATTGCGCCATCTGATCGACCTGCTGGACGGCGCCGTCGCTGCCGCCTACGAGGAAGTTGGCATCGCTTACCGTCCGCGCTACACGCCCGTGATGCGGGCGCTGGAGGGGGGCGGGGCGCGCACCGTGAGCCAGATCGCGGAGGCGGCCGGCATCACCCAGCCGGCCGCCACGCAGACTGTTGCTTTAATGCTCAGGGAGGGTTTGCTGGACGCCGCGCCCGGCGACAGGGACGCGCGCCAGAAGCTGATCCGCCTGAGCGCGCACGGCCTGCAGCTGCTGCCGCAGCTGCGCCAGTGCTGGCAGGCGACGCGCAGCGCGGCCGACAGCCTGGATGCCGACCTGCCCTATCCCTTGTCCGGGGCGCTGGCCCAGGCCATCGCCGCGCTGCAATCGCAACCCTTTGGCACGCGCATCCGCAAGGCGCGCGCCGCCATGAACGACGTGAACAACAATAAGGAGGTTTCATGAGCATTGCCCAGCCAGCCGTACCGCCTGTTCCATCGCCGTCCCGTGCGGCTTCGCGCCTCAGCCGCTTTTTTGCGCATCCGGTCCTGCGCATCGTGGCGGGCATCCTGTGCACGATCGTGCCCATGTTCGTGGTGCTGGGCATGGCGGACGCCTTCGTGCCGAAGCCGCTGCGCGCCGGCTGGCCCTTCCTGCTGGCGGCCTGCATGAGCGTGCTGGGCTACCGCTTCTTCGCGCGCCGCATCGAGAGGCGCCAGGAACTGCCGGAACTGGGACTGGCGGGCGCAGGGCGCAATACGGGGGCCGGCGTGGCGCTGGGCGCCGCACTCGGCCTGGCGGTGGCCGGCGTGCTGGCTGCGGCGGGTGCGTTTACCGTCACCGGCAGCAATGGCGCGGCGCTGCTGTTCAAGACCCTGCCGGAACAGGTGATGGTCGCCTTCTTCGAAGAGCTGATGTTCCGCGCCGTGCTGTTCCGCATCGTCCAGCAGCGCTGGGGCAGCCGCAATGCGCTGATCGTCTCCAGCCTGCTGTTCGCGCTGGCGCATATGCCGAATGAACATATCAGCGTACTGGGCATGCTGATCACGGCGGTAGCCTCGCTGACCCTGTCCGCCTGCTATCTGCTGACGCGCAGCGTGTGGCTGTCCATCGGCGTGCACTTCGGCTGGAATTATTTCTACGACGGCGTGTTTGCAGTGCCGGTGTCGGGCCACGCGGCGCGCGGCTGGATCCAGGTCAGCATGCCTGGTCCGGAATGGCTGACAGGCGGCAGCTACGGCCCGGAAGCATCGGCCGTCACGCTGCTGGTGTGGGGTGCGGCTGCGCTGTTCCTGCTGCGCCGGGCGCGCCGGCGCTGATTACGCGCCGCCATGGCGCGCCAGCGCCCATTCGACGTGCTCGCGCACCAGCTCCGAGGGATGCGAGCGCCGCGCTTCCAGCGCCGCCACGATGGCCGCATCGCCGCGCGCGCCCATCGCCGCCGCATTGCCCAGGCCAACCGCAATATTGCGCAGCCAGCGTTCATGCCCGATGCGGCGGATCGGGCTGCCTTCCATGCGCCGGTTGAATTCGTCCTCGGTCCAGGCAAACAGCTCGATCATGCCGGCGCTGCCCAGCGCATGGCGCTCGTCGAAATCGGGCAGCGTGGCGCGCTGGGCGAACTTGTTCCAGGGGCAGGCGGTCTGGCAATCGTCGCAGCCATATACCCGGTTGCCGATCAGCGGACGCAAATCCTCCGGGATCGCCGACTTCAGCTCGATGGTCAGATAGGAAATACAGCGCCGCGCATCCAGCTTGCCCGGCGCCAGGATCGCCTGGGTCGGGCAGACATCGATGCAGGCCTGGCACTGGCCGCAGTGCGCGCCGGTCGGTTGATCCACCGGCAGCGGCAGATCGACCAGGATCTCGCCCATGAAGAACATCGACCCCGCGCTGCGGTTGATGAGCAGGGTGTGCTTGCCGCGCCAGCCCAGCCCCGACTTTTCCGCCAGCGGCAGTTCCATCACCGGCGCCGAGTCGGTAAACACGCGGAAGCCGAATTCGCCGGCGACAGCGCTGATCCTGTCCGCCAGCTGCTGCAGGCGGGCGCGCAGCACCTTGTGGTAGTCGCGGCCCCGGGCATACACCGAGATCACGGCCTGCGCCGGGTCCTGCAGGCGCGCCGTCTCGCGCTCGCGCCAGTGCTCGTCCTGCGCTCCCGGCAGATAATTCATGCGCGCCACGATGGCGCGCACCGTGCCCGGCACCAGCTCGGCGGGACGGGCGCGCCTCATGCCGTGGCTTGCCATATAGTCCATTTCGCCGTGCATGCCGGCGTCCAGCCAGGCCTGCAGCCCGGCTTCGGCGGCGGACAGGTCGATATCGGCAATGCGCACTTCGGCAAAGCCGAGCTCCTGCCCCCACGCCTTGATGGACGCGGCAAGTTGGTCTAAATTCAGCTGGGGAAGGGACATCGGGCGGGACCGGCTATACAATGCGGAATCAAACCGTCATTTTATGCGATGCAGCACTTTAAATCTCACCTCCACGACGAAGCCGGTACCGCGGCGCTGGGCGCGGCCCTGGCGCGCGCCATCGTGCCGGGCCTGGCCATCCACCTGCACGGCGACCTCGGTGCGGGCAAGACCGCCCTCACCCGCGCGCTGCTGCACGCAGCCGGCCACGCCGGCCATGTGAAAAGCCCGACCTATACCCTGTCCGAGCCCTATCGCGTCACGCTCGATGGCAAGCCTGTCAACATCATCCACTACGACCTGTACCGCATGGGCAGCCCGGAAGAATTCCTCGACGCGGGCTTCCGCGAGGACTTCAACGGCGAGAACATCTGCATCGTCGAATGGCCGGAGAAGGCGGAAGGCGTGCTGCCGGCGCCGGATCTGCGCGTTATTCTCTCGATTGCCGGCGATGGACGTGATGTAGAATTGCAGGCGTCCTCAGATCTGGGTCAGTTATGCCTGCAACGCCTCCAATTCGCACCGAACCTCTGACCGATCGCGCCCGGACCCGGCGCACGGTACTCAAGGCCGGCGGCACACTGCTGCTGTCCGTGCTTGCTCCCCTGCCCGCCATGGCGGCGCAAATCCTTGCCGTACGCGTCTGGCCGGCGGACGACTACACGCGCGTCACGCTGGAAAACGATTCGGACCTGAAAGCGACTCACTTCATCGTCAAGGACCCCGAGCGCCTGGTGGTCGATATCGAAGGCCTGGAACTCAATCCCGCGCTGAAAAGCCTGGTCGCCAAGATCCAGTCGAACGACCCGTACATCAAGCAGGTGCGCGTGGGCCAGAACCGCCCGAACGTGGTGCGCCTGGTGTTCGACCTGAAGGAGGAAGTGAAGCCGCAGGTGTTCACGCTGGAACCGGTCGGCAATTACAAGCACCGCCTGATCTTCGACCTGTATCCGGTAAAGGAAGTCGATCCGATTGCGGCCATGATCGAAAAAGGCGAGTGGTCCAGCGACGGCACCACCGCCGCAGCGCAGCAGCCTTCCGTAGCCGGCGCGCCAACGCCCGGCGCACCGCTGCCGCCTGCCGCGCCGGTGCCTCCGCCTGCGGCACCGACGCCGGCCCTGCCGACCGATGCGGCCAGGGCCGAAATCGCCGCTGCCGGCAAGCCTGAAAGCAAAACCGGGACAGCGTCGGCCGACAAGCAGGCCGGCGGCAAGCTGGTACGCATGCTGACCATTGCGCTCGACCCGGGCCACGGCGGCGAGGATCCGGGCGCCACCGGCGCCCGCGGCAGCCGCGAGAAGGACATCGTGCTGGCCATCGCCAAGCGCCTGAAATCGAAAATCGAAGAACACCCGAACATGCGCGTGATGCTGACCCGCGACGGCGACTTCTTCGTGCCGCTGCCGACCCGCGTCGAAAAAGCGCGCAAGGTGGATGCCGACCTGTTCGTGTCCATCCATGCCGACGCCTTCGTCAAGCCGACCGCGCGCGGCTCCTCGGTGTTCGTGCTGTCGGAAAAAGGCGCCAGCTCCTCGGCTGCGCGCTGGCTGGCGGACAAGGAAAACCAGGCCGACCTGATCGGCGGCGCCAACGCCAAGGGCCACGATCCACAGCTGGCCAGCGTGCTGTTCGACCTCTCGACCACGGCCCAGATCAACGACAGCATGAAGGTCGGCAAAGCGGTGCTGAGCGAAATCGGCGGCATCAACAAGCTGCACAACGGCGCAGTGGAACGCGCCGGCTTCGTGGTGCTGAAGGCGCCGGACATCCCCTCGATTCTGATCGAGACCGCCTTCATCTCCAACCCGGAAGAGGAAGCGCGCCTGCTGGACAACGCCTACCAGGACCAGATCGCGGACGCCATCGTGAAAGGCATCCGCCGCTACTTCGCCAGGAATCCGCCGCTCGCCAAGAACCGGCTCACATAAGCACATACGCACATAAGGAAATCAGATGCACAAGATGGTGACTGTCGGCGCACTGCCCGCCGTATCGATCAACACGGCCGACGGCGCGCAAGCCACCATCACCCTGTACGGGGCGCACCTGACTTCCTGGAAAACCGCGGACGGGCGCGAACGCCTGTTCATGAGCAGCAAGTCGCCGCTGGACGGCAGCGCCGCCATCCGCGGCGGCGTGCCGGTGATCTTCCCGCAGTTTTCCACGCGCGGCACGGGCCAGCGCCACGGCGTGGCGCGCCTGTCGCACTGGCGCCTGGCGGAAAGCGGCGGCGCAGGCGCCACTGCGTGGGCCGAGTTCGAGCTGAAGGAGTCCGACGTTCCGGCGGAGCTGGCCAAAGGCTGGCCCAACGCCTTCACGCTGCGCCTGCGCTTCACGCTGCACGCCGAATCCATCGAGATGACCTACAACGTGCGCAACACGGGCGGCCAGGACTGGGATTTCGCCTGTGCCCTGCACACCTACTTCGCGCTGGAAGCCTTCGAGCATACGGCGCTGCAAGGGCTGGAAGCGGGCGACATCCACTTCAAGGAAAAGCTGGACAACATCTACCCGGCGCCGTCCGAGGTGGACTTGCTGCACACCGGCGCCGGCGCACTGCGCCTGCAGCAGCAAGGCTTCAGCGAGTTCGTGGTGTGGAATCCGGGCGCAGAAGGCGCGGCGGCCCTGAGCGATATGGCGGACCAGGAATACCGCCAGTTCGTCTGCATCGAACCGGCGCGGGTGGACAAGAAACCTCTGGCGGCCGGCGCCGAATGGACCGGCCATCACACCATCAGTTTGATTCCTTGATCATGCGGCCGGAAGCGGCCTGGATCGGACGGGCATTGAAGGGGTAGAGGCGGCTGAACAGCGCCATCTGCGCCGGCGATGCCTGCACCGGCTCCTTCATCACCATCCACAGCACGCCCTCGGTGCACGGCGGCGTGGTCAGCGAACCCATATAGGTGTAGTACTCGCGCTTCTGCGGCAGCAGGTCGTTCGGGTCCAGCACGATGCTCGGCGCCGACGTCTCGCCCTTTTCCAGCGGCAGGTTGTTCCACACGGTCTGGATTGCCGGCTGCGGCTTGCCGCGTTCCAGCATTAGCGCCAGCATGGCGATCCTGCCTTCGCCGTCCTTGTGCACCAGGTGCACCACCATCTCGAAACCGCGGCCGTTGATGCGTTCTTCGGACGGACGGTGGAAATGGAAGTTCTGCAGCTCGTACATGCGGTTGCCGATGTTCAGGTAGTTGCCGCCGCTGACCTGCACCTGCACGGTGTGGCCGTTGTCCGTCACATTGAAGGCGGACGGATGGTAGTCGAAGCCGATCTGTTCCAGCTCCACTTTCATGCCGTCGCGGATATCGATCGGAGACTGGCGGCTGCCCGAACCGCACTTGGCCCAGTCGGCATTGATGCGGCCCCAGTTGGACGGTCCCAGCTCGCCTTCGTAAGTCCATACCGTGCCGTTGGCGCGCGGCGGCGGCGCCTTGGCGGCAAGCGCTGCGGCGGCAGCCCTGGCGGCGGCGTCCTTCTTGGCTTTGGCGGCGGCGGCGTAGCGGGCGGCCTGGTTGGCCTTCATTTCGGCCAGGCGCGCGGCGATCTTGGCCGACAGCTCGGCTTCGGCCATGGCTTCCTGCTCGCGCTGGCTAGGCTTGCGCTCAGGGACAGCTTTGGCGGCTGGCTTGATGGCAGGCGTGGTGGATTTGGGGGCGCCCGCTGCCGGGGTCTTCTCGGCAGGGACGGCCACGCCGCTCTTCGCTTTTTCAGCGTCGGCAGCGGCTTTCAGGTTGGGGCGAATGGCCGGCAGGCCCTTCGGCTCCGCAGGTGCATCGATCGCGCTCGCCGTCGAGATGACGAGGTAGCAAGCCGACAGGGCGATCAGGTTACGCATGATATCCGGGGACTAATACAAGTTACACCGGTTAACGGTTGCGCTGCGGGAAAACTTGAGAGCCAAACCCAAAATCCGGGTCAGACCCGAGGGGTCTGACCCTGGTTTAGGCTTAAGGGTCAGACCCCATGGGTCTGACCCCGGGTCTAGGTTTCAATGGGTCAGACCCCATGGGTCTGACCCCGGGTCTAGGTTCTAGCGCCCCAGCACCTTCCTCCCCAGCTTCCACGCCCCGCCCAGCGCCATCGGCACAATCGCCACGCCCACCCCGAACAGCACAATCGCCGTCAAATGATCGCGCACAAACGGTGCATTACCAAACAGATAACCCGCCACCGTCAACGACACCACCCACAGCAGCGCCCCGGTCACATTAAACATCTGGAACCGGCTATGCGTCATATCCGACACCCCCGCCACGAACGGCGCGAAAGTGCGCACCACCGGCACGAAGCGCGCCAGGATGATGGTCTTGCCGCCGTGCTTCTCGAAGAATTCATGCGTGCGGCGCAGTGCATCCTTGTTAATCCAGCGGTAATCATGGGTAAACACGCGCTGCCCGATCGCCTCGCCTATCCAGTAATTGGTGGTATTTCCCAGCACCGCCGCCGTCACCAGCAGGAAGATCAGCAAGCCCAGATGCATCTCGCCGGTAGCGCAGAAGGCGCCCGCGATGAAAAGCAGGGTGTCGCCCGGGAAGAAAAACAGCACTACCAGGCCGGTCTCGCAGAAAACGATGGCAAACAGCACCGCATACACGTAAACGCCGTATTGCGCGATGAGGGTGCCCATCGCCTTATCGACGTGGACCAGCATGTCCAGTAATTGAACGAAATCCATAGAAATCCTAAAAGGTTGCGGCGGGAATCATACTACAATCCCCTGGACGCCGGACCACCGGCCGAACCATAAAATAAGGAGAAATAAGAGGATGCATGCACTAAAAGTCCTGAAGTCCCTGCCTTTGCTGGCGATTGTGCTGGAGACCACCGTGGGCGCCCTGCCCGCTTTCGCCGCTGAAAAGGAACTGCCGCCAAAAGCGACGGTCAACGATGTCATCAAGGCGTCCAAAGCCACCGAATGGCGCCAGCTGGATCCGGAAAACACACTGTACATGGATATCCCGTCCGGCCGCGTGATTATCGAACTGGCGCCGCCGTTCGCGCCGAACCACGCCGCCAACATCCGCAGCATGGTGCGCGAAGGGTATTTCGATGGCCTGTCCATTTACCGCTCGCAGGACAACTGGGTGGTGCAATGGGGCGATCCGAACGAGGACAAGCCGAAACCGCTGAAAACGGCCAAGGCCAAGCTGGCCGGCGAATTCACCGTGCCGTTGAAGAACGACACCCACTTCACCCGACTGCCGGACCGCGACGGCTACGCCGCCCAGGTTGGCCACTCCAACGGCTTCCCGTCCGCGCGCGACCCGAAAACCGGCGAAACCTGGCTGGCGCACTGCTACGGCATGGTCGGCGTGGCACGCGGCAATGAGTCCGACAGCGGCAACGGCGGCACCCTGTACGCGGTCATCGGCAACGCGCCGCGCCACCTGGACCGCAACATCACCGTGGTCGGCCGCGTGATTACCGGCATGCCGCTGCTGTCGGTCCTGCCGCGCGGTCCGGCGCCGATGGGCATGTACGACAAGGCCGACATGATGGTGCCGATCAAGGCTGTGCGCCTGGCGGCCGACGTGCCTGCGGCCGAACGCAGCCACTGGGAAGTGATGCGCACCGAATCGGCCTCCTTCAAGGCCGTGGTCGAGGCGCAGCGCAACCGCGGCGGCCCGTGGACCAAAGTCGCGGCCGGCCACGTCGATCTGTGCAACGTGCCGATCCCCACCCGCGAAACCGGCAAATAAGCCTGCGGCCCGGGGCCTGGCCCCGGGCTCACCCGGCTGCACAAGTTATAATCCCGTCCCATGAACGCCCCGACTCCACCCCGCCCAATCCGCGCGCTTCCTGACCAGCTGATTTCCCAGATCGCCGCCGGCGAGGTGGTCGAACGTCCGTCCGCCGTCGTCAAGGAGCTGCTGGAAAACGCCCTGGACGCGGGCTCCACCCAGATCACGGTGCGGCTGGAAGAAGGCGGCGTGAAACGCATCTGCATCACCGACAACGGCAAAGGCATCCCGCCCGACCAGATGCCCCTGGCCCTGGCACGCCACGCCACCTCCAAGATCGCCTCGCTGGACGATCTGGAAAACGTCGGCACCCTCGGCTTCCGCGGCGAAGCGCTGGCCTCGATTGCCAGCGTGGCCGCCATGACCCTGACCTCGCGCACCGCCGACGGCGCCCACGCCTGGGAACTCGAAGGCTCCCACCTCGGCACCGTGGTGCCCAGCTCCGGCGCCCCGGGCACCACCATCGACGTGCGCGACCTGTACTTCAACACGCCCGCGCGCCGCAAATTCCTGAAATCCGAGCAGACCGAATTCGGCCACTGCGCGGAAGTCGTACGCCGCATTGCGCTGGCCCGCCCGGACGTCAGCTTCACCCTGACCCACAACGGCCGCACCGTCGATCACTGGATGGCCAGCGACATGTCCAGGCGCAGCGCCCAGATCCTTGGCGCCACCTTCGAAGAAGCGCGCCTGCCAATCGACGAGGCCTCAGGCGTGCTGCGCGTGCACGGCTTTGCCGGCCTGCCGACTGCCTCCAAGGGCCGCGCCGACAGCCAGTATTTCTACGTGAACGGCCGCTTCGTGCGCGACAAGCTGCTGGTGCACGCCGTGCGCGCCGCGTATGAAGACGTGCTGCACGGCGACCGCTATCCGTCCTACGTGCTGGCGCTCGACCTCGATCCGGCGCTGGTGGACGTGAACGTGCACCCGTCCAAGATCGAAGTGCGCTTCCGCGACGGCCGCGCGGTGCACCAGTTCGTGTTTCACGCCGTACAGCGCGCACTGGCCGCCACCTCGGCCACTTCGCACGGCAGCGTACCGTCGCCGCTGCCGGCTGCCGAAACGCTGCAGACCTCCGGCCCCGTCTGGCGCCCGCAGGAGCAGACTTCCTTCGGCTCCATCCTGAATCCCGACTACAAGCCGACGTTCTCGCCCTCGCCGTTTGGCGGCGCAGGCAACGGCATGGGCGTAGCCCAGTCCACGGAACGCTACGGCGCACTGTTTGCAGGCGATTCACGCGACGGCGGCACCGGAGCCGGCTTCGGCAACGGCTTCGGCGCCACCGCCGCCGATGGCAGCCCGGGCTTCCGCGCCACCTCCGACTACAGCCTGCCGCAGGCCGCGTCGCTGGCTGCTTCCGCGGCCCAGCTCTCGGGCGACGAATTCCCCCTCGGCTTCGCACTGGCCCAGCTGCACGGCATCTACATCCTCGCCCAGAACAGCAAGGGCCTGGTGCTGGTCGATATGCACGCCGCCCACGAGCGCATCCTGTACGAACAGCTGAAGAACGCCCTCGACGCCCAGATCAGCGGCACGGACATGCAAGTCCAGAACCTGCTGATCCCGGTCACCTTCTACGCCGACGGCATCGAAGTGGGCACGGTGCAGGAACACGGCGACACCCTGAAAACCCTCGGCTTCGACATTGCCGTGCTGTCGCCGACCACGCTGGCCGTGCGCGCCGTCCCTGCGCTGCTGAAGAACGCCGACGCGCAAACGCTGGCGCGCGACGTACTGCGCGACGTGCGCGAATATGGCGGCTCGCGCGTGCTGATCGAGCGCCGCAACGAGCTGCTCGGCACCCTCGCCTGCCACACCGCGGTGCGCGCCAACCGCATCCTCACCCCGCCCGAAATGAACGCCCTGCTGCGCCAGATGGAAACCACCGAGCGCGCCGACCAGTGCAATCACGGACGTCCAACCTGGGTGCAGGTCGAAATCTCGGCATTGGACAAGCTCTTCCTGCGCGGCCAGTAAATCATCATGAACAAGCAGTTGAAGCGTCCGCTGGCGGTCGCCATCATGGGGCCGACGGCCTCCGGCAAGACCGCCTCCGCGCTGGCCATCGCGCAGCGCGTGCCGTCCGAAATCATCTCGGTCGATTCCGCCCTGGTCTATCGCGGCATGGACATCGGCACCGCCAAGCCGTCGCGCGAAGAGCTGGCCGCCGTGCCGCATCACCTGATCGACATCATCGATCCGCTGGATTCGTATTCCGTGGCCCAGTTCCGCACCGACACCCTGCGCCTGGTTGAAGAAATCAGCGCGCGCGGCAAGCTGCCTTTGCTGGTCGGCGGCACCATGCTGTACTACAAAGGCCTGAACGACGGCCTGGACGACCTGCCCGGCGCCGATCTCGCCATCCGCGCCCAGCTCGACGCCGAAGCGGCGCGCGACGGCTGGCCCGCGCTGCACGCGCGCCTGGCGTTGTTCGACCCGGTCACCGCGGCCCGTCTCAAGCCGATGGACTCGCAACGCATCCAGCGTGCGCTGGAAGTGATCGAATTGAGCGGTAAGCCGATGTCGGAACTGTTTGCCCAGCGCGTGAAGGAAGAACTGCCGTTCGAACTGGCCTCGTTCGCGCTGGAACCGTCCGACCGCAAGGTCCTGCACGAACGCATCGAACGCCGTTTCGACATCATGCTCGAAGGCGGCCTGCTGGACGAAGTGAAAGCGCTGCGCGCTCGGGGCGACCTGCATGCCGGCCTGCCGTCGATCCGCTGCGTGGGCTACCGCCAGGCCTGGCAATACCTGGACGGCGAAATCGACTACGCGGCCATGCGCGACACCGGCATTTTCGCCACGCGCCAGCTGTGCAAGCGCCAGCTGACCTGGCTGCGCTCCATGCCCGGGCGCAGCGTCATCGACTGCCTCGCGCCGGATGCCGCCGGGCAGCTGCTGCAGCAGGTTCTTGCCAGCTTGTCCACGAATTAAGTCTTGACAGTCACCCCTCGGCGCCGCGATAATGCTCGCCTCCTGGTGATATAGCTCAGTTGGTTAGAGCATAGCATTCATAATGCTAGGGTCGGTGGTTCAAGTCCACCTATCACCACCAATTTGGCATTGGCTTGACAGCCTATGGGAACACCGCCATAATCTATGGCTATCTGGTGATATAGCTCAGTTGGTTAGAGCATAGCATTCATAATGCTAGGGTCGGTGGTTCAAGTCCACCTATCACCACCAAGAATTTTTCAAAAAAGCCCGACCGGCAACGGTTCGGGCTTTTTTGTTTTATCGCTACTCCGCTCGTGTGCCTTGGCCTCGATCATCTTTCCCTTCCACCATTAATCTTCTTCCCATTCGAAAGATCCTATTTCGATTTTCCTTGATGGGCCAGTCAGTCGCTTGGGACGAGAGACACGCAAATGCCGTGCAACAAGTCAAAAGCACCCTTGCTCTTGTCATTAATGAGCGTTCCCAGCTCAGTCAGACATTCTCTGTCGGCACTTTGCAAGCAACAGTCCATATCGCTGCCGGGATCGATTCACATGCAAGCTAATAAATGCTATTGCAGCGTTATGGGCTTTACGCAGATTGAGTTTGTCAGCAAGATTTATCGGCCTATCTTAAAGCACAGACTAAACCTTTTTGCTCGGGAGGCGGTGATGGCGGATCTGACTTTTCCCATGGCGCGGTTGGGGGAGGGACACCGCGTGAGCATATTGCAGCCGGTTGGCGGCAAGGCCGCGCTGTCAGCGCTGCAGAATGACCAGGCCATGCGGCAGGCGGATTGCGGGGACTTCGTGCTGCAACATCGCGGCATGATCATGGGGAGATTGCTGGCTTGAACCTAAGCCCTGGGTCAGACCCGCGGGGTCTGACCCTATTGCAGCAGGCGCTCGGCGACGCGGCGCTGGAGGGTGCCGTCGGCGAGGTAGCGGTAGAGGTTCTCGCCGGGACATACCGTGATCGCCGAGTAGTCCTTGTGGCCGTGGATGGTCTCCGGCGCCACTTTGTACTTCTTCGCCAGCATGGCCATCAGGTCAATCACCGCATTCAGCTGCGCTTCATTCGGCTGCACTTCTTCGAAATTGCCCACTACTTCGATCAGGGCATGCCCTTTCGGGTCGTACTCGGTATTCGTGTCGCCCGCATAGTCGATCTTGCGTCCTTCATATACCTTGCCATCGAGGTCGATGATGTAGTGATATGGAATATCCAGCCAGTGCTTGGTGTTGCGCGACCAGGTCTGCAGATTGCGCAGGTATTTGATGGGGTCGGTGCCTGCCGGATACGACTCGCCCTGATGATGCAGCGTGATGTACTTGATCTCGTGCAGACGCGCTTTCGACACGTCGGCAGGCGTGCCGCCCCATTCTTCAACAGTCATGATGTGCGGACCGGCCGCATGGGCAGCAGCGGCCGGGATGGCGAGCATGGCCGCCAGGATCAGTGTCTTCAATGCCGGGTTCCTTTGGTCAGCAGCAGCGCTATCAGGCTGAGTAGCGCCGCGGCGGACAGATAATACCCGACGTACTGCAATCCGTAATGGCTCGCCAGCCAGGTCGCGGCATACGGCGCCAGCGAAGCGCCAAGAATGCCGGCCAGATTGAAGGTCAGCGACGCGCCCGTATAGCGCACCTCGGCCGGGAACATCTCGGACAGCAGCGTGCCAAGTGGCCCATACGTCATCCCCATCAGGCCCAGGCCGATCGACAGGAACACCAGCACCTGCAGCACACTGCCCGAGCCGAACATCGGCGCCAGCACCAGTCCAAACAAGGCAATCGCCGCCGACACCCAGATCAGCGTGATGCGCCGCCCGTGCTTGTCCGCCAGCAGCGCCGCCGCCGGAATGGTCAGCCCGAAGAACACCACCGCCACCAGCTGCAGGATAAGGAAGGTCTGGCGCGATATGCCCAGCGCAGTCGTGCCCCAGCTCAGCGCAAACACCGTCATCAGGTAGAACAGCACGAAGGTGGCCAGCGCGATCAGGGTGCCAAGCACCAGCACGCGGGTATGCTGCGTCAGCACCGCCAGCGCCGGCACTTCGACCCGCTCGTTCCGGTCCAGCACCTTCTGGAAGTCCGGCGTTTCGGTAATCTTCAGGCGCACGTACAGGCCGACCAGCACCAGCAGCGCGCTGGCCAGGAAGGGAATGCGCCAGCCGAAACCGTAGAACTGTTCGTCGCTCATGAACTCCCCGAGCAGCAGGAAGGTGGAGCCGGACAGGAAGAAGCCGATCGGCGCACCCAGCTGCGGGAACATGCCGTACCAGGCGCGCTTGCCCGGTGGCGCATTCTCGGTCGCCAGCAGTACCGCCCCGCCCCACTCGCCGCCCAGTCCCAGACCCTGGCCGAAGCGGCACAGCGCCAGCAGCAATGGCGCGGCCATGCCGATCGAGGCATAGGTCGGCAGCAGGCCAATCGCCACGGTGGACAGGCCCATGGTCAGCAAGGCCGCCACCAGCGTGGCCTTGCGCCCGACCCGGTCGCCAAAGTGCCCGAACACCGCCGAGCCGACGGGACGCGCAAAGAAGGCAATGGCAAACGTGGCCAGCGACTGCAGGGTGGCCGCCGTGGCGTCGCCGGCCGGGAAGAACAGTTTGGGGAAGACTAGAACGGCCGCAGTGGCGTAAATGTAAAAGTCGAAGAATTCAATCGTGGTGCCAATCAGGCTCGCGAAGAGCACGGCGCCGGGCGAGTTCGCGGGCGCGGCGCCGGAACGGGTTTCGGACATTGAAGATTCCTATGTTGTGATTTGTGCGAATCCTTCGCGAAGCTCGTCGGCATCCTCGGGGCGCACCACGCGGGCGACCTCCTTGCCATCGCGCAGGAAGATCATCGTGGGCCACAACTTGACGCGGAAAGAGCGGCCCAGCAGTCGTCCGGGCCCGTCTTCCACCTTGATGTGCCTGACCGGCTCGTGACCGGCGTAGGCTTCAGATAGCAGCGGCTGCGCGGCGCGGCAGAAACCGCACCAGTTGGTACCGAATTCCAGCAGCGCAGGTCCGCTCAGCGCATCGATCTCGGCGCGGGTAGGCGCCTCGGGCGTGTAGGTCTGTTCCATATGCGGCCTCCTGAAGAAGCCTCACCTTATCATGCCCGAGGAAATTTCGCCCAAGCTACTAAACAGTAATTTCCCTATAGCTTGGCACCAGCGCCTTCATGATGAACCACGCCACCAGGTAGGCCAGCGCGCAGATGGCGAACATGATCATGTAGCCGGTGCTGATCTGGCCCAGCGCGCCGTAGTAGTCGAACAGCCAGCCGCCGATCTTGGACATCAGCACGCCGCCAATGCCGCCCGCCATGCCGCCGATGCCGACCACGGACGCCACGGAACGCTGCGGGAACATATCGGACACGGTGGTGAACAGGTTGGCCGACCATGCCTGGTGCGCCGAAGCGCCCACGCCGATCAGCAGCACCGGAATCCAGTAGCTCGATCCGCCCAGCGGCTGCGCCAGCAGCACCACCAGCGGGAACACGGCGATGCACAGCATGGCTTTCATGCGGCCGTCGTAAGGATTCATGCCCTTGTTCATGAAGTAGGCCGGGAACCAGCCGCCGCCGATACTGCCGACCATGGTCATGCTGTACAGCACGGCCAGCGGCAGCACGATGTCTTCCTTGCCCATGCCATATTGCGCGGACAGGTATTTCGGCAGCCAGAACAGGAAGAACCACCACACGCCGTCGGTCAGGAATTTGCCTGCCACGAAGGACCAGGTCTGGCGGTAGCCCAGCAGCTGCATCCAGGACAGCTTGGCGCCGCTGGCGGCAGCGGCAGGCGCCGCGCCGCTGTCGCTGCGGATATACGCCAGCTCTTCGGCCGACAGGCGCTTCTGCTTTTCCGGCGTATCGAAGAAGATCAGCCAGAAAACCATCCAGACAAAGCCGATGGCGCCAATGACGATGAAGGCTGCCTGCCAGCCCCAGTAGTGGGCGATCACCGGCACCGTCAGCGGCGCCAGGATCGCGCCCACGTTGGCGCCGGAGTTGAAGATGCCGGTGGCGAAGGAGCGCTCCTTCTTCGGGAAATATTCGGCCGTGGCCTTGATCGCGGCCGGGAAGTTACCCGCCTCGCCCACGGCCAGCACGGCGCGCGAAATCATGAAGCCGGCAATGGATACCGGCACGGCCGCAATCCCGACCGCACCGAGCATGCCGGCGATGCCGGCGCCCAGCGGCAGCGCCAGGGCATGCATCACGGCGCCGATGGACCAGATCACGATCGCCACCAGGTACGCCTTGCGGGTGCCCATGCGGTCCACCACGCGGCCGGCAAACAGCATGGCGATGGCGTACACGAACTGGAATACGGCAGTGATATTGGCGTAGTCGGTATTCGACCAGCCGAACTCCTTGGACAGGTCCGGCGCCAGCAGGCTCAGAACCTGGCGGTCAAGATAGTTGACCGTGGTGGCGAAAAACAGCAGTGCACAGATGGTCCAGCGGTATTTGCCGACAGCCTGTACGGCAGGGGCGGCCGCGCTGGCCGCAGGGGCCGCCTTGGACGCGGAATCATACTTCCCAATCACTTGTTCGGTCATGGTGTCTCTTATATGCGTTATTGACGCTCCAGTCGTCTCCACGGAGCTTGTATGTCATCGTACAACCGATTCGGAAGCGAATCAAGAAAAATCAATTGGCCTGACCAATTCAACAATCGGACTAGCCACATTGCCGCATTTCTGCGATACTTCGGTCATCAGACAACTACTCAGCGCAGGAAACAAAATGAACGTCACCCCGCGCCGTATCAGGATGCACGAGAACGACAACGTCGCGATCGTGGTCAACGACGGCGGTCTTCCGGCAGGCGCCGTATTCCCCGACGGCCTGGCATTGGTGGAAGGCGTACCCCAGGGGCACAAGGTGGCGCTGGCCGACATTCCGCAAGGCCAGCCCATCATCCGCTACAACGTGGCCATCGGCCGCGCCGCGCGCGATATCGCGCAGGGCAGCTGGGTCAGCGAACAGCTGGTGGAAATGCCGCCGGCGCGTGAATTGTCCGACCTGCCCGTCTCGACCCGCCTGCAGCCGCCGGCGCAAGCGCTGGAAGGCTATACCTTCCAGGGCTACCGCAATGAGGACGGCTCGGTCGGTACGCGCAACATCCTCGCCATCACCACCACCGTGCAGTGCGTTTCCGGCGTGGTCGAATTTGCCGTGCAGCGCATCAAGAACGAGCTGCTGCCGCGCTATCCGAACGTGGACGACGTGGTCGGCCTGGAACACAGCTACGGCTGCGGCGTGGCCATCGATGCGCCCAACGCCATGGTGCCGATCCGCACCCTGCACAACATCAGCAAGAACCCGAACTTCGGCGGCCAGGCCATGGTGGTCAGCCTCGGCTGCGAGAAGCTGCAGCCCACCCGCCTGTTCCCGAAAGGCTCCTTCCCCATCATGAAGGAAGGCGAGCCGCCCGTGGTCTGCCTGCAGGACCAGCAGCACGTCGGCTTCATGTCCATGATCGACTCGATCATGAAGACTGCCGAAGCGCAGCTGGCAATCCTGAATAAACGCCAGCGCGTCACCTGCCCTGCTTCCGACCTGGTGGTCGGCGTGCAGTGCGGCGGCAGCGACGCCTTCAGCGGCGTGACCGCCAATCCGGCCGTGGGCTTTGCCACCGACCTGCTGGTACGCGCCGGCGCTGCCGTGATGTTCTCCGAAGTGACCGAGGTGCGCGACGGCATCGACCAGCTGACCTCGCGCGCCGCCTCGCCGGAAGTGGCGGACGCCATGATCCGCGAGATGCAATGGTATGACGATTACCTGAAGCGCGGCGGCGTTGACCGCAGCGCCAACACCACGCCGGGCAACAAGAAAGGCGGCCTGTCCAACATCGTGGAAAAGGCCATGGGTTCGATCGTGAAATCGGGCAGCGCGCCGATTTCCGGCGTGCTGTCGCCCGGCGAAAAGCTGAAACAGAAAGGCCTGATCTACGCCGCCACGCCCGCAAGCGATTTCATTTGCGGTACTCTCCAGCTGGCGGCAGGCATGAACCTGCATATCTTCACCACGGGACGCGGCACCCCATACGGCCTGGCCGAATGTCCGGTGATCAAGGTCGCCACCCGCGACGATCTCGCGCGCCGCTGGCATGACCTGATGGATGTGAACGCGGGCCGCATTGCGACCGGCGATGCAACGATTGAAGACATCGGATGGGAGCTGTTCCACCTGATGCTGGATGTAGCGAGCGGCCGCAAGACCTGGGCCGAACAATGGAAACTGCATAATGCACTGGTGCTGTTCAATCCTGCGCCTGTAACCTGACTGACGAAATAGGAAAATAAATGAGCAAACCATTCAAACGCTTGCTGCTGACTGGTGCCGCTGGCGGCCTGGGCAAGATCCTGCGCGAGCGCATCAAGCCGTGGGCCGACACCGTGGTCCTGAGCGACATCGGCGATATGGGCGAAGCGCAGGAAGGCGAGGAAATCATCCGCTGCGACCTGGCGGACAAGCAGGCCGTGCTGAAAATGATGGAAGGCGTGGAAGCGATTCTGCACTTCGGCGGCATCTCGACCGAGAACACTTTCGAGAACATCCTGGAAGCGAATATCCGCGGCACCTACAACCTGTACGAAGCGGCGCACAAGTGCGGCGTGAAGCGCATCGTGTTCGCCAGCTCGAACCACGCGGTGGGCTTCTACAAGCAGACCGACTACATCGACGCCGATGCGCCGACCCGTCCGGACAGCTTCTACGGCATCAGCAAGGTGTTTGGCGAGCAGCTGTCGCGCTACTACTACGACCGCACCGGCATCGAGACCGTGTGCCTGCGTATCGGCTCGTCCTTCCCGGAGCCGGCCAATCCGCGCATGCTGGTGACCTGGCTGAGCTACGACGATCTGGTGGAAGCGCTGCGCTGCTCGCTGTTCGCGCCGCGCGTGGGCCATACCATCCTGTTCGGCACTTCGAACAATCCGGCCAGCTGGTGGGACAACTCGAAGGCGGCGCACATCGGCTTCCGCCCGAAAGACAGTTCGGAACAGTTCAACCACCTGTTCCCGAACAGCGCCGACTACCCGCCGGTGGGAGATCCCAACTCCACCTGGCAGGGCGGCAAGTTCGTCAACGACGGTCCGACTTACAAGGACTGAAAGGGAGTATCCGCCACGCCCTGCACGCCGGGGCGCAGCGTGATCACCGCGCCGGCCAGTTCGCCTTCCGCAGGCTGGCCCGGTACGATCGAGGTCACCAGCAGGGTGCGCAGGTCGTCGCCGCCAAAGGCGCACATGGACGGCTTCGTCATCGGCACATCAATGCGGCGATCCAGCTTGCCTTGCGGGGTGAAGCGCAGGATGCAGCCGGCGTCATTTCCGCAGATCCAGTAGCAGCCGTCGGCGTCCATTGCCGCGCCATCGGGGCGGCCGGGGTATGCCTTCATATCCACGAACTCGCGCTGATTCGAAGGCGTGCCGGTTTCAGGATCGAAATCGAAGGCCCAGATCATCTGGCTCTTCGGGTGGGAGTCGGAGAGATACATGGTGCGGCCATCGGGCGACCAGGCCAGGCCGTTCTGCGTCAGCAGGCCGGAGACATAGGGCTGCGACAGCGCGCCGTCATAGCGGTACAGGTGACCCACGGCTTGCGCCGCCGCCATGTCCATGAACATGGTGCCGGACCAGAAACGGCCCTGGCGGTCGGTGCGGCCATCGTTGAAGCGCTTTCCGGGACCGAGCGTATCCGGTGCGGCAAGCAGCGTGGCTTCGGCCTGCGGGCCGTCGCCCAGCGCCAGCGAGAAGATGCCGCTTTCCATGCCTGCAATCAGCCCGCCGCCGGCTTTCGCGGCGACGCATGCAGCCATTTCATGCGTATCCCAGTGGCGCAGCGCGCCGCTGCGGGCATCCAGCCGCCATACTTTGCGGCCCGGAATATCCACCCAGTAGAACGCGCCCTCGCCTGCACTCCAGGTCGGGCTTTCGCCCACGGAGCAGACGAGGACGTGCGCCGGGTCACCGACGCGCTCGTAGATCGTCATGCCTTTTTGGCCTGCAGCTCGCCGTTGACGATGCGCGGCACATTCAGCGGGTTGCCGTCGGCAATCGCTTCAGGCAGCAGGAAGGCCGGCACGTCCTGGTAGCTCACCGGACGCAGGAAGCGGTCGATCGCGGTCGCGCCCACGGAGGTGGTGCGGCTGTCCGAGGTGGACGGGAACGGGCCGCCGTGCACCATGGCGTGCGACACTTCCACGCCGGTCGGGAAGCCGTTGAACAGGATGCGGCCAACCTTGCGTTCCAGCGTCGGCAGCAGGGAGCCGGCGATCTCGCGGTCATCGGCAGTGGCCTGCACGGTCGCGGTCAGCTGGCCTTCCAGGTGTTCGGCAAAGCGCTTCAGGTCGGCCGGCGTCTTGGCGCGTACCAGCACCGAGCTTGGGCCGAAGTTTTCGTTTTCCAGGTCGGCGGTGGAGAGGAAGGTCTCCACGTCCACCGAGTACAGGTGCGGGCGCGCCTGGCAGGCGACGCCTGCTGCGCCTTGCGCCAGCAGGGTCACGCCCGGCAGTGCGGACAGCTTGTCCACGCCCGACTCGTAGGCCTTGTGGATGCCCGGGGTCAGCATGGTGGACGATGGCTTGGCCTGCACGGCGGCAGCGGCCGCAGTGCTGAAGGCATCCAGCTCGGGACCCTCCAGGCCGACCAGCAGGCCAGGGTTGGTGCAGAACTGGCCGGCGCCCATGGTGAGGGAATCGGCGAAGCCTTGTGCAACCTGGGCGCCCTTCTCTTTCAGTGCGCCCGGCAGCAGGAATACAGGGTTGATACTGGACATCTCGGCGTACACCGGGATCGGCTCCTTGCGTGCCGCGGCAATGCGCATCAGCGCCAGGCCACCGCCGCGGGAACCGGTGAAGCCGACCGCCTTGATGGCTGCATGCGCCACCAGGCTGGAGCCGGTTTCGATACCGCCGATCAGCATCGAGAACACGCCTTCCGGCAGGCCGCAGTCGGCAACCGCCTTCTGCACGGCCTTGCCCACCAGCTCGGAGGTGCCGAGGTGGGCCGGGTGGGCTTTCACCACGACCGGGCAGCCTGCGGCCAGCGCGGACGCGGTATCGCCGCCCGCCACCGAGAAGGCCAGCGGGAAGTTCGATGCGCCGAACACGGCGACCGGGCCGATGGCGATCTTGCGCATGCGGATGTCCGAACGCGGAGGGGTGCGTTCAGGCAGGGCGGAATCCACGGTGGCGTTCAGGAACACGCCGTCACGTACCACCTTGGCGAACAGGCGCAGCTGGTTCACAGTGCGTCCGCGTTCGCCTTCCAGGCGTGCCTGCGGCAGGCCGGATTCCTGCATTGCGCGCTCGATCAGCAGCGGGCCGATGGCCATGATGTTGTCGGCGACTTTTTCGAGGAACTGGGCGCGCTGCTCAAGGCCGGTTTCACGGTAGGTGTCGAAGGCCGCGGCCGCGAGGCTGCAGGCCTTTTCCAGGTCAGCGGCGCTGGCCATGCCGAACGGCGGATCGATTTCCACGTTACGCGAAGGGTCGATCGCCTTCATCTGGCCTTCACGGCCCATGACTGCGCTCTGTCCAATTACCATTTCACCGGCGATGTGCATTGCTTACTCCTTAGTTTCTCATTGTGCGCCTTGGGCGCGAATCAGTTTGTCCAGCATTGCGCACTCTTCCTCGTTCAGATCGCTCAGCGGAGCGCGAACCGGACCTGCGTCGTGACCGACCAGGCGGGCGCCGGCCTTGACGATGGACACCGCATAGCCCTGCTTGCGGTTGCGGATCGCCAGGTATGGCAGGAAGAATTCGTCCAGCAGACGGTTGGTGGTTGCGTGATCGTCCTTGGCGATAGCGTGGTAGAAGTCCATCGCCAGCTTCGGCATGAAGTTGAACACGGCGGAGGAATACACCGGAACGCCCAGGGCCTTGTAAGCTGCTGCATAAACTTCCGCCGTCGGCAGGCCGCCCAGATACGAGAAACGGTCGCCCATCTTGCGCCAGATCGATACCATCAGTTCGATGTCGCCGATGCCGTCCTTGAAGCCGATCAGGTTCGGGCAGCGGTCTGCCAGAATCGCCAGCGAGTCAGGAGTCAGGCGGCAACCACCACGATTGTAGACCACAACGCCGAAGTCCACCGAAGCGCAGACTTCTTCCACGTGGCGGATCAGGCCTTCCTGGCTGGCTTCGGTCAGGTAGTGCGGCAGCAGCAGCACGCCGTGGGCGCCCTGGCGCTCGGCTTCCTGCGCGAATTTGATGGCGGCGCGGGTCGGACCGCCGGCGCCGGCCAGGATCGGTACCTTGCCGCGGCAGGTGTCCACGGCGGTCTTGATGATTTCCGGGTATTCCTCGTGGGTCAGCGAGAAGAACTCGCCGGTGCCGCCGGCTGCGAACAGGGCGGATGCGCCATACGGAGCCAGCCATTCCAGGCGCTCGATATAGCTCTTCTTGTTGAAGTTGCCTTCAGCGTCGAAGTCGGTCACCGGGAAGGACAGCAGGCCGGCGGAAAGGATCTTTTTCAGGTCTTGCGGGTTCATGGCGTCTCCAAGGGGTCAAGTGAGGTTGTATGACATCGTACAAGTATCCTCAAATCGCTGCAAGTTATTTTTGCAGCTGTTGCTTTCTCCTTTTGATCCGGCTCAGGCGTTGCCGCCGTGCTCCAGCATTTCCTGGGCATGGCGCAGGCGTTCGCGGCTGTTGCTCAGGTGGGTGCGCATGGCGGCGCGGGCGGCTTCGGCGTCCCTGCGCACGATGGCCTGGCAGATATCCTCGTGCTCGCGCTGTACCCGCTGCAGGTAGGCGGTCGGGTCGTCGTGCACCAGCTGCGCCGAGTTGACGCGGGCGCGCGGAATGATCGCGCTGCCCAGGTCACTCAGGATGTCAACGAAATAACGGTTATTGGTGGACTGGGCGATCAGCAGGTGGAATTGCTTGTCCACCTCGACCGGATTGCCCTCTTCCTGCATGCGCTTGAGCAGGGCGGACAAGGTCATGGCCTGCTCGTCGCTGCGGCGGCTGGCGGCCAGCCAGGCCGCTTCCGTTTCCAGCGAAATACGCAGTTCCAGGATGGCCAGCACGTCTTCCAGGGTGCTGATGGTCAGGCGCATATTGCCGGTCGGCGGTTCCAGCACGAATGTGCCCACGCCGTGGCGGGTTTCCACCAGGCCGGCTGCCTGCAGATGCGAAATCGCTTCGCGCACCACCGTGCGCGACACGCCATGGTGCTGCATGATCAGCGATTCGGTCGGCAGCTTCTCGCCCGGCTTCAGCGTTCCGCTCTGGATATTGGCAGTAATCGCTTCCACCACGCCCTGAGCCAGGTTGCGGTGCTTCTTGCGGACGGGAGCTGCGGTCTCGGTCATCTTGCGTGGCTAGGAATGGTGTCTGGAAGCACCAAGTATACCACTGCTATGCCACTTGTATGATGACCGTCCCGTTGCCTATTTTTTGAATTTGGCGCAAGGGTCTTCCCGCTTCTGCACGTCCAGCTTGCGCACTTCGTCGAACGGCAGGCGCATCTGGCCCGGCTCCACGTAGCCGATGCTGCGCACCGTCAGCCTGGGCTCGACGGCATTCAGCCAGCGCGGCACGCCGATGTCTTTTCGTACATGGCCGTTACCGGCGATCAGCACCACGTCTCTCGGCTGCTGCTCGCGGATCAGCTTGGCCATCCAGATATCGCGCGCCACCTGGGCATCGACCATGCCGGGCACCATCATGTCCGGCAGCATGTCGCAATGGCCTTCCCTGATTTCGCGCTCCTGCGCCTTGCGCAGTTCGATCGGCAGCGGACGGTCCAGCTTGTAGGCGGAGACGGTGCCGGCATCAAAGCTGGAAGCCACGCCATCGCGCACCACGCGCGACGCTTCGCTGCGCGACAGGTTGGCGGCAATCAGCGGCAGGTGATTGTCCAGCGCCAGCTGGATGAGCGGGTAATACAGTTGCCAGTCCCAGCCCGGGCCTTTCATGACCTTGATCAGGCAGCCGGCGTCCAGGCAGCCTTTCTGGGCCGAGTCGAGCTGCGGCTGCTTGTCGCGGTCAAACTGCTCCATCGCGATGACTGGGCGCCAGCCCGCCTCCACACGCCGCTTCAGTTCCTCGAAACGCTGCTTATGGCCCTGGCCATTGTCGTGCACCTCGCCCAGCAGCAGCACTTGCGGATTGGACGGTCCGGGCGCCGCGGCAGCCACCACGACTTCCGGTTCGGCGGACTTCTTGAAGAAACTGCAGCCGGCCAGCACGGTGGCCGCCAGCAGAATAATCAGACGCTTCATCGATCAAATTAGCTCATGGGAAAGAGCCTAGTCTAACCGATGCACCCGGGGACGAATCCCCGGGCGCAGTAGGGTCAAAGCGCCCTGGCCATCAGCTGCTGGATTTCGGCGACAATCTCATCGGCGTGGGTTTCCAGCGCGAAGTGGCCGGTATCCAGCAGCTTCACCACTGCGTTCGGGTTATCGCGGCGGTAGGCTTCGGCGCCGGGCGGGATGAAGAACGGGTCATGTTTGCCCCAGATCACCAGGGTCGGCAGCTGCGTATCGCGGAAGAATTTCTGGAAGGCTGGATACAGGCTCAGATTGTTGCGGTAGTCATAGAACAGGCCAACCTGGATATCGGCGTTGCCGGGACGGGTCATCAGCAGCGCGTCCAGGTAATACGCTTCCGGCGCCACCTGTTCCGGCTTGGCCACGCCATGCGTGTACTGCCATTGGGTGGCTTCCAGCGACAGGAAACTGCGCATCACATTATTGTTTTCCTCGCTCGGGTCTTCCCACTGCTTGCGCATCGGCGCCCAGCCTTCCTCGCTCAGCCCTTCCAGGTAGGCATTGCCGTTCTGCGAGATCAGGGCGGTCACGCGCTCCGGATGGGCGGCCGCCAGGCGCAAACCGGTCGGCGCGCCGTAGTCGAACACATACAGCGCATATTTCTCCAGCTGCAGCGCCTGCACGAAAGCTTCCATGGTCGCGGCCAGGCCGTCGAAGGTGTACTGGTAATTGCGTTCGGCCGGCACCTCGGTAAAGCCGAAACCCGGCAGGTCCGGTGCGATCACGCGGTACTTGGCCGCCAGCAGCGGAATCAGGTTGCGGAACATGTGCGACGAGGACGGGAAGCCGTGCAGCAGCAGCAGCACCGGCGCGTCGGCGGGACCGGCTTCGCGGTAGAAAACGTTGACGCCGTCAGCCTGGATCGTGTGGAAGTTCATGGTCAGCCCTTTCATGTAACCGTTAAAATTTGCATTTGATGGTTAGCATAATTACCGCCCCGACGTAACTTGTCAAGCAATTTTTTAGTGGTTACAATGCATGGCACTGGAGGAACCCGACATGACCGAGTTTTATGGCGACCATCCCGCGCTGGATCTTATGAACACAGTAGTCCAGGCCAATGGGGAAGCAATGGATATCTGGCACAGCGATGCCGATGTGCTGAAGTGGCTGGACGCGGCGGGCCTGCTGCCGGTCGCCGGGCGCGCTGCGGGAACTGGCGCGCCTGCACCGGCCGGGCTGCTGGATGCGGCACGCGGCTTGCGGGAACTGGTGCGCGGGCTGATTCACGAGCGCAAGCACGGCCACCGGCTGAATCTGGCGCCGCTGAACGCCCTGCTGGCGCAGTCGCAGCGTCGGCTGGAACTGGTGCAGGACGCGGACGGCGCGCTGGCCTTGCATGCGCGCTACGCGGCGGATAGCGCCGAACGCCTGCTGGCGCCGCTGGCCGAGTCGGCAGCGCGCCTGCTGGCCGAGGGCGACTTCGGCCTCATCCGCAAATGCGAGGACGATGCCTGCACCCAGTGGTTCCTCGACCGCACCAAGTCGCACCGCCGCCGCTGGTGCAGCATGGCCATCTGCGGCAACCGCAACAAGGTGGCCTCCTTCCGCCTGCGCCAGAAGGCCTGAGCCGCCAGTCAGGCGGCCATGCAGGCTAAAACCCGCACACGCTGTGCACGTTGGAGAAGGAGACGCCGCCGGCAATGGCGCGGCCGGCGCAGTTGAGTTTTTGCAGGCCGTGGTCGGCCAGCACGATGGCGCCGGTGACGAACATGATCACGATGGCGGCCAGGATCAGGGCGCCGCGCAAGGTGTCGTTGCGGCGCATGGCCTTACTCAAAGCCGTAGTCCAGCGAGTAGTAATGGGCGCCGTCCTCGATGCGCACGTCCATCCGTCCGCGCAGGCCGGCCAGTTCGCCGCTGCCGGAATCGGGCACCACGATAATGCGCAGGCCGTCGAACTCGCCGCCCATCACGCCCTGGTGCTGCAGGGCGAAACTGCCCTGGCGGCCATCCAGCGTGCCGCTGATCTTTTCGATTGCCACATACACGGCGGACGTGGGAATCGCGCCGCGGTAGCTCAGGAATTCGCCAAAGCCGGTGGCCTCCAGCGCGCCGTGGTATTGCTTGTCCAGCGTCATGCGGCCGATGCCGCTGCCCTCGGTCAGCGGCGCGTTCGGCGCCGGCACCAGTTTTACATCGAACTTTCCGCTTGCGACAGGCATCTTCCTCTCCTCAGGCCGCCTGGCCCGTAGCCAGCGCGTGCAGTTTGTTTATTGTTGTCCAGTTGCGCGTGGTGACCGCGTCGCCGACCGCCTTGCCCATGGCCGCGGCAGCGCGGCTGGCCAGCACGCCGTCCGCACACCAGATATAGGCGGCCCAGCGGCCCAGGGCGAAGGCTTCCGGTTTCCAGTCCTGGTGCGCCAGCGGTTCCAGCTTGGCGCGGTCGGCCGGATTGTTGAGCACGGCAACCAGCAGGCGCGAATGGTCGCTGGCCTGCTGGCACAGGGGATTGTCCTCGACCACCCCGTCCAGCTGCTCGGCATCCAGCACGGTCACGCGGGCGGCCACGCCCAGCCGCATCACCAGCGCTTCCTCGATGCGCACGGCGGACTGGCCCGCGTCCCTGCCCTCGCAGTCGAACACCACATTGCCGCTGTTGAGCAGGGTGCGTACTTCGGCAAACCCCAGGTCGGTCAACAGCTTGCGCAAGTCGGCCATGGCAATCCGTTTCGCCCGGCCCACGTTGATGCCCCGTAGCAGCGCGATCTGGCGGCGTGTACTCATCCTTCACCTCCTGTGCTGGCAAAGTATGCTGCAATTCAGCCATACGCGGCGCTCGCCTCAGGCGTGCAGGCGGGCGTCCGGATGGGGTTCGTTGCTGCCCGTATCACTTGGCGTCACGCGCGGGATACGCAGCGTGAAGGTCGCGCCCTGCCCCACGGTGCTGTCCACCGCGATGGTGCCGCCGAATTGCTTGACGATCAGGTTGAAGACGATGTTCAGCCCCAGGCCCGTACCGCCCTGGCCGCGGCGCGTGGTCACGAAGGGGTCGAACACCTTGTCCAGCATATCGGCCGGGATACCCTTGCCATTATCCGCCACCTGCATTTCCACGATCTCATCCTGCTCCGAAACATTGATGCGGATGGTGCCGTCTGCATCAGGCTCGAAGGCGTGCTCGACGCAGTTCAGCGTGAGGTTGGTGATGACCTGGGCCAGGGCGCCGGGATAACTGTCGAGCACGATGTCGCCGGGACAGTTGATCTCCACCTTGATATGGGTTTTCTTCAGCTTCGGCTGCAGGCTGGACACCACCTCGCCGATGTACTCGTACAGCTCGAAGCGGCGCCGCGCCTCGCTCACCTGATCGACGGCAATCTGCTTGAAGCTATGGATCAGGTGCGCCGCGCGGTAGGCATTGTTCATGATCAGGCGCGCGCTTTCGCCCGCCGTTTCGATGTATTTTTGAATTTCGGATTTTTTTACCGTGCCGCTGGCCATCGAGGCGTTGACGCCTTCCGTGGCCTCCATCAGCACCGAGGCGCTGGTCAGGGCGATGCCGACCGGCGTATTGATTTCGTGCGCCACGCCGGCCACCAGGCCGCCCAGCGAGGCCAGGCGCTCGGCCTGCAGCAGCGATTCCTGGGTGCGCTGCAGGTCGTCCAGCGCGGTGGCCGTTTCCTGCGCCGAGCGGCGCGCCGCATCCTCCGCTTCGCGGGTGCGCAGGATGATGGATTTCACGCGGCGCTGGATGGCGTTGAAGCCGCGGATCACGTCGCCCAGTTCGTCGCGCCGCTTCTCGGGCAGCTCTTCCACTTCATCGCTGCCGCGCGTGGCCAGTTCGAACAGGCCGTCGCGCAATTTTTTCAGGGGGTCGAACACGATGCGCAGGCTGAGGGCCAGGGCCACCACCAGGATGATGTCCAGCATCAGCACTTCAATGACTTTGCGCCGCACCTCGGCCGCCAGGGTGGCGTCGATCTGGGCGCGGCTGAAATTGACCACCACCCGGCCGACAATCACCGGTTTCAGGGCGCTGCCGGCGGCGCCCGCATCGCGGTAGGCCAGGTCGGCCACCACCGGATTGCCGGCAATCGGCGCTTCGCCTTCGATGGGAGCGACACTGCCGTCGTCCAGCCGGCGTTTGCCGGAAAACAGGCCGACCGAAGTGTCATACACGCGGATGGCCACCAGTTCGGGCGGCAGCATCTCGGCGGCAACGATGTTATCGACCTTGGCTTTGTCCAGGTCCCACAGGGCGGACGGCAGGCTGGTCTGGAGGCGGGTCAGGACGCCTTCGCGCAGGCGCTGGTTGCTGACTTCAAGTTCATGACCAAGGCTGTATTGCGCGTAGGTCCCCGAAATGCCCAGGACAACGGTCACAATCACCACAAACAGGCATGTCAGCCGGCCTTGAATACCAAACATCGAACATCCTCCCTTTGCCCCCCAATGTACGGGATGGAATGCAACTTGGCAAGATTTTAAGAGGTGATGACAAAGCTTCCTGATGGTAAGATTTCGGGCATTCTCATAGGAGGAACGATGAGCGCGAGCTTCCAACATCTAACCCTGTCGCAGGTACAGCCGGGCATGGTCCTGTCCGACGAACTGCTGGACGTGCACGGCAAGGTGCTGCTGCCGCAGGGCACCGTATTAACGGCCGAGATGCTGGCCCTGATGCCACGCCACGGCATCGAGGCGCTGCCGATCGCGCTGGCCGCGCAAAGCCCGGCCGAAGCGGCAGAGGAACGCAGCCGCCAGCTGGAGCGCATCGGCTACCTGTTCCGCCTGCACGATCCGGACAATGGCGAGGATTGGGCCGCCAATTCGCTGCGCCGCCTGGTCACCGATTACCGCACCGGCAAGGAGGAGGCCGCATGAGGGACCAGCTGAGCTACGACGACGTGGTGAAGAACCTGCAGGACCTGCCCTCGCTGCCGGCGGTGGTGATGGAACTGCTGAACAGCATCGAACAGGAAGACATCGATATCGCCGTGCTGGCGAAAAAGGTGTCGCACGACCAGGCGCTGACGGCCAAGACGCTGCGCCTCGCCAATTCCTCGCTGTACGGCCTGCAGGTCAAGGTCACCACCATCCAGCAGGCCATCACCTACCTGGGCTTCCAGACCACGCGCAACCTGATCACGGCCGCGGCCGTGACCGGCTGCTTTGCCGAAGGCGCATGCAGGGGTTTCGACCACAAGGCTTTCTGGCGCCATTCGATTGCCACCGCGGCCTGCGCCAAGGTGCTGGCGCGCCATATGCGCTTCAACCAGGACTACGCCTTCACGGCCGGCCTGCTGCATGACGTGGGGCGGCTGGTGCTGGTGTCCTGCTTCCCGGAGCGCTATGCCGACGTGATCGCCTACCGCGAGGCGCACGACTGCACCCTGCTCGATGCGGAGCGCACGGCAATGGGGATCGACCACGTGGATGCCGGCCTGGCCTTGGCCGAACACTGGAATTTCTCGGATACGATGCGGCTGGCCATCGGCGGCCACCACGAGCCGGAGCGTCCCGGCGCCGGCTTCCTGGCGACCATCATCCATGTGGCGGACGCCGTGGTCCATGCACTGGACCTGGCGCGCCAGGAGGACGATCTGGTGCCGGCCGTTTCCACCGTCGCATGGCAGGCGCTCGCCCTAAACGAGGATACCTGCCTGCACCTGTTCCGCGAGACCGAACTGCAGTTCGAAGAAATCTCGATGGTGCTGCTAAGCTGAGCGCGGCTGCGGCAAAGACTTAGTGGGCGTAATTGCCGCCCGGGCCGCCCTCGGTCTTCTGCTGGGATGCGGCAGCAGCCTGTTGCTGCTTCTCCTCCGGCTTCGGACGGCCTTGCGCGTCGGACAGGCGATACTTGGTGCGGCGGTCGCCCATCAGGTCGCGCAGGTCGCGGATGCTCATGCCGGTCACTTCGTGCATGCGGATCAGCAGCGAAGCGCCGACCGGCAGCCGGTGGTGGCGGATTTTGGAAATGACCGGCGGGGCCACTTCCAGCAGGCGCGACAGGGCCGCGTCATTTTTCAGCTGCATCTTGCCCAGCAAGATATCCAGCAGATGGTTGGGGTTATAGCTTTCCTGGGATGCGAGAGCGTGGTGTGCCATGATGTTCCTCTCTGAAATGGATTGGAAAAACAGGGATACCGCAGGTGGAAAATTATTATTAGGACAATATTTTAATTCCACACCGGGTAGTCCCAGCCAAGCTGTCTCAAGCGAACATTAAGCAATCTCAACAAGGATCAATGTTTCGCCGAAATCTTGACAACAAAGCCATTTCATCACAGGGAAACATCCTGTGTCGCACGAAAGAACTGTGGGGAAATTATTACAGTGACAAATGTCACGCTGTGACATTGATATTGCTGCCTGGCGCGGGCGTGCCGCGGGAAGGGCGGTCCTGATTGGCGGCGTCGGCGCGCAGCTGCTGCAGGGTTAGAAAATCCTGCTGCTCGGCCTGCCGCGTTTCCTCGCTGCGGCGGGTTTCCTGCAGTTGCTGCTGCTCACGCTGGGCGCGTTCCACCTGTTGCTCACGCTGCTGCTGGTCCTGCAGGCGCTGGGCGCGCTGTTCTTCCAGACGGCGTTCGTTGACCGCATTGTTCTGCGGCAGGGGCAGGTTGGCAGTGCTGCTGCTAACGGAATTGACAGCCATGACAGCTCCAAAGGGATTTTTGCTGATTTAACATTAGAACCTCCGGCCCGTAAATTCAAGGCCGGCACCGATTTACGGTAAACTTACGCGATGCAGAAAAAAGTATTCATCAAGACCTTTGGCTGCCAGATGAACGAGTACGACTCGGACAAGATGGCAGACTTGCTCGGTGCAACCGACGGACTGGTACGCACCGAATCCCCGGAAGAAGCTGACGTCATCCTCCTGAACACCTGCTCCGTGCGCGAAAAGGCGCAGGAGAAGGTGTTTTCCGACCTGGGCGTGTTTCGCAAGCTGAAACAGGCCAAGCCCGATCTGCTGATCGGCGTAGGCGGCTGCGTTGCGTCGCAGGAAGGCGAGGCGATCGTCAAGCGCGCGCCGGCGGTGGACCTGGTGTTCGGCCCGCAGACCCTGCACCGCCTGCCGAAGATGATCGAGCTGCGCCGCCACAGCGGCAAGCCGCAGGTCGATATCAGCTTCCCCGAGATCGAGAAATTCGACCACCTGCCGCCGGCCCGCGTGGAAGGCGCGTTTGCCTACGTCTCCATCATGGAGGGCTGCAGCAAATACTGCTCCTACTGCGTGGTGCCCTACACGCGCGGTGAGGAGGTCTCGCGCCGCTTCGAGGACGTGCTTACCGAGGTGGCCGGTCTGGCGGCCCAGGGCGTGAAGGAAATCATGCTGCTTGGCCAGAACGTGAACGCCTTCCGCGGCGCCACCGGAGACGGCCAGGTCGCCGACTTCGCCATGCTGATCGAATACGTGGCCGCGATTCCCGGCATCGAACGCATCCGCTTCGTGACCAGCCACCCGAAGGAGTTCACGCAGCGCCTGATCGACTGCTACGCCAACATCCCGCAGCTGGCGGACCAGCTGTATCTGCCGGCCCAGCATGGCTCGGACAAGATCCTCGGCGCCATGAAGCGCGGCTACACGGCGCTGGAATACAAGTCCATCATCCGCAAGGTGCGCGCGGTGCGCCCGAACGTGGTGATTTCCTCCGACTTCATCGTCGGCTTCCCCGGCGAAACCGAGGACGACTTCGAAGCCATGGTCAGGCTGGTGCAGGATGTGGACTTCGACAACAGCTTCAGCTTCATCTACAGCAAGCGCCCCGGCACGCCGGCCGCCAACCTGGCCGACGACACCCCGGCCGAAGTGAAATCGGCGCGCCTGCAGCGCCTGCAGGCCCTGTTCGACGAGAACACCAAGCGGCACAGCGCCGCCATGGTCGGCCAGACCATGCAGGTGCTGGTGGAAGGTCCGTCCAAGCGCGGCGGCAGCGAGCTGCAAGGCCGCGCCAGCAATACCCGCACCGTCCATTTCGACGGCGGCGCCAACGCACAGGCCCTGCACGGCCAGCTGGTCAATGTGCGCATTACCGAAAGCCTCGATTACTCCCTGCGCGGAGAAGCCCAACTTTGAAAACCAAAACCCCGGTGCAACCGCACTACTTCATTCCGGAGCCGCTGGATAACACGCGCCTGGCCCACCTGTGCGGTCCGCTGGACGAGAACCTGCGCCAGATTTCCGCCGCCCTGGACGTGACCATCTTCCGCCGCGGCGAAAAATTCATCGTCAGCGGCGACAGCGCCGAGCGCGCGGTAGCCATCCTGACCCGTTTCTGGGACGTGGCGGACAAGGTCATCCCCGTCGAGGAAGTGCAGCTGGCGCTGGTCGAACAGCGCGCCGGCCTGGCGCCGGAAACCGAGGAAGCCAGCGAGGAACCGCCCTTCCACGAGCCGGACATCACCAGTCCGCAACTGAAGACGCGCCGCAACGACCTGCGCGGCCGCACGCCGCACCAGATCCGCTACCTGCGCAACATCCTCGACCACGACATCAGCTTCGGCATCGGTCCGGCCGGCACCGGCAAGACTTACCTGGCCGTGGCCTGCGCGGTGGATGCGCTGGAGCGCGACGTCATCAAGCGCATCATCCTGACCCGTCCTGCGGTGGAGGCGGGCGAGCGCCTGGGCTTCCTTCCGGGCGACCTGGCGCAGAAGGTCGATCCCTATCTGCGTCCGTTGTACGACGCGCTGTACGACCTGCTCGGCTTCGACCGCACGCAAAAGCTGTTCGAAAAGCAGGTGATCGAGATTGCGCCGCTGGCCTATATGCGCGGCCGCACGCTGAACCACGCCTTCGTGATCCTGGACGAAGCGCAGAACACGACCGTGGAGCAGATGAAGATGTTCCTGACCCGTATCGGCTTCGGCTCGAAAGCCGTGGTAACGGGCGACGTGACCCAGATCGACCTGCAGAAGCACCAGAAGTCCGGCCTGATCGATGCGATGCACGTGCTGCGCAATGTGCGCGGCATCGCCTTCTCGCAATTCTCCAGCGCCGACGTGGTGCGCCATCCGCTGGTGGCGCGCATTGTCGATGCATATGAGCATGCACAGGAAGCCAGTGCGGAAATCGCGCCCCTGCTGCAACCCGTTAAACCTGCCGTTAAAGCCGTTCGCAATGTCCGAAAAAAATAAACTGACCCTGTCCGTGCAGTACGCCGATCCGCGCCTGCAGGAGGACATTACCCGCCCCATGATCCGCAAGTGGGTCAAGGCGGCGCTGTTTGCGCCGGCCGAACTGACCATCCGCTTCGTGGCCGCCGCAGAAGGCCAGCAACTGAACCGCGAGTATCGCGGCAAGGATTACGCCACCAATGTGCTGACCTTTGCCTACAACGAAGGCAAGGATTACGACGAGGATGAACCGACCCGCGCCGACATCATCCTGTGCACGGACGTGCTGCTGCGCGAAGCCGGCGAGCAGAAGAAAACGGTCGAGGAACACACGGCGCACCTGATCGTGCACGGCGTGCTGCACGCGCAGGGCTACGATCACGAGGACGACGAGGAAGCGGCCGAGATGGAAGGCATCGAGACCGAAATCCTGGGAGAACTCGGCTACGCCGATCCCTACGCGGCCTGAGCGGCCGGCCGCTGCACCGGCCCGGCGCAGCGGCTGGGGCGCCTAGTTGTGAAGTTACAAGAGGTTCTTGCGTGAGAACCTGAGTCTGGACATTGGTGCCTGTCCGCCGATACCTTGGTGCGGGCGGTGCCAATTGTAGTGATGTTGCCATTCGTCGAGCATGGCTGCACGCTCGTTGGAGTGATGATAGGCAAAGCCATAGGCCCACTCTCGCAGAGCTGATTGAATGAAACGCTCCGCTTTGCCGTTTGTTTGTGGCCGATACGGCCTGGTTCGGCGGTGTTTAA